>Ga0209517_10000091_pt1 | contig 148492 bp, 118 predicted proteins | sample PeaSoiMetSII2010_FD_187695 | JGI IMG/M metagenome (GOLD analysis project Ga0209517, IMG submission 187695) | Peat soil microbial communities from Weissenstadt, Germany - SII-2010 (SPAdes) (version 2) | ecosystem: Environmental > Terrestrial > Soil > Wetlands > Peat | place: Germany...
ACACACCTTCGCTCTGGCATCCTGACCATCGCGGTCCACTCGTCCAACAACAAGAAAGCGATGTCCCGGTTTCAGAACATCGCTTCCTTCCTACTTCTTGGCCCGCCGTTTCGTAACAGACTCCATTGGGCGGCGGCCTGCGTCACGCATGTTCTCCTCCATCAAATCTTGTGTGGAGCGGCGGGCGCCCCCGCCCGCCGGGTGCCCCACTTCCCGCGGTTGCCCCATCCTTGTCGCGTTCTTTGCGACAGGGTGGGGACTTTGACTTCCTCTGTGGCTTCCCCATCCTAGCGGCGTTCTGTGCGGCTAGGGTGGGAACCTTGCCCACTCCCATCCAGAAATTTCTCCACGCTCCGCACATACACCTCGGCAAAATCCGCCACTGGACGCTTGTTCTCAATCAACTCCATCGCATCCGTCACATCCCATCCCATGGTCCCCAGCACCGCCAGCGCCATCATGGGCGCCCGGTGTACACCCGCCGCGCAATGAATGAACACCTTTGTCTCAGCCTCGGCCAGCGCCGTTTCCACGAAATCCACTCCTCGTTCAAACAGCGCCATTGGCTTGGGCTCGAAATCATCGTCCGTCGGATTCCACAGCACCGCGATGCCGTGCGCCGCCCCGAGCGGCGTGTCATCAAACTCCACCTGCATGTCCACGATGTGCGTGATCCCTTCCTCTGCCACCTTCGCCATGTTGCCCGCGTTCCAGATCCCGCCTCCGATCGCGATCCGCTCCGTTAACCAGGTAATATCCATTCCCGTCCCGTTAAAGTCTGTATGACCTGAGATGATGTGGGTGCCCCATCCTTGTCGCGTTCTTTGCGACAGGGTGGGGACTTTGACTCCCTCGCCAACTCGCTGGGTGCCCCACCCCTGTCGCGTTTTTTTGCGACAGGGTGGGGATTTCCCCGCCTCATTCTACGGTATGGGGGTGCCCCACCCTTGTCGCGTTCTTTGCGACAGGGTGGGGACTTTGATCCGCTGAAACAATCATGCGAGGACGTCCCGCGCTGAAACGTGGGAATTGGCTTCTTTCCCCCTCACACCAGAACTTCCTTCCTCGCGTCCGCCTCGACCTTCGCCTCGTCTCCGCCGGAATCGCCCTGCTCTCCGGCCGGATCGCTCGCCCCTGCCTCGTTACTGGTGGTCGGCCTTGCATCTTCCGCTGCGCTCTCGCCCGCCTCGCCGTTCTTTTCTCCCGGAGCCGCTGCCAGCTTCAGCCGCTCGATCAGTATTTTTGCCAGGCAGTCCTCTTCCGTGGTGGCCTGCGTTCCGTCCTCCGCGGGCGGAAAAATGTTCGCCATCTCGAACAGATATTTCACCGGTGCCAGCTGGCCCTTATTGCCTTCGTCAATCACAGCCTGGGCCATCTCCGTGGCATGCTCCTTCACCAACTCCGACACTTCCTTCCGCACTTCCGCCGGATTGGTCTCAGCCTTGGGCTTCGCTTTGCCTTTTTTCTTCCCCGTCTTTTTCCCCGTCTTCTTACTCTTCGTCGTCTTCTTCTTGATCATGGCCCAACACCTTTGTTCTCCCCGGACTCACGCCAACTCCAGAAACCGCTCTCATTGCGAGCGCAGCCGGATCGTCCGCCCGCGGCCGCTCCTGCCAGTCGAGAAACCTGCTCTTGCCAGGCGCATCCATAGAACGTCGCCAGATGGCGCACGCTTGGCTCGCCTCCGCGTCATCTCCCCAAAAAACTGAAGGCGCGCCCTCGAGCGCGCCTTCTGCAGGAGATTTCTTTTTTCTTGACTCTCTACTTTTAGAATAACAAATCGCCAGGGGTAGATGTAACACGGTTTCCAACTTTTTATTTCTCTTCTTCACAATCACTTACGAAAAAATCCCCCCGTTCCCCCTCTTGACAAGAATTTTTCTCACCCGAGCGAATACCTTCGAGCAGCCCAACTTCGAGCAGAATGTCCTTCAGCCGATCCAGAGCTTCCACCAGCTTGCGATGAACCGTCATTCGCGTGCAGCCGAGCAAATGCGCCGCCTCCTCCTGCTCGTACTCCTGCAGCACCACACGCGACATCACTCTCCGCGAGAATTCATCCAGCCGTGCCAGGCACATCTCCATGTCATGCACGAAGATCACCCGGTCCTCAAACGTCACCACCGTGTAGCTGGTCACTTTCGCCCGGAAGAACTCGCGTCCCAAAACCGACGGCAGACGTCCCGTCTCGATCGCGTACCGCATGTAGCGCCGCAGCATCGCCACCGTCCTTCTCCGATATATGCGCCGCTCCTGCTCTCGCTCCGGATCCTCCATCGCTTCCGTGCCCGCCCGCTCTTCCTGCGCTGGGCGCGCGGGAAACTGATGAGCCGGCAGTTCTTGTGGGTCGAACCCCGGGTGTGCGTCCGCACCTCGCTTTTCTTGCGGGAAAACCGGAGGGTGCAACAGATCTGGGTGCCCCAGGTCCGCCGGGTGCCCCAGAGCCTGCCCTGAGCAAGCGGAGCGCGTCGAAGGGTCTCGCCGTTTTTGCGAGACCTGGGGATTTTCACTGACTCCCATCAAACCGGATGGGATATTACCCTCCTCCGCCCCCTCCGCCTCCGCCGCCATCCACTCAATCACCGTGCTCATGCCACACCTCCCACCGCTTCCAGATCCATCTCGCTGCGTTCGCTGCTTTCGGCTTCATAGTCTTCGACCAGTGTGCGCCGCCCGATCGGCAGGGTCGGCCGCCGCTTCTTCTTCGCAACCGGCAAGTCCGCCACTTTCGGCTGGCAGTTGCCGCAATAGACCACCCCCGCTCCGCATTCCCGCAGCCACAACCCGCCGCAGTGTTCGCAGTACTTCAACTCCATCCGTACTTCCTCGTTATCGTCGTTCCCATGAGTGCCCGTCATAAATCCTCCTGAGTATTTCGAATCAACCGTTCGTGCAACCTGCCGTCCTTGCCGGCCGACACATCCCAAACTGGAACCCGAAGCGCCCACCAAAGACGGACTTCCCAAAAACGGAACAAGCCCTGCGCCGGGTCCCCGCCTTTCTGCCGGGAATCGATCACAGGGCTCGTTTCTCTTACGATGGCCTGCTTCAGCTATTTAGTTGAGGGCTAAGAAATTGGCTTGCTTTGTGAACCGATGTTTGCCGTTAACTCCCTCCGCTTCTACAGTTTCTGCGCGATCTCCTCGTCTAAGCCGGCGCCCTCCAGCCGTTGCCGGAAGTAGCCTTCCTCGTAGCCCGACTTAAGCACGCGACCGTTCTGCATCACCACGCTCACCCGTCCTGTGAAGCGAAGCGACAACAGCAACCGCTCCATGGATGCCGACAGCACCTCGGCCTCCCGCACTTTCCGTCGAAATTCGCCGAAGTCCTTTTCTTCGTTCGAGTTACCTGGGTTACTCGTCATAACCTTCATCCTTGAAGCACTTTGGCCCTTACTTTGCCGCGATCGTATAGCTGTGGATTTTCTCAGTCAAGGTTGGATTGCCAAACCCCCTGTGGAAAACTCGCCCGATCATCCTTCCGCCCCACCATCGCTGATTGTGTCATGGTTGAATCCGCCCATGAAATTCAAAGTCTTGCAGAACAATCTTCGCAACATTCTCTGGGTTCACGCCCGGAGCCGCGTTGCTGCTGGACCGCCATGACAACTCTCTCACGCCGTATCGTAAAGGTGAGTTGAATCTGTACGCTGTTCTGAAAAACGGAATTTGCGCAGATCTTGCGCACAACTTGTCATCCTGAGGCCCGCGTTTCTTGCGGACCGAAGAGCCTGCCCTGAGCCAAGTCGAAGGGAGCTATGTGTGGTGTGTCAACAGGTTGTTCCGGTCGAGCTTCGCTCAGGGCAGGCTGGGGCGGCTGTCCCCACATGAATCTTTCCGCGGACTACTCAGCTCACCCAATCCAGAAACTTGTACCACGCGCCGGCCAGCGGCAGGAACCACGGTCTGCCGTTGTACAAGCCAAGCGGCGCGCAGGGGAAATGGATGCCGACGAATGGATTTTCCGGCTTGTCTCCACCCCTACGATCAGAGGCCATGAGTTCGGCGATTTTCTGGCCCTGATACGTGGCCATGGCGACGCCATGTCCGGCGTAGCCGAGGGCGTAGTACATGCCGTCAAGCTGCCCGGCGTGAGGCATGATGTCGAAGGCAAAGTCGAGCGTGCCTCCCCAGACGTAGTCAATTTTGGCCTCGGCGAGCTGTGGATACACGCTGATCATGCCGTGACGGAGAAGTGCGGCGCTGCGGCGGATGGTCTGATCGTTCTCCGGGAAAAACGCGGCGCGCCCGCCAAACAGCATGCGCCGGTCGGGGGTGAGGCGGTAATAGTAGAGATAGTTCTTGGAGTCGTAGATCATGCGGTTGCGCGGGCTGAGCTCCTGCGCCAGCTTCTCCGGCAGGACTTCCGTGGTGATAATGAACGAACCGATCGGGATGATTCTCTTCTGCAGTGCGGGCGTGGCCGAGCCGGTGTATCCGCTGGTGGCGACGAAGACTTCGTGTGCCCAGAGCGGGCCGCGGGAGGTTGTGATCTTCCAGCCAACTTCTCCCTGGCGCGAGTCGCGCTGGATGGTCTGGACGCGGGCGTGCTCGAAAATCTCCGCCCCGGCCTTGATGGCGGCGCGGGCGAGGCCAGCGACATAGCGGGCGGGATTGCAACCCGCGCTCACTTCGTCCACCATGCCGCCGTAGTAGATGGTTGAGCCGATTTCCGAACTCAGTTCATTTTTCTGAACCACCCGCAGCGTGTGGTTGAATTCGCGCGCCATGATTTCAGCCTGGCGGGCATAGTCGTCGAAGTGCTTCGGCTTGCAGGCGACTTCGAGGTGGCCGCAGCGGGAGAAATCGCAGGCGATTCTCTCTTCTTCGACGATCTTCTCAACGCAGTCCATGGAAGCGAGCGAGGCCGCGTACATGCGCTGGGTGAGCTCGCGCCCGTACTTGGAGATGAGCTGGGTGGGACCCAGCTTCATGCCGGTGAGCACCATGCCTCCGTTGCGGGAGCTGGCGCCCCAGCCGATGGTCTCGGATTCGAGCACCGCGACCTTCGCGCCGCGCCGGGCGAGCGTGCGGGCGGCAGAGAGGCCGGTGAAGCCGGCGCCAATGACGGCGACGTCTACGCCTTCAGGCAGCGGGCGAGCGCCATCTGCGGCGGGCATTTCGGTTGTGGTAAGCCAGTAGTTTTGCTCGAACATGCGTTGCTGCCTATGGTGACACGAAATGCAGAACTGAGAACGCAAAATGCTGGAAATTCAGATCGGTCGTGCCGTTCTGTCGTGACCGCGTCAGCTGCCTGGACCGGGCATTCTAGCGCGGCGGTACGGTGGTGCGGCAGTAGTACATGCACTTCCGGTTGAACGCTCTCGGGCGAGAAGTTACTTCGTTCCCCTCGGTAATCTTGCCGCGGTTACCGGCTCCCCCTACTCTGGAGTGAAATGGCCCTTCGCTGCCTTTTGTTTTCCTCAGACGGGAAGAGTGCTGCGCTGATCTGCCAGGTGCTGGCAGGTCTTGGCGCGGAGGGAGATTCCTGTTCGGAGGGCCCAGCCGCCGTTGAAAAAGTCATCCAACAGTCCTTCCAGATTGTCATCATTGACTGGGATATGCAGCCGGAAGCCGGCTTGCTGCTGACCACAGCACGCGAGCGCAAAGCTGCGGAGCGACCGCTCACGCTGGCCATCGTGAGCGACGACACAAGCGTGCCCAAGGCGCTGCAGGCGGGCGCGAACTCGATTTTGCGCAAGCCCATCCTGCTCAACCAGGTCCAGGACACGTTGAAGACGGCGTGCGATCTGCTGCGGGCGCGCGAGTCAGCGGCCCAGGCGGCAGCAGCGTCGGCGGCTTCTTCCTCGCGCCCCGCCTGTCTCGAACAGGGAAGCGAAAGTCCTCTACGCTCAGGCGAGTTCCTGCAATCCAGCCAACCCGCTCCCGGAGCACAGTTCTTAGTTGAGTCAGACACACAAAAGGCGTTTCAGCAGCCAGCAACGGAATCTACCGGTCCGCTGAAGGAACTGGAGCCGATGGCGGCTGCGGTGCAGTCAGAACCGATTCCGGCTCCGCCTCCGCCTCCGCTCTCGCCACAGCCCTCGTCCCTGCCGCCGCCGCCGGACGAACCCCGCGGCTTGGAATGGTACCTCAACCGGCGGGCTGCAACGCTGCCGCCATCGGTGCAGCAGGCTGCAGCGGCAGCCGCGGCAGCCGCGGCAGCCCCGGCGCCGGCTAAGCCGGAACTGGTCGGATTCGATCAGATGGTTTCGCCTGTGGAGACATCCCCGGTGGCTCCAGCCGAAGACTCGGCCCCGGAACGGGAAGCGGCTCCGGAACCACCGGAGGCGCACGACCAGAAGGCAGAAGACCAACTCTTCGCCTACATCACAGATGGCCACGAAGGGTCGGAGGAAGAAGAGCGGCCGCGTTCTCATCTGGGCAAGAAGGCAGTGGTAGGAGCTCTCGTGCTGGCCGCTTGCGCAATCGTGGCTGCACCGCAGGCGCCCTGGCATCCGAAGGTGCTGCTGGTCTGGGCCCGCGGGCACCAGGCTCTCCACGCCTGGCTGAATCCGCAAACGGTCACCGCACCACAAGCGCCGCCCGCTCACGAGGACTTCGCGCGGCCGGGCGACGAGTACAAGCTGCCGGTGGCAGAGAGCATTCCCGACGCCACAACCGATCCCTCGCAGATTCAGGTCGTTCCGGTAGTTGACCCCACGGCGAAGAAACCAAACAACCCGGGGTCGGATACTGATCAAACTGCGGTCCAGCCGGAAGGAGCGGGAACGAATCCGGCCGACCAGGCACCCGCGACACAGGTACAACAAAACCCGCCGGGGCAACCGGCAACGGCCCCGCCCGTGGCCGCCGCACCGACGCCGAGCGGAGCCGCTTCACCCGGCTCGGCGGCCGCCGCTGCGGCGGCGCAGCTGCGCTCTGACGCCCAGGCGGCAGCCTCTTCCCCGGCTCCTTCTCCTGTGGCTCCCGTTTCGACGCAGCCCGAGCCCCCGGTAAGTCCGCTGCCGCATTCCGTTTCCACACCGCCCACTTCCCCCGCCGGGATACCCTCGAGCTTGAAGTCGGACATCGCTTCGATGACGCCCGAAGCCAGCGGCAACAAGCCAGTTGAGGCCGCGCTGCCTTCGATTGAGCCCGTAGATATTCCGGAAGCCGCGGCGCGTGGTCTCGTGACCGATCAGCCGGCGCCTCCCTACCCCGCCAGTGCCAAAGGCCAGCAGGGGACAGTCGTTCTGCAGGTCCTGATTGGCCGCGATGGCACCGTGCAGGATGCCAAGTTCTTGCAAGGCTCGCTGGCGTTTGCGCGGGCCGCGATTGATGGGGTGAAGCAGTGGAAGTTCAAGCCTTACCTGATGAACGGGCGGCCGGTGTCAGTGCAGGCGCCGCTGACCATCCCCTTTAAGCCGCCGTCCTAGGTCCCAAGTGGTTTGTTTTGTTGAGAACGAGGCCAGAACTGGGGATCGCGGTGACTCCCGCGCCGCCTGACCGAGACAGCCAGACCTCGTCCGTTCCTGAATGGGGCGGCGCAGGCCGCGGCGTTACCGACGGGGCTCAAATGAAGCAGCCGGGAGAGCGCAAGGCGCATCTATCGAGATATAATGTGAAGAGTTTCTCCGGAAGTACTTCCTTCCAGAAGACGGCCAAACTGATGTCCATGAAAACCAAAGCTGCGGTTCTCGTTCTGTCCTTTGCCGTATTACTGTTCGTCGTGGTGGGCTCGCTGGGAGGCGTGCACGCTTCGTCGAACGACGGCTCTTACCGCCAACTGCAGGTTTACAGCGAAGTTCTGCAGCGGGTGCAGAACGAGTACGTGGAAGAACCGAACATCCCGAAAGTGACCGACGGCGCGCTGCACGGCCTGCTGGAGTCGCTGGATTCGAACTCCAGCTACATGTCCGCCGACGCCTACAAGGCTTACAAGGAGCACAAGAGCACGTCCAAGGGCGGGATCGGCGCCGTGATCTCGAAGCGCTTTGGCTATGCCGACGTGGTTACGGTGCTGCCGGGTTCTGCCGCTGAGAAAGCTGGAATTGAGCCGACGGACATTTTCGAATCGATTGAAGGACAAAGCACTCGGGATATGTCGCTGCCTGAGATTCGCAACCTGCTGGCTGGCGCGCCGGGGTCAAGCGTGGATGTGGCCGTGGTGCGAGCGCGGCGGGCGGAACCGCAGAAGGTTGTGATCGCGCGGGAGGTCGAAAACATTCCTGCCGTTACCGACAAGATGATGGAGGAGGGCATCGGCTATGTGAAAGCCGAAACGTTGACCAGGGGCAAGGCGCAGGAAATTGCCGCCAAGATCAACGCGCTCCAGAAATCGGGCGCGAAGAAGATTCTGCTGGATCTGCGCAATTGCGCGGAGGGGGACGAAGGCGAAGGCATCGCGGTCGCAAATCTGTTCCTCAATCATGGGACGATTACCTACCTGCAAGGGCAGAAATATCCGCGGGAAGCATTCAATGCCGACCCGGCGAAGGCGATCACTACGTTGCCGGTCGCAGTTTTGGTCAATAAGGCCACAGCCGGCGCGGCTGAGATTGTAGCGGCGGCGATTCTGGAGAACGCGCGTGGCGATGTGGTTGGCGACAAGACATTCGGCGACGGCTCGGTACAGAAGACCATTGACCTGCCCGATGGAGGCGCTCTGATTCTCTCCGTGGCGAAGTACTACTCGCCCAGCGGGAAGGCTATCCAGGACGAAGCCATCACGCCCAACGTGCTGGTGGCGGACGCCGACGATAACATTGCACCGGAAGACGAAGAGCAGACTCCTGAGCAGCAAGCCAAGCCCAAGAACACGGTAGATGATCAGTTGAACAAGGCCGTGGAAGTGCTGAAGAGCCGGAGCAGCTAAGGCAGTAACCAAATGAACGATTTGCGCAATCAGATAGAAAACCTCTCCGCGGCTGAGAAAGTCGAGTTGCTGGACGCGGTGTGGCAAAGCTTGGAAGGGGATGCGTTGTCGCTGACTGATGCGCAGCGTGAGGAACTCGATCATCGTATTGCCCGACAGGAGCGAAACCCTGCCGATGTGATCCCGTGGGAGCACGTCAGGTCTGGTCTCTTCAAGAAGCCCTGATGCTGCCAGTCGTCTGGTTAGCCGAGGCGGCCGCAGACCTCGAAGAAGCGCGGAAATGGTACGAAGATATACGCCCTGAGATTGGGGAGCGTTTCGCGCTCGCCGTTGACTCAGCAATCCGCGCAATCTCAACAAACCCACTGCAGTTTCCCGCTGTATACCGTGACCGCCGACGGGCGGGTGTGCGCCGGTTTCCGTACGGGGTATTCTTTGAGGTTCAAGAGCAGAGGATTGTTGTGATCGCGTGTTTTCATGGCAGACGCAATCCGAAAAGGCAGGAATCGCGCTAGCCTGCACTCTGCCGGTAATAGCAACCTGCAGCAAAGTGCTATCCTGACCTCGACCGCTCATGATGTCCCTCTACGAAAATCTCCCGGAGGTCGAAATCGGGGGGCGCAAAGTTGTCGGCCGGGTTCTGTTTGGACTGCTGGTGCTGGTTTCCGCGCTGGTTGGAGCCACGGCCGGGCTGCTGCTCGTCTACACCACCGACCTGCCGCAAGTGGATGCACTCGAAGCCTACCGCCCCAGTTCGATCACGGAAATTTATGACGATCACGGGCGGGTGCTGGGCTCGTTCGCTTTGCAGCGGCGGGTAGTGGCGAGCTACGACGATTTCCCGCCGCTGTTGCGCGACGCTCTGGTTTCGATCGAAGACAAGGATTTCTATCGCCACTCCGGCGTCAACTTCTGGCGCATCATCGGAGCAGCCTATCGCGACATTGAATCAGGCGGCAAGGTGCAGGGCGCATCCACTCTGACCATGCAGCTGGCCCGCAATCTGTTCTTGTCGCCGGACCGGTCGTTCCACCGCAAGGTGCAGGAAACGATGCTGGCCATCCAGATCGAGCGCCACTTCACCAAGCCACAGATCTTCACGCTTTACGCCAATCAGATTTTTCTTGGGGCTGGGGTGTATGGGTTTGAAGCGGCATCGGAGTTTTACTTCAGCAAACCGGCAAAGCAACTGACGCTTGAAGAAGCGACGCTACTCGCGGGCTTGCCCAAAGGGCCTAGCGTGTATTCGCCGATCAACCATCCCGATAAAGCGGAGAAGCGGCGCAATCTGGTGATCAACGCCATGCTGGAAGACGGCAAGATCACGGCAATGCAGGCGGCTCAGACGCGATCGACGCCGGTGGTGCTGCATCTGGCCCACGATCCCAATTCGCTCGCTCCTTATTTTGTCGAGGAGATTCGCCGCTATCTCGAAGGCAAATACGGAGCCGACCAGGTGCACGAAGGGGGATTGAAAGTCTTTACCTCGCTCGATGTGGACCTCGAGAAAGCCGCAACCCAGGCAGTGCTCGACGGGTTGGCGGCTTATGAGCGGCGCCACGGCTGGAAGGGACCGCTGGAGAACATCGTGGCTGAGGGAGCGGTTCTGGAGAAGTACTCCCACCCGGACTGGGACGATGAGCCGGAGGTGGGCGGATATTTTCACGCACTGGTAACGGCGGCAGGACCCGGAATCGCCACCATGAAGTTCGGCCGCTATACCGCGGCTCTGGGGCAGGCCGACGTGGCCTGGACCGGCCAGAAGCTGGCTGACATTCTGAAGACAGGCGACATCTGCTATGTGAAGATTCTGTCGCTGGGGGCAAACGGCGCAGCAAAAGTAAGTCTGGAACAGGACTCCGGGGCGCAGGGCGCACTGCTGGCCATCGACAACGCCACCGGCGGTATCAAGGCGCTGGTGGGCGGCCGCGATTTCAACGACTCGAAATTCGACCGCGCCACGCAGGCATTGCGCCAGGTTGGCTCGTCGTTCAAGCCGTATGTGTATACCACGGTGATTGACCAGGGCGCCAGCCCCGACGACACCGTGCTCGATGAACCCATCAGTTTTGAGACGCCTTCGGGAGACTACACGCCGCACAATTACGACGAAAAGTTCGAAGGCATCATCACCCTGCGGCGGGCGCTGGCGCAGTCACGCAATATTCCTGCGCTGAAGCTGGCGAACAAAGTCGGCATCAGGAGCGTGATTGACTATGCCGAACGCTTTGGCATCACCACCAAACTTCCACCGTATCTGCCCGTGGCATTGGGATCGGCGGAAATCACGCTGCTGGAGCAGACCTCGGCGTACAGCGTGTTTCCGAACGATGGCGTGCGCGTGATCCCGCGCTACATCACGCGCGTGACCGACTATGAAGGGCGCGTGCTGGAAGAGGACTTTCCCGAAGTGAAGGATGTGATCAGCGAGCGTACGGCACGCATCATGACTTCGATGTTGCGCGAAGTTGTTCTCCACGGCACCGCGGTGGCGGCGGCGAAGCTGCCGTTTCCGGCGGGAGGCAAGACCGGCACGACCAATGATTTCACCGACGCGTGGTTCGTGGGATTCACTCCCACCATGACGTGCGGAGTCTGGGTCGGCTATGACGAGAAGAAATCTTTGGGGGCGAAAGAGACGGGAGCGCATGCCGCATTGCCGATCTGGATGAACTTCATGACCGCGGCGATGGCAGGCAAAGATGCGGGAGATTTTCAGCCCCCGCCCGCGCTGCCGCGCGCCGCGCAAAAGGTAGATACTCCTGACACGGCGCCGGCGACGGAAGAGGCACACTGAGGGGCAGGGGAGGAATCATGAGGAAGAACACGGTTCTGACGTGGACTGCTGTCCTGATGGTTGCGGCGGGTGCATTCTCGCAGAATTCATCCGTGAGTGGCACCAATGATGAGATCAAAGTGTCTCTCGCGGTGACGCAGGTGCTGGGCTCGCAGGTCAAGGCGTGGAACAACCACGATCTCCAAGCTTTCATGGCGGGATACTGGAACTCTCCGGATCTGACTTTTTTTTCGGGCGCGAATGAGCGGCATGGCTGGCAAGAGACCGTGGATCGATACAAGGCGAGCTATCAGAGTCCCGGGCACGAAATGGGCAAGCTGGAGTTTGCCAATATGCGCGTCGCGGCACTCGGGTCCGACGCGGCGTTTGTTCGCGGCGAGTGGCATTTGACCATGTCCGACGGGAAAACTCCGCATGGTCTGTTTACGCTCGTGTTTCGCAGGTTCCCGGACGGATGGAAGATCGTGCACGACCATACATCGGCAGCAGAGTGAAAGCCGGTTTTTCGCGAATCGCCTTATTCGTGTCATCTTGATTGTTCATGTCATCCTTCTAGGAAAGAAGGCATACCTGTCCAGCGATATTTGCGAACCAGAGCAGACAGACTTCTATTCGTGCTCGAGGCACACAAGGTTCATTCGGAACTCCGCCGCCCCATCTGAGAAAGTGCTCACGGTCAATCCACCGCGGCACTCAGGATGAACGAGCTGGCGCCCAAGTGGAAGTTTGGGACCCCGGACATTGAGGGAAAGTTTACCCTGAGGGGCGAACAGAGCCAAGGGCAAAGGCGAGCGTGCGTCACTCCGTGCGGGGCGTCGCGCTGGCGAGCGCGAGAATCGCTCCGGCAAACAGCAGCGTGTCGAAAAAGTAGTTGATCCCGTCGACCTTGACGTCGGTGCTTGGGTCTAACAATGAGGCGATCAGGATCGGGCCATAGACGACAAGGACCAGCAGGAAAATCCAGGCGCCGAGATAGGTTGCGGCCGTCCGTGTCTTCTTCGCCAGCAGAATGCATAAGCCTGCAATGAGCAGAATCGCCCCCGTCAGATAGCTGATGAGCACGCGGGCTGGAATCCACGCGGGCATGAATTTTTCGAGAGGAACGCCCGGGACATTAAGGGGATGAAGAAAGTGCTCGACGCCGTAGAAAACTGCAGCGATCCCGATCAACACGCGGCCTACGGTTATGAGCTTGCTTCCGCCTTGCCCGCGGCCTGGCTCGCGCAGGGCGTCTCCCGCAAGGATCCAGCCTCCGCCCCCGAACGACATTTCGCGGATGACATACGTCCATACAAACCTGTCTCTGGGGTGGGCGAGAGCTCCCCGGAAGTCCATCATCGCCACGAAGAGAAACATCATGATCCCGAACAGCAGGCCGGACCAGCCCACCTGAATTTTTGTGGCAATACTCAAGGACGCGGCCAGCAACGCAAAGCCGACGAAATAAGTCCAGAATAGGGGCCAAGGCATAAACTTGGGCACCAACTGCATGATGCCCTTGGCGGCAGCGAAATGCTCCGCGCCGAAAACCGCCAGCGGCATGGCGAAACACAGATTGGCCAAGGCGACGATTTTGTCGAGACCGCGAGCCTCGGTGAAATCGCGCGTCGTGGCTAACAGGCCGATCAGGAGAAGTACAACGCCAGCGCTGCAGGTTGAGACGACGGTGCGGGAGATTTCGAAGAATGCGGCGAGAATGGTTGGGTGCATAGATTTTCCCCGGACCGGGACAGCGCCTCAGAATTCTACGCTAAAGGGTGGGTTCGAGGCCGGGTGGAACCGCGGACGCCCCCGTCCGGGGGAGGGCGACTGTGTGGGCGGACGAGGGCGTCCGCCCCTCCCTAGCCTCTCCCTTGCTTCTTCTCCACCTTCGCCCAAGTGTCTTTCAGCGCGACGGTGCGGTTGAAGACCAAGGCGCCGGGCTTCGAGTCCGGGTCGGCGCAGAAATATCCCAGGCGCTCGAACTGATAGCGGCTGCCCGCGGCGGCGTTGGCCAGCGATGGCTCGAGCTTGGCGTGCGCGACCACTTCGAGTGAGTTCGGATTCAGATTGGCGGTGAAGTCCTGGCCCTCGGGCACGTCCGCTGGATTTTCCCTCGTAAACAGGTTCTCGTAGAGCCGCACTTCGGCGTCTATGGCGTGCGCCGCCGAGACCCAGTGGATGGTGGATTTCACTTTGCGACCGTCCGGGGGAGCATTGCCGCCGCGCGTGGCCGGATCGTAAGTGCAGTGGATTTCAACTATTTCACCCTTATCATTTTTCACGACGCTCCTGCAGGTGATGAAGTAGCCATAGCGCAGGCGGACTTCACGCCCCGGCGAGAGGCGGAAGTACTTGGGCGGAGGGACTTCGCGGAAGTCGTCCTGCTCGATGTAGAGCACGCGCGAGAAGGGAACCTTGCGTGAACCGGCCGACTCGTCTTCAGGATTATTCTGCGCGTCCATCTCTTCGGCCTGGTTCTCCGGATAGTTATCAATCACAACTTTCAGCGGCCGCAGCACCGCCATCACGCGCGGGGCGCGCTTATTCAGGTCTTCACGCAGGAAGTGTTCGAGCATGGCCAATTCAACGATTCCGTTGGTGCGCGAGACGCCGGCCGCAGTAACAAAGTTGCGGATCGCCTCCGGCGTGTAGCCGCGGCGGCGCAGGCCGCAGAGCGTGGGCATGCGGGGATCGTCCCAGCCACGCACGCGTCCTTCTTCGACCAGCCGCCGCAGCAGACGCTTGCTCATGATGGTGTAAGTCAGGCTCAGGCGGTCGAATTCAATTTGCTGCGAGGGGAAGATACCAAGCTGCTCGATGAACCAGTTGTAGAGCGGCTGGTGGTCGGCGAATTCGAGCGAGCACATCGAGTGCGTGACTTTTTCGAGCGAATCCGATTGCCCGTGCGCGTAGTCGTACATGGGATAGATGCACCACTGGTCGCCGGTGCGGTGATGCTCGGCGTGCAGAATGCGGTACATCACCGGATCGCGCAGGTTGAGGTTGGGCGAAGCCATGTCAATCTTGGCGCGCAGAACGCGCGTGCCGTCGGGGAATTCTCCGGCTTTCATGCGCTCGAACAGATTCAGGCTTTCTTCGACCGGCCGGTTGCGATACGGGCTGTCTTTGCCCGGCTCGGTCAGCGTGCCGCGATGCTTGCGAATTTCTTCCGCGGAAAGGTCGTCAACATAGGCCTTGCCGGCCCTGATCAGCTTGACGGCCCACTCATAAAGCTGGCCGAAATAATCCGAGGCGTAGAAGAGGCCGTCCCAGTGGAAGCCGAGCCATTGGACGTCTTCCATGATCGAGTCAACGTACTCGACGTCTTCCTTTTCGGGGTTGGTGTCGTCAAAACGCAGATTGGTCTTGCCGCCGAATTCCTCGGCCAGACCGAAATCAATGCAGATCGCCTTGGCATGTCCGATATGCAGATATCCGTTAGGCTCGGGGGGAAAACGGGTCTGTACCCGGCCGTTGTACTTGTTGGTCTTGAGATCTTCGACGATCCTGTCGCGGAGAAAATTGGAAGGACGAGAGTCCGGAGCGGAGTTGCCCGGCGCTTCGGAAGATGACGGATTCATGGTTTGATCTTATCGCAACAGCTCATGGAGGGGCGGACGCCCTCGTCCGCCCGGAGAGTGGCATGACCTATGTGGATGGATTTGTGGAGCTGCTCCCCGGACGAGGGCGTCCGGGGCTCCAAAATTGCGTCCGGGGCTCCAAAATTCTTGAACTACGGAATCAACGACAGAGGGGAGAGGCGTACGGATTCTGTTCCGGCGAGCACCAAATCCAACGATACTGCTGCCAATCGTCAACCAACCCCTTGCGCACAGGGTTCTGCAAGATGTAGGCGATCTTCGCGTCCAAATTCTCAGAAGTACGGACAATGCGATCGAATGACTCCTCCTGCCAGATCGCGCCGTGATTACCAGAGCGATGATTGATCGCGTGCGCCGAGGGGCCTTTGATCGCCTTCAAGATCTCGACTAGTGAAACGACGGTGCGACGAGTTTCGACCGTCAGTGGTGTGAGAACCAGATGAACGTGGTCGGGCATGACCACCGCAACGCGAAGGCGATATCGCCTTTCGTGATCATGGACGCAGCAGCCCAGCACGACATTGCGGGCCCAGTCGGGTAACTCGCGCCGGAACTTGGTGTTGAACGTGATGAAATGAGGAGTCCTGTCGCGCTGCATGTGCGGCAGATTGCGGCGGTAAAACTGCATGAAGGAATTTTGTCATTGTGGATTGCTCGGTAGAAAGGAATTGGCGCGAAAAAAACGCGGACGTTCCCGAAGTAGGAATTGTGGAGGGGCGGACGCCCTCGTCCGCCCATGCTGCCACGTTTGCCCAGCGCTCCCCGGACGAGGGCGTCCGGGGCTCCAAAATTGCGTCCGGGGCTCCTGGCGTCGGGGCTCCCGGTAGCAGATCTCAGATGATGGAGGGGCGGACGCCCCCGTCCGCCCACACTGCCCGGGGCGCTATCACTACAGTTTCCTCGTCGCCTGGGCGATGCGCACCAGCGTCGTTTCTTTTCCCAGAACTTCCAGCGTTTCGAACAGCGGAGGGGCGTTCTTGCGGCCGCAGACGGCGACACGGATGGGCTGAAACATCTGTCCGGCCTTGAGCCCGAGTTCCTGCGCGGCGGCGCGCAGGGCTTGATCGAGCGGATCGTGCCGGAATTCGACGTCGGCCAGCACGGCTTGCGCCTTCTGCAAGACCTTCAGCGCCATCGCCGCGTCTCCCTTTTGCGGGACGAGTTCGGCCGGGTCGTAGGGCGGCAATTGATCGACGAAGAAGAAGTCCGCCGCAGTGAGCACGTCGCGCAGCAGACGGATGCGCTCGCGGATGAGCGGGGTGATCTGCAGCATTCTTTCAGGCGTAACGTCGAATCCCGCTTCGCGCACGATGGGCAGCAGGCGCCGGCTGAGGTCCTCGATGGGCAGGCCGCGGATGTGCTCCGCGTTAAGCCAGAGCGCCTTGGGGTCGAAGGTGTCTTCAGGAGCAGAAGTGGAGCCCCGGACGCCCTCGTCCGGGGAGGCCTGGGCGGGTGAGGGCACCCGCCCCTCCACGTTTTCCTTGAAATTGACGACCGCGTTGGCCCGGTTGATGCCTTCGAGCGAGAAGGCGTCAATCAACTCCTGGAGGCTCATTCGCGTGCGGTCGTCCTTCGGCGACCAGCCCAGCAGGCAGAGGAAATTCACGAACGCCTCGGGCAGAAAGCCGGCGTTGCGATACGTGGTGACGCTCACGACCGGGCCGTGGCGGCGCTTGGAAAGCTTGGTGCCATCCGGCGCGACCAGCAGCGGAAGGTGAGCAAACTGCGGCGGCGTAAATCCGGCGGCTTCAAAAATCAGCACGTGCTTGAATGTGTTCGAGAGGTGGTCCTGCCCGCGAATAATGTGGCTGATGCGCAGGTCCGCGTCGTCGGCGCAGGAGGCTAAGTGATACGTGGGCATGCCATCGGAACGCAGCAGGGCAAAGTCTTCGATGTCGGCGGTTAATTTGTTCTGATCCCCATAGACCGCGTCATGAAAATGGACCCGCCACGCGCCTTCGGCGCGCTGGACGGCCGAGGGCGTAGTCCCTCCCCGGACGGGGGCGTCCGGGGCTCCCTGGGCGTCCGGGGCTCCCTGGGCGTCCGGGGCTCCCTGGACGGCGTCCGGGGCTCCCTTCGGCTGTCCCCACATCGTTTCATCTCTGGGCACGCGGAAGCGCAGGGCGAACGGCTCGCCGGCGGCGGCGCGGCGATCGCTTTCCGCGCGTGACAACTCGGGCATCCCGGGATTAAACAGCCAGGTTCCCTGGGCGCCGGATTTCTCGCTGTCGCCGGTGTGAGCGGGCGTGAAATCGCGATAAGCGAGTCCTTTCTGAAAGATCGCTTCGGCCATCTGGCGATGCAGCGCGCCTCGTTCCGACTGCTTGTACTCCTCATCCCAGCCCAGCCCCAGCCACTTCAGGCCGTCAAAAATCGAGGTGACCGAAGCGTCGGTGTTGCGTTCCACGTCGGTATCGTCGAGCCGGAGAATCATCGTTCCGCCCGTCCGGCGGGCGTACAACCAATTGAAAATAAAGGTACGGGCGCTTCCCACATGAAGAAACCCGGTGGGTGAGGGGGCGAAGCGCACGCGCGGCTGGGCCGTACTGCTGGTTAACTGGTTCATTCGGAAGTCCCTAGCGATGGTACGGGCTAGGGAAATCGAGCGTCAAGCGGAGGCGATCCTGGCTTGCGGATGAATTGGAACGCAGACAATCACTGTCGAGCTTCGCTCGACCGGACGGGCGGGGGCGCCCGTCCCCACACGGGCAGTGGTGCTGCGGTTGCATCAACTTTGCGGCACTGTACTTAAATCCTGTTGTGTTCGCCCACCGGCTGTGAAAACATTACGTTAACCACTTCCCACTGATCGCCCGGAATTCGGCCAACCGGCGTTGGCGGCCTTATGAACAGCTTGGTTATCACCACGGTCGTAATCCCGGGTTTCGTTTCGCTGCTGCTGTTTCTTGTCTTCTGGTATCTCCACGAACAGAGCCGGCAATCCTATTTTCGGGCGTGGCAGCTGGCCTGGGCAGCGTACTCGCTGCACTACATCTTCGACGCGTTTCCGAAGTCTCCCATTGCATTTTTTCTCGGCGAACTTTTCCTGGTGGCGATGGCGTTGTGCATCTTCGTTTCCACGCGGCTGATGCGCAGTTCGTATCGCTTCCGCTGGTACGACGCGGCCGTTGCCGTCCTGGGGATCACGCTCGCGGCCTGGACGCTCCACGGGCACATCATGAGTGGCGTGTTCCGGCCCGACGTCCAGCCGAGCATACGACTGGGCATTGGCCTGGCTGCCATTCTGTTGTATTGCTCTGCCGTCTTTTATCTGAACGGCCACAAGCGCGGATCGCTGGCCTTTGAGGTGCTGGGTGTGTCGCTGGCCTTGTGGGCTGTGCTGATGGGCGTGGGGCAGTTGCAGAATCCGTTGGGAGAAAATTTCGTCACCGCCAGCCGGCTGTTCGGCCCGGTGCCCCAGATGCTGCTGGGCATCGCCATGGTGATGGTGTTGTTTGAGAACCAGCGCAACGCGGTGCAGGAGAACACACTGGCATTGTCCACGCTGGGCGTGGACCCGCGGCGACTGCTTTTTGCCGAAGACCTGGTGCCCAGCATGCAGGCCGCGCTGGAGCGGTTGATGACCGCTCTGCCCGCACGCCGCGCCGCCATCTTCATCACGGAACGCTGGCGGGGTTTGTTGCCCTCGGTGCAGCAGGGTTTTTCTCCCGGCTTCCTCGCAGCACTGGAAAGAAGCGGAGCCGGAGACTACATCTGCGAACTGGCCTACCGGCATGGCGGAGTCTTCACGGCCGAGGATCTGGCTGAGATCACCGAACCGCTGCCGGCGGCTTCGGTCGGGGTTTTTGCGGAATTCAGGCGGATTCTGATGGATGCCGATGTCCATCATCTGACGGCAGTCGCGCTGCAGACCCGGGAACACCATTATGGAGTCATCCTCTTCCCGCACCGCCAACGCCGGGCTTTCGGCTCGTCGGGTCCGCGTCTGATGGTCGGCCTGGCTTTGCAGCTGGGTCTCACGCTGGAAAACTATGTCGTCAGCCACGATGCCCATCGCCGCACGCAGGAGTACGAACTGCTGACCGAGATTGGAAAGGCCATCAGTTCGCGGCTCGATCAGGATGAAATTCTGCGCACGATTCAGGTGGAGCTGGGGCAGATTTTCGACACCAGCCATTTCTACATTGCGTTCCAGGAAGCGGAGGAAATCCGCTTCGAACTCGAGGTTCGGGATAACCGGGTCCTGCCCAAGCGCCGCCGTGAACTGCGCAATGCTTTTACCGAATATGTAATCCGCACCGGCGAATCGTTGCTCATCCGCTCTGACCTCGAGGCCACGCGCAAGCGTCTGGGGATCAGCCATGTACCGGAACGTCCGGCGAAATGCCTGATTGCCGCGCCCATTTTCGTCGGCAACAAGCCCTTCGGAGTGATGGTGGCCATGAATCCTGAAAGGGAATTTGTTTTCGAACAACGCGACCTGGATGTGCTGGTGACCGCGGCCGGGCAGGTCTCGGTCGCGATGGAAAATGCACGCTTGTTTGCCGAAGAACAGCGTCGCTCCCGCCAGCTGGCTTTTCTCAATAATATTTCCCGCACCGCCATCTCCAGCGATGATCCCGCGCACCTGCTCAGCCAGATCGCGGGAGAGATTCATAAGAATTTTACTTTCGATCACATCGGCATCGGCTTGCTCGACTATGGGACCAAGGAAATCGAGATCAAGGCTGAGGCCGGCGCCACGGCGCATGCCACGGGCAAGCGCATTCCGCTGGGAACCGGCATCCTGGGCCGCGTGGCCCGTACCGGAGAACGCGCTTTGGTGCAGAATGCGCCGCCCGGCAGCCTGAGCGGCATTCTCCCGGATTCCCGCGGCGTGCTGTGCATTCCGATCACCTATGGCGAGACTTTGCTCGGAGTGCTCAACGTCGAGAGCCGCGGCGAGAATACCTTCTCGCCCCAGGATGTGCTGATTCTGAACACTCTGGCCGACCTGCTGGCCACGGCCCTGCACAATGCTTTCGTCTTCCAGAAATTGCAACAGCAATCCATCACCGATGGACTGACCGGGATCAAGACACGCCGCTTTTTCTGGGAAGCGTTGTCGGCGGAGTGGAAGCGCGCCTCGCGCTCCGGACGCCCGTTCTCCGTGGTGCTGATTGATCTCGACAAATTCAAGGAAGTCAATGACACCCTGGGCCACTTCGAGGGCGACCTGGTGCTGGCCCGCGTGGGGCGACTGCTGGAGCAGAAGTCGCGGCAGTCGAACGTTGTGGCGCGCTATGGCGGCGATGAGTTCATCATCCTGATGCCCGAGACCGGGGCGGAACAGGCCCAGGTGCTGGCCGAACGCCTGCGCCAGTGGCTGGCCACCGATCCCATGCTGGGCGAACACCACGTCACCGGCAGCTTCGGCGTGGCCAGTTTTCCCATGCATGGATTTTCCATTGAAGACATCATCCGGGTGGCCGATGCCGGCATGTATGTGTCCAAGCGCTCGGGAGGAAACCTGGTCTCGACGGCGCAGGAATTTGCCGAGGGGCAGGATTTCGCCCAGCAGCGCCAGCAGATTTCGGCCTATATTGAGGGCTTTCTGCAGCGCGAGCACACCGGCCCCGAGCAACTGGAAGAGTTGACCTCTACCCTGTTCAAACTCTGCGGCGGTGAGGAAGACTGCAACGTCGCCGTGCTCAAGGAAGCCATCGAATCTTTGAGCCGGGCCGCCGAGTCGCGCGAGTTGCAGACGGCGGGCCACGGCGACCTGGTGGCGCGCTACACCGGAGTGGTAGCGCGGGCTCTGGGTTTGTCGCCGGAGGAAACGGCCGATCTGGTCTATGCCGCCCGCGTGCACGACGTAGGCAAGATCTTTGTGCCCGAGGGCATCCTCAACAAGCCCGGCCCGCTCAGCGAGAAAGAGCTCATCGAGCTCCGCATGCACGCCCACGTGGGAGCGGAGATCGTGGGCGTCATCCCGCACAGCGCCATGATGCGGGAAGCGGTCGAGCATCACCACCAGCGCTTCGACGGCTCGGGCTATCCCGACGGCCTGAAGGGTGAGCAGATTCCGCTGTGGGCGCGCATTATCGGCCTGGCCGACACCTACGCCAACATGGTCACCGAAGAATCTTTCTCGTCGGCCAGGACGCCGGAGCAGGCGTTTGACGAACTATCCCAGATGAGCGGCACGCGCTTCGACGGCATGCTAGTGCGGCTGCTGCTGCGCGGGCTGAAGTCGGAGCGGACGCCGTCCGGATCGGGAAGCTGACTCTTCAGACGTCAGACCTTAGCCCTCAGACCCCGAACGTCGGCTGGAGCACAAGTCCCTCGGCTCGGCACCAAAGCGGTGGGAGATCCCTCGTCCCGCTGGTGAAAACGCGGGACTTCGGGATGACGCAGTCGAAGAAGGTAGATGGTCAAAATTCAAACTGAGCCAGGATCGCCCCGCTTCGCTTGCCATACGCACCGGGAAACGGGAAACTAATCTGCTATGTCCATTCCTCTTTCTCTCTCTGGCAAGGTTGCACTCATCTCCGGCGGATCGCGGGGCATCGGCGCGGCTTGCGTCCGCATGTTTGCGGCCGCCGGCGCCCAAGTCGTCTTCAGCTATCGCAGCGCCCGCGCGCAGGCGGAGGCGCTGGCCAAGGAATGCGGCGCCGACCGGTGCGTTCCCGTGGCCTGCGATTTGAATAATCCGGAAGCGGGCCGCGAGCTGGTGGCCGAGACCGTCAGGCATTTCGGCCGGCTCGATATCCTCATCGCCAACCATGGCGTCTGGCCGGCGGAAGACGTCCCCATCGACCGCATGCCCGATGCGCAATGGCGCTCGACTCTGTCCATCAATCTGGACGGCGTGTTCGGCCTGGCCAAACACGGCATCGCCCAAATGAAGGCTCAACCCCGAAAGGGCGCGGTGGCCGGGCACATCGTTCTGATCAGTTCGACCAGCGGACAGCGGGGCGAGGCCTTCCACTGCGATTATTCCGCCAGCAAGGGCGCGCTCATCAGCATGACCAAGAGTCTTGCCACCGAGCTGGCTTCGGCGGCCATCTATGTGAACTGCGTGGCCCCCGGTTGGGTGGACACTGACATGAGTGCGGCCGCCCTGGCGGATGCAAAAACCGGCGATACCATCCGCCGCACCATCCCCCTGGGCCGCGTGGGCACGCCGGAGGAGATTGCCGCTCCCGTGCTGTTTCTGTGCACCGACTACGCCGGCTTCATTACCGGAGAAGTCTTCAACGTGAATGGCGGTGCGGTGCTGGTGGGGTAGAAGCGGGGCAATCGCCCGAAAAAAGAGTTGGGGCTGAGTTTGCGTTTCGGCCATTTCCTGCATCGAAGGGAGTAGGAACTTTCGGGTGATGGCGCACTTTGATATGGAAGCGAGCCAAGCGCGCCCTTCGGTCGCTGCGCTCGCTCAGGGCAGGCTCCGTGGTTCGCCGGCTCGCCCAGATCCCTCGCTGCGCAACGAACGCTTGCTCGGGATGACAAGCAAGCAGGCAGAAAGTCCACAAGAAACGCTACAATTCTGATTGGGCTCATCACTCCTTTACACCTAATGCGACGGCTACTCCCGATCCTGGTTCTGTTGGGTTCGGTCTGGTCCCACGCTGCGGGACAGGCCCAGAACGTGTCTGCCCCGGCGCCACCACAAACGGCTTCCACGGCCAAGACCACTTCGACCGCGCCTCCGGAAGACGAAAACACGCGCAAAGCGAAAGAGTTGGTTCAGCAAGGCATTCAGGCCCTGGGCGGACCGGCTTACCTCAACATTCGTGACCGCGAACAGAGTGGGCGCGGTTATGTTCTGCATCACGGCCGGCAAGAGGGGCAGGGCGTGCTGTTCTGGAGTTTCAGCCAGTTTCCCGACAAGGAGCGGGTGGAACTCACCAAGGAGCGCGACGTTGCCGAGCTGTATGTGGGGGACAAGGGATACGAGATCACCTACAAGGGCGCTCGTCCCCCGGAGAAGAAGGATCTGGACGATTACCTGCGCCAGCGCCATTTCTCGCTCGACACCGTCCTGCGCACCTGGGTCAACGATCCCGCCGTTTTGTTTCTGTTTGATGGCAACGCCATCGCGGCTGAGCACTCGGCGCTGCAGGTTACGCTCATCAATGCCAAGAACGAAAGCGTTACGCTCTACTTCGACGCTGATACCCACCTCCCGGTAAAGAAGACGTTCACCTGGCGTGACCCGGTAGACCGGCAGAAGAACGTGGAAGAGGAGATTTACGACAACTATCGGCAGGTCTCGGGCGTGACGGTTCCCTACAACGTCACCCGCTACTTCAATGGCGACATGTCCCACGAACGGTTCTTTTTCAACGTGACCATCAACCAGGGTCTCGACCAGGCCATGTTCGACCCCAACTCTGGCTACGATCCCAACAAGCCGGCGAAGAAGAAGTGACTTCCTGCCCTTCGCGGACCCTCTGGGCAGGGATTCTTCGACTCGCGATCCACCCACCCTGATGTCGCAAAGAATTGTTTGGCTACTGCTCCCCCGGACGAGGGCGTCCGGGGCTCCAAATTGCGTCCGGGGCTCCAAAAGCGCGACGTTAGGATGGGGCACACGGCCGTTCAGTAGTATTCGATGTGGCCCGCACTGCAACATCCACGTCTACACCTTTTTCGTCTTCCAAGTCCTCAATAACTTTCCTCGCGTTTCGCCAATCTCTCCGCGCGAATACCGCGAAGGCAAGAGACAGGCATCCCATAAGGATCGTCGTAAGCACAAAGTACATTTTGACGGGTTCAACGAGGCCACCTGTAAAATCGGTTATCAACAAAGATAAGAACGCCCCGAAAAACAGGCTGAACAGTCCCAGGGATGGCGAACTGTACCCTTCAACAAGACGGTCGATCTCCTGTTTTAGAAGGAGAAGCATTTTGAGTCTTCTCCTCGCGACCGTGGTCTGAACCAGCGGTTCCTCTCCTGGACCAATGCGAGGGGTTTCGCTCATTTATAGATATTCCTTTGCCAGAGATGGCAGCAAGACAGCAAGGCTGATGAAATGCGTATTGCCACACGTTTTGCAGATCATCGCGGCGCAAGGGTGTGCGCTGGCATGCATACTGGTGCCGTACTCCGAACGCATTTGGTAGCGAAAGGTGAATGCGCCGGGAGGAACCTCCCAGTCGGAATGCCCACAAAGGGGACACTGCGGGGAGGGTATTTTTTCTTGGAGCGCAGCAATTACCTTGGACTGGAAACTTGACTGGTCGGCCATGCGGGGGATTGTACGTCCCCCCTGCTTGCGCGTCGAGGGCTGCACAAAAAGGCAGGTAACCTGCACAAGAAATTACCCTTTTCGGAGGGTTCCTGGGCAAAGCCACGAAGTGTGGCTTTGCACATAAACTGTTAACGTCCTAGGCTTTGTTGGGCAAGATTAGGAGTTTTTGTGCAGAAGAAAGGTTCGATGCCAAGTTCGAACATTTCGTGGATCAGAACTACAAGATTGTGACAGAGAATCTTACAAAGCGTCTCGTTGACCATCGCTGCTTCGGTCTTACTGCGAAGGCTGTCTCCGAATTTCCGCTTCATCATGCTAAAGGTGGACTCGACATTGCTGCGCTTGTGGTAGTGCTGAAGGAACTCTTCCCGGCGGAACATGAAGTAATGGAACATCTGCCCGAACGTGCCGCCTACACCACCGGTCGCATTGCCTCTGAAAGAAATGAACGGTGTGCCACCGAACTTATGCACGGCATCCGTGGAAATGTTCCCCCCGTAAGCCTTGTCAGCGGAAACTTGAGAGATAGTGAAGTTATGAGCGGTCGCTTCGACCAATGGCGGGAAGAATTTAACGTCGCTGGCGTGTTTGTCGCCAATTTCCACGGCAGTCACGATATTGGTCTTGACCCCACAAATGAGATGGCACTTCACCCACTCACGCTGGCTTTGCTCCTTCCCGTACTTGACATCAAACCAGCGGACAAATCGCGTGGTCATAAAGCCCGAAGAATCCACGGCGAAATCTGTTTCAACCGATTGCAGTGGAAGGCTACTTTGGGTGATAAGCCTTCGCAGAATAGGGGTCATATCAGGATTCTCAAGGTAGTTGAGAATCGAGTTGAAGTGAGGGGTTTTGGAGATGAAACCTTTGGCATGTGCGTCTCGCAGGTCGCTCATAAAGCGGCGGGCGCTGACGGTGCTATAGACCTTGAAAACAGCACTGAAAATCGCGTCGGGCAAAGGAAGGTTCGGGCGGCCCGCCCGCTTGACCTGAGGCTGTTCGACAGAGCGGCAGAGATCAGCAAGCATGGATTGGAACGTGTCCTTTTCGTTTGTCTGGGCCGCATTGTATGCAGGCCACACTTGAGGATACGTGGGACGCTCGGTCGCAACGGCGATAGTCTCCGTCACCGTCGTACTCCCGTCAGAATGCTCTTCGCGTCGCATGACATAAATAGCCGCGAAAATGTGTTTACAGTTGAGGCGGCGCGTCTCCCAATCGGGGCAGGAGCACTGAGGCCGCTGCCCTTCAATATGGCTGACCCTGTAGAAACCGTTGCCGGTTTGGGACGGAACCTTCCAAGTGTCGCCGTACCGGATAATTTTCTTAGTGGCTGCAAGTGTCAGCCCACGCTGTTCTCTCAGGTCCATAAAGCCCTCGCTTACCTGAGAAATATATTACTAGTTAGGTATATAATTGTCAAGCAAAATCTACTTGACAATCTATTACTGGCGAGTATATTATTCCATTCATGGCGATGGTCACGGTTAAGCAAAAAGGGTATAAATGTAACCGTTGCTCCCACGAGTGGATACCACGAAAGAATACCGTGGGAGAGCCAAGGGTTTGCCCCTCGTGCAAATCGCCATATTGGAACAAACCCCGAAAATATAAGCGCAAGGCGCTATAATTCTGATCTTTCAAAAGGTTTGGCGGAGAAGTCGGGGGTCGAACCCACGGTGCTTACACACCGTCCGACGGTTTTGCAGACCGTTTGCCTCCACAGGCTTGGGACTTCTCCGTTAAATGGTCACGCCAATCGGATTCGCACCGATGTCTCGGAGGAGCAAGCTCCGCGTCCTAGGCTGCTAGACGATGGCGTGGTCGGGTGCAGGTGGGGAGGACGTGTCCAAACGTTTGACTCCCCACTTGCATTGCAAGAACTGCTATTCCCCCTTTCGTGCGTGCACCTTCCTTCTCGACAACTGTTGCGGATCGGCATTCAAATGCTCCTGTGGAATTGTGAACACGAGCATACTTTCATTCGCCAACCATTCTGCCGGAAACGACCTCGTTTTAGTCCAGTCGTAGCGGATGAAGTTGAGAAAAGTGACGGCAGAAAACCCAGTGCCACCTTTCCCTTTAGGGCCGTAAGCCTTAATGGGATAGGTTTTGTCATCCTCTTTCTTCACAGGTTGAATCCCAACCCGATTAGTAGCCTTGTCCCAGAGAAGAATGACAAAACCGCTGTGGGTTTTGGTCAAGAAATCAGAAGCGCTGTTGTTGATGCCAATTCGACCGAAATTCGAGACGGACACCTTTGGAGATGTGGTGCGAACATACGTGCGAGTGTAGACCTCAAATGCCATGATGGTGGCCTCCTGCGCCCAGTATTTGATGGCCGTAAGTCGGCCAGATTCCGTTGCCAATCACGTGGGTATGGCTCCAGTGAATCAATTATACACGAAGCCAGAGGTTACCGCAACGGTCACAATAGTTCCGCCAGATGGTGGATTGGATTTATGAGCAGGAACCGAGGTTTTTGTGCAGTAAGCCTGTGAAAGCAGTTAATTATGCAAAGCCACGAAGTGTGGCTTTTTTGCCACAGACGGCCTTCCGGCCAGCGATAGTAAGCTGATTAGTAATTCAACAGAAAACATTTCCAGCAATTGGTTCAAGAGCAGACAATCCGCTCGGCGGTCGAGACGAGCGGCGTCGGGCTGCATAGCGGTGCGCCGGTTGCGATGCGCATCCGGCCCGCGCCCCCGGGCACGGGCATCGTTTTCCGCCGGACTGACCTCGATGGCTTCGAGATCGAGGCGGTCAGCCGCAACGTGGCCCGCGTCAGCTACGCCACCAGCCTGATGAAACAGGGCGTGCTGATCTCCACCACCGAGCACTTGCTCTCGGCTTTCATAGGCATGGGCATTGACAATGCCATGGTGGAGCTCGACAACCTGGAATTGCCCATCCTTGACGGCAGCGCCCAGCCCTTTGTTCAGATGATCCAGAAGGCGGGCATCCGCAAACAGCGCCGCCCGCGCCAGTACCTGAAGATCCGCCGCGAACTGGAATGGCGGGAGGGCAACAAGTTCATCGCCGTTTATCCCTCCGACAGTTATGCCGTCTCCTATTCCATCAACTTCCCGCATCCTCTGATCGGCAAAGAGACTTTCCAGGTGCAACTCAGCAACGGAAGCTACCTGCAGCAGATTGCGGCGGCGCGCACCTTCGGCTCGCGCCAGGACGAGCAGGCCATGCGCAACATGGGCTTGATTCGCGGCGCCTCCCGCGAGAACTGCATCGTGCTTACCCAGGACGGAATTGAAAACGGGCCGCTGCGCTTCCCCGACGAGTTTGTGCGCCACAAGGTGCTGGACCTGGTTGGGGATCTGGCTCTGTTGGGCAAGCAGATTCTGGGCAAGGTAATCGCCGACCGTGCCGGCCACGCCATGCATACTGCGCTGGTCTCGCGCATCCTGCGCGACCAGACGCTGTGGGAGGAAGTGACGGTCTCGGCCAACCCAGAAGAAAGCGCGGTCGTCTCTGCCGCGCAAGCGGCAGCCGCGGCGCCGTTCTAGACTCCAGGCTCACCCATTATCTGGATCGGCCCTCAGGGGCTGAAGCCCCGGTTTTCTTCCCGCTGTTTGCGGCACCCTTCGGCTCGCTGCGCCCGCTCAGGGCAGGCTAGAAACTGAAGTCGTGCCCTTCCCGGTTCGTTCAACTTCGCGGTAATCGGAGTGATTCGGCGGTTCAGTCTGCGGGTTCGCAGGGTGGTTCGGCGGGATCGGTCTCGCTCGCCGGCTGTTCTCGCAGCAGTTTCTCCAGTTCAGCCCGCGTCTGACGGATCACAGCGGCGGCAAACTGCTTGGCCGACTCCTGCCTCTCTTTCGACAAATCCTTGACCCGCATTTGCAGCAGGGGAATGTCTTCCTCAAACCAGCGCAGGGTTTTCTGCACCCGGGCAATGCGGAGATCGTGGGTCATGATCGGTTCGGACTCTTTCGGTTTGGATCTCAGGCGATCTTTCAGCATGACGACGGGAAGGATTCCGCACAAGTCCCATCCGGGATACCTGCGACGGGCTATCGCTCCGAAGTGCTGGCCCTCGGGCTGATTACAACGGCTGCCTGTAGGAGATGATCGGAAGTCTCGACCGAATCATCCGGTACGGACTGCGGCTGACGAGAGAGCCTTTTAGTGTCCGCCTTTGCAATTGGGCAGACGGAACGCCCCAATCCTGGTCCGGTAGCTGGTGTCACCCGCCTTCAGATAATCGCCGACATACCAGAACGTACAGTCATCGCTGGGGTCGATCGCGGTTGTCGTGTAGTCTTCCCAGCGCAGGGTGTTGGTCTGAGACGCCTCGCCTAGGGCGAGCACGGACTCGTGTAACGTTAAGCGGCCCTTCGGATCGCCGGCCGGACGCGCCGCAAAGCGCAACCCCGGAAAATTTGGCAGCCCGCCGAACGAGTATCCGACGCCGATGTCGCCTTTTTTGTCCATCGCGATGCTGGGCATCCAGCGGTAGAAGCCTTCCGGTGCATAGGTGCCTTGCTGATACAACTCTGGATTTCCCTTGTTATTGAGCCGGAACTCGTACCATCGGACTCCTCCCCCGCCAGCTGACGTAGCCACCGAGTGCGCGGCAACGATCGACTCGTGACGGCCAACTTTGCGGTAGACGAGTCGCTGCATGATTTTGTCGCCCTGCACGTCGAGCCTGCGTTCGGTATTGGGTTGCGGCACGCAGCTCGACAGCTGCCCATTGCACAGGTAGTGATAGGGCGCAACCTTGATCTTTACCGGCCCATCCGCTTTCGTCTTGGCCGGATTGTTCCAGTCAACGTGAACTTTCCAGTAGTAGATGCCATCGTCATCGAAGACATTCTTGAGCTGCGTGCCACCAGCTGCCATCATGATGTTCGGCGTTCCCACTGGCGGTGCTTTCTGGCCGTCAATGTCGGCGTTATTGAGGAAATTCGCGCCGTCGATGATGATGCATTGCTCCGTAGCAGGTTGTCCCAGAAGCATCTTCGCGCGATCCACAATGCAAATGTGTTTCTGAATTACGTCATCGCCGGTGCTGGTTGGCACGTAGTAGCCATCCGTCCAGACGGCGGGACGTGGGTAGTCCGGGAACAATGTACGCTCGAACGCGTAGCGATAATACGTCCCCAGCGGATCGGGCCCCGTGCTAACTGCGTAGCACATACCCCAAACTCCCTCCTTTGCCTGGGGCGGCCTCTGCCCGGGCGAAGGAGGCTGAGGCGGATTGGCTGGAGGCGCAGCCGGCGGACCGGGCGAAGACTGCTCTCCGGATTTCGCAAGCTGACCCGGCGGGACTGGCTCGCCAGGAGCCAGTCCGGATTTCTCGGGAAAATCGCCAGGCCGGATTCGCGAGAACATCGGCATCACGATCAACCATCTCCCGGCAAGTTGATCGTAGCGCACCACCGCGTCGCCGTTGTTGCGCGCCTCACATACGCCGCCAAAGCCGGCCCACACTGATTTTGTAGCCACCGCCCCATACAACACAGTTCCAGTCTTGTCGTATTTCCTGCCCTTTTTGGAATAAACCGCAATCCTGGCGTTAACAATCTGCACGATGTGATCCGGGCCGACCGCGAGGCTGTCGTCCGATGGGCTGCGAAATTTGGCTGTGCCTTGCGGCCCCTCAAATCCTGCGCCCAGCCCGCCGAAGCTCTCCAGCACAGGCGCCGCCGGCCGGGGGCCCTGCGACGTTTGTTCAACCGCGATGCCGGCAGGACTCAAAGCAGGCGGCGGGATCGGGGGAGGAATGGGTTCCGGTGGTCTTTCCTGGCCGGCGTTTGAATCATCAGGTGAGACTCCGGGGGACGTTCCGCAGGCCGCTCCTTCGCACTCGGCAGGTGGCGCGTCATCGGCGGAGGCTGTCTGTAATGCAAGGGGAGCGGAGAGGTCGTGTTTCATTGCCGTGTATACCAGTACGGCTCCCGGGAGTGGTGTTTGTTTTTGTTCCTGGCTAGTCCGCGATTGGAGCTCGGGTGCACTCGAAGAAAGGAGAACGGCAACTCCAAGCCCCAGGACCGTGGAAAGATTGGGCATCAACGATCGAGGGATGGACATTGTAGGTCCTCAGTCTGCAGGAAAGGCGAAGATCATAGCTGTCGCCAGGGTTGCGGTTAGAAGGCCGACAAGCCCAATCCTGACAATGCGCCACATAACCGAGCAAATATACCCGCCCTGACCGCGGGAGGCCAACAGTTAGTAGTGGCTCAGTTTGGTGGCTCGGACGGGCCGCGCGGTCGAGCTTTGCTCGACCGGACAGCCGGGGGCGGCTGTCCCCACATGGTTGTTTCCTCAAACTGAGGCATTACCCAACAGTTGAAATATCTCGATTAGGAAGGTCGAGGGCAAACGACGGCGGCTTACTGCAGGGTTCCGGATTCGGCGATCAGGTCTTTGGCACCGGGAAGCTCGTCTTCCAGCCGCGCGTCGAGCCACTTCTCCAGATAGACCTGGGATTCTTTCTCCACGTGATGGAAGCGGAGTCCGGCGCGGCCTTTCACGTCCGCCCAGACCACTTCGGCCTCAAGGCTCATTTTGTGGTCGGTCTCGGGCAGGGTGAATTGCAGGTGCGGCGTGGCTCCTTTGGGCAGGGCTTCGCGCAACTGCAAGGCGATGCCGCTCTCACTGATGTTGGTGCTGCTGGCTTTGACTTTCTTGTCGCCGAGTACAATCTGGATCGGCATTTTCACCGGGTGGCGGAAGTAGCGGCGGCGCTCCCGTACCATGAAGTTCAGCGCGGCGTGAAAGCAGCGGGACGCGTTCAGCGTGCTGATCGGTTTCTGCAGGACGAAGTTCGCGCCCATGCCGAAGGCGTCCTGGGTGGTGGTCTTTTTGCCGTTCAGGATGGCGAACGTGACGGAGTTCTTGTTGCTGGGCGTGCTTCTCAGGCCCTGCAACACTTCCAGTCCCCCCTTCAGGTCGTCGCAGTCCACAATGACCGCGTCGAACTTTTCGGAGATCAGAATGTCGGCGGCCGACCGCGCTTCGTGGCAGATTTCCACGTCGATCGAGAGCTTCTCGAGCGTCGGCCGGATCACGCGCACCAACTCCGGATCTTGGCTTAGGAGGAGTGACTCCAACGTCATGCTTGTGATTCTAGGGGCACGCGACACTGGCTCCAAAGTAACCAAGGTCATGCGACCACTGATTGTCCCGCGAGCCTTTGCGGCCCGGCACGCTTGCGGGGTTTCGAATCCTTTGACCCGAAACCCCGGAGGGGCGAAGGAGGAGCTGCGACACATGGTCGCGGCATTGTGCCCGCCGAGTACTGCGGAGTACAACTAGACACGAGCATTCATGCCGCAAGTTGCCTATCTGTCGCTTGGTTCGAACGTCGGTGACCGCGAGCACTACCTGCGGGAGGCGATCGCGCGTTTGGCCGGCGCCGGGACAGTCGTCGCGGTTTCCTCCCTGTACGAGACTGAGCCGGTGGAATTCACTGATCAGGCGTGGTTTCTGAACTGCGCGGTCGCGATTACGACGACCATGGCACCTGAGCAACTCATGGCGGCGGTGCTCGCCATCGAGCAGGAAATGGGCCGGCGGCGAACTCTGCAAAAAGGCCCGCGCATGATTGATATCGACATTGTGCTGTTTGGCGACAGGGTGGTTCGGGAGCCGGGGCTGACCGTTCCTCATCCGGCAATGCACCAGCGGCGGTTTGTGCTCGAGCCGCTGGCGGAAATCGCGCCCGAGGCCAGACACCCGGTTTTTAAGCGGAGTGTTCTAGAACTTCTGCAAGCGCTTCCCGCGGGACAACTCGTGAGGAAGATCCGCGGAGAGTAGAAACGCCCGGGTCGGGACCCTCAGGGCCTAAAGGCCGTCCGAATGGGGTGAGCGGACGCGGCGCTAAAGCGCCGCTCTTCCACGGCTGCTCCAGGCTTTAGAAGCACACGGGGAGCAATCCGAGGAACCAAGGGTATGGATGGGCTGTGAATTGAGGTCTGAGGTCCGAGGTCCGAGGTCCGCTTCTAGCTAGCTGCCTGCGGCGAAACCGCCCGCGTGGGCGAGGGTCATGCGGAGATATTTGTAGGGATTGACCGGGGTGTCGTTGATGCGGACTTCGTAGTGGAGATGTGGACCGGTCGAACGGCCACTGGCGCCGACGTATCCGATGACGTCGCCACGGTGCACCGCTTGTCCTGCCGTCACGGCAAAACCGGAGAGGTGGCCATAGCGGGTGCTGATGCCGTTGCCGTGATCAATCATGATGGCCTTGCCGTAGCCGCCCAGCTGGTCCGTGAAAGTTACCACACCGTCGGCCGGAGCGATGATGGGATGGCCATAGCTGCTGCCGATATCCACGCCGCTGTGAAATGCGCCTTCCCCGTTAAAGGGATCGATGCGTTCGCCGAAGCTTCCCGTCACCTGGCCTTCGACTGGCCAGAGATTCGGAGCCGCATTAGCACGGAACCAGTCTGCCGTCGTGGCGTTGCGGGTCAAGCCCATGGTCAAGCCGACCATGGTCGCTCCGCTCAGCGCTGAGGTGCGGAGGGCATGCAGCTGATCAAGCGAAGAAGTCACATCCGCGTCCTGAATCTGCTCGGTCGTCGCCGTCACCAGCGTGGGTTGCTGCTTCAAACCATACAATGCCGAAACTTCACCCGCCAGCGAGCCCAGCGACGCCACCTGCACGTCGCGCTCTTTGGCGGCCTGCTCCAGGCGCGAGTAATTGTTCTTGAGCTGATCTTTTTCCGTCCGCAACTGGTTATAGCGAGAGACTTTCAACAGCATGCGGGTGTAGGAGCTGGCGATGCCGGTCAGACTGAGGAATCCGATTGCGACCCCCACCACGAAAACGTAGAGGTAATGCACGGGGATGGAGATTTTGCGCAACTGCCCGTCATCCCCGCGGGCCACAAAAAGGATGTAGAAACGCTTCTGCAAATCGCTCCTCGGTTTCTCCACCAGCTTTTGAATCATCAGGTCCGGAATTCCAGGCAATGTTCTGAGGTTGCAGACTGCCTGTTCGGATCACCTGACTTTTTTCGGGCTGCGTCCCATCTTGGGAATGGAAACTTTCTCGCGCCCTACACCTACCGGAACTGCGACCAGAGCCTGAAAGCCTTTTGTCTGCAATGGTAACTCCATGCAGAACATAGCCCGGCCAAAAGGTTTGTGTGAATGACTGGTTAAAGTTAACAAACTGGGTTCCCCCTGTCAACGACGCACAAGGCCATTTTGGGGTTACCGAAGGCGGGTAATCGAAGGTCACCATGGGACAGGTGACCGGGGGCGGGCGTGTCAGTCTGGCTCTGCCGGTCAATGGCTGGACATACTGATCGAGGAATCTGAAGACGTCAGCCTCCCATCCCGCGATATCCGTGTACACAAACATGTGCCCATCGTCCGTGGATTTGCCAAAGGGCGGGTAGATCCTGAGAACGTGCGCCTTGCCGAGCCGGGTCAGTTCACTGTCCAAAGCCTTCCCCGGGGCGGTGGAGTAGTCGTTCGCCGCGTGAACGAGCATGATGGGAACGGTGGTCTTGCGGACTGCGGTCAGCAAGAGTCCTCGTATTTCGGACGAACCTTCCCAGGAAGCAGCCGCAGCACCAAAGGTGACTGCGGCTCGCAGGCTGCTGTCGCGCTCGATCGCCAGGAGCGTGAGCTGACCGCCGAACGAGTGTCCCACAATGGCGATCCGGCGGGCGTCGACTCCGGGCAGGGTCTTCAGGAATGACAAACCTGCCATGACATCGTCCAGATGATCCTTCGTCAGCAAAACGAACTGCAGGCGCTCGCGGGCTTCATCTCCCTTGGCGGCCTTCTCGCGGTGCAGGAGGTCTTGCATGAAAGGCCCCTGGTCCGCGGAAAGGCCTTGACCGCGGCGGAAGAGATACAGAAAGGCGTAGCCGTGTCTAACGAAGGCTGGCGCGAGTTCTTCGGCTGCCTCGGTCATCGTGAACTCGCCGGTATGCGCGGCATCCGTACTGCCTGAGCCATGAACGAACAGCACGGCCGGAGACGGACCGGGGCCCGCTGGCCTCCAGAGAAACGCTTTGAGGCGCAGGTTGCCGCTCGGGACTACAACGGTCTCGGGAGCGAGGGATGGCGCCGACTGGCCAATCGCGAGGGATGGCAGCAGCAATGCGCACGCGAAGACGAGCCGCATTCTCATCGCGCCGAACTATACCAGACTGACGTGCAGCGGCCGCGAGATTTTGCACTCCCACGCGAACCCGGCATCGGATAGGCGACATCCGCTATAGTGGTTGCGCCGATGCCGCTTTCCGAAAAAGCGCTGATTGCCCAGATTCGCCGCATGGCTGAATCGGCCAGGCACCTCACGGACAAGAGCAGGCGGACAGGAGTGTCCGCCCCACATGGACAAGGGCAGGCGGACAGAGCCCGCCCCACACAAATTCTCACCGGAATTGGCGACGATTGCGCCGTGCTGCGCGTCCTCCCGGACCGCGATTTCCTGCTCACTACAGACTTCACACTGGAGGGGATTCACTTCCGGCGCGACTGGCACCCGGCGGAATCGGTTGGCTACCGCTGCCTGGCTCGCGGACTGAGCGACATCGCCGCCATGGGCGGGGAACCGGTTGCGGCCTTTCTCTCGCTGGCTCTGCCACGTGATTTGCCTCAGGCCTGGGTTGAGCGGTTCATGCGCGGGCTGCTCGCCCTGGCACAAAAATACGACGTCACGCTGGCCGGCGGGGATACCGCCGAGTCGCCCAACGGAATCCTTGCCGATATTACCGTCGTCGGCAGTACGCCCAGGGGAAAATCCGTCCTGCGTTCTGCTGCCCGCCCGGGGGATCGCATATTCGTCAGCGGAGAACTCGGCGGCTCGGCCGCCGCAGTGGTCGAGATGAGGGCGAAATCCAGGCGGGTAAAGCCGCAGGATTATTCCCGGCATTTCTATCCCGAGCCTCGGGTTGAACTGGGGCGCATTCTGCGCCAGAAGGGCCTGGCGAGCGCCATGATTGACCTGAGCGACGGCCTCTCCACCGACCTGGCTCATATCTGCGAAGAAAGCGGGGTGGGAGCGGAAATCGAGTCGCAACTGATTCCCCGCGCCCGGGTCGGCAAGCCCACTCGGGAAGTGCATCTCGATCTTGCCCTGCACGGGGGCGAAGATTACGAGCTCCTGTTCACTGCGCCTGCCGGAAAGCGTGTTCCCGCACAGATTGCCAGAGTGCCCCTTACTCGAATCGGCAGCATCACCCGCGGGCGCAAGATTTTCGTGATGAACCCGAAAGGCATAGGCTACGAACTGGTTGCCCGAGGCTGGGAGCATTTCCGGCGATAGGTAGAATTCCTCCTTCTCGCGTCACGCTGCGGAGCTTCGCTCCGCCGGGCGGACGAGGGCGTCCGCCCCTCCACGAGGCGTAGCGGCTGTTACCTCCGTGCCTCGGTCACTACTCAGTCTCTACCCGCGGGCCGAAAACCGGGCTAAAGTTAGGGTCATGTCGTACACGCGATTTCTTCTCCCCATCCTTGCCGGCCTGATGATCACAACCGCCTCGGCGCAAACCAAGCCCGTGCCTCCGCCCCCAGCTCACGCCAAGCCGCCATCGCCTGCCGTCACTGACGATTTCATCCATAAGCAATTCGGCGACAACTGTTCGTTGCTGGACGGACCAGCGCAGTTCGTGGCCGATCTCGATGACGACGGGGTTGACGATCTTGTGGTCGCCGCCAAGTGCAAGAATCCGATGGCCGACAAGGATGAATACAGCTTTGTGGTCGCCGATCCTTACGACAGCTTTCTTGGCTTTGGCAATGTCAAAGTCACTTCCAGCTTCGGCTCGGACGCACCGGAGCGGCGCGGCGTGAGCCTGCTCATTATTCACGGCGAGGGCCATGACGCCTGGCGCGCCGAGACTCCGAAGGCCAAGTTTCTCCTCATCAACCTGCCCTTTAAGACGCTAACCGTGAAGCGGCTTACCCTGAAGAAGAAAACCGTTCTCGGCATCTACATGGAAGAAACGGGCGAAGGCGAAAACATCTCCTCGGTGGTCTTTTGGGACGGAAAGAAATACAAGTACCAGCCGCTGGGATCAACGATGGAGTAGGGGAATTGTCCACGCCCAACTCCACGGCGTTCATTGACTTGCCCTCACGGGGAAAGTCCAAAAGCTGAGGATAGGGACTTTCTACTCCAACCTGTGGATATTTCCCCTCAAAAAGATCTCGCGCAACACGCCGACCTGTCGTAAACTTCTCTCCCCCCAATATTCCCGCCGAAAGGAACATACCATGCGTAAACGCTCCATCGCTTTCGTCGCCGTGCTCGCGCTTGGGACCCTGGGTGGATCAGTCCTGGCGCTCGCGCAAACCGCAAACCCAACCGCTGCAAGAAAGACCTTCGGATTTCAGGATTCCAAGACCGGAACCTTCCATCCTCTGGGGAAGTCAGCAGATCTGTCCAACACCACGGCAACCACAACTTACTCCGGCACGATCGAGGCCACCATTACGATCACGTTAAAGACAGCCCTTCCCAAAGGGGATGCAATCGTCTGCAGTGTGGACGCGATCGCAAGTTCTGAAAACGAGACGACGTTCGCGGGCGTGACCTATGATGACAGCGCGGCCAGCACTGCCACCGTATCCGGTTCCACGGCAACTTGCAAAGTGAACATCCCCTTTTCCTGGGTGATGTTCACGGCATCTACGACCGTCGTGAACTCGCTCGATGGTAGCTTGAGCGTGGTCATGTACTCGCCAACTGCCACGACGATAACGCAATTGGTCGAGGATTTTGCACGGGACCACAGTCAGTCGATCACCATCAACGCTGGCAAACCAGCCGACGGAACGCTGACTGTCACCGAGGCCGTAACACTGTAAACACACTGGCGCCTTACTTCACGGTTTCGTGTGCGGGGACGGATTTCTTGCCACTTCGCCTCGTCCCCGGCACACGGTTCTTGATCCAGACGTATCCATCCACCATCAACAATCGATCACGGGAAATTCTGCGGTTCCGACCGCGCTCACGTTGGCCTCGGCGAACTCCACCACGCGATCCAGAGAACTCTGCAACTCAGCCGTATAGCGTTCGACGTCTTCGTCACTCGCTTGCGCCGGCACCGGAATCATTTTTCCAAAGCGCAGCAGCACGCGCGAGAAGGGCGCCGGGATCATCAGCCCATCCCAGGTATTGAGCACCCAGGCCTTGTCCACGGCCGCGTGGAACATGGTCAGCGCCATGCCCGACGAGCGCGCCAGCGCGACCGGTCCCGGTTTGACTTTGCGCCGCGGGCCGCGCGGACCGTCGAGGGTGAAGGCCACGGTCCAGCCGTCCTCGAGGGCGCGGCGCAGGCCCAGCAGGGCGCGCACGGCGTTGCGGCTGCTCGATCCCTTCACCGCGACAAAGCCGAACTTGTGGATGATGCGGCCCATGTATTCGCCGTCGTAGCTGTTGCTGCTCATCACCCGGATGCCCATGTCGCGAAAGACGTAAGTGGCGGGAATCATGCAGCTATGCCAGAACGAAGCGACCAGCGGACGCTGGTCGAGCGTCTCCTGCGCGTCGTCCTCGCGCGAGAAGCAAATCCGCAGCGTTGGCCCGATCAGCCGGATCAACCCGTATCCCGCCCAGATAATCATGCGCAAAACCATGCGCTGGCGCAGAATGTAGCGGCGCGGGTCAATCGCGGGCAGCGCCGGCAGCGAGGCCGCGGGAGTGCTGGCTTCAGGCACGAAGCTATTGTAACGGGATGAGGCTGCCCCACCGCGAGACTTGGGCTTGGAAATTCAGTTTTGCGCGGGGCACTGCCTCCGCCGTGGTAAAACGCGGGCAGGAGTGCCCGCGCCACACAAGCCGGGCTTCGCCCGGCCGGACAGCCGGGGGCGGCTGTTCCCACATTGGCATCGCGTCAGTTTTCCAGGTAGGAATCAATCCAGACTTTCACCGGTCTCCGCCGGTCGTCCGCCTGATCGAAGCGGACGCCGAACAGCTTGGGCTTGCGCCAGCTCACCACACTGCGCACGATGACCCGCGGCAGCGTCATCAGCGCGAACGAGACCTCAAAGTTGGTGCCCACCGAGACATCCTCGGGGCTCGTCAGCGACATGCCGCCCGAACTCATCTCAATGGTGCTGGCGATGAAGCGCCGCCCGTCTCCCACGACCAGGACTTCGGTCATGACCGGGATGCGCACATAGCGCCGGAATTCGTGCAGCACCAGCAGATGCGTGGCCCGCACCAGCTTGACCGCGCCCGGCCGCTCCAGCGGCTCATGAAACACGGCATTGATGCCGTACTTGGAGTAGCGCATGGTTTCCTGGGCGCTGCCGCCCACGCCGTAGATAATCGAGCGGCTATTGGACGGCGACATGCGCAGCGTTTCCATCAATTGGCCGGGATCGTTGGCCAGGTTGAGCACGCAGGCTTCGAATTTTTCCTTATGCAGGCGGTCGGCGGCCTGGCTCGACATGACCGCCGTCTCAATGCCGAACTGGCGAAAGCACTCGGCAAGCAAGCAGCGTGTGGATTCGTCCAGGTCGACCAATGCGGCGCGGGCCGCGGCTTTCCGCGTGGGGAGGGTAGGAGCGAGGACAGAGGAAAAAGCTTTATCCATGTTCAGGGGAAGCTCCACTTCGAACCCATTGTGGAGTCTGGCCGCCCGGGTTGCAAAGACACAAAGGACCAACACGGGAAGTACCAAAGTTCATTACTTTTTCCAAGGGGCGCGAGAACGGACATTACGAAAACGAGATGTGGCGTGAAATGAGCGAGTTGCGAGAGTCGAGGAGGTGCCGGGATGCGGTTCTTTTAATCGCGGCCGGCGGGATCGGGTTGGAACCAGGAAACTCCGCCAAAGGGACTGTGACTCGTAAAATCGGGGAGCGGCGACAGGTAACCGCCCTGAGCCTCCGAGGTCTCCTGCATCCAGCGCGGGCTGTACTGAATCCTCTGTCCGGCCTCGGACCAGTGGCATGCCAAATGTCCTACTTCAAGCTGCCACAATGATGTCATCGCATCGAACCTCCGACGCTCGGCTCATCGCGATTATAGCTCTCGACCCGAGATCACGCAGCGTAACCGTCTGCCGTCTGGTCTGTTGCCATCCTCACGATATTCAAGGGGATCCGAACCCGCCTGAGCTGGCGTGATTTCTGTTCGATGGCGTCCACAAACACGACGTTGTCGCCCATCACCAGAGGATCACCAACCAACTCAAATTGTGCTCCGTACAGCTTGATCTGGTTCGCTCGTGAGAATCCCAATCGCTTGAGTCTTTCGCAGAGACGAACCTGTGTAGCGGTCATGATGAGTACCATTGCGTTACGAATTGGATTCTGGGACTTGTAGAGGTCCTGCGGAACTACTAGGTTGAAACTCTATTGTAACATTCCCGCAACAAACTCGTGCTTCACGGACCGGTGGCGTTAGCGTCTGCAGCTACATCTCCTGTGACTGAAACGGCCGATATCCCGGTTCATCCCAAGGTCACGAGCAGCCTATTCGCTCCAGCGCCGGAACAGCAGTGCACCGTTCGTGCCACCGAAGCCGAACGAGTTCGACATGGCGTATTCGATCTCGGCTTTGCGGGAATGGTTGGGGACCAGATCCATGCCGGCGGTGTCAGGGTCGGGATTCTCCAGATTGATGGTGGGCGGCAGCATCTGGTCGCGCAGGGCAAGGACGGTAATACCGGCTTCGAGTCCTCCCGCGCCGCCGAGCAGGTGGCCGGTCATGGATTTGGTCGAACTCACCGCGACCTTGTGCTGGCCGAAGAAATTGCGGATGGCGTGAGCTTCGAGCGTGTCGCCGATGGGCGTGGATGTGCCGTGAGCGTTGACGTAGCCGATTACGCCGGGCGTTACGCCGGCGTCGCGCACGGCGTTGCGCATGACGCGGAATCCGCCTTCATGTTCGGGAGCGGGCTGGGTCATGTGGTAGGCGTCGGCGGACATGCCGTAGCCGACGACTTCGGCGAGGATGGGCGCGCCGCGCTTGCGAGCGTGCTCCAACTCTTCGAGGATCATGATGCCCGAGCCTTCGCCCATGACGAAGCCGTCGCGAGCCTGATCCCAGGGGCGGCTGGCTCTCTCGGGCTCGTCGTTGCGGGTGGAAAGCGCGCGCATGGCGGCGAATCCGCCGACGCCCATGGGTGTGATGGCGGCTTCGGCGCCGCCGGCGATCATCACGTCGGCGTCGTTGTGCTGGATGATGCGGAAGGAATCGCCGACGGAATGGGCGCTGGTTGTGCAGGCCGTGGCCGTGGCCTCATTCGGTCCCTTGGCGCCGTGACGCATGGAGACGTGCCCGGCGGCCAGGTTGATGATGGCGGCGGGAATAAAGAAAGGCGAGATTTTGCGCGGCCCTCCTTCGACCAGCGCAGCGTGCTCGCGCTCGATGATGTCGAATCCGCCGATGCCGGACCCGATATGCACGCCGACATGCTCGGCGTTCTCCGGGGTGATCTTCAGTTCCGACATCTTGAGCGCTTCGTCGCTGGCGGCGATGGCCAGGTGGATGAAGCGCCCCATCTTCTTCAGTTCTTTTTTTTCGATGTAGTTCAGCGGGTCGAAGTTCTTGACCTCGGCGGCGATCTGGCAGGCAAAGTTGCCGGCGTCGAAACCGGTAATGCGGGCCACGCCGCTCTTGCCGGCGACGAGCGCCTTCCACACTTCTTCGGTGGAATTGCCCACGCCGCAGATTAGGCCGAGCCCCGTGACTACGACCCTGCGCGTCAACTATTTTCCCGCCTTGGCGTGCTTGCCGATGTAGTCAATCGCGTCCTGCACGGTGCGGATTTTTTCCGCGTCTTCGTCGGGAATCTCGATGTCGAAGGCTTCTTCGAAGGCCATGACCAGTTCGACCGTGTCCAGCGAATCGGCGCCCAGATCGTCCACGAACGACGCGCTGGCGGTGACTTCGCCTTCATCCACTCCCAACTGCTCCACGATGATCTGTTTTACCTTGTCGTCTACGGCTGCCATGTTTTTCCTCGCTTGCCTCTATATAGATTTGAATTCGGTTCTGCGGTTGCTCAGCCAGTATGTTTACCGGTCGGGCTATGCCCTTTACACCTCGCACATCTTAACCACGGCGAACGGAAATCGGCGAACGTGTAGTGTAATTGTCCGGGTGAATCAGTGTAAAGGAAAGGGTGTGCCGTTTCGGGCCACGCCTCTGCTGACCTGCAATTGCACTCCAGAATCCTAACGGCTGGGAGTTGCCGGGTCAAACGCCCGGGCGGGTTACTCCAAGCTTGACCGCCTTCTGCACGTGCTTGGCGATCTTTGCGGTTAAGGTTGTTTCTTACCGCAAAGCCCGCAAAGAACGGCCGCGAAGAGCGCTAAGAGAAGCAACAGAGATTCGAACCCGGCTTCCTTCCCGGTTATGATGAGGCGGTCAGCGAAGTGGAGGCAGACATCGTATGCGGGCGGTGGTCGAACGCGTGAGCCGGGCCAAGGTCACGGTCAACGGATGGACCAGCGGCGAAATCGGCCACGGGTTGCTGGTTCTGCTGGGTGTGGGGCACGGGGATACCGAGGCGGACGCGAGCTATCTCGCCGAAAAGATTGCGGGCCTGAGAATCTTTGAAGATTCCGAGGGCAAGATGAACCGCAGCGTGGTGGACGTGGGCGGGAGCGTGCTGGCGGTCTCGCAGTTCACTCTGTACGGCGACGTGAGACGCGGGAAGCGTCCGTCGTTCGATGCCGCGGCTCCGCCAGAACAGGCCCGGCGGCTGTATGAATTTTTTGTGCAGTGCGTGCAGGCTGCCGGCCTGCGCTGCGAAACCGGCCGCTTCCAGGAAATGATGCAGGTGGAGCTGGTGAATGACGGCCCGGTGACGATACTGATTGATTCGAGGAAGGGGTTCTAGGCAGCGAGGGGTTTAGGGGCGCGCCTTCGCGGACAGGAGTGTCCGCGCCACATATGGTTATCGCGCTTGCAGGATCGCGTCGGCGACGCGGGCGGCTTCGAGGGCTGGCTTCACATCGTGAGTGCGCAGAATGTGCACTCCCTTGAGGATCAGCGCGACCTGGGTCGCTAGCGTGCCGTAGAGCCGGGCTTCGGGCGGAGCATCTACGCCATCGCCATTCCTAGAAAGCGTGGCCAGCGTCCGTCCAATGAAGGATTTTCGCGACGTGCCGGCGAGCAGCGGAAAGCCTGCCGCCTGCAGTTCGCTGAAGCGGGCCAGAAGTGGATAGTTCTCGTCGAAATTCTTGCCGAAACCGAAACCGGGATCGAGCACGATGCGCTCGCGCCGCACTCCCGCCAGCACGGCTTTCTCGGCCCATTCCTTCAGTTCGCGCTTCACCAGCAGCACAATGTCGCCCGGCGGCGGCAGCGTGCGCCATTCTTCGGGGCGTCCACGCATGTGCATCAGGACCGCACCGCATTTCAAATCGGCAACGGTCTTTGCCATCTGAGGGTCCCAGCGGAAGCCGCTGACGTCGTTTACGATCTCCGCGCCCGCATTGACCGCGGCGCGGGCAACCGCCGCCTTGTAAGTGTCGACGGACAGAACCGCGGCAGGATGCTTCTTCTTCAGTTCGGTGATTACGGGAAGCACGCGGCGAAGTTCTTCTTCGGCGGTGACAGTGGGATACGATACCTCAGGCGCTAAAGCGCTGCTCTCTTTTGGACGCATAGCGGCACCCTTCGACTCCCTCTCGCTACGCTCGCGGTCGCTCAGGGCAGGCTTAACACCGAACTCGTGCCCTTCCCGTCTGGTGGTGACTTCCGGGGCGACTCTCGCGCCGGGGCGGGTGGATTCTCCGCCGATGTCGAGGATGTCGGCGCCTTCATCGAGGAGACGCTCGGCCTGCTCGATGGCCTGGTCGCGATCGAGATACAGGCCGCCGTCAGAAAACGAATCGGGCGTGACGTTGACCACGCCCATGATCAACGTGCGCTTGCCCAGTTCGAGCGAGCGCGATCCCAGGTTCCAATGGAAGACAGGCCTCATGCGGGGTGATTCTAAATGAAGAAGGCGAGACTCGGTCGCACTTCACAAATCTTCACCGCAGAGGACGCAGAGTACGCAGAGGATTTATGGGATTTTGCCTCTGAATCGGCGGTTCCGATGGATCAAAGCTCATAACGCAAAGTGCGCCAAGAACTGCCGCTGAGATCGCAAAGAAAATCGGTACGAACTTCGGGCCTTCACCGCCTGGACGAATACGCCACCTGCCTACCTGCGCCGCACCGCCGCGGCGCGCTGGCGCGTGGCAGAGGCCCCACTGGGCCCCGTGCCCGTGGGAGGCTTGCGGGTTCCGTCGAGCAGCTCTTTGAGGACGACGGCGTTGTTGCGCGTTTCATTTTTCGAAGCGAAGAGCAGAGTCAGGCGCTTGCGCTTATTGGCGAACTGGTAGAGGCGACAGAGTGCCGTCTCCGCTTCGGGATGCGAGAGTTCTTTCAAATACTTCTGGCGGAATTTCACCCACTCGCCAGGCCGGGCGTGATACCAGCGGCGCAATTCGTCGGAAGGCGCCAGATCGCGCAGCCATTCGTCCAGCGCAGCGCTGGCTTTGCTGAGGTCGCGCGGCCAGAGGCGATCGACCAGCACGCGCGTTCCGTCGGCTCGCGATGCCGGCTCATAGACCCGCTTGATCACGACCGCCATGAACGCACCTCCGTTGCTCTATTATTGTAAGGCCGCGGGACGGGGCCGGGTGCGGGCTAGGACGATTCATGCCAAGGGAAGAAAAGATTCTCCAGCGGAGGAGGTTCACGGAGCGTTGCCGGTGCCGGGCCGCGGTTGCGGGAGCAATGGCCGTGCTGATCGGGCTTGCTATGCTCTGTGCTTGTGACGTTGAACGGCGCAAGTCGGATGCCGAGTTGGGACTAAACCCGCAGCAGGCGTCCGGCCGGAAGATCTACGACAACTATTGCGACCGCTGCCACGAGCCTTACTCGACGCGGGGCAAGAAGGGCCCGGGGCTCAAGGGAGTGTTCAAGAACAAGTATCTTTCTCTGAGCGGGCTGCCGGCGAACGACGAGCGCGTAGCCGACATCATTCGCCTGGGACGCAAAGAGATGCCCGGCTATAGCCAGACCCTGAGCCAGCAGGATATGGACGATTTGCTGGCGTACATGCATACGTTGTGAGGGATTGCAGCGAAAATCCCCACCTTTGCCGCAAAGAACGCGGCAAAGATGGGGCACCCGGGCCAGACGCGCACAAGGTCAGCTACAATCCCACGTCTCGCAAAAGCGGCGAGACGTGGGGCACCCGCAGACGAGAACATGAGACGAGAACATGAAGGGTACGGCCAAATCCGAATTGTTTCGCGAATTGCCGTCGGTGGATGAACTGCTGCGCACGCCCGGCCTGGCTGGGCTCGCGGCTGAGGATGGAATGGCAGCGGTCACTGAGGCTGCCCGCGCGGTTCTCGCCCGCCTGCGGCAGGGAATCTCTTCTGGATTGCTGGACCAGCCGGCGCTGCAGCTTGCTCTCGAGGGAATGCTGGGAGCGATTGGGGAACAGCTTCGGCAAACGCTTCGCTATTCGCTCCGTCCGGTCATCAACGCCACCGGGGTGATTCTGCATACCAATCTCGGGCGCGCGCCTTTGGCCGAGGCTGCGCTGGCGCACATTGGCGAGACTGCCGGACATTACTCCAACCTCGAGTTTGAGATTGAAGCGGGAGTACGCGGGAAGCGCGACGTGCACGTGGAGCGGCTGTTTCAAAGGCTGCTGGCGGAGGGGCAGGAATTCTCTGCCGGGCGGGCGGGGGCGCCCGCCCCTCCACACGCGCAGGTTGCGACCATCGTCGTCAACAACAATGCCGCCGCGGTTTTGCTGGCACTGAACACGCTGGCGGAGGACGGCGAGGTGATCGTCTCGCGGGGCGAGTTGGTCGAAATTGGCGGATCGTTTCGCATCCCCGACGTGATGGCGAAATCGGGCGCGGTTCTGCGCGAAGTCGGGACCACGAATCGCACCCGCATCGCCGACTACGAAAAAGCCATCAACGAGCGGACCCGCCTGCTGCTGCGCGTGCACCGCTCAAACTTCGAGATTACGGGTTTCACCGCACACGCCTCGACCGCTGAATTGGTGGAATTGGCGCGCCAGCGCGGCCTGCCCCTGATGGAAGACCTGGGCAGCGGCGCGCTGGTGGATCTCGCAACTTTTGGCGTGGCCGGCGAACCCAGCGTGCTCGACAGCCTGCGCGCCGGCATGGACGTGGTGACTTACAGCGGCGACAAGCTGCTGGGTGGGCCGCAGTCGGGATTGATCAGCGGCCGGGCGGATCTGGTGGCGCGCATGCGTGCCAACTCTTTGTTTCGCGCCCTGCGCGTCGATAAGGTGACGTACGCTGCGCTGGAAGCCACGCTGCTGGCATATGTCAAGCACGACCATGACGCCGTTCCCGCGTTGAGGATGATGCGGATCACGAAAGAGGAAATTGGCAGGCGCGCGGAGGCGGTAGCCGAACGGGTACGGTCGGCAGAAAATCCCCACGTCTCAGAATCGAGACGTGGGGCACCCACGAAACTCACAGTAGAGGTTATTGATGGCGAGTCGGTGATTGGCGGCGGGGCAGCGCCGTCTGCCGTGCTGCCCACCCGCCTGCTGGCTCTGAGTTGCGAAGGTCTGAGTGCGGATGAGTTGTCGGCCCGCCTGCGTGGAGCGGATCCGCCGGTCATTGGCCGGGTCGAGGATGGGCGCGTGCTGCTGGATTTGCGGACAGTGTTTGTGGAGCGGGATCAAATGATTGCGGCCGTGCTCGAGCGCATCACCTCGTAGGTATTTAGAACTTAGGATTGATGTATCCCCAACGAAGGCCGGCGAGCTGCGCTCGCCCGCCCGGACGAGGGCGTCCGGGCCCACACGATCTTGGCCGGGACCCAGCCAAGTACGTGATGCGGGACTACAATCGAAAATCGGCAATCGAAAATCGGAAATACCATGATCGTCGGCACGGGCATTGACATCGCCGAAGTTCCGCGCATTCGCCAGGCGATCGAGCGCTTTGGGGCGCGTTTTCTCGAGCGCGTGTTTACTGCGGGAGAGATTCGCTATTGTGATTCCAAGGCCAATCGCTTCGAGCGATTCGCCGCGCGGTTCGCGGCCAAGGAAGCGGCGATGAAGGCGCTGGGCACGGGCTGGAATCACGGCGTGCGCTGGCGTGATTGCGAAGTGACCCGTATGCCGGGCGGGCGGCCCACTTTAACTTTCCATGGCAAGGCGGAGGAGTTCGCGGCGAAGCTGGGGGCGAGGAATGTCGCGCTGTCACTGACTCACACGGCCGAGCAGGCCATCGCGCAGGTGATTCTGGAGAGTTGAGTTCAGTCCACGTCTCGCAAAAGCGGCGAGACCCTTCGACTTCGCTCAGGGCAGGCTGTGGGGCACCCAACGCTCGCTGCGCTCGCGGGGCGGACGGGGGCGTCCGCCCCTACGCATGCTATAATTCTTTATTCTCAGTCGGTTAGAGCACGGAGGACAGTATCGACAAACGTTTTATCCGCACCAACGATCGCATCCGGGCCCGCGAAATTCGCGTGATTGACGACGAAGGGCAACTGCTGGGCATCATGCCGCCCTACGAAGCGCTCAAGAAAGCCCGCGAGAAGAATCTGGATCTGGTTGAGATTTCGCCCACCGCGCAGCCTCCCGTGTGCCGCATCATGGACTATGGGAAGTATCTTTACCAGCAGGAAAAGAAAGAGCGCGAAGCCAAGAAGCACCAGAAGACGATCACCGTAAAAGAGGTCAAGTTCCGCATCAACGTGGACGACCACGATTACGAGACCAAGAAGAATCATGTGCTGCGTTTTCTGGCGAACGGCGACAAGGTCAAGGCGACGATATTCTTTCGCGGACGCGAGATGACGCGGACCGGCCTGGGGCGGCAGATTCTGGAGCGGCTGATCAAGGACGTGGAAGCGCAGAGCATAGTGGAGTTCCGTCCGCGGCAGGAAGGCAACACGCTGCACGCGATTCTGGCGCCCAAGAAGGCGGAAGTACCGAAGAAGGCGGAGAAGCCAAGGCCAGCGGCTCCGGCCGCTGCCGCGCCGAGCGCGCCACCGGCACAGGTGGCCAAGCCCGCGTCGTAGAAGCTCTCCTGGTAGAGAGAAAAGCAGGTTCCTCGCTGCGCTCGGAATGACAAACCTGTTCTGAGCGGTCCTCTGGAAGAAGCATGCGGGAGCAGAAACGAAAAACTGACAGCTGACGGCTGAGAGCTGACAGCTGGTTTTGAGGTCTTATGCCGAAATTGAAAACGCACAAAGGCGCTGCCAAGCGCTTCAAAAAGACAGCGACCGGAAAAGTGAAGCGGGGGCATTCACACCTGCGCCACATGCTGACGTCGAAGGGCAAGAAACGGAAACGGAAGCTGGGGAAGTCCGCTTTGGTCAGCGATGGCGATCTGGCCAAGGTGAAGCGGATGATTCCGTACCAGTGAGGAGCATTGTTGAATTTTGATTGTTGATTGTTGAATGAAAACCGGAACGGCGGAGATTTAGGTTCTTATTCAACAATCAACAATCATCAATCCACAATTGCTCCAGGCGTGTGAAGAGGCCATCGATCGCCGTCACGGCAGATCGTCCTTGCCTCCAGCCGCCATAAAACGAAAGAAAAAAGGAGAAGACCATGCCTCGAGTGAAACGCGGCACCAAACGCCGCGCCAAACGCAAGAAGATACTGGACCGCGCCAGCGGTTATTTCCTGACCAAGTCAAAGCTGTACCGCTCGGCCAAGGAAGCAGTCGAGCGCGGGCTGAAGTTTGCCTATTCAGGGCGCAAGCAGCGCAAGCGGCAGTTCCGCTCGCTGTGGATCGTGCGCATCGGCGCGGCCGCCAAGCTGAACGGGATGAGCTACAACCAGTTCATCCACGGGCTGAAGAAGGCGGGAGTGGAACTGGACCGCAAGATTCTGGCGGACCTGGCGGTGCACGATCCCGCGGGATTTACCAGCCTGGCGACGCAGGCCAAGGGCGCGATCGGCGGGGCAGCGTAGGCGGAACAGCTTTCTGCTTGCACTGCTGATGTGGGGACAGCCGCCCTCGGCTGTCCGGCCGGGCGTAGCCCGGCTTAGCGGCAGCGAATACGCCCAGATTGCGTCTGGTGCACGGCCGCCGCAAATCAACACCCATCGGCTCTTCGAGCCGACTGGACAGCCGAGGGCGGCTGTCCCCACATAAGCATTTTCTAGTTTGAAGAAGACGAATGGCCTACACCGTTCCCAAACTGACGGATTACTCAGCGGCGGCGCTGGAGAAGGCTGCGAGCGCGTGTGCGGATGCGTGCGCGTCGGAGATGGGAACGATCCGCACCGACGCGGACCTTAAAACGTTCCGCGATCGCTGGCTGGCTCGTAAGAACGGAATTCTCACTCAGATCAATGACCTTTGGCTAAAGAGCGCTCCCAAAGCGGAGAGGCCCGTTGTCGGACAAAAGGTCAACTGGTTGAAGAAGCACGTCGAAGGCTTGGTCGAGGTTGCAGGCAATCGACTCCTCCTTCAGCGGGCGCCTGCCACTCAATACCGCACGGTCGTGAGCCTCGATTTTGGCGGCCCGGTCGACATCACGCTCCCCGGAGCGCGGCGGCCTATCGGCGCCGAGCATCCTGTCATTCGCACGATGCACGAGATCGTCTCCGTCTTTCAGAAGCTCGGATATTCCGTGGCTGAGGGTCCGGTCGTCGAGACGGATTACTACAACTTCGAGGCGCTGAATTTTCCGCCGGATCATCCGGCACGGGATACGCAGGACACGCTGTTCATCGCGGGGCAGGAGTCGAAGCCGCAGCGCGAGCGGCTGCTGCTGCGCACGCACACTTCTCCTGTGCAGATTCGAACCATGGAGAAGATGCGGCCGCCGATCCGCATCGTGATTCCCGGCACGGTGCACCGCAACGATCCGCCCGACGCCAGCCACTCGCCGATGTTTCATCAGATCGAAGGCCTGGCCGTCGATACGAATATTACCTTCGGCGATCTGAAGGGCACGCTCGATCACGCCATGAAGGCGCTGTTCGGATCGAACGTGAAGACACATTTCCGGCCGTCGTTTTTCCCCTTCACCGAGCCGAGCGCGGAACTGTATGTGACTTGCTTTATCTGTGGCGGCAGCGGAAAGCGAGGCGCCGACGCGTGCCGCCCATGCAAGCAGACGGGATGGATCGAAGTGCTGGGCTGCGGGATGGTGGATCCGAATGTGTTCGAGTTCGTGAAGGACAACGGATACGACCCGAAAAAGGTTTCGGGATTCGCCTTCGGCATGGGCGTGGATCGCCTGGCCCTGCTGAAGTATGGCGTGGATGATTTGCAATACTTCTTCCAGGGAGATGTGCGGTTCTTAGAGCAGTTTGGATAAAGACGCTCTTAGCTATTGGCTCTTGGCTTTTAGCTAAAGGCCAAGAGCTAAGAGCCAGAAGCCGATTTCATGAAAATCTCTCCACAATGGATTCGCGACTTTGTTGATCTCGCCGTGGACGACCGCCGGCTGGCCGAGGACTTGACCAATGTTGGGATTTCGGTGGAGGGGATCAGCGGTAGCGGAGCGGATGCCGTCTTCGAGATGGAGATTGGGACGAACCGTCCTGACGCGATGAATCATTATGGGGTCGCGCGGGAAGCGGCGGCGATTTATGATCTGCCGCTGAAAGCGATTGCGCCGAAGCTGCCCTCAGCGGCTAAAGCCCCTCAGAGTGGAGAGGCTGGCGGCGCGGCTGGAAGCCGCGCCCTTTCAAATCCCACAGATGCTGACGCGGCGCTAAAGCGCCGCTCTTCCACGACTACGGCGGAGGACCTGCCATTTCCCATCGTTGTCGAGGAGCCGCAGCTTTGTCCGCGGTTCACGAGCCGGGTGATCCGCGGGACGCGTATCGTGCCCTCGCCGCAAAAGGTCGCCCGCCGACTGCAACTGCTCGATCAGCGCCCGATCTCGAACGCGGTGGACGCGACCAACTACGTTCTCTGGGAGATCGGCAAGCCGACGCACGTCTTCGATATGGACCTGCTGGAAGGCAGAAGCATCATCGTGCGCATGGCTCGCGACGGCGAAACGCTGAAGACGCTCGACGGCGTCGAACGCAAACTAAGCACCGAAGATCTTGTCGTCTGCGATGCGAAAAAGCCCGTGGGCCTGGCCGGAGTCATGGGCGGGTACGACACCATGATCACCGAAAAAACCAGGAATGTTTTGATTGAATCTGCCTGGTGGGATCCGGGGATCATTCGCCAGATGTCGCGCCGGCATGGACTGCACACGGATGCTTCCCACCGTTTCGAGCGCGGCGCGGATTTTGAGTCCACGGTGCTGTCATGCGACCTTGTGGCAGAAATGATTTTGGAGTCGGGCGGCGGAGAACTTGTCGGCGAGGTGGTCGATGTGGTGTCGAAGAAGATGGATCAGGCTCCGGTGGTTCTGCACGTGGCCGAGGTGCACCGCATTCTGGGCGGAGAACTCGATGCCGGGCTCATCTTCCGGCTTTTGAAAAGGCTGGGATTCGCGCTGATTCCCGAGGGTGAAGGCGAAGCGCAATTCCGCGTGCACATTCCGAGCTGGCGGCTGGATGTGGAGCGGGAAATTGACCTCATCGAAGAAATCGCCCGGCTGCACGGGTACGACAAGTTCGAGAGTACCTTGCCACCGTACATCGGCGCGGTGGTCGAACTGCCGCACGCCGCGATGGATGCGACCTTGCGCAAGCGGAGCCTGGCTTTGGGATACAACGAAGCGCTGTCGCTGACGTTCATTTCGCATGCCGACGCGGAGAAGTTCGAGTCCGGCTTCGCCGTTCCCCCAGCGGCTAAAGCCGCGTCGAGCGTGGCATCTGACGGCACGACTGAAGTCGTGCCCTTCCCGTCCGTGGCGACGCTCGATGCGCGCGTTGGTGCCCGCGTACTGGAGCTGGCGAATCCGCTGAGCGAAGAGGCGTCGGTGATGCGTACGTCGCTGGTGCCCGGCATGCTCGATATGCTGGCGTGGAATTTGAATCGCGATGTGGCTGAGGCGCGGTTGTTTGAAATCGGCAGCGTGTATGAACTGGCGGGCGGGCCGTCGGGCGAACGCGTGGAACCGAAGCGCGCCTGCCTGGGGGCGACGGCCGCGGCGGTGGAAAGTTCGCTACCCGTGGGCGCGATGCTAGAGGAAGAGCCGACTGCCCCGGAGGAAACGTTTCGCTGTTTCAAGGGTGACGTGGAGAACGTGCTGGCGGCGTTTGCCGGAGACGTGAGTTACGACCGGGAGACGCCTGGGTATTTTCATCCGGAACGGTCGGCGCGGGCGTTGATAGATGGTGTGGTAGTGGCGCAGTTTGGGCAAATTCCAAAGGGATCGATGAAATATCTGACGACGGAAGAGGTTCTGTTTCAGGGATCGCCTGCTGAAAAGCAGGTAATAAGGGGACGCTATCTGCGCCAAGACGTTTTCGTGGCCGAGTTGGACTTGGAACGGCTATACAAGCTGGGGCCGCGTCAAGCAAAGTTCACACCGCTAACGAAGTATCCGGCGGTGGAAAGAGACTTCTCGTTTGTCTTCAGCGATGAGATCTGGTTTGAGCAGATGAAAAAGGCCGTCGATGCCGCGGGCATAGCCGAACTGCGCGAGTTTCGTCCGGTGGAAATTTTCCGCGGCGGAGCGATTGCGGCTGGAAAGTATTCCGTGCTATTGCGGGCGAAATTTCAGTCCGACGAGCGGACGCTCCGCGATGATGAGGTAACGCGGTGGTCGGCGAGGATTGTGGCGGCCCTGACTGCACTGGGCGGAGCGCAGAGGGTATAAGGGATCCGTTGTTCAGAGATTCCCATGTCTCGCAAAGGCGGCGAGACATGGGGCGCCCGGCAGTTGGGCGCACCCGGTGAGTCAAAATCCCCACCCTCTCGCGCAAAACGCGAGAAGGGTGGGGCACCCCCTCCGTAACTTCACTTCCTGCTTGCTTTTTCGCCTTCTGTTCGCCAATAATTGGCCATGGCCATCACACGCAGACAGCGGGAAGTGTACGACTTCATTTCCAGATTCGTGGCAGAGCACGGATATTCTCCGTCGTTTGAGGAGATCGGCAAAGGGCTGGATTTGTCGTCGCTGGCGACGGTGCACAAGCATGTGACCAACCTTGAAAAGAAAGGACTGCTCACGCGCGACTACAACCGCAGCCGCTCGATTGATCTTTTGCCTCCCAAAGGACGCCTGAAGCAAGCCATGAGCGTGAACACCGCAGTGGTGCTGCCGCTGGTCGGACGCATCGCCGCCGGCCAGCCGATCGAGGCGGTCGAGAATCCGGAAACCATTTCGCTGGCCGACTTTGTGCGCTCGAAAGAAGTGTTTGTGCTCGAGGTGCGAGGCGAGTCCATGCAGGACGAGCACATTCTTGACGGCGATTACGTGCTGGTCGAGAAAACGCGTACGGCGCACAACGGTGACATCGTGGTGGCGCTGGTGGATTCGAGCGATGCCACGCTGAAGCGGTTTTACCGCGAAGGCGACAACATCCGTCTGCAGCCTTCGAACGTGAGCATGAAGCCGATCATCGTGCCGGCCGCTTCGGTGGACGTGCAGGGGCGGGTGATTGGGGTGCTGAGGAAGTACTGACGACAGCTTCTAGCTACTAGCTTCTAGCCGATCGGCAAGGCTTTTTCGTAGTTCGCGCCTGCTCTGGCCCAACCCTGAAACTAAGAAACGCACGCTGCCCCAGGAAGCAACGTGCGTCAAGAGTTCTTATCTAGCGGCTAGAAGCTAGCAGCTGTTTACCCGATGTGCTTGTTCAGGGCCTGGGCGATGGCGTCTTTGGGGCGGTAGCCGACAAGTTGTTCGACGACCTGGCCTCCCTTGAAGACCAGCAGAGTGGGGATGCCGGTGACTTTGTAGCGCATGGGAGTGGCGCTATTGGAGTCCACGTCCATCTTGCCGATCTTGATCTTGCCCTGATACTCGGCCGCCAGTTCCTCAACGATGGGCGCGATGGCGCGGCAGGGGCCGCACCAGGTCGCCCAGAAGTCCACCAGAACGGGCTTATCCGATTTCAAAACATCCTGGTCGAAGTTTGCATCGGTCACTTCGACGATTCCGTTGCCTGCCATTTTCTTTCTCCTCGTTGTGAAACGTCGCGCTGTCGGCCGGCGCTCGGTGGCGCGGTCGGGCCGGGTCGGCGAGCGTTATGAGTGCGTCCCGTTAGGGAAGACAACTCTTTATTTTAACACCGCTATTTGATGCGCGGACATCGGGGAAGGTCGCAGCGACCCGGAAGCTGCAGGCCAACCCCCGGGGGTCAGGCTGGGAGCTTTCTTGCCGCCCTCGGCCATTTCTCCGTGGCACTCGGCGCAGTGAAGGTCAAACAATTTGGCTCCAGCTGCTAAAGCTTCGGGAGGCGGCCGCCGGGGGATTCGGTCGAGCGGCTGAGATTGATCGGTTTGAGGAAAGCGGAAAAAGAAAAGCGTCCTCGACTTTTCAGTCCAGGACGCCTCGGCAGCCCTCCCCCAGAACTGCCAAACCACGAGTGGATATTAGAATCGCCCTGCTTTTTCGTAAACGTCACTTTGGTAATGCGGTTTGCGGGGAAGCCAAGGTTCCTGCTGACGGAAGTAACCAGCGGATGAGATGCAGGGAACCACAGCGGTGTGAACGCTCTACTGTTTCTGCCAGGTTTGGCCGTCGTCGCTGGTGATCCAGACTTCGGCCGTGGAAGTCGTAACCTTCCCGTGCTGAGCATCGGAGAACTCCACAGAGACGACGTCGCCGGAGATGGCCATGCCATTGAATAATGGCACGACCTGGGCCCAATGGCCGCCGGCGTCGAGCGAATGGTAGAGGGCTCCATTGGACCCTCCGGCCCACACTTCGGTTCCGCTCGCAGCCACGGCGCGGAAGACGACCGCGGCCGGTTGCTTCAGATCCTTCTTGTCCGCGGAGCTTTCTTTGGCGCGGGCGGGTTTTTCGAGAACCACGACACTCGTATAGTTAGCCGCCGAGAAGTTGCCTCCAGCCACCAGACTCGCATTCACATCCACATCCTGCCAGGTCTTGCCCTGATCGAAGGAACGCTCGAGCGCGCCGCTGGAACTTATGTTCCAGCGCGGCAGGCGCGACGGCGCCGGAGCGGTCAACTGGGTGAAGCTGCGCGCAGTCATGCCGGGGTTGCCGGTCGCGGTGGGGAGTTCCTGCTGCGCAGTGTCATCGGCTGCGGTGTGGTCGAGGTTTGCCGCCTCAACATTCACGACCGGCTTGGCCTTGCCGACAGGTCCCCCTATTACGCCTCCTTCTGAGGAAGGCACCGACTGGGCCTGCAGCTGGAGGCCCTGATTCTGCGTCTGAGCCTCATTGTTGACCGGTGCGACCGGACTCGATGCTTCCACCGCGACCATCTGCGAAGACGATGGAATCTTCAGATTCGCGGCCTGGTTCGCGGTTTGCTGCACTGGGACCGAAGCCTGCGCCGGGTTTGCTCCCTGCGCACGGGTGTTTTGCTGCTGCCACTGCGTGGGCATCTGCGGACCATGAGGAAATTGATTGTGAGCCACGCCCGACCCAATGCCTCCGACCTGCGGCCGTGGGACGGAAACTGTCGGGGGTTCCAAGCGAGCGGTCAGCCTGCCCTCGGCAGATTCCAGGCCGGCCTTGCCGGCAGAAAAGGCGTTCGGGGCGGGAGCGAGAGGCAACGATTTTTCCTTGTTCCCGGCAGCTGTTGCAGGCAGAGATGATGCTGTCGGCTGGCTCTGCGCCGGGCTGGCGGGAGCCTCGACGCGGGCCATCTGTTTCGTTGCGGTGAGGGACTGATGCCGCTGGAGTTGGATGACTCCCACGGCGGCGATAGCTACGACTACGGCGGTTACAAATCCCCAACGCAGCGCGGGCCAGGCCAGCCATCCGCCGCGGGCGGGAGCGAGGACGGTTTGCATCGCCTCGGGCTCGGGCAAGGCGAGCGCCACCACGTCGCGGCAGTCGCCGCAGCGGGCCAGGTGCTCGAGCACGACGCCGCGCTCGCGGTCCGGCAGCGAGCGTTCGGTAAAAGCCGTCAGCACATCCGCATCGGGGTGAGGGGCGAGCGCTGGCGCGGCCTTCAGCCGCTCGCGCACGATTTTGGGGGCGTGTTCCATTTCACCTTCTACTGCCAGCTTCTGACTTCCAGCCCGATTTCGGTTCTGTTCAGGCGCGGTCTTCGGCCCTTATCCCGGCCCTTCCCGGACCCTGGCCTCTACTCTCTTCTCAGAGAACGCAGCATGTGAAGAATCTTGCGTTAAACTGCGCCGAATATCCACTTGCAGGTCCCGCACGTCCACTTCCAGGGCTTCCTCAGCCTGGCGCCGGGACATGCCGCGGCGCACCAGCCCGGCCAGAATCTGCTTGCGCAAGAGCTTGGCCAGCTTGTCGAGCTTGCGGCTGATGGTGGACTCGTGCACGCCCAGCATGCGGGCAATCTCGGCCAGGGTGCGGCCATCGAGATAATAGGCGCTGAGTACAGTTCGATCTTCCCCGGAGAGAGCAGCCAGCACGTCGTCGGTGGCCTGGGCCAGGCGCGGGTCGGCGGACGCTGCCGGTTCCGGATCAGGGGCGCGGAATTGCACGCCTTCTTCTTCTTCCTCGTCCAGGCTCACGAGCCGTTTCGTGCGGCGGTAGCGATTGACGTATTCCTGCGCCAGCACCGTCCGCAGCCAACCCTCCAGCGAGCCACGCCCAGTGTACGAAGCCAGCTTGGAGACGCGCTGGCCTTCGCGGATATTCGTGCCGTAGAGGTCGGCGTAGAGGGTGTCAGCGAGTTCGCGGGCGGCGGAGTCTTCGCGCGCAATACGCAGAGCCGCCTGATAGAGCTTTTCGCGGTAACGCGTGAGAAAAACTTCCCAAGCCGAATTCTGGCCGGCGGCACAGGCGCGGGCCAGGGCCAGTTCGTCGACCCGGAGAGCCAGGAAGAAAGCGCGGAGTTCGCTCTCCGAGCTACCTGCGCCGGCCTGTTTGGAGCCAACCTCGCAGAGAATCACAACTAGCGATTCGCGCGTGAGGCCTACCTTTTCGCAGGCACTGCGGGCATGGAGCTCCGCCAGCAGGTCATTTACCACCGACCGCACGGCGGAGACTGGTTTCGTTGAACTCATGCGAGCGAAGAGGCGATCTTCGGTCAGACGATGCTCTGATCCTACCAATTATTAGACGCACCGGGCGGGAAATTTGGCCGCAAGGCAGGCAGACATTTTCGTTCTTTCCATGAGCCGAGACGGGCAAGATCCCATGTCTCGCAAAAGCGGCGAGACACGGGGCACCCGCGAGACACGGGGCACCCGGCTCCAGGCGGGGGAGGAATGGGCATGAATCCGAAGAATTTCTTAGCTTTAGCGTTGCTGGCGATCGTGGCCGGATTGGTGATGGTGGATCAGCGGCAGGCGCGGGCGGGCGAAGTGGCGCCAGCGACGGGATATAAGGTGCTGGAGCCAATCCGGCACGGAAATTTAACGGTGTTTCCGGTGGTCGCTGCGAAGAGCTATCCGACCTCCGAATTCCTGACTCTCGATGAGGGGCTGCGCTCGGGAGAAGTGGTTGTAACCGAAGCGGGCAACGTGCAGGGGCTGATTCGGCGGCCTATTACGCCCGTCATCCGGCATGCCGGGGCACAGGTGAATCAATTGGTGCTGGTCAACAATTCCAAGCGGCCTCTGGTGCTGCTGGCCGGCGAAATTGTCACCGGCGGCAAGCAGGATCGGGTAATCGGCAAAGACCGCATTGTGCCCGCGGAGAGCGATCCGGTGGACCTGAGCGTGTTCTGCGTTGAGCCGGGCCGCTGGGTAGCCACCAGCGAGCACTTCGGTGCGTCGGAAGCGATGTATGGCGGAGCGGCTGGGGGCGGAAGCTTTCACGGTGCTGCTCCCATGGCCATGATGGCGCAGCCGTCGGTGCGCGCCAAAGCCATGGCCGACAAAGATCAGGCGTTGGTCTGGGACGAGGTACGAAAACAAAAGGCGGCAGAGACTGTGGAGGTGGCCGGAGTGGCGCCGGCGGCAGCCGATCAGATAGCGCAAACCAGTTCTTATGCCAGATTGATGGAGAACGAAGACGTCAAGAAGCAGGTCGACGCGGTGGCCAAGCCGATTGAAGCCAACTATGAGAGCCTGATCCATCAGCTGCGCGACCGCAACGCCGTGGGTGTGGTGGTCGCGGTGAACGGGCGCATCATCTGGGCCGACGTGTTCGCCAGCACCGACTTGCTGCAAAAATACTGGCCGAAGCTGGTGCGCTCCTATGCCTCCGAGGCGGTGGTTACGCGCGCGAAAGAAGTGGAAGTGAACGTTGCCCGGGCGCAGGCCTTTTTGGCAGACCTGGAAGGACGCAGGGAGACGATCGAGCGCGAGCCGGGGGTCTATCAGCACACGGAAGTAAGCGGGGATGGGTTCAAGGCGTTCGAGTTGATGTCGCTGCTGCCAAAGACCGGTTTCGACGTGCACGTGGCGAAGATGGCAGAGTGAGAGTGGAAGAGCGGCCCTTTAGGACCGCGTACCAGTCCCGCTTATGGGGAAAACGGGCTTCAGCCCCGGAGAATCCGCCGGGGCTGAAGCCCGTGAGATCTTTTGTTCGTTTCTAACGCGGCGCTGAAGCGCCGCTCTTCCACGGCTGCCCGAGCTGTCCGGAGAAGGTCAGCCGAGATCACTGGCTGCGGTTCTCATACCAGTTTCGCCATGCAGCCGAGTCGTTGGGGAGGCGCTGGTGGGTGATGTTGCCCAGCGCCTGAAAAGCCCAGGCGTGGGTCTGCGCGTCGAGCGACGAATCATCGGTGTAGTTCACGAGTTGTGGGACGGCGCTCATTCTCTGTTCCGGCGTGAACATGCCGGACTCGGCAAGGCTGCATGCCGCCAGCTCGCGGACGCTGGCCGAGGGATCATCGTGCATGACTTGGAGAAGAACTGGGACTGTCTCAGACGTTCCTGCCAGCGCCAGGCCCTCCACCACCCAGCGGCGGGAGTCTTCGTCCGAATCCTTCAGATGAGAGCTCAGGACTTCGACCACGCGGCCGGTCTCAACGCCGCGATTTCCCAGCAGGCCAAGCGCCCACAAGGCCCAGATTTTCTGGGTGTGATCGGGAGAATCGGCGGACTTGAGCACATAATCCAGACTCGCCGGATTCTTGGCCAAACCGTAAGCCGCCAGCTCGACCTCGACGCCGGATTCCCGTACTCGCATGTCATTGGAGTTCAGCGCAGCGGTACTAAGCGTGGCGATCCGCGAATCCCATTGGAGCTTTCCCTGCCAGCGATCGACCCGCGACGAAATCTGTTCGACCGCGCCATTGGAGCGGCCGACCGCAAGTTCGAGCAGGGTCTCGGCTTGCTTCTGCGGTTTCATTCGATCCAATTGGCCGAAGTCTCGCGCCGAAGCTGGACCTTCGTCGCGGTGAGAGACGAACGAGAATGAATTGGCGAAGTGAGACCACGTCGAATGAGCGCTGCCCACACCGGCCACCAGCACCGCCAGCAGTACTCCGACCGCGATTGCGAACAGAGGCCGCGCGACCGTAGCGCCGCGCCGAGCCGAGGCTGAAGATGCGTCCGGAGGGCTCACCGAAATGTCTGGGCCGGGACCGAGTGAGCCGTAGTCGGATGTCGCCTGCAGGCGCGGATCGGCGCTGGACGCGAGATCTTGCGGGCGGATCGGCTCGGGCGATGATGAGGGAGAAACCTCCATACGATCTCGAGTCTAGGTTGATGCCCGAAATAGGGTAAAGTTACTTCGGTTCAATCCTGACGGTTTAGATGCAGGAAATGCAGATCCTCATGCGGCGAAGCATTGGAAGGTGAAACGCAGTTCACAAGGAGGAAGTTCTTATGAAGACCAAGTGTTGGGCATGCCTGATAATTCTGATGGTTCTTTCCATGGCGGTGCTGGCCCTGGCTGCGGCCGGCCCCGGCTATCACGTGATCCAAACGTACAAGGTTGGCGGCGAAGGCTGGTGGGACTATCTCACCGCAGACTCTGATGCGCGCCGCGTCTTCATTTCCCGCGGCACTCAGGTGATGGTGCTCGACGCGGATTCGGGCAAAACCGTGGGCGATATTCCCGACACGCCGGGAGTGCATGGCATCGCGCTGGCGCCGGAACTCGGCCGCGGCTTCACTTCGAACGGACGCGAAGGCACGGTCAGCATTTTCGATATCAAGACGCTGGCTACAAGCAGCAAGGTCAAAGTGGGCGACAATCCGGACGCAATTCTCTACGATCCGGCGACCAAGCGCGTTTTCACGTTTAACGGGCGGAGCCAGGATTCGACCGTGATCGATGCCGCCAGCGGCAAAGTGCTGGGCACCATCAAACTGGATGGCAAGCCGGAGTTCGCGGCCAGCGACGCCAAGGGCACGATCTACGTCAATATCGAAGACAAGAGTGAGTTGGTGGCGATTGACCCCAACAAGCTGGAAGTGAAGGCGAAGTGGCCTCTTGCCCCGTGTACGGAGCCGAGCGGGCTCTCGATCGACCGCAAGAACCGGCGCCTGTTTGTGGGCTGCGACAACAAGATGATGGCGGTGGTGGACGCCGACAGCGGCAAAGTGCTGGCCACGCCGGCGATTGGCGAGGGCGTGGATGCAACTACGTTCGATCCTGAAACCGGCCTGGCTTTCGCCTCTTGCGGCGAGGGCGTACTGACGGTGGTGAAAGAGGAATCGCCGGACAAGTTCAGCGTGGCCGAGAATGTTCCGACCAGGCGGGGAGCGCGCACCCTGGCGCTCGATGCGAAGACCCACAATATCTTCGTCGTGACCGCCGACTTCGGACCGCGTCCGGAGGCGACGGCGGACAACCCACATCCCCGGCCTGCGATGCTTCCCGACAGCTTCGTGGTGCTGGTGGTCGGGAAGTAACTGCAGCGTGGGATGCTCCAGGGCGCGGGCCGCCGTTTCAGTTTGCGCTACCCATCCTCGCGGGATCGAGCCCGCGAGGATTTTCTGTTCCGAGGCGTATCAGTTTGAACTTCGCCGTCCTCTGCGGCGTCATCCCGAAGCCCCGCGCTTTCACCAGCGGGGCGAGGGATCTCGCGGGCACCACCGGGATACCCCGCGCCAGATCCCTCGCTCCGCCTGAAAACCGGCTTCGCTCGGGATGACGCCGTACAGAGCCCTTCCCAAAGCGACAAATTCGCGGTAGGATACCGCAAACCCATCGACCGTACGACCGTTCGGTCGGGCCATTGCTCTGGGGAAAACTGGGAACACTTCATCAAAGTCGCATCCCGACGAATCTAAATCTGCTGAGTGGTGATGTCCGGTGGTGTCCAGGCTTCCGGAAGCGTAGTGGCTTGGAGCAGAAGTCCGAGCCGTTGAGGTCTTTTTGCAGATGACGATCCCTGATGAAAAGTTTTACCACGCGCAAATCACGCGGCGCGTTGATTTTGGTCCTGACCTGTGGATGTTCCGCATCTGCAGCGGAGGTGAGTTCAGTTTCGTCCCCGGCCAGTACGCCACGCTGGGGGTAGAGCACGCCGGCAAGCGCATCGAGCGTCCGTATTCGATTGCGTCCTCGCCGGCGGAGGATGAAGTCGAGTTCTTTTTCGAACTCGTGCCCGAAGGCGCGCTCACCCCGTTGCTGCATACAATGCAGCCCGGCGACCAGTTGCTGATGCGCAAAGTACCGAAGGGCAGATTTTCGTTGGACACGCAAAACGGGCGCACCAATCATCTTCTGATTTCAACCGTGACCGGGGTGGCGCCGTTTGTGAGTTACGTTCGCACCCTGTACAAGGATTGGAAGGAAGGACAATTCGACGGTTCCCACAAACTCTTCCTTTTGAATGGCGCTAGCCGGCCCTGGGAGTTCGGGTACCGGGAAGAACTAAGCCAGTTCGACAAGGAATTGCCCTGGTTCAAATATGTGCCGACGGTCAGCCGGCCCTGGGATCACGAAGACTGGGGCGGGGAAATCGGGCGGGCGGACGACATTCTGCGCAAATATGCGGATCACTGGGAACTGGAGCCGAGCAATACGGTGGCCTACCTGTGCGGGCATCCGGAGATGATCGAGCACAGCAAGGCGATTCTGAAACGGCGGGGTTTCACCGATAAGGGAGCGATCAAGGAAGAGGTTTACTGGGTGCCGGCAAAGTAGTCATGCGAGGATGCCAGCGAAAACCAGGGCGGTGAACTGCGGAACCAGATTGTGGGTCTGCAGCTCGCCCTCCGGCTTATACCACTGGTAGATCCAGTTGATCATTCCCAGCAGGGCAAAGGCAGCGGCGCGGGGGCTGACGGCACCTTTGGCCTGACGGGCCCGTTGTACTTCGGCAATCAGGTTCTCGACGAAGTGAATGTACTCCTTCTTGCGGATGTTGATCCGTTTGCGGAGCACGGGCGGCAGGGGATGGTTTTCGTGCAGCATGACCGTGATCTCACGGTCCACCGGGCTGAGCACCACTTCGATGTGCAGGCGGATCAGGGCGCGGAGGCGCTGTTCAGGATCGGCGATGCCGCGCACCGGAGCGAGCACACGCTCCTCGGTAATCTCCATGGCGTGGTTCATGATCTCGAACAGGATTTCGTCCTTGCTCTGAAAATGGTGGTACAGACCGCCTTTGCTGAGCTTGAGAGCGGCGGCGACGTCGTTCATGGAAGTGGCGTCGTAGCCTCGCTGCTGAAACAGGCGGGCGGCAGTGCGCAGGATTTCCTGCCGGGAGTCAACCACGGTCTCGCGGGCCATCGCCGACATGGTAACGCGGAACGGGTGTTTTGCGCTCGGCCAAGTCTGTTGGCCGATAGTAGATCAGTTTGGACTTTACCCGCTCGATGACGTCATCCCGAGCGAAGCCGTTTTTCAGGCGGAGCGAGGGATCTCGCGCGGGGCGTCTCGACGGTGCGCGCCAGATCCCTCGGCCCGCTGGTGAAAGCGCGGGCCTTCGGGATGACGCAGCATAGGAAAGCAGGGCTAAACTAAGGCGCTACTGCTACGCCGGAGGTCCGCGCTTGGCTGATGGCGCGGTCACTCCGGCGCTGGCTCGAACCGGATGTAGACGCTCGTCTCCACTTCCACCGCTTCTCCGTTGAGTTTGTACGGCTTCCAGCGCCATTGCCGCAGCGCGTCTAGAGCAGCGTTTGCGAAGATGGGATCGCCTTTGGTGACCTGCAGATCTTTCGGCACTCCCCGCTTGTCAATCGTGAGCTTCACGTTGACGCCGTCAGAAAGGGCTTTGGCCGAGACCTGTTTGGGATAAACCGGCATCACGCGCCTGACGATTTCTCCCTTCGGAACAGGAGTGCAGATCAGGCGGCCGGCCGGCTTTCCCGAAGTCTGCTGGCCGAGGGAACTGGAGGCGAGAAGTAGGAGAACTGCAAGCAGTCTTTGCATTCTTGGCGGCCCCCCATGGATGGAGACACCCTAGCACCCATAGGGGTTCCAGGTGGCTCCATTACGTTCGTTACGTACGTTCGATGCCGACTGAGACTGTGTCACATCTTGTCTTACGCCCCTTCGGGGCTCGCTCATGTTCCACTCTTTTCCCCACGGCTCACGCCGTGGGCTGCACTCTTCCGCCGCTTCGCGGCTGCCAATGGCTGCACGCTCCGCGTTATCGGCGGCGATCAAGTTGTACGGCATCTCTACTGCTCTTTGACGTAGGTCTCGGGGATGAAGTTCTGCTCGTCGATGGGCGGGCGCACGTACCTGGTCTTGTCGAGCGGAGGCAGCTTCAGCGGCTTGGGAGTGAGGTCTTTGTAGGGAATGAGAGAGAGCAGATGGCGGATGACATTGAGCCGGGCACACTTCTTGTCTTCCGCATTCACCACGTACCAGGGGGCCTGCTTGATGTCGGTCACCGCGAACATTTCGTCCTTGGCGCGGGAATACTCGGCCCAGCGGCGTCTCGATTCCAGGTCCATGGGGCTCAGTTTCCAGCGCTTGGTGGGGTCCTTCATCCGATCCTGGAAGCGACGCTCCTGCTCTTCATCGCTGACCGAGAACCAGTATTTGATCAAGATGATGCCGGAGCGGACCAGCATGCGTTCGAACTCGGGACAGCTATGGAGGAATTCCAGGTACTCCGCCTCGGTGCAGAATCCCATGACGTGTTCGACGCCGGCGCGGTTGTACCAGCTTCGGTCGAAGAGCACCATTTCTCCGCCCGCCGGCAGGTGCGCGACGTAGCGCTGAAAATACCATTGGCTTTTTTCCCGCTCGGTGGGCGTGCCCAGCGCGACCACCCGGCACACGCGGGGATTCAGCGTCTGAGTGATCCGCTTGATAGCACCGCCCTTCCCGGCGGCATCGCGGCCTTCGAAAAGGACGACGACCTTCAACCCCCGCTGGCGGATCCATTCCTGCAGCTTTACCAGTTCCACCTGCAAACGGCCGAGTTCCTGTTCGTAGTCGCAGTTCTTGCCCAGGCGCAGAGGTCTGAGCGGCATGCCATTTGCGCCGGAGGGGTCGCGCTTTGCCGGCAGTGACGCGTTCTTGGGATGCGTTTCTTCAGGACTGGAACTTTGTGGTTGGGACATATGTATACCTCTGTAGGAGCGCAGACTGCCACAATGGCTGCGGCGGAGCCCCCTCTTATATCATCGGAGACTCCGCGAGGAGTCTTCACCCTCATTCCCTGCTGGCTTCCCCCGCCGGTGGTCATCGGAAGGCAGACAGCGGCATGCCTGAAGGCATGCCCTGATACGAATCTCTCAAACTGCACCACTGCCCATCGGAGTTGGGTCTTGACACCGTGGAGCAGGGGCGGATAAGATAGGCTAATACCGACCGACCGGTCGGTTTGCTGTATACGGGACCCTCCGCCCTTTCTGAACAGGTTGGATTGGACCCGATTCCCCAACAGGCAAGGGCTTGTTCCCTCCCTGATGAAAAGTGCAACGAGAGGAGCACCGAGTGGCTACTATTTTTTACGAACGCGACGCCAATCCCAACGCCCTGAAGGGCAAAACCATCGCCATCCTCGGCTACGGCAGCCAGGGCCATGCCCAGGCCCAGAACCTGCGCGACAGCGGCTGCAAAGTCATCGTGGGCCTGGAACCCACCCGTCCCAGCGCGCAGCAGGCGCGGGCCGATGGCATGGTCGTGGTGGCGCCGGACGAGGCCGCCAAGCGTGCCGACTGGATCCACGTGCTGACGCCCGACGAGACCCAGGGCGCAGTCTACGAGCAGTTCATCAAACCCTACTTGCATCCGGGAAAGATTCTCGGCTTCTCTCACGGTTTCAGCATTCATTTTAAGACCATTGTTCCGCCCAGCGACGTGGACGTGGTGATGATAGCGCCCAAGAGCCCCGGCCACCTGCTGCGGCGCGTCTACAGCGAGGGCCGCGGCGTGCCGTCCCTGATCGCGATCCAGCAGGATGCCAGCAAGCGCGCCCGTGAATACGCCCTGGCTTATGCCCACGGAATTGGTTCGACGCGCGCGGGCGTGCTGCAGACGACTTTCAAAGAGGAAACCGAGAGCGACCTGTTCGGTGAGCAGGCCGTGCTCTGTGGCGGGCTGACATCGCTGATCAAGAAGGGATTCGAGACGCTGGTGGAGGCCGGTTATGCGCCGGAAATCGCCTACTTCGAGTGCCTGCACGAGATGAAGCTGATCGTGGACCTGATCTACGAAGGCGGACTCGGACGCATGCGCTACTCGATCTCGAATACCGCCGAATACGGGGATCTGACGCGGGGCGAAAAAGTTGCCGGCGATGAGACCAAGGCGGCGATGAAGAAGGTTCTGGCCGACATCCAATCGGGCGCCTTCGCCAAGGAGTGGATCGAAGAGAACAAGAACGGCGGGCGCAACTTCGCCGCCCTGCGCGAGAAAGAAAAGAAGCATCCCATCGAAATCGTGGGCGCGCAACTGCGCGGGATGATGAGCTGGCTGCCCAAGGAAGGCAAGAAGACGGAAGCTCCGAAGGAAAAACAGGTGGTGAATGCTTAGACTTGCTGAGCTTCGCGGGGCAGAAATCGTTCTCGAGTGCCTGCGCGCCGAAGGGGTGGAGCTGATGTTCGGCTACCCCGGCGGCGCGATCATGCCGCTGTACGACGCGCTCGATGGCAGCGGCATCCGCCACGTGTTGACGCGGCATGAGCAGGGAGCGATTTTCGCGGCCGAAGGCTATGCGCGAGTCACCGGCAAGGTCGGCGTCGCCATTGCGACCAGTGGTCCCGGCGCCACGAATCTGGTGACCGGCATCGCCGATGCCAAGATGGATTCGGTTCCGCTGGTCTGCGTCACCGGGCAGGTGCGCAGCGCACTGATCGGGACGGATGCATTTCAGGAGACAGACGTCTTTGGCGTGACGCTCTCGCTGACGAAATGGAGCCGGCTGGTGCGCACGCTCGACGAAATCCCGGAAGTGATTGCCGAGGGCTTTCACTGGGCGCGCAGCGGGCGGCCGGGACCGGTGGTGATTGATATCCCCACCGACATGCTCAAGGCAAAGAAGGAATTCTCCGGGCCGGTGAAGTTTATCCCGCATGCCCGACCGGCCGAAGCAAAGGCCGATGGCGGGTTCGACGATACGATCGTGGCCATGCTGCAGCAGGCAGCGCGGCCGGTTGCCCTGGTGGGCGCGGGGGCAAAGCTTTCCGGCGCGATTCCGGAATTGCGGCGCCTGCTCGACGACTTGAATATTCCGACATTCTCGACCGTGCATGGGCTGGGCGCGGTTCCGCCGCAGGCGGACTATTACCTGGGCATGGTCGGTATGCACGGGACGCGCGCCGCCAACATGGCGCTCCACGAAACCGATCTGCTGCTGGTATTCGGGGCGCGGCTGGACGATCGGGTTACCGGCGATCCGACGCGCTTCGCACCCGGCGCCAAGATCGTGCACTTCGAAATTGATCCCGCGCAGCTGGATCGCGTGCGTCCCTGCGACGTGCCCGTCATCGGAGACCTCGCCGATACGATTCCGGCATTCCAGGCGGAGCTGCGGCGGCATTCCCTGCTCGATTTCAGTCCATGGCGCAGCGTCGCTTGCGGACCCGAGCGGGCGGAACTCGACCCGCGCGGTCTGGCGCAGCCGACGATTCGTTTTCTCGACGAACTGTTCAGCCGGCTCCCCGAAAACAGCGTGGTTCTCGCCGACGTAGGCCAGCACCAGATGTGGGCAGCACAACGCTACCGTTCTTCCTCGCCGCGCGGTTTCATCACCTCAGGCGGTCTGGGAGCCATGGGTTTCGCTCTGCCGGCGGCGGTGGGTGTGCAGCTGGCGAAGCCTGAAACCTGTGTGCTGTGCGTTTCCGGTGACGGCGGATTCCAGATGAACATCCAGGAACTGGCCACCGTGCACCGCCTGGGACTGCCCGTCAAAATGGTGATCATCGACAACAAGTATCTGGGCATGGTGCGGCAGTGGCAGCAGCTGTTTTACGAGCGCAACTACGCCGAGACCGACCTGAGCGACAACCCCGATTTCGTGGACATCGCCAAGGCCTACAAGATTCACAGCTTCCGGCTGAAGGAAGACGCCATGCGCGAGTTTCCCGTGTCGCAGGAGACGGGAGATCAGATTGACCGGTTCCTGAATTCGCCGGAGCCGGAACTGCTGGTATTTGATTGTGCTCCCGAGGCCAACGTTTTCCCGATGGTTCCGGCGGGAGCGGCACTTTCGGAGATGTTGCTGGAAGACGAGTAAGGAAAGTCAGAAGTAAGAAGTCAGAAGTCAGAAGTAAGAAGTTAAGAAGTAAGAAGTAAGAAGTAAGAATGCAGAAGTAAGAAATCAGAATGCAGGAGTCCGAAGTCAGACTTCAGATTTCACAATGCAGCCCTAATCACGACGGTTTTACTTCTGCATTTTGACTTCTGACTTCTGACTTTTGAAATCGTAGATCGGGACTCGAACAGTCTCAGGAGCTAAACATATGCAGGTTTTTCACATTCGCTATCGCAATACGCAGGGAACTCTGATGCGCATCCTGAACGCGGTTTCGCGCCGCGCGCTGGATATGCCTTCGGTGCAGGCCGCTCCCTCGGGCCGCGAACACCTGGTCACGCTGATGCTCGAGGTGAATTCCAAGCAGGTTGGCCAGCTCTACCGCGAATGGTATGCGATTGCGGACGTGATCCACGTGGGTTCCAGTTCAGCCCATGCGGCGGAGTGGGCAGGGCCGCATCCTGTGGCAGGCGTGTGTATCGAGTCGCGCGCTGCGGCCCGGGCGTAACTGAATTGCGGATTTTAGATTGCAGATTGCAGTTTCTGGCGACGAGTCGTGTCCAATCTGAAATCTACCATCTAAAATCTGCAATTCAAGACTGAACCTGCTGCTCGCCATTCTCCATCTCCGCGGCGCATCTTATAATCTCTGACTATGGATCTCAAACATATCAGCCGTGGAATCACCGACGGGCGCGACCGGGCTGGGGCGCGCTCCATGTTCAAAGCGGTTGGATTCACCGACGCCGATCTCAGCCGGCCGCTCATCGGCGTGGCCAACACCTGGATCGAAACCATGCCCTGCAACTATCACCTGCGGCGGCTCTCGGCCAAAGTGAAGGAGGGCATTCGCGCGGCCGGCGGCACGCCCATGGAATTCAACACCATCGCCATTTCTGACGGCGAAACCATGGGCACCGAGGGCATGCGGGCGTCGCTGGTGAGCCGCGAGCTGATCGCCGACTCGATTGAACTGGTCTGCCGCGGGCAAATGTTCGACGCGGTGGTGTGCATCGTGGGCTGCGACAAGACCATTCCGGCCGCGGCCATGGCTCTGGCGCGCATGAACCTGCCCGGCTTGGTGCTCTATGGCGGCACGATCGCGCCCGGCAGCTATCGCGGGAAGGACGTGACCATTCAGGACGTCTTCGAGGCGATTGGGGCGAACGTTGCCGGAAAGATGAGCGACCGGGAACTCAAAGAACTCGAGGACGTGGCCTGCCCCGGCGCAGGCGCGTGCGGCGGGCAGTACACCGCGAACACGATGTCCACCGTGATGGAGATGATCGGGCTCTCCCCGATGGGATTCAACAGCGTGCCCGCGATGGATCCCCAGAAAGACAAGATTTCGTTCGATTGCGGCAAGGTCGTGATGAACGTCCTCGAGAAAGGCCTGCGGCCGCGAGACATTCTGACGCGAGCCGCTTTCGAGAATGCGATCGCCTCGGTCGCGGCCACCGGAGGCTCGACCAACTCGGTTCTGCATCTGCTGGCGATTGCGCGCGAGGCCGGAGTCAGTCTCGAGATTGACGACTTCCAGACGGTGAGCGCGCGGACTCCTTTGCTTGCCGATCTGAAACCGTCGGGGCGATTCGTGGCGGCGGACATGCACCGTGCAGGTGGCATACGGCTGCTGGCCAAGCGGTTGCTCGGCGGCAAATATCTGCATCCGGCAGCGATTACGGTCACCGGTCTGAACATGGCGGCTGAGGCCGAGAGCGCGGTCGAAGCCCGGGGGCAGGAAGTGATCGCTCCCCTGGCGAAGCCGCTGAAAGCCACCGGCGGTCTCGTCATTCTGAAGGGGAATCTCGCGCCGGAGGGATGCGTTGCGAAGATCAGTGGCCACGAACGGCTGGAGCAGCGCGGCCCGGCGCGCGTGTTCGAATCCGAGGAAGACGCGATGGCTGCGGTCACCGTCAAGAAAATCAGAGCCGGCGACGTGGTCGTGATTCGGAACGAAGGTCCGAAGGGCGGCCCTGGAATGCGTGAAATGCTGGGCGTGACCGCGGCGATCGTGGGCGAGGGCCTCGGCGATTCGGTGGCTCTGTTGACCGACGGCCGCTTCAGCGGCGCGACTCACGGACTGATGGCGGGACACGTTTCTCCCGAAGCCGCGCTGGGCGGTCCCATCGCGGCCGTGCGCGACGGCGACGTGATCCGCTTCGACATACGCAAGCGCGTGCTGGAAGTCGAGATCAGCGACGACGGGTTGCGCCAGCGCATGGCGCAGTGGAAGACGCCCGAACCGAGATATTCGACGGGAGTGTTCGCGAAATATGCGGCGCTGGTTTCGTCGGCGTCGCAGGGAGCGATCACGAGACCGCGCTAGTTTGAGGGAGCCCCGGACGCCCTCGTCCGGGGTTGCATCGGGCGGACGAGGCGTCCGCCGCTCCACGATACTCGTGATGACGATGAAGAAAACACTATTCGAGAAGATTTGGGATGCGCACCTGGTGGCGCAGCCGGCGGGGCGGTCGTCCATTCTGTATATCGACCTGCATCTGGTGCATGAGGTGACCTCGCCGCAGGCGTTTGACGGGTTGCGCGCTGCCGGGCGCAAGGTTCGCCAGCCTGCGCGCACGGTGGCCACCGTCGACCACAACATTCCTACCGAGCCGCGTGGCACTCCGATTACCGACCTCGTCGCCGCGAAACAGATCGCAGCCCTGCAACAGAACTGCAAGGAGTTCGGCATCCGGCTGTTCGACATGGATTCGCCGGAGCAAGGCATCGTGCACGTGATCGGTCCGGAACTGGGGCTGACGCAACCGGGCCTGACCATCGTCTGCGGCGACAGCCACACCAGCACCCACGGAGCTTTCGGAGCGCTGGCCTTCGGCATCGGAACGTCTGAAGTCGAGCACGTACTGGCCACGCAGTGCCTGGCACAGCAGAAACCGAAAACGATGCAGATTGACGTGCGCGGACGGCTGGCCCCGGGCGTCACCGCGAAAGACCTGGCGCTCGGAATCATCGGGCAAATCGGCACCGACGGCGCGACCGGACACGTGATCGAATACGCGGGACCGGCCGTGCGTGAGCTGTCGATGGAAGGCCGCATGACCCTGTGCAACATGAGCATTGAGGCGGGAGCGCGCGCCGGCATGGTAGCGCCGGATGAAACGACCATCGCGTATGTGAAGGGGAAGCGCTTCGCTCCGCGGGATGCCGAGTGGGAGAAAGCGGTCGCGCATTGGCGCGGCCTGCCGACCGATGCGGGAGCGGCCTTCGACAAGGTGGTGGAGATTGATGCCACCCAGCTCTCGCCATTTGTGACCTGGGGGACAAATCCCGGCATGGTCGCACCGGTAACGGGCCAGGTGCCCGAACTCAATGGCTTGGCGGACACTGAGCGGCGTGCAGCCGAACTGGCATTGCAATACATGGGACTCGAACCGGGACGGCGGATTGAAGAGATCGCAATCGATCGCGTATTCATCGGATCGTGCACCAACTCGCGCATCGAAGACCTGCGTGCCGCAGCGCGAGTGGCCAGGGGGCATCACGTGAACACGAAAGTGCGGGCGATGGTGGTGCCGGGATCGCAGGCGGTGAAGCGGGCGGCGGAGCAGGAAGGGTTGCACCGGATTTTCCTGGATGCCGGCTTTGAATGGCGTGAGTCAGGGTGTTCGATGTGCCTGGGAATGAATCCCGACATTTTGCAGCCTGGGGAACGCTGCGCGTCGACCAGCAATCGCAATTTCGAGGGCCGCCAGGGGCGCGGCGGACGGACGCATCTGGTCAGTCCGATGATGGCTGCAGCGGCGGCGATTGCCGGGCATTTCACCGATATTCGGAATTGGAAGTTTCAATGAGCGGGATAGCAATGATCACAGGGGCTAAAGCCCAAACACATTCAACGCTTTTTACGCGGCCCTTAAGGGCCGCTCTTCCACGACGTTCGTCAGTTTTTCAGCAGGCTCTGAGGTCGTGCTCTTCTCAAGACTTCGTCGTTGCCAGGATGGACACGCAATGAAACCTTTCACTGCGCATCGCGGCCGTGTGGCCCCGCTCGATCGCGTCAATGTGGATACCGATCAGATCATCCCCAAGCAGTTTCTGAAGAGGATCGAGAAGACCGGCTTTGGACAGTTTTTGTTTTACGACTGGCGGTTCGGCGCCGATGGAAAGAAGAACCCGAACTTTGTGCTGCACGAGCCGCGTTACGAAGGCGCGAGCATTCTGGTGGCTGGCAAGAACTTCGGTTGCGGCTCGTCGCGCGAACATGCGGTGTGGGCGCTGGCTGATTTTGGCTTTCGCGCCGTGATCGCGTCGTCGTTCGCCGACATTTTCGCCAACAACAGCGCCAAGAATGGTTTTCTTGCCGTGCGCTTGAACGAGAATGAAATTGTGCAGTTGATCGAGCGCGCCCGTGAGACCGCCGACTATCACATCACCATCGATCTGGAACGCTGTGAAGTGCGCGACGACCAGGGATTTCGCGCCAACTTTCCCATCGATGATTTCGTGCGCCACTGTCTGCTGCATGGGCTGGATGACATCGGGCTCACCCTGCAACACGAAGCGGAGATCGCAGCCTATGAGGCCAGGCATCCTGCGGTCGAGCGGGGGTAGAATTTTTCGCCCCTGCGGCTTACGCGGGCAGGAGTGCCCGCGCCACACTGCCCGCGCACACTGCCTACGCCGCAGGTCTCCGCTACTCAGCGAGTAAAGATTTGTAAAACCACGGGGATGGTCTTGACCTGTCCTGCGGCCCCGGTTGATGCTGGTATTGCAGGGTTCGACCCTGGCAGCGGCATGATTCTTGTCTTTCGCGGGAGGAGGCCTCGAGGGCGGAGTTTTCCTGTCTCTCCAGTGCGGAGTTGCCGAAACCAAGCCTACAATACATACGTCTAATACCTGGGCGCTGGACCGCCGTTCTGTCGCGAAAATGCAGCGTCGAGTGAAGATTAATCCGGTGAACATGACTAAACGAACTTTTTCAAAATCATCCTGGAGGCGAGCCTCCCTCGCTTTCCGTTTCATCGCTATTCTGTGCGTCGGGACTTTGTGCGCAGTTCTCTTTGCCTGCACCACCGCGGCTGACTCCAAACAACAGAAGGCGCAGGCTGCCGCACCTCGCCCGGTGTCGGTTGCGATAGCGCAGGTGCAGCGGCAGGACGTGCCGGTTTACATAACCGGGCTGGGAACCGTGACCGCGTTCTATACCGCCAACATCAAGAGCCGGGTTGACGGGCAGATCATGAAGGTGAATTTTCAGGAGGGGCAGGTCGTCAAAGAAGGAGAGTCGCTGATTGAAATCGATGCCCGCCCCTACCAGGTTCAGTTGGAGCAGATGCAGGCGCAACTCTTCAAAGACGCGGCGACGCTGCGGGATGCCAGGCTGAATCTGGAACGCTACACGGCGCTGATCCCTTCCGGTAGCATTTCTCAGCAGCAAGTGGACACGCAGAAGGCGACCGTAGACCAACTGGATGGGCAGGTACGCACCGATCAGGCGCAAATCGACAACGCCAAGCTGCAGATCGTGTACTGCCACATCACCGCGCCGTTTACCGGGCGCGTCGGCTTGCGGCAAGTGGACCCGGGCAACATTGTGCATGCGGCGGATACGAACCCCATGTTGATTCTCACCCAGCTGCAGCCTATCGCCGTGATATTCCCTCTTAATGAAGATTACCTGCCGACCATAGTGCCACACATGAAGCAGGGAACGCTGGAGGTCGATGCGTTCAATCGCGACGATAAAACCAAGCTGGCTACCGGCAAGCTGCTGACCATTGACAACGAGATCGACCCCACCACGGCGACGGCGAAGTATAAAGCGGTCTTCGACAACCGAGACAACCAGCTCTGGCCCAACCAGTTCGTCAACGTAAAGCTGCTGGTGGAGACGCGGAAGAACAGCACGGTCCTGCCTACGGCCGCGATTCTGCGCGGTCCGCAGGGAACTTTCGTCTACGTGATGAACGCCAACAAAAGAGTGCAAGATCGGCCGGTCACAGTGTCGCTCACTCAGGGAACGACCACGGTGGTCACCAGCGGCGTAGTTCCGGGCGACGTGGTCGTAACCGATGGACAGGACAAGCTGCAGAGGGACAGCCCGGTTGAGCCGCGCGGCAGCACTCCCAGCGCTGGTTCCGGTACATCAGGTTCAGGTAGTTCAGGTTCATGAGCCCTTCGCGGATATTCATCCTTCGGCCGGTCGCCACCACGCTGCTCATGGTCGGCGTCGTTCTGGTAGGCTGGGTGGCATTCCTGCAATTGCCGGTCTCGGCGCTGCCCGAGGTCGACTATCCCACGATTCAAGTCGTGACGTTCTATCCCGGTGCCGACCCGGACGTCATGGCCTCCTCGGTGACGTCTCCTCTGGAGCGGCAGTTTGGCCAGGTGCCCGGCCTGAGCCAGATGACCTCGACCAGTTCGTCTGGCAGTTCGGTGATCACGCTGCAGTTCGGCCTGGATCAGAACATCGACGTGGAAGAGCAGCAGGTGCAGGCGGCCATCAACTCGGCCTCGACTTACCTGCCGACAGACTTGCCGAATCCCCCGATCTACAACAAGGTGAATCCCGCCGACGCGCCTATTCTCACTTTGGCGCTGACCTCAGATTCACTGCCGTTGTCGAAGGTGGAGGATCTTGCCGATACCTCGCTGGCGCAGAAGATCTCGCAACTGCCGGGCGTAGGCCTGGTATCGATTAGCGGCGGGCAGAAGCCGGCGGTGCGCATTCAGGCGAACCCGACAGCGCTGTCGGGCCTCGGTCTGAGCCTGGAAGATCTGCGCGCGGCGTTGATTCAGGCGAACGTTGATCAGGCCAAGGGCGTCATCGACGGCTCGCGACAGTCGTATACCATCGGCGACAACGATCAGCTTTTCTCCAGCGACCAGTACAAGCCCATTGTGGTCGCCTACCACAACGGCGCGCCGGTACGGTTGGCCGATGTCGCCAATGTCATCGACGGCACGGAAAACACGTGGCTCGCCGCCTGGATGAATCTGACCCCGGCGGTGATCGTCAACATCCAGCGCCAGCCCGGTGCCAACATCATCAGCGTGGTGGACCGGATCAAGAAGCTCCTGCCGCAGTTGCAGGCGTCGCTGCCTACGGCGATCAAAGTGCAAATTCTCACCGACCGGACAACCACCATCCGCGCCTCCGTCCGAGACGTGGAGTTCGAATTGGTGCTGACCATCGCCCTGGTGGTGATGGTCATCTTTCTTTTCCTGCGGAATCTCTCGGCCACGGTTATTCCCAGTGTCGCCGTTCCGCTGTCGCTGATAGGAACGTTCGGTGTGATGTACCTGCTGGGATACAGCCTGAACAATCTGACGCTCATGGCGTTGACCATCTCCACCGGATTCGTGGTGGATGACGCCATTGTCATGATCGAGAACATCAACCGATTCCTGGAGGCCGGTGAATCGCCGCTGGAGGCCGCGCTCAAAGGATCCGGGCAGATCGGCTTCACCATCGTTTCCTTGACCGTCTCGCTGATCGCGGTGCTGATTCCGCTGCTCTTCATGGGCGATATTGTGGGGCGGCTGTTCCGCGAATTTGCCGTCACCCTGGCGGTGACCATTCTGGTTTCGGCGGGAGTCTCTCTCAGCCTGACGCCCATGATGTGCGCCAAACTTCTCAAGCACATCAAGGAAGGAGAGCAAGGACGCTTTTACGAGATTACCGAGGACTATTACAACCGGATCATCGCATTGTACGGGCGAACCGTGAAGTTTGTGCTCAAACACCAGACCGCTACCTTGCTGGTGACCTTCGCCACGCTGGTCCTGACCCTGGCTCTTTACGTAATCGTGCCCAAAGGATTTTTCCCGGTGCAGGATACGGGCGTGATTCTGGGCGTGTCGGAAGCGCCGGATGACGTCTCGTTCGAAGCGATGGCGCGGCGGCAGCAGGAACTGGCCAAAGTCATTCTGCAGGACAAAGATGTTGAAAGCCTCTCCTCGTTCATTGGCGTGGACGGCACCAACACCACGCCCAACTCCGGCCGCATCCAGATCAATCTGAAACCGCGCAACGACCGCGCCGACGACGCTTCCGCCATCATTCGCCGTTTGCAGCCCCAGTTGGCGAAAGTCGACGGCATCACCTTGTACATGCAGCCAGTTCAGGACCTCACCGTGGAAGATCGGGTGAGCCGCACGCAATTCCAATATTCGATTGAAGACGCCGATGCGCAGGAACTGGCCCAGTGGACCCCGAAACTGGTGGCCAAGCTAAAAACGCTGCCGGCGATGACCGATGTCGCTACCGATCAGCTCAATAACGGACTCAAAACCAACCTCACGATTGACCGCGACACCGCATCCCGGCTGGGGATTTATCCTCAGGCCATCGACAACACGCTTTATGACGCTTTCGGGCAGCGCCAGGTTTCGACCATTTTCACCCAGTTGAACCAGTACCACGTGGTGCTGGAAGTCTTGCCCAGCTTCGCCCAGAATCCCGATTCGCTGAAGGACATCTACATCCGGCCGAGCGTGGTGACGCAGAACTCGGGCGCGCCTACCGGGAACGGCGCGGCCGTAACTACCAGCGGCGCGCCGGTTCCGATGTCGACCTTCACCCGGATGCAGTCGAGCAGCGCCTCGCTCGCAGTGAACCACCAGGGCCAGTTCCCGGTGGTGACGCTGTCCTTTAACCTCGCGCCTGGGGCATCCCTGGGTGACGCGACCAAACAGATTCAGCAGGCCGAGAAAGAAATCCAACTGCCTCCCAGCATTCATGCGGCGTTCCAGGGCACGGCTGCCGCCTTCCAGAATTCGCTTGCCTCTGAGCCGTATTTGATTCTGGCAGCGGTGATTACCGTCTACATCGTGCTCGGCGTTTTGTATGAGAGCTACATCCACCCGATCACGATTCTTTCGACTCTGCCTTCGGCGGGCGTGGGCGCAATCCTGGCGCTGATGATTACCGGCAACGACCTGACGGTAGTGGCGCTGATTGGCGTGATCCTGCTGATCGGCATCGTGAAGAAAAATGCCATCATGATGATTGACTTCGCGCTGGAAGCGGAGCGGGCGGAACACAAACCGCCCGAGGAAGCGATCTATCAGGCCTGCCTGCTGCGTTTCCGGCCCATCATGATGACCACCATGGCGGCTCTGCTGGGCGGCCTGCCGCTGGCGCTGGTCCCGGGCACCGGGGCCGAACTGCGCCGGCCGCTGGGCATCACCATCGTAGGCGGGTTATTGCTCAGCCAACTGCTCACGCTGTATACCACCCCGGTGGTGTACCTGTGGTTTGACCGTTTGGCGCAGCGGTTTGCCCGATACCGGATCGGCAATCCCATCCCACGGGAGCCCATGCCGGCGGATTAGACGATGAGTATCTCGGCTCCATTTATCCGGCGTCCGGTCGGCACGTCACTTCTGGCGGCGGCGCTGCTGCTCTCCGGAATTCTCGCCTTCAAGTTCCTTCCGGTAGCGTCCTTGCCCAAAGTGGATTTTCCCGTGATCAGCGTGGGCGCGGGCCTGCCCGGAGCTGATCCGCAAACCATGGCGTCGGCGGTGGCTACTCCGCTGGAGCGGCAGTTTGGGCGCATTGCCGCGGTGAATCAGCTGACTTCTTCCAGTCAACTCGGTTCCACCGGAATCGCGCTGCAATTCGATCTGAACCGGAATATTGACGCCGCTGCGCGCGATGTGCAGGCCGCAATCAACGCAGCCCGCGGCCAGCTCCCCACCAACCTGCCCAGTAATCCCACCTATCGCAAAGTGAATCCGGCGGACGCGCCCATTCTATTGCTGGGATTGACCTCCGACACCACGACCGTGCCGCAGATGTACGATGCCTGCGACTCAATCCTTTCGCAAAAGCTGGCGCAGGTGGATGGCGTGGGGCAGGTTTTCGTCTGGGGCGCGGCGCAGCCGGCGGTGCGTGCGGAAGTCAACCCCATGTTGCTGAACCAGCTGGGCGTGGGGCTGGACACGGTTCGCAACGCGCTGAATGCAGCCAACGCGAATCGGCCCAAGGGACAAGTCGCCGACGGAACGATCTCCTATTCGTTGGATGATACTGACCAGCTTTTCACTGCGGATCAGTACAGGCCCTTGATCGTGGGCTACAACAACGGCGGGGCGGTGCGGCTGGGCGATGTGGCGGACGTTCAGGATTCGGTTTCTGACGTCCGCAATCTCGCCTTGATCAATGGCAAACTGGGGATTGTCATGCCGGTGTTCCGGCAGCCCGGCGCCAACATTATTGAGACGGTAGATCGGGTGCGGACGCTGCTGCCGTATCTGCAATCCTCGATTTCGCCGGCCATGAAGCTTTCGATTGTGATGGACCGCACGACTACGGTGCGGGCGTCGGTTAAAGACATCGAGAGGACGCTACTGATTTCGATCGCGCTCGTAATTATGGTCGTGTTCGTGTTCCTGCGCACCGTGCGCGCCACGATTATCCCGAGCATTGCCGTGCCGCTATCACTGGTGGGAACGTTCGGAGGAATGTACCTGCTGGGCTACAGCCTGGACAATCTGTCGCTGATGGCGCTGGCCATTTCGACGGGATTCGTAGTGGATGACGCGATCGTAGTGCTGGAAAACATCACCCGCTACGTGGAGCACGGAATGGACGTCGTGCAGGCGGCGTTCAAAGGCGCGGCAGAAATCGGATTCACAGTGCTCTCCATGAGCACTTCGCTGGTGGCGGTGTTCATTCCCCTGCTCATGATGGGCGGGATTGTGGGGCGGCTGTTCCGCGAGTTCGCCGTGACGCTGAGCATTGCGATTGGAGTTTCGCTATTGGTGTCGCTGACCACCACGCCGACCATGTGCGCGAAGTTCCTGCGACCAGGGAAAGCAGAACGGCACAACGCTTTTTATCGAGCCAGCGAATGGTTCTTCGATCGACTACTGGCAAACTATACTCAGGCCCTGAAGTGGGTCCTGGCAAACCAACCGGTCACCCTCACGGTCACGATCCTGGTGGCATGTCTGAGCGTTTACCTCTACGTCAAAGTGCCCAAGGGATTCTTTCCGCAGCAGGACACTGGGCGCATTCAGGGTACGGTGATGGGAGCCCAGGACATCTCGTTTCAGTCCATGAGCAATAAGATGCGGCGCTACGTCAAAATCGTGATGCAGGATCCGGCGGTCGACACCATGGCGGGCTCTACCGGTGGAAGCACGGCTCTGAACCAGGGCCGGTTCTTCGTGATGCTGAAGCCGCTGGAGCAGCGCGGTCCGTGCCAGAAGCAGCACTTCTGGGAATTCTGCAAATACGTAACTGCCGACGACGTGATCAACCGCCTGCGCGGCAAGCTGGAAGTGGTGCCGGGTGCGACGCTGATTCTGCAGTCGGCCCAGGAGCTCACGATTGGCGGCCGGTACGGCAATGCCCAGTATCAGTACACCCTGCAGAGCTCAAACCTGGATGACCTGAACAACTGGGCGCCGCGTTTGCTGGCGAAGTTAAAGACCTTGCCGGAACTGCGCGACCAGAACTCGGACCAGCAGGACAAGGGGCTGCAGGCACAACTGGTGATCGATCGCGATACCGCCAGCCGCCTGGGAATCACGGCGCAGACTTTGGATAACGCCCTGTATGACGCTTTTGGACAGCGGCAGGTTTCCACCATGTACCGGCCGCTGAATCAGTATCACGTGGTCATGGAGGTCGCGCCGCAATTCCAGCAAACTCCTGAGGCTCTCGAGAACATATATTTGCGGTCGACCAGCGGAACTCCGGTGCCCTTGTCGGCCTTCACGCATTTCGAGCCTTCGAATACGCCGCTGGCGGTGAATCACCAGGGACAGGTGCCATCGGCCACCATTTCGTTCAATCTGGCGCCCGGAGTATCTCTCGGTCAGGCTACCGAGGCCATTGAGAACGCCGAACGCACGATCGGCTTCCCGCCAACCATCCAAGCCAGCTTTCAGGGAACGGCCGCCGCCTTTCAGGATTCGAAGTCCAACATGCTGATCCTGATCATCGCCGCGCTGGGTGCTGTCTACATTGTGCTCGGCATGCTTTACGAGAGTTATATTCATCCCATTACGATTCTTTCGACCATACCCTCAGCCGGAGTAGGCGCCCTACTGGCGCTCCTGCTGACGCACAACGAACTGAACGTGATCGGTATGATCGGCATCATCCTGCTGATCGGTCTGGTCAAGAAGAACGCCATCATGATGATTGACGTGGCTCTCGTCGTGGAGCGGACGCAAGGCAAGAAACCAGTGGAAGCGATCTATGACGCCTGCCTGCTGCGTTTCCGGCCGATCATGATGACCACCATGGCCGCGCTTCTCGGCGGGCTTCCCCTGGCTTTGGGCAGGGGCACGGGTTCTGAGCTGCACCGGCCGCTGGGAATTACGATCGTGGGTGGGCTGATCGTAAGCCAGATGCTGACCCTCTTTACCACGCCCGTGGTTTACGTATATCTTGACCGCTTGCGGCTGGCGCTGCGCGGCGGCGAGGACCACGCTCTGCCGGAAACCACCACGCCGCGCCCGAGTCCGGCGCACTGAACGGTGTGCAACAACTCCATGTCTCACCGGGCCGGGTTCCTGGCTTTGCGGGGATAAGGTTGTTCAGGGCAGAATAGCTGTGCAACCTCGCCGCACAAGTTCCGCATCATCAGTCTGAAGCGGCTCTTTTGCCCGCTGTCCGCCTATCGCTGGGCAGCAGATGAAAAGGCGTACGCGGCTGCGCAATCGCGGCTTGTCCCGTATGATAGATGGCAAGCGCCATATTGCTAAAAGGGAATACACTGGCCCCCGGGAGTTCCGGGGAGAAGACGTTTGCCGGTTTCCTGTCGTTTCCAACATTTCTTCCAGGAGCAGCGGATGCTAAAGAAAGCAGTAGCTTTGTTCCTTGTTTGCGCGGGCCTAGCCGCATGCTTGAGTTGTGGCAAAACTACCAATCATTATCTGTACGCGGCCATTCCAACCGCCAGCCAGATTCTGGCCTACCGGGAAGACCCCAACTCGGGTGCGTTGACACCGTTGGCGACCAGTCCCTTCAGTGCAGGCCCGGGGGTAACTTCGATTGTCATCCATCCCTCGAAGCAGTTTTTCTACGCCGCCAATTCCGGCGAAAATGATATTTCCCTGTTTACCATTGCGGCTGGCGGCGCGATCACCGAAGTCACCCCACGGACAAACCTCACGCCGCTGGGCGGAACGATCCCTGCCTTCCTGGTCATGGATCCAGCCGGAAGTTATCTCTATGTTGGGAATTCCGAGTCGAGAAATATTCTGGTTTTTTCGATCGACAGCAGTAGTGGCGCGCTCACGGTGGTCGGAACAGCTACCTCCCTCGGAATCACTCCGCTCAACATGGTTCTGTCGCCCTCGGGAAATTTTCTCTTCGTGACCGGAGGTGGGTCGCCCAGCTATATCGAAGTCTTCAGCGTCAACGCAGGAACTTTAACCCTGGTTCAGGTGCAACAGACGGGAACGAATCCCTACGGCCTGGCCATCGACCCCGCCGGATCCTATCTCTATACGGGCAATTTTACTGACAACTCGATCTCTGAATTCTCCATCACCAAAAGCTCAAACACGGTGCTTGCCCAACTCCCTGGTTCCCCCATCGGCACGACATACTCGAGTCCCATTTCGCTGTTGGTGGATAACTCCGGCAAGTATCTGTATGTAGCCAGTCAGGGCTCGGCATACATCTCGGGCTACGCGATTGGGACTGGTGGCGGTCTGACCCTGCTCACCAGTTCGCCATTCGCTGCGAATTCGCAGCCCAGCCTGATTGCTATCGATCCCAACGGGCTGTACCTGTTCGTGGGCAACCAGAAGACCGCGGCGATTGAGTCGTTCAGCCTGACCACCAGTAGTGGGGTTCTGAGCGAAGTCGGTTCGTATGCTGTGGGGAATTCGCCGACCTCGATCGCCGTGTTGCCCTGAGGAAACTCTGATTAAGCTCAAGTCTGTCATTTCGAGCGAAGCGGAATTGCCCGTTCTTCGGGCAATTCTGCGGAGTCGAGACTTGTCCTGAGCCTGTCGAAGGAAACCCGCTTTTCACTTTGGAGAGCTTAATCAGAGTTTCCCTAAGGTCAGCAAGAAACCGTCGTGGTTCCTGGCCGGCTTGCTGCCGGATTTGATTTAACAAGTGTGTGACAACTCAGGTGGCGGGCACCGGGAGAATGCTCTCAGGCGGAGGAACCGTGCTCAACCCGTCATTTGCGCTGAACAACGGTTTGCCGCAACTCAAGCGAGTGACTCCGCGCCGGGATGGGGACCCGAGCTATGAAAATTTCCAGCGCCGCCAGCGCTTTTCCTGAACACTACTATTCCCAGAAGATTCTGCTGGAAAAACTGCAGGAGTACTGGGGCGACCGCCTTAGGAATCCGCAACTGCTGGCGCGGCTTCACCGCAACGTGGCCGTGGAGGGCCGCTATCTCGCGTTGCCCACCGAGAAGTACTCAGACATTGCGACCTGGGGCCAGGCGAACGATATTTGGATCGCAGTGGCGCAGGAATTGGGCGAACAGGCGCTGTGCCGTGCCTTGCATTATGCCGGCTTGGACTCCAGCCGGCTGGGTGCTCTGCTTTTTGTGTCGGTCACCGGCATCGCCAGCCCTTCGATTGATGCCCTGCTGATCAACCGCATGGGATTGCCGACGAACATCCGCCGCACGCCGGTTTTTGGGCTCGGGTGCGTCGCCGGCGCAGCCGGAATCGCGCGGGCCGCGGATTACGTGCGTGCCTATCCTTCCCAGGCCGCAGCGCTGGTGTCGGTGGAACTGTGTTCTCTGACCTTGCAGCGCGACGATCTTTCCGTAGCCAATCTGATTTCTTCCGGACTCTTTGCCGACGGTGCCGCCGCCGCCATCGTGACGGGCGATGAGGTGGAAGCCAACGGTCCCACGATCCTGGCGAGCCGGTCGGTTTTTTATCCGGACACGGAAGAGATGATGGGCTGGAAGGTTACGGAGAAGGGATTCCGCATCACGCTTTCACCGGAAGTGCCAGCCTTGATCCGCCAGAATCTGGGGCGCGACGTGGACGCTTTTCTGGCCGATCACGGTTACCAGCGCAGCGACGTGAAAAGTTGGGTCTTGCACACCGGTGGCCCCAAGGTACTGGAAGCGACAGCGGATGCTCTGGATCTCCGCAACGGCCAACTCGAGGCTTCATGGAACTGCCTCAAGAAAGTGGGTAATCTTTCGTCGGCTTCAGTGCTGGTGGTGCTGGAAGATGTAATGAGGAACCGGCGCCCGGAACCGGGAACGCTTGGGTTGCTCGCCGCCATGGGGCCGGGATTTTGTTCGGAGCTGGTTCTGCTCGAATGGTGAGGCTCACGGCATGAATCAGAGCGCGCCCGCTGCCACTGATGTTTTTGTGATTGGCGGTGGTCCCGCAGGATTGGCTGCGGCGATCGCCGCGCGTCAATGCGGTCTCCGCGTCGTCGTGGCCGACGGTGCCCGGCCGCCGATCGACAAGGCCTGCGGCGAAGGCTTGCTGCCAGATGGGCTGGCCGCGCTGGAGCGTCTGGGGATTCACATCCCTGTCTCGGATGGTCGTCCGTTTTGCGGCATTCGCTTTGTCACGAACTCTGCGGCGGCAGACGCATCGTTCCCTGGGGGCAGCGTTGGTCTGGCGGTGCGTCGCACTTCCCTGCATCGAATCTTGATGGAACGCGCGGCGCAACTGGGCGTTGACCTTCTCTGGCAGACTCCGGTCACGGGCATGGCGGCAGACGGAGTCCGGCTCGGAAGTCGTGTGGTTCGGGCGCGCTGGATTGTGGGCGCCGATGGCTCGAACTCGCGCGTCCGGCGATGGGCAGGTCTTGACCCAGGTCCGCGACCTCATTTGCGCTATGCTTTCCGGCAGCACTTCCGCGTAGCTCCCTGGACCGACCGCATGGAGGTGTACTGGAGCGCGCGCTGCCAGGGCTATGCCACGGCGGTTGGCGACGAACAAGTGTGCGTCGCGCTGGCATCGGATGATCCCAACCTGCGGCTGGACGAAGGCTTGCGGCTCCTGCCCGCGCTGAGCGCACGGCTGCGCGGAGCCGGGACATGCTCCATGGAGAGAGGTGCACTCACCGGCAATCGCCGGTTCGACCGAGTGTGCCGCGGAAATGTGGCGCTGGTCGGCGATGCTTCGGGAACCGTGGACGCCATTACGGGAGAGGGACTCGGCCTGGCGTTCAGCCAAGCCACGCTGCTGGCGGAATGTTTTCAGTCCGGTGATCTGGCGCGTTATCAGGCGGAGCACCGGCGGCTGGCCGTGCGCCCGTGGTGGATGGCGCGGCTGATGCTCACGCTCGACGGTCGTCCCCGGCTGCAGCGTCGCACGCTACAGGTTTTCGAGAGCCGCCCGCAGATCTTTCAGCGCCTGTTGGAGCTGCACGTCGGCGCTCGCCCACCGGTACGCATCGTATGGGACGGCCTGAGTCTAGGCTGGGGATTGCTGACGGCGTGATCGCGATGACCACGACCCGTCCTCAGATCAACCGAGCACTCACAGTTCTAGTCTTGCTCATGGGCGCGACTGCTTCAGCGCAATGCCAGCCAACCGCCCTTCAGCTCGACCCTTCCAAAACAGCCGTGAAATTCACTTTGGACGCCGCGCTTCATACGGTGCACGGAACATTTCATGTCAAGCCATGTGCCCTCGGGTTCGATCCTGCTTCCGGGCTGCTCTCGGGAGAAATTCTGGTGGATGCGAAAAGCGGCGAGACCGGCAACGGCATGCGCGACCGCAAGATGCACCAGGATGTGCTGGAGAGCGACCGCTATCCTGAGATTTCGTTTCGTCCCGACCGGGTTGAGGGCGCGGTCGCAAGTTCCGGAAAATCTCCGGTGAAAGTGCACGGGATGTTCGGCATTCACGGAGTCGACCGCGAGATTACGGTTCCGGCCGAAGTGGAAATGTCATCCGAGTCGTGGACTGCGACGGTTCATTTCACGGTTCCATACGCGAAGTGGGGAATGAAGAATCCCAGCACTTTCTTTTTGCGGGTGAGCGATTCGGTGGAGATTGATCTCGTCGCGGCCGGAAGCGTGATCCAGCACAGCGCGGCAACCCCTAACGCTCCTCAATAGCCGTTTTGGGGTGTAATTCCCTTTCCTTCGATGCACTCGTAGCCGCGGCCAGCCGCGAGGCTCTTGTATTCTTCAGTTCTGCCGCTGGGCCACTCGATCACCACGCGCTCAATGCGGTCCCGTTTCTCCAGTCCAAACGTGACCGGCAGTTCGGATTGCGACAAGTAACTGGAGCCGCCTTTGACCACGCGCGACTGGGTCATGCCTCCGGCAGTAGCGCGCACCACCGCGCCGATCGCATCCCGGTTCGACTTGGTCCCCCTCAGCTGAAACCGGATGCTGCGGTTCCCGGCCAGCAGGTCGTTGCGATAGAGGTACGCAGGCCCGTTGTTGGTGGTCAGCAGCAGGTCTAGATCGCCGTCGCGATCAAAATCGGCGCAGGCCAGACCGCGGCCGACCTTCGGCTGATCAAAGCCTCCGCCAACTTCGTCCGCCACATCGCGAAAACTCCCGTTTCCGTTGCTGAGAAACAGCTGCGGCGGCTGCGCGTATCCGACGTTGCCGCGGATGTTGCGCACCGTTTCATCAATGTGGCCGTTGGCTACGGCGAAATCGAGCCAGCCATCCAGATTGATGTCCACAAAGACGCAGCCAAAACCGAGGCTGTTCTTGGAGGCCATCCCCACGCCGGCCTGCGCCGCGATATCTTCGAATCCCCTGCCGCTCGCCCGGTACAGGCCGATCATCTCGTTGTCGAAATTGGTGATGGCCACGCCCGCCGCGCCGGAATTTTCGAAATCGCCAACGTCAACTCCCATGCCCGCGCGCGCTTTTCCTTCTGTACTGAAGGCGAGTCCGGCTTCGACTGCCGCATCCTTGAATGTGCCGTTGTGCTGGTTGCGATAGAGCTTGTTGGGCTGAGTATCGTTCGCGACCAGCAGGTCGGGCCAGCCGTCGTGATCGTCGTCGATCAAGGCGACGCCCAATGATTTCGAACTGCTGTCGAAAATCCCGCTGCTCGCGGTGACATCTTCGAAGGTTCCGTCGCCGCGATTGTGAAACAGCCAGCACGTGGCTCCGCGATAGGCTTCCGGAGTGCAATACGATTTGTGCTTACCGTCGAGACTGCAGAAAATGTCGTGCTCCGGCGACCATTTCACGTAGTTGCAGACAAAAAGATCCAGCAGGCCATCGCGATCGTAGTCGAACCACAGGGCAGAGGTGCTCAACGCCTCCCGCTTGCCCAAGCCGCTCGTGCTGGTGACGTCCACGAACGCGCCCTTGCCGGTGTTGCGGAACAACCGGTTTTGCCCCACGCAGGTGATGAAAATATCGGGGAAGCCATCGTTGTTGTAGTCGCCTACGGCAACACCCATGGCGTACATTTCGACATCGAGTCCGGCACGGGCCGTCACGTCGCTAAATGTGCCATTGCCGTTATTGCGATACAGGCGGGGCGTGGTGCGGTTTGTCTTATGGCCGGGCCAATCCGCGCCGTTGATCAGCAGAATGTCCTGCCAGCCGTCGCGATCGTAATCGAGAAAGGCGCAGCCGGAGCCGAGAGTCTCAGGCAGAAATTTGCCGCCGAAAGCTCCCGTATTGTGCTGGAATTGAATTCCTGCCTGCGTGGTCACATCGGTAAATCGAAAACCTGGAGACCCGTTTGCCCCTACCTGCGCGGCCACCGCTGCAAGCCGCGGAAACTGCGACCACGCTGCCAGCCCCGCCACTCCCCCGAGAAAAGACCTGCGATTCACGGAACGTTCACCAGCCCGGCCCGAATCGCGTACACCACCAGTTCGGCAGTTTTGTGGATTCCCAAGGTGTTCATGATGTTGGCGCGGTGAACCGCCACGGTGTTGGCGCTGAGCTCGAGAACGGCGGCAATCTCCTTGTTCGACTTGCCGTCCACGATCATTTGCAGAACCTCGAGCTCCCGTGGCGTGAGCGCCTGGTTGCGCTCGCCCCGGAGGGCCTCCTTCTGTTCGACCTGCGGATCAAACACGGTCTCTCCGGCGGCGACCTTGCGGATCGCAGCTCCCAGCTCGAGGTCTAACGCGTTCTTGAGAACATATCCCCTGGCTCCAGCCTCGACTGCCTGGCGCACCCAGGTGCCCTCGGTGTGCATGCTCAGCATGAGAACGGCGACTTCCGGGGAGTCGTCGAGAATCTGCCGCGTGGCTTCGAGGCCGTTCATGCCGGGCAGAGCGCAGTCCATCACCACCACTTGGGGATGAAGTTGCCGGGCGAGTTTGATCGCCGCCTCGCCGTCGCCCGCTTCGCCGACCACTTCCATGTCGGATTCATCTTCCAGCATGCGCCGGAAACCCCGCCGGACCAGGCTGTGATCATCCACCAGCAAGACTGTGATCTTCTTTCCCATAGAATTCCGCTTTCTCTCGAGGAATGGCCAGATGCATCAAGGTTCCGCCCTCGGCTGGACGCGTGAAGCTAATCCGGCCCCCCATGAGTTCGGATCGTTCGCGCATTGCCACCAGGCCAATCCCGCGCCGGTTGGGACTCTCGAACCCGACGCCGTGATCTTCCACGTCCAGTTCCAGCGCATCGGGCAGGAAGCGCAACCGCACCCACGCCTGCTTCGTCCCCGCGTGCCGCGCCACATTGTTCAGCGCTTCCTGCAAAACGCGGTAAATGTGCACACCGGCCTCGCCATCCACAGCGAACGGTTCACCCTGCTTCTTATAGGATATGGCAATTCCGGTTTGGCGTTCCACGGTGGGGATGTACCAGTCAAGCGTGCTCTCCAGCCCTGCCTCGTCGAGCATCACGGGATGCAGCGCCTGAGAGAGACTGCGAACGTTCTCTAACGTCTCTTGCACGGTCTCGAGAACTTCCTGCAAATCAGCCCGCAGCGTGGAACCCTCGGGCGCGTGCGTCCCCGCACGGCGCAGCATCGAACCCACGGCGGTCAAGACCTGGCCAAACTCATCGTGCAGTTCGCGGGAAATGTAGCGGAGGGTGGACTCCTGCGTAGCGATCAGCTTCTGCGCCAGCTCGCTGCGGCGCTCAGAAATCTCGGCCAGGCGCGCAAACAGCCGGCGGTTCCAGCGCATGATCGAAAGGCTGCTTAACAGAATCGCCAGCAGGGTTGCGGCCAGAAAGATATAGACCTGGAACTGCACCCGGTCGTAGATCTGCACAATGCGTTGGCCCGCCTGCTCTTCGTTCTCCGTGTTCTGCACCAGCGCCCGGGCCACGGCGGTGCTCAGCGCGGCTTGCCGCTCCTGCAGTGAGAGTTGAATCTGCTCGCGCGCCTCTTTTTCCTTGCCGTCGCGGGCGAGGGCGAAAACCCGGTCCACCGCGTCCCAGAACTGGATAAACGAACTAGTCAAAAACGCGGCCTGATCCGGCGTCCGGCTGGCCGCGGCCAGCCCCGATTCGAGGCGGATCGCGTCGTCGAGATCGGTGCGGATGCGCTGGAATTGCGCCGACCACGCGGTCAGAGGATACGGTTCATCTCCGCTCACCATATCGCGCATGGCCACGGCGAGGGAGTTCAGATCATTCTGAATGCGCAGCAGTTGCAGGGAATCTTTGCGGTTGCGGTCCACCATTTCGGTCTGCAGTTTGCGCAAACCGCTCACCTGCCAGCTGGTGTAAACGAAGTAGGCGACAACCGCCGACAGAGTGATGATGAGCCCCAGCAGCAGGCCGAAGGTCGGCGAATGGTCTGGCGAACGCTCCGGCGTTGACGGGCGGGACACGCCCCGAGCATACAACGGCGCGGTGCGGAATGTCACAGGAGGACGTGGGCCGCTTGCGTCAAGGATGACTGAACCCCTGCTAGACGCTTGGGGGAAGCCTCCGACTGGGTTGCAACGCGAATCGAAAAGCCAACAGAATCGCCCCACCCAGTAGAATCGTCAGACTCACGACGTTAAGCAAATCGAGTCGGAGTCTCCCGGCCCAGAGCAGCCCAATCACTACTCCCGCGACGAGAGCCCACAGCAGCGCCCCCCAGAGGGCAGCGCGTGGAGATATCTTCCATTTGAAGGGAGCCACTTCCCAGCTCTCAAACATCGTTAGCACCCTTTCCAGACAGCAGCCGTCCGCGTACATTCTACCCCTCTGCGATGCAGCGTGCAGCCGTTAGGCACATCTCGCAGCAAATGTGTGACAATGCTTAATTGTGATAACGCTTAATAATGAAGCGAATCCAGCGCCGTGGAGTCAAACACTAGATTGAGTTCCCCAGCGAAAGAAACCCCGAAGCCCCCGAAGTTCCAGCGACTGAAAGCCGTTCTGCCCCAAGTCTGGGAGCTGATGCGTCCGCGCCGCGGGCTGCTCGCACTTAGCTTTGGGCTGATGGTGATCAACCGCGTGGCGGGTTTCGTGCTTCCCGCCTCCACCAAGTTTCTGATCGACGATGTCATCAACAAACATCACCTGGCGGCGCTGCAGCGGCTGGTGGGGATTGTGCTGCTGGCCACCGTCCTGCAGGGGATCACTTCCTTTGCTTTGACGCAGCTGCTCTCGAAAGCGGCGCAGCGGCTGATCACAGAGCTCCGCCAGAAAGTGCAGAAGCACATTTCGCGGCTCCCGGTTTCTTTTTACGATGCCAACAAGACCGGCGCTCTGGTTTCGCGCATCATGAGCGACGTGGACGGCATTCGCAACCTGCTGGGTACCGGCCTGGTAGAGTTCGCGGGAGGGTTGCTGACCTCGGGCATTGCCCTATGGTGGCTGATGCACATCAGCCCTCGCATGACGCTGATTGCGTTGGGATCGCTGGCGGGGTTTGGCGCATTCTTGAGCAAGGCGTTCGCCACCATCCGTCCGATTTTCCGCGAGCGCAGCAAGATCAACGCCGAAGTCACCGGGCGGCTGACGGAATCGCTGGGCGGCGTGCGCGTGATCAAGGGATACCACGCAGAAGAGCGGGAGGAAGCGGTATTTGCCACGGGAGTCCGGAGATTGCTCGACAACGTCATGCGTACGCTGACGGCGACGTCGGTGATGAGTCTTTCGGCCAGCGTGCTGCTCGGACTCGTCGGCGCGGCCACGATGTACGTCGGCGCGCGCCAGAGCCTGGCCGGCACGCTCACTCCCGGACAGTTCTTCTCTTTTACCCTCACGCTGCCCTTTCTGGTTGCTCCCATGATGCAGATCGTCGCCATCGGCACCCAGCTCACCGAGGCCCTGGCTGGGCTGGAGCGCACGCAGGAGATCATGAGCGAGCGCCCGGAAGATCAGGATCCGAAGCGTTCGGTTTCGCTGCCCGATATTGTGGGAACGATCGAATTCGATGACGTCAGTTTCAGCTATGACGGTACGCACGAAGTTCTGCGCAACATTTCCTTTCATTCGGAACCGGGCACGGTGACCGCCCTCGTCGGCTCCTCGGGCTCGGGAAAATCCACCACCATCGGCTTGATCTCCGCTTTCTATGTGCCTACGAAGGGCGCTGTGTACGTGGACGGCGTGGACTTGAGCACGGTGCGGCTGGGCTCGTATCGCACCCGGCTGGGAGTCGTCTTGCAGGAGTCGTTTCTGTTCGATGGGACCATCCGCGAGAATGTCGCTTTCTCCCGGCCCGCCGCCCGCGAGGAAGAAATCCTGCGCGCCTGCCGCATCGCCCGCGTGGATGAATTTGCGGAGTCGTTCGCGGACAGATACGACACGGTCGTTGGTGAACGCGGCGTCAAACTCTCCGGCGGTCAGCGGCAACGCATTTCGATCGCCCGCGCCATTCTGGCGGAGCCGCGTATCCTGATTCTCGACGAAGCAACTTCCAGCCTGGACTCGGAATCGGAAGCGATGATCCAGCAGGGCCTCTCGTATCTCATGCAGGGGCGAACCACATTCGTGATTGCGCACCGGCTCTCGACCATCCGGCGTGCCGATCAGATCATGGTGATGGAACAGGGACAAATCCTGGAGCGAGGCACGCATGCCGAGCTCTATGCCGCGCGCGGCCGCTATTATGACCTCTATACCCGCCAGCACGGAGTCGACGAAAATCTGTTCTTGGCGCCGGGCGAAGGCGATGCCGTCGCGGTGAATGGCACGAGCGCCGAAGGCAAGAGCGGCGAGGTTGGAGCAGCCGAAGCTCTCCGCGTTTTGCGAGGAGAAATGCGCTGAGTCCCATGACCGCCGCCCCAATGAGTAGCCTTGCCGTCGCCGTTCGCAGCGAAAATCTTTGCCGCCATTACCACATGGGCGAGACTTTGATCCGCGCCGTCGACGGCGTTTCCCTCGAAGTTCGCGCCGGTGAATTCGTGGCCCTGCTGGGCAGCTCCGGCTCGGGCAAATCGTCGATGCTGAATCTGATTGCCGGCCTTGACCGTCCGACCTCGGGAACGGTTGTGGTTCAGAATCGAGATCTGGCCAAGCTTTCGCGGGAGGATCTGGCCAAGTACCGGCTGCACGTTGTCGGCATGGTCTTTCAATCGTTCAACCTGATTCCCAGCATGACTCTGGCCGAGAACGTAGAACTGCCGCTGCGTTTCGCCGAAGTCGATCGCAGCCAGCGCGAAAATCTGGTTCGTGAAGCTCTGGATCGAGTTGGTCTGCGGGCGCGGAAGGACCATCGTCCGAGCGAGCTTTCGGGAGGCGAGCAACAACGGGCGGCGCTGGCGCGGGCGCTCATCAATCGTCCACAGCTTTTGCTGGCCGACGAGCCGACCGGCAATCTCGACAGCCACACCGGAATCGAAATCATGGATCTGGTTCGTGAATTCAACCGGCAACTGGGTATGACCGTGGTCATGGTGACTCACGAGCGCGCTCTCGCCGAGCGCTACGCCGAGCGCATGATTTTCCTGGCGGACGGAAAACTGACTCACGAACAGCCGAACCCACCCGCCGGTGCTCAACCAGGAAGGCAGGGACACGCATGAAGCTTCCTGATCTTACCGAACTGGCGCTGCGCAATCTGCGCGAATCGGTGCTGCGCAACTCGCTGACCACAATTGGCATCTCGGTGGGCGTGGCATCGCTGGTTGCCATGCTGTCGCTGGGAATCGGCCTGCAGCAGATGGCGTCGCGCCGTCTGGTAAAGTCGGGGCTCTTTGACACCATCATCGTCACCTCGCGCCGGGAACTGCGTGGTATGAGCCGCGAGGAGGAACGCACCGGACCTAACCCGGCCGAAAGCCGGGTTCTCGATGAGCCTGCCCGGCAAGAGATCGAGCGCCTGCCCAACGTCCTCGAGGCCTATCCCGACATTCGCTTTCGCACCGAACTGCGCTACGAAGACAAGCCGCATCTCACCACGATTTCCGCTCTGCCCTCTTCGGCGCAATCCAACGACGCTTTCGAAGGCATGCAGGGCAGTTTCTTTTCGTCTGAAACGGCCGCGGAAGTGATCCTGCAGAAGTCATTCGCAGAAGAATTGTTGGGCAAGACTCAGCCGCTGGGAGCCCCCGAACCGAGCGTAGCCGAGTTAGCCCAGCCGCTTCTGGGCAAGGAACTGTTAATGCGCTACGCCCAGCGCGCCGCCGCGCCACAGCAACCGGCTCCACCCAAGACCAATGAAACCGCATCCGCCGATAACAGCCTGGCCGCGGCCGCCTATTCTGTCGTCTCTCGAGAGCAGAAGCTCAAGATTGTGGGCCTATCCGATCTCGATGTGGAGAGTATGCGCGGCCCCATGCGGGCGAAGGTGTTCTTGCCCTTGAAGCTGGCCGAGAGCCTCCATGTGATGCAGCCAACCGATGTGAGCGAAATCTCGCGGGCGGCGAGCGATCAAACCGTTTATTCCTCGATCAGCGTGCGCGTGAAGAACCCGGCGCAGGTGCAGTCCGTGGAAGACGCGATCAAGAAACTGGGGTTCAACACCTTCTCGATTGTCGACGCCAGCCGCGGGCTGAGGCAGTTCTTTGGAGTGCTCTATGCGTTCCTTGGAATCTTCGGCAGCCTGGCGCTGATTGTCGCGTCGATCGGAATCGTCAACACGCTGGTCATGGCGATCCTCGAGCGGCGGCGGGAAATCGGGATCATGAAAGCGATCGGCGCCAGCGACCGGGACGTCAAGAGCCTCTTTTTTGCCGAGGCCGGCGCCATGGGCATTCTCGGCGGGATCGCAGGGGTCATTCTGGGCTGGGCCATCGGCCAGGTCATCAACTTCGGCACCAATATTTACCTCAAGCGCCAATCACTGCCTCCGGAACATTTCTGGGCAGTGCCCTGGTGGCTGGTCGTCTTCGGAATCCTGTTTGCTGTGGGCGTAAGCCTGGTTTCCGGCCGGTATCCAGCCGGACGCGCCGCCAAACTCGATCCCGTTCAGGCGCTGCGCTACGAGTAACTCGTGATGCACTTGTTGGGGTTGGGTTTGTTGGCCCGCTCCAGAATGGTTTGAGCAACCGTGGAAGAGCGGCGCTTCAGCGCCGCGTTGGCGGCGCAGAGAATTCCGGGCTTTAGCCCCGGTGGGTCCCGCGGCCTGGAGGCCGTTGTTTTATTGAGGGCGAGGACGCGGCCCTAAAGGGCCGCTCTTCCACGCTAGTTTGAACGTGACCGCTAAAGCAAATCAGCCGTCCACTTCGGTGAACATGTCTGTCTGGCCGCGTCGCTCATTGCTCCCCGTCCTCGTGTGTCTTTTGTTCGTTTCTCATCTCGCAGCTCAAAGCCGCATCGATTGCAGCGCTCTCCATAGCCGCATCCTCAAACAAATCGTTCACTACTGCGTGTACCTTCCCTCAGGCTACGATGCCGGCGCAAGTCAGCATCCCGTCCGCCGCTACCCCGTGCTCTATTTCCTTCACGGGCTAGGTGACAACGAGCAGACTCTGTTCAACAGCGGTGGCTGGACCCTGCTGGACGACCTGCGCAGCCATCAGAAGATCGGCGATTTTCTGATCGTTGTACCTGAGGGGCGGCGCAGCTTTTACATCAATTCGGCCGATGGTTCCGTCCGTTACAACGATTTTTTCTTGCAGGAATTTCTGCCCTCTATCGACCACGCGTATCGTGTTCTCCCCGGCCGCGCCGGGCGGGCCATCAGCGGAGTCTCCATGGGCGGCTACGGAGCCTTGCGTTTCGCCTTCGCGCATCCGGAATTGTTCTCGGCGGTGAGCGCGCAGAGCGCGGCTTTGATCACCGAGTCTCCTCGGCAACTGGACGCCGCATCGCAGGCGGGTTCGCCGCTCGGCGGCGTGTTGGCCGCTGTTTTCGGGAAGCCGATCAACGTCGCCCACTGGAATGACAACAATCCGTTTGTTCTGGCCAAGAAAAATGTCGCAGGCCTCAAGAAAATGGCGATCTACCTCAACTGCGGCCAGGATGACAACTACGGGTTTGAAACCGGAGCCGCACTGCTGCACGACGAAATGGAGAAGGAAGGCGTGCCACACGAATATCACGCGTACCCCGGCGATCACAGCATCAGCTATTTCCTGGCGCACTTCGCTGAAGTGATGGAGTTCCATTCCCGGGAATTTGGACGCTTGCCAGCTGCCCGTGTCTCAACTGAGCGTAGACACTGAGCTTGAAACGTTTTATATTGAGCACCGGAAAGCTGTTCGTTCTGGTCGCCCATTCGGCCCGTTACACGAGACTCGTGACGTAGAACCTTCCTGGCCGGACCGGCGCAGAACTTCCCATGAACCCTCCGGTCACAATGCGGCAGATTGCGGAGCGGGCCCGAGTGTCCATTGGCACGGTGTCGCACGTAATCAACGATACGGCCAAGGTGCGGGAGAAGCTGAGGCAGCGGGTGCTGGAGGCGATTCGCAGCCTGGGTTATCAGCCCAGCCAGCTGGCGCGGGGGCTACGCCGGAACCAGACCAGCATGCTGGTCATGATCATCCCGGATGTGACCAACCCGTTTTTCCCCGCGGTGGTGCGCGGCGTCGAGGATGTTGCCTACAGTAGTTCTCTTCGTCTTGTACTGTGCAATACCGATAACGACCCGCGCAAAGAAATCTCGTATCTGAACGAGCTGCGGGCCTATCGTCCTGCGGGATGGCTGGTGATTCCGGCAGCAGACAGCGAGATCGCGGCCCACTTGAAATCCCCGGTTCCCGGATCTCCCGTGGTCTGCCTTGACCGGCAGCCCAAGGGCTGGAGCGGAGACGTGGTGCTGGTGGCTAACGAGGCGGGAGCCTATAGCGCCACGCGACATCTGCTGCGCATGGGTCACCGCCAGCTAGCGGTGATTACCGGCCCGTTACATCTGGCCAACGCCGTGGAAAGATTGAATGGATTCAAGCGCGCCCTTGCCGAGGCCAAGGTCTCCATCGAACCGGACTATGTTCAGGAAGCCCGTTTCGAACGCAACAGCGGGTATCACGCGGCCAAGCGGCTGCTGGGAATGTTGCCCCGGCCCACGGCGATTTTTGCCTGCAATGATCTGATGGCGCTGGGCGTGCTGCTGGCGGCTCGTGAACTGGGTCTGCACTGTCCCGAAGAGCTATCCATTGTGGGATTTGATAATCTCGATTTCGCTGAATTCACCGCGCCCGCGCTGACCACAGTGTGCCAGCCCGGCTATCAACTGGGAACCACGGCGGCGCGCCTTTTGTTGGAACGGATTGCCGGTCTGAAGCAGCCTCCGCAGAGGGTAGTTCTGCCGACTGAGTTGAAAATCCGCAATTCGGTTGCTTCTCCGTCCAGCGCGCATTCTGCTCCCGAACGGAAGCAGAGCGGAGAGGTAGCCGAGGTCTGTTAAAACTCCCGTGGGGCCTGCCCTTTGCGGAGTGTTCAGTCTGGGGAAACCCCTTAACACAGAAGTCGGCGGTTATTGGATCTGGTTCGGCCCGAAGCAGAGCGCGATGACTGTGCGAATGGGCAGCACATCTCTGATAATATTGACTGTAAGTTATTGAGTATAAAGAGTGGAGGGATGCGTGAGCGGTTGAAACGGGCGGTCTTGAAAGTGGCTCATACCCTTGCCGTGTACGTACAATCAATCACTTAGCTTGCATGATTTCCGTGATATTCCCCCGAAATACATCCTGTTTGTGGCATTTGGGCACTAATCGGGCACCTAGTGCCCAATCGAGAAGTGCGGCGAATGTAAAACGAAACTGCTGCCGTACTGCGATTATGCGATGCAATGTGCGATGATTTCCATGATGAGGTTGCTTGTATCGACTGAGGTCCCGATTACTCTGGAGTGGATCAGGTCGCTGTCCACTCTGGCCGCTTGCCTAGTTGCTCTCGCAGTTGCCTTGTGGGGCGAGAGCATGAAGCGATGGTTCTACAAGCCGAAGCTCGACCTGGAAGCGCTGGTGCGACGGCCCGACGCGGAGAAGGTAATGCGCGAGGCCGTGACGTTAGATTCCTATGATGAGCCTATGACCACGAGGTTCGAGGCGTGGTTCTTTCGCCTGGCGATCAGCAACCTCAGCAAGACTCCAGCGCGCGAAGTGCAGGTCTACTTGAAGAGGATCGAGAAGGCAGACGGAACGGTGGTCGCTAAGTTCACACCGATGCACCTGAAGTGGACGAACACGACCTCCACCACGCGCAAAGTGCTCTTAAAGGAACTTCCAATTCTCTGTGACTTTATCCACGTCAGCGATCCGCAGTACAGGCCACAACACGGTGAGAACCTTGGCGACGTGCCAACGGGTAGGGCGATCATGTGTCTGGATGTGGAGGCGACGAACACCGCACAGGGTCACCTACTAGGTCCTGGAGCGTATCGCTTCTACCTATACGTGGCAGCCGAGAACTCTCCCGCGCGTGACTTCACTGTCGAGGTGCGCTATGACGGTACGTGGACCACGAACCAGGACCAGATGTTCGATCAGGAAATCGGTTTTCGGATGAAAAAGTTGACCTAAAGGACCGGGCACCGGGCCTCGGGTTGACACCGTTGGCCCGCCTTCCTGCGGGACTGAAAGTTGGTTCAGAAGAGCAGGCCTCCGACCCGCCCGTGACGCAACAGCGGGCGTTCTGATTTCGTAACAAGTGACCACGCTAGTAAACAGGGGAACCGGAAGAACTAGTACGATGCTGGGCAAAAGAAGTGCTATTGAGGGAAATGGACTTTTCTATGGGGTTTGTTCTGGACTTCGACGCAAGGAACAACATCCTGCGCGTAACTGTAGAAGGCCGAGTGACAGATGCGATTCTGTTGGATTTCTACGCAACAACGGCAAAGTATGTGGCGTCTCATCCGTGTCGCGGCATTCTTGACTTCTCGGAGGTGGCGGAGTTTGAAGCTTCGAGCGACACCATAAGGAAACTGGCGGCAACTCCACCCGCATTCCCACCCGCATATATGCGCGTCTTCGTGAGTCCGGGAGCTTTCATTTACGGGATGGGGCGCATGTTTCAGATACTTAGCGAAGAAACTCGCCCTAATTTCCAGGTGGTTCATACGATGGACGCAGCGTACCGTTTGCTCCGGGTGGAATCACCGGAGTTTAGTCCCGTAAGCTGACCGCCGTGCGTTGGGCGGTTGTTGAAAATCGCCAATTATACTCATTGACCCTTTGTCGCCGTGACTTCAGGCCGGGGCACCGGGGCCTTGGATTCATTCCTCAGCCCCGGCTTTCCCATGGCCAGCAGTATGCTCAACATGCCGGTTGCGGGCCTCGAATGGTCGCCGTGGCTGGAAGCACCCCATCGGATCATCCGCCACACTCACGAGACTCCGAAGCTTGGTTTCCCATCAATCGCCGCGCTGACTTGCGGTCAAGTCGCGCACCGTGCAATGGGTTGTGCAATGGGAATGCGGCGGTTTTCCGGGCTCTGCCAGTCTTTGGCTTGAACGATGGTTTCGTAGGTTCCGTCGCTGGATTCGTGAAGGGAACGATCTTACAGGCGCGAGAAAAGAAGGGTGAAACAGGTGGGGGGGGTATACCGCACGAGGGGATTTTGCTACACCTGACCTTGGGGAGCGCGTTAACGCGGGGTTGCGCGGGGGCGCGGGGAGTGGGGAGGCGTAAAACCAACCCCGGTGGGGGAGGAGGTGTAGCCGAATTTTCCCAGCCCGCCCGCCCAAAACCGAGGCTCCTCGCTGAGCTTGTTACGAAAGCCGGATAGATTTGGCCGAGAATGCATTGGACCCGGAAGCATCGCGGGCCCGTTGACCGCATATTGCCGCCGGATAAGCTTTGCGCAATGATAGCGATACGCCGATAGGTGTCAGCTCAGGCTCTTACGATGTTCCGCTTTCGTAACAGGTCTGGATTCCCGTGATCTGAACGCGGGAGACTGTGATACTGCGAGACGGTATCTTGTTTATCTACAAAAGAGGATTGGGGCACATTCCATGAGCAAATATCTGACAAGTATCATCTGTGGCTTAGTGTCCGTGTCTTGTGCAACACCTTTTTGCAGCTCGCAGAATTGCGCTAACCATTTGGAGAGTCAACCTTGGCATTGCGTCTACGGGACATGCCACGATGACATATATGCGTATGTCCCCAACTTCGACGGCCCCGAGTCGACCTCCATTGGGTGCTCGAAGCAGATCGTATCTTGAGGTGACGTGTGCACAAGAGTGTCCTCGCCCTGACCGTTCTGCTTGGAGCCGTTCTGTCGCTTAGAGCGGGAGCGCAAACAGGCTCCGAGGCTGTGGCGGCGGGATCTGTATCTGCTGAGGTACCGGTGTATCGCGTCTCCTTCGAACGGCGAGAGGCCGTCCAGGGCATTAGCGCTTCCTCGGCAATTAAACTGCCCTTCGAGTGCACAACCGACGGAACTGTTTTCGTTAGCTTTGTCACTGTAGCGGCTGGCGTCGGCCTTCCGGCTCCTCCTGCGCCCCCGCCTGTGCGGTTGGTCTCTGTCTCCCCGGCAGGTAAGGGTCAGACCTTCGAACTTGGTCAGATTTCTGATCTTTATGTCTCAAGGGAAGTCGATCACTACGTCAGCGAGTCCGAGGTGATCTTCCTAGTGAGCGCAGCGCGAGAGTATAGACCGGAAAAACGCTCCTACGCGATGAAGGGCGGTGGCCGGGGCGAACTTACCATCAATGCCGCCGAGCAGCACCGGTATATCCTGATCTTTAGCCGTGATGGCACGTATCGGCGGACGATCGAAATCGAGGATCTCCCGCTCCGCATACAGAATCTTGGTGTTTTTCCATCAGGCGTGTTTCTTGCCTACGGCTATGACCCGAAGGACGAATCACCGAAACTGGCGATGCTGAAGGAGGACGGCACTCTATTGAGGCCTTTGCAGATCCAGGAAGCCGAGGTGCCGGAATCAATGATCGGGAAAGCCGCCGGAGCGCCTCCAGGGGTTATGGCGCGCGCGCAGTTCGTGCCGGAGGACCGTTCGATTATCATCGTTCAGAGCGAGAGCACTTTCCCACTGCTAGAGGTCAGCGAGGGCGGAACAATTAGAGCGATCCATCCAAAACTGCCAAAGGATTCTCGGATTAAAGCCCTGATTCCCAGCGACCGAAACCTGTACGCGATCGTTGGGCAACCAAGAGCGGATCCCGCCTCCCAAGGAACTATCTACGAGCTACGCCCGGAGGACGGTAACGTACTGAGACGCTTTGACCTGAGTGACGGACGAGCGCCATCAGAGATTGCTTGTATCCACGAGCAACAATTTCTCTCGCTCGATTACGGCGACGGCAAAATCTTACCTTTGATCGGCTCGGTTGAATCCGCAAATGCCGCAGATCAACAGAAGAGGCGGGCCAGGGACTAGGTAGATAGCTGTCGAAATCAGGCCTCTCTCCGAGTAGAGGAGTCCAGATAGGCTGTAGGTTTTCCTTGGCTGTGTCCGCCGTTTCCAGCTGCGTGCCCGTTTAGGTCCACCATGGCACCACCGGGATCTCCTCCCTCACAGACCCCCGGGAATTGCCCGACCCCTGCCCGCCAAAGCGATCGACATTAAAGCTACTTACGCCCGCGAACACAGCAAGCAACACGACCCCGATGGCAATCGCCAAGCCGAGAAGTGCTATCCATGTGCCCTGAGACTCCTGATCTGAAACAGGGTCGGGCGCTCGCTTCCGAACTTGAGTGTGCAGCGCAGCCGCCATGTCGGACGTTGCTTTTGGAACACTCGGCTGTCCCGACCCTGGGTCTGGGCGCTGCGTTCTCCGCCTCGCGTTCCGTTGTTCGCGATGTTCTTGTTCCCACTGGCGCTTGCGTTCTGGGTCTTTGTACGGCACAAATTGTTACCTCCGCTCTTCTCTAGGAATTGCACGACCCGTCGTAAGGTCTTGCGTCGAACTGCCTTCCCCCCGCCCGGATTGCCTCAACCGGATGCTGGCTCAACCGGGTCGTGCTTTAATGGATGAATCTTTTTCTGATTCATACTCTTTGAGTACCTTCAAACACTTTGCCAGCTTGATCACCCGCACAGGCTCCCGCCGACAGATTTTCTCCAGCGTGTGCTGATTGATTCCCCTGCGCATGAATTCCCGTTTGGGAACTTTTGCGATCCGCGCCAATTGTTCAGTCTGGAATGGTGCGAGCGGTATTGTCGTCCAAACGCCCCTCAGCATCTGCCGCTTCTCTAGTAGTGGCGGCCCGTTCGTGGTTCAGTTGGAGCAACCGTTTTAGGATTTCGGCATTCGTAAGCGATGCGGGCCAGCCATAGGCGGCAAAAACAGCCTCATCTAGCTTGCGATGCGCATCCGCTAGCCACGCGGGGTACGCGTTGTAGAGATTCGTGAGCGTGCGCGTCTTCAACTCTTCTGCGCTTGCGCCGGGCGGATTCAGCCAAGCATCACGCCTTTCAACAAGCTGGCGGGCGGCCCGTACAATCGCTTCCACTAGCAGTGATTTTTCCGGTTCGTGACCGGGCGGCCACGGGAAAGGAAATGTCTCAAAACAAGTGGTGTTGTTGTATGTCGGGTCGTTTCCAACCCCATGCCAAGAGCAAGTTGCGAGTGACCACACTTCGTGAATGCGGGAGTGCAGAATGCCAAAGAGATAGTCGTCATCTCTAGCAAAGGCATAGACTCGCGTGTCTGGTACGACATCAACAGGTGCCCAAACGAACATCCTATGTTTTGCGACACGGGGGGTTAGGATGACACGATTCTTGCCTACCCGTGCCAGTTTCAACTCGCCGCCGCTACGTCCCAGCCTCCACCATTTCCTCTTTCTTTGCTCGTCCTTATTCTTGTCACGGACGGGTTTTACATAAGCCTTGACATACTCAAAAGGCGCTTCGTACAAACAGGCGTCAGCCTCATTCATCTCTCCAAAATCAATCGTCCATTCATTTCGGGTGAGGCCAGTTATGTCATCTGCGTTTATCGTTGGTTTCACCACATCGGAATTGGGCTTTCCGTGCGGATTTGGGGAAGCTAGCATCACTTGCGCGACTGAGTTTGGAATATCGAAGGGGCCGACTTTGACCGGACCTTGAAATGATAGGTTCATGTTCTCTGGAAGCCGGGGAACGCTTGACAAGTCCAGTCCACTCGTCAGGTCCGCGTTAATTTTCAACACTGACTTGCCGTCTAAGACGCCATCTTCGGCACTGCCTTTCTTTTCAAATCCGATGATAGAAACGCGGACCGCCGCTCCGTCCAGTATCCACTCGCGGTCAGACCACGCCATGAAGATGCGGCATTCCTGGACTAGGTGTTGTAGCACTTTATTGCTGCCGCCGTCTCGTATCGAATTGGTTGCAAGCAATCCAACTCTCTTGGTTCTACCCGAAACAACCTCTTCGCGTGCCCGCTCAAACCAGAATGTCACCAAGTCTGCCGCGCCCGTCACGGCGTCGCTATATATGCCCCTGAGTTCGTCAACGTAAGTGTCGCCAAGCCCGGTTCGCATTTTTTGACTTCCAAGGAAAGGCGGATTGCCGATGATGAAATCCGCTTGCGGCCACACGGGTTTGACAGGTTTACCATCATCGTCGTGCGCAAGGATGGCATCACGATGCTGAATGTTTTCCAGCTTGCGCAAGATCGGCTCAGTGGGCCAGCCAATCGCGTGCTCATTGAGCCATTGCAAATAACCAATCCACACCACAACGGATGCAAGCTCTTGCGCGTAAATGTTGGTTTCCAGCCCAAAGAGTTGCGCCGGATGCACCTGTTTTTCCAGAAATGTTGGAAGCCCATGCTCGGCGGAAAACACACGCGCCTCGTGCCACAGATCAAGCAAACGGCGCAACGCGAGATAGAGAAAATTTCCACTGCCACAAGCCGCGTCAAGGATGCGCATGCTTGCAAGCTCATCCATCCAAGCGAGAATTTTGCCTTGCAGTTCATTGCGTAGCTTGGCGTGGGAGCGTCCCTTTTCCTTTTGTGCCGCATGGGCAAGCGCCGTCGCCTCAGCTTTGATGCTTTCCCAACGCCGCGACAGCGGGGCAACCACCACAGGCTCAACTATCAGCGAAATATCCTCACGGCTTGTGTAATGCGCGCCAAGCTGTGAGCGCTTGCCCGGATTCAAGCTGCGTTCAAAGAGCGTGCCAAAGATGGCGGGTTCCACTTGTGACCAATCCAGCGCGGCGGAGGCGCGCAAGACGGACATATCCGCCGTCGTGAGTTCAAATACCTCATCATCAGCAAACAGCCCGCCATTGAAATAGTGAATATCGTGCGGGCCAAAGGTGCTGCCACTCGCTGACATTGCGGCAAAGAGTTGGCGCAACTTGCGGGTGAAATTGGCGGGCTTGCTCCGGTCAACGTCAATCATTTGCCGAAACAAGTTATCCGGCAGGAGTTTGATGCTGTCCGCGAAAAGGCAAAACAACAAGCGCATGAGGAAATGGGCCACCCGCTGCGGCTCAACGCCGCGCCCCTCAAGCCCGTCCGCCAACTTGGCAAACTCAGCGGCCACTTGCTCAGTGACGCGCGTGCGGGCCGCCTCAGGGTGTAATTGCTCTGGATTGAAAAAGACTGCCCGCAATACTTCCAATGGCGGCAGTGCACAGTTTGATGTTGGTGTGCCTGATAACAGGTCATCCAAGGTGAAACTGTAAACTTGCGGGCGCGCACCCGTGAAATTGGTGTGAATCTCAAACCGCTCTTGGTCGCACGTCACCAAGAGCGGTGGGTTTTCCAAATCCCCCTGATAGCGCACAAGCTGGCTATAGGCCGCACTCAGGCTCTTGTGCTTGCCTTTGTATTCCCATCCGAAAAATCCGCGCTTCCAAACATCGGCAAAGCCCTTGCCATCTTCCAAAGTGCTTTTCAAAAGTAAATGTGTCGCCTTTTTGGTCAGCCGCAGCCGGGTGGGGGTGCCCAAGCACTTCGCACAGGTCAATGAAGTGAGTTTGCGCGGCGGAGCGCTCTGAGAGAGTGCTGGCCTTCCAGCGTTCGACGAATTCAAGTAAGGAAAGGGATGGCATGAACTTTCTTCGTTGGCGGGTGCGAACAGACGATTGTACCGCCTTCTTTCCGTGTTCGGTGCGCTGTGAAGTGTGTGAGGCAACTCCACTCATTGACCGTCCGGCGATACCCCAACCAGCCCCGCCAGCGCTTGCCAGTGCCTCGGATGTGGCCGGTAGCCCTCACGGATGCGGCCAGCGCACCAGCGCGAGACTGAAAATGGGAAAGGGCGTGGACATAGAACATCTGCTTGAAGGTTTGGAAGGTGAGTTCTATGGTACCGATAGACCCATGGGCCAAGTGGTAGGCGCATCCGCCACGGCGAGCAGACGCGCGATGGTCCGGGCCGCATTGGCCCGCGTGGTCGCCTTGGCTGGAAGCAACCCCCATCACGCACCGCCAAGCTCATCAGATGGCACCGCACGCGGGTGTGATGCCTGAATTCTCCCGCACAAACTTTGTCAAGGCACCGAGCGAGACGTTCTGTTGCTCCAACTTTTTCAAAAGGTCGCGTTGCAAAGCGACCATGTCTTGTACGGCGGCAGTGAGCTTCTCGATTTTTTCCATTTGTTCCTTGGACTCAAACATGATTCCTCCTTATTCCCAAAAATGCAGTCGTTTGGCCGCGTGCATTGGATTGTCACCAAACACGAAATTGCTTGATCCTTCGTATCGAGCCTTAATCATTCCACCGGCCTTCTGAATGATGATTCTCCGGCCTTCAGAAAAAATCACGCGATTATGACGGCGCATCTTCTCTACCGCAGTCGGCGGGCGGTAGCGCGGCGCATCATATACAGGTTCAGGTTGCATAACGTTCCCCAAGAAAATAGCGATGGGGGCAGGGTAGGAAGGAGAGCGCCAACCACCCTGACCCCATCGAATCCCCGTCAGCGGGCACGGCACGGGATCACGCCGTAAAAGACCACAACGCGGCCTGCGTTGGGGCAGCCCGTTGCCGGTCAACCTGCCGCGCCGTGTTACCGGCAAAACGGCTTTGAGGTGAAGGTCACCCCGGCAGTATCCCCATCGGCACTCGCCAAGAGAATCCGATGGGGAATCTTGTTGTCAGTCGAGCAATGCGGCCTTGCGGCTTGCAAGGTGAGCATCCCGGATGCAATCGGCGGCCTTGGTGTGTGCGTCCGCCGCAGCTTGGTGAGCATCCTTTTCATCACTCGCCTTGAGTTTGTCCGCCTTCGCCTGATGTTCCTTGGCTTTGGTGTCATGGTCTTGAGGCGTCATTGGAACGTCATAAGACTCGGCCATAGCAGTCACAGCTTCATCCAAGGTTTCGAGAGCCGCGTCTTTCGTTGCGTGTGCGGCCTCGACTTGTTTGGTTCGTTTTTGTGGATCGGTTTCAGTGATGATTTCTGCGTATCCCATCGTAATTCTCCTTTGCGTGTTACTAGATTTTGGTCGCCGTGTGAAAACTTTTCAAAACCCAATCCGGCTCAGGATGCCACCTTTTTTCTTGTCCTCTTGCTCCTGATCGTGAGCCGAGAGTTTGTGACCGGGCGGAAGTGGCCGCTCCGGTGTGTAATTTGGGTCTTTGATTCGCGCCTGCAAGTCTTCCTCTGTAACGTCGTACTTCTCGCAAGCTGCTCGCTCCGTCAACCATCCGGCCTGCACCTCACGCGCGGCCTCACGAAGACATTGCACATGCACATGAAAGAGCCGCCGCTTTTGCAGTTTGTCAATGAAACCATTCTTGAGTTGCTTTTCTTCCGCCGTCAGGACATCGCGCGGCACAGGCGGCTTCTCGCGTAGTTCGTCCAAGACTGTTTTCTTTTTCCTCTCCGGCTTTGGCGGCTCGAAAGTCTCATCATTGATCTTCGCTTCAATCCATTCTTGCGGCAGTTCAGATACCTTGATTGCTTCCTCAAGAGTGAGAGTACCGTTGAGCACCTTCGTTGCGGTATCCCGCAAGAGTGTGCTGATATAAACTGGATTGTGTAGGTCTGTTGTGTTCATTGTGAATCTCCTTGTATTACCAAGTTGGTAAATCTGAATCACTTTTTTCCGGTGTGTTCCCCGGCTCATCGTCAATAAACTTTTGCAGCGATGAGTCTGCATCTTTCAAAGCATTCAATGGGTGGGCCGGGTTATCCACCGTGATAGTCCCGGTGGTTCCCCCATCGGTGAGTTGCTTAAAGAAACCCTCTCCGCGCATGAATCCGGCCTGCGAGTAGGTGTAGGCATCAGTTTGGTCATCATGAATACACAAGGGGAACTCTTCTAGCTCTCGAATGAACTCCTCTTTCCATGGCGCATCTTCCGGCAAGTCAACCTGACCATTGTTTTGAGCGCTTGCAATCGCTTCCGCTCTCAGTTCTTTCTTCGTGGTCGGCAACACCGGAATAGGTTGCAACAACGAAGGCCGCAACAGGTTCGCATAGTTGATCTCCTGCAGCATTTGTTGGCCGGAGCTTGCATCTTCGATAAAGACTTGCGGCATGAGTCCAAATTGTTCGTAAGTCTCACACCATTTCATGTACACCAATTGCTTCATCTGAGGAAAAGGCGGCTTGCCCCGGAACACGTCCAAGACTGCAAAGCGCCCGGTGTTCATCAAGGCCACGAGCACGCCAACCGTGTAATCATTCGCGGCTGCGGCTTTGCCTGATGCGAAGTCCCATCCCCAATTGAGCATGATGGGGGAAGCCAAGCCGAGTGTCCCCCACTTGTCACGCGGGAAGAGGCAATCCGCGCCGACTGACGGACGGCACATATACAAGGCTTCCCATTTCCGGGGCCTCATGGTCGCCCGGATCTCTTCAAGGGCGGCTCTCGGATGCACTTCCGGCCATAGGGCTTCATACGGCGGAAAATATTCCTTTGCACCTGTCAATGTGTTTTCAATGTAGCTGTCTTGCCCTTCATCATTGGTCGCAGCCAAGACCACAATGACCCACTGGCGTGCGGCTTTGTTCTGCCGCGCCACTCGCGCATTCTCCATTGCCAAGTCGCTCAAGTGCCAAGGTGTTGTGCAGATGCAACTCTTTCTTGCTCTTGGTGCGATGACTGAAAAATAGTTTTCATTGATGGTCGCCCGCACCGTGGGACTCATGGCGTCCTTCTCGTTCCGGCAAACATCGTCTATGATTGCGTAGTCGGTGGTGTGGCCTGCAATGGAGCCATTGAGCGGCGCACCCACAAGCGAGAAGCGGCCATCCTGCCCCGGCACATCAAGCAAGAGTGCATTTTGCGTGTCTTTCTCCCCCATTGGCCAGCCATACTCATGCTGCCAGTATTCGCCTTTCATGGTGTTGCGGTTTGCGACCACGGCACGTTGCACCAATGGGTTGCCGTAAGCCGTCAGTAAGACGTGCGTCCGGGGATTCCGACCGAGCAAATATGAAGGCAAGCGATCTGAGAACACGAAAGACTTACCATGTTGCACCGGCATGAGGCACATGAAATTGGAAATCTCATCCTGTACCCATCGGTCAATTTGTTCACTTATCAGTTGATGATGTTTCGGCACCGTCTTGAATGGTGATGTCTCCATCAGATAGTTGAGGAAGTTCGGCATTGATGATCTCCTTTCTGCGCGATTGCACCAACTCGCGCACCATGGTTAACGCTAACTGCCTTGTCTCTTCATCGGCATCAAGCAATTCCTGCCGGATGTCCAAGTACAACGCATCAAGCTGCGGGCCGGAAACATGACCGACAATGCTTTTCGAGGGGGCAGCAGTGCCCTTTATCTTGGAATCTTCGCGGATGACCGCCAGTGCAAGCTCAATTCTCTTTTCAGGCGGGATGAGAAAATCCTCCAATTTATCGCGGAGTTTGTTGAGTTCCGCGATATGCTCATCGCGCCATTGGTCATATTGGCTCATGTTCTCTTTTACCCATTGTCCGCGCATGGATGTAACATCCCGCCGAAGTGTGCGCGGGTCTGCCGGATAACCTTCAGAGCGCAGTATCTCTGCCGCTTCAACTTGGCTCTTGCCTTCGGCCAGCAACTCCAGCAGGCGATTCTTACGGGCTTCAATAGTGGCCGTATCTGACTTTGGTGCGCTCATGCCACTTTCTCCAGTTCCTGCAACCATTCGGTCACGGCTTCCCGCGAGAAGCGCAGGTTCCCATTGATCCGCAGCACCGGCAATGGGTGGTCGCGCATGTTCCCGTTGCGCGTGCGTGATTCGGTCATGCTGTAGATTTGCCGCTTGGACATCTTGAGCATGACTGCCAGCTCATCAACGGTTAAGATTTCACACATGGCCCGTTACTCCGTTGGTTGAGATTCGGTTTGCTCAGGCTCCGGTTTCGAAGCCGGTGGTTTTGGGTCAAGCTTTTCGTGCAGATATAGCTCTCCCTTTTCAGTCAGCTTGAAAATCTGCGCCTTGCCGTGCCCGGTCTTTTCCGCTTCAATAAGTTTCTTTTCGAGCAGGAAGGTGATGAGAGGTTCCCAATCCGGCATGAAAACCCGCTCACAACACTTCGCGGCAAGTTCCCCCTCACCGAGAGTCCCCCATCGGCGCAAGTTGCGTAACACTTTCATCAGTCGTTTGTCGGTGATGAGGTCGCCAGTCAATCCGCAGAATTGATCGAAAACCTCACTCTTCATATCCACCGGGGCCGGTGGTTCTTTTGTGCTGTAAGTCATACGTTCTCCTTTGGCTTATCGCCGTCGAAAAGTTCATCTTGCTTTACTGCTTGTGGTTTCTTTTTCATGCTCCAAGTCTTGCCGTCCCGAACTACACCCATCTCCCGGCAAACATCTTTGACGGTGCTCAAGCTGAAGCCGCGAGCCGACATTTCCGCGCCTGCTTGTTGCGTATCCACCGGGCCGTTGGCAAGCATTTCCGTCAGCCAGCGGCGAATCCGGGTCTTAGCTCCGTTATCCTTGTCCGAATTTCTTTCTAGCAGTTCATCGGCGGTGCGCGTCTCTTCGCCTTTCATCACCACACAACCAACACCATCTTCCCCATCGGCGGGGTCATCCAATGGGCACTCGGCGGGCCAGTCTTTCCCTTCAACGATGTACTTGAACCCGCGTTTCTGGCCGTGCTTGTTGCGGGCCTGAAGCATCAATCTTTGCACCGGGTTATCCGGGTCTTTCACCAAGTACCACGCGCACGGCACTGCGGCCATGAGTTGAATGGAACCTGACGCAACCTTGATTACGGAATCAACCACCGCCTTGGTGGTGTGAGCGCTGGTTAACAATGCCGTATGTGTTTCCTGCGCGATGGGGTTGAGCAATCCGGTGATCCTGCGAACATCCGTGGCTTTATTCAAATCAAGAGTGCCCATGAAATCCGCGATTGGGTCAATCACACCAAGATCGGCCTTCTCTTCTAACAAAGCTTCCTTGAACAGTTCGAGATGTCGCAGGTCATTCAACATCCACGGAAGTTTTTCTCCATCCTCTGCGAGTACATGAAGCACAGGAATAATCAGATCTAAGTTCGCCCGCGCCACAATCAGGCGCGGCTTCCACACGGAGTCATACGCATCTTCGCGGCAAATCAGCAGTGTTTTCTTTCCTTGCCGCGACAATTCCGCCATGTGGCAACACTCCATCAGGGACTTTCCGACATCGGGCAAGCCGACAAACATATTGAGTGCATCTGCCATGAGCACATGCCGCTTGACCCACTTTGGAGATTTATACTCAACTTCAGTCATCGTCTTTCTTATCAGGAACAACTTGCGCGGCACGGCCTTGTTGTTCTCATAGACTCCGGGCGGATACGGTCCTTGATCTTCTTCAAGAGCTGCGATTGCTTCATGGACCGAATGCTTGTCACATCCGGTTGAGTTGCAATGAAAGGCCAGCCCACCATCTTTGCAGGGATAAATGAAGTTGGTGCTAGTCGTGTTCTGCCCTACATGCGGCTCACAATGCTTGAGGGGACAATTTCTCAGGCGGATACAATGGCCTAAGTCGTTGTCGGTTTCGTTGTCAATTTTCAGTCCATAGAAATTGAGAAAGTCTTTGATGTCGAAACCTGCGAGCACTTTGCGTGTTTTCGTTTTTGCTTTTTCGCGGGTCTCTGTCTTTTTCTTTTCCGGCTCGGCTGGCAACCGGCTCCATTGGTCGGGGTCTATCGCTTGGAGTTCTTCACGTATCTTTGCGCTGATGTGCGCGGCGGTAGAGCATACATACTGCGCATCATCACCGACATCTTTGAGAATGTTGAATGCCGGACCTACCAACTCACCTGTAAGAGCAAAGAAGCGGGGCGCATGTTTTGGTGCCCACATTTGCAGGCACGTCTCACTAAGCTGGCGGGTGCGTATGTTGCCTTTCACCAACACATGCAAACCGCATCCTGACACGGAGATTTCCGACCATGACTGCCAACGGCTCAAGGCGATCATCGCCTCATTGCACACAATCCCGGTGGTCGCATTGCGGCAATGGTCGAAATCAAACGGCAGGATGTCACCACCGGCCATACCTTCTATATAAGTGAAGCAGTATCCGACCCCATCACCGGGCCGCAACTTTTCAAAGACTTCATCGAACGAACACCAGTTCCCATCTTCATGCTTTGGCGCGGAGTGGCTACCACGCGGTATCTTGGCAAAGGCTCCATTGCCTTTCGACTTCAAGAAATATGGCAGAAACCTGCGATGGGGGAGCATCTCCGAAGGTAGATTCTTCAGGAGCAATGCTTTCAGTTTTTGTTGTTCGTTCGTCATGCTCGTTCCTTCCAAAAATTGTGAAGGCCGATGGTTGTGATCCCATCGGCCCGCGAGACAGTTTCAACTTGTGGCTGCGCACGCCCCGTCCCGTCACCTTGCGCCCTTACTGGTGACCTCAATCACGTGTTCAGGTCGCACAAGATTTGAATGGTGAATCATCTTCCTTCTTAAGAACGCGTGCTCCTTTTACACGGCCCGAAGGCTGATTCATCCCTAGAGTCAATCCCTTTGGCTCGTAACCTGCACGGCGCTTGATTCGTGGCCAAGCACCTTGTCGCACCATGCGGAAGAACTCTTTTTCGGCATCCTCAGCGTCAACACCTTTAGCCGTCATCCAACCTATGAAGTTGGCCAACTCCACTCGCAGAGCAGGCGGCTCAAACTTCAAAAACTCCGAACGATCTTCCAGGGAACTCTCGGCTGCAATCTCCAGCTTGCGAGGAATCGGCTTCTCAATGCGCCCTTCAAGCACGAACATTCCACACCTCAAGAGGCGTTTCCACAATGGCGCAGTTTTAGGACGTGCGTCGTAGTCGCGTTTTCTCTTGCGTCTTGGCCCTTTGGGTAGAGCTTCGCCGTTCAGGTTTGTTTGGAGTTGCATTCAGCACCTCGAAGTCGCGCGGTAGTGTTCACGCGTCAACTTGATGCTCCGAGGTCGCCTTGGTGCGATTTCCTTGCCGGTACGCTCACATTGCGGCTAGGGTAACCGATGAAAAGCGGAGCGTAGCTCAATTGGTGAGCCGTCCAATGTAACAAGAACATTGTAACATCATCAACGTCACAGATTGCAACAATTGTTTTGTAGCTTCAATGTCTATCAGAATAGTAGTGATTAAAGCCCCGGCCCGACAGGGCATAGAACCCTTGAGGCACAGGCACACCACCACCATGTTAGGATATATATGATTACTCTTGTATATTCAATGGGTTGCAGATACCCATCGTTGGTGGTGGTGGTGTACTTGCCTCAGAGGACCATGCTTCGTGACCGTTCGTGTCCGCTTCATAATCGCAAAGTGAATGTCTACTATTCTAGTAGTACTTAGTTGCAGGATGGTTTCGTGGGTGGTTCTTACAACCATTCCACGCTTGCAAATGATTGATGGTGTTATAGCAGGTGCCTAGTTAGTGCCCACTCGCCACTGGTGAAACGTTGGTCTACAATTTCAGTGAGGTGCGTGTCATGGAATGGGAATATAGGTTGGTTAGAGTTGATGCGTTATCACAGGAACTCTTGAACTCACATGGTGCTGATGGTTTTGAACTTATTCAGATAATTAGTACTAAATCCTCGGATTGGTTGATGATATTCAAGAAGCCTGTTAAGAAGTGATGGGTGTGAAGGCGATGGGGGCTTGACCCGGCTCCGTGCCTTAGCACGGGCCGGGAATCTGGCAAGGCGGGCCGGTCTAGTGATGCCGGTCAATGGCGCGATGGTCCCAGCTAACTCATCAACGTGCCACATACCGCAGCAAGTGCAATTACATCAACTTCTGCCCGAGCCCACATCTCTTTATGTCTTGAGTGACAGACCAATACTGGGTCAGTGTTTTTGGTGAAGTTCCATTCCAACTGAGAAGAATGAATCACCTTGTTGGAGACATCTCGAAATGCAAGGGGCTTCTCTGAGCCGTCCTTCATAATGAGCTTGCCGCATTCCGGAACACTGTTCACCTTGGTAAAATAATCAGAAAGCCCTTCCTCATCGTCAACCATCCGCAGGAAGAGTGCCAGTTCGAGGCAAGCTTTTTCGGCGCGTTCTTGAGAAATCTCAAAAAGGACCTTATGTAGATATTTCCAACTGCCTGCAAACTTTCCCTTGACCATCTCAGTGAGTGGCAGTCGCGAATATGCGAAGCACATGATGATTGATAGGTTCTCGTGAACCATGCGCGTAAGAGGTAGGGAAAAACGTTTCGTGTTGTTCATGAAGACCTATTCTATCCGCGCAACATCGGCTCGTTACTTGCTGAGGGACTTTTGTTGCGCGGCCTCTTCCAAAAGCCGCATACCTTTCTCGCCTTGCTCAAGCGAAGTCTTCAGGTAGTTCTTTTCGAGCACCGCATACGAGTTGCCGAGCACTTGGAATCCGGCCCGGACATCGCCTGTCAGATTGACTAGCATTGTCGCGCAACCACGGCGGGCGGCATACAAGCCTTTCCATTTCAAGCCTTCATCGGCAATCAATGGGAGCATGACGTTCCTGACGAAGCTCTCAACGTTGAGCGGTCCGTTCTTCTGGTTCGGGAACACCCAACCCACTGTGACGTTGCCACACTTCGCCCGCCACAACTTGAGCAAACCTTTGACCGGCTGAATCAATGTGATGGTTCGTTGTGACCGCTGAGTTTTGGTTGTGCCCACGACACCGCGCACTGCACCTCGGCGAATGTGAGTGAAGTGCTCATCCACGTCACCCCATTGCAACCCGGCAATTTCCGAAGGCCGCAGGCCCAAGAAGAACGCGAGTGCAAACACCGCCTGAGCATCCACACGCGAGACTAGCGCGGAGATGGTGTTCTCGGCCTCTTCCAGTGTGTAATGTTGTGTGGGGTTTGCTGCGCGGACCTTGGCCAGCACCTTCACATCGCGCCAAGGATTATTCTCAATCAATCCAAGGTTGAGAGCGTGTGTGAAGATGCCACTGGCGAGTGAGCGAACGTGCGAGAGTGTGTTGCGGGTTAAGGGCTTCACCAGTGACGTGAGAAATTCGCTGCCTTCGTGGGTGCGGTACTCGCGCAAGGTGCGGTCTTTGAAGTGATCCTGCAGATAGATGTTCCAAAGTTTGGTGTAACCGCGATGGGTGGATGGCCGCAGATTCTCCTTTACCCACGGCTCATACTTTTCATCCCAAAAATCAGGCACCGTCCAATTGCGCCCGTTCGTTCTTGGTGTGGCCCCGGCTTCGGCATTGACTTCCCCCATCACCTTGTCTCGGATCAGCTTCACTGCATCCGAAAATTTGTATCGCTTGCCCCGTTTGCGAAACGTGTGCTCCTTGTCGGCAACACACAATTTCCTGATGGCCCGTTTGCCTTCGGTGTCGTAAAATCGCACGTAGAAGGTGCCTGAACGTTCGATGATCTGCCCGTTTTGGTGTCGTGTATTTGCCATGGCCTCACCGTTCCTCTTCCGGGATGGTGACCCATCGCCGCAATGTTTTGGACCAGTAGACGGGAACACTCCGAATGGTTTTGTGATTCGGCTCTCCCGCTTTGTGCCAAGTTTTCGTATGACCTTGATACTGCGGTTTCGGTTTGTGTTTGGTGTTCGCCATGCCATCAGTATGGCACATGGGCACTACCGGGCACTAGGTGCCCAAGGTAACTGTGATGTAAACTATTGATTATAAAGGCGCGGAGGGATGCGTGAGCGGTTGAAACGGGCGGTCTTGAAAACCGCTGTACGGGAAACCGTACCGGGGGTTCGAATCCCTCTCCCTCCGCCATATAGTCTGGACAGCAAAGCATATCTGCTGTTCTTCCATCGAAATACGCGAGTAATGCCCGTATTCGCGATAATTCCCAATCAAATCGGACGGCAGAGAGCGGACTACTCGGCCTGCTCACGCAGCCTTTGGCAGCTTTTTCTCTGAAGGGCTAATGAGGAGTCCGACTTTCAGAACTCGATGGGGCGAATGCGCAGCGATCACAAACCGAGCGTTTCGCAAGTCCGGACTTAACCTTGGCTCGCCGTTCCTATTCCTGGTACGCCCGTCGTAGCAGATGAAGCCGGGCCAGTTCGCGCAGCGTGCGCGCCCCGACAGCAAGAAAAATCTTGAACGAGTCCCGGTGAGGCCAAGTGCCTCAACTCTATAGAAAACGGCCCGCCGTTGAAGGGCGGGCCTGGTTTCAGACTTGCGATTCACCGAGCACGGTGAGCTTATAGTTTTTCATTTTTTGCTCTGTTGTATTGTTCGTTACTGTCCCGTGCCGGTCAGCCTCACCTCCAGCGGGCCTGGGGTTTCGCCATAACCGACGGTTACAACCCCATCGATGGTTCCTGACACAGCAGGAGTAAACGTCACATTGAACGTGCACTTCGCTCCGGCGGCGAGGGTGCTGCCGCAAGGGCTGGTGCCGGTGGCGGCGACTGCGTACTGGCCGCTCGCGGCGATGATCGTGTTGAGGGTCGTGCTCAGATGATTGGTCAAGGTTATGGTTTGGGCACCGCTTGTCGTGCCGACGGCTTGCGCTGCAAAGGTCAGGCTGCCGGCGGAAGCGGTCAAGGGCGGAACTCCTGTGCCCGTTACGTCGTAAATCTGCGGGCTGGCGCTGGTTCCGTCGGCGATCACGACTGCTCCGTTGACCACCCCGCTGATGCTCGGGCTGAAGGTCACCGCGATCGTGCACTTTGCGCCCGCCGCCAGCGACCCGGCGCAGGGCGTTGTGCTGCCGCCTACCGCTTTGAAATTGCCGCTCGCCGAGATGCTCGAAATGTCCACGGCGGCGGCGCTGGTGTTGGTCACGGTCAGAGTCTTGCTGGCGCTGGTCGTGCCGATCAGTTCGGTGAAAGCCATCGTCGTGGGAGAAAAGCTGAGGGGTGACGCAGCTGCGCCCGAACCGGTCCCGGAGAGCTGGACGTTCTGCGGACTCAAGCTTGAGTTGTAGGTGATGGTAACTGCTCCGTCGATGGCGCCGTTTGACTTGGGAGAGAAGGTGACGTTCATCGTGCACTTCGCGCCCGCGGCCAGAGTGCTTCGGCAGGGATTCGTGCCGTTGCCCACTGCGGTGTAGTCGCCGCTCGCGACAAAGCTGGTCGTCAGTGCAGTGGTCAGGTTGTTGGTTACGGTCACCGTCTTGGCGGCGCTGGTCGTGCCTGCCGTGACGGTGCCGAATGCGAGGGTCGACGGCGAAATCGAAATCGCGGTCAGCCCTGTGCCGGTCAAGTTGATCAGGTGCGGCGCTCCGGGGGCGTTATCGGAGATCGTGAGCTCGCCCGGAATCGTACCGCTGACTGTCGGAGTAAAGTTCGGATGGATCGTGCAACTGGCGTTCGGAGCCAGAGTCGACGGGGCGACGGGGCAGTTGTCCGTTCCGCCAAAGTTTCCACTGACTCCCAGCCAATTCAGCGTGAGCGGCCCTTTGCCTGTGTTGGTAACGGTCACAGACTTCGACGCGCTTGTGGTGTCGATCACCTGGCCGGCGAAGGTCAGGCTGCCCGCCGACAGGCTGACCGCAGGGTTGCCGACAGGCAGGTTAAATGTTGCGGTTACCTTAAGGTTCGCATTCAACGTCACCGTGCAGGTCCCGGTGCCGGTGCAAGCGCCGCTCCATCCGGCCAACGTCGAACCGGAAGCGGCAGTAGCCGTCAACGTGACTTTGCTGGCGATTTTGAAATAGTTGGAGCAGGTGCCGGGGCAGGTAATTCCCGGGGGACTGCTGCTCACCGATCCGCTGCCAGAGCCTGCGGTCGTGACTGCCAGTTGAAAGTACGTGTTGTTGTAAATCCCCGCCACCAGGTTGTAGGCGTTCACGCTGCCGATTCCGGTGCTGAAATCCCAGCCGACATTAGTGCCAAATGCTGGCTCGTAGGCACTGTTGGAAGTCGAAAGCACGCCAATCGTGCCGGAGGGTGTGTAGCAGTTCACCGTTCCTTCGCAAGGCACGTTGTTGGTGCCTAGAGTGATGTCGTAGAACGTGCAGCCGCTCCCAACGGTGTTGCCCAGGCTGGCATTGCAATTCGAATTGCCTGATGTCCCGTATTCCGATCGGGCGAGATAGTAGTACATCGGATTCGGATTGCCCCACCGGGCGCCGGTGGCCTGGTTGGCCAGGGCTTGAATTCCTGCCATGATGGGCGTGGCGAAGGAGGTTCCGCCGCTGCCCGACCACGTGTCCGGTGCGCCGGTACACAGGCTTCCGCCGTTTATGACGTCGGACATGCAGAACACGTACGCATGCCCCCACTGAGAGCCGTCGGATGCGAACAGAGATACGTCGGGAATGTCACGCACTCCATCGCTCGGATTGCCCACGACGGATTGCCACGAAGGCTTCGCGTATCCCACGCACGTTCCGCCGACGACTCCGGGCGTGCTTGGCGCTCCGCCGGCGCAACCGCTGGGACCGCCGGCTCCTCCGCCGGTGTTGAGCCCGCCGACCAAGGCGAGGTCGCTGTTGCAGAACCCGAATTCACCATACGTCGTGGTATAGCTGAAATAGGCGGCCAGCACGGTGCTGCCGCAAGAGTCGTTCCAGGTCATCTCCGGAACATAGGAGAGTGCCGAGCCCCAGGTCGGTCCGTTCGTTGCGCTCCAATACGTCGAGAGGGTTCCGTGGGCGAGATCGCTGAAGTCGGTGCCGCCGACCGCGACGTTGTAGGGAGTCGTGGCGAATCCATTCATGTTGATTCCGTCGACCGCCCAGGGATTGCCACGGTCATTGTTGACGGCCGCTGCATCGCCAGTGGAAACAAAGATGGAAACGCCGGCCGCAACAGCCTGCTGGTAGGTCGAATAGATCGCCGCATTGGCGCTAGCGCCCAAGGTGGTCTCCGCCACGCCGTAACTCATGCTGATGACGGCGGGCGGCGTGCCGGGCGCGTTCAGCAGGTTTTGCAGGGCGATGAACCAGCCATACGTGGCGGTGCCCTCACTACAGGAAGCCAGCACAATGGCAGCGCCGGGAGCAGCCGCGCTGGCCCACTCCACGTCGAGCGCCGCCTCGCCTTCGGCGACGCCGGGTACCGCTCCCGGATCCGTACAGTTGTTTGTACCCGTGCTCGCGGGATGGATGGTCGTAAGCGAGGCTGAGGTGTAACCGGAAAGGCCAAACGCAGAGCGAAAACTCTGCCAATCCGCGTCGCTGTAAGCGTCGGTGCTCTCCACCACGACTATGGTCTGGCCTTGTCCCGTGAGTCCAAGAGAGAAGAGCGGATTCAGGTTGTAAATGGTAGCGAGGTCAGCCGGCACGACCATGCGCGCGGGCAGTCCCGCGACTGTGTAGTTGGCCTTTTTGCGCAGTGGGTTTACTGGCTGCGGACGGAAATCGTGCAGTGAGACCACCCCGGCGACGGCGGGCGCGAGCGCCGCCGGAATCTGCGGGTCGCTCATGTTCGCGTAGTGCTTTTCTCCCTTTACTTCCAAACGATGAATTTCCGTGTGGAATGCCTCTTGTACCTGGCTTGCCGTTCCGGAGAAGTCAATGACCAAGCCGTTCCGGTACACCATATTCACCTTGAAGCCGTGCGACTCAAGCCATCGGCTGAGCGTATCGAGGTCCGGCTGCGCGAGGCCGTATTTATCGCCAAACTCCTGCGCGTTAATCCACTGGTGGAAGATTGGGGACTTCTGGTCATGCAGCCGGTCGATGAACTTTTCGAGCGATTTCTCCAGCTCGGGAGGTCTCCTCAGCAGGAGCATCATGTGCTCCATGGGGAAATCGCCTGCAACCGGGCCGCGATCGTTCTCTTTGTTGGCTTCGGGGTGCGTGTTGCCCGCAAGCGTCACGCGCGCGCCCTCGTCAATCGCCTGCGTAACCAGGAGACGCTTCGGCAGCGATTGCGACAGGGCTTGTGGTTGCGCCGCCATTAAACTCAGCAGCGTGGCCAGCAAGAAAATGACGGACAGATGGATCGAGCGGTGGTTTTTCATGGCGATGCTCCTCTGCGTGCGAGTGTGGCAAGCCAAAGAGTTCATCGCAGTGGCGCAATGAACTTCTTTGACTCGCACTCAACATCGCGGAATTCGCCTGAGGAAAAGCTCACCCCCTCACAAGAAATTTCTCGGCGATTTTGAGGCCCGCAAAGAATCGGGATCCCCGAGCAATGGTGCGGGCACGGGTGGGTCTTTTTATATAGGCGTGCTTCCGGGGTCGAGTCGCTTCCTGCGAAACCACAGCTAATCCCAATGAAATGAATAGGTTACTCGCGTCAGCCTGCCTCCGCCGTTTTCTCCTCAAAATATTTTCAGGGTCGGTGAGCCAATCCATCCTCTGGTTTCCGCGATGTATAGGTGAACAGCGAGATTCGATTCAAGAGGAGTGACACCATGCTTCGAAAAGTGATGATTTCGGCAGTTCTGTTGACCAGCCTCCTGATGACCACCCTTCCAGCCCAGGCTTCGGCCAGCCTCTCAAACGACGACGTCGTGACCTTGTCGAAGGCCGGCCTCGGAGAAGAGACCATTATTTCGGCCATCCAGGCTCAGGACGCCAGTTTCGACATCTCGGTGCCGGCGCTGTTGAAGCTGAAGCAGGAGGGCATCACTCCCAACGTGTTGCGCGCCATGATCACCGCCATGGGCAAGAAGGGCACGACCGCAGCCGCGAGCGTCCAGAGCGCGCCGACGAGCGTCAACCAGGCCGCCGATGCAGAAGCGGCGCCCGCCCCCGCACCGGCGAAGAGATCATGGATGAAGACGGTCGGCGAGGCAGCCGGACGAGCCATCGCGGCGGCGAAATCGAACATTGAGCAGGGCTCCGGCCAGGTTGGCAGCTCATTCGGCCAGCTCGGAGGTTCTTTCAAGAATGCGTTCGTGTCGGGCTCTGCGAATGGCGGCCAGCAATCCAGCGGATATGGCTTCGGGAATTCGTATCAGGGTACGCCCGCTGCCCACGCCGCAGCTCCCCAGGCGCAGGGCTACTACACGACCGCGAACGGCAATGTAATCCCGGTACAGAACGCCGAACAAGGATCAAGCCAGTCTGCGGGTTATGAGACAGTTTCAGCGGAGTCTCAGTCCGGGCTAGCCTTCACGCCGTGGCGTGATCCCCGTGAGGGAGCCTTCACGATGAACGTTCCCCAGGGATGGAAGGTTCAGGGCGGCCTGGTGCGGAGCTCGGCGATCGATCCGCACCCGGTCGTTTTCGCCATCTCGCCCGACCGCAGAATCCAGATCTTCTACGGCGACCCCAACCTGATTCCACGCGAGGTGCCGAACCGGATGACCGCGTTCGCTCGTATACGCGAAGGTCAGACGACGCGCGCCTCGTGGGGTGGGCCCGTCCTTATGGCTCGCTATGAGTCAGGCGCGCAGTTCTCCCGCGACTATGTCGGCTCCCAGCTGTGCCGCACGCCGCAGATCACGGGCGGCGGCACTCTGCAGGACGCTTCCCGCCAGCTGAACGCGGCGGCTGTAAACTTCGGCAGAACTCAGGGCGCAGAGGCTCAGGCCTGGGTCGGCGAAACCGATTTCCGGTGCGGCGCGCAGGCTGGCTACGTCCGCGCTTCGACCGTGCTGGCTGGATCGGCCACTGGACAAGGCGTCGGAATGTGGTTCGTGATGGAGTTGACCGGCTTCCTGGCTGATCCGTCCGAAGCCGCCGAGGCTCGCAACGTTCTGAACACCATGGCCGGCAGCTTCCAGATCGATCCGCAGTGGGAAGCGCGGCAGGCGCAAACCACCCGCGACGTCACCGGCGCCGTGACCCGCGCACAGCATCAGATGAGCGCTGTGATCGCCCAGAACGCCCGCCAGCAGGCGCAGTCCAATCAGATCGACGTCATGTCGGGATGGGAAGCCCGCAACAAGGTCATGGATAAGGTCATGCAGCGCGACAGCGACACCAGATTGGGCATCACCACCGTCACGGACAACGTCACCGGCACGAGCCACACCGTCTCGAACGACTACAACCAGTACTGGACTCGCCCGGATGGCGCGATCCAGGGAACGAACACCGATACTCCGCCCGACTACAGCAGCGGCTGGCGCCCGATGTCGAACAATCAGTAATCGAGTTGGAGCTGAACTGCGGTAGACGAGTGCGGAAAATTCCCCAGGCGCGGAGACCAGAGGTCTCCGCGCCTTTCGCTTCCGCGGTCACTCCGGATCACGGCTTGGCGGATTGCTTCGTGCGGTTTTGAACTTCGCCAGATTTCTTTCCAGCCTCTGACGCACGGGTGATGGCGCATCCTGCGGGCCTGCAGGAGGCAGCTGGCTGAGCGCCTTCTGCTCGGTTTCGGCGGCATGCCCGGGATCGTGATTCTGGAAATATGCATCCGCCAGGATGCCAAGATTCTCGGCGTCGCTGCCTCCCGATTTGTCCACCGATGCCTTTGCGAAGCGCAATGCGGTTGCCGGCTCGCGCAAGTCGGCGGGTTCACAAGTCAGAAAGCTCTCGGCGTATTCGCTGAGCTCATCGGGAGTGGCGTCTTCCCGTTTGCCTAGCTCCTTCGCGATGGCGAGGCCGCGCGCCGTCACCGTGCGCGCTTCTGCGATCCTTCCCATTTCCGCCATCGTCTGGCCGACGAAGATACGCATGACCGAGTCGCGTCCCTGCACCATGACGTTGTCCGGCTCCGCCGCTGCCAACCTGTCGAGGACCTCTACGGCGCGCTGATATTTCGCCAGCGCACCCGCCCGGTCGTTCATTTTGTAAAGCAGGTCGCCGAGATAGCGCAGCGATACGACCGTGTTCATGCTGGCGAGCGCGTTGCTGGGATCGGCACGCATCAAGTCTTCTCTCGTCGCCGCTGCGCTGTCATAGTTCTTGAGCGCTCCCTTGAGATCGCCCAGATCTTCGAGTACGCTCCCAATCTTCTGATACGCGGTTGCCAGAAGCCGGCGTGCCTCTGCGTTCGTCGGATCGGAGGCGGCAAGGTCCTGTACCACCGGCAGGGCGGCGCGATAGTTGCTCATCGCAGCCTTCAGATCATCACGCACCAGCAAGTCGCCGGCGCGGATTTGAAGGACGGCCGCGCCTCGACGGGCAACTTTGTTTCCCGGGTCGCTCTGGAGCAGCGCCTGATAAAGACCAAGTGACTTGCGATAGCTCTCGAGCGCAGCTGCCGGATCGCTGAGATTCGCGCGGCCGCTGTGGCCTTCGAGGTCGCCGAGAGACTGGTAACAACCGGCCAACTCTTGGCGAAGCCCGGCGCGGTCTGGCTTCGCGGCAGTCAACGCTTCGAAAGAACTGCAGGCTTGTCGCAGATCGGCAAGTCCCTCCGTAGGCTGGCCGAGCACCGGCAATACTTCGCCGAGCGATTTATAACTTCGCGCCAGATACTCGCGGGCCGCCCAGTCCTTTGCATCGGCTTGGGTGAGGGTCTGGCTGATTTGAAGTGCCTGGTTATAGCTCTCGGTCGCGCCGCGCGCATCGCCGAGGTTCGGAATATACGGATTCCCCTGCACGTCGCCGACCTTCAGGTAAGCTTCGGCCAGGTCGCGCTGCAAGCCGGGATCGCCACGAGCCTGCTGGGCCAGCTTGTTCAGATATTCCAGCGCCCGCTGCACCATGAGCTTGCGCGCCGGAGTCGCTCCCGGAAGATCCTGAATCGCGCTGTGAAACTCGAAGAGCAGAGAAGTGGTCAGCTTGCGAACATCATTGAACTGTTGTTCGGCTCTGGCCCGCTCTCTGCGGGCAACGCGGGCTTGCCAGGTGGTCGCGAGAACTCCAGCCACCAGAGAAATCGCAATCAAAACAGCCGCTGCGACTCCAGCTTTGTGGCGCCCCACAAACTTGCGGCTGCGATAGCTCCAGCTGTCGCTGTGCGCGGTAACGGGAAGCCCCTTGAGATGACGGCGCAAATCCTCCGACAGCTGCTCGGCAGAAACGTAACGTCGCGACGGCTCCTTGCGCAGCGCCTTCAGCACGATGGTGTCGAGATCACCGCGCAGCTGGCGTCTGAGTTTTTCGGGAACCGTGCCGCGCATCAGCGCCCGGCCCTCGGGGGTTGATTTCCTGTTGTCAGCATCAACTTTCCCTGCCCGCATGATGGCTGTGCTCGGCCGGGAGGGCTCCTGATCGCACACCGCCCGCAGAATTTCCGCCGGAGAATCCGTCTTCACCTGATAGGGCCGCATCGAAGTCAGCAGCTCATAAAGAATTACCCCCAACGAATACACGTCGCTGGCCGTGGTGATTGGTTCGCCGCGAACCTGTTCCGGGCTCGCGTATCCCGGCGTCATCAGCCGGAACTCGACTCGCGTCGCGTCGAGCGCGTTGGTGAATAATTCGGGCTTCATCAGCTTGGCAATGCCGAAATCGAGCAGCTTAGGCACGCCTTCGGCTGTGACCAGGATGTTTCCCGGCTTCAGGTCCCGGTGCACCACCAGGTTCTGATGGACGTATTGCACCGCCGAGCAGACGTCGCGGAAAAGGCACACACGTTCGCGAACGGAGAGTTTCTGCGTATCGGAATATTCGTCGATGCGCGTGCCCTCGACGTAGTCCATGACGAAGTAGGGCAATCCCTGCGCCGTGGTTCCACCATCGAGCAGCTTCGCAATGTTGGGATGGTCGAGCGCCGCCAGAATCTGCCGCTCATGACGAAAGCGGTTCAGAATCTCCTGCGTATCGATACCCGCCTGCACCAGTTTGATCGCGACGCGCTTGTTGTACTCGTCGTCGGCGCGCACCGCCAGGTACACCGCGCCCATCCCGCCCGAACCAATTTCGCGGATTACGCGATAGTGACCGATGTTCTGTCCGGCAGCCGCAGCGGCGCTGGTCGCGGCGCCCGCAGGCGGAGCATCTGCTCCCAGGCTTTGGTTGGAGTCGAAAGAAGCGAGCAACGATTCGATTTCGGAACGCAGCTCTGCGTCTTGCCCGCAGGCGTTCCTGAGAAATGCGCTTCGGTCGCCGGGTTGCTGCTCCAGCGCAGAACCGAAAAGTTCCTTGATCTGCGCCCATTTCTCAGGGTTCACGACGGCTCTGCCTTCTCAATTTCCCGCAGCAGCCACGCCTTGGCCAGATTCCAGTCGCGCTTGACGGTGGCGGGAGAAATCCCAAGGACCTCGGCCGTTTGCTCGATGGTGAGGCCGGCAAAAACGCGCAACTCGACGATCCGGCTCTGTTGCGGGTCCGTGGCAGCCAGCTGCGTGAGACTTTCATCCAGAGCCAGCAGTTCCGCCGGACGCTCCCGCGACATGGCGATCGCTTCATTCAATGACACTTTGGGCAGCCCGCTGCCGCGCTTGTCAGCCAGGTGGGCGCGCGCGTGATCCACCAGAATGCGCCGCATCAGATTCGCCGTGACCCCAAAAAAGTGGCTCTTGTCCTGCCACTGGACGTTCTTCTGTTCCGCCAGGCGCAAATAAACTTCGTGAACCAGTGCAGTCGGCTGCAGCGTATGATCGTTGCGCTCGCGTCGCAGGTGAGAGGCAGCTAGTTTGCGCAGTTCGTCGTAAACCAGGGGCATGAGGGCTTCCCTGGCTTTGGCATCGCCGTTGTTCCAGCTCGCGAGCAACTCGGAAACCTGCTTGGAGAGTTCTGGGCCCACACCCACCCCCAGAGGGCGTCAATCCACCTTGCTGCGACACGATAATGCTGCCGTAACCGGAAGTCAACCGACGGTCGTTCTGGCGGCAGATTGTTAGGGCTCCTGCGCCGATGACCGATCGGCCCGTTTTTCGCGATTCCTACTCGACTAACCGGACTGCAGAGAACGGACTGCCCTGGCAGCGGCTGTCATCCACCCGCCCTTTTTCTCTGGAGCCCCGACGAGCAGTCCGACTTGCAACGAGTCCGGAAGCGAACGTTCGACGATCACAAGCCGACATCGCGTTACTAATCGCGGTAAGCCGGCATCAGATCCCTCCCGGTTAGCTCGCAAGGTTTGATCAGTGTAAACAGTCGGACAGTCGGCCGGCGCCGCGTGGGATTGCCTCAGCGAAGGTCATCTGGATTCCGTGTTCCGGTCGCAAGATGACCATCGGGCGCGCTTGGATGGTCTGGCCCGGAACCAGACAGAAATCGTATTTTCGGAGCAGAACACTCAGGATCATGAGGATCTGCAGCATGGCGTAGTTGCCGCCGATACAGCCCCGAGGCCCGGCTCCGAAGGGTAAATGGGTGAAGGGCGTGTGAAGCTTTTCCTTCCCCTTGGCGAACCGTTCCTGGTCGAAACTCTCCGGGTTCTCCCAGTACTGCGGCGAATGGTGCACGCCATAAATAAACACAACGATGGTGGACCCGCGGGGTATCGCGAGATCCCCGGCGCGATCGTCCGCGATAGCCATTCGGTCGACCATCCAAAACGGTGGATAAAGGCGCAGCGCCTCCAGTATCACCTGGTTCGTAAACTCGAACTTGGGAACGTCCAGGTAACTCAGAGGCCTTTCGCCCAGCACAGAATCGAACTCCTGCCGTATCCTGTCGACACAATCCGGACGCGAGCTTAGCAAGTAGAGAAGCCACGATAGAGCATTCGACGACGTTTCATGGCCGGCGACCAGCAGTTGCATGCTCTCGCTGAGGACCAACTCATCGCTCATGCCATGGCCGTCGCTGTAGCGAGCATCCATCAGGATCTGCAGTAGATCGTGGCCCGGGCCCTCCCCGCGTCGCCGCCGGAGGTAGTCGAGCAAAACGCCGAAGGCGCGGCTTCGCATTTCCTCGTGTCTGCGCAGTTCGCCCGAGACGGCAAACCAGGGATTCAGATAGGGCTGAATGGTTTGGCGGACCATAAATTCCTGGACGGTCGAGATGGCCAGGCTGATGAGTTCGATGTCTTCGTCTTTCAATCGGGCGCCAAACAGAGATCTGCCTACCATCGCGAAGGTAATCTTCATCAAGTGAGGGTAAATATCGACCGGGCCCAGCCGGGCATGCCTGTCGAAGTCCTGCAGCGAGTCGGCGAGGGAGTCCTGCATGATCGAGGAGATCACTTCGAGCTGCTTTCGCTCAAAACCCGTCTGGATGAGGCGCCGTTGCGTGCGCCAAGCCTCCCCCTCAGTTGTGAGAAGACCTTTGCCCAGGAAATGGCCCATGCGCTTCACTTGAATCTCGGACTTGCGGTAGTTCTCCGCGTTCGTCTTCAGCACGTGCTGAATGACGACGGGATTAGTGGTGACAATGGCCTCCTTGACGCCGCCAAAATAGAATCGGAAGGTGTCGCCGTGGAGCGCGGTGTACTTCGAGAGCACCTGTACCGGATTGTGGGCCATGGCGCGCGAATCCAGGAAGGAGCGGAATCGGGAGACGGCGGGAACGCTCTGCGCCAAGGTCACGCCTCGCTATCCTCATCCCTGCGCGTGCGGACAACTGCGGGAAATCCTGCGTGGTCTGCCGGAATGGATCGCCTGGTCATCTGTATAAATTCAGGTGCTCGAAAATTGATCCTGGTTCCCCAATTGCTTCAAGAGTAGCAGATGATGTTTGATCGCCCGGTTCATGGTGGGATGTTGCCGATAGGGAATGCCATACTCTTCGGCGGTCTCCTTCACAATACGGGTCAGCGGAGCATAGTGAGTGTGGCACACAAAAGGGCACAGATGATGGACTATGTGGTGGTTGAGCCCGCCAGCAAGCCAACCGACGAGCGGGTTCGTGGTCGCGTAGTCGGCCGTTGTCGCGAAGATGTGATAGATCCCGTTGTCAAACTCGCTGCGGTCTGAGGGAAAGTAAGTGCTGTCGACGGAGTGTGTGGTCTGGAATACGAGCGCTACGCTCAAGCCGATGATCAAATGGGCAAGCAGGAAAGCCAAAGCGACCAGCAGAGGCGATTTCCCCAGCACCACGACTGGCAAGACGAGCATGTAGGTGACGTAGAATGCTTTCCCTGCAAAAAGGGTGACGTATTCTCGCATGGGATGCTTCGTGCTTTTCAGATAGTCGTGGGAGGGGAAGAAAAAGCACTCAAAGTCCCTCAGAAACACGTAATCGAGAGAGAATAGCGCGTAAAGCAAGAGCGCATAGATGTGCTGGAATCGCTGTATGGGCATCCGGGGTTCGTGGGGCGTAAACCGAAGGATGCGGCGTCCTGTGAGCGCATCGTCTTCCCCGTGGAGATTGATGCAGGAGTGGTGACCTCGATGATGGAGGATGCGCCACATGTAGGAGCTGATTCCGCAAACATCGAAAACATAGTTCAGGGCTTTGTTTACGGTCCGTACCGACGAGATGGCGTTGTGGTTGCTGTCGTGCGCGATGTTCAGCAAAAGGAACGTCTGTGCGATGGCATTTAAAAGGTAGAGGCCGACGAACTTCCATGAACCCGGCTTGAGCGTGTAAAGAGCAATCCAGCTGCCCGCCAGCACTGCCAGCCCCACCGCGATTTTGACCCACATGGTGCGGTCGGCTTTGGGAGAAATGTTTCCGTCGGAAAAAAAATCGTCGAGGCGGCGGCGCAAGACTTTCGGGAATGAAGATGCACCCGCCGAATCGAAAACGGAGTGCCGCAGCGAGGCCTCCGATGGTACAAGATCATCAATCTCCGGCTGCAGACTAATAACCGCCTCGTTTCGGACGTACTGGCTCAATGATGTCAGGCCGGCTCGATGCATTCCGGCCCGTTTTGCGGAGGGTCGAGAGGCCAACTGCGGATTTTGTTGCCCCAGACACCGCCTCCGGCGCAAGCGTCAGAAATGGATGTTAGCTCGAAAACTTAAGCAAGATCAAGGGAATTTCGGATCACGCGGAGCCGGCGTAACGGCGCATCCTCTCAGAAGTTGACGGGGGCCCCCTCCTTCCCAGTTTTCCAAATCTCTGTTACCATCACCCCTACTATCACTGCCCTTATCACTGCCCTGTGGGAATGGAACCAAGACGCTTTGAGTCGGATGATCCGACGACAGGCGGGGCTTCGTCTTCACCGGACCGAGAGACGCATGGCCTTAAGGAATGACTGCGCCTCTGTTCCCGAAATCGGTCTGCTCCAATGCACGGGAGCAGCGAGGCTTTTGCTCTCTTTTACGGAATCTTCTCATTCAACGTACGAGGTTAACGATTGGCGGTGTCACCGCCGTGAGACCGATCCGAACCTATGATCGCTTCGATTTTGGACAAGCTGGATAGTCTAGGGGATCAGCATCCGCACAGACTTCTCTATTCCTACATTGACGTGAACGGCGACCCGGTTGGGGGCTACTCGTATGAGTCGTTTCTCCACCGGACGAAGGCGATTGCCGGACATTTGCGCAAGGAGCACGGTTTCAAGTCGCAGGACCGTCTTCTGCTCGCCTACCCGCCTGGGCTCGAAATGATTTGCGCGTTTTTTGGCTGCGTACGCGCCGGATTGATTCCCGTGCCCGTCTATCCCCCCAGTTCTCGTGGCTTCCAGGGCGCCCTGTACAAAATGGTCCACATCGCAAAGGATTGCCAGGCAGCGGGGATTCTAACCAGCAAAGATTACCTCGGATCTCTGAAGACCAATCTTGCCAGAAGCGGGGTCTCGGCATGCGGTGTCGACGTCGACTACGTTTCCGGTCTGCGTTGGGTTGTAACGGAAGACTTCGTCGATACGGTTTCGAGCGAAACTTTCAACGGCGCTTCGAAGATTCTGTTTCTCCAGTACACGTCGGGGTCGACTCGAGATCCTAAAGGCGTGATGGTCACGCACGAAAACATTCTGCATAACTGCCCGCTCGTGATCGACCATCCCGCGCCGGTAGTCGTCTCCTGGCTGCCGCAGTATCACGATATGGGGTTGATTGGGTGCTACCTTTATCCCGCGCTCACAGGCGGCACGACCTACGGCTTCGCTCCCAACGATTTCATTCAGCGACCTACCCTGTGGTTCGATGCGATTAAGACTTATGGGGCCAGCGCCTCAGCCGCGCCCAATTTCGCTTACGACTATTGCTTGCGCGCCGGGCGGCTTTCCAAGGAGAGTTTGGAGAATTGCGATCTCAGCTCGCTCCGGCTGCTGATGGTGGCCGCGGAACCCGTCAAACCGGACACTTATACGCGGTTTCTGCAGGCCTTTCAGCCTTACGGACTGAAGTCGGAAAGCTTTTTTGTCGCGTACGGGCTGGCGGAGAATACTCTGGCGGTTTCGCTCGGCGGCCGCAATATTATTTCCGTCAACAAGAATGCCGTCGCGCTGGGTAAAGCCCGCATGACCAAGGAGGTTTCCGAAATCGGCGCGGCCACGCAGATTGTCAGTTGTGGAACTCCCCTGCCGGGACTCACGGTAAAGATCGTAGATCCGGAGAAGCACGTCGTTCTGGAAGCTGGTCGCATCGGCGAGATTTGGATCGCTGGAGGGAGTAAGTGCCCCGGATTCTGGAACAATCCGGAACTGACTCTGAAGCTGTTTCACGCCCGGCTGGTGGACGACAGCCCCTACGACGATGGCTACCTTCGCACCGGCGATATGGGTTTCTTCCACGACGGCGAACTCTTCGTCTGCGGCCGTATCAAGGACATGATTATTCTCCGCGGGCAGAACTATTACCCGCAGGATATCGAGGCCGTGGTGGAGAAAGCGTCCGGGCTAGTCCGGGCGAATTGTGTTGCCGCGTTCCAGATCAATGAGGACAGCGAGCCGGCCCTGGCGGTCGTTGCCGAAGTAAAAAATCCAAAAGCCCTTCCGGATGCGCTGAAGATTGCAGCTGCCGTCAGGAATTATCTCAACGTGGAAGTGGCGCTGATTTCTTTCATCGCGCCCCGTGCCATACCGAGAACCAGTTCGGGCAAGATCATGCGCCATAAAACCAAGCATATGTGGCTGCAAGGTCAATTTACCGTTCTGTCGGAGTTTTCGCGGGAAAAGGACGCTGAAATCTCCGCCTCCGGTTCTGTAAGCCAGTCGCCTTTCGACGTATTGAAAGCCCGTTACAACCTGACGGGTACCGAATCGTACAACCTCGTCGAAGCCGGGCTGGATTCCCTGGATCTGGTTGTGTTCATGCACGAGATCAAGGAACTCCTGAAGAATAAAGACGCCGATATGCTGGCGAGGCAGGTGGATATCGGTCTCATTCAGCGTGTGAGCGTAGCCGAGCTGTTTCAACTCGCCGAACAGCTGGAGCGCGCTCCCGAAGAAGCACTGGGTCCCCTGCGGCAGTCCTTGGCGGCTTTCCGTGAAGAGCAGCGCGCAGCGGAAGAGCGGATGATGAGGAACGACAGGAAGCTCATCTTCGAGCCTCCGGCGCCTGCATTATTGCCCAAAACGCCAATCCTGAATAATGTTTTGCTCACCGGTGGTACCGGCTTCATTGGACCGTTCCTGGTGAAAAGCCTGCTGGAACAAACACGTGCCAAGATCCACGTTCTGGTCAGGTCTTCCGACGAGCATCAGGGCAGGCAAAGACTAAGGGCGGCGATGGAATCGATGGGGCCTTGCCCGGCGGAACTGATGCAGATGTTCGAGACTCGCGTGATTCCGGTTTGCGGAGATCTTGGCCAGAAGGAGCTGGCATTGACGCGGGAGGCGTGGGATTCCCTCGCGAATGAAATCGATACCGTGTTCCATAACGGCGCAACCGTAAACTACCTGCTCAACTACGACCGGATGCGTGACGCGAACGTGCTGGGTACGAATGAGGTCTTGAGACTGGCGTTCGAAGGACGGCCCAAGAGCTTCAATTTGGTCTCGACCACCTTCGTATTTGGCTGGGCGGTTAAGAAAGTTCTGTACGAGACCGACTTCAACGAGAATATGGAGCTTCTCGATTTTGGGTACAGCCAGTCCAAGTGGGTATCGGAGCAAGTGGTGATGGACGCGCGCCGCCACGGGCTGGCCACGCGGATCTTCCGGCCTGCTCTGGTGAGTCCCTCGATTACCGGCGGCGGCAACAACTTCGACATTGCCGTGCGTTTAGTGGCGTTCATGGTGAATCACGGGATTGGAGTCGATGCTCTGAACCAGGTCAGTTTCGTTCCCGCCGACATCACGGCCAACAACATCGTCGCGATTTCCACGACTCCCGGCACGGAGAACAACACGTATCACGTAGTGAGGGACGACTACGCGAATATGCTGGACATTACCGGCCTGATTACAAAAGCGACCGGCCGGCAATTTGAAATATTCAGTCTTCCCGACTTTGTTCCCGAGCTGATCCGGAGATGCAGGAAAGAAGATTTGCTCTTTCCGCTGCTGGACTTTCTGGTGAACTCGGTGGACAACATTTCGGCCATGGAGTTCAAACGCTACGACAGTTCCTGCTATCAGGCAGCTCGGGATGCTTCCGCATGGGGTAAGCCGGATCCGTCTCTCGAAGATACCGTCAATGGCATCCTCAAATTCATGCACCGAAAGGGAATCATCTCGGTTGCGCCGCGTGAGTTCAACGCTGTGGCGAACTTGCCGGTAGGCGGCGCACCTACGAGTGCAGCGGACGCGGCACAGCGATAGTTACTGTTTCCGAAATACCATTGTCTCTTTTACTTGCTGACCGGTTTCCAGCGTGCCGGTCGTGGTTAGGGTCATTTCCGCTCCGTCGGCGGAAACCACCCACCGATCCTTTTGGGTGATTTGATCATCTCGCCGGTAAATCGCATCGACCGTGTGAGCGTCGACAAGTTGCAGGGTCACGGTATCGTTGATGGAGTTTTTCAGATCGTATTCTTTACCGTCAAAGCGGGCGCTGTAGCTGAAATCTCCCGAGAAGCGGACGCCATCTGTTCCTTCCGCCTCGATTTTGAGCGCCATCCCTTGCCGCAATCGAGTCTTACTCAGATCCTCGGCCCACTCACCCGGGAATAAGTCATTGGCAGCCTTCTTTCCCCCGGTCCGGGTCCACACGGTGATCCGGTCGGCACGGCCGTTCTGTGAAGTCGTGCTCGTTAACTCGTTACCATCACGCGACAATTTGTCACGAATAGTCGCCACCAGGGCTCCATCCTTCTTCTCTTTGATTTCGACTTGATGCTTATCGATCCTTCGCAGCTCGATTTGATTAAATGCCGGATTGGCTGGTACGGACGCTTCGTGGCCGTTCAACTTCGCCGTAAAATCGAGGTGGGTGTCGCCTGAAATCACCACGTGTACTTCATCGTGTAGACGTGTGATGGAAAGTTTGTTGGGGGGATCCAGGGAAGACTGCGCAGAGATGAGCGTCCATGAGCCGATGCGGGGGTCTGCGGCACCAAGTTGAAGAGCGGCAAACAACCCGAGCAACGCGAGTTTGTGCAATGATCCTCCTGGAAACCGTGTATCCTTACCACACAATAAAATAATACGAACCCGTGCGGAATGCGAACCTGTCCGCACCGGGTCAGTCGGAAACAGAGCCTTCCAATGAAGATCGGCCCAAAAGTCCGAACCTGCCTCGGCGCGCGGGATGTGAATCTTCTTAGGGTGACGATTTTGAGTAGCGGGCTAATTCCGGGTTGCTGATCTTTCCGCCAATCCTCTAGGATTCTGAATTACGACCAGCCAAGCGAGGAGGAATTCGCCGCTAACCGATTTCGCGCGACACTATGAATCTCATGCATGTGCGCCGTTTCTGGCTGGCCGGGGTGATCCTTGTCGCCGTGCTTGCGCTCCTTCCATTTTCCTTTCACGCCGAGCGCCATCTGGAAACTGCAACGCGCATCGAAGGTAGTGAAGCGGGAAGGGTCCCGCAGGAGTTGGCCACTCGCTTTCGCTCGCCATTCGTTGACCGGGTGGTCCTGGTGATTCAGGGACTCCCTCCTGCTGATTCGGAAGAGGGCGAGCAAGCGTTAGCAACGATTGAAGAGAGACTGAAAAATGAACCCGGCGTGTCCGGAGTTGTTTCCCGTCTTGATTTTCGCGATCCGATTTTCCTGGGCAAGGGAGGAGGAACTTTTATTCTAGTGGGACTCACCTCGACCGAGGGTCCCGTGGAGTCGCTCGTCCCTAAGCTTCACGAGCTGGCGAACTCTCTTCAAAACCAGTTGCGCGGCCGTTATCCGAAGGTGAAGCTGGAACTCACGGGAGAGACGCCTCTCAATTTCGACATTCGGAAAGCTAGCGCCGACGACGTACAACACGCCGAGAGTCTGGTGATTCCTGGCACACTCGCGCTTCTGCTGGTGGCTTTCGGAAGCCTGGTGGCGGCCCTGATTCCAGTAGCCATTGGCCAGCTTGCCATCGCGAGCGCTCTGGCGATTGCAGGGTTCCTGGCTCTGCGTTGGCACTTGTCTATTCTGGTGCAGAATTTGTCCACGATGCTGGGGCTAGGCTTGGGAATCGACTACGCGCTTCTGATGGTCAGCCGCTTCCGGGAAGCGATTGCCGCCCAGCAAGACGGACTTAGAGCTTCGGTCATCGCGGCGCGTCAGGCAGGTCGTACTCTCCTGATTTCAGCCGCGACCGTGGCCATCGGATTCTTAGCGCTCTTGACCGTCCCCATCAGCGAAGTCCGTTCCATCGGTTTGGCTGGAGTCCTGGTGGCGGGAATGAGTGTGCTGCTGGCAAATACCCTCGTTCCGGCGCTGCTGGCAGTTCTCGGTCAGCGAATCAATGCCGGCCGAGTGCCCTTGATTGCAAGTTGGGATCAGCATCGGGCAGCGCGCACGGCCAACCGCTGGAGGCGATGGGGGAAGGTGATCGTCGCCCATCCCTGGCTTGCCATCTTTCTGGCCGGCGCCCCCTTGCTTGTGCTCGCCTCGCAGGCCGCGCGGCTCGATACTAACGTCCCGAGAGGGGATTGGCTGCCGTCACAGGCGGAATCGGTTCGCGCGCTTCACACCCTGGAACACATGGATCAGGTTGGCATTGTGTACTCGTTGCGCGCGATTCTCGAACTTCCAACCGATTCCATTGCGCAAACCGACGCGGGCTGGAATGCACTCGATCGTTTCAGCAAGCGGCTCGCGAGCGACCCTCGTTCCGGCCGCGTCATCTCCCTCACAACGATTGCGGGGAGCGACCGGTCAGGCCTCAGCAACCTCTCGCGCGAGACGCATCGAACGTTCCTGAGTCGCGACGGACGGGCGGCGCTGATTGAAATCTTACCCGCGACTTCGGTTTCCCTGAACGATCAGGTCAGCTGGGTGCGGGAACTGCGGAAAACCGGTGCGGCAGCTCTCACGGGAGTACCCGGCGCCACGCTGCGCATTGGAGGCATCCCGGCGCTAACGGCCGATTATCAGACGATTGTCCTGGACCGCTTCGCTTCGGTAATGGCGCTGGTGGTGGGAGGGACGCTCATGGCGCTTCTTGGCGGGTTCCGTTCGCTTTTCGCCGCGGTAAAAGCCATTGCTCTGAACTTGCTCTCGGTTGCGGCCTCCTTTGGAGCATTGGTTCTAGTGTTTCAGGACGGACACGGATGTCGCATGCTGGGGGTTCCTGAGGGAACGGTCAGCATATTTCCCATTGTGCCCATCGTTGCCTTTGCCATCGTCTTCGGACTGAGCATGGATTACGAAGTGTTCTTGGTCGCGCGCGTCCTCGAAGCGAGGAGGAGCGGACTGAGTGAATTGGAGGCAATCCCCGAGGGGATTGCCAGAACCGCAGGGCTGATTACGAGCGCCGCCGCGATCATGATTGTGGTATTCGCGGCATTCACCTTCGGGAACTTCCTGGTGGTTAAGATGATCGGATTTACGCTGGCGGTAGCCGTGTTCATTGACGCAACACTCGTTCGCATTGTGATTGGACCTGCGCTTCTTCGCGTTGCAGGCGATTGGAACTGGTGGCCCGGAGGGCTCGGCGCCGCACGCGGTGCACCGGTGACCGCCAGCGGCGAATGATGCAAATCGACGTGAAGAACCATGCGTTGGCTGTCCACGTCGTTGATCTTCAGGCGAGTCAACTCCGCGTTCCAAGCCCAATTTGTCTCAGCTGGTGCGATCCTTCCTCTCTGGGCCTCTGACGGGAAGTCAGGAGTGGGTTAGAGTCAGCACCCGGGCGTGCGAACAACGTGTTATGGTGCGCCCGTTGGCTTTGCGATCTTTAGTCTGCCGCCAATCCCTGCGTCTCAGGCTCCAAGCGAACCATCTCGGTTGGTAATCCTTCGAGGCCGATCTTCTCACGACGCAGTTGCGCTTCGAGCGCTGCCAGTTGGGTGTCGATTTCCTGCTCGGCTTTGCGTTTCCGAATGATCGCCTCACGATAACGCCGCAGAAAGTAGTCGATGGTTTCCACCCGGATTCTGATCGAGCCGGAGGGTTTGTTTTCGTCAAGATCCTTGAAACAGAAATACGGGGTGCCCGATTGCTCGATGATGCCTTCAATCACGCCGTAGATGGGCGCATCGTGCCCGCACTTGAAGCTGGACATTTCCAGCGCCACCAGGTTGGGATGCCGGGCCGTGAATTTTGCCGCCCAGACTTTATGGTTCGTGCTGCAGGAGTACGAATTTTTCCAGGCGTCCGTGATGTCGAGGGGGCTGCTGATAATCCCGGCGCGGACTTCTTCGCCAAAGAACCGTTCCAGCAGATCCTCGTCGAGGGGAAGCGTGTTCTGCGAGAAGATCGGATAGCCCAGTTTCTGGAACTCGTCCAGGATCTCGTGATTCAGGCCGGGATCGTGATGGTAGGGACGGCCCAGCATAACGATGCCGATGCGATCCTCGCGCTCCAGTTCATCCAGCACCTGGCGGGCCCGCCGGCGGATATTAGCTTCGTATGCTTTCAGCGCCGCAAACCCGGACTCGACAGCGCGGTCGTTTTCTTCCTCCGAGAGGCCCAGGACAGGCTGCCAGGCCTGCAGCATCTGATAGCTGAACAGTTTCCGGTCTGCGAAATTGAGCATCGGATCAATGTATTTGACATTGTGCTCAGCGAAGACGTCGTTCTCTTTCGTAAAGGCTGCCTTCACGGTCTCGGGAGTCGCGGTCACCGTGGGGCAGGCATTCGCGCCCACTATCTTTACCAGGGGCGAATGCAGCACGTCATACATGGGGAAGAAGATCGCGTGCAATGGCTTCTTGCGATGCTTCTCCTGGATCAGGTTGTTGACGTGCGAAATTCCGACCTTCGCGGGAAAACAAGGATCGATTGCGCCACGGCTGGACCCGGCGCGATAGAGCTCAGAGCTGGTGTAATCAGAGTAAATGATGTTCTCAGGTTGCACCCCGAGGCTCTCGAAATACGCGTTGAACAGAGGAGCATAGGTATAGATGTTCAGGACTCGCGGGATGCCGATGCGCAGCTTGCTCCGGTTCTGCATCAGTGCGACGCGTTCTTTTGCGGACTTGGTCCAGGCCCGCGCGGGGATCGGGTCGGCGACGCTTTGGGCGTTGGTGGGACGAAAGACTTCCTTCGACGCATAGTCGACGAAGTTTGGATGCCGGTCCCGAATTTTGTCCAGGCCTGCCTTGATGTCCTTCATTTCCTCCAGATCTTCGACCGTTCCTTTTTCGCACGTGGCAATGATCAGGCGTTGCTCGCCCTGCATGAGCGGGACTTTCGTGACCCGCTGGATGGGCACCAAATTCTGGACGGGTTCGGTCCGGACATCGATGAACGTTCGCAGGCAATTGTTCTTGCAGAAGTTACAGCGCGTGGCCTCGTTGCGGGTGGTGCGGTACTCAATCTTGCGCACCGCATCCAGCCCGATGAACGTCGTTTGCTGGCCGTTGCGCCATAGACGCAGCGATTCCTGCGCCGCGCCTATCGCTCCCGATTCTCCGCAGTGCTCGTGCACGATGATCTCAGGCTGCCTGCCGGTCGCGCGAAAGCTGTTACGAATGAAGTCCACCTCCGCTTTCACCACAGCCAGGTTGTTTTGCGTTCCCCCTTGCAAAACAAAACGTGAGCCCAGCGCCGCGAGGTTGGGAATGCTGGCCACGTACAGAAAGACGTTCTTGGGCAGGACCACCGCGAGACCGGCGAGAATCTCCTCCGCCCGCCAGCCCTGGCGCTGGAAGTTCACAATGTCGGACTGCATAAACACGGCGCAGCCGTAGCCAAACACCGGCATCGCTTGCGCCGAGAACGCAAGATCGGCGTATTGATTTACGCTCAGTCCGAAACCTTCTGCCGTGGATTGCAGAAAGTATCCATTGCCCGCAGAGCATTGCGTATTCAACTTGAAATCTTTCACGCGGCCATTGTGCAGGATGATGATTTTGATGTCCTGCCCGCCAACGTCTACGATCACGTGCGGATCTTCGTAGAACTTCAGCGCCGATTCGGTGTGGGCGACAGTTTCAACCAGCGCCACGTCGGCGTTGAGAACATCTTTCAGAATGTCTTTGGCATATCCCGTCGTGGCCACACCGAGCACTTCCAGTTTCGCGTTCTGTGTTTCCACCTGGCTGCGCAGGTTTTCGAACATCTCGATCGTGTCCTGAATCGGATTGCCGTTGGACAGCTGGTAGGATTTGCACAAAATGTCGCCGTCCTCGCTTAGCAGAACAGCCTTGGTGGAAGTCGATCCGCCGTCAACTCCGATGAAACCGGCGACGGTCGAGCCTTTCTGGAACACGGCAGGCGTAAATTTCTTCCGCCGATAGGCTTCTTTGAATCCGTCGAGTTCAGCCGGGTGCGCGACCAGGCCCTTGCCGCCGGATTTCGCCTTCTCCTCCTGGCGGCCGTAGTCGATGTAATGAATCAGCTTTTCGTAGCCGCAATAGCAGCCGATGCAGTCCTCTTCGCCGCGACCAAACTCAACTGCGCCCAGAGCGGCAAAATATTGAGCATTCTGCGGCACCTTAATGAGGTCCTCCGGCTTCGCGCCCTCTGGAATCGCAACCTTGCGCTCCTGCCACATGCGCGGAATATTGGCCTGCCAGGCCTCGCGCATGCCGCGGATGAAACTGTTCGGGCCGCCGAGCAACAGCACGTGCGGACGCAGGGTATTTCCACGCGTGAGAACACTCAGGTTCTGCAGCACAATCGCTTCAAACAGCGAGGCCATCAGTTCGTCAGGCGGAGTACCGACTTTCTGCAGACTATTGATGTCGGTTTCGGCGAACACACCGCACTTGCCGGCAACCTTATGCAGCTTGATTCCCTGATATCGCTGCTCGGCAAGCTGTTCAGTCGGGATCTTGAGCTTGGCATTGATTTTGTCGATCACTGCGCCAGTGCCGCCGGCGCACTTGTCGTTCATCGAGGGAATCTTCTTCTTGCGCCCGGTCTCATTGTCGTCTTTGAAGACGATGATTTTGGCGTCTTGTCCGCCGAGTTCGATGACCGAGTACACCTCGGGATGCAGCTTCTCGACCGCCAGGGAAACAGCTGTGACTTCCTGCACGAATTTCGCGCCAATCTGGTCCGCGATTCCGGTCCCGCCCGAGCCAGTCACAAACATCCGCGTGTTGTGCCGGTCGATGCCCACATCGGCTTCCATGCGCTTTAGAAATTCCAGCGTCTTTTCCGGTTGCTTGGTTTCATGGCGCTGATAGTCTTGCCACACCACCCTGTCCGTTGTCGCTTCGACCACCACGGCCTTCACCGTGGTTGAGCCGACATCCAGCCCTACCAGGAACTTCGTGTTGTGCTCGTGCGGCTTGTGCACATGCCTCGCTCGCTGAATGGACGAAGCCTGGGCCTCGACGGGAGCGATCTGGATCAGCTGCGCACCTTTGTGGTCGTGCATGAATACCTCTCACTTTCCAAAACCAAGAGCTTGAACCGCCTCTTAGTCGCCGGACATCGCGGGAACTGTCTCTACCCGGACCCGCGACCGCTTCCAGAAACGAGTGTCACGATCGATTCGTTTGCTCACATGCAGAATGAAGTGCGCGGCAGTTCCAGCCACTCCCTCGCTGTGCGGCACGTGATAGAACGGCCGCTTCAGCTCGGGATGCTCCGCTATGTACTCGCGAATCTCATTCATGCTCTTGCCCGTGGACTTGAGACACTGCTCGAACTCGGTCTTGGCTTTCACCTTGGCCTCGCCCAGCGCCATCTGCACGCGGCTGTGCGCGTTGACCTCTCCCTCGCCGGAGGTCTCAATCGGCAGAAAGATCATGTCCTTGAACTTGTTGATGACCGCCGACTGCACACCATCGGATTGCGACGAGGGCATGCATCCAAACGGTTTCAGCGCCAGCACCATGTGGCACATCTTATGCACGGTGTAATAGACGTTCTTGCCCACCTCCAGGTGCCCTTCCCCGCCGCGCGCGAACTGGTTGTAGAAAGGATGCGCCAACTCCGCCAGCTCCGTCTGGGGCGCGAGATGGTGAGTGATTCCGCCCAGATGCTTGATGGTGCGATGGTAGAAGAAATTCCACATCCGCTCGCCGGCGCCGATGCCCCATAGTTTCTTGTGCAAACCGATGTAGTTGGCAAAATTCTTCTTGAACTCGTACCACTCTGGATTGCGATGCGGGCGATTCACCGGCCACTTTGCCTGGGCATGGGCCTTCGCCTGGTACAGGAGGTATGCCACCCAGGTAGCGATGGGCTCAATCAGCACCTGCGCGCCTTCGCGCTCCAGAAAATCAAACATGTGGAAGTTGCCGTCGCCTTCGGTGATCTGCGCCCAGAACTCTCCGGTAATTTTCACCAGTGGCTTCACCCGCGTGCGGTCGACCTCAATCGAGTTCATCCTCTCCTGGGCGGCGGCAAGCGCATTCAGATAATCCTTGCCCCACATATGCTCGTGCCATTTGCCGAAGACGTTGAATGTGTTCCGCAGAATTTTGTTGCTCTTGAACTTCGGCTTCGCCCAGTCGGGGGCGCTCTGCTCGATCTCAAACGGCTTGCGATTCTTCAGATCCTCACAAAGGCCGTCCACGGCCTCACGAAATACACGGTCGGTTTCACCTTTATTCGCCTCATACGGCCGAATCTGGTAAATCAGGTCGTTGATGACGTCGCCGAGGTGCATCGCGTTCAGCATGCCGAAGCCAAAGTCGATCGTGAACTTCAAGCCCGGCTCTCCCGACGCCGCTTTGATGCCGTCGCTGTCCTTGAACAGCAGCACGCGGAATCCGTCGAACCCCGCGTTCTTCAGCGCAAATCGGTATTCAGCCTCGTACATCCCAAAGCGACAGGGACCACAAGAGCCGGCGGTGAAGAAAACGTAGTCGTCCAGAATCTGCTGGCGCGGGATACCTTCTTTCTCCATGAATTGGAGATACTGCACCAGATTACCGACCGTGAAATACGTCGGATTGCACTGGCCGTTATTCCCGAATTCCTTGCCCGTCTGGAAGGCGGCGACGTTAGGCACCGGCAGCTTCTCACAACGATAGCCGCAGCCCTGAAACACCGCCCGGATCAACTCCTCGTGTTTCCAGGTAAATCCACCAAACAGGATTGTGGTGTGAGCGCGTTGCTCGGCCGTAAACGCCCGCTCGACCGGGCGATGGAAATGGGTTGGCTGGTCAAGTCCGGCGATCTTCCGCAGGCGGGCGCGTTCCGCATCCAGGCGCTGCTTGATTTCCGAGTCGCTTTCGATCTGGACGAAATTCGTTGCCATATCTTCCTCCGGCAGGTGGAATTTAACGTGCTGGTGGTTGGGGATGTGACGGAACGAGGACAGTTTCGTAAGTGTGCGGGTTCAACGCAGACGACAGGGGAAGAGAACCTCAGAGCAGCTCTCCTGCCGACGTCAGATCTGCCGCTGAACTGCATTCGCACTCCAGGAACTTGGCTAGGGGCCCGACTTGTGCGTTGCGGAACTGCTGCCGACGAGTGAACTTCACAATCGCCGACCGAAATGTCCGCCCCTTAGAGACGGACAGCTAAGGAAGTGGTTGCCTCAGTTTCTTTCCCCAAGCGGAGATCACAGCGACGAAGTAAGCTGGATAGATTTATTTTTAGCAAAAACCATGCCTTTCGTTCAAGAGGGGAAAACTGATTTAGGGGATTCAAGTTTTTCGCCGGAAAACGGATTGCCCGATCCCCGGATTTTCCCGGGTGCTTCTTGCAGGAAGTTGGGGCGACTAAATCTCTCCTTGGCGGCATTGTCCACCGCCAATCTCTGTTAAATGAATGACAGACTGTTGACATCTTCCTGACAAAGTAGTGCGGCAATCCAGCCAGACTATGGGAGTTGGGCTGTCTGGCGCGGGTTTGCGGAAGTCGTGCTCTTCCAAGCGCAGCGTCGCTCGCACCCTCAGCGGGCCCATCCATATCGCATGAAGGAGAACTGCCCATGAAGAGGAATTGCGCGTCTGCACTCTGGTGGCTGGCCGTCACTCTCGTTGTTATGTCTTGGTCCTGGTTGTCCCTTGCTCAGGACAACGACGGTTTCAATCGCCGGGGAAACATTCTAATTTCCGATCAATTCAACAACCGGGTCATCGAGGTGAATCCGGAAACTCACGGCATTGTCTGGAAGTTTGGGGACGGTTCCAGCGTGGCTGGCTCTAACTCCGTGGTAGCACCCAATGACGCACAGCGCGTCGGCCCATTCACTCTGGTTGCCGGCACGGGCGCACCGGCAGGCTCGGAACCAACTTGTCCCAGCGGCTGCGCCGACAATCGTGTGATGCTGGTGGATCCCAACCGCCAGATTATCTGGCAGTACGGACAAACCGGCGTCACGGGCTCCGGCCCCGACCAACTCAACACGCCGGTGCAGAACACCTGGCTTCCGAACGGCCACATTTTGATCACCGATCAGGGAAACGCGCGGGTCATTGAAGTCACGCTCGACAAGAAAATCGTCTGGCAGTACGGCATGACCGGGACAGCCGGTTGCGGTGCGAATCAGCTCAACAACCCCAACAGCGCCGAACTCCTGGCCAACGGTCACATCCTGATTGCCGACGAGAGCAACAACCGGGTCATCGAAGTAACGCGCCAGAAGAATATCGTGTGGAGCTACGGTTCCTGCACCGGCACCGAACTCAACGGAACCGCCTTTGCCAGCCGCTTGCCCGACGGCCATACGCTGATCACCGACTCCAACAACAACCGCATCCTGGAAGTGAATCCCGCGGGCAACGTAGTCTGGTCCTACGTCACCAACGCCCGGCCAGGAAGCGTCTCCAATCCGCTGCCCACGCGCGCGGTGCGCTTGTGCAATGGCAACACGCTCATCAGCGATCAGTTCAACAACCAGGTGATCGAGGTTGATCACGACGGAACGATCGTCTTCCAGCAGGGCAAGATCGCAATCGTGGGCGACACCTTCGACCTGCTCAATGCACCGTACGATGCCAAGGTAAACGGCGACTACACCGGTCTGACGCCTCCATTTTTCTTCTGAGGCAGTTCGGCTGAACCCTGCGGCCTTATATCTCCATTCGTTCCGCGAAGGCCGCGGGGTTCGGCTCACTCAAGGCCTGGCGTAAACCGGGCTGTCGGGACTTGGCGGATCATAGTCGCGCCCGTACTTGTTCTTATGGCCGGCGATCACATCGGTTTCATGCAGCCGCAGGTCGCCTAATGACGAAGTCTCGGCCGTGATCGTGACTTCGTGGCTGTACGCCTGCAGGTCCTCGGGCTGGGCCGAAGCGTGGAACACCTGCATCTGGTAGCGGCCCGGCGGGACGTTGGGCAGCGTGATCTCACCGTTAGCTCCCGAAACTCCAAAATACGGACTGCTTAAAGCAATCACCACGGCGCTCATTTGGGCGTGAATGTTGCAAAAAATTAGGAGATTCCCGGCCGGTCAAACTGCACGAAGCGCGTGGTCCCGCTTTCATAAAGCCCGAGATCGAATCGCTTCCCTTCATACAGCGAAAACACGTTGTGAAAGAACGGATCGTGATTGGGAAACTCGACCTTCCCGCCCACCGGCACCACTACCAAAGCGGGGTGGAAACTTTTGTCCCTCTGCTCAAGCTTGGGAATGGTGGTTTGCACCGGCGGCTCCGCCGGAGTTCCGCCCAGCGGCGTCAACCAGATGACGGCATTCGACGCGTTCTTGACCCTATGCCCGTCGTGCAGGAGCTCGATCCGGGCCTTCAGATTGGCTTGCTGCGCAGACAAGGGCGCAGACAAGCACAACGACAGGCTGCACGCTAGCGCCAGGCTCGCCAGGACCGCATTGTGAACGCGCCTCAAAACAGAACCCCCATGGCCAGATTGACCTGGTTGGTCACGCTGCTGTTGCTGTAGAACGGGTAGGTCCTCAATCGGCGGAACTCCGCCGCCAGGATGAGATCCGAGCGCGGCCGGAACACGACGTTCCCCAAAGCTCCCCGGTTGCGGCCCAGGATCGGCGAGGAGTTGTTCTGGTCAGTCGCGAAGCCGAGTACGTCGCGGCTGAAGGCATCGTCCTCGGCGAAAACGCCGTTCATCTCCAGCTTGGGCGTGATCTGCCACTTCAGCTGACTCCATCCGCCAGCCGAGTCAACGCCGCGGATCGGCGCTGCCGAATACTCGGATGATTGTCCGTAGACCACTGTCTGCCCGATGCCGGCGCCCAGGCCACCCGCACCGCGCCCGCGATAGAATTCCCCGGAAAGCATCCAGCTTTGCGTGAGCGGAATTTCCCAGTCACCCATCGCCGCCCAGCCGTCCAGGTAGCGCTCTTCCGACCAATCCTGACGCCCGTAATACCCGGCAGCTCCGAAACTGATCTCGCGCCCGCCCACCGGCCGCGACCACGCCGCCCGTGCCGCATACGCCGGTTGCCCCGATTGTTCCCCCGGGCCCGCATACCGGTAATACGGATCAGGAGGCATATTCCACGTCACATTGTCGAGAATTCCGGCCTGCACCGTGAACGTCTGGGCGGCCGCTAGATCGAACCGGTGTTCCACCCGCAGCTGCGGAATCCAACCCCACAAGTTCCCGGCGTAGGCAAAGGCTGGAGTGGCCAGCGAGGCAAACGAAGTCGGCGAAAGCGGAGAAATAAACAACGAGTCCTGACCGGCCACCACCGACGTGTGCTCCCAGTCGAAGCGCAGGCTGGCCGTCTTCAGCCGCACGATGCCAAAGTCCACTCCGTTGGGCGCCGCGGGAAATCCGCCGGCGAAATCCAGATGCACGTTCGCCGATGTCTTGGCCCCAGCCAGATTCGGGCCGAAGATCTCCAGCCCGATCTCAGACTGCCGCAAGGTCGCCCCAAACGAGGACTGTGGCAGTCCAGAGGCAGCCTGGGCAAAATCAGGGTAGTCGAAGTTGTCCGATGTGCCGTGATTGCGGAAGGCATTCATCAACACGATGCCCGACAGTCGCGCTCGATATTTGCTGGCGGCTTCGACTTTCGTCTGGTACTGCTCATCCACTTTTTCGTTGAGCAGCGTGCTGGACTCCTCCAGTTTTTCAACTCGCGCTTCCAGTTGCGGGCTCGCCTGCGCCGCGGTCGCCGGAGAAGGGGGCACTTCTTCAGTGTGTCCCGCAGTTACTTTCTCCAGCATGGATTGTGTCTTTTCGAGTTCTTCCCGCAATTGCCGCATCTCAGCCCGCGACGTCTGGTTCTCCTGGCGCAGTTCCTCGATCATGGCGCGAAGTTGCTTCATTTCGCTCGCCATGCCCTCGTGATCCGCGGCTTGCGCTTCGTTCGCCGGAGCGCCGGCATTGTTGTTTCCCGCAGCCTGCGCCAGCAGCATCTCTCCAGGCATCGCAACGCAAACCACGACCACAATCCTTGACAGCATTCGGATGGACTGACGCTTCATGCATCCCCTCCCGCCTGCGACTGGCAGGCTGCCTCTCTCGATCCCCGCTCGCCTGTTCTTGGTTCGTTCTTACCGGCCTCGGCCACCGGCCGCGTCCCGGCGCTCCGCTGCCTGCAGCGTTTCCCCACTTGCCGGGAGCGACTCCTTATCGCCCGGGGCCGGCAGAAGAATCCGGAACACGGTCCTGCCCTGCCGGCGTTCTGTCTCGATCTTCCCGTTGTGGTCGTGGATGATCTTCTGCACCACGGTGAGCCCCAGCCCCGTGCCATTTTCCTTGCCATAGCTGACGAACGGCTGGAAGAGTCGGTCACGGATGGGCGCGGCAATTCCGGGGCCATTGTCACTCACTTCAATCACCGTGCCTTCGGGAGTCTCGCCGATTTCGACCCGGATCTTTCCACCCGTATCTGGCGCCGCATCGCATGCGTTCAAGACCAGGTTATAGAGCGCCCTTTCCAGTTTCCTGCCATCGAACCATGCCATGCCGGAGCCGCGGAGACTCTCCTCGATCACCGCTCCCTGATGCCGGGGGTGCTGGCGCACGGCCTGGATGGCGCGGCGTACCGGCTCGCAAACGCTGCCATACGCCGGATTCAGCGACTCCCGGGTTCGGGCAAATTCCAGCAACGAGTCGATCAGATCGGTCATGCGGTTCACGCCCGCGCGGACTTCCTGGTACAAGTCCTCTTTTTGCTCGCGCGAAAGGCCGCTCTCACAGAGAAATTCGGCGTTCGCGGTGATCGCCGCCAGCGAGTGCCTGAGATCATGCGAGATGGAGCTGGCCATGCGCCCGATGGTCGCCAGTTGTTCGGCCTCCAACAGATCGCGCTGGGTCTTGAGCAGACTGGCACGCATGCGGTCAAAGGCGCCCGTGAGCTCAGCCACCTCGTCGTTCCCCCGGGAATCCAGCGGGTGATGAAAATCTCCCCGCTCCAGCGCCCGCACACCCGCGACCAGGTTGGCCAACGGCCGGGTGAACGTATGGGAGAGCAGAAACACCAGCAGGCTGCCGATCAGCACGGCCGCCAGGCCCAGCGTCAACAACATGCGGTTGAGGCTGTTGAGAAATTGCGTCTCTTTGTCGTAAGAGCCCAGTACGGTGACCCGGATGGGCGTGGCTTGCGGCGCGGATAGCTCCAATGAAGTGCCCAGATAATGCTCGTCCCCGAGCCGCACGTCTGCCGGCTTGGCCTGCGCCGGGCCTGACACCAGCGCCCGCAGACTACCGCTCCTGGCTTGCGTCTCGGTCAGGGTCGTCGCCAAAATTTCCCCGTTATACGAGAGCACTACCTGACCGGCCGCGACCTTGCTGATCTCCTGCGCCAGCTTCGCATCAATTTCGTCTCCGATCACGAGATAGCCGAGCAGAGAACCGTCGGTGCGCGAGCCGAAATAAATTGGCTGCACGAAGGTTTGATAGAGATGATGCCCGCCGTACCACCAGCGGTTCGCCTCCTCGTCGTCCAGAGTCTTTGTGAAACTGGTCTGCGCCATGTCCCGCGTAAACGCGGACGATTTGGCGTGCAGCGCCACCACCACGCCCCGTCGATCGGCCAGCACCAGCATGTCGCTGGCGGCAAGCTGCCACAAGTCGCGGGAAGCGTCCTGAATCGTCGCCGGATCATGGGTGGTCATCAGGGCGCGCGTTATGGGCAAGTCGGCGAGGAGCTCCGCTTCGCGGGTCAGCAACGATTCCCGTTCCTGCTGGAAGTTCTGAAAAGTGAGGACGGAATTCTGCAGGCCTTCCGCAATGCTCTCGCGAACTCTGCCCTCGACCGCGCGCCGCACCAGCAGCAGGCTGGTTGCCGTCAGGCCGGCCGTGATCACCAGCATCGACAGCAAGAATCGCGTGCGCAGGCGCAGCGAAGGGACCAGGCCCGGCTTGGGAGAAATGATGGCCAGGGCGGCGGATTCTGTGTTTTTGTGCAAGCGTTCAGCCCACGAACTTGTACCCGACCCCATGCACGGTCCGGAAGTGCACCGGACTGGCAGGATCGCGTTCCAGCTTCTGCCGCAATTTCAGGATGTGATTGTCCACCGTGCGGGTCGAGGGGTAATTCTGATATCCCCAAACTTCGTTCAGCAGTTCGTCCCGGCTGATCACGCGCTCCGCGTTTTGCAGCAGGAACTGCAGGGTCTTGAATTCCTGCGCGGTGAGGGGAATAACCTTGCCATCTCGCTTCACTTCCATGCGCGCCACATCCACGGTGACATTATCGAAACTCAGCAAGGTTCGGTTCGCCGCCGGAGCGTTGTGGCGCAAGGCCGTCCGCACCCGCGCCAGCAGTTCGCGCGGGCTGAAAGGCTTGGTCACATAATCGTCTGCGCCCAGTTCCAGCAGCAGGACTTTGTCTGAGACATCGCTCGCGGCGCTCAAAACCACGATGGGAAGGTTCGGCGTCGCCGCCTTGATTTGCCGGCAGACATCACGGCCTGACATTTTCGGAAGGCGCAGATCAAGAATCACCGCTGTCGGTACCGTTTTCTGAAAGCTCTCCAGACCCGACACCCCGTTGGAGTGGGTTTCCACCAGATATCCTTCGGCCTCAAACAAGCGCCGCAACGCTTTCTGCACTGCCGGGTCGTCTTCAATGACCAGGATGCGGCCCAGGGCGCGCGTCGCACCCCCGCCTTCTTCCTTCTGCTGCACAACCGGCGGAAGACTGGCTGGCCCGGTCGTATTCTCTGCGGCTCGCAACATCGCCCCCACCTCCACTCGCACAATAAGCAAATCACACTCTTGGACTGCCATCCAATGGATAAGATACAAAATTGACAATCTTTTTACATTTTCTCAGGGTTGATGCGGCCTTGCGGTGGGCACAGACCGATCGTTGGCCTTCTTGAAGAAAACGAGCACACTTACCCTCGATTGAGATCCCGGGCGCCCCTCAGTTCCCCAATTGCAGACGCTCCAAAATCGGCCCCAGCGCGAGCCCCGGCAGATAGCTGAGTGCCGCTATCGTGGTCAGGCAGGCGGTGAGCAGCAGACCGAAGACAAAGTGGTGAGTCGGAAGTGTCCCCGACGAAGCCGGAGTGTTTCTCTGCCGTCCGAACAATGCCGCCAGCGCCAGAGCTGGAATTGCCAGGCCAAACCTGCCCACAATCATCGCCAGCGCCGTCGTCAGGTTGTAAAAGGGCGTGTTCGCACTCAGCCCCGCAAAGCTCTGACCGTTATTGGCAAAACTGGAAGTATAGGCAAACAGAATTTCCGTAAAGCCATGCGGGCCGCTATTCGTAGTCAGACCCGACAATCCTGCCGAGGTGCTCACGGCAATCGCGGTGAGTGGCAGTATGACCAACGGCGCGGCTAAGGCATACAACACGATCATTTTGTTTTCCGCCGGCCCTATCTTCTTGCCCAGATATTCCGGCGTGCGGCCAACCATGAGTCCCCCCAGAAAAACCGCGATCGCGGCCGCCATGACCATGCTGTATAGACCGCTGCCCAGGCCGCCGAAGACCAGCTCGCCGAGCAGCATGTTGAGAAGTAGAACCATTCCACCGAGTGAGCTGAAGCTATCGTGCATTGCGTTGTAAGAGCCCGTTGCCGTGTTCGACGTCACGACGGCGGCAAGAGCAGTACCCGCGATTCCGAAGCGGACTTCCTTCCCCTCCATATTCCCGCCGGACTGGGCTTGACTACTCCTGAAATCGACGTTGCCGGCATGCGGACTGCCCCTCTGCTCGAAACCGTGCACGAATAGCAGCCCACAGATGAACAGGAAGAGCATGACGTAATAGAAGAGCCGTCCCTGTCGCGGCTGACCCACCATCCTGCCGAAAGTGTTGGTCAAGGCCGCGGGCAGCAGCACAATCGCCAACATTTCCAGAAAATTGCTGAGCGGCGTCGGATTCTCGTAGGGATGGGCGCCGTTCGCGTTGAAGAAGCCGCCTCCATTCGTGCCCAGATTCTTGATAATTTCCAGCGCGGCGACCGGTCCCTGCGGTATGACCTGCTTGGCGCCCTCGACCGTGGTCACAACCGCATAGTGGTGGAAGTTCATCGGAACTCCCTGCCCTACCAGTAGCAGAGCGCCGACCAATGATCCCGGCACGAGTACCCAGAGCAGCGCGCGTACCAGGTCGACCCAGAAATTACCCAGCGTGTCGCACACCTGTCTGGCGAGACCGCGAATGAAGGCCATCCCCACCGCCAGCCCGGCTGCTCCGGCCAGGAAGTTTTGCGCGCAAAGACCCGCCATCTGGCTGAAATAGCTCATGGTGTTCTCGCCGGCATAAGCCTGCCAGGTGGTAGTAGTCGAAAAGCTGACTGCCGTATTGAACGCCAAATCTGGAGTTAAAGGCGTGATCTGATAGGCCGGCCAAAACCACGGCAGAAAACGTTGCGCCCGGAGAATCGCATATAACAGGAGCGTGGAGAAGAGGCCGAACAGCACGAAGCAGGTCGCATAGTGCGGAAACGTCATTTCTGCGGCGGGGTCAACGCGAGTGATGCGATAGATGAACTTTTCAAGCGGAAGCAAGAAGCGATCCAGAGCCGTGCGTTTCCCGCTGAAAACACGTTCCACGTATCCGCCTAACGGCTTTACCAGGACAGTGACGATGATGATAAAGAGCAGATATTGAGCAACGCTATAGATACTAGCCATCTTTGTGATTAGCCCGGCTGACCTTTACTTCGTGCTCTTGTTTGCGACCGGTCCGGCTCCTCTGATTTGATCACAGAACTCCACAAAATTGTGTAAAGATATCGGCCGCAAGCTCCTGTGCAGCTCTACCGACTCTACGAATACTTTACGGACGCCGCGCCGCTGCTTTATTGATGTGGTATTTTGTCTGGTTCGTCGGCGGCTGGGCTCTGCAGACGTCCGTGCAGCTTCGATCGATTTCTCACCCGGGAGAACGTCCGTGTCCAGATGGGTGTTAACGCTGTTGTTGTGTTCCTGTCTTCAAGGCGCTTCCTTTGCCGGAGCAGATGAGCGCGTGCTCTATAACGGCAAAATTTTCACCGGAGAGCCCGAGCATCCTTACGCTGAGGCGGTGGCCATTCGCGGCGACAAAATCGTGGCCGTCGGCAACCGCGACGAAGTGTCCAAAGCCGCGACCGCCAGCGCGGAGTTCATTGACCTCAAGGGTAACTTCCTGATGCCCGGTCTCATTGACAGCCACTGTCACGCCATCGACGGTGGGATGACACTGATTTCGGCCGATATCGGCGAGAACGTCCAGTCCATGGATGAGCTGGTCGCGTTCGCGGCCGGGGCTAAGAAAAGCGGCCGAGGCATGCAGGGGGACATCCTGACCGTGAGCGGAATCCCGCTGGCATTCTGGTCGAAAAACAGGGAACTGAACGATTCCTTTAACACTGGCCCCTACGCGGATCAGCCCGTGCTGCTCGAAGGCATGGACGGCCACACGGCATGGGCCAACAAGGTGCTGCTGAAGCGCGCCGGAATCGATAAGCAGCTCATCAGTGGTCTTGATGCGGTGGGCCGCGGCTATTATGGCTTCGGGCCCGATTTTGAGCCGAACGGTTTTCTGGTGGATGCGGGCGTGGACAAGGTCGATGAGGTTCTGCCCAAGCCGAGCCCGGAACGCATGCTGGCAGCCGGGCGGGCCGCGGTCGAATACATGCACGGATTGGGAATCACCGCGTGGCTCGATGCCGCTGCCAGTGACGAAATCCTGGCAACCTACCGAAGTCTCGCCGAGAGCGGTGATCTGAAGTCGCATGTCGCCGCGCTCCCCGTCATCGAGTTCAAGTTGGGCCATCCGGAGCAGCAGTTGGCCAAGGCGCTGGAATGGCGGGATCGCTTCAAGAATGTGCCCGGCGTGAAGATTGTCGGCATCAAGGTGTTTGCCGACGGCGTCCTCGAATACCCATCACAGACGGCTGTTCTCTCCAGGCCGTACCGGAACACTGGACGAAATGGCGAGCTGTTGTTCGCCCCGGCCGACTTCGCCAGGATTGCGATTGCGGCAGATAAGCAAGGAATGCTCGTTCACGTTCACGCCATCGGCGACCAGGCCGTGACCGAGGCGCTGAATGGCATCGCAGCGGCCCGGAAGGCGAATGGCAATTTCGGTTTGCCGCATACCATTACCCATCTGCAACTGATCAGGCCCGAGGACATTCCGCGCTTCCGCGAACTCGGTGTGATCGCGTCATTCCAGCTCTACTGGGCGACTGCGGAAACCGACACGATCGAACTGGTCAAACCGTACATCGATCCAGCCCTCTATGCGTGGCAATATCCCGCGCGCTCCGTGCTCGACGAAGGCGGCACCATCGCCGGCGCAAGCGACTGGCCGGTTTCCACCGCCAACGTGTTCCGCGCCATTTATCAGGCTGAAACCCGCCAGGGGCCCGAAGGCGTGCTGGATGCGAGTCAGCGCGTTCCGCGCGAGGCCATGCTCTATGCCTACACCCGGAATGCCGCGCGAGCCTTGGCCGAGCAGGCGAGGATCGGCTCGATCGCTCCGGGGAAGCAGGCAGACTTCGCTCTTCTCGATCGCGATGTGCTGACCGTAACTGCCGAGGAGGCACGCGATACCAAAGTCTTGTGGACAATCGTCGGCGGCAAGACCGTCTACGGCGCCCAGCCCTAGGCCGATCAGTCGACAACCTCCGAGAGAGAACTGGAACGCCGGATCGCCAGTACAGATTCCGTTGGTAAACACTAGAAGCGATCTCATAATGATCCAAAGGGACAAACCGTCGGCTCCCTCAGGGGCTAAAGCCCGCGTCTTTGTTGGTTCTGGGCGGCACGGCTGAAGCCGTGCCCTTCCCAAAACCATTTATGAGATAGCCTCTAGCCGACTTCTGATTATCCGGTTGCTTCAGCAACCCCCAATCGGTTGTGGTTGAGGTCTCGAGCTCCTCGAATCTGCTCATACCCGGTTGATTTGCGGCCGGTTC
>Ga0209517_10000092_pt1 | contig 148384 bp, 145 predicted proteins | sample PeaSoiMetSII2010_FD_187695 | JGI IMG/M metagenome (GOLD analysis project Ga0209517, IMG submission 187695) | Peat soil microbial communities from Weissenstadt, Germany - SII-2010 (SPAdes) (version 2) | ecosystem: Environmental > Terrestrial > Soil > Wetlands > Peat | place: Germany...
GTTTCGAGCACAGTTCGATGGTGCGTGCCTTCTGAATGTTGAAGGTATCGTCGTCGAAGAAAAATTCTTTTACTTCCGGCCAGTATGCCTTGACTTTCGCCATTTCGGCTGCCACATCGTCGGTGGAACGCTTGCGCCAGGGATGTCCGCTCAACGTCTGCGGCCACAGGCAGAAGGTGCATTGCGCCGGACAACCGCGCGTGGTGTAAAGCGAGACGTAGGGATTCAGCAGGAACGGAACGTTGTAGCGGGTGACGTCAAGATCGCGCTTGTAAACGTCGGTGACATGCGGAAGAGCGTCGAGATCCTGAATCTGGGGTGCGTCAGGATTGTGCACCACCTTCCCATCCTTCAGGAAAGACACACCGGCGATTTCCTCCAAGGGCTTGCCGTTGGCGTAGTCCACCACAGCGTAGTCGAATTCCTTGCGGCAGACGAAATCGATGACCGGACAATCGCGCAGGGATTTTTCCGGCAGGACGCTTACGTGCGGCCCGACGAAGGCAATCTTGATCCTGGGATTTACGTCCTTGATCGCCTTGGACAGACGAATGTCGCCGGGGAAGCCGGGTGTCGAAGTGAACAAAACCAGAAACTCGTAATCCCGCGCGATCTGGATGGTCTGCTCCGCCGAGATGTAGTGCGGAGGGGCATCCAGCAAGCGCGCGCCCTCCAGCATCCCAGCGGGATAGGCCAGCCACACCGGGTACCAATAACTTTCAATTTCGCGAGTTGCGGGCCAGCGGGAACCGGCCCCGCCGTCGAAGTTCTCGAAGGAAGGCGGGTTGAGAAACAGTGTTTTTAGAGGCATAGGGAGTAAGTTCTTATTTTACCATCCAGCAGAGTCAATTCCGGGTCCGACCCGGTGTTTCCGCAGGTTCGTCCCGCGAAGCAAAACCGTCAGAAGAATCCCCAGAACTGTGGTCGAATGGCTTTGTATAAGTCTATCGATATGAGGCACATCCGCAAAGCATCCAGGGGTTAAACAGGGGGTTTGATGCAGCGAACAGCGAAAAAGAGGCGTCAGAGGGGATGCATGGTTGTGCGCGGTTCCCGACCTTGCATTGGGAAGGATCTGAATGCTGATGGCAGGAGTGAACTAAGGCTGCTTGGCGCCGAATCGAAGCTCGACCTGTTCGGTCGTGGCATGGGATGCTGGAGCAAACTTCCAGTTGCGGACCGAGTCCAGAGCGGCCTGTGCCAGCACCGGATTGCCGCCCTGCACAGTCGCCAAGGTCACCTTGCCGTCAGGCGCGACCACCACCGAAAGCCGCACGTCTCCGCGAAGGTTGCAGCGTCGCGCCAGCTCTGGGTAGGCCGGCGCAATCCTGTAAATCACATCGCGCTTACTCGGGGCATCACCTTGTGCCATGGACGCACCTGGGAAGACCACGACCGCAGCCAGGAGGACCAAGAGCCAAACCGGATTCTTCGCCGCAGCCATCGCCATAGGGATTCCCGCAAGAATGGTTTCGTGCTTGATCTGGATTTTCCCTCAGTGCTCTCGCCCATGCACGTTACTTCCGTTCCGCAGGCTGTTGGTCCTTCCGGATGCGGCGCGAGGCGGGATGAGAAGCTTCGCGTGGTGCGACCTCGTTCGCGAGCGATCAAATTCGGTGATGTGATCTGCCAGGTCTAGTTTGAACCCAGAGCCCATTTTTCAAGGTCGCCAGTGGAGCGCATTAAGCCTACCTGGCTGCGCTCCAGTTCGAAGTTCACGTCTTGCAGCGTTATGAAGCGTTCGCTGGCCTGGGAGCGGGCGTCGTCGAGATCGTGCAGGTTAGCCGTGCCGGTGTTCATGCGGGTTTGGACCGCATCCACGTTTTTCTGCGCGATTTCGTATTCCAGTTCCCCCACGTCGCGAGCGGCCTGCATCTGCGCCACGGAGCGCTGCAGGCGCAGCGTTTCCTCGGAAACCTGGTTGCGCGCTGCCTCAGCTTGCTTCCGGGCTTTGAGCGCGTCGGCGTCGGCGGCTTCAGCGCGGGCGCGCTGGGGAGCGTTCAAAAAAGAAAATCGAATGACCGCGCCGATGGCGGCATTGTTGCGTTTGAAGCTGCCGACTTGAAAGTAGTCCTGATAGTGGTTGAACCGGGAGAGCACAGCATATTGCGCGGCAAAATCCAGACTGGGCATCCAGGACTTGTGCTCGCCCTGAGCCCGGAGATATTGAGCGTGGGCGTGTTCGACGGCTGCCTGGACCGCAGGATTCGAGTCCGCCGCCGCGGCATTTTCATCCGGCACGACCTCTGGCGGAGCAGGGATGGAATCCTCTGTCTCAATGCTAGCCGCAGGCATGCCTGTAAGTTTCGAGAGATGCTCGCGCAGCACATCGGCTGCGCCCTGGGCCTCAGCAATGCGCAGACGAATGCGGGCAGCGGACAAGCGGGCTTTGGTGCCATCAAGTTCGCTGTCGACGCCCTCCTTCACTCGCTGTGCGACGGCAGCTTGCATTTTCTGCGCTTCTGCGTCGGTGTCCTTCAAGCGCACCAGGCGCTGCTCCCACTTCTGCAGTTCGGCATAGCTCAGCACGGTGTCCTGAATGATCTGGTTGCGCTGGTCTTTGCGGCGCAGGGAAGCGGCCGCGGAGTCGGCGCGCGCCGCTCCCAGAAAGTCGTGCAGTTCGAAGTGAAACAGCGGAGACTGCGCAGTGAGGTTAAACAGCGAAGGGGCGGCGCCTTCAAGGCTGAGCGGAAATCCATAGGACCATCCCAGGCCGGCGCCGGTGGTCACCTGCGGGATGAAGGTATTGTGCAGCTCGCGGTAATTGGCATCGGCGCGCTGTTCGTCCGCGGCAGCGATGTCGGCAGAGGTGGCATGCTTGAGGGCAAGCTCGACCATGCGTTTTAGCGGAATGGTCTCTGCCAGCAGCGAAGTCGGCAGCACGAACAGCAGCACGGCAAGAAACGCATTCTGAGCGCGCGCAGCACACCACCAGTTCGGTTTCATCGTGTCCCCTTTGAAGTGATCTGGGATGATTCTATGGACAATCTGATGCAAGCGAAATGTTAAATGGCGGGCAGCTCGATCAGCGTTCCACTCGCTTCAGGCTTTCCTGTGCTTTGGAAAAGTTGTGAGCGAGGGCCAGCGAAGCACGATATTCCTCGGCTGCGGCTTGCCGGTCGCCCTGCTTTTCGAGCAATTCTCCCAGAAGGTAGTGCGCCTTGAACACGGGCGCCTCTTCCACAGTGGGAGAGGAATCCATATATCGCCGCAGCAGGCGAGTGCCCAGCGGAAAATCGCGGCCGGTGCGCAGTAGAACGCTGGCGCCGTCCATCAGGGCCTCGGGACGATCGAGCGGCGCCGACTCCAAGGTCCGCAGCGCCCGCTCCATCTCGTCGATGCGGCCGGTATGACGGTAAAACAAGGCCAGATTAAGCCAGGCGCGAGCGCCTCCGTTACTGGCATCGATCGCGGCGCGATACTCGTGCTCTGCCGTTGCGGCGTCTCTATTTCTTTCAGCGAGGCGTCCGTTTACCCAATGAGCCATCGCTGGATTCCGCGGGGCTATCAATTCGGCCTGGGCGCGTGCCTTGTCCTTGCCGCCGCCGACAATTCCGGGAGCTTCCAGATAGAACTCGGCCAGATCGGTTCGGGCTTCCCAACTATCCGGGCTCAGCTCCACAGCCCGCTCAAATTCGGTTCGAACTTTCGAGGCCATACCCGCTGCCGTCAAGAAGCTGGCGCGGTCCGCCTTCTCGCCATAAATGCGGCCCAGCCAAAGATGATACAGACCGTTATTCGGCTCCAGGGCGACCGCTTTCTCGCACGCCGGAATGCCCCGGTCCCACTCATCGAGAGTGAAGTAAGAGCGGCAGAGCAGGTTGTAAGCGTTGGCGCTGGGAGAGCTGCGGATCTGCTGCTGCAATCGTTGGATGGCCTGATCCACGCGGCCAGCGGCGAGCAGGCTTTGGGGAGAATCGGCTGCGGAAACATTGGCCAGTGCGGCCACCACGAAAACTAATAAACGAGTCAGCCACTTCATGAGCTAGGGCACCACCTCAACCCTGGCGCCGTCGTACAAGGGCCTGGAGTCGGCGGCGGAGAGGGCTACCACCGCGTTTTCCGGAAGACCGGCGGTGATCTCGACGCGGGTGAGATTCTGCAGGGAAATCTCCACCTCTCGCCGTTTTAGCTGGCGGTCCACGACCTGATAAACGTACGGTTTGCTGTCGTCGATCCGCACCGCCTCGCGCAGCAGGGTGAGCACGTTGTTGTGTTCGGCGGTGATGATGGTCACGCTGACGTTCACGTTGGGCAGCAGACGCACATCGTGATTGTCCACCGCGCAGGTAACCTCGCCCACATTGCGCGCTCCGCGGAGCTTCACGGTCGAGGGCACGGTGCTGACGGTGCCCTTCCAAACTCGCCCCGGGACGGCATCCCATACAACCTCGATCTTCTGTCCCGCGGTCAGACGGCCAATGTCCGGCTCGTCGACGAAGGTTCGTACCAACATGCGCGAGAGATCGCCTTCCTGCAACAGGAGATCTCCGGTTTGCACATACGCGCCTTGCTTGACGGGCAGGGAATAGACGATGCCATCGAACGGTGCACGCACATTGCACTTCAGCAGAGCGTCTTCGGCGGCGTCATACGCGGCTTGCGCTTCGGTTCCTTGCGCCTGAACTTTGGCGACCTCGGGCTGCGAATAACGATCTTTCTTTTTCTGTTCGAGCAGCGTGACGTCGGCTTGGGCCCGTTGCAAGACATCTTCGGCTTGCTTGACTTCCCCCGCGGAGGCGGCGCCTTGTTGCTGCAATTGGCGGAAGGCGTCCAGGTTGCGCTGGGCGAGGTCGCGGGCGCTGCGCGCTTTCACCAACTGTGCGTCGAGAGTGAGGACCTCTTCCTGTGTGCCCCCGGTTTTCAACTCACTCTGATCGGCCTGTGCGGATCTCATATGGGCTTGCGCGCGAGCCGCCTGGCTGCGGACGTCGGCATCGTCGAGCTGCAACAGCAATTGGCCCTTGAGGACTTTGTCGCCTTCTTTCACCAGCAAACGCTTGACCGTAGTGGGAACCGGCGCGTGCGCCTCGAAGTTCTGGATGGGCTCGACCTTGCCGTTGGTGGAAATCAGGCTGCGGATAGGACCGCGCACCACGCTGATGACGCGCACCGGCATGGGTCCGCGGCGAGTGAATACAGGAATCAGCACCGCGGCTGCTACCGCTCCCACCACGAGCCAAGTCCATCGCCGCCGTGCCGGCGGATGCGAATTGTTGCTACCAGCCAAACTGTTTTCTTTCAGGATGTGGCAAGAACAACTGCAAGCTTTAATTTACCACTGCGGCCGGGCGCGTCGAGTATACGCGCCCTTTGAGCCCGGTATCCCCTTAGATGCTGGCCGAGGCCGCCAGGCCGCACGGTCGGGACTGTGTTTGTGTCTTTCGAGGGTCCCGTGCGCACGAAAGCGGCGGTTTTCGCACGCTTTTCTAACCGCTACAATGTTTCCATGGCGAAGCGCCCCCGCTACACCCGCGAGCACGCTGCTGCGGGACTCAATTACCGGTTCCCAGAGATCGAGACCTGGCCCAACCAGTTTCCCGGTTACGAAGTCGTGATCGACGATCCCGAGTTCACCTCTGTCTGCCCCAAAACCGGCTTGCCCGACTTTGGCGTGATCACGTTGCGTTATCAGCCGGATAAGGTTTGCCTCGAACTCAAGTCGTACAAAGAATATCTCCAGACGTACCGGAATCTGGGAATCTTCCAGGAGAACGTCGTGAACCGCGTGCTGGAAGACGTGGTGCGCTGGGCGAAGCCGGTATGGGCCGAGGTTAAGGGAGAGTTCCGTCCGCGCGGCGGGATTTCTACGACCGTGGTGGTGAAGTGGCCGAGGCCAAAGGGGAAGAAGAAGTAGACCTAAGGTTTACGCCGATCCGGTGGCGCGCGCCAAACGTGCGCGCGGTCGTAACTCAGCGCTTCAACCCCGGTTACAACAATCCTGCGAACGTCCGGGGGGCGCGTCGCCCCATGCTATATTCGCAGAACTCGTGGACGACTCGAAACTCTATCCCCGCACCGCGCTGGTCGTGCTCACGGCCCTGAATCTGCTGAATTATGTGGATCGGAACGTGCTGTTCGCGGTGCAGCCTCTGGTGCAGGACGAATTCCATCTGACGAAGGAGCAGGTCGGCTACCTCACCAGTGCGTTCCTGGGGTTCTACATGGTGGCCGCACCATTCGTTGGCCCGCTGGCAGACCGTTACTCGCGCAAGCTCATCATCGTGCTGGGCGCGGTCTTTTGGAGTGGGCTCACGCTGCTTACGGCCGTCACCCATACCTACACCGAGTTGCTCATTCGCCACACTCTTGTCGGTGTCGGCGAAGCCACCTTCGTCACGATCGCGCCTACGTTTGTGGCCGATCTCTTTGCGGAGAAAATCCGCGGGCGGATTCTGGGTGTGTTCTATCTGGCCATACCCGTGGGATCGGCGGCCGGCTATCTGCTAGGAGGCTATCTGGCTCCGCACTATGGCTGGCGCTTTCCGTTCTACATCGCCGCGGCTCCCGGCTTTCTGTTGGCGATCGCTGTCCTCTTTCTTAAGGAACCGGAGCGCGGGCACTTTGATTCACTGAAGGGCACTCCAGAGCGGGCGACAGTGTTCGGCTTGGTCCGCAACTCTGCGTTCCTGACGTCAACTCTGGGCATGGCCGCGATGACGTTTTCGTTGGGTGGCATCCAGGTGTGGATGCCCCAGTTCTTATACAGCGAGCGGCACTACTCGCTGGAGGCGGCCAACCTGACATTTGGCCTCATTATTGTCGTGGACGGGATTCTCTCGGCCTTGGCGGGTGGCTGGCTTGGCGATTATCTGTTGCGCCGCATGAAGAGTTCGTACTACTTGGTCTCGGCAGCCAGCATGGCGCTGGGGGTTCCCGTCATGATTGTGGCGCTGTTCGCCAAAGGTCGCGTCATGATTCCGGCGATCGCGGTCGCGGCCTTTTTTCTCCTGTTCAATACCGCGCCGCTGAATGCGGCGGTTATTAACTCCGTGGACGCTCACATCCGTGCCACGGCGCTGGCGGTGAACATCTTCATCATCCACATCCTCGGCGACGTGCCCTCGCCCACGATGATGGGGTGGGTCGCCGACAAGCGCTCGCTGCAGTCCGCGTTTGTTCTGCCGGTGATCGCGATGGTCATTTCTTCTGCCATACTGTTTTACGGGATGAAATTTGCGCCAGCTGTGAAGGTTGACGGCGGCGCGACCTAATCAGGAATCGAGGCAGGGACGACGCATCGGGATGCATTACTTTCATTGGATCGCAGGGACGATTCTGGCGCTGGCCTGGTTTTCCCGCATCGTCGATGCAGCAATCGGCATGCCCAGCGTCACCGATGTCTCCCACCCCGAGTGGGATCGCAATCCGGTCATGCCAGCGGGCAATCCACGGGTCTCGATCATTGTCCCGGCGCGCAACGAAGAAGAAACCATTGCGGCTTCGCTCGCCACACTGCTCGCGCTCGACTACGACAATTATGAAGTGATTGCGGTCAACGACCGCTCCACCGATCGCACCGGCCAGGTCATGGAAGACGTTATGAAAAATTCCCACCCGTCGCCTCGCTCAGGGCAGGCTTTCCCGCAAGGGACGCTAGAAATGGGGCACCCGAGCTTGCGCGTGGTTCATCACCGGGAGTTGCCTGTTGGATGGCTGGGCAAAACACATGCTATGTGGACGGCGGCAAATCAGGCGACCGGCGAGTGGCTGCTCTTTACCGATGCCGACGTACTGTTCAAAGCGGATTCGCTGCGCCGGGCGCTTGCCTATGCCGAGGCGGAAAAGGCTGATCATGTCGTGCTGTTTCCGCGCATGATCATGAAACGTCCGGGCGAATTCATGATGATTGCGTTTTTTCAGACGATGTTTGTCTTTGGTCACCGGCCTTGGAAAGTGGCCGATCCTACTACCCAAGACCACATGGGCGTAGGGGCGTTCAACCTCATCCGCCGCAACGTGTATGAGGCCGTGGGGACGTATGAAGCGCTGCGGATGGAAGTTCTCGACGACATGAAGCTGGGCAAGGTGGTGAAGCAGTCCGGCTTCAGGCAGCGCAACGTGTTTGGCGAAGACCTGATCTCGATCCGCTGGGCACAGGGCGCGATGGGCGTGGTCGACAACCTGACCAAGAATTTCTTTGCGGTGCTTCAGTTTCAGTGGTGGCGGACGCTGGTCTCCGCTTTCGGGCTGGCTTTCCTGAACCTGATGCCGTTCCTGGGGGTGTGGCTGGCGCATGGCTGGGAGCGCGTGCCGTATGCTGTCGCGCTGCTCTCGATGTTTCTGATCTATCTGGGGATGTCGTGGCGGTCGCCGGTGCCGCCGTACTACTTTCTGTTGCATCCGGTGAGCGCGGGGCTGTTTATCTATACGCTGATGCGGTCGATGGTGCACACGTTGTGGAACGACGGCATTGTGTGGCGCGGCACGCGGTATCCGCTGGAGGAATTGCGGAAGGGGATGGTGTAAGGGGGGACGTGGGCAGGGTCCGGGGCGGCTGCGCAAAGCACCCTACTACGCCTAATTACACCGGCTCGAGCTTCGCTCGACCGGACAGCCGAGGGCGGCTGTCCCCACATTTGCATTGCCGATCTGAGGCTACTCCGGAGGCGGGTCGCCTTCCACGTCGTTGCCGTAGCTTGCGGTAGTGTTGGGCGTGGCTTTTGTCTTGGCGGGTTTCTTGGTGGGGCGGAGGCGGCCGGCGCTGTAGTGGCCCTGTTTCTCCACGTCGTAGTTCTTGGGCAAGGGTGGGATCAGGGTTGAGCCGCCAGTCAACTGGCTGACGCGGTTCAGGATGATCTCGGCCCGGCCGTCGTAAAGTTTGACCGGTCCGCGGATTTCGATGGTGCGACCGGCGAGGCGGCGGACGTCGCCAACATCTTTGAGATCGGCGGGGAAGACCACAATTGAGAAGGGGCAGGCCATCTGGTCTTCGCAGAAGTCGAGAAAGTGCACACCGCGGGCGCCGACTTTGACGCGCAGGACTTTGCCGGTGACGCACGTAACTTCGCCGACGTGCTGGGAAGCGCCTTGAATGGGGAGGCAGCCGGTGGCGGCGAACAGCGGGGAGACACCAAGCAGAAACAGCGCAGCGAAATATCCTGCCGAACGCATGACGGTTCCAGCGCGAAGGTTGATCGCCTTTGATTATCGTAATGCCCGCGGCTGGGCCATGCGGATGCGGGAGAAGAATTCTTGCGGATGCTTTCCCGAAATGGAAAAGGGGGACTGGGCAGGCCAGTCCCTGTTCAGGCGGTACGGCGGCCGCGCGGCCGCCGGATTACTTGAAGGCCTTGATGGCGGCAGCCTCGTCGTCTTTCACGTCGAAGACGGTGTAGAGCTTGGTGATCTGCAGCAGATCGTGAACCTTCTTGGTCAGGTGGAGCAGCTTGAGCTCTCCACCCTGGTTTTTAGTGGTGGTGAAGGCGCTGACCAGTTCGCCGATGCCGGAGCTGTCGATGTAATTGACGTCGCCCAGGTTCAGGACGATCTTCTTGTTGCCCTTGGAAAGCAGGTCGCGCACGGTGTCACGCAAGGTCACGCTGCCTTCGCCGAGGGTGATGCGACCGCTGCAGTCCACGATAGCGACTCCATCCACCTGCCGACTGCTGATTTTCATGCTCACTGAGAAGCCTCCTTGCCGCCCGCGGATGGCCCGTGGACGTGCTTGATCAATTTCACTTCTGTGCCCGTCCGGGACGGGCGTATTTCCACCACGTCCATGAACGAACGCATCAGAAAAATGCCGCGCCCCGAGGTCTTAAGCAGATTCTCCGGTGCCAAAGGATTGGGAATCCTGCTCAAGTCGATGCCTGTGCCCTGATCCCGAATGGTGATGACCAGATCCTGCGGCGTGTGCTCGAAGGCCAGAATCACCTTTTTGTCTGGGGCGTACGCGTTGCCATGCAGGACCGCGTTGACCGCGCCTTCGCGCACGGCCATGGAAATCTGCATGACTTCGTCTTCTCCGAACCCCAATTCTGTAGCGATACGGGTAGCCTGTTGCTCGGCATTATCCACCGTGTCCAAAGTGGAATCGAGGGTGTAGGAGACCGGTTGCTCCATAGACGATAGCTTCTGACCCGCGGCTGCTTTGTGCTTCCGAATGGGCTTCACGCGTTCGCCGGAAGCCTTTACCCGGCGAAGGCGGTAGTTTGCCTGTCACAGGCGGAATTGTCAACGCGGGTGTCCGCTTGAGTTCGCGGTCCCGAGTATAATGCCACCCCGTGACCGCAGTCCAAGCCGGCAGTCTCCGCTATCTGCTCAGGCGAATTGTGACCTACGTCGTTCTCTCCGCCGCTGGAGCTTTGGCGGTGGTCTACGGCGGTGACTGTTGCGCTTTCCACTTCCGCGTCGCGACCAGCCGCCAGCCGTTTGGCAGCGTGACCGTGACCCGATATTACGCCGTCCCGCAGAAAAACGGTAAGACGGAATTCCTGTTTGACCCCTCCAGGGACGCAGACGTGTGCGAATTCATTGTTTCCGCAGGCAGGATACGTTCCCTGCTGGTACCTAAAGCGGCACACGGAGCAGCGGATCGATATCTGACTGAGGGAACGCTGCCTGCTGCCTCTACTGAGTCAGCGGAACCGTCAACACTCCCGCGAGCTGGTTGGGCGTGGCCGCGTTAACCACGTAGAGAGTCTGCGTGAGGATGCCGGAATTGCTGAGGGTCGCCTGGTAATAGCCATAGTAAGCGACGGCCTGGCCCTGGAATGTTCCCTGGACGGAGAAGAAATTGCCGGCGACTGGGCCGGAAAGCGAGAAGGTCGTGTTGTCGGCAAGGACTAAGTTGACGCTGAGGGCGGCGCTGGAGCCTTCGCTCAGGGTGGCGGAGACGCTGTGGCTGGTGCCGTCGGGGAGAATCAGCTGGCCCAGGTAGGTGCCGGAAAGTTTGGAAACGAGTAGCCCGGTGACGGCGCCGCTGTCACCGTCGAGGCAATTGGAGCCTACCGGCGAGGTGTAGGTGCCCATCATGCTGCTGCCGTCGCCATTGAGGGTCCCGGTGACAGTAAAGTCGTTGCCGTTTTCGTTGTAGGTGAAGTTGAACGAGCCGCCCAGGCCCGAGATGGTGCCGACCAGATTGTTGCCGCTGGTGTCAGGACCGGCAACCGGGCAGTTGCCTCCGAACGCCAGTCCTCCCTTGTTGATCCCGACGAAGCTGATCTGCGTGCCCGAAGCGGAGATCTGGCCGTTGGGCTGGTACTGGCCGCTGGTGCTGTCGAAGGATTTTCCTTCCTTCAGGGCGAGCTCAATGCCAGTGGTAGAACCGTTGTTGATCGTAGGAGCGGCAATTAGCTCCCATGCGCCGCTGATGTTGGGCAAGGGCTGGGGAGCAAACTTGGAGGTGTTCGTGCCGCAACTGATCAGCGAGACCGCCATAGCGGCCAGGAGGATTGCAGGAATGATTTGTCTCATGAATCCAAGGCCCTGATTGACACAGTCGTACAGAAACGCATTACGAGCCGCCCGGTGAACGCGACCGACAACGACGGCCAGCTCTGCCAGGTATTGGCGGAATGCAAGCGCGGAATTATGACATCCGGAAATGGCATCTTTTGTTAATGCGGCGTTAAATGTTGATGAATAAGAGGCGGACGCGGCAAAAGGCCGGGATTCCACCAACTTGCGGGTACGAACACCAGACTAGGCTAGAATGGCGTCCGGCGATTGCTGCACAGATCTGAGTTCAAGAGGGCTCCATGAGGGATCGGCGTTCCCGCTTTGTTTTGGCGAAGTTGACGGCTGTCGCTTTGGCCGCGGTGTTGCTGATGGAATCGATGTGTGCGGCGCAGCCGCAGAATGCCAGTTCCGCTTCTTCCGATCCGCGGGCGCAGAAGGGCTACCGCTTCCAGCAGGGCGGCTGGACGTATGTTCACCTGGAGGGCTCTCCTTCTGACATTGGCTTCCAGCACGGGTATCTTCTGGCCGCCGAAATTTCAGACGCTTTTGAAGCGATCAAGCTGTTCGACACGCACGCGTCGCAGCGCGAATGGGAGTTCTTCCGCAAGACAGCACGCGAGATGCTCTGGCCCCACCTCGACACCGAATATCAGCAGGAACTGCAGGGCATCGCCGATGGCGTGAAAGCGCACGGAGTGAACCTCGATATCTACGACATTGTGGCGCTCAATGCCTTTGAAGAAGTCCCTGATTACTACGTGCCGTGGCTGAACAAGAAGGTGAGCAAGAAACTGGGTACCAAGTCCAAAAAGTCGGCGAGCGCGCCCAAACTGGCTGCGCCCGGCAACTGCAGCGCCTTCATCGCCACCGGAGCCTACACCAAGGATCACCAGATCGTCATCGCCCATAACAATTGGACGAGCTATCTGGCGGGCGAACGCTGGGTCGTGATCTTCGACATCGCTCCGCAGAACGGGCAGCGCATTTTGATGGACGGTTTTCCGGGGGTGATTACCAGCGACGATGACTTCGGCGTGAACTCGGCCGGCATTATGATCACCGAGACCACGATGGCCCAATTCGAGGGATGGGATCCGAATGGCAAGCCCGAATTCGTGCGCTCACGCAAAGCGCTGCAGTACGCGCAGAGCATTGACGACTACGTGCGCATCATCAAAGAAGGCAACAACGGCGGCTACGCCAACGACTGGCTTGTCGGAGACCGCAAGACGGGCGAGATTGCGTATCTGGAGCTGGGACTGAAAAACACGCCGCTGTGGCGCACGAAAGACGGTTATTTTGTGAGTTCGAACTTTCCCCGGGATCCAAAGTTGATTCGCGAAGAGACCAGTGGCTTCGATCCCAACGACACGTCCTCTTCGATGAACGCGCGACATGCGCGCGCCGATGAAATGGTGCAGCGCGCCAAGGGAACGATCGACGTCGAGATGGCCGAGCAGTTCCTGGCGGATCATTTCGACAGCTTTGAGAAGAAAGAGCAGCCCAACGAGCGTGCGTTGTGCGGGCACGTCGACGCCTCGCCACGCGGTGTGAAACAGTGGGACTGGGAAGCTTACAATCCTGGAGGCGCGGTGCAGGGCAAAGCCACCGACAGCACAATGGCAGCGAACATGAGCTTTGTGGCGAGAGCGGGCCATCCCTGCGGCGCGGATTTTGTGGCGGCGGATTTTCTGGAGCATCATCCCGAGTATTCCTGGCAGAAGCCGTTGCTGCGCGATATGAAGGCTGGGCCGTGGACGAGGTTTCGGGCTGGGCAGAAAGCCAGCCAGTAGCTCACGCGGCTCACTTAGCGACAGCCGCCCCGGCTGTCCGAAGGCGGAAGTCCCCGCACGATGCGGCGCCCGCGAAAATAGGAGACTAACAAAATGAACGAAACACCGCAGCAATACACGCAGCGAGTTTTTGGTTACATCGAAGGCAAGCAGCCTTTGGCGGTGCAGGGAGCCACGGCAAAGAAACTCGAGCGCCTGATCAAGGGTGTACCCGCCGCCAAACTGCGCAAACGGCCGGCTCCGGACAAGTGGTCCGTCAGCGAGATTCTCGCGCACCTGGCGGATGCGGAAATTGTAGGCGGGTTTCGCATGAGGCTGATACTTGGGGCTCCGGGGACAGCCATTGCGGCTTTCGATCAGGATGCGTGGGTGACTAGCGGGCACTATAACAAGCGCGACCCGCGCAAGTCGGTCGAGCAGTTTCGCGCCGTCCGCGAAGCCAACCTGGCGCTGCTGAAATCACTGACGCCCGAGCAATGGAAGCACTACGGCATGCACTCCGAACGTGGCCAGGAGTCGATCGAGCACATCGTGCGCATGTTCGCCGGCCACGATGTCAACCACCTGCGGCAGATCGAAGGGATACTGGCCGGGAAGTGACTTCCGCTTTGGTCTTCTCCGACCCTGACGAGACGCTGTGAATTCCGTCGTCCGGGAGCTCAGAAAAAAATCTGATCGGGCGGTCCCGAAGATCCGTGTCTGGATGCAGGCATATCGTGCTACCGTCAGCGCTACTTCAATGGTTCCGCGCATGTTTTGCGATCCGGAATCGGAAAAGCGGCTGTAAATGACGACAAAGGCTTGCATGAACAGCAAGTGCCCGGCGTACGCGCACTTTGTTTATACCGTGGCCATGCGCTGCCTTTTTTGCCGGTGGGATTTGAGGGCCGCACAGCGAAAAGTCGAAGGGGTAGGTCGTGAGCCCAGGCACGCGGGTAGTGTCGCAGAACTGTCTGGGAAATCAGGGGGATCAGACGCCGTCACGTAAGAGAAGAATGGCGGAGAGGGTGGGATTTGAACCCACGATACCCGTTAAGGTATGTCCGCTTTCGAGGCGGATCGTTTCAACCACTCACGCACCTCTCCGCGTGAAAAACAGCTTTCAGCCGTCAGCTTTCAGCCATCAGCGACAGCAGTTTCCTCGCTTCGCTCGGAATGACAATTGGGCTCGCCTAAACTGCTATCCGGCACTTACCACGACCACCGACTAACGACGGCTCTTAAAGAACGCTTGCAGCAATTCGGCGCTGCGGCCTGCCAGAACACCACCCCGAACTTCTACGCGATGGTTCAGTTGCGGGTGACTCAGCACCTGCATTACCGAATGAACCGCGCCCGCTTTGGGATCGTCGGCTCCGTAGACGAGGCGCTTGATCCGGGCATGCACCAGCGCGCCCGCGCACATGGCGCACGGCTCAATTGTAGCAAACAGATCGCAGTCTCCCAGGCGGTGGTTACCAACGGTTGCACCGGCTTCGCGCAGGGCGATAACTTCCGCATGCGCGGTGGGATCGGAGTTCGCGATGTTACGGTTCCATCCCCGGCCGACGATTTTTCCGTTGCACACCACCACCGCGCCCACGGGGACTTCACCTGCTTCCAGGGCGCGCTGCGCAGCGCGGAGGGCTTCCTCCATCCAAAGTTCGTCGTGGTCGGGCGTAACGTGTTTTCCTTTTTTGGGCCTGCGAAAGGTTATTGTAGCGGCCGGCCGCTGGATCCCGCTTCCCAACTGCACTATATTCGGGCATAATATGCCGCCCAGAGGAGTTATCTATGACAAACCGAATCCTGTTGGCGGGGGTCTTGGGCGGACTGGCGCTGTTTCTGTGGGGTGGGCTGGCGCACATGGTTCTCGGGCTGGGGTCCGTGGGTATTCAGAATTTGCCGCAACAGCAAACGGTGATGGATACGCTGAAAGCATCTGTCCCGCAATCGGGCTTCTACTTCTTTCCGCAAGTCGACTCGGCGGGGAAGGTGCCTCCTGACAAAGCTTCTGGACCGTACGGCATCATGATCTATCACTCCGCCGGGGCGGGCGGTGCGATGGGCGGCCAGCTGGTAAATGAATGCATCTTGAACATTGTGCTGGCACTGCTGGCGGCTTTCCTGCTCTCACTGACGTCCGGGCTGGCCGGCTATGTCCCGCGGGTTGGTTTCGTGACGGTGCTCGGCCTGACGGTGGGACTTATGACCCACGTGGAGTACTGGAACTGGTACGGCTTCCCGCTGAGTTACACCGTTACGAGTATCGCCATGAACGTGATTGGCTTCCTGCTGGTGGGACTGATCGCAGCAGCATTCGTGACGCCACCAACCGAGCGGATGATGGCCATACCGGCGAAGGCCGCTTAGAATCCGGCGAGGTAGGTAGGATGGCGGGCTCAGGCCCGAACGCAACGCCCACGGATAGTGGTGCGTTCAGATCAGGCTCAGCACTGATCGCACCACTTCGGGCACCACAGCGCGAACCACTGCCGGTAGCACGATGGTGACCACGGGATAGGCAATCACCACGATCGGTAAGGCCAGCAGGGCCCACATTTTCGCCGGCAAGTTTGTGAAATAGGCCTTCATAACATTCCTACGATCTTAGGTACGCACGGACCCGGGGAAAAGTTCCCGCGGAGGTCCGGCCTTTGGGGGATTCCGCGTTCAATGGTATCCTTGCACTGTCATGGGGATGCCGAGCCTGCTCCGCAAAGTCTTCCTAGTCGACCTGCTCCAGGGTCTGAAAGTTACCTTCCGTTATCAGGATCCGAAGGAGATTTATACCGAGCAGTATCCGCTGGAACGGCCTGAGGTCGCGGAACGGTACCGGGGGGCGCCTCGCCTGAACGTGAACCCGGACACGAACGAGACCATGTGCATTGCCTGCGATCTGTGCGCGCTGGCCTGCCCGGAGAATCTGATCGTAGTCTCCAGCGAACGCAACGAGCACACACGCCGCAAGGAACTCACTAACTTCACCTACGACTTGAGCCGCTGCATGTTCTGCGGCCTCTGCGAAGATGCCTGCCCCGTCGATGCCCTCGAACTCACGCAGGACTTTGAGCTGGCCAGCTACACCCGCCAAGGCTGGATCTGGGACCGCGAGACGCTGGAAAAAGGCCCGCAGCCCACGCAATATAAGAAGTAGCCGCTTCTGCCATTTTGTCCGGGAAACGTCCTCGATCGTTCACAAGCCATGGGTATTTTCGACGCTTTTCGCAAAGAAGAAGTGGTCGGGTCCAAGGCTTTGGTGTGCCAGCTTGGGACCGGTCAGGGAACCAAGTTTGATGAGGAATTGAAATCTGACTTGCGCGTCTACAAACGCTTTTACCCGGCTGCGTCCGGCGCGACGTTTACTACGGTTGTCGAACTGCGCGGTGCGATTGGCCACAAGTACGACGTTCTCCATCTCTTCTGCGATGTGGGCGCTGGCGGCGTCATTGCTGACCCTTCCGGTGACCGCATCACCGGTACCGAGTTGCTGGCTGCGGCGGTGGATTCGGGCGTAAAGCTGCTGTGGATCGGCAATGACAACCCGCAGGAGGCGTACGACGCAGGCTTCAGGACCAAGGGTCTCAAGATCAACGTGGTTCTCACGCTGCGCCGCCTGGGTTCGAACACCTCGCTATTCCTCGATAGTCTGCTGACCAAGATGCAAGCTGGCGAGACCTTCTCGAAGGTGTGGGATGTGGCGTCGCATCCTGAAGGTAAATCAGTGCAGCCTGACGTTCCCCACGTCGTCGTTTCGCTGGGGCGGGGCACCGTGGTTTTGCGCTAGAACTAGAAAGTTCATGTGGGGACAGCCGCCCTCGGCTGTCCACTCCGCGCCGAGCTTAGGGTTTTCTGTGACTCTGTGGTGAGTAAATGCCCCTGTCAACGAGCCGGTTGCTGTTGCGTCATGCAGTGCATCGCGCCGAGGCCCCAGATGAAGTCTCCAGAGTAGATTGGCACCACCGCGCGGGAAGGGAAGAGGTCGACGAGCGTATTTAGAGCGATGCGGTCGTTGGGATGATTGAAGACCGGCGCGAGAACCACGCCGTTGGCGATATAGAAATTGGCGTAGCTGGCGGGAAGACGGCGCTTCTCGAAGACGATCGTGCCGGGCATCGGGATTTCGACAATATTCAGCGGTTTGCCGTCCTGATCGCGAGCGGCTTGCAGGCGGCGCAGGTTCGCGCGCAGGGGTGCATGGTTCACGTCTTTTGAGTTGGGTTCAACCATGGTCACGACCGTGTCGGCGGAGACGAAGCGCGTGAGGTCGTCGACATGTCCGTGGGTGTCGTCTCCGAAGATGCCGCGGCCGAGCCAGATCACGTGCGGGGCGCCGAGGTAGTCGGCGAACATTTTCTCGTAGTGGATGCGCGCCATGCCCGGATTGCGTTGCTGTATCTTGCTGAGCAGGCATTCTTCGGTGGTGAGCAGCGTGCCGCGGCCGTTGACGTCAATGGAGCCGCCTTCCAGGACTACCCGAGTCTTTCCGAACATGGGGCGGACTTCATTTGAATTTGGGTGCCCCATCCTAGGCGCGCTTTTTGCGGCTAGGGTGGGGATTTGCTTAGCCATCAGGCTGCCGATTTTCTCGTCGTGACGCCAGTTGGCGTATTTAGCCCAGGCGTTGAAACGGAATTTAACGGCGAGGTTGCCACGGAAAACCGGTTCGCGGGCGAGGGCGCCCGCGCCACATTTCAGGAAGATGCATCCCGAGTCTCGCAACCAGACGCGGTTGGTCGGCCAGTGGTGGAAACGGACGTTTCCAGAGAGGGCATTGGCTTTGTCCAGCAGCTTGCGGGCCTGACGTTCGGCGGCGGCGTTGTTGACGATGAGTTCGACGCGTTCATGCCGCGCCAGATTGCGAATGATCTCCGCATAGACCCAGGGGATGGGCTCGAAGCGGCCCGGCCAGTCGCCGTGGTGGTGTGGCCAGGCGAGCCAAGTGGCAGCGTGCGGCTCCCACTCGGCGGGCATGCGGTAACCGAGGGAGGCGGGGGCCTGGCTACGTCCTGTGCGGGGCAGGGTGGGCAATCTACTGCTGCTCCTTTGCAGTTTCGAGTGAGTAACACTCTAGATTCGAAAGCGCGGGGAGCGATCGGTCCCTGAATGATCCTGAAACCATGAACTTTCCAGAATTCCGTGGAACGTTGACAGTCCCATCAGGTTTTTTCGCCGGAGGGGGGATGTCTGCCAGCTTAGTGACGAACTCGACCGACTTCTGATCACAGCTGCTGTCGCGCGTCGCCCTTACTGTCAGGATTTCTGCGCTCGTGAAGTACCTGTCGGGAATCTGGACCTGTCCGAAGCCGTGGACGACCAACTTTACGTAGCTCGTTTGGTGACCCTTTGACTCCATCTGCAGAATCACAATCTCCTGATTCTCTATGGAGGGCGCCACTTTTACGATGTGGAAGATCGGGTCGTAGGCGAGGATTCGTCCGCTGAGCCTCCTCTTCTGTCCGAAACAGGGGACTGCCGTGGCGAGCGCGAGCCACAAACCGAGCTTTCTATAGATTGTGCTGGGTACCATAATCAATCCAATAGTCGGCTGGTAATGGGCGCGTAGCTGTCGATTCGGCGGTCGCGCAAAAACGGCCAGTTGCGGCGGATGTCCTCCAGCGCCTTTAGATCTACTTCGCCGACCAGAATCTCCTCGCGGTCATGCGAGGCTTCGGCGAGCACGCTTCCAAAGGGATCGCAGAAGAACGATCCACCCCAGAATTCCAGCCCGTGGCCCGGAGTCGACTTGCCGCGGATGTTGCCGGTTTCGAAGCCGACGCGGTTCACCACCGCCACGTAAACTCCATTGGCGATGGCATGAGCGCGCTGGATGGTGCGCCAGGCGTCGTGCTGGGCAACGCCAAACTCGGCTTTCTCGGCCGGATGCCAGCCGATGGCCGTCGGATAAAACAGCACATGCGCGCCTTGCAATGCGGTGAGCCGCGCCCCTTCCGGGTACCACTGGTCCCAGCAGACGAGCGTGCCAACGCGGCCCACTTTGGTGTCCAGAGCGCGGAAGCCGAGATCACCCGGCGTGAAGTAGAACTTTTCGTAATAGAGCGGATCATCGGGGATGTGCATTTTGCGGTAGAGGCCGCGCAGGGAACCGTCGGCGTCGAAAATGGCGGCGGTGTTGTGGTAGACGCCGGGGGCTCGCTTCTCGAAGAGAGACGCGATGAGCACCACGCCGCCTTGGCGTGCCGCGGCTGACAGTTTTTCCGTGGTCGGGCCGGGAATCGGTTCCGCCAGGTCAAATAAGGCGTGATCTTCGCGCTGGCAGAAGTATTGCGTCTGGAAGAGTTCCGGCAGGCAGACGATCTGCGCGCCCCGCCCGGCGGCGTCGGCGGTGCGTTCCAGCGCCTTTTGAAGATTCTGTTCCGGCTCCGGTCCGCAGGACATCTGCACCAGGGCGACACGATATTTTTCAGGCGGCACGCACTCGTAACCTCTGCGGAACAATATAGCATCCGCGCGCAGAAGGTTGGACGTCGGGCATCAGACCTCGAAGCTCGGCTCGACATCACTCGCTTGGAAGAACTAATTACTTCCCGATGCAGGCCAAGGTCTGAGGTCCGAAGTCCGACGCCCGACGTTGGAAAGCCTGGTCGTCCTTCCTGTAAAGTATTTTGTCAGGACAAATGCATAGAGCGTGGAGGTATCGCCTTGAAGCAGGGCAATCATAGCAACGGGCATGCTGGGGGAAAGTCTCACAGTAATGCAGGTCATGGGGGCGAAGGGAAAGATCGGCATCTGCACAATCCGATTGAAGACCGGCTCATCCCCCTGGAGCCGCTCGATCTGGCGAAAGTGCGCTCCATCGACGACCTGGTGCGCGCCATGTCGAGGACCGCATTTACCGGCCGCCAGCTGGGCGAGGCGGCGGACGTGCTCGAAGCCATGGCCCGCGATGAAGAGTGCTTTGTGGTGATGACGCTGGCGGGGGCGATGACCGTCGCCAAGCAGGGGCTGATCATCACCGAGCTGATCGACCGCGGGATCGTCAACGCCGTGGTTTCGACGGGAGCCTTGATGGCGCATGGCCTGGTGGAAGCGACCGGTCGCGCGCACTTCCGCGCCAACCCAGAGGTTTCCGACGAAGAACTTTACGAACAGGGCTACAACCGCGTCTATGACACGCTGGAGCCGGAGCAGAACCTCGACGATGTGGAAGAGGTCATGTCAGCCGTGCTCGAGGCCTGGGACCACAACGAGGTGATGTGCTCCTACAAGCTGAATCACGCCATTGGAGCTCACCTCGCGAAGCAAGCCAGAGATCAGCGGGGGATTTTGAAATCGGCGTATGAAAAAGGTGTTCCGGTGTTTGTGCCGGCGTTTAGCGATTCCGAGCTGGGGCTGGACACGGCGCTGAATAATCGCCTGCGGGAGTCGACGGGCCGGCACAAGATACGGTTTGATCCGTTTGAAGACGTGGAACATTTCGCCGCGACCCTGTTACGCCAGAAGCGGCTGGGGATCTTTACCATTGGCGGCGGCGTGCCGCGCAACTGGTCGCAGCAGTTCGGTCCATTCATCGAGCTGCGGCACCGGCGGCTGGGCGAGAACTTGCCTTTGAAGCGCTACCACTATGGCTTGCGGATTTGTCCGGAGCCGGTGTATTGGGGCGGATTGTCCGGCAGCCCCTACAGCGAAGCCGTGTCGTGGGGAAAGTTCGTGCCTCCGGCAGAAGGCGGGAGGTTTGGCGAAGTTTTCGTGGATGCCACCTTGGGGCTGCCGCTGATTGTGGCTGCTGTGTTGGAGCGGCTGGATAAGAAGGGAAGCAAGACGCAGAAAGGAAAGAAAGTTAGCGCGAGGAAATAGTTACAAGCGACCTGGATTCCTCCGCCCCTCGCGTTCGCTCGGGGGTCGGAATGACAAGGTCTTAAGCGGACTCCTCGATGCTCTCGGATGGGCCGCTCGTCTCTTGGGCTTTCCGGTAGAGTGGCGCCAGGATGCTGTTTCCCAACACTTCGGATTCGGCCTGAACCCAGTCTTCCAGGGCAAGACCTTCGACCTGTCCGCGATTGTCGTACAGATGACGCGCGTGCAGGCGAATCTTCCTCTCTAACAGTTCAGTCATAAGTGCTTGCTGCTTTTGCCTGCGGGTATCGTTGTCCATTGCTACCTCCTTGAGCCCGGATAGGTCTTCGTCTTCCGTTTCTATGGTATGGGAGGGCCTGTTAACGGATTGTTATATCCGGCGGGGGCTAGAGGTTACTAAAGTATTATGATATCACGTCTGGGTGATTGAGCAGCAGTTAATTCAACAGCGGGTAGTGGACTGTTCAAAACAGGCCACTACCCAACCGCGCCCCGAGCCGGGTGACCGCCGTCACTGCTCGGCGATTGCTTTTGCCGCGACAATGATTGAGGGCCGGAGGCTACTCGAACGGCGGGAGCGTCATCAGATGAGCCTCAGTTCAAAGCTGGTTCTTCGTTTCTTGCTTGGGTTAGTCCTGTTCGGCGCTCTGCTGTTCATTCCCGCTGGTTCCTTGAGGTTTTGGCAGGGCTGGGCGTATCTAATGGTTTGGTTTGTCCCAACGGTATTCGTTTTTGGTTATTTCTGTAAGCACGATCCACAATTGATCGAGCGCAGGCTGCAGAGGAACGAAAAAGTACACGAACAGAAGCTGATCATAAGGTTCGGTTTCGTGACTTGGTTGATCGGTTATTCGCTCCCCGGTCTCGACCACCGATTTGGCTGGTCTCACTTGCCCTTGTGGTTGACGATTCTTTCGCAGGCATTCGTTCTTGGCGGCTGCCTGATGATATTTTGGGTCTTGAAGGCGAACAGTTTCGCTGCCGCCACCATTCGAGTCGAGCCCGACCAAAAAGTGATCTCGAGCGGGCCTTATCACATCGTCCGCCATCCTATGTATTTGGGTGCCAGCGTGATGTTTTTGTTCGCGCCTTTGGCGCTCGGTTCGTACTTCGCCTTACCTGTCTTTGCCCTCTTCATCCCCATCATCGTTTTCCGCCTGCTCAATGAGGAAAAGGTTCTTTGCCAGGAACTACCCGGCTATACGGAATATTGCCTCCACACCCGTTTCCGCCTGGTTCCCCTCGTCTGGTAAGCGCACCGCCACGGTACCCGCGACTGGTAGCCCTTGCCGTGACCCTATGAACGCCTTCAACGTGCTCTTTGCATTGCCCAGACTAGCGGAAGAACAACCGCAGGTAAAAGGGTCAGACTGGCTGAGAAGATTAAGCCGACCCGGAAGACTTTGGGACGTATTTTTTCAGTCCGAGCAGTATCACCCCAAGCCCACAGGAGCTCGGTTATCCATCCGAGCGTGTAGCAGAGGTTGGCGGCGAGTCCATAAAGGATGATTCCGATGAATGGATTGCCGAAATCCGCATCCTGCCCCAGCATCCGGCCGCCAGCGAAAGCGATGATAGTGCCGGAAACAAAACCAACGACAAAAATGGCAAGATTGAATGGGATCCGCCGAATTTCCCACCATACAACTGCATCCCACGGCCGTTTCATAGGCGATAAGCTACCGCTGCATTAGACTGATCGTCCAGCAAGGAGAGGATTTTCTAGCACACCGTGCGCTTCATCCTTCAATCAAAAATCAGCACCGCCGATGCGATCACGGTGGTCCACAGGCCGCGCTTGTCGCCGACGGCGGATTGGGTGACATTGGCGGTGCGGACGATCTTGTTGGAGAGGCGGTAGATCTGCTTTTTCTCGTCCCAGGAGCGGTCGGGATCAAACTCAACGTTTAGCGTAGTGGCGAGCATTTCCGCGGCGAGCTCTTCGGCATATTCGCCGGCGGCGTCTTCGGTCTGGCCGAAGGAATGATGTTCGCTAAGGTAGCCGTAAGTGTTGCGATCCGAGGGTATGGCGACGCCGATCGAGGAAGCCAGTAGACGATGAGGCTCGTGGGTCGAGTTCTCCGCCACAACTGCGAACACTACCTCACCCGGACTCAGGTAGGTCACGCCTTCCTTCCGCGCCAGCAGTTTGCAGTTCGGCGGGAAGATGGAAGAGACTCGCACCAGATTCTGGGCCGCGATTCCAGCGTCGCGCAAGGCCAGCTCGAAAGACGTCAACCGTTCGCGGTGTTTCCCGACCCCCTTGGTAAAGAAAATCCGCTTGGGAACCATGTCTTTGCCCAACGCTGTAGTCCTCCTCCTGCCGGAAAAATGACTTTGAGAATGCACAATCTAACACAATGGTTTGTAAAGAACGTGTGAATTTCATGCGACCGACCCAAAATATGGTTGGAATCCGCGAGCGCGGACTCCAACCGACTCACTTGGAATTGTGAGAAGAGCGGGTCTTACTTTGACGCAACCGAAGTGACCGTGATGGTGTTGTCCTTCTCGGTCCCGGTGATCGTGACCGTGGCGCCGGCTTGCTTATCGAGTGTGGCAAGAGCAGCCTTATCGCTGGTCTCCAAGGTGTAAACCTTGTCACCGACGACCAAGGCATATTTTGAGCCTTTGCCGACGCAAGCCCGAGTGCAGCCCGCGGCGTCTCCGGGCATGGCGTGCTTGGCGCCGCACATTGCGTCACTGACGGTCCCGGTAAAGGATTTTCCCTTCGCCGCAAACGCGGAGGGAGCTGTTAGTCCTGCGCTCAATACCAGAGCCAACAGCCCAAATCCCATTTTTTTCGTGCGAGATTTCATCGGTTCTTCTCCTTGTCACCACCTGCTGGCAGGGAACAGGTCTCCCTAGCAACAGATGTCGTTTGCGGCCAGAAGTTCCAGTCAAAGCCACGAATCTGACCTGTTCCAATCATAAACGAACCTAAGCGTCGCACCGCCGTGACTACTGAGGGGCTTTTGCCGTGTATATCAGGTCCACGTCTACGGTCTTGTCGCGAACGTTTGCCGTGACATGCTGGGCCACGTCCCAGTCGAGGTTCGCCGGGAGCAGTTTACGAGCCTGAGGCAGATATTCTTTGAGGTAGGTGGCGTCGTAGACGTCGCCCGGGCGTAGCTTCCAGGCGGCGCGCAGCCGTGCGGTCAATCCGTTATCGAGGCCACGAAACTCCAGATCTCCCATGTGGAAGACGAAGCCCTCGTGGACCTCAAGCCGGTAAGCCACGGTTCCGGCGGTGTCGTCAAATTCGGCTCCGGCTTTGATGGACGCAGCCACGTAACCGCGGGAGCCATAAAGGCTCTGCACTTCCTTGAGGTCGTCCGCCAGCCGGACCGTATTGGCGGGCTGGCCAACCTTAAAGTGGAGAAGTTGTTGAAGCGTGTCGCTGGGGAACTCTTTGTTGCCCGACCAATCGACGCGGCTGAGCTTGTACTGGCTGCCGGGGGTCACGACCAGGGTGACATCCACCAGGGTTTCGTTGTGGTTGTTGTCCGACTGGGAAGGGGGTACCTTGACGACCTTCGGTGGTGTGGGAGCGATTGCAGCCTTCAGGTAGCCGAGCTCGTGGTAAATCGGCAGAAGCGAGCGCCCAATAAAAGAATTGACGCTCCCCCGCGCGTACTCACGGTCGGTGAGTTTTTCGGCGGCGGCCTGGAGCAGTGGCAATTCGCCGGCTCCGGCGCCAGTGAATGCAACGTTGTGAATCCGGATGGTCACTCCCAGCACACCGTAGCCGAACGACTCGACCTTGCCTTTGGCATCGTTGATGCGCACGTAGTCGACGTGGCCCGGCACTGCATTTTCTACCAACAAGGCTTGGAGGACGTCGGAGACCTCGTCGGGCAAACGGCCGCTGATGGGCAACTCCCCGTTGAAGAGCGGAACGCGTTCATGGACCTTCTGCCGCAGATCGTCGTCCGAGAACCAGACAAAATCCTCGAAGTGAGCAGGGACAAACTTGTCGGCGTCGGCAACCTGAAATAAGAGTTTGGTGCCTTCTGGCGAATAGGAATAGGTGAAGGAGATATCGGTGAATGCTCCACTCTCGCCAAGGTGGCGGGCCGCTTTGTGGAAGTCGTCGTCGCCGACCGTGGTCCCTAACTGCAGCCCGCTGGCGGCGGCGATTTGCTCCTGCGTAAAGCGCTTGCTCCCCTTGGCCTTGATCTCGATGAGCTTGTACGCCGAGGGCGGCATCGATGGATGGGCGGTCTGGCTGGACGGGAGAGTCTGCGAAGCGATCGGGAACCCCAGCAGGCCGGGCAATACCAGGATTAGCAAGATTCTTGAGAGAAGTCGATTCATTTACTTCAAGCTGGGCAGCACCAAATCAACGGACTTGTGTTTTACTGCAATGTCGATGAAGGCGAGCGCAGCGCGGCTTAGGGCTTTGTCCTTGCGGAAGACCAGGGCCAGATCTCGCCGTATCTGCGCATCATTCATGGGAATGGCGGCCAACACCCCGGCGCGAGCGTCCTCTTGGACATTGGAACGGGCAATGAATCCTACGCCCACGTCGGCGGCCACGAAACGCTTCAAAAGCTCGCTGGAGTCGAGTTCCATCGCGTAGTTCGGCTTGAGCCTCCGCTCGTGAAAAAGTTCCTCTAAAGCATCGCGCGTGTGGCCCGCTTTGGGTAGAACCAGCGGATATTTTGCCACCTCCACGATCGAAATGGATTTCATCTTGCCCAGGGGGTGGCGCGGGGGAGCGATGACCACCAGCTCATCCCGATGGATGAGCACAACCGTCAGCCGGTTGTCTCCTACGGGCAGAGAAACCACGCCGAAATCCACGGAATTGTCGATGATTGACTCGAGAATGCTGGCATAGTCCGCGCGCTTGATGTTGACGGAAACATCGGGATACTGCTTCTTAAAATCGGCAAAAACCTCGGGAAGAATGTGGAGGCAGGTGCCTTCGTTGGCGCCGACGATGATCTCCCCGCGCGGCACGCGCTCCATCTCGGCCAGTGAGGTGAGCATGGTCTTGCGCGCGTCCAGGGTTTCTTCGACGTACTTCTGAAAAGCCTTACCGGCGGCGGTGAGTGACACTTTGCCGCCGGAGCGGTCAAAAAGCTTGGCGCCGACTTCTTCCTCCAGGGCCCGAATCTGCGAGGAAATGGCGGGCTGGGTGCGGAAACGTTTCTCCGCCGCCCGCGAGAACGAGGCGTGCCGCGCGACCTGGAGAAAGGTTTCGAGCTGATCGAAGTCCATAAGAGCAGTGGCCAGTGATCAGTGGCTAGTGGCCAGTCACGTCATACTCGGCATTTAGCCCAGGGGCTCAGCGAGGTCACGAGCTGGAAAGGGACGGGGAATGGGGGGATTGCTCTGCGTGCTGGCCACTGATCGCTGGCCGCTGAAGTATAAAGTTGCCTTATCGGAGCCATAACAACAATCGGATTGCCACTCTCCTCGCCAGGCCTTACACTCTCCCGTCCTACGTAACGCGACCGATTGTAGCAGCCTGCGCGCCCGCGGACGTGCGCAATCGAGTCGCTTCGATTGCCGCCCGGGGTTATTTCCCGGCAAGGAGTTATCCATGGCTGATGCCAAGGCTGTTCTCGAGTTCGCCAAGAAGCACGACGTGAAGATTCTCGACCTGCGTTTCACCGACCTGCCAGGATTGTGGCATCACGTTTCCTATCCCATCGAACAGCTCACCGAAGAATCGTTTCACGAGGGATTTGGGATGGACGGTTCCTCCATCCGCGGGTGGGCTGCCATTCACGAAAGCGACATGCTGCTGGTGCCAGATCCCAATTTTCACTTCTTGGATCCCTTCACCGAGACGACGACGCTGGCCATGGTGTGCGATGTGGTCGATCCCTTGACCAAGCAGCGCTACGACCGTGATCCCCGCCACATCGCGAGGAAGGCGGAGTTGTACCTGACCTCGACCGGCATCGCTGACACCGCCTATTTTGGCGCGGAAGCCGAGTTCTTCATCTTCGACAATGTGCGCTTCGATCAGCGTGAGCAGTACGGCTTCTACTTCATCGATGCGGAGGAAGGGCGCTGGAACTCGGGGCGGAAGGAGAACAATCTGGGCTACCGTCCGCGCTACAAGGAAGGTTATTTCCCGGTACCGCCTACCGACCACTATCAGGACCTGCGCTCGGAAATGGTGCTGATCATGCAGGCTTGTGGCCTGGAGGTGGAATGCCATCATCACGAAGTGGCGACCGGCGGGCAGACGGAAATTGACTTGAAGTTCGATTCTCTGGTGCGCTCAGCTGACAAGATGCTGCTCTACAAGTACGTGACCAAGAACGTGGCCAACCAGTACGGCAAGACGGTCACCTTCATGCCCAAGCCTATTTTCGGCGACAACGGCAGCGGCATGCACACGCATCAGTCGTTGTGGAAGGAAGGGAAACCCCTGTTTGCTGGCGAAGGCTACGCCGGAATGTCGCAACTGGCGCTGTGGTATATCGGAGGGCTGATCAAGCACGGGCCCGCACTTTCGGCGATCATCGCGCCGACTACGAACTCCTATAAACGGCTAGTGCCAGGGTTTGAAGCGCCGGTGAACCTGGCCTATTCGCGGCGTAATCGATCGGCGGCATGCCGCATACCGATGTATTCGCCGTCGCCCAAGGCAAAACGCGTGGAGTTCCGCCCGCCCGACCCCAGCTGCAATCCGTATCTGGCCTTTGCCGCGATGATGATGGCCGGACTGGACGGGATCGAAAACAAGATGGATCCCGGCCACCCCATGGACAAGGACATCTACGAGCTGGACCCGGAAGAGTTAGCCAGCATCCCGTCGATGCCGGGTTCGCTCGAAGACGCGCTGGATGCCCTGCAGCGCGACTACAGCTTCCTGCTGAAAGGGGACGTGTTCAGCGAGGAAGTGCTGCGCTCCTATGTCGACTACAAGCGGTCGAAAGAGGTGGATGCGGTGCGGTTGCGGCCGCATCCGTTTGAATTTGCGCTGTATTACGACATCTGAAGTCAGTCGCTGGGAGATTTACCGCTTTAGCTGCTTCTCAATCGCCGACACTACTTTCTTCGAGTCCGGGGTGACCGCCGGTTCGAAACGCTGCACCACGTTGCCGTTGCGGTCGACCAGAAACTTGGTGAAGTTCCACTTGATTTCCCCGGCTATGCCCGGAGCGGTTTCCTTGGTGAGGTAAGCGTACAGCGCAGTCTGGTCCGCGCCTTTCACGGAAATCTTCGCGTACATGGGGAAGGTAACGCTGTACTTGCGCGTGCAGAAGGTCTTGATCTCCTCGTTGGTGCCGGGTTCCTGGGCGCCAAAATTGTTGGCAGGAAAGCCGAGAATGACAAATCCCCGGTCCTTGTACTTCTCGTAGACCGCCTCTAGCGCGCTGTACTGGGGCGTGTAGCCGCACTGGCTGGCTACATTCACCACGAGAACAACTTTGCCCTTGTAATCGGCCAAGGGAGCCGGTTTGCCATCAATGGAATTGAGGGTGAACCCGTAGATGCCCGACGCCGCGAACAACGATGTAGCCATGATCAATAATGCTCCGAATAGAAGATAACCACGAACCCTTGCGAAAGACGCTCGATATTTCGATCTCATTGGTTGCTCCTAGGATGAAATCTTACCGGAACGCGCGAACGAGCAGGGACGGCCGCTCAGAAAACATACGCGGCCAAGGTGAGAGGGCGCAATCGTGGAATTGTAAAATCTTGGGCTCTTCGAAGGCGAGGCTAGACCGCCGGGCTGATGTTGGCCTGTTTAACCGTTTGCTTGACGATCCGATCCACAAGTTTGAGAGTCTTGCTGGAGTCGGGCGGCCGAATCTTTGACTCGGCGGTCGCCGCCGTCAGGCCATCGTCGATGGCATCCAGAGCCAGGGCTGAGCGCTCCAAGACGGCGAGGAGGTACTTCTGGGCGATCGGACGGTCGGCAGGGTGGATCAGGTCCCACCAGCGGCGTATCGACTCGTGAATCTCCGCTTCCGTCTTTTCTCCGACTACAAGGGTATCGATCAGCCTGTAGACCTTGCTCTTGATCGCCTGATACGAGACAGAAACTTCCTGCGGCATAGGATTCTCGGGGCCTAGTGGATTCTCCCAAGAGCAATCCTGCCGCCAAACCGTAGGTGCTGCCGTTGCAGTCCTTTCCGGCTAAATGCAGTCTGCTAGTAATTCTACAAATGGCGTAAATCGGGATTTCAGATATGAATTCTGGAAGGGGAGGATTGTGCCTGAACTGAGGTGCCAGACCACAAGAAACAGGTGCGACCAGCCTTGGTTTGGGTGTGCCCGGGCGGCGGTCGACTCGATGGGAGGCCAGCAGGTTACAATAGCGCGCTCATGTTCAACCCGACGGCCCGACCTTCGACGTGCGAAAAGAAGCGCCGGAGGCCAAGGCTCTGTGGTCGTCGAGGAATCCCAGAAACAGCGGACACAAACATTGGAGGCCCCATGAAGAGGCTGTTGTGGATTTCAGCAGTTGTCGTATTGATCTCGATTCTGGGCAGGGCCCAGACCTCACCCAAGTCCGCGGTCGATTTGCCAGCTGGAGACACCCAGGAGCGTATGTTCTTCCCGCGTGACATGTTCTGGGGATGGGCTCAACTTGATCTGGCGCCTCCTCACAACGAGATTGATCCCAACATCTGCGCGGGCAATGCCGGCCAGTACGGTGGGGTGAACGCGCCCTGCAGCATGTTCGCGCGCTACATGCTGTCGGGGATTCTGGAGGTGCGTCCCTTTGGCCGGGGGCCGTTGCGCCGTTTCATGGTGTTTGGCGCGCCAGCTTTCTTGTTTGGCAAGACCATCCCCAAGACGCTGTATACGTGGTCGCCCGACGCGATCGGCATCGAACACTCGTGGGGTGCAGGGATCTACATCGGCAAAGGATTTGAATTCCGGGTGACCCAGCATTTTCTCTTTGACCGGCTCGGTGCGCGGGACACCAATCTCGGTCCGGCGGACCAGGGCAACAATGGCCCTTGGGGGCGCTACATGTCGCTTGGCGTGCGTAAGACCTTCGGGACAAGGCGGTGGTGAGTAGCGGCCTAGGCCGCCGCCGGCGCAACGGGCCTCCGGGAGCGCTGAACCAGCCACACGACAAAGGCGACAAGCAGACCGAGGAAGAGAAACGGAGCGAGGAGAATCAGCGGCACCCAGGCGGCCCCGCCAACGGAAGTGACGTCGCCGCCGACCTGGGCTCCAGAGGTCCGGCGAATCTCGCCGCCGACGACCGTAGTGTCACCGCCAACCTTCACCTCTTTGCCGAGCCGAACGTTGCCCGCGACGCTGGTGACGTCACCGGCAACCTGTCCTTGATCTTCCACGAAGATGCTGCCTCCAACCGTGGTGGCATCGCCCGAGACCTGGCCTCGAATGTGAATGCTGCAGCCAACACAGGTAACGTCCCCGGCTTGCTGGCCGGGGCCGACTTCGATGCTGTGTCCAATCTGCGTGACGGTAGGATCATCCTTGGTACTGGCAGCGAGGGTGAAAGGCAGAATCAGAAGGGCTGAAAGGGCAAGAGTGGGAAAAGAAAGAGATTTCAGCATGTCGGCCTCCCTGGGGGCGCTGGTCCAGTGCATTATGGCATAAGAAGCCATTTGGAATAGGACTTAGACTCTGGGAGTGGCAACCTTCCGCGGAACGATCAGGTGCCCGGTTCGTTCCACTTTGGATGACCTACGAGCAACTCCCAGCTCGGTTTCCCCCACTGCTGCGGGCAATTCTTTATAATTGAGGGTTTTACGAACTGATCGGAGGGCAGGGATGGCAAGGTCTTATAACGGTGTTGCAGTGCCGGACGGCGGAAAGACAATCGGCTATGCGAATGGGAAGTATCAAGTCCCCGATCGTCCGATTGTTCCCTTTATAGAGGGCGATGGAACGGGGCGTGATATTTGGAAGGCATCGCGGCGCGTTTTCGATGCGGCAGTCGAGAAAGCCTACGGGAGAAAGCGAAATGTGGCCTGGTACGAAGTCTTTGCGGGCGAGAAGGCGAAGGCCAAGTTTGATAACTGGCTGCCCGACGATACGATCGACGCCATGCGCGAGTTTCGCGTCGCCATCAAAGGGCCGTTGACCACGCCCGTCGGTGGCGGCTTTCGCTCGCTGAATGTGACCCTGCGGCAAGTGCTCGATCTTTATGGCTGCGTTCGGCCGGTGAAATATTACAAGGGCGTACCTTCGCCAGTGAAGCATCCTGAGCGCATGGACGTGGTGATCTTCCGCGAGAATACCGAAGACGTCTACGCCGGTATCGAGTGGGAGCAGGGAACGCCGGAGTGCGCCAGGCTGATCGAATTTCTCAACAGAGACATGCTCAAGGGCGGCAAGAAGCAGGTCCGGCTGGACTCCGGCGTGGGCATCAAGCCGATTTCTGTGACGGGAACCAAGCGCCTGGTGCGGATGGCCATCCAGTACGCGCTGGAAAGCGGCCGCAAAACCGTGACGCTGGTACACAAAGGCAACATCCAGAAGTTTACGGAGGGTGCGTTTCGCAAGTGGGGATATGAACTGGCTACCGAGGAATTTCGCGACAAGGTGGTTACGGAACGGGAGAGCTGGATCCTCGACAACAAAGACAAGAATCCGAGTCTGACGATTGCCCAGAACGCGGAACTGGTTGAGCCGGGCATGGAGTTCGCTCCGCCCGCCTTCCGGAAGGCGGTCGAACAGGAAGTGAAGGAGGTGCTCGACCGGATTTACTCAACGCACGGCAACGGTGCCTGGAAGAAGAAAATCATGGTCAACGACCGCATCGCCGATTCGATCTTCCAGCAGGTAGTCACGCGCGCCGATGAATACTCAGTGCTGGCCACCCCTAACTTGAATGGCGACTACATCTCTGACGCCTGCGCCGCGCAGGTCGGAGGCCTGGGAATCGCTCCGGGAGCGAACATCGGCGACGGATATGCCATCTTCGAAGCGACCCACGGGACTGCTCCGAAGTACGCCGATAAGGACGTCATCAATCCCGGCTCGGTGATTCTGTCGGGCGTGATGATGTTTCGCTTCCTGGGATGGAACGAGGCGGCTGATTTGATCGAGCACAGCCTTGGGCGCACTATCGAGCAGAAGAAAGTTACGTATGACTTCGAGCGGTTAATGGAGGGCGCGACGAAAGTAAAGACCAGCGAGTTCGCCGGAGCCATCATCGAGAACATGGGCGCCCCTGTCTTGGTGTAGGGATCGAGCACTCAGCAGTCAGCACTCAGCATTCAGTCCTGAACGTGGTGTGATGGCAGCGGGAAAACCCTTTGCTGGCTAAGTGCTGATTGCTGAGTGCTGATTGCTTGTTATGAAAGGACTCATCATGCGCAAGAAAGTAACCATCGTAGGTTCCGGCAATGTGGGCGCGACGGCGGCTCACTGGATCGCCTCCAAAGAACTGGCCGATGTCGTGCTGATTGACATCATCGAAGGTGTCCCGCAGGGCAAAGGCCTGGATCTGCTCGAGGCCATGCCCATCGAGAAGCGCGACTGCTACATCACGGGAACCAACGACTACAAAGATACGGTGAATTCCGACATTGTGGTCATCACCGCCGGCATTCCGCGCAAGCCAGGCATGAGCCGTGACGATCTGCTCAACACGAATTACAACATCATGAAGGCAGTCGTGGGCGAGGTGGTGAAGCATTCGCCCAACTGCATCCTGATTGTGGTTTCGAACCCGCTGGATGCCATGGCCCAGGCGGCGTACAAGCTGAGCAAATTTCCCCGCGAGCGCGTGGTTGGCATGGCGGGCGTGCTGGATTCGGCGCGCTTCCGCGCCTTCATCGCCGACGAGTTGAAAGTCAGCGTGGAAAATGTGACGGCGTTCGTGCTTGGCGGACACGGCGATACCATGGTGCCGCTGCCGCGCTATTCGACAGTTGCGGGCATTCCCATCACGGAGTTAATTGAGAAACCCAGACTCGAAGCTTTGGTGCAGCGTACGCGCGATGGAGGTGCGGAAATCGTCAAGTATCTCAAGACAGGCTCGGCCTACTACGCTCCGTCGGCAGCGGTGACCGAGATGGTGGAAGCGATCCTGAAGGACAAGAAGAAAATCCTGCCCTGCGCAGCGTACCTGCAGGGCGAGTACGGAATCAATGGGCTATACGTCGGCGTCCCGGTAAAGCTGGGCGCGAAGGGAATGGAGCAGATCATCGAGATCAAGCTGACGCCAGAAGAAAAAGCCGGGCTCGACAAGAGCGCCGCGGCGGTGAATGAGTTGGTGGGGGTGATTGGGGTGTAGACGCGCCCTCAGTGGCTGAAGCCGGATTTCAAATCGGAGCCTGATCGGCACGGCTGAAGAGTGTGCGTGAGAACTGAATTTCGGGACGAGAGGTGGAATGGAATCCTCGGATTCCAGCCCCGAAGGGGCGGCATGTGATAGCCCGGCACGTGAGTGCCGGGTAGAAGTGAGAAGATTGAAGGAGTCCCGCCGGGACGGCACCAGTTCTCACGCACACTCTGAAGCCGTGCCCTTCCCGATACTCAACGGCCGAGATTCACCCCTTTGTTGGCCTCGTGACGAAATACAACTATGCGGTCCGGAAGCGGTCCGAGCCGGAGTTCTCGGCGTAGTTCAGAACGTAAATCTGCAATCAACGGATCCAAAGAGGCGGTCCGATCCTTTGCCATGGCGACGGCGAACTCATGAGCGAGCAAGACTTGGCGCTCACTGCCGAGTAGTTGGACATCCGCCAAAGCCGATTCAAGATTCCTAGCGTAATCTCCTAGATCTTGTCGATTCGAGGCGTTCTCGAGCTTTCGGTAAGCTTCAAGGAGGTACTGGACGCGGAGGTCACGGCGCTTGTTTGCCTCATCCCGGTTCAGAGATAGGCGATGTACCACGTACCATCCGGCGGTGGCAACAACCGCAGTGACGACCAAGGGCAGGAAGAGTGGAGTATTCACGGTCTAATTATCCTTCAATAATCCTCCAACGCATTTTGCCGCCTTACGCCTTCTCGATCGTCACCTTCTTCACCACCACATCCTTGTTGGGCCGATCCTGCCGGCTGCGCGGCAAGGCGGTGATCTTGTTCACCACATCTTGCCCTTCGATCACCTCGCCAAAAATCGTGTGCTTCCCTGTCAGCCACGTGGTCGCCGCGACGGTGATGAAGAATTGCGAGCCGTTGGTGTTCGGACCGGCGTTGGCCATGGCGAGCTTGCCGGGCTTGTCAAATTTGTGGGGTGAGCCTTTGGTCTCGTCCTCGAACTGGTAGCCGGGGCCGCCCATGCCCGTGCCTTGAGGGTCGCCGCCCTGAATCATGAAGTCGGGAATCACGCGATGAAAAATCGTTCCATCGTAAAGGCGGTCATTCGATTTCTTGCGCGTCGAGGGATGCGTCCACTCGCGCTTGCCTTCGGCGAGTTCCACAAAATTGGCGACGGTTTTGGGTGCATCTTTTTCAAACAGGCGGCAGACAATGGTTCCTTCGCTGGTTTCAAACGTGGCGTAGAGTCCGGGTTGGCGAGTCATAAGAGTCCTTTCTGGAAATCTGTTGTTGCTCGTTCGTCGTTGGTCGCTGGCAATCACCCGGCTTTCGCCAGGCGCGGACAGCGAAGGGCGGCTACCCCCACTTCAGTGGCGCTTAGTTCGGAGTGGCTGACGGCTTGGTTGCAGCCGCTGCTGGCTTCTTCACCGTGGTTGCTGGTTTGGCTGCCGCGGCCCCGTGCGTAATAGTGATGTGCGTGATCTTTACAGGCCGAAACGGGCGGTCGTTCATCGGGTCCCTGGCCATTCGCGCAATCTGCTTGACGAGCGTGACGCTGGCTTCGTCACATTGGCCGAACAGGGTGTATTTGCCGTTGAGGTGCGGCGTTGGCACTTCGGTGATGAAGAACTGCGATCCGTTCGTGTCGGGGCCGGAGTTAGCGTAGGCCAGGCGGCCCGGCTTGTCGAAAAGCAGTTCCGAGGAAACTTCGTTTTTGAACTTATAACCCGCATCGCCCGTCCCATCGCCTTTGGGATCGCCACCCTGAATCATGAAGCCGGGAATCACGCGATGAAAAATAGTACCGTCGTAGAGTGGCACGCCATGCTTGGTGACTCCGCTGACTGGGTTTTTCCAGTCCTTGGTCCCAGTGGCGAGGCCGATGAAGTTCTCCACTCCGATCGGCGCTTTGTCGGGAAACAACGTACACGTCATCTTGCCCACCGTGGTGTCAATGACCGCCGTGGGTGTGCCCGCGGCTGCGGGGTGGCGGACGGGAGCCTTTGCTGCCGCGTTCGGTTTAGCCGCGGGAGCGGCCTGCGTGCTCGCCTGCGCCCAGACCGATGGCGTGGCTAGAGAAATCAAAAGGAAAAACATGAGTGCATTACGCATGGGATCTCCTTGCATCGGCACAACGTGCAAAGTGGTTTGAGGCAACGTTGCATTGTACGACAGCGCGAGCATCAATGGGACTGGGCTTGCATTTCTCGGCTCACGCGTTCGACCTCGCGGAATACTCGCAAAACATTGCCCCCAAGTATCTTGTGGGTGTCCTCGGTGTTGTAGCCCCGGTCGAGCAAGGCCTGTGTGATCTTAGGCAAGTCGGCGGCGGAATCTATCCCCTGCGGTGTGGCGCCGCTAACCCCATCGAAGTCGGATCCCAAGCCGACGTGGTCGATACCAGCCACTTTGGCGATGTGATCAATGTGGTCGATGAGCGATTTCAAGGGTGGGCGGGGAATTTTGGCCGACCATTCTCTCTCGATGCGGTCCACGTCCAAATAGGTGACGGCCTCTCCCACGGCCTTCTTCTTCGCAATGTACGCTTCGACTGCCGCGTCGCGCTCCTTCGCCTGAGCTTTAACAGCGTCCCAATAGCTCTGATCGTCGAATCCGGAAAAGAAGTTTACGTCAACCACGCCGCCGTTCTTGGCCACGGCGCGCAGCATGTCGTCGGTCATGTTGCGGGGAGCGTTCGTGAGCGCACGAGCCGACGAATGAGAGGCGATGACTGGCGCCTTGGTCGTCGCGATCGCATCCCAAAAGGTTTTGTCGGCTACGTGAGAGATATCGACCATCATGCCCAGGCGGTTCATCTCCAGCACGACCTGCTTGCCGAAGTCGGTGAGACCGTTGTGATGCTGAATCTTGGGATCGTCGATGTCGCCCGAGGAGTCAGCCCATTCATTGGTATTGGACCAGGAAAGCGTCATGTAGCGCACGCCGAGACGGTAGTAGTCGCGCAGCAGGTGGATATCGTTTTCAATCGAGTGACCGCCCTCGATGCCCATCAGGGCGGCGAGTTTGCGCTCTTTGTGTGCTCGTTCAATGTCCGCCGCCGAGAAAGCCATCATCATGCGGTCGGGATGCCGCGCAGCTTGCTCGTAGACAGAGTCGATCAGATCGAAGGTGTGCTTGGCGAAGTGGCCCTGATTGGTTTCGGGTTCTACCCAGATGGAAAAGAATTCCGCCCCAAGATTTCCGCGGCGGGCTTTGTCGAGCCTGATGTGTCCAATGTCGTTGGGGTCGGTCGAGCCGATATCAAAGTTGTCATCGAGGAAGCGCTGCGGTGTGTCGGCGTGAGTGTCGATGATCAGGGCAGAATCGTGGATCGTGCGAGCTTTCTGCGAAACCGGAGGCCCTTGAGCAATGAGGCTCAGGGAGAACAGAACTACGGGAAGAAGCGCAACGATTTTCAGACGGATCATAGGTTTGTTGGGTACTCGGGCCGCAACCGAAGGATTGTATACGGACGGGTCAAAGATGCGAAACAGTTCACAGTGAGCGCAAAGCGCCGAGGGCCTGCTCAATGCAGGACTCCACTGACTTGTCCGTGTCGATCGCAGTTTTCGGTAACGTGATTGCTTCGAAGCGCGCCTTCACGTCGAGATAGAGCTGATAGTCGCGATTTCCCGCAAGATGCTCGCCAGACTGTTCTTCGAGGCGACGCTGGGCCGTTTCCTCCGAGCAAACGCATTCCAGAATCCGCCAGGGCTGCTGCAGGGACGCGGCGGCGCTTAAGACATTCTCAATCTGGTAGCGGCGGGAAAACGGGCGGCCATCGAGAAAGATCAAACGCTTCGGATTTCTCCGCAGCAAATATCCGGCCGTTTCCAGCATCACCTGCAGGCAGAAGTCATCTTGCCGCGAAGAATATTCAATTTCCTCGTCAGCGAACAATGCGTGCCGAATCTCGTCTTTGCTCAGCACTCGGCCCGAGGTTCGTGTGGCGAGTTCCCGGGCGAGCGTGGTCTTACCAGTGCCGGGCAGTCCAGCCAGTAGAATCAACATGCTCCATTAAAGCATGAGGCTACTGGCTGATTCGTGAATCGCTCCGCAAAAACAATTCATCCATCGGTAATGGTTCTCGGTCAAAGAATTGACGAATCAGATATGGGAACTCTCAGGAGGACGTGATGCCGCTGGTTAGAATTTCCCTGCGTGAAGGCAAGACGGAAGCCTATCGAAGGGCATTGGCGGATGGAGTACATCGCGCGATGGTGGAAGCGATCGACATTTCCGTGCAGGATCGCTTTCAGATTGTGACGGAACATTCCGTGGGCGAGTTGATTTACGATCCCTCATTCTTCGCAGTGGAACGAAGCGACGATATCGTGATTGTGCAAATTACCATGTCCGCGGGCGCAAGCCCGGGCAGAAGCGTAAACTCCTTCAACGAATGTGTGAGATATTGGTGGAAAATCCGGGTCTGCGGCCGCAGGATCTCATGGTCAATCTGGTGGAAGTGGTTTGGGAAAACTGGTCGTTTGGCAACGGAGAAGCTCAATACACCCAGTGATGCCTGCGGGAAGGGGGCCTGAAGGAACCGCCCGAAGCAGTGTTATTCAGCGCGGCTTTCGGCGGCGAGCTGATTCTCAGGGTGCGTGTTCTCCGGCCGTTCCATGGGAACAACGTCCTGGGTCTCGCGCCATTCCTGATAATGGCTGCTCACCATGATGTGGAACACCCACTGGCCGCGTTCTTCTTCAGGTTCCACGAGGCCGAGAGCCTTCATGTAGAAAAGGTAGTGCTCCATCCAGCGAACCTGTTCTTTCGTCATTCCGCGGCGTTGCAGGTCGACCGTGAGGCCGGCGAGGTGAGAAGACGCGGTGTCACCGTCGGCGGGTGCGGCATTGCGGTTGTGGTGGCGGAGCTTCTTCTGGACCTTCACCGTGCGGACCGCCGAGTTCACCTGAATCTGCTGATGGAAGCGGTTGTAATAAGCCTGAGAGATGTCCTGCACAAAGTCGCGTGTCCAGGGACGGCAAAAACGGCGCGATGGATCGAGGCGTGGATCGATTCGCAGGGTTTCGCCCGGGATAATCGGTTGTAGCGCTCCGCTGGCCTTCAGGGCCTCCAATTCGTCGTCATCCTGGATGCGCGGCAGCTCCAGGCGGTCCACCTCGGCGTTTTGAATAAGCAAGGATTCGTGCGAAGGCCGGAACATCGGATTCCACCGTACCCAGTGCAAGCGGCGGTGCCGGGCCGCGTGGCGCACGGGCTTGCGCATGCTGGTGGCAGTAGCCGCAAACAACGTGCCGCTAAGGCTAACCAGCAGCGAAAGAAGGATGAGTCGGCGCCGTAAATTTTGTTTCACGAAGTGGTCTCGTTTCTTCCCGGTAAAGCCCCAAGCACGACTGGCGGTCATTCTACGCCATGCTGTCAAGTCGGCAAACCCACCGTGGTGTGCTGGTCGTCCTGGCTATTACCCAAGGGGTATTACCCAAGATCGGTCCCGGCCGGGTTACGATCGGTTACTTTCTTTTCCCAAAGCAGCAAAGCTGATTGACTAGGGGCACATCGAAGGCCACTTCTCGCCGTTGATTACAGGCGATTTATGTGCTCCGGCGGCAACGAGTTGCAAAGAGTTGCAATCTAGCAAACCGGGCGGTTGGGGGCAGATTGACAAAAATCAGCGCCGGAAAAGGTCACTGACGGCTTGTTTCATGACTTCGCCCCCGACTTCGGAAATCGACTTTGTCAGTGGAATATCCTTGGGGCAAACTTCGACGCAGTTCTGCGCATAGCCGCATTCCTGGATGCCGCCATCGCCCATGAGCGCGGCGAGGCGCTCCCGTTTGAGCGCTTTGCCCGTGGGATGCGTGTTGAACAGGCGCACCTGCGCGATGGTGGCGGCGCCGACAAAGCCGGTCTCTTCGTTGAACTGCGGACAGGCTTCCATGCAACAGGTGCAGGAAATGCAGCGGGAAATGGGATAAGCCGCTTCCTGGTCTTCCGCCGACATGCGCGGGCCGGGGCCGAGGTCGTAAGTACCATCGATCGGAACCCAAGCCTTCACGGCTTTCAGATTTTCAAAGATCACGCTGCGGTCGGTGGCCAGATCGCGCACGACGGGAAACTTAGAAAAAGGTTCGAGCTTGACAGGCTGCTCGAGATTGTCGATCAGAGCCGAACAGGCCATGCGGGCGCGTCCGTTGATGAGCATGGCGCAGGAGCCGCAGACTTCTTCCAGGCAATTCGAGTCGTAGGTGATGGGAGTGGTAGCCTTGCCTTCACGAGTGACAGGGTTGGCGGCGATCTCCATCAGACAGGAGATCACGTTCATGCCAGGATGGTAGGCGAGTTCGAACTCTTCCCAGTACGACTTGGACGTGGGCGTGTTCTGGCGCTTGATCTTGATGAGGACGGATTTGTTAGCCATTAGCTTCTTAAGCCTTAACCCAAAGCTCGTGTCATTCTGAGCGAAGCGAAGAATCCATGTAATTTGCCGGCGCCGGCAAATTGCATAAGTCCTTCGCGCTCAGGATGAAATGCACAAATTGATTTCGTAGCATCAGTATTTCCTCGCCCTCGGCGGAATCAGCGACGTGTCCACCGGTTCGAACTCGAACTTCGGCTCATCGGCATCCGGAGCGAAATATGCCTTCGTCGTCTTCAGCCAGTTCTTGTCATCGCGCTCGGGGAAATCCGGCTTGTAGTGCGCGCCCCGGGATTCGTCGCGCATGCGCGCGCCCTGGGCCACGACCCGCGCCAGTTGCAGCATGTTGTAGAGCTGGCGGGTAAAGACCACGCTGGTATTCGCCCACTGCGTGCGGTCGCTTAGGTTCACCTTACCTAGGCGCTCCAGCATCTCGACCAGCTTGCCATCGGTCTGCTGCAAATTCTTGTTGTAGCGAATGACGGTGCAGTCCTTGGTCATCAACTCGCCCAGTTCGCGCCACAGCCGGAAGGGATTCTCCGTGCCCTCGTTCTTCATGAGCAAGGCGTTATTCTCTTCCTGTTTTTTCTTTTCGGCCTCGAAGCAGCCATTGCCATCGGGAAGCGCCTCTAAACCGCGCGCGTATTTCACCGCGTTCGGCCCAGCGATGCCACCGCCATAAATACACGACACCAGCGAGTTCGCGCCCAAGCGATTCGCGCCGTGGTATTGATACTCGCATTCGCCCGCGGCGTAGATGCCCGGGATATTTGTGGCCTGCTTGAAGTCCACCCACAACCCGCCCATGGTGTAGTGCATTCCCGGGAAAATCTTCATGGGCGTGTCCCGCGGATCGTCGCCCACAAACTTCTCGTAGATTTCCAGAATACCTTCCAGCTTGCGGTCGAGAATCTTGCGGTCGATATGAGTGAGGTCGAGATAAACCATCGGCTTGCCGTCGATGCCGAGGTGGTGCTCGTAGACAACTTTGAAAATCGCCCGCGTCGCCACATCGCGCGGCACCAGGTTGCCGTACTTGGGATACCACTCTTCGAGAAAATACCAGCGCTCGCTCTCCGGAATCGACTTGGGATTGCGCTTGTCGCCCGGCGTCTTCGGAACCCACACGCGCCCGCCCTCGCCGCGCGCCGATTCCGACATCAGGCGCAGCTTGTCTTCGCCGGGAATCGACGTGGGGTGAACCTGAATGAACTCGCCATTGGCGTAATAGCATCCTTGCTGATAGAGCGCCGACTGCGCCGATCCTGTACACACAACCGAGTTGGTCGACTTGCCGAAAATCGCCCCAATACCCCCGGTGGCGATGATGATGGCATCGGCGGGGAAGGTGCGCACCTCCATCGAGCGCAAGTTCATGGCGCAAATGCCGCGACAAACGCGGCTTCTGTCGAGCACCGCAGAGAGAAACTCCCAGTGCTCGTACTTCTTCACCTTGCCTTCGGATTCGTAGCGGCGAACCTGCTCGTCGAGCGCGTAGAGAAGTTGCTGGCCGGTGGTAGCGCCCGCGAACGCAGTACGGTTATACAAAGTCCCGCCGAAGCGGCGGAAGTCGAGCAGTCCTTCCGGCGTGCGGTTGAAGGGAACGCCCATGCGGTCCAGCAGATCGATGATTCCGGGTGCGGCCTCGCACATGTCTTTGACAGGAGGCTGATTGGCGAGAAAGTCGCCGCCATAGACCGTGTCGTCAAAGTGTTGCCAGGTAGAATCGCCCTCGCCCTTGAGGTTCTTGGCCGCGTTAATTCCGCCTTGTGCGCATACTGAGTGCGACCGCTTCACCGGAACGATCGAGAACAGATCGACCTCGCCGCCCATCTCGGCGATCTTGATGACTGCGGCCAAGCCTGCCAATCCGCCGCCTACGACGATGATTTTCGGAGCTGCCATTTCAATGTGCCGGCTTTCCGTAAGTTACTGTTGCATGGCTCGATTCCACCGCGGTGGGCGCGTCCTGGAATCGCTGGCTGAAGGTGTATAGGCTCACTAGTCCCACGGCGGTCATGAGCAGGAAAAATCCAAGGCAGAGCCGCAGAAATCGCTGCTGCGCTTTGTCACCGGAGACGATGCCCCACTTTGCGCAGAACAGCCAAATTCCGTAGGCGAAGTGCCACGACGCGCAAACCAGCCCTACCACGTAAAAAGCCAGCAGCAGCGGATGGTGGACCTCGGTCATAACCTTACCGAACGACAACCTCGGATTGTCGTGCAGGTCGACCCCGGTAAAACGCATGGTCCAGGTATGCCAGACGATGTAGGCGAACGCGATCGCGCCGGTCCAGCGCTGGGCGGTGTACATCCAGTTGCCGGTCCAGGGATACTCGCCCACGTTTCCCTCGCCGCGGTACCAGATGTAGAAGCCATACAACGCGTGGAACAGGATGGGCAGCCAGATGCCAAACAACTCCAGGAAGAAGACCAGCGGGAGATTCGCCAGAAAGCTCACCTGCCGGGCGTACGCATCCGGACCGGTGATTGCCGTCGAGTTCGAGATCAGGATGTGTTCGAAGAGGAAGGCGCCGACGGGCACGATCCCCGACAGTGAGTGCAAACGCCGCAGAAGAAAGGAATAACCCTGACCGGCCCGCAGGGGAGCTACCCCATGCACCACGCCTTGATTGACACCGGGAGCAGTAGAACTGGCTGACGCCACGAAACGCTCCTTATGAATTCTTATGCGAACAGCAATGACAAAATAACTTTTTATTATCCGGGCGTGATGGAACTTAAGTCAAGCAAACCTGCACCATTACCAGATGTAGGCAGTGTCTCAATTTCCTCAAAGAGGAAATTCACTCAGGAACAGTAGCTTTCTCCGCGCCCGCTGCGGCCTTTTTTCGCGTGCTCTGCGACTAAGGTTTGGCCAGCCATGGCGTCGCGTCGCACCATGCGAGAAATTTCCGAAAAGCCGCGCCCCGATGACTGTAGCGCGCTTTTTCTTCCGCCGTGAGTTGGGCAAAGGTCTTTTGGATCTGCGGGAAATAGAACAGCGGGTCGTAGCCGAAACCGTTTGTACCTCGCGGTTCGTCGAGGATGATTCCTTCGGCCGCGCCGCGGAAAGTCCCCAAGGTCTGCCCGTTCAGCGCCGCTGCCAGCACACAGACGAAGCGCCCGTTGCGGGCTTCCGGGGGAACACCGTGCAACTCGCGCAGCAGTTTCGCATTGTTGAGTTCGTCATCGGTATTGGCGCCCGCTCTGTGTGGCTCGTCCGCGGCATACCGCGCAGAGTGCACGCCTGGAGCGCCATTCAGCGCGTCGACTTCCAGCCCCGAATCGTCGGCGATGACAATCTCCCCCGCAACATGTCGGCTGTAGGCTTCGGCTTTTTTCCTGGCGTTGGCTTCAAAGGTCAGACCATCTTCGACGACACTCGGCAGGGAAGAGAAGTTGGGGATGCCCCTGATCTCCACGCCATGATGGGCGGCGGCGCCAGCGAAGTCGCGCAGTTTGCCTGGATTCGAGGTCGCAATCAGGATTCGGCGCATGGGTTAAACAATGGTCTCAGGTCTTGCCAATCGCCAGCCAGCAGCGACCCATCTCGGTCCTTGCAGAACCAATATCAGCATGAACGCGATTACTGAAATCCATCCTCCCCACGTTCGGTCCCAGGTCCGTACAAACCTTATGTGCACACGATTGCTCCCTGCCACCACGGGGACTAGCATTTGCCCGGTGCCTTCCCGCTCTCTGGCATGCACCACGTTCCCGTTGACCTCAACTCTCCACGCAGGGTAAACGAACAAACGCACGGCAAGATCGTCGGCCACAGACATATCGGCGGTGAAGAACTTGGATTCGGCATCCCACTTGAACACGTGAATGGCAGCATGGGCTGGGCCATTGACCGTAACTCGCCGCGCGTCTTTCTCGACTGCGGCGGGATCGGCTCCCACCGGCGTGTATTCGTCAGTGCCTTCATACCCCACGCCAGTGGCCATGTTGTCCTGCATTTCGCGGAGATCGGCCGCCTGGTCCCACCAGGGACCTTGTACGCGCGCCCATGCGAAAGCGATCACGGCCAGCATCGCCACGCAGACCGTAGCCCGCGCCCACCAGCGCTTCGCGCCGAGCGCAAGAAAAAGGGAAAGAATCATGCTCAGGCACAGCATCCAGCGCCAGGGAAACTGCATGAACTGCAGCTTGGGCAGGAAGTTCCAGAGCAAGCTCGTGACCGGGAACATCAGCGCACTGCACGCAATCGCCCAACCGACAAGTGCCAGCCACACCGTCTGTTTGTTGCGGAGCAACGCTCTCGCCGCCCAGGCCGCAACAAACGTTACGGCGATTTCCGCCACCGCCACCAAAGAGATGATCCGGTTGAAGTGATCGTGGTCCGCATCGCTGGTGTGGATGAACAAGAAATTATCCGCCGGACGCGAACCCGCCGAAACTGCTTCGGTAATGTTGACCCATCGCTGTTCGTAGATGGCCGGGAACAGGTAGAAGGCGGCGAGCGCAGCACCTAGCGCTATTGCGACCGCTGCGGTCCGCACAAGACGCGGAGAGCGTCGTTGCCATGCGATTACGATGATCAGCAGGGCAAGCGAGTAATGGATCATCACCGCCGCAGGTGCGTTCGTGAGCCAGGCGGCGGCTAGGAGCAGACCAAGCGGAACAATCACTCGGCGTCCTTCTGTCGCGCGCAGGATCAGCAGCAATAGCAGCGGCAGCAGGCAACTGGCGAGCAGTTCCGCCAGCGCGCTCCGCCAGTAGACGATTACCAGGTGATAAGGGTTCACCGCATAAAACGTGGCCGCGAAGATGGCGTCGCGGCGGTCGAGCCACTCGCGCGCCAGCACAAACATTGAAACGCCCGCAGCCAGCAGGGCCAGCCAAACGTAAACGTCCGGAACGATCGTCCATGGCAGAATCGCGCTGAGAGCCGCCCCGAGGGTCCACGACACTGGCGGGTAAAATACGAACCGCGGCTCACCGTAGGCGAAGTGCGCCATCGCCGCCCAGCGCGGGTAGAACACTCCCTGCTTCCACTGCGCCAGCACCTCCAGCCAGGAATACGTGTGGAACTCCACGTCATGTCCAGAAGGCGTACCGAGAAAGAAAAACGGGATTTCCACAAGGAAGGCCGCGATCGCGACGGTCGTCAGCGGAGCCCATAGCAAGGAAGTCGGAGGCCTACCATCGTGACTGCCGCGCAAGCCTGCAGATTCGCGCCCTGACTCGCTGCCCATTGTTGCCAGAGTGGTGGTCCTTCCGTGAAACGCCCCAAGGACGGGGAGACTTTTCAGCCGGCTCCGAGTTTACATTTAACCGAGAATTAATACTGTTGAAACCATAACGCAATGGAGATCCACTAGCTTGATCGCACTGGGGTGGAACAGACCACGGAGATCTGAAAGGCCGTGCCAGAGACGGGGCCTGGCCTTTCGCTTCTCCGGAACGGTCGGCCACTCAGCCTCTCGTCCCACCACCGCTCTCGCTGCTTTCTCTCTTCTGCTGCCCCGGTGTGCTCTTTCCCGAAAGTCTGCCAATCACCTGCCGCGAGAGGCTTGCCGCAAAAAAGAGATCGCGACGACAAGTCGTGTGTGGTGAGTTGGGCGAAGAAGGGAAGACGATCAGGAAGCCACAGGTTCGCCGCGCTGGCGGCGGAGTTCCCGGAGAAAATCCTCTTGCTGGAGTGTCGTCCCCTGGCGCAGAAGCTGGAGAAGAACATCCTCCATCTCCTCGTCGTCCTCACGTGGGGAATCGGGGCTCGGTTCGAATTCTTTCGGATCGGCGGTGAGCGCGCGCGGTGATATGGACAGCTCCGGCATGGTTTCCGGAGAGTTGCGCAGGAAATGGATCAAGTTCTCCACCTGCGCCCGCTGCTCCGGCGTGCGCGAGGGAAACTCCACACCCATCCCATGATTGGGATGCGCGACGCGCACCATTCCCTCCGTGTGAACTTCCATTTCATCGGTCTTCAGGCAAAGGTCTACCAAAGCGTGCTCCGGGAACGGGGAATCGGTTTCCAGGTAGCATCCGCCGAGACTCAGATCGGTGAGTTTGCAATGGGGAACGGTTTCGCCCGGGCCCGCCCCGTTGGTGGCTGCGGCGGCTCGCAACCAGGCTCGAAGATCGGTTCTTGTGGATTCGGGCAGGTCCAGGAAATGCACTCCCGTCTGTCCATTCGGATTCGCCCACGCTACCTGCCCGTGAGCGGCGATTTCGAGACTTCCATCGGGGAGTTGAAAGCGGAACTCCAGCAAGGCGGCGGGGACTTGTGGCTCTGCGGTGAGCACATCCATGCCGGTTTCACTTAGATCGAGCAGGATGCCCTCGATGCCGCGAGTATCGGGCAACGTAAGCTCCACCGGAGCCTGCACGGGCACGCGGAAAGCCCGGCGCCGTTCGCGGTTTAACAGGGCGGTTACAGCGCGCAGGCCGGCCTTGGCGGTCTCTTCGGAGAGCGGCTTGTATAGGACAAAATGGGCTCCGCCGCTGAGAATATCGCGGACTCTTGCCACATCGCCCACGAGGGCTACCGTGACCGGCGGGTGTCCTGAACTCAGACGGTGGGCTTCCTCGATGATTTCGCGGGCTGATTCTATATCAGAAAAATCGACAATGAGGGCATCGAACTTCTGCCGCTGCAATCGATCGATCGCGGCGCCGGTGTCGCTCGAGCGATCCACGGCCACCCCGGACGCCGGGAGTATCCGGCCGAGGATCTCGGAAGCCGAATCGTCTGCGGAAACCAGTAACGCCAGAAGGGTCATGATGCGATTCCCCAACCAACCGGGGAGAGTTTAGGGCCAACGGGGTGCCGTAGGCCTCGCCGACTTGGAGGCCGTTGTGGAGGAAGCACCCGCCTTTGCGGCCATCGCATCGGGCTGGGACGATGTTTCGTCGACTTCTGCCAGGACCGAATTGTCTTCGTCGTCGTTTTCGGCCAGCAGGGGAGCCACCTCGCGCAGCTTTTCCGCCGCCTGCTGGAGCATTTCAATCTGCTTCCCCAGTTGCGCGTAGCGCGCTTGCTTCTGCCGCAAAACCTCATGAATGTCCTTCATACAACCCCCTGCTACCGAATCTAAGGAGGCGCAGGCGGAGGCGTCAACGGTAATCCCGGCTTGCGAGTTACCCCGGTAATCGATCACCGTTGGTTGCTTCGATGTGGGGATGAGCAGAAAAGCAAAAGCCCCGCGCGAAACGCGGAGCTTTCGAGAACCAAATCCGGTTACGCTTTGAGCTTGCGACGCACCGCCCCGGCAAGACCCACTAAGCCGGTTCCAATCAGGCCCAGGGTTCCCGGCTCGGGTACGGAAGTGACAATGTTCGTGTCACCGCTGGAAATCTTGGTTAACCCACTCTGGAAGAAGCCCTTACCAGTGTTAATGGTCAGTTGCACGGTCGCGCCGCTCACGGTTGACCCGCTAACCCAAGTGCCCGTGATAGTGCCCTGCAATGTGTAGTTGTGCGTGCCGTTGGCTAGTGTGACTAGAGTCCAAGTCACCGGGCCGTCGAAAGAGCCGCTGAAAATCGTGCCGCTCGGCAAGCCATCGGATCCATTTCCAGTGATGGTAAAACTCCCGCCAGCAGCAAATGTAGCGCCCATTTGCAGGCTGCCACCCGTCAGGGCCCCGGTGCTGAAGCTCACGCTGCCCAAGTTAGCGCCGGTTACCAGGCCCAAGCCGCCGAAGTTGTTGACGGCGATCAGTGTAGATCCCGAAAGACTTAACCCAGCAGAACTACCCGTCAAAGCGCCGCCGCTATTGGTGAAGTCCACTGAGGTGCTGCCGAATGCTGCCAACGGCAGAGCAAGAGCTAGCAGGGCCATCAAAACTATCCGCTTCATAACTTCGTCCTCCTGAACCTGACTGGAACTGATTTGTATTCAAATCTTTGGAGGCTTTAGGCCCCCTCGAGTGGCGGGGAGATAGACTCCCACGGCCCTATAAGCATCCTGAGTACCAATCGCCTAAAATATCTATGTCCTTGATTCTATTAATATTATGGTGCCATTGAGATCCAAAGCCAGAACGGGAGCTGCAAAGGGATGCACACTTGTACATGTCTTTTGCGACGGGTTTACCTAAGACCATCCCCGTGATGGAGCGCGCCAACGTTCTTCCTTCGGAACCCGATTTGTCCAATGGGGCACCTGGCGAGCAAACTGGTCTTTCCTTTGGCTTGCTGGACTCGCCTCCGACCGATTTTTCGTTTCCTCGTCCAGCCCATAGCACGGAAGTGGAATTCACAAAAAAGTCGCGTGCGGATAGTGTAGGTGGCGAGCAGTTCTGGGGGAGGGCTGTTCGGGCGTCCCGCGACTCGTGAGAGTTCGGGGCGCTCTTAATTTTTGCCGCGATTCTCTGGCTACTCTGGCAGACAGGAAAGCCTCATCCATTCAAGGCCGGCAGCCTACCTGCTGCACCCAGCAGAAAAATGGCTCCTACGGCGATGCTGTATGCCGCGGTGAGCGCGGTGATCGCCTGCAGCGCCCTCGGGCCGGCGAACACGACCGTAAACAGTCCAGCTGCTGAAGCGCACATCAGCGTATTCATCACCAGCAGCCCACCGATGAACATGCCCAATCCCATCAGACCCGCGAGTGTCCCGCCGAGTTTGGCAGCCATGAAGAACAAAGCTAACTGGGTGGGAGTTTCGGCTCCCAGACCGTGAATCACGCCCACCAGGAAAGTCGAACTGTTGCTGTATCCCTGCGCAAAAGCCTCCGGCGCCTTCTCTCGGCTGCCCCCAAATACTCGGCTTAGACGCCAATACATCCACAGCACTGCATTGACCAACAACGTGATCCGGGTTCGCGGACGGAAATGATTGTGTTCTTTTCTTCGAAAGAATGTGCCCAGGACGTAGATTCCGAGCAGAACCAGCGTCCCGCCTACCAGTCGTTCAGCCCAGCGGTCGCTGGAGGGAGGCAGGGACAAGCGGAATGTAATCGCTGCCACTCCGAGCACCGCCACCGTGGCGGCATGTCCGGCGACGTAGTGCAGCCCAAAACGCATCGCGTCTCGCGCCTTGGATTGCACGCTGGAAATGTCGGAGATCGCCGCTATATGGTCATAGTCAAGTCCGTGCCGAAACCCCAGCACTGCGGCCGATACCAGCGCCAGATCCACGTTGTTCATGAGAGCGATCACGAAAGAGAGAACAGCGCCGTCACCGCGACTCTTGCTTGGAATTTCCGCCCGGTGCGCCGAGGCTCCAGCCTAGCACAGAGGGCGCATTTCGCCTGTATTTAACTCGGGAAGGGGCGGACACCGCACATGGCGCTCCGGAGGCGTTATTCCTTTGCGCGAAGGGAACCGGCTTCGATCAGATCTCTAAGTCGGTAGGACAGATTCGCCGCGAGCGACCGGTAGAAGCGCGAAGCCAGGTGGGGAAACAGCTCGAATAGGCTTTGTAAAGTCGTCCGGTCGAGATGGTAGACCTCAACTATCTCCTCGGCCACCACATTGGCGCTGGCGGGTGCGTCTTCAAGGAATGACATTTCCCCGCAAACCTCGCCGGGTCCAATGATTCGAGAGATCGTTTGGTTTGGCAGCTGCACACGCGCGCGCCCTTGCAGCAGCAGATACACTCCGTCCGTTCTCATGCCCCTCTGGACCAGGCTTTGACCTTTCTTGAACACCGCGCGACCCGCTTTGTCGGCGATGAGTGTCCAGTCATTGGCGGTGAGATAACGCAAGCCGTGTTTCGAAGAAGACAACAGGGAGACTTCCTGTTCGGTAACCTTGGGCATGGCGCGCACGCTCGAGACCGGTAAACGAGAATATCTCCGGTGAGATCGACAGAACAACAGGGCGAAGTTCAGACTATCAGAAAAAATCCTCCCAACAATGCGCGTAATCACCTAAGGTAACGAGAAATTCCCGGCGCGGAAACCGCAGCGTGGGCACCGTTGTGGAGGAATGCGACAGTGCGGAGTTCTTCTTTTAGATTGGGGTCTCGGAACCGTTTTGAGTGTAATCGGTTGACTTCGCGACTTGACCGCAACCCCCAACACGACTAGATTTTTCGCCATGCCGAGAGCGCTCAGGTTCATTGGCCTTCTCCTAATCAATGTCGCCGTGGCGGTCATCGGGACAGCGATTCTTGACACTTCCATCGGCAGCGCATTTCATCCTCACTCCCTCGGTGGCATCCTTTGGAAGGAATGGGTTCTGAGCATTGGCTGTGCCACAGCCATCGGCTTCGGGATGTGGCGCACGTGGCGAAGCAACGTCGCGCTCTGGACATGGGCCCTCCCCGCTGTATGGTTTGCCATGAAGTTGCTCCTCGCACTCGGGAAAGGGTCGCTGCTGTTTCAGTTTTCAGGTGAAGCGTGCGTCAATGGTGTTCGTCCAATCGGGTGTATCAATTGGTTTGTGTTTACGATCCCGTTTGTTCGCAGCGTCTTCTATTCGCTCGGCGCATACGTTTCCTCGATGGTTTACGCTATAGGGCACTCTGAAGACGCTGAAAGGGTACGCGGTTGTTGATAAATCGCCATTATACTCATTGACCTCCTTGGGAGCGAGGCCAGCGAAGCAATCCCGTGACATTCTGGAGAATGAGCACAATTTGAGCACAAAACCAAGGGGCACCCTTTGAAGGTGCCCCTAAGTTATTGAAAATTGGTGCGCCCTGAGAGATTCGAACTTGAGGCGTCTTGTGGGCGTGAGCGCAGCGGGAGCCCACAGCCGAAATCCTGAACGAAGTGAAGGATCTGGAGAGATATGGTGCGCCCTGAGAGATTCGAACTCCCGACCTTCTGGTTCGTAGCCAGACGCTCTATCCAACTGAGCTAAGGGCGCGGAGTCAGGCAGTTACGCGGAATTTCCAGCGGCGCGAATTCTAACACAGCGGGTCAAATGCCGGGCTAACTCCGGGCCTCCAACTATTTTGTTGACAAGAGCAAGAGCCTTTGCTACTGTAAGCACCATGACGGGCTTGCACGTATCAACGGAACGCGCCTTGATTCGCACGGTGGCCGGTGCCTCCAGAAAGTTGGATGAGGATTTGAACTTGAGTTCACTCCAGGCGATTGACCGCCTCCAAAAACTCAATGTGAAATTTCGGGAACACTGGATTGCCTTTCCTTGGTTGGTGCTGGAGGACTGCTTTACCCTGCCCGCGCAAATGCCTATTCCAAAGATGCTGGAGGAAATTGCGGCGCACGGAAACCCCGTTGGCATCGTGGGTGTGGCACTGCTCAAAACAACGCAGCGATACACCGTTCTCCGACAGATGTTTCGCAAAGACGAAAAGAGCCGGAAGACTGTCGAGAGGTCCGCGCAAGCCGCCGCTGACATTTTCACGGAGCGCGTTAGGCGCATACAGAATCTCCATGAAAGGGCCAAGAATGAAGACTCCAATTGAACAGCGTGACATCATCCGGGCATTTCAGCGGGCGGCCTTACTGTCCGCGTGTGTGTTAGTCGCGCCGGATAAGACAGACTTCAGAATCCTGCGCTCTGACCGCTGCGACTTCACAGCTTTGCTTTTCTTGCTTGAAGACGGCTGGCAGTTTTTTGCTCTTCTGTCATTGGGGCGAGACCAAAGCGGAGAACGCCGCACAAAATTTTTGACTTTAGCCGGGGCGGAAGGTGTTAACGGCGAAGTATTAGAGCGGGCGCTTGACACCTTCAATAATTCAGTGATTGAGGACGGCGTTTTTAAGCCCAAGACTGTTGGAGGACTTCATTAGCGGGTAAGAAACACAGTGGCCCCAGAGTGTGCAACCACTCTGAGGCCGGGTAGCCAAAAATGGACGCCGCTAAGCATCGCACTCGGGCTTTGTCCATTTTACAGGAAAAAAACGATGACCGCCGGTGAATTGATTCACGAAATGTGGGGACGCTGCCGGAAGACGGCAGGAGAAGTGGGTGAGGTTCCCGCTGGAGCGGTAGAGAAACTAATCCAGCAATCCCGCGAGATTCTGGACGCCTACGGATGCTCGAAACGGGATGCCGATGCGGTCCTCTACCTCGTTTACAGCGCGATTCATTGGGATGGAGACCGGCCCACAGACAAAATTTTTGAGACGCTGCTCGAATTTGAATTAGCTGAATTTTTCAGCGAAAGAGGTTTTTCAGCATGACCCCGACAACCCCAACATTTCGCAGTTCGCTCTTCGCCCTTTTGGAAAGCTACACGCCACAACTACTCGCCGGACCTGAAGCCCGCATCCCACGCACACAGCCATTGGCTGCCGGGCGCATCGGCATCTTCGGCGTGCTTGGTCAAAACGACTGGTTTGCTGACACCGATTACGCGGACATCCGGGCATCTGTGAAGCAGCAGCTTGCAGACCCGGCAGTAAAGGCCATTCGCCTTTTGATTGATTCGCCTGGAGGCAGCGTGCTCGGCCTGCCCGAAACGGCGGATGTGATTCACGCGGCCAACCGGACCAAGCCCGTCCACGCTCACATTGTAGGCATCGCAGCAAGCGCCGCGTATTGGCTCGCGTCTCAGGCGTCCACAATCACGCTCACACCGTCCGGCGAAGTTGGCAGCGTGGGCGTCCTGGACTTACACGCGGACATCACCAAGGCACTCGATGCCGCCGGGGTCAAGCTAACCGCCGTGACTGCTGGTGAGCACAAGGTAGAGCGTGCCCCGTTTGCTCCGCTCAGTGATGACGCCAAGGCGCACATGCAAGCGGGTGTCAATCAGTGGTACGGCGATTTCCTGTCTGCCATTCGGCGCGGACGCGGAGCGCGTGTCAGTCCAGAGGGCAACTACGGCAATGGCCGGATGCTCGGTTGGCGTGATGCGCGAGCATTGGGCATGGTGGACTTTGTTTCATCGGAGGTTCTGTGAATTTACTTGAACTATTTTTTCAACGTCGCAAGACCAGACAGGAAGCCAACGGCCTACTGGACAAAGCTGCGCTTGAATTCCGCGCCCTGTCCATCCCTGAGCAGGTGCGGTTTGATTCCCTGCTTGCCCGGATTCAGGATTTGGATGTGCAAATCACTCAGCGTGAAGAACTGCGAAGGATGGCCTGAATGTCCCGCCTCACACTACTCAATCTCAACCCCCCCGCTCCCGCGCTACCCGAGACGCCAGTCGAAGGCAAGCGAGCCGAGATAATCGGCCAACCCTACAACCTTGGCAGCCTCATGTCACTTTTTGGCGGTGTGCGGTCATGGGCCGGTCAGTTAGTGACCCCACAGACGGCTATGCGTGCCTCTGCTGTGCTCGCGTGCATGCGAATCCTCAGTGAAGACTTGGCATCCCTGCCGCTGAATCTCTACCGTCGCACGCCACAAGGGGCACAACTTGCAACCGACCATCCGCTGTTTCGGTTGCTCCATGATGCCCCGAATAACTGGCAGACATCGTTTGAAGTGCGGGAAAGCATGGTCCTGGACATGCTGTGCTACGGACAATGTTTCAACGAGCTGGAGATGTCCCGCGATGGAATCTCGGCCCTGCACCCTCTCAGCGCGGGCCGGATGGTCTTTCAGAATCCGCTGGACGAATTTATCCCTCCGCCCGTGCCGTTGTTTTTCCGCTACGCAGACCCCCGCATTGGGCAGCGGATTATAACGTCGGACACCCTTTGGATTACGCGGATGCTATCACCAGCTTCCACAATCGAAGGCACTAGCCTCATTTTGCTCGCACGGGAGGCTATCGGCCTTGCCATCGCAGCGGAAGAGCAAGGGGCGCGGCTATTCTCACAAGGCGTACAGACCGACCTGACCCTACAGTCAGATGCGGAGTTAGACGAAGAAAATAAACTGCAAATCCGTGACGCCTTTATGAAGCGGCATTCAGGGTCAGGCAATGCATGGATGCCCTTGCTGCTGGAGAACGGGCTCAAGGCTACCCGCATAGGTCTTACCGCGCAAGAATCACAGTACCTTGAGACTCGCCAATTCCAGACGGCTGACATTGCCCGCATCTTCCGCATCCCTGATGTGCTGTTAGGGATTCAGGCAGGTAAAACGGCCACGTTCGCGTCAGCGGAGCAATTCTTCTTGTCCTACGTCAAGCACACGCTGCAACCGTGGTGCCAACGCATTGAGCAGAGCATCACGCGGGACCTGCTTGCCCCGAGTGAAACGGCAGAATACTTCGTTAAGCATGACCTGGACTCGCTGATGCGGGCTGACCTGCAAACCCGCTACTCCGCCCACGCATCCGGCATAGCCGCTGGTTTTCTAACGCGCAATGAAGCGCGGCAGATGGAAAACCTGCCCACGCTGCCCGGCCTGGATGAACCATTGCAGCCCTTGAACATGGGTAGCGGACAAATCCCACCGGCTCAAGGCGCGGGGGCAACCCGCATAGCCCAACAGCTCGCTAAGAATTGCGTGTCGCATGAGCAGAAGTTACTCGCGGACGGCAAAAGCCCCGCCGATGTGTACGGGCGTTTGCTCCCCGGCTACTTGGCAGCCAAGACCGGCCTGTCAACTGTGCGATGCGCGGAGTATTGCCAGACGCGAATGTCACAGCCGGATGGGGAAGGCGTGGAGTTGCTTACACGATTTTTGATTGCGGGTTGACCCCGCATTCTGCCAATCACCGGCTGGCCCGGCTACAGGCGGAAAAACAAATCGGCGCAATGCGCCTAAAAACTGAGGTAGTTATGACGTTAGCTGAAATTCGCACCATGCGGCAGACCTGCCGGGCCAAACTGGAAGACCTGATTGGCCGCACGTCCAGCCGTGAGATGTCCACGGAAGAAAATCAACTGTTCGCTGACTTGAAGGCGGAAGGTGAGCGGCTCGGGAGTCTTGAATCCCGCTACGCTGTCCTGGAGTCCTTCGACAAGGGCGCAACCCCAACCATCATCCGTCAGCCGTTGGCTCCGAACGATATCGACCGGAAAGCGGCCTTTGTGAAGGCCCTGGACGGTTTCCTTCGCACCGGCGTGATGGCAACGGACACCCCGTTGCAAATCCAGCAGAGTCCGGTCAGTGGCGCGGCTGCCGCTGTGCCAACAGACGTTGTGCCCTCGATTGTGCAGGGCATCAATGACTTTGACATCCCCGGTCGTTTGGGCGTCACGGATTTTCCCCGTGAAACTACTAACCCCTTGGTTGTCACCATACAAACGTCGGCTCCGGCAGCGGCATCGTTTGTGGAAGGCGCGGCTCCATCCGATTCAACCCCGCCAACCTACAAGACGGTCACCTTGACAGGGGCGCGTTATGCGAACCTGACCAAATACTCAATCGAATCCCGGATGAATCTGGGCGTTCCAATTGTGGCGAGCGTCCTCCGGGCGCTGGCACTCGGTCAGATTCAAGCACAGAACACCGCTTTCATGTCGGCCTTCCTTACCGCCGTGGAAGCGAACACCGTTGCGACGTTCATTCAATCCGGCACCGGGACCACCGAATCCCCGGCTGATGACTACAGCGCGATGCTGGCTTTGAAATACGGCCTGCCGTTTTTCTGGCAGACATCGCCTAACCTGAAGTTCTTGCTTAGCCCAACCGACCTGGAGCGAATCAAGAACACACGCAGCACGCAAAACGTGCCCCTGTTCAATGAGGCGGATGACACCATCCTTGGCAAGCCTTACGTCGCACACCCGGACGCTACTCGCGTGTACTACGGCGATTTCAGCGCGAGCTGCTATCGGTCGCGGACACCGCTGTACATTCAGACCTTCCTTGAGCTGTACGCCCAAGAGGGACTGATTGGCGTTTCCAGCTACCAATTCGCGGACTGGAAATTCTTTGCCGGGGACACATCAGCGCCGAATAACTATTCGCCGCTGGTGTACACGAACTTGAACGGCTCGGCGGATTAACTTTTGCGGGGGTTTCCCGCTCAGTGCCCGCAAAACTCCTTTCTCACTGAGTGGGTCTTCACGTCACCCGGTCCGTTCTATGCGGGGAGCATAGGACGGGCCGGTTTTTTACTACTACGGAGGTGGAAAGCGCCGTGCAATTCGACCTGGAGTTGCCCGCAGAGTTAGAGCAGGAATTGATAGCTGCGCCACAAGAGCGCCATTGCTCGCTGGAGAAGGTTTGCGCGGAAGCTGTGGAAGTTCTATTGGCAGAAAGACGGGCGCTCCGTTTGCGTCCTGAAGACTGCTACGCGAGAAAAGGCCCACGGCAGCCGATAGCGGATGGTGATTTATGAAGATGTGCCCCTCTCCAGGCTGTAGCCGCGCAATCCCGGAGGACGTGCGCTTCTGTGATGAGTGCAAGGCAGAGCGAGCGCGGAGCGCGGGCGGCGCAGGAGCGCTGGGCGCAATGGACGCCGGAGGCGGGGACGGCATCCGGTCGCACTCATCCGGCTATACCGAAGAATTAGACAAGCAGCGCAAGTCCCCACGATGGCAGCGGACGCGGATGGGAATTTTAAGCGCCCATCCCATGTGCTCCGACTGTCAGCAAGTGCTCGCAGAAGAAGTTGACCACGTAATCCCGGCGCAAATCGCCGTCATGCAAGCGAGAGAGAGCGGACGCTGGCCGCTTGACCCTTGGGCGGGCTACTACTTGCGGTCGAATCTGCAACCCCTGTGCCGGGCGTGCCACAGCAGAAAGACGCTGGCCGACAAGACGCACGTGGGACCGTGGCCGAACGTGCTTGAAAAGTACGACGCGACACCACGCAAGAAATGGAGTTTCTAATGCCGGCCCCAAGAGAAGTGAGCAGCATTTTTCTTCAGCAGCAAATTCCGACGGACTTCTCATGCTTGCGCAACGTTCTAAATTGTCTGCCCTGTAATGTGGACGGCATCACGGAGCGCATGGACTGTTTTCTTGTGTTTGAACTGAAGCATGGAGAGGAGTTAAGCCTTGGGCAAAAGCGGATGCTGGTATCGTGGGCGTCCAAACCCCTGTGCACCATCCTCATAATCAATTGCACGTGGACCGCCCCAAACGCTAAGAACGCCAGAGATTTTACTCCCGAAAGTTTTTCCGTGTTGGATGCAAACGGCACGGGGGGCGCAAGCTACAAGACCAACCCGAAGGACTTTGCTGTTCGCTATGACGCTTGGTGTCGTATGCCACGCGATGGTGCCCGCCCCTTCACGTGCTCGGCTGCAGAGTTTGAAGAGGACTATCTCGAAAACCTGCCGGGCTGTGAACAGGCAGATGCCCTCCAGCACATCAAGTCGGTATCAAGGGAGGAGCAATGACCATTGAAGCGCTGAAAAAGCAGCGGCGTTGGGTGCTGTGGAAGCTGGAAGCGGTCAACGGCAAGCAGACCAAGGTCCCGTACCAGCCGAGCGGGCGCAAGGCGATGGCTAACAATCCGGCCACGTGGAGTACGTTCGCAGAGTGCGCGGCAGTTGTGTCCAATTTCTCCGGTGTGGGGGTTGTACTTGGCGTTGTGGACGGAGTGTCAGTTATCGGCGTTGACCTGGACAAATGCTGCGATGCCTTTGAGGGGAAATTCACTCCGCAATCACGGGAGATAGTAATTGCCCTGGATAGCTATGGTGAATACAGTCCCAACGGCTATGGCGCTCACGTTCTCTGCTTAGCCGACTTTCCCGAGGAATACAGAGGAGTCAATACCGGCAAAAAAGGTGACTCCATTGTTCGACCCGGCGCGGACTTCAAGCAAATTGAAATCAAGGGGTCCGGCTTCTATTTCACACTATCAGGACGCCATCTGAGCAAGACTCCAACGGACCTAATGCGGCGGCAAGAGCCAGTCAATGCCCTGTGCAAGCGCGTGGCGGGGATGCAGGTCAAGCAGAGATTGGTCATAAGCGCGGTTGATGAGGAAGAGAAATACCGCAAGCTGATGGCCGGGGACTTCAGCGACTACGCCGACGATAAGAGCCGTGCGGACCTTGGACTGCTCAACATCCTTGCACGGAAATTCAACAATGACCTTTGGAAAATGACGGAAGCATGGATGGCTTCCCCGCTCTATCGGGACAAGCTGGAGCGCACGGATTATCGGAGCGTCACAATTCTCAAGGCCATCAAGGGTGGCTTGATTTTTGACGCGGCAGAGCCTATGGACGAAGACGCACCTACTGTGTGGATAGTCCAGCCGCTCTCTGGACGCGAGGAAGGATGGTTCCCATGTGGCGAAGTCTCGTTAATTGGTGGCGCGAGTGGTGCTGGCAAGACGCATGTCTTGGTGCGAATAGCCGAAAACGCACGCGGGGGATTGGACGTATTCGGACACAGTGCCACGGTTAGCGACTACTGCATTCTTCTCCACGACCGCAGTACAGCGGGAATGCGGAGAACGTGCAAAGCGGCCAAAGTATCCGTTGACACCGTGATGTCGCGTGTCATTCGTCTTAGTAGAGCGCAACAGAAAGAGCGCCCGGCCATCGCCGTGGAAGCTGCGATACAGACTCGCCCCGGCGTGAAACTGTGGATTCTGGAAGGGCTGGATTTTTGGACTCCCAAAATAAGCGACCTGGAAGCCGTAGGTGACGTTATGGATGAGTTGCAGCGCGTGGCAAAGCAGTATCAAGTTGCCATTGTGGGCACGTTGGGCAGTCCCAAGCAGAAGGAAAATGACCGATACGCGAGCGGGCGTGACCAGTTCATGGGCAGCGTAGCATTCGGTCGAAAATCGGAGACGTGCATCAGCATTGAAAGCACGTCAGATGCGACCGTGCGGAAAATGAATGTGATGCCACGGAACACCGCGAAAGAGGAATTCTTCTTTACCTGGACTGATGCCGGGCTGACGCTGACCACCGAACCTGCCGAACAGGATAAGCAGGTTGATGACAATAGCGCCCTTCGCCGCATGGAAGCACAGGTATTCATGGCTACGCCTTTTGGTAAGGAGCTGAAGTATTCCCAGAGGTTCGGCCCCCCTGCCACGTTCTTTCGTTGGCGGAAGGTCGCACAGTTAGAGGGCAAGGTTACCTTATCGGGTAAGAAGTGGTATCGCACGCACACTGGAGGCGCGGAACGCGTGGAGGTTCAATAGGTGGTCAGTGCCCGGCTGTGGGTGATAGTGATAATGTGATAATCCACATACACCCCCTCTATCATATCAACACACATACAAATAGGGTTTGGCTGCTTCCTGTGGAAAACAAAGGGGTTACGGCGGCGGAAAGCAGCCTGTCACTTGATTTGATAATGGAATTTTCTGATTGTCAAAGTTCTATCACTATCAAGCAGAAAGGCAGTTCGGGCGGTCCCGTAGCCACCGGGAGGTAGGGTAGATGTCCAAGGCTAAACCCTCGTAGCCCACCGACGCTCTAAGATTTACACAAACAAGAATATGTTCAATTTGAGACTTTGTTGAAAACACAGGAGTTAGTTATGTTTTATTCGCTAATGCTTCGCCAAGGCTTCAAAAACACCCATACCAGAGGGCCATCCCCGGCCCAACCCCTCCAGAATAGCCTCTAATGCGTGAGAAATAGCCTTCAAACGCCAAGAAATTAGGTTCGGGTACATCCGTAACTAACTCAGCTTTTGCATTCGCGGGTATGTTGGGACCACAGGAGTAGAAGCATATGTCCACTAACGAAATTGGCTTCCATCCGGGAGCGCGTTTAACAGACCCAGAGACATCACACGAAGCGAGTGAAGCCAAGGACCATCGTCGCGCTCAATCTCAAATTCTTCAAGATGTGAAAGTCAACGGTCCAGGCACAGAGGAAACAATTCTCAACCGTATGGGCGTGCCGCGAACGAGCGCCAGCAGCGAAATATCCAGGCTTGTTGCCGACGAACATCTGGTAAGCCTGATTGACCCACAGACCAGGAAGAAAATTAAGCTGCGGAATAGAAGCGGAAGCCCCGCTATGGTTCGCGGCCTTCCCGCGCATCAACAGGACGCCTCACTAATTCAGAGTTTGTTAGTTCAAATGGACACTGAAAGTGAAGAGAAGGCCGCCCGGCGCAAGCCGCCGGTGAACGCTGCCGGTGTAGGAAGAGCAACCAGTCTCAGCACAGAAAGAAGGCTACGCGAACGGCGGCAACGCGACCGCCGAAAGTCGCCGCGCAAGGTCTCCTAACTGGAGAGCAAACTCACCCGCTCATGGACGGCCTGAAGGTCCGCCGTCACAAGACCGGCGTACCGGCGCACCATCTCCAATGATGTGTGACCCAGAACCTTCTGCAAATGGAAGAGACTGCCTCCACGCCGTAGGTATTCCGTGGCAAAGGTGTGCCGGGTAGCGTGTATGGTCCGCCTTGGCGCGGTGAATCCGAGCCGCGCACATAGGTTCTTGATGTCACGGAGCGTGTTTCGCTGACTCATCTTCCGGCCATGCTTTGTGCTGAAGATGAGCTGTTGAGGATGGGGGCAAAAATCCAAGACGAATTTAGCGAGCACGCGGCGCAGCTCTATTGAGAAGGGAATTATCCGCTGCTTGCGCCCCTTGCCGGTGACCGTGAGCAAGAGGTCATCCAGGTTGCAATCCTGGACGCACAGCGAGAGCGCCTCATCCAACCGGACGCCGGTGTCAAATAGGGCGAGCATGAGAACGTGCAGCCGTCGCTGGAAAAATCCACGGGGCTTCCATCGCATGACCGCGTGAACGTGTGCTCGGGAGTACGTGGCCGGAACGTAGCTTTCCTGTTTGAGTTTGGGGACACGCAACGGTGATGCTGTCCAGCTCAGATAGGCATTCACAGAACCAATCCGGCAGTTGACCGAGCTGGCTTTGAGTCCGGCTGTCCGCATCCGCAAAACGAAGTCCCGCAGGTCCGTCTCCGTGGGGGCTTCCACGCCAAGCCATTTCAGACTCTGCTGGTGCCATTCAATTGTGCGCGGGCTGACGTTCTTGAGGTAGCGTCTTTCCTGAATGAAGCGGTCAAACAGTTGTGCCATGCGGCCCTCCAATACAGCGGCTCAAATTGGAGGAAAGACCGCGTAAGGTGTTGATGGTGCGCCCTGAGAGATTCGAACTCCCGACCTTCTGGTTCGTAGCCAGACGCTCTATCCAACTGAGCTAAGGGCGCGGATGCTAGGTTGGCAGGAAGAAACTGACTGCCAGATTATAACGGAACTCGCCGCCTCTGAAAATGCCAGACGTGAAACATCAGCCATACTTGAGGGATCAGGCATTCCACCGAGACCGGGTCAGGTCCAGCGGGCGCGGGGCAGATTTCAACAACTTTCGGTTTTCGCTTCCTGCCTGTCCCAGAAGTAAATCTTTCCCGGAGTAGAGCAATTCCTACAGGGGCAATCCGGCTCTGGGCTTGTGTTTTGAACGCTTTAGCTACGGCATGCGATGTGCACTATGCATGCCCAGACGAAGTGGCGCGCAACGGGGCGCTCAAGAAACAACTTCGGCCAGAGGTTTTCTTGGACGCCCCTTGCATTTTGTTCGACGCTCAAACAGCCCTCCCCCGGTAACTGTTTCGGTCGATTAAGCCAGCGTCAATCGCTCTCGCACATCCACGCCTGCCTGTCGTAAGAGACGCGCTACCGCGTCCACCTTCAACCGCGAAGCGTCAAACTCAACCCGCACGCTGCGCTCGTTGTCGTTGAACTGCACCCGCCGGATTCCATAGACTTCACGCATGCCATCGATGGCTCGCAGCTCATTCTCGCCCGGTGGCGTACCGTAGCGAAAAGCGACGTCTAAGTAAGTCATTTGGGAGATCCTTTGCCGATGAGTTCGAATGCCCGAGCTTCTGGCCCGATGAATCCAATATAGAGCATCGACAATCGAAGCGAACAGGTGGAAGTTCTTGTCGGCATTTTGAAACCCCGTCAGCTATGATTCGATCGTTTTGATCTCGTCCATGGGCCATTAAAATCTATGTCGACCAACGCCCCTTCTTCCGCAACGGCAAAAGTGCGGGACCCCGTCTGCGGCATGATGGTCGATCCCCTAACGGCAAAACACGTCTACGCGCATGGCGGAAACAACTACTATTTCTGTTGCGCCCATTGCGGGGAAAAGTTCCAAGCCGATCCGCAAAAATATTTGAGCCAGCCGGAGCGCGCGGGATCATCCGGCTTGGTGGTGCTTGGCATGTCCGGCGCCCCGCCAAAGCATACTGCGGAGTCCGAGAAAAAGGATACTGGTTCAATCGCGCCGATTGCTATTCGGCCGGCTGCTACGGCTCAACCGCAAACCCGTACCCAAGCCGCTTATGTTTGCCCGATGTGTCCCGAGGTTCGCGAAGCCAGGCCCGGGGCGTGCCCGTCATGCGGCATGGCCTTGGAACCGGACATGCCGGTGGCCACGGCGCGTACTGAATACACCTGCCCGATGCATCCGGAAATCGTGCGGACCGCGCCCGGATCGTGCCCGATCTGCGGCATGGCGTTGGAGCCGCGCACGGCCGCTGCCACCGAGGCAGAGAACCCCGAACTGTACGACATGACGCGACGCTTCTGGGTGAGCCTCGCGCTCACGACTCCGTTGCTGGTGATTGCGATGGCATCGATGTTGTGGGAGATGCCCCTGCACCGCATTCTCCCCGGCGCTGTGCTTCCGTGGTTGGAGTTCGCGCTCGCCACGCCGGTCGTGCTTTGGGGCGGGTGGCCGTTTTTCCAGCGCTTCTGGACATCGCTCATCAACCGTAGTCCCAACATGTTCACGCTGATCGGCATGGGCACGGGCGTCGCTTACGGCTACAGCGTAATCGCCACGGTTATGCCCGGGATCTTCCCGGCATCGCTCCGCACCATGGGCGGATATCCCGACGTTTACTTCGAGGCTGCAGCAGCGATCACAACGCTGGTCCTGGTCGGCCAAGTAATGGAACTGCGCGCCCGCAGCCGCACCAGCGCCGCGATTCGCGCCTTGCTCGATCTCAGTCCGAAAACGGCGCGGCTGGTCACAGCCGATGGCAGCGAGAAGGACATCCCGCTCGAGCAGGTGCAGCCCGGGGACCGCCTGCGCGTCCGTCCAGGAGAAAAAATTCCGGTTGATGGCGTGATCCTCGAAGGCCGTAGCACTATCGACGAGTCGATGATCACCGGCGAGTCCATGCCGGTGGAGAAATCTCCAGACAGCAAAGTGATCGGTGCGACCATCAACGGCAACGGCTCGTTCGTGATGCGCGCCGAGCGCGTCGGCAGCGAGACTCTGCTGGCGCGGATCGTGCGGCTGGTAAGCCAGGCCCAGCGCAGCCGCGCTCCCATTCAGCGCCTGGCGGATCGCGTCTCCGCCTGGTTTGTGCCGGCGGTGGTCGCGATTGCCGTTATCACTTTTGTGTCCTGGTTCGTTTTCGGCCCGCAACCACGTCTGGCGCACGCCTTGGTAAACGCGGTCGCGGTGCTGATCATCGCGTGCCCGTGCGCCCTGGGACTCGCAACGCCCATGGCAATCATGGTGGGCACCGGGCGCGGCGCTCACGCCGGCGTGCTGATCAAGAACGCCGAGGCGCTAGAAATGCTGGAGAAAGTCGACACACTGGTGGTCGACAAAACCGGAACACTCACGGAGGGCAAGCCGAGACTCGTGGGGATTGGCGGCCCACAGTCGGGCGACGATGAGATGCTGCGCCTCGCCGCCAGCCTGGAGCGTGCCAGCGAGCATCCTCTGGCGGCCGCGGTCGTCGCGGCCGCATCGCAGCGCGGCCTGAAACTCTCGCAACCCTCCGAGTTCGTCTCGGTTCCGGGGAAGGGAATTCAAGGCGTCGTCGACGGCAGACGCGTCGCCATCGGCAATTTCGCTCTGATGGCGGAGTTTGGCGCCTTCGAGCCCGTGAGTGCAGCGTCTCGGACCGGCCAGCCCGGGGACGCCACCGGCCTTTGCGTCGCTGTGGATGGCAAGTACGTGGAGAACCTCGTGGTCACCGATCCGACGAAGCGCTCGACTCCCGACGCAATCCGCGGACTCAAGAGCGCGGGCGTTCACATCGTGATGCTGACTGGCGACAATCGCGCCACTGCGGCGGCGCTGGCGGAGACATTGGGCATCGCAGAGTTCGAGGCCGAGGTCCTGCCGGAGAAGAAATCGGAGGTGATTCGACGCCTGCAGGAGCAGGGGCGCGTTGTCGCCATGGCCGGCGACGGCATCAACGATGCCCCCGCCCTTGCTCAAGCCGACGTCGGCATTGCCATGGGCACCGGAACCGACATCGCTATGGAAAGCGGCGGCATCACGCTGGTGAAGGGCGACCTAACCGGGATCCTGCGCGCCCGCAAGTTAAGCCAGGCCACCATGCGCAACATCCGGCAGAATCTCTTCTTTGCTTTCGTCTATAACGCGATCGGCGTGCCCATCGCGGCCGGTGTGCTGTATCCAGTTTTCGGATGGCTCCTCAGCCCAATCTTCGCCGCGGCAGCGATGAGCTTTAGTTCGGTCTCGGTTATCTCCAACGCGCTGCGCTTGCGGAACGTGAAGTTGTGATCCTGTAGATTGTGATGCGATCAGTATTGGGATGAGCGCCACACGGTGGAGCAGGCCTTTCAGGCCTGCGTCATGAGGAACGAGGATCAAAGGGCTTCAGCCCCTGAGTCACTTCTGCACGTGAGAGTGCGAAGGCGCTACAGCTTTCCCAGGAAGTCGACAATCTCCGGTTCCGTCCAATCCACCGCGCCGATGAACTTGCGCCGCATGACGCCGCTGCGATCGATCACGTACGTCTCGGGAAATTTGAACGTTCCATAGAGCCCGCTGGCTTTCTGGTCCGGATCGCGCACCGTAAGCAGACTGACACCGTGATCGTTCAGAAACCGCCGGTAGCTATTCTGGTCAACATCCACGCTGACCGCGAGCACCGTGATACCTTTAGCCTTCATGCGCTGTTGCATCTGCACCAGGGACGGCATTTCCTCGACGCAGGGCGGGCACCAGGTCGCCCAGAAATTCAGCACGACCACCTGTCCCTTGAGTTGGCTGAGCGTAACCGCCCGGTCGGAATCCTTTACCGTGAAATCGGGAGCGTTCGAGCCGATGCGCGGCGGCCGCGATCCGCTGTAGCAGGCCGCCAGCGCGAGCAGCATAACCGTGGCCAGGATGGAGCGCGCGGAGTCAGGCAGGCTTCTCACGCATCTATAATAGTTCATTCGACCTATGACCACGGGCGAAACAGTCGCGCTCGACCTGGCGGTGTCGGTAATTGTTCCGGCGCGTAACGAAGAGGCTTGTCTTGGCGACTGCCTCCAGTCGCTGACAGCGCAGACCGGCGCAGCTCTTGAAATCATCGTAGTCGACGACCACTCCACCGATCGCACCCGCGAAATCGCAGCATCGTTCCCTGACGTGCGCGTGATCGAGGCGGGCCCTTTACCCGAAGGCTGGACCGGAAAGAACAACGCCGTGACCGCCGGCGCGCGTGCCGCCCGCGGCGTATGGCTGCTCTTCACCGATGCCGATACGGTCCATTTGCCGGGATCGCTGGCCCGGGCGCTCGCCGAAGCTCAAAAAAACGGCGTGGAATTGCTTTCTTACTCTCCGGAGCAAATTGCGGTCAGTTTTTGGGAGATGGCGATTCTGCCCGTGGTCTTTGCCGAACTCGCACGCCAGTACCCTCCTGCGAAGGTGAGCGATCCGTCCTCGCCAATCGCCGCTGCCAACGGCCAGTACATCTTGATCCGCCGCGACGCTTACGATGCGGTGGGTGGACATGCCGCGGTCGCCACTGACCTGCTGGAAGACGTTGCCCTGGCGCGCGCCGTCAAGCAATCGGGCCGCAAGATTTTCTTTCGCTATGCCGCCGACGCGGTTCGCACGCGCATGTACCGGAACTTCTCCCAACTGCGTGAGGGCTGGACCAAGAATCTAGCACTGCTTTTTCCCAACCCTGGCCAGCTTGCGCTGCAGACGGTCGCGTTGTGGGTCGTCCCGTGGATCGCCCTGTTCTTTTACCTAACAAACAGGGCAGGGCACTGGTGGTGGAATCCGGTTTTCGTCGGCGCGTGGCTCTATCTTACGACGCGCCTGAGACGGGCCAACTTCGACTTGGTAGTGCAGTTTCTCGGCGCTTTATTCGGCATGCCGATGTTCGCCTACTTGCTGCTGCGCTCGAAGAGAGCGCACACCAGAGGCAGCGTGCCCTGGAAGGGTCGCACATACTCCGATGAAGAGCGTTTACTGGCAACTGGCCACTGATCACTGGCAACTGGTTTCTTATGGTCTATCTCACGCGCAAAGCTGAATTCTCCGCCTCGCACTACTATCACAACCCGGAGTTCACTCCGGAAGAAAACCTGCGCCTGTTCGGCAAGTGCAACAACCCGAATGGCCACGGCCACAACTACACCCTGGAAGTCACCGTTAAGGGAGAGGTCGACCCTCGCTCCGGCTTCGTGGTCGACCTGAAGCAACTTAAGGAAATCATGCACCGCGAAGTTCTCGACGCGATGGACCATCGCTTCTTGAACAAGGAGGTTCCCGAATTCCTGCATCAAATTCCGACCACGGAGAACATTGCCATCGCCGTCTGGGAGCGCCTGGCCGCGAAGTTGGCGAAGGCCAAACTGCACCGCGTCCGCGTCTATGAAACGCCCGATTTGTTCGTCGATTTCTATGGAGAAGCCTGAGGATGCCCAGAACTCCTCTTGTAAATGGTGTGGTTTGGGAAGGGCACGGCTTCCAGCCGTGCCGTTACGGATCACTAAGAGTGTGGGCTTTGGCCCCTGAGGGACGATGAAAGCCCATCTAACCCGTCGCTATCTCTTTTCCGCCTCGCACCGCCTGCACAGCGATGAAATGTCCGCCGAAGAGAATCAGGCGACCTACGGCAAGTGCAACAATCCGTACGGGCACGGCCACAACTACACCCTGGAAGTCACCGTCAGCGGGGCCGTGGAGGAGCGCACAGGCATGGTCTGCAACCTGGTCGATCTCGACGGATTTGTCGAAAGGGAAGTGCTCGCCCGCTACGATCACGAGAATCTGAATATGCTGAAAGAATTCGCGCAAAACGTGCCTACCACGGAGAATTTGTGCACGCAGATTTACGAAATTGTGCAGCGCGGCTTCCATCTGGCGCATCTGGAAGGAGTGAAACTCGAAGAAACCATGATGAATTCGTTCGAATACGCGGGCGGGCCCGAGCCGAGGAAGTAGCCTCGCGATTCCGATAGTCAGAAAATGAAATTTATGAAACCAGCCAGCGAACCAGCGACCATTACCAGCGCCAGCTTCGAAGATCTTGTCCGTGAAATGCTCATTCGTCTGAGCGAAGATCCCGATCGGGAAGGGCTCCAGCGCACTCCCGAACGCGTCCGCAAGGCGTTGCAGTTTCTCACCAAAGGCTACAGCGAGGATCCCGAGGCCCTGCTCAAGGGCGCCCTGTTTACCGTCGGCTACGATGAGATGGTCATCGTCAAGGACATCGAGATGTTCAGTCTCTGCGAGCACCACATGCTGCCGTTCTTCGGCAAAGTGCACGTGGCCTATATTCCCAAAGGCAAAGTGATCGGCTTGAGCAAGATTCCCCGCCTGGTCGAGCTATTCTCGCGCCGCCTCCAAATCCAGGAGCGCCTGACCACGCAGATCGCCGAGACCATTCAGAACGTGATCGAACCCCAGGGCGTCGGCGTGGTTATCGAGGCCCGCCATTTGTGCATGATGATGCGCGGCGTCGAAAAGCAGCATTCCGCCGCCGTGACGTCGTCCATGCTCGGCTGCTTCCGCGAAGAGGAAGAAACGCGCTCCGAGTTCCTCTCGCTGATCCGCCAGCGCCCGAACGGAATGTAGTACAGATTCGCCGGTCAGCTTCGGGCACTCCGTGCGATAAGATGGCATTCCCGATCCCCTGGGAAAGCAGCAGCGTGGACAATGCTGTACCGTGGAGAAGCGGTGCCATATCATTTCGATTGCATCTTCTACTACGTGTCGGAGATGGAGCGAGCGATTCGCTTCTATCGGGACGTGCTCGGGCTCAAGTCCGTCTCCCGGGACGTTGTCGCCAGATTCGATATTGACGGAGTTCTCTTTGAACTGGTTCCCGCGTCCGGCAGAAGCCAACTGCAAGGCGCCGGAAACGCGCGCTTGTGCCTGCGTGTCGAGAACATGGAGCAGGCATTGCAGGATCTGCGCGCACAAGGCATATTCGTGAGTCCGGCTGAGGACAAGGGCGCGGGCCTCCTGGCCCGTCTTCACGATCCGGATGGAAACGAAATCTGCCTTTGGCAGTATTCTTCGGGCGCATAGCGCCGAGCGGGACAACGGCATGAAAGTGCGCCGAAAACTGTCGCAGAACGGACCAAGGACAATCCCACGTCAAGCCCACGGTCGCCTTAGCGGCCAGGTCGCCCTGGTCACCGGCGCCACCCGCGGCATCGGCCTTGCAATTGCACGAGCACTCGCCGCCGAACAATGCAATTTGGTCGTTACCGGCCGAGACAAGTCAACGCTGCGCCGCATCAGCAGGGAACTGGCACGAAACAAAATTCAGATCCTCGTCCATCCTTGCGACGTCCGCGATCCAGATTCCGTCGACGACTTATTTCGCGCCATCCGCGCCCAGTTCAAGCGTCTCGACATTGTCGTCAACAATGCCGGCATCGCCCATGCCAACCTTCCCGTCGACAAGATTCCTCTGCCCGTCTGGAGGGATGTGATCGGGACGAACCTCGACGGCATGTTCCTGGTCACGCAGGCCGCACTGGTCCTGATGAAGCGCGGCGGCACCGTCGTGAACAATCTTTCTATCGCGGCCAATCGCGTTTTTGCCGGCTCTGCGGCCTACAACGCGTCAAAACACGGGGCGCTCGGTTTCACTAACACGTTGCGCGAGGAGTTGCGCCCGAAGGGAATTCGCGTCATCGGCCTGCTTCCCGGCGCCACCAACACCGAAATCTGGAAGATTCTATGGCCGCAGGCCCCACGTCGAAAGATGCTCTCGCCGCAAACTGTAGCCGAGGCTGCGGTCCAGGCAATCTTGCTTCCCGGCAATGCCACTGTGGAAACTCTTGAGATTCTTCCGAGCGCAGGGACGTTGTAGGTCCGATTTGCCGCGCGCCGAAATTCCAACTAAGATGTCCTCCGCCCAGAAAGCCACACAACGGAGAACACTGATGAAAAGCATATTGACTTTTGCCGCCGTACTGCTCGCGGGAACTTTGCTCACCCTCCCGGCCCACGCGCAAGATGCCATGAAGAAAGAGGCCGCCGTCAAGCCCGCTGTCGGCCCCTCACAGGCCGTGCTCGAGGCCTGGAACGATATCGGCCGCAAGCTGATCGCCATGGCCGAGGATTTCCCGGAAGACAAGTACGATTTCAAACCCACCCCGGCGCAGCGCAGCTTCGCCGAGCAACTGCTTCATGCCGCCAATGCCAACTATTTCTTCACCAACCTCGCCCTGGGACAAAAGCCTCCCGCCGAGGAGGACCCGAAGCGCGACCAATATAAAACCAAGGCCGACATCGCCGCATTCGTGAAGAAGGCTTTTGCCGACGGCGCCGCCGCCATCAAGGCCAAGGGTGACAAGGGCATGTCCGACCTGGCAGTCGACCCCTTCGAACACCAGCAGGTCCGCATCTCGGATATGGCCTATGCGTTCATTGAGCACTCCGGAGAGCACTACGGCCAACTAGCGGTCTACTACCGCGTGGCCGGCCTGGTGCCCCCCGAATCGCGGCCAAAGAAGTAAGGGACGCGGCCGGCGAAGAGACTAGCGTGGGACCGCCAAGTACGTAGGCCTACCACTTGTCATTCCGAGGAGCGAAGCGACGAGAAGCCTCGGTTTCGTTGAGCATCGACACGCTGGCGCGACCTGTGGTCGAGAAGGCCCAAGCCGCGGAGCGGCGAAAGAATGCAGCCCACGGCGCAAGCCGTGGGCTGCTGCGAAATAGTAATCAGCCCCGTAGGGGCGTAAGAGCGTCTACCTAATCGCATACGGATACCTCCGCTGTCTCTCCGGGAAAACCCGGATCAGCGCCAGTCCCGCGATGAATCCGCCGACGTGTGCCCAGAAGGCTACACCGCCCATCGCCCGTCCCTGGTAGGCGATCGAGGTGGCCGCGCCACTCAAGAATTGCAGCACGAACCAGTAGCCCAGAATGATCCAAGCCGGCACATACAGGACAAAAACAAAAAACCATGTCAGCACCCTAGCCCGGGGATACAACACAAAATACGCTCCCAAAATTCCCGCGATGGCGCCGCTGGCCCCAATCGTCGGCAAGTGTGAGTGTGGATCCACCGCCACTTGCGCGAACATCGCGATCAACCCCGTGAGCAGATAAAAGGCCAGATACTTGAAGTGCCCCAGGTAGTCTTCCACGTTGTCGCCGAAGATGTAGAGAAACCACATATTGCCCAGCACATGCATCCACGAGCCGTGCAGAAACATCGCGGTAAAAAAGGGAAGTATGACCGCTGGCAACGAATACTTGGGCGAGCCCGCCAGGAACGCCGTCAGGTGTGACGGCACCAACCCGAACTGATAAACCAGCGCCTCCAGATTTCGCGGATCCGATTTCGTCAGCACCCACTCGCAAAAGTAAATAAAGATATTCAGCCCGATCAGAAAGCTGTTGACGAAAGGCGTGCTGTACCGCGGCTGGTCGTCGCGAAGAGGAAGCATAAGAAATTTGGTAAGTTAGTAGTGGCGTCATCCTGAGCGCAGCCGTTCCTCAGGCGGAGCGAAGGATCTCGCGCGTATCGTCACCGGCTTCAGCAACGATCACCGATTACGCAACTACCAAATTACCAAATCCCCACATGAATGGCGTCCTCATCGTCGATAAGCCCGCTGGATGGACCTCGCACGACGTGGTCAACCGCCTGCGCCGTATCCTGGGCCAGCGTTCCGTCGGGCACCTGGGAACCCTCGACCCGCTGGCGACTGGGGTTCTGCCGCTGGTGACGGGCAGCCTCACGAGGCTGGCTCAGTTCTATACGAGTTCAGAGAAAACCTACGAGGGCGTCATCCGCTTCGGCTTTGCCACCGATACCTACGACGCGGAGGGCGAACCCGTCGGTCCAGCGCAGGCGGTCACGATCAGTCTGGACCAGGTCAGGAAACTCGCCGTCGCCTTCCAGGGGACGATCAAGCAAATGCCGCCGCCTTTTTCCGCCAAAAAGATCCACGGTGTCCCCGCTTACAAGCTGGCGCGCAAACGAAAGGAAGTGATCCTTAAGCCGGTTCAAGTCGAGGTGAAGGAATTTGAGATTCTGGCGGTAGAGGGCGATCGCGCCCGCTTTCGCGCCCGGGTTGCCTCCGGAACCTACATGCGCTCCGTGGCTCACGACATGGGGGAGCGCTTGGGTTGCGGTGCGCACCTAGAGTCGCTGCGCCGCACAGCGGTAGCAGAGTTCGCCATTGCCGACGCCCACACCATCGAGCAAATCGAAGCCGCGGCCAGTCGTGGCCAAGCCGAGGAGTTGTTCGTCCATCCCCGCCAGCTTCTGCCGGAACTTCCTTCTGTCACCGCCGACGAAGCCAACGTCGCCCGCATCCGCAGCGGACGCAACGTCAACCTGCCTGAGCTTTCCCGTGCCCGCCAGGTCAAAGTCTTTCACGGGCAAAGGGAACTGATCGCCATCGCGACACGGATAGCGGGGACGTTGTTTCATCCCAAAATTGTTCTGACGTGCGGCGCGGACACTGCCGTCCCGCGCGCTTGACTTTGTTGTGGCTTCGCTCTTGATCTCAGGGCCCATCCCAGCAGCAACCTCTCACCGGGGAGGGACCTTGCAACCTCGTTACTCCTCTCCCCGCGGAAGCTTCACGATCGAAAACCAGAAGTTCTCCAGCTCCCACACGATGGCCTGGAAGCCCTTGAAATCCAACGGTTTTACCACATAGCAATTGGCGCCCAGGTCGTAGCTTTGCGCAACATCCTTTTCTGAAAGCGAGGATGTCAGAATGGACACAGGAACTCTCCTAAGCTCTGGGTGATGCTTGATCTCCGTCAGAACACCTCTGCCGTCGATTCCGGGAAGGTTCAGATCCAGCAGGACCAGGTCGGGAGTCGGAGCCGAGGCAAATCGACCCCGCTTGTGCATGTAGTCGACAGCCTCGGTCCCGGTGGCTGCGACGGTCAGCTCGATCGCGCGCGGACCGCTCTGCAGAATCTCCCGCGTCAGGTCTGCATCCGCAGGATTGTCCTCCACCAGAAGGATGCGAAAGGACTCCGTCACGCTATGCCTCCCCCGCATTTTGGCATCGTAAAGTAGAACGTCGTCCCAGCGCCCGGAACAGAATCGAACCAGATCTGACCCCCGTGACGTTCCACGATCCTCTTGGCAATCGCCAGCCCAATTCCGGTCCCCTCGTATTCTTCCCGCGTGTGCAGGCGTTGGAACATTTGAAAAATGCGCGCGCTGCTTTCCCTGGCGATTCCAATGCCATTGTCCGCCACGGATAACTGCCACATATCTCCCGCAGGAGTGGCGCGAATCTCAATCCGGGGTGGCTGCTCGCTGTGGAATTTGCAGGCATTGCCGATCAGGTTTTGAAAGACTTGTCCGAGTTGCATTTCATCTGCGTGGACGACGGGCAAGTGTTGCCAGACAATCTTGGCGTTGTTCTTCTCGATCGTCTGCCGCAACTGCGTCACCACCGAAGCCAGCACAGCTCCGGAGTCGGTCGGCTGCAAGGGTCGCGCTTGCGAGCTGACTCGAGCGTAGGCCAGAAGATCCTGGATCAGCCGCTGCATCCGGTGGGCGCCGTCCACCGCGTATCCAATGTATTTGTCCGCCTTGTCGTCCAGCTTCCCCCGGTAGCGTTCCGCCAGAAGTTCGGTATAGCTGGCCACCATGCGCAGTGGTTCCTGCAGATCGTGGGAAGCGACATAGGCAAATTGTTCCAGTTCAGCGTTGGAGCGCTGCAGTTCGCGGGTGTATTCCTCTGCCTCACGCTCAGCTTGCTTGCGGGCCGTGATATCCACCGCGACAATCATCGTTTGCGTCCCGGCGGAGGTGTGGACCGGATTCAGTCCGATCTCGACAGGGAACTCGCCGCCGTCTTTGCGGACGGCAAACAGATCCCGCCCCTTCCCCAGCCCGTGCTGTATCGGAGCGTTATGATAAGCAGCGCGATGCTCCCTATGGAGTCTGCGAAAACGGTCAGGGACCAGCATTTCGATCGACTGGCCCGCCAGCTCATCGCATTTGTAGCCGAACATTGTTTCCGCCACCGCATTGCTTAAGCAAATCTTGCCGGTCTCATCCACCATCAGGATTCCGCTCGGTGACGACTCCACAGCCCGCCGGAAAAGTTCCTCCGCCAGTTCACGCTGCTCGCGCACTTGCTTTTCTTGGAGGGCCCGGCGAATGGCCACCGGCAGACGGGCCAGCGAGCTCTTGAGCACGTAGTCTGTAGCTCCCTCCTTGATGCACTCCACCGCGGTCTCCTCGCCAAGGACTCCGGTGACCAGAATCAGGGGCACACTCGGCTCCTCGTGCAGAAGGACTTCCAGAGCCTCCATCCCGCTCCATTGCGGGAGGTTGTAGTCGGCGAGCACGATGTCTGGACGGTGTGTGTGCAGTTCGCGCGTGAAATCCTACCGTGTCTCCACCACGGCAGAAGTGAATTCGAACCCGGCGCGCCGCAATTCGCACTGAATCAACTCCACGTCCAGCTGGTTGTCTTCGACCAGCAGGAAGTGGACGTCCCTTGCCGGCGCGACTTGGCCGGCTTGAATTCTCATCCCCCGACCTTGCCCGGTGCCGAGAGTTCATGGTTCACGCACGGCTGGTTGATGATCAGCCAGTACATTCCCAGAGTCTTCACCGTCTCGCGGAACTGGTCGAAGTCGACCGGTTTCTGAATATAGCTGTTGGCGCCTGAGTCGTAGCTTTCCACCAAGTCCCGCTCCTCTTTGGAGGAGGTCAAAATAACCACCGGGGTAGACTTGGTCCGAGGATCACTCTTCAGTGCCTTGAGCACTTCCAGACCGTCCACTTTGGGCAGCTTCAAGTCGAGCAGGACCAGTTTTGGCCGCTGATCAATCGATCGGCTGGAGAACGCCCCACGGCAAAACAGAAAGTCCAGCGCCTCCTCGCCATCCCGCACGACAAAGGTAGTGTTTGCCAGTTTTTCCTGGCGCAGCGCATGCAGCGCGAGATCAATGTCGTCCTCGCTGTCTTCCACCAGAAGTATGTCAACAATCGAATTCATGCTCCAGCCTCCGGCCATGGTGGCCGCATTCTTCGCTCCGACCGCCGCCCAGACGGACTCCGGTATTCTCATCTTCGGTTACTTGATGAGTTGGCTTGAATGGTTTCTAGCTGGATTGTTCCACCGGACCCGTCGAAGGCCAGCACATCCTGAGAAATTCAGCTGCACTCGGGAGTTCAAATCGGGAAAACTCCGCCAATGGGCCGCCGCAACGGAAGTACCGTTTTCGGCAGAAATGGGGAAAGACTCACGATTCGTATCAGGGCATCGCTTCAGAGGTTCCGGGAAAAACTCACGAATGCATGCATCCCCGTAGAAGAGCGGCGCTTCAGCAGCTTGCCCTGAGCGAAGCCGAACGGGCCGCGTAAAGCGTTTGCAATGGGCGCGGCCTTCAGTGTGTGCGTGAGAACTAGATTTTGGACGAAGAGGTGGAACAGAATCACCACATCACAGCCCGTTCAGGGCGGCATTCGTTAGCCCCGGACGTAAGTCCGGGGTGGGCGTTGGACAAAGAACAAGTCCCGGCAGGGACGGCACGAGTTCTCACGCACACTCTTCAGCTCCTGTGGTCAGGCGCGGCCGTTGGAAGCGTGTCAATGTCCGATAACGGGTATTATGTAAAGTCCAGGCGAAGGGCCAGCCGCTATGGACGGAGCTCAAGGGGTGTGGGCTACTTGCCTGCTGATCACTGGCCCCTGACCACTGCGTTACTACATCTTGTACTTGCCCAAATCCTCGTCGTTCAAGCCTTCCAGCCACTTGCGCAGCTCGTCGGCGGTCAGTCGGTCGGCCATGTTGGACGCCTGCTTGGAGGTCTTCAGCACCAGCTCATCCACGAAGATCGGACAATCCACCCGCAGCGCCAGCGCCAGCGCATCCGACGGTCGCGAATCCACGCTCACGACCTCTCCGCTCCGCTCCAGCCAGATCACAGCGTAGAACGTGTCTTCGCGCAACTCCGTCACCACCACCTTGTGCACTTGGGTTTCCAGGCCGGTGAGGACGTTCTTGATGAGATCGTGGGTCATGGGCCGCGGCGTGCTCACTTTCTCCATCTCCAGCGCAATCGCGTTGGCCTCGTAAACCCCCACCCAGATGGGCAAAACCGCGTCGCCGGCGACGTCTTTGAGGATCACGATGGGCATCTGCGTGACCGGATCCATCATGAGTCCGCGGATTGTCATCTCCACTTCCATCGCAACCTCCTGACCCCTATTGTTGATTTGTGGATTCCCTGATTGCTGATTGAGGATGGCGGCCTTGGTTTCAAGTCAACAATCAGCAATCAAAAATCAACAATTTTCATACTCTTATACCACCATTTCACCCACCAGGCTGTTGGGAAAACTGCTTGTAATCATCACCGGAACATAGGTTCCCACTTTCGGAACGGCGCCCTCGTGAGCGGTAAAATTCAGCGTCTTGTTCTGTGAGGTGCGGCCAATCCACTGCGCCCGGGCTTCATTCTTGCCCTCAACCATTACTTCACATGTGTTCCCTATGTAGTTCTTGTTGCGCGCAATCTGAATGGACTTCTGCCGCGCCATCATGACCTCCAGCCGCCGCGCTTTCTCCGGATCGGGAATCGCGTCCTCGAGCGCGAGCGCCGGCGTGTTCGGACGTGGCGAGTATTTGAACGAGAAAACGCTGTCGTATCCCACTTCGTCGAGCAAGGTCAGAGTCTCTGCGAAATCGGCCTCGGTTTCTCCCGGGAAGCCGACGATGACATCCGTGGTGATGCTGATGTCTCGCTTCGCGGCCTTGATCCAGGCAATCCGCTCCAGGTATTGCTCGCGCGAGTAGAGTCGCTGCATTTCGCCCAATAAGCGCGTGGATCCGCTCTGCACCGGCAGATGCACGTGATCGCACAGCGTAGGGACCGCGTCGATAGCCTCGACAATATCGCGGCCAAAGTCGCGCGGATGCGACGTCGTAAAGCGCACCCGCCGGATGCCGGCAACTTCTCCCACCGCGGCCAGCAATTCGGCGAAAGTCTTCTTCCCCTCCGGATCCTTATAGGAATTCACGTTCTGCCCGAGCAGCTGAATCTCCGTGTAGCCCAGATCGGCCATCCGGCGGGCTTCCGCGAGCACGGACTCCGACGTCCGGCTGCGCTCCTTGCCGCGCGTGAACGGCACCACGCAGTAGGCGCAGAACTTGTCGCAGCCTTCGATGATGGTGATGTAACCGCGGTGCGGATTGGTGCGGGCAGTGAATTCGGTCTCGAAACATTCGTCGGTCTGGCGATCGTCGAGTCCGCTAGCCCGCTTCCCTGCCTCGATCTGTACCAGCATCTCGGGCAAATTGCGGTACGACGCCGAGCCGCACACCAGCGACACGTGCGGCGCGCGCTCGAAAATCTTTTCGCCTTCCTGCTGCGCCACGCAGCCCAGCACGCCAAACTTCTTGCCCTGCGCCTGCAGCTTCTTGTAGTCGGCCAGGCGATGGAAGACTTTCTGCTCCGCCTTGTCGCGGATGGAGCAGGTGTTGTAGAGGATCAGGCCGGCCTGCTCCACCGTCTCCACCCGGCGGTATCCCTCCTGCACCAGCGTGCCAATGACCTTTTCCGAGTCATGCACGTTCATCTGGCAGCCAAAGGTTTCCAGGTAAAAGGTTTTCTGCGAGTCCCCAGACATATAGGAATTCAGTATAAGCGATGCTTGTGTGGGATGCTCGTGTGGGTCGGACACTGTTGCCTGCGGCCTGGCCGTGTCGAGGCCTTCCTTCAGCTCCTGTCAGCCCGTCGCCTAATAATTTCAAATGCGCTGACCCACGACCTTTTGTTCTTGACCAATTCGATCTGTTTCTCCGCGAGTAGCACGTCAAACGCGATCTGGCAGTCTAGGACACAACGCAGATCTGATCCGTCGAAGAGGATGACGCGCTCGTAGTCGCCCCCGCCCACACTCGTCAGGCAGTCCGCCGAGAAGCCATTAAAGGAGACGAAGAGAGCCTTAGTGTCGCCCCCGAAGCTTCGGGTGGCACGGTCCCGGAGAACCGATACGTCCCCTGCGTTGCTCTTTTCTGACTTCCAGCGGATTTCCACAAAGTACCAGTGCTTGTCGAAATAGAACAGGCCGTCAACCTGCTCGCCGGTTCGTTGAAATGGCCCTTCTGACCGCTCGCTGTAGTAGCTAAAAATGTCGTTCATTAGAGTTTCAAAGCGATCGCCTCTTTCCTTCTTTGTCGGTAGGACGTAGACGGCGTCAAACTCATCCCTGAAGGCTTGCAGCTTTGCGTGGTCCAGTTTGGTGATTTGGCCCCTCGCCTCTCGTTCTTTTTGCATTGCGCGCTCACGTTCTTCTCGCTCGCTGCTCTCCTCCTGGTCCTGCTGCGCTTTAAACTCCTTCCAAACTGCGCGAAATGCGGCCAAGGATTCCTCTGCTTGTTGCCGCCGATCACGCGGTACACTTTGGATGTCCTTCCAGTAGTTCATCTTGGTCAGTATGCGCTTGGCAACTACCCACCCCTCATCGCCGTATTCGGCAAGTTGCTCAAGGATAAAATGTGCGGTCTTAATCGTTGGGGTGTCTGCTTGTTGCTTTGCTACCTTGGCCAAGAGCGGCTGCGGCAGGTCGCAGTCCTTATAGAAGGCAAGCACCTTGGGTTTGTACCAGAGGACGTCGCGGATAGCGACGGCTAAGGGATTCGCTATGTCCTGGGGTACACGCATGTGCTCCCGGCTCCGCCTCCACTTCAGTTGCACCCGGTTCCTAGGGGGCGACGACCCTAAACCAGTCCCTCATTACTTGCTTGACTCGCTCCACTTCTTCCACGGGCACTTCTGTCATATGACAGACGGCATTGCGGATGTGGGAAACATGCCGCGCTTCCTGAATAAGCGATTTGTCGCGGATGATCTGTACGAATTCCTCTTTCCACCGCTCGTCCATAATCCTCAAGAGCTGTGGAAGGGTCGAGAGGGCCAGTTTGTCCCGAGACCCCAGGGCCATCCAGGTCTTCGTTTCCTCTGTTTGCTCCAGTTTCTCGACTTCGTCACGAACGTCCTTTGGAACCTTGTTCCACCAGTTTTCCTTGTCGTCCTCGGCGAGGGTGCTCAGCACAAGCTCTCGAAGAAAGCTCTCAAAGACAAAAAACAACTTGAATACCTCCGCAGTCCTTGATGCCCTTCTTACCTCGTTGGGCAGGACCATCGCTAAATCAAATGTCTTCGAAATCAGCAACGATTCCGCAGGCACGGTATTAGGCTCATCGCGCACCTTCTTTTCGGCGCTTTGGCCCAGCATTAGGAATAGGGCTAGAGAGTTATCGCTCATTGCAACGCCTTCCGGATGGCGTTGAAAATATTTAGGTAGGTCTCCTCGGTCCCGTTGGAAGGGAGATGCACCTGGATGTTGTAGTTGAATTCTGGTCGGAATTTTCCCTTGTGCCGATCTGCGGATCTTGCCTCCTCGCCTGCCTGCTCCTTGACTGCGTCTTCCGTCTCATCCTTCGATTCGGGCGTACCCTTCGTTCCACTGAAGTCCGCGATCTTAGCCAAAGCGTTGAACGTGTAGGCTATCGCAGCGGTCATGTCTGCATCCGTGCCCGCAACCTGTGCGATGAGGCCCTTCAGCTGGTCGAGCGGAAGCTCGTATGCCTTTTCGTTAGCGGCAAATAATGGCTCATATGCCTTTTTCATGGCCTCCCCGATCGCGCGGGCTGCCGCCGCAGGATTCTTGAGCGGTGCATAGCTGGCCGTTGGCTTGCCCGCTGGGTCGAGGAAGCCAAGCTTTTTCAAATAGGGGATCAAGGGCCGGTCCCCCGTTCCCTTTAGGCCCAGCGTCTCGTAGAGAAAACTATGCGTGAACGCATCTGGGGCCTTGGCTGCAGCAATTGCCTGAAAGAGTTTCCCCAGGTTCTTGTAGCTTGCTAAGTACGGCAGGTCTTTTGGCATGTGCTGCCTCCCGAGAAACACGATGCTAACATGCACGCTCTTTTGCGTCAAGAACAGAGAGACATGCTATGTCCAATAGCTTGGTGGCAGCGGACATACAAGACACAGGCAAGACATAGCGGGTGAGCCCCACCTCTTACGTTCTTCGCGAAGGATGGCGTTCGACATACCTCACGTCTTGGGGTTTTGATGTTCTGCGCGGGGCTGAGGTCCCTATTCACAGGGCGTTTACGCGGCCCTGAAGGGCCGCTCTTCCACGGTAGTGCACTCCGTCTGCAGAAGTGCGTAGGTCCTTCGCTTCGCTCAGGATGACAATGTGCTGCTATTTGCGATTGGGGCAGACGGCACAGCGGACCGACAGCTCTGGACAGCGGCAGCGGATGGGGATGTGTTTGCGCCCGCGAGCTTTCGGTTTGCAGGCTAGCAGGCACCAGGCTTCGCGATAGATCTCGTAGCGGGCGTGACGGCGGCTGTGCGGGTTGAGATGGAATCCGGTGTGGGGAACGACGGCTTCGATGGGGATCACGTACCAGATGTTGTCCGCGACGATATAGGCGGCGATGAAGTCAATTTCATTGGCGGTGTAGAGTTCGCTGACGCCTCCGGCGTGCACGCTGTACCGCGATCCGTCGAAGCTGGTGGCGCACTTGACCTGGATGCGCCAGATGGCGTTGCCGGAGTCGACGAGGAAGTCGTAGCGATTGTCGTCTCCCCAGGGCTTGGCCACGGCAAAGTACAGGCTGGAGGCTTTGGCGAGGAAGGCGGCTTCGACGGCGTCCCCGAGACGGCGGCGCGAGGGCGAGGCTACGGCGTGGAGGTCGGGGACGACGATAGTGTAGGGGGTGGTTGGGTGCTCGTTGTCCGTTGCCATAAATACAAGAGGCGCAGCGGATGGCTGCGCCTGGATGCTCCTTGCTGGAAATATCCGGCCCTAAGACACGAAAAGCGCGGCCTGAGGCTGCGCTTTTCTCCGATCTATTGATCCTATATCTATTATATCAGGTTCGGATGGGTAAACCCCCACAAACAGGGGATTTATTTACTCTTTTGAATGTGGCGGTTGCGGGGAATCGGGGGCGTTTGGGGGCTTGACAAGCTTTTCCACGGGGAGTGGTCGGCCTTAATGGAACGAGGTACAGGGATGATCCTTCGCTTCGCTCAGGATGACTTGGTGACGGAGTAGAAGGGGGCCCCCAAAGAAAGGCCCCACTTCTCGCAAAAGACGCGAGAAATGGGGCACCCTTCAATTCCCTTCCACACTAGTCGATGCTTTGGAAGCTGATCTTAAGGATCTGACCGTTGTTTCCTACGAACCATCCTGCGGACGGATTGGCGAATCCGACCGCCCAGTAGCCGCTCACCTGGGAAAGGGTGAACCAGTGGCCTCCTTCATCGGGAGTCCAGGCTGCCGATCCTGAGCTGAAGTTAGGCAACATCTCGGAGGTGACCACCACCGTGCGGTCGAATGCACCGTTGTTTGCGCCCTGGTGGCGATGGCGCAAGCCGTTCGCGTAGGCCAGACAGAAGATGGCTCCCGGGATCGGCGGCGGGTTCGTCAGAGTCCAGATGTGGCCGCCATCGCTTGAGATGGCCGTCTGACCATAGCCGTTGCTGGACAAGTCGCCGCCACCGACAATGCCATGCCGCGCGTCGCGGAAGGCCACCGAGAAGCCGCCCGCGCTGGGCGAGCTTACCAGCGGAGTGTCATAAGCATTCCAGGTGTTGCCTCCATCCGTGGTGGCCAGGATGCGGGAGATCGTGGAGCCGCCGGTGGTGATCCAGGCATTGTTTTGTCCCTGGGTCGTGATGCAGGTGCCACTCGAGGAAAACGAGGCTTCGCCCGGCAGCGCTGGCGGCATATTGCTGGCGATCGACTCCCAAGTCATGCCATCGGTGGTGCGAATGGCGGGAAAGACTCCGCTGACCGAATCGCTGTGCGCGATGCCGCGCTCCGGTGTCCAGAACGCGAAGCAATCGTAGAACGCATTCACCGTTTCATTGGTGAACTGGATATCCCAGGTCGCGCCGCCGTCGGTGGTTTTGTAGATACGGAAGTCGGTCGTGTTATTTCCAATCGACATCAGGTAAGCGATCTTGTCGCTGACGCCCTGCACGTCCCGGAATTGCAGAGCCTCGGCTCCCGGGACGACCCCGGACTTCCACATGTTTCCACCGTCGGTGGTAACCACATACGTCCCTCCGGTTCCAGCTGCCCAGACTACCTGCGAGTTCACCGGGCTGACGGCAATGAGCAACTGGTTCGTGCCGCTCTGCTGGAATGTGAGTTTGGGTTGATGGAATGGTGACGGTTCTTGCGCCAGGACGAGGGTTGCGGAAGCGGCCAGCAGGACAACCAGCAGCGAGGGTTTCGTCATAGAAACTCCTGGAAGGGATTTGCCGGAAAGAAACAAGTATCGAACTTTGCCGGGATGAGTATCAAACAAAGGCCTCCCGAGGTCAACACCGGAGCGACTCTACTAATTTTGCGTGCGCGGCTTCGCTGGCGCCCAGCGGGGATCGCCCGCTCGCCTCGAGACTCCGTCCCGAAACGTCTTCGGTCTATTGCGCAAAAGAAGGGGCTTGGCCCAATCACGTAGCGTTTGGCTTACCGACCAGGAACAGGGGCGTCTATGCCGGAAGCAAGCGTGGAGGAAGTTCGGTGAATTGCAAGTTCTCGCCGTGGAGCTGGAGCATGGGCAAAATACTATCGATCGCGATTCTTCTCGGGGCCAACGTTGTAGGCTTCGCGCAGACGGACCTGCCAAAACCTGCCTATGACTTCTCCTTGCCGCGGGAGGAGAAGATCAAGCTGGCGGAGAGCGCTGCGCCCCCAGAGATTTCAGCTCAAGCCACCGTCTATCTGTTGGAGCAGACTGGATACGCAAAGATTCGCGAGGGCACGAATGGGTTCTCGTGCTTCGTGGATCGACAGACTCCGCTCAACCTGGAGCCGACCTGTTTCGACGCCGAAGGAAGCGCGACAACCCTGCTCACCAGGCTGTACGCGGAGGAACAGCGGGCCAAGGGCAAGAGCGAAGAACAGATCAAGGCAGAAATTGACGCGGGTTACAAGAGTGGAAAATATAAGGCTCCGCGCAAACCGGGCATCGTGTATATGATGTCCGACCACGGTACCCTTCTGGTTGAGGGAAAGCTGGTTCACATTCCGCCGCACCTGATGTTTTATGCTCCCTACGCGACGGACAAAGACATTGGTTCCCCACCGGCAGCTGCGAACATGCCGCATCTGATCAGGCCCGGTCAGCCCGACGCCTACATCATTGTGGTCCCCGGTCCCGTAGAGCACCCTGGTCATTAGATGGATGCATCGGTGCATCCCAGCGACTGGACTTCGAGCGTGGCCGCGGAGAACAGAAAAATTCTGCCAGGTACCTCACGGGCTGAAGCCCTGTCGATACCTGGCAACTCTAAATGCAGGCCTGGAAGGCCTGCTCCACCGAAGCCCGTGACCACTATTTTCCGGCGCCGCCTTTTAACTCGACAACGATGATGTCCATGGGTGTATCGCCGGTATTCTCAGGATTGTGGGTTTGAGCGGGTGTGTACTGGGCGTCCCCGGCCTTGCCGCTGGCGTCCTGAGTTTTGCCGTCGGGAAACGTGAATTTCACTTTGCCATCGTTGAGGAACACAGCGACCGCATTGGGATGGCTGTGCATCACCGATTTCTCATGCGCCCCGTAGTGGACGCGGAGAATCCGCACCTGCGCGTTCTCCATTTCGACCTTGTAATGCTTGGGATCGACCTTGGCGGCATCCTGGGAAAACGCGACTGCGGCGACGAAGAAACACAACAGCGCACAACAAACGACGAACCGTGGCTTCATAGAGGCTCCTTGGGATTGTCCGATTGAAAGACGCCGCAGTCTACCTTCGAGGGTTGGTGGTGTCAATCCAATGGAAAAAGCAGCCGGGCTTTCGCCCGGCTCGGAAATACAATGTGGCGGAGTGCGTTCAGTTCGGACTGGTAAGGGCAGTGCCTTCAGCCGGCCCGCCTTTCACCAAGTCTGTTTTGATGGTTGATTTCTGATTGGCGACCAGGTCGATGTCGGTTTCGAAGTTCTGGTATCCGGGGAGGGTGATTCTCACCTTGCGTTTTCCGGGGGTGACCAGCAAGGCCTTGCCCACTCCGCCAAACTCGGCCACATGTCCCACAAAAACGCCGTCCACAAAAACGGCGGCCCGATTGGGATTGACTTCCAGTTTGATTTCCGACGTGACTTCAGGCAATTGCACGCGGAGGTCTTTTGCCATCTTCACCGCGATCGTCTGGGTATCTCCCGCGCGTATCAAAACTGTTTGCACGAAATCCAGATACCCGCCCTGGCGCACCGTAATCTGGTGTTCCCCAGGCAGGAGCAGAACTTTCTTCGATCCTCTGAGTTCCTGGAGATAACCAACGTACTGGCCATCGATCCAGACGCCGGAAGTTTTCTCGACCTTGGAGGCGCCGACGAGATCGATCTCGCCCAACACGTCATTTCCCGCAAAGGCGGAAGCAACGAACAAAAGCGACGAAGTGAGGAGAATGAGTAAACCAGCGAGGTGAATCTTTCGCAAATTCGGCATGGGAGTCCTCCTCGTGCCATTTTAGATGCCGGAATCCGGCGGAAAGCAACGCTAACTTGTGTGTTCGAGGTGCCAAGAGAGATTCCTTTGCGCCGGAGGGATCATAACGGCGGCCTCAAGCGCTAAGCTCTCATTGCGTTCGATGCTTAGGCGGCCCTGAAGATCGGCTCTTCCCGGGCAATACGGGCGACTGAAACGAATCACGCGGGCGAGGGCGCCCGCGCCACACGGGATTTGCGCGAGCAAATAACAGTTAGAAGGTTGTGGAAAATCAGTTCAAGCGGCCGAGGCTTGGTTAGCGGGCACAGAACGCAATGAGGATCGCGATTATGGTCGCGAGGAACACAGTGGGAATCAGCCCCGGCATCTTCATTGGCCGGTTTGCCGGAACCCACTTCGCGCGGCCGGCTTGTTCCCGGTTCATCGCACTATCATGCGATACGGGGCAAGCCTTTGGAATGGCCCCACCCGACCATTTGGAGTAGCCCCACTAGACCATTACGTTAGTCACCACCGCGCGTGTCCACGGTTTCGTTGCGCTCCAGAAAGCCGTGCAACCATCCCAGGACGTGCTTCCAGCCATCGGCGTGGCTGAACGCGGCTTGCGGATCTACGGCAAATCCCTCCTGCCGAACTCGCACCAGCGTGCCCGTGCCTGCCTTGCGCGGACCGCTGGGCTGCAATCCGTGGACGCTGTGCGGCTCGAGCTGCCAGCGCACCACAGTCTTGAGCGGGCCAGTCCAGGAGGCGACCCAGGTATGGACGAGCCGGCGAGGCGGGTCCACTTCGAGGTACTCACCGTCGACACGAAAGGGCTTGCCATCCGCGCCGGCGCCCACGCTCGACCATTTGCCGCCGGGACGGACGTCGGCCTTCCACTCCGTGACGCGATAGAGATCCTTCTGTCCCCACCACTTCGGCATCTGGGTGGGGTCGGTGATGGCCTGGAAGACACGGGCGGGCGGCGCCGCGATGAAGATCTCAGCGACAACGGCATCCTGGTCGGGAGTGATCGTGATGGTGGCCATGGTGTCTCCTTAGAGAAGTCTGGTGCTCTCCGATTCCTCCGGCCAATGAAGGCCGCAGGGATTCTCCCACGGCGCCTGGCTGTGCTTGGCGGGACAGCTGAGGCGGCTGTCCCCACACCAAGGCGAGCTTCATACGGTCAGCTCTCCACGAACTGTCTCAGTTGCTCCACGACGCCCGGCCAGCCGCCGCTGTAATCCTTGCGGGCGACGGGTTCTTGGGCTAGGCCGCTATGGGTCACCTTCACCTGCGTGCCTTTGCCTTTGGCCGACAATTCCCAGCGCACTAAGGTTCGCCGTTTCTTGTCCTCGTGCCAGTTGGCGATCCAGGTGTAGGCCAGCACGCGGGGCGGATCATATTCGAGCACCTCGCCGTCGCAATGGAACTTGCTGACCCCGTTGACATTGAGCGTGCCCTGCTGGGTGTCATAGCGCCAGCGGCCGCCACGCTTCTGCTCCAGCGCAAAGCTTTCGATCTGACATTGCTCACTGGTCCACCACTTCATCACCTGCCGTGGATCGACGAGCGCCTGGAAGGCGCGCTCCGGCGGCACGGCTACGTGAATTTCGCAGACGATTGCATCTTGATCCGGTGTAACGGAAGTTGTCGCCATAAGTTTGCTCCTGCCTCACTTTTCGACGAAGTTTTTGAGCGCCTGCACCAGACCCGGCCAACCCTGGCTGTATCCCTGGCACGCGGCGGGCATCTGGGCCAGACCGCTATGGATGACCTTGACGCGCGTTCCCGTCTTCGTGGGCGTGAGTTCCCAGCGCACCACCGTGCGGTGCGTCGGAACCTCGTGCCAGTTGGCAAACCAGGAGTAGGCGAGCAGGCGTGGCGGATCCATTTCGAGGATTTCGCCGTGATGGTCGTAATCGGGTCCAGCGCCTGCTCCCTTGCGCTCCCTGGAGAGAAAGTGCCACTTCCCTCCTGTCCGCGCGTCCATTTCCCAGACCTTCATCACGAAGGCGTCGTTCGTCCCCCACTGCAGCGCCTGCTCGCGAGTGATCAAGGCTTCAAAGACGCGCTCCGGCGGCGCGGCGATGTCGATTTCGCTGATCACAGCGTCGCGGTCGGGAGTGATGGTGGTGCTGGCCATGGTTGGCTCCTTTATCCTTCGTGCTGCGCCCTCAGACGCTAAAGCCGATCCCCATAGGGCTCTACGCGGCGCTGAAGCACCGCTCTTCCACGTCTTGCCGGCTCACATTCTGTTTCATTACATCTTGCGATGCAGGTCAAAGAGTTCTTTGGTCTCCTTGCCATGATCGAGGAAGGTCCATTCCTCGGTGTGATGATTGGGATCAAGCATGGCAATTACCAGGTGATGCATGTGTCCGGCGTCGGGACTGGCCAGGTTGGTGGCATCGAGGAAAGTGAAAGTGATGGTCTTGCCGTCCGGCGACGCACTGGCCTGCATGCGTGGCTGGTTGCCCGCACCGCAATAGTGGGTCATGAGCAGCTTGTCGGGACCATCGAGGTGGAACATGGAGATCATATTCTCGGGGCCGTGCCCGTGAATCTCACTCATGAGCGCCGAGCCACCGGCGGTGTCGCGAAAGGAGACTTCGAGGTCGTGGCCGTTGGCCTTCCCCTCCCAGGATCCGGTGAGGACTTTGAGCTGGTTGAAAGATTTCTGAGCGTCGGACTGGGCCAGAGCCACAGCCGAGGCCAACACCGCGAACATCGTTACTGCTATACGAATTGATTTCGTCATGGATTTTTTCCTTTCGTTTGGTGATGGATACAGGGTCATGGTTTTTGACTTCCCTTGGATCTGCGAGGGGCCTGCGACTCCCGTGCATGTTCCGCTTCGACAAAGGCCTTCAGGCTGGCGAGGCTGGCGCTCCAGAAGGTGCGGTACTGCTCGAGCCAGGAGTCAACCGCCCGCAACGGTTCGGGATTGAGCTGGTAGACCCGGTGGCGGCCTTCGCGATGCTCCCGCACCAGATGCGCCCGGCGCAAAAGCCGCAAGTGCTTGGAGATGGCGGGACGCGAAACCGGGAACGCCACCGCGATTTGTCCGGCGGGCTGGCTGCCCCGGCGAAGCAGATCGAGAACGGCACGGCGGGTGGGATCGGCAAGGGCCTGGAACGTGGCCTCCGGCGAATATGTAACCGAACGGTGACGCATGATGTGTAACCATACAGTTACGGGAATGGCGTGTCAAGGTTTTTTCGAAAGAAAATTCCACAGGGGCTGAAGCCCATTTAGGTGGGCGTTTACCCGGCGCTGAAGCGCCGGTCTTCCACCTCACGCTGCGCGATCTCGAAGTTGGCCCTACTTCGGTTGCAGTTATCGTCCGTTCGAGACCAGATCGAGGAAGGCCTGGTGCACGCGCGTGTCAGTGGAGAGTTCGGGATGAAACGTGGCGGCCATGACTTTTCCCTGGCGGACAGCGACCGGGTCAGCGCCTTCGGTGGCGATGACTTCAACGCCGGGACCAACGCGCTCGATCTTGGGAGCGCGGATGAAGACCATCTCCAGGGGTGAGCCGCTTGGCTCCTCATTCTTAGGGACAAATCGGCCTTCGCGAATCGAGCTGTCGATCTGGCGTCCGTAGGCGTTGCGGCGGATGCGGATGTCGAGCGCACCGAGACCGGCCTGCTTGGGGTTTTCGACTTCGGTGGCCAGTAGGATCGCGCCGGCGCAGGTTCCGAAGGTGGGTTTGGCGTGGACGAACTGCTTCAGCTTCTCGAACCCGGCCTCGCCCAGAAGTTTGAGGAACGTCCCGGACTCGCCGCCGGGGATGATGAGGCCGTCGATTCCATCGAGCTGCTCGGGCTTTTTGACGAGCACAACTTCGGCTCCCAGCTCTTCGAGCCGCCGGCGGTGCGCGTCGAAATCGCCCTGCAGGGCGAGGACTCCGATCTTCATGGCAGTTCAATCTTGTAGCGCAGGCATCTTGCCGGCTGTCTTGGCGGCATCCTGCCCTCAGGTGCGGCGCGGGACGCCCGCACAACGGCCGCCAGGACATCGGCGCTACTGTTTAGATTCGATGGCTAGGATAACCGATTCCCAGGTTGCGATTCGTCATGGCGCAAAGGAGCCGGTCATCACTGTTGTCGCCTAGTTCGGAGCGCTGGAAGCGCTGCGCCACCCAAAAGCCCGCTCTTCATGCACTCGGGAATCCCACCCTTCTGAAAGCGCGAAGGGTGGCCACCAGCCTGAATGAAGCGAAGGAACTCTGCGACTTGGACAGAGTTGTTCGCGCGCGTGCCGGATTGGGAAGTCACAAAGGAAATTTTGACTTTGGGTGGCGCAGCGCCTCCGGCGCTGCGATATGTTTGGAAAGAATGTGCGGCTTTCAGCCGCTGAGGTGCTTTGTGGCGGCTCCTCACCGTGGCAATACTGGATACGGTTGCTATTTCATCACTGCTTCCACTTTTCAGAAGCGGAACATACTGCAGTCCGACAGGATGGCCAGTCTCTTCGTTGAGGTTCTGCTCCATTACCGTCGACGAGATGAATATCTCTTGCATGAATTTGTGGTGATGCCCGATCATTTCCACCTGTTGATCACCCCGCTTAAAGCTCTGGAAAGGGCCTTGCAACTGATCAAAGGCGGGTTCTCCTTTCGGGCGAAAAAGGAACTGGGATTCGTTCATGAGATTTGGCAATCCAGCTACTACGATCGGCGGGTGCGGGATGCCGAGGAGTATTTCGCTTTCCGTGAATATATTAGGCGGAATGCGGTGAAGCGAGGGCTGGTGGCTGCGGCCGAGAGATATCCCTACAGTTCGGCATGGCCTGAGGTTCAGTTGGATGGGGCACCTCAGCGGCTAAAGCCGGTCATCACTGTTGTTGCCTAGATCGCAGCGCTGGAAGCGCTGCGCCACCCAAGAGGCCATTGCTTCGGACATTCGGGAATCCCGCCCTTCGACTCTGCTCAGGGCAGGCTCCTTCTAAAAGCGCGAAGGGTGGGCCACCCGCCGGTGGCGTTCTAGGCAGACTGCCCTTCGGCTTCCTCGTCTGGCTCCTCCTCGTCCTCGGCGGCTTTGCTCAACTCATCCTCGGACAACATCATCCAGTCGGCGAATGAGGCCCGACTCTTCACAAGGGCTCGGGCATACGCGTAGGCATAGTAAGGGAGCAGCAGCGTCTTCACAATATAACGTTTGAGCGGCGGATCGGGTTGAAGCACTGCCGTGAGCTCGACTCGGTCGGACTGCGTCAGGAAAAGTGGCATCAGAAACTGGTAGTCGCCGTGATACCACTGAGGAATGACAACCTCCTCTTTTCGCTTTAGCTGGATCTCTCCGTATATGGCCCGAAAGACAAGGTGCTCGTTGAATTTACCACCGAGGGCGTTCTTGAAAACCTCAATGAGTCTCGTCTGGTTTCTTGAATCGCCCATTATGTGAGTTATGTTCCATTGGTTAAAATGGATCAACCAGGCCTGATTAAACTCCGGCGGCTCGTACTTCAAAGCGAATGCGCTGCCATCCTGGCCCGCCGGAGCGTTCCCGGTTCCGACCTTGTTGAACTGCCAGTATGGAAAGTCGCGACTGTTGCGCTGGTAGATCAACCAAATCGGATCAGAGGTAACATTGACTAGTCCTCCGGGACGCCAGAAAGCGATATTCTTAGTCTTGTCCTCGTATACCTTTGATTGCGATTTCGCGATCTCGAAACTTGCCCGGAGGTAGAGCTCGAGTACCTTCCGGTCGTGACCCCAAGGCTCTTTCTTAGTAACCGTCGCGACCTCTTCGAGCCATTCTGGATGACGATGACGCCCGAAGCCGTATAAAGGGACCCTTTTGCTGAGATCCATATATCCCCCTTCCTTAACGTTTCTGAACCGTAGGTAGCGGCACTACCATCCCCTGGTTTGCAGCATGTGCGCTTCATCCAGTCCCGCCACAGCGAGGCCCTTCATCGCCCCCGCTAGGTCTTCGCTGACTTCAAGTAACACTTTAGGGTCGTTGAAGTGCGTGGCGGCCTTCACGATGGCGCGGGCGCGCTTCTCGGCTTCGGTCGGGTCGGCGAAGGTGGTGGAGTCCTTCATGAAGATTCCCGAGCCGACGAACACGGCTTCCGCTCCGAGTTGCATCACCAGCGACGCGTCGGCGGGGGTGGCGATGCCTCCGGCGGAAAAATTCGGCACCGGAAGCTTCCCTGCTTTCGCGACCATGCGAATCAGTTCGTACGGAGCCTGGTGTTCCTTGGCTTTGGCGTAGAGCTCTTCTTCGCTGAGCACGGTGAGGATTTTCATCTCCTGCACGATCTGGCGGATGTGCTTGACGGCGTGGACCACGTCGCCGGTGCCGGCCTCACCCTTTGTGCGGATCATGCACGCGCCCTCGGCGATGCGGCGCAGGGCCTCGCCCAGGTTGCGCGCGCCACAGACAAACGGAACCTTGAAGGCGTGCTTGTCCACGTGGTGGGCCTCGTCGGCGGGGGTAAGGACTTCGGATTCGTCGACGTAATCGACGCCGAGTTCCTGAAGGATTTGGGCTTCGGCAAAATGTCCAATGCGGCACTTGGCCATCACCGGGATCGACACGGCGGCCATGATCTCGCGAATCTTCTTGGGCGAGGCCATGCGGGCTACGCCGCCTTCGGCCCGGATCTGCGCTGGGACGCGTTCGAGCGCCATCACGGCGACAGCGCCGGCTTTTTCGGCGATGGTGGCCTGCTCGGCGTTGGTGACGTCCATGATGACGCCGCCCTTCAGCATCTCGGCGAGGCCGGTCTTCAGACGGAGACTGGTGGAACTGCCATTGTTCTGCGACATGGGTGGATACCGTGGGTACCTTTTCGCAAGCGCGAAGGATGAGCCGGGGTGTGGGCCGACGGCCTGTTCTTATTTTACAGGGCATTCATAATTCGCGGTACCCTGCGATGAAAGGAAAAGCGTTCGCCCATGTTTAAATACATGTCTGAGAAGGTCGCTCCGTGCATCGAATCCGGCGCTTAGCCATGTTTGTTTTAGGAGAGCGAAGCTTGTAGGAGGCGGGAAGATCGAAGTAGTGGACGCCGGCTCGTAGTGACATCCCCGTCCCCTGCGGGGACAATCGGTTCCCTTCTTCTTTGCTGACCCGGGACTTGCGTCCTGGGCTATTATCTACCGGCCCTACGGGGCTGCAGCGCGATAGTCCGAACCTCCCTGCTATCCCGATACTCGGATGTTCCACAGATCTGATGGCTGACCGCTGATGGCTGACCGCTGGTTTATCGCTCCACGTACTTGGCGAACATCTTCACCGGATCAATGGCGACGAACATGCCGCGGCTGCGCGCCAGGACCTCGTTCTTCTCGTTGAGGATCTCGGCGAGATTGACGTGGGTACGGCCGCGGACTTTGATTTCGCGTCCTTCGACGCGCAGCGGCTTGTAGAGCGGGACGGGCTTGATGTATTCGACGGTCATCTCGCGGGTGAGGGCGATGACGTGGCGGAGTTTGTTGACCTTGCCCATGGCGTCGTCGAGGATGGTGGCGATGATGCCGCCGTGGCAATGTCCGGGAGGTCCGGTGTAACGCTTGCCCAGGCGGAAGCGGCAGATGGCCACCTTGCGCTCTTCGTCGAGGGTGAACTTCAGGCGCATGCCGTCGGGATTATTCATCCCGCAGGCGAAGCAGTAATTCTTCTGCAGCTGGACATAGGGGGTGTCGTGGCCGTGGCCCGAAGGCTTGTGGGGCATGAGAATGATTCTAACGCGCGTTCGTGGAGGGGGCTCAGAGTCAACGGATTTTGATCGCAGAGGGCGCGGAGAACACCCGGTGAGTACGCAGAGAAAAGCCCTCGCAGCGCGCAGGAACTTAACGTTCCCTTCTCTCCCGCGTCGAATTGGAGTATACATATCGGTTTTGAAATCAACTGCCTTTCCCGGAGCCCTCCTTTGAAATCGCGCTTGGCTGCACTCCTCGCTGCCGTTTTGTTCGTACTCGCCAACCTCATCGCAGTTGCTCAAGAAAAAGACGCCGACAAGATGGCGCAAGCGGCGCCTGACAGCTCGTCCGCCAAAAAGGCACAGAAGAAGGCTCAGAAGAATGATGAAGCGAGGAAGGACGAGGCGAAAGACGACACCTCGAAAGAAGAAAAAAAGCCTGGCATGAATGCCGACACCTTCTCCGGGCTGAAATTTCGCTCGATAGGGCCGGCGGTGGCTTCGGGACGCGTGATGTCGATCGCGGTGAATCCCAAAAATAAGGTCGAATACTACGTGGGCGTGGCCTCGGGCGGCGTGTGGAAGACCACGAATGACTGCACCACGTGGACTCCCGTGTTCGATGAACAGGGATCGTACTCAATCGGCTGGGTGACGCTCGATCCGAATGATGCGTCGGTGGTGTGGGTGGGCGCGGGCGAGAGCAACAGCCAGCGCAGCGTGGCCTACGGTGACGGAATTTACCGCTCCGACGACGGCGGCAAGAACTGGCAGAACCTGGGACTGAAGAAGTCGGAGCACATTGGGCGGGTGGTGGTCGATCCACGGGATTCGAAAGTGGTGTACGTGGCGGCTGAAGGGCCGTTGTGGGGACCGGGCGGAGACCGCGCGTTGTACAAGACAACCGACGGCGGCAAGAACTGGAAGGCGGTTCTAACCATCAGCGAGAATACCGGCGTGGTGGACGTGGCCCTGGATCCGGCGAATCCCGATATCGTCTACGCGGCGGCCTATCAACGGCGGCGGCATGTGTACACGATGATCGATGGCGGGCCGGAGAGTGCGATCTACAAATCAACCGACGCGGGCGCGACTTGGAACAAGCTGAAGAATGGATTGCCGACCGTGGATATCGGTCGCATCGGGCTGGCGGTTTCCCCGGCGGATCCCAATGTGGTTTACGCCATCATCGAGGCCGCTGACGGCAAGGGCGGCATCTTTCGCTCCAACGATAAAGGAGCGACGTGGGAGCGGCGCAACGAGTTCGATGCGATCGGAATGTACTACGCGCAAGTGATCGCCGACCCGAAGAATGTCGACCGGATTTTTGTGATGAACGTGGAATTGCGTGAATCGCTTGACGGCGGCAAGACGCTGCACAAGGTGGCGGAGACGAATCATCACGGGGACAACCACGCCATCTGGATCGATCCGGACAACACGAAACATTGGTTGCTCGGCTCCGATGGCGGCATGTACGAAACCTACGACAACGCCGAGCACTGGCAGTTCAAGGCCAATCTGCCGACGGTGCAGTTCTATGACGTGGCCGTCGACAACGCGCTTCCCTTCTACAACGTGTGCGGCGGGACGCAGGATAACTTCTCTTGGTGTGGGCCCTCGCGCACGCGCGATCTCAACGGGATCAAGAATTCGGACTGGTACGTGACCACGGGCGGAGATGGCTTCCGCTCACAGGTGGATCCGGTGGATCCGAACACGGTGTACTCGGAGTCGCAGTACGGAGTCCTGGTGCGCTACGACAAGCCGACGGGGCAGGAGCTGGTGCTGCAGCCGCAGGAGGGCAAGGGCGAGCCCCCGCTGCGCTGGAACTGGGATTCGCCGCTGATTATCAGTCCGCACTCGCACACGCGCCTGTATTTTGCCGCCAACAAACTTTTCCGCAGCGATGACCGGGGCGACACCTGGAGGGCGGTCAGCGGCGACCTCACGCGGCAGATAGATCGCAACAAGCTGCCCGTGATGGGCAAAGTGTGGGGCGCGGATGCGGTGGCGAAGAATGCGTCGACATCTTTCTACGGAAATATTGTGGCGCTGGCGGAGTCTCCGAAAAAAGAAGGGCTGATCTACGCCGGAACCGACGATGGGCTGATTCAAGTCACGAACGACGGCGGCCAGTCCTGGACGAAGTATGACAAGTTCGCTGGCGTCCCGGAGATGACATACGTCAGCCGCCTGGCCGCGTCGTGGCACGACCCGAGCACGGTGTACGCCGCGTTTGACAATCACAAGAACGAAGACTTCAAGCCTTATCTGCTGAAATCCACGGATGCGGGCAAGACGTGGACATCGATTGCCGGCGATCTGCCGGAGAACGGCCCCGTGTTGGCCTTTGTGGAAGACACGGTGAACGCAAATCTCCTGTTTGCGGGCACGGAGTTCGGAGCCTTCTTCACCATCGATGGCGGGCAGCACTGGGTGCGGCTGAAAGGAGGCCTGCCGACGATCGCCGTGCGCGACATGGTGATTCAGGCGCGGGAAGGCGATCTGGTGATTGCGACTTTCGGGCGCGGGTTCTACGTGCTAGATGACCTTACGGCCTTGCGGCAGAGCAAGCCGGAGTCGGTGGAGCAGGCGGCCGCACTGTTTCCCGTGAAGGACGCGCTGCTGTACGTGGAGCGGCATCCGCTGGGCGGTCCGAAGAAGGGTTTTCAGGGAGATGCATTCTACACGGCGGACAATCCTCCTTACGGCGCGGTTTTCACGGTTTACTTGAAAGACAAAATCAAAACGCTGAAAGAGAAGCGCCAGGACGCAGAAAAAGAAGCGGCGAAAAAAGATCATACGGCTCCATATCCGTCGAACGACGAATTGCGGGCGGAAGCGGAGGAGTCCAAGCCGGAGTTGTACTTCGTGATTTATGACGATTCAGGGACGGCGATTCGCCGCGTGGACGGAAGCACGGACAGCGGATTCCAGCGGGCAGCGTGGGATTTGCGTTATTCCGCGCCTTCGCTGCACGAACACACGGACGAAGGCGAAGACTTTCCGCCCGCCAGCGCCCTAGGGCCGCTGGTGATGCCGGGGACGTTCTCGGTGCGAGTGTTTCAAAAGGCGGCGGGTGTGGTCACCGAGTTGGGAGGTCCGCTGACCTTCAAGGTGGAAGCCGAGGGGGCTTCCTCGGTGAGCACGGCAGATCGGGCTGCGCAGGAGGAGTTCGATCGCAAGGTGGCGCGACTGTACCGCGCGCTTTCCGGAGCGCTGCGCACCGCAGAAGATGTGGAAACGCGGCTGAAGTCCATCGGAGAAGCTTTGCACGAGACGCCGGCGGTGGAAAAACAGCTGGGCGCAGTTGCGGATGCGATTGCAGCGCGCGACCGGGAGATTCTGCGCGCCCTGCGCGGCGATGTGGCGCTGGCAAAGCGGAATGAGCAGGTGCCTACGTCGATCAACGACCGGATGCAGTCGGTGATGGAAGGCGAGCGTTTTTCGCTGGCCAAGCCTACGCAGACGAACATCGACGTTTACAACATTGCGGCGGAGGAGTTTTCAGGACAACTGGCCAAACTTCACACCCTCGTTGAAGTGGATCTGACGAAGCTGGAGAAAGACATGGAAGCGGCGGGCGCGCCGTGGACGCCGGGGCGGGTTCCGGAATGGCGGGAGAAGTAAAAACCTCGGCCACTGATTGGCACGGATTCACACGGATAACCCGAGGAGTCGTAAAGGTCTATCGAATTAGCCGCAGCGGTGGGGTTGACTGTAGCAGTAACTGTTTTTGTTTCTGCGCAACATCGCTTGAATTATCCTCAAGTGGCTGTGGTACACTCGCCGCCGACTGTTGTCCGCTCTGTGGGGCGCGGCGACGGCCGTGGGGAAATCCTTATTGTGTCCGGGAGGACTGGGGAATGGGCCTCGCGTTAATGGTGGTGATCTGGCTGATCACCCTGATCAGCACGTATTTCTTCGCCGCCAAGACATGGTGGCTGCCAGTGGGTGCTGCCGCTTCGGCAGAATTCATCGACAAGCAATTCGCGCTTACCTTCGTGATCATGGGCGTTGTTTTTCTGGCGGCGCAGCTAGGGCTGGGCTACATCGTATGGAGATACCGGGAGCAGTCTTCGTCTCCACCTTCGTCCTATTCCCACGGCAATACGAATCTCGAAGTCGTGTGGACGCTGCTGACGGCGGTGCTCTTCATCGGATTGAACCTGATGGGGAGCCGGGTATGGGCCAGCCAGCGCTTCGATGCTGCGGCGCCCGGTGCGGTGCAGGTCGAGGTGACCGGGATGCAGTTTGCCTGGTACTTCCGTTATCCGGGGCCGGACGGCAAGTATGCGCCTACGAGCGTCAAGCTGATGGACCCTTCCGCGGGCGGAGAAGCTGCTGTGGGCCTCAACACCTCTGACCCCGACGCGAAGGACGATGTGGTAACGGGCACGATGTATCTGCCGGTGGACCGGGAGGTCGACGTCAGCCTGCGTTCGGTGGATGTGATTCACAGCTTCTTTGTGCCCTCGCTGCGCTTCAAGCAGGACGCGGTACCGGGACTCAATATCCACATGCACTTCCGTCCGACCGCGATCGGCGAGTACGAGATCGCGTGCGCCGAACTTTGCGGACTGGGGCACTACAAGATGCACGGCATGGTACACGTCGTCAGCCAGGAGGATTTCGACAAGTGGCTGGCGGCACGGGAGGCGGAGAAACAATAAAATGGCGACCGCGGCTACGCTTCATGCGCACGCTCCTCAGGGGTTCATCCGGAAATATATTTTCAGCCTCGATCACAAAGTCATTGGCATTCAGTACTTCTTTCTGGCGCTCACGGCGGTGTTTGTAGGGATGTTCCTGTCGCTGCTGATGCGCATCCACATGGTCTGGCCGACGGCTGCGATCCCGCTGATCGGTGAGATCAAGCCGGAAACCTATTTGAGCCTGCTGACCATGCACGGCACGATCATGGTGTTTTTCGTGCTGACGACAGCGCCGCAGGGCGGTTTCGGCAACTACTTTCTGCCCATCCAGATCGGCGCGCCGGATATGGCGTTTCCGGTGCTGAACATGCTTTCGTTCTGGACCACGTTCGTGGCGTTCATGGTCATGCTGGCGGCGTTTTTTGTGACTGGTGGAGCGCCGCTGCACGGCTGGACGGGATATCCGCCGATGAGCGCGGTGCAGTCGGCGGGTCCGGGCGAAGGACTGGGCGCCGATTTGTGGATCACGAGCATCGCAATCTTCTGCATCGCGTCGCTGATGGGCGCGCTGAACTTCATCACCACCACACTGGATCTGCGCGCCAAGGGCATGACTCTGATGCGCATGCCCCTGACAGTGTGGTCGTGGTTCATCACCGCGATTCTCGGTTTGCTGGCGTTCGGCGTGCTGCTCTCGGCCGGCATCCTGCTGCTGATGGACCGCAATCTGGGCACCAGCTTCTACGTGCCGCTGATTGTCGTCAACGGACAGGTTCTTGGACATAAGGGAGGTTCGCCGCTCCTGTGGCAGCACCTGTTCTGGTTCTTTGGACATCCTGAGGTGTACATCGCGATTCTGCCGGGTATGGGTGTGGCGTCACAGGTGCTGTCAACGTTTTCGCGCAAGCCGATTTTCGGTTACCGGGCGATGGTGTACGCGATGTTGTCGATCGGGTTCTTCGGCTTCATGGTGTGGGGCCATCACATGTTCATGAGCGGCATGAGCCCCTACTCTGCTTTCGCCTTCTCGATTCTGACCATGTGCATCGGCGTCCCGTCGGCCATCAAAACTTTTAACTGGCTGGGCACCATGTGGAAAGGCCGTATCCGATTCCATACGCCGATGCTGTACGCGATCGGATTCGTGTCGCTATTTGTTTCGGGCGGGCTGAGCGGACCATTTCTGGCGCAGCCGGTACTGGATATTCAGCTGCACGACACGTATTTCGTGGTCGGACACTTCCACCTGATCATGGGCGTGGCTGCAATCTTCGGAATCTTCGCCGCGACCTATTACTGGTTCCCGAAGATGTTCGGGCGGATGATGAATGAAACCTGGGGACGGATCCACTTCTTCATCACGCTGGCTGGGACCTATGCCATCTTCATGCCTATGCACTACCTGGGCATGGCGGGACAGACGCGGCGCTACTCGCAGTTCACGGAAGTGGCGTATCAGACCAAGCTGCTTCCGCTGCAGACGTTCATGACCTACGCGGCGATCATCACCATCGCGGCGCAGTTTATTTTCGTGATCAACCTGTTCTGGAGCATGTTCAAAGGACCGAAGGCCAGCGACAATCCCTGGGAATGCACGACGCTGGAGTGGACGACGACGACTCCGCCGCCACATGACAACTTTGGCGGGCATACCCCCGTGGTCAACCATGGACCGTACGAGTATGGCGTTCCGGGAGCGGCGCGCGACTACGTCATGCAAAACGATCCGGCAACGGCTCCGGCGCACTGACGCAACAACTTGTCTATGGCGACTTATTCCACCACTCACGTAGACACCACGCAACTGGGCCGGGGAGGTAGGACTCCGGACCCACCCGTGCTGGGCGGCGGCGACGACGGCTCCAACGGCGGCGTACCCAACTACGGGCAACGCCTTCGGCGAGCTCGCCTGGGGCTGGTTGTCCTGATCGCTCCCATCGTCATGCTGTTTGTATCGCTGACCAGCGCTTACATCGTGCGGCAGGGCCTGCCCACGTTCGACAGCACAACCAACACCTACGTTCGTGACTGGGGCGAGGTGAATCTGCCGTGGATTTTGCTGGCGATCAATACGGCCGTGCTGCTGGTCAGCAGCCTGACGATGGAAGGCGCACGTCGCGGGATTACGCGGCAGGCTGCGTTAGCGCCGGTGCGGTCGATTCCTGGAGTATCGCTGGGCGATGAAAAAGCGTTTCCGTGGCTGGGCATCACCGTCGTGCTGGGGCTCGGCTTTCTGCTGGGGCAATGGCTGGCGTGGAAGGAATTGGCGAATCGCGGGTTCTTCATCGCGACCAATCCAAACAGCTCGTTTGTGTATCTGCTGACGGGAACACACGCCATTCACCTGGCGGGTGGCATCATCGCGCTGCTGTGGGCGGCGGCTGCTTCCCTGCGTCGCACGCCGGTTGAGTCGCGGCGAATTGTCATCGACATTGCCGCCTGGTACTGGCACTTCATGGCTCTGCTCTGGCTTTACGTGTTTGCGCTGTTAGAGTTCGCGCGATAACCGAAAGGGGAACTTGAGGAATGGCTGACGCCACGCTGCAGCATGACGCTGTCGGGCATGGATTCGCGGGAGCGTACGAGGCTCCGCTGTTCGGGGCATATTCGAAGAAGGTCGGCATGTGGCTGTTTCTGGCCTCAGACTCGCTGACCTTCGGGGCGTTGCTGGTTGCCTTCAGCTACAACCGCATCTCGAATCCGGCCTGGCCGACGCCGTTTGCCGTGCAAAGCATCACCAACGCCACCATCATGACGGCGTGCCTGCTTTCGAGCTCGCTCACCATGGTTCTGGGTGTATTTGCGGCGCAGCGCGGAGACCGGGCATGGACGCGCAACTGGCTGCTAGCCACCATGGTGTTCGGCACCGCATTCATCGTGCTGCACGGGATGGAATGGAGCCATCTGATTGAAGAGGGCATGACGCCGTTCTCCAATCCCTGGGCGCCGTCGGTCCCGCAATTCGGCGGCACCTTCTTCACCCTTACCGGAATGCACATGCTGCACGTCACGATTGGCGTGATCTATCTGGGAGTGATTGCATTCCGCAAGTGGTTTCTGCCGGTGCTGGCGGCGATCTGGATTGGCGGGTACTTCCTCATTCCGGCGAGCAACATCTTTCACTATGGCATCCACGCTCTGGGGCTGGGACTGATCGTGGCGACGGTGGTTCTTTTTCTGAAGCCGAAAGATTATGACGCACATGATGTTGAAGTGTCGGGACTTTACTGGCACTTCGTGGACCTGGTGTGGATGTTCATCTTCCCGCTGGTCTACCTGATGTCGACGAAGATTGTGTCGTAGGACGACTAGCGAACACGAGCGAGGACTTTCAACATGCACGACGTGGCAACTCACGACGACAGCAAAGGGCAGTACTTCTGGGTGTGGGGCGCGCTGTTGGTGCTGACGGCAATAGAAGTGTGGCTGGGATACCGGCAAGTCTTCGCGCCGGTGCGCATGCTGGAGGTGCTGCTGGCGCTTTCCGTGGTGAAGTCGGCGCTCATCATCGGCTACTTCATGCACTTGAAATTTGAGCGGCCGCTCATGCGCTGGCTGCTGGTTTTGTCGGTGGTGGCGTGTTTCATCATAATGTATTTCTTCTTCTTTCCCGACGCCGGGCGCATTCTCAGGCTTGGAGTAAAGTGACGATGAGGATTTCCGCCACAAAACGCCGTTGGTTCACGCTGCTCTTACTGCTTGGGTGCTGGACCGGACCGGCTTTCGCGCAGGGTTGCGCCATGTGCTACACCAATGCGAAAGCGGCTCCGAAGCAGGCGCAGCGCACATTGAATCGAGCTATTGTCGTGCTGTTGGTGCCGCCGCTGGGTGTGATGACTTTGGGTGTCGGCTTAGCGTTCCGGTATGGTAAGCGGCGCGATCGGGACCATGACGACCCTTCCCATTAGACAGTCTCGCTGTGGGCTAACCATAAAGTGCCGATCCGTCAGGGGCTGAAGCCCAGGAGTTTTGCGGGCCCTTTGCGCAGGCCTGAAGGCCTGCTCCACCAATTCAAGGCTGAAGCGCCGCTCTTCTACGTTACCGGACTTGCTCTCGAGTTCCTTCCGACCCACCATCGGTTCTGCTCTATAATAGAAAATTCGGCAGTGCTCACGAAGGCCGCTGTGGTGCGCCCACACGGCCTGGAGCTAGTCCTGCTGCCTTTCTACCGATGTCCACGGAAAGCATTGTTGTACGCGGGGCCCGCGTTCATAACCTCAAGAACATCGATTTTGAGGTGCCGCACAATACGTTGACGGTGGTGACTGGAGTCTCCGGCTCCGGGAAGTCTTCCCTTGCCTTCGACACCATCTATGCCGAAGGGCAACGCCGCTATGTGGAGTCGCTTTCGGCATATGCCCGCCAGTTTCTGGAGCGGATTGAGAAGCCGGATGCCGACAGCATCGACGGCATCGCGCCGGCGGTAGCCATCCGGCAGAAGAATACGACGCGTAATCCGCGATCGACCGTGGCGACCGCCACAGAAATCTACGACTACCTGCGGCTGCTGTTTGCCCGCGTGGGCCGCACCTATTGCGCGAAGTGTGGGCGCGAGGTAAAGAAAGATACCGTCGATGAAGTGGCCGATGCCATTCTGGCGCTCGATCCGGAGACGCGCCTGCAGGTGCTGTTTCCCTTGCACGCACCGACCTTGGGAGGCGCGAGCAAAGCGGCCAGCACCGGCAAGCCGAAGAAAAGGAGCCAGGCTGCCGAGCCCCAGCCATTGACCGATCAGATCAAGACCCGCTTGTTCGACTTGCGCAAGGCAGGCTTCAACCGGCTCTACCAGTCGGGCCAGGTCTTTGAATTTTCCACGCCGGAGTCGCTGCTGGACGTCGACTTCAGCCGGCCGGTCTTTCTGCTCGTGGATCGGCTGACGATTTCACCTGAGTCGCGCACCCGCATTGTGGACGCGGTGGAAACTGCCTATCGTGAATCGGGCGAAGTCATCTTTGAGATTCCGCCGCATGACGACCAGCCGGCGCGGCAGTTGCGCTTCGCCCAGCGCTTTGAATGCAAGACCTGCAACCTGCGCTACGAAGAGCCGGAGCCGCGCCTGTTCTCGTTCAACAATCCGTACGGCGCCTGCCCGCGCTGCCAGGGCTTCGGCAACACCATCGACTTCGACCTCGACCTGGTGATCCCCGACAAAACCAAGACCTTGAGCGAGGGCGCGATCGAGCCCTGGAGCAAGCCCAAGTATCGGACTCTGCTCACGGATCTGAAGCGGTTTGCCAAGCAGGCCGGCATCCCGCTTGACGTGCCCTGGGAGGATCTCGAACCCGAGCGCAAAGAACTGGTTCTGGTCGGGGAAGGTCGATTTCCCGGCGTGCGCGGCTTCTTCCAGTATCTGGAGCGCAAGAAATACAAGCTGCACGTCCGCGTGTTTCTGAGCCGCTATCGGGGATATTCCACCTGCTTAGAGTGCAGGGGTGCGCGTTTGCGTCCGGAGGCCCGGCAAGTCAAGATCAACGGCCGCAATATTTGCGAGATCTGTGCCCTGACGGTCGAGGACGCTGCCCGGTTTTTCAATGATGTCCAGTTGAGTGCGCAGGAGGCCGACATTGCCGACAAACTGTTGCAGGAGATTCGAGAGCGCCTGCGTTTCCTGAACGATGTTGGACTCGAATATCTGACGCTGGACCGGCTCTCTTCGACCCTTTCCGGGGGAGAGGCCCAGCGCATTCAACTGGCGACTTCTCTCGGCTCACGGCTGGTGGGGACGCTTTACGTGCTCGATGAGCCGTCGATTGGTTTGCACAGCCGTGACACCCACCGGCTGATCAAAATTCTTCAGGACCTGAGGGACCTGGGGAACACAATTCTTGTCGTGGAGCACGATCCCGACATCATGCGCACCGCGGACCGCATTCTCGACCTGGGCCCGGGAGCGGGAGAGAACGGCGGGAAGCTGGTTGCGGCGGGCACCTACGATGAGATTCTCCACAATCCCGCGTCGCTTACCGGGCGCTATCTTGCCGAGGATTTGCGCATTCAATTGCCCGCGGTACGACGCAAACCGGGAACGCAACAGATCAAGATTCGCGGCGCCCGCGCCAACAACCTGAAGAATCTCGATCTCAGCATTCCCCTGGGCATGATTGTGGCGATCACCGGAGTCTCTGGCTCGGGTAAGTCGACCCTGCTGCATCAAGTTCTATATCAGGCCCTGGCGCAGGCCAAGAAGCAGGCAGGGAATGGCACGGTGCCGGGATCGGCGACATGGGACAGTCTGGAAGGTGATCACTTCATTGACGAAGTCGTTCTGGTGGATCAGTCGCCGATCGGACGCACTCCTCGCTCGAACCCGGTGACCTATCTGAAGGCCTTCGATGCCATCCGCGAGCTGTTCGCCTCGCTGCCCGAGGCCAAGAAACGCGGTTTCGCGGCGGGCCACTTTTCCTTCAACATTCCGGGCGGCCGCTGCGAGAACTGCCAGGGCGACGGAACGGTTACGGTCGAGATGCAGTTTCTGGCCGACGTTGAGTTGATCTGCGAGGAGTGCAAGGGCACGCGCTACAAGCCTCAGGTGCTTGAAGTCCGCTACCACGGGAAAAATATTCATGACGTACTGAACCTCACCGTAAAAGAAGCGCTCAAGTTTTTTGCCGAAGTGCCCAAAATCACGGAGAAACTGCGCGTGCTGGAGGAAGTCGGGCTGGGATACCTGCGGCTGGGGCAGTCGGCGACCACGCTGTCCGGCGGCGAAGCGCAGCGCATGAAGCTGGCAGCGCATTTGCAGCCTGCCGGGCGCGAGATTGGCCGTCCCAGCAGCCGAGGGGACGACTCCCGCCGCAAGCGGCGGGTGCTTTACATCTTCGATGAGCCAACCACGGGGCTGCATTTTGACGATGTCAGCAAACTCCTTGCGGCCTTTCGCCGTCTGATTGATGCAGGGGGCTCGATTCTAGTGATTGAGCATAACCTCGAAGTCATTAAGACGGCGGACTGGGTGATTGATCTTGGTCCGGAAGGAGGGTCGCGCGGTGGAAAAGTTGTGGGAGCGGGCCCGCCCGAGGCCATCGCGAAACTGGCTGGCTCCTACACCGGCCAGTATCTGGCGCGTATGCTGAATGCCAACGGAGCGTCGCGTTCCAATGGAAGCAAGTAGGCTGGTTGCGGTCTGGCTCCTGCTGGCGGTTTCAGCCGCCCGGGCCCAAGACCCCAGTGGGGGTGCAAACCAGCCCGCCGCGCACGCCGCAACTCAGTCCGCTCCGTCCCAGGCAGGGGATCAACCGCAGTCTCAGCCTGAGGGATCGTCTTCGAGCAAGCCGGTCCACGAAAAGACGGGACCGAATTCCAGCCGGACCGTCCGGCACTACAAAGTCCCGGTCGAGGATTCCCAGCCCGCCGAACTCACCCAGGCGGAAAACGCGATCCAGAAACAAGATTACAGAGGCGCCGAGTCGCTCCTGCACAAGGCTATTGACACTGATGCCAACAACTACGTGACGTGGTTCGATCTTGGTTTCGTGGAAAATGCCCTGGGCAAGATCGACGCATCGATCGCGGCCTATCGTAATTCGGTAGCGGCGAAGCCGGACGTCTTCGAATCGAATTTGAATCTGGGGCTGCAGCTGGCCAAGACCGGCCAGCCCGACGCCGAGCAATTCCTGCGCGCCGCCACGCAACTCAAGCCAACCAGCCACGCGTCGGAAGGACTGTTTCGCGCATGGCTATCGCTGGGACATGTGCTGGAAAAGTCGAAGCCGGAGGACGCGCTGGCAGCCTATCAGCACGCGGAAACTCTCCAACCGAAGGATGTCGAGCCACGCCTTTCCGCCGGCCTCTTACTCGAGCAGGCGGGCAAGTTTGCCGATGCCGAGAAGGAGTACAAGCAGACGCTGGCACTCGCTCCGACATCTGTGGATGCGTTAACCGGGCTGGCGAACATCTACATGCGCGGCCATCGGTTTAGCGAGGCGGAAGACTATCTGCGGAAGCTGCTGGCTGCGCAGGGGGGCTCCGCGGCAGCAGAGATTCAATTGGGGCGCGTTCTCGCAGCCGAGGGCAAGAACGACGATGCCATCGTACACCTGCAAGCGGGCACAAAGCTGGCACACGATGACGTTGCTGCGCAACGCGAGCTCGCCGATCTCTATGCCACTGCCGGAAAATACGAACTGGCCGAGTCCGCCTACCGTGCGCTGTTGGTGGCCGCTCCCAAGGACGCGCAACTTCACCGCAGGCTCGGTGAAGCGCTACTGCAGCAGAAAAGGTTTCCGGAAGCCGGGCAGGAGTTCCTGACTGCGGTAAAGCTGAAGCCTGATTTCGGCGAAGCGTACGGCGGCCTGGCCTTTGCCGCCGGCGAAAATAAGGATTATCCACTGGTGATTCGCGCCCTCGACGCCCGCGCCAAGCTGCTTCCGGAACTGCCGACCACCTACTTTCTGAGGGCCTCGGCGTACGATCACCTGCACGATCTCAAGAAGGCGGCCGCCAACTACCACCTCTTCCTTAATACCGCGAGCGGGAAGTATCCTGATCAGGAGTGGCAGGCGAAGCACCGGCTCATCGCCATTGAGCCCAAAAAATAAATTTGCTGGGAACGAGTGATGTTGGTGACGGAAAATAAACGGCGTTGGGCGGCGCGGAGCTTGTGCCTGGCATGCCTGCTGGCGGCCGTTTTGCAGGTTCCGGCCGCGGGCAAAGAACAGACCGTGGAAGAGTTGAAGGCGCGCCTGTCTTCGACCGATATTCCGGAGCGCCCCAACCTGTGTATCCAAATTTCTGAACTGCAACTGGGAGAAGTGAGCAAACTCTACAGCGCGGGGGACAGCGAAAAGGCGCAGGTTGCGTTGGCCGACGTTCTGGCCTTCTCGGAACTGGCACGGGACTATTCCATCCAGTCCCACAAACACGAAAAGCAAAGCGAAATTGCAATCCGCAAAATGACCCGGAAACTCACCGATCTCAAGCGTTCCGTGACATTCGCCGATCAGAAGGCGATCCAGGACGCCATTGACCGGCTACAAAAGATTCGCGACGACCTGTTGGCCGCTATGTTTCCCAAGGGTGGGAAGAAATGACCGCTTCCCTGCCGCGAAGGCTCGCGATTTTGGGCGTGCTGTCCGTCTTGTGCGCGTCGGCGCCGGCGCAACGCCGCCGCGATCCGCTGACTCAGCCCGAGATCGATGAGATCCGCGACGCCAGCTGGGAACCGCAGCAGCGTCTTGCGCTCTACGTCAAGTTTGCCCGGGCACGCCTGGTTGCTCTTGAGCAGATGCGCGGCGATCCCAAGGCCAAGGATCGCCCTAAGCAGACTCATGATCTGCTGGACGATTTTTTGCTCATCTACGACGAACTCAACGACAACATTGATACCTACATTGATCGCAGGGATGACATTCGCAAGCCGCTGAAGACGGTGATCGACGCCGATACCGAGTTTCAGGCCAAGCTTCGGGCGCTTAAGGAAGCTGCCGGCGTGCCTGCGGCAGAGGCCAACCTCTATGAGTTCGTTCTGTCCAACGCCCTGGACACAGTCGATGGCTCGGCGGACGACCATCGTAAGCTTCTGACCGATCAGGAAGAAGCTGCCAAACACAAGAAACTCAACGCCGCGGCAAAAAACGCCGGAAAGCCGGAGAAGAACTGACTCTTGTGGTTCGTCCTGTTCCGAGGTTGAGGGTACAGGGTCTGCGGTCCGTGCTAATCTACGCTTACCGTGCGCCAGGGCTTGCCCGAAGTTTTTCAAGATGCATTCCGCGAATTACGCCCCGGTTCGCCTGCGCCCGAGCTGAAGATTGATTTTTACGCCTTCGCCAACGTCAACAATACAATCCGGCTGCGCGAGGGCAGACTTCTGGTGCGGCTTTCCGATCTGCTCGAAGGGGCGCCGGAGAGCGTTCTGCGGGCCATCGCCCACATCCTGCTGGCCAAGATGTATCGCAAGCCGATCGACCGGGGACAGGCTTCCCGCTATCGCAGATACGTCGCCAGCCGCGAGCTTGTGCTCAAGGCGAACCTGGTCCGCCAGATGCGCGGACACAAACGCCTGCGCGGCTCCCAGGGCCATGTCTACGATCTGGACGTCATCTTCGAGGATCTGAACCGGCGATTTTTTTATGGGCTGCTGGCTCGGCCCCGCATGAGCTGGAGCCAGAGCAGCACGCGCCGGATTCTCGGTCACTACGATCCCGCGCACAATGCCATCATCATCAGCCGCATCTTTGACCACCTCTCGGTGCCACGCTACGCCGTGGAGTACATCGTCTACCACGAAATGCTGCACCTTAAGCATCCAGTCAAGTTGCGCGGCAGCCGGCGGTGCGTGCACTCAGCGGAATTCCAGGCGGAAGAAAAGCTCTTCCCTCACCTGGCGGAAGCCAACGGATTCCTAAAGCGGCTCTGACCCCATGGCAAGCGCACGGCTTCTTGTGGAGCAAGGTTCCCAATCTGAAACGGTGCTGCGCACCTACGATGATTTTCCCAAGTTTAGCATTGACATGCGGATCGCCTCTGCGGCGACAATGTTGCAGCTAGGATCGAACACGCGAAGCCAAGTTCGGCGGAGGAGAATTGTTTCGGAAGCCCGTGCAGTCTCCGGTCATCATCCTGGGCATGCACCGGTCGGGAACGAGTTTGGTGACTCGTCTGGCGGAAGCATTGGGCCTGTTCGTCGGTTGGCGCAAAGACGAGTACCACGAAGCGCCATTCTTCCAGCGAATCAACCAGTGGCTGCTTACCCAGTCCGGCGGCTCGTGGGACAATCCAGCGCCCTTCCGCTACTTGCTGGAAAATACGACGGTTCGCGCGCGTGCGACCCACTACATTGCATGTTCTCTGCTGGAATCTCCTCACTTGATCGAGTTCCTCGGGCTGGCAAAATATCTGCGCTACCGGTCGGCCTACGCGCTGGACATTCGGTGGGGCTGGAAAGACCCACGCAACACCTTTACGCTCCCCATCTGGCTCGACTTATTTCCCGGAGCCAAGGTCATTTACATTCAACGGCAAAGTGAGGAGGTCGCTGCCAGCCTCCAGCGGAGAGGGCGCATGGACTGCCAGTCCCACAGGCTTTATGAAAGGCTGGGCATCCTACATTGGATTGTGAAGCGCGCCGCATTCGTCCGCAGCCCGCGGTGCGACTGGATGCAGGGAGGGCACTCCTTGTGGCAGGAATATGTGAGCCAGGCGGCCACTAACTTGTCCTCCTTGCGGAACCGCGTTCTGGAGTTGGAGTACGAAGACATCCTATGCCAGCCATATCAGAGCGTCGGGACTCTGGCTCGGTTCTGCCAGCTGGACGTCTCCGCGGAACGCTTACAGACCGTTGCAGCCTTGGTGAAGCGTCCCCCGGACTCTGAATCCTGCAGCTTGACTGTGACCCTGCCTCCCGCTGTTATTTCACCGCAGAGTTCAGCGCGCTCGGACGACTGACGGGGCGATTGACGTCGTTCCCTGCAGCCTGGAGCATCTGAGGCCGGGAATTCCGCCGTGTGATCCCGATCACACGCCATTGTGAGACCGCGGATTGACGCCTTTGCCGCGCCCGGCATATCCTTGAAGTTGAAATTGAAATTCATTTTCAAAATTATGGGTACTCTTTAATGCTTCAAGCTTTCATCATTACCCTGCGCGAAGGAGTCGAGGCCGCGCTGATTGTCGGGATCACCCTCGCCTATCTGGCCAAGATCGGCCGCAACGATCTGCGCAAAGCAGTCTACTCCGCACTAGCCGCCGCTTTCCTGGCCAGCATTGGTCTGGCTGCGGTTATTTCCCGGCTGAACTGGAACGAGGATGTTTTCGAAGGCTGGATCATGCTTGTGGCCGCCTTCTTCGTCGTCACCATGATCGTTTTCATGATGAAGACGGGCCGCAAGCTGAAGGGCCAGATCGAAGGCAAAGTGGGATTGCTGGCCGGCGAAGACGCCTGGATCGGTCTGTTTCTGTTCGTGTTCCTGATGGTGTTGCGCGAAGGCGCCGAGACCGTGCTGATCCTCTCGGCGGTCACTTTGAACTCGAGCGAACTGATGAGCTTTCTCGGCACCCTGTTGGGAGTGATGGCAGCGATCGCCTTTGGCGTGATGTTCGTCAAAGGCAGCGTGCGCATCAACCTGGAGAAGTTCTTCCGGGTGACGACAGCGATCCTGTTTCTGGTGGCGGCGCAACTGCTGGTCTCCGGGCTGCATGAGCTCTCCGAGAGTGGCGTGATTGCCTCCTCGAAGCGCGAGATGGCCATCATTGGACCCATCGTGCGCAACGATCTTTTCTTCTTCGTAACGATCTTTGCACTGGCCGCGCTGATGGTTCTGTTTGATGCCAAGCGGCGGGAACCTGTGCCGGAAACAGCCTCAGCCGCGGAACGGCGCAAAGCCGCTTGGACGGCCCGCAAGGAGCGCCTGTGGATGGCCTCGGTGTACGGTTTTTCCTTCGTGTTCATCGCGCTGGTCACCGCGGAATTCATATACACCAAGAGCGTAAGCGCGCTATCGCCGGCTGCTGAAATCGCTTTCGTCAACGGTCAGGCGAAGATTCCCCTGGCGCAGGTTTCCGACGGCGATCTGCACCGCTTCCAGGCACAAGAAAACGGCACCACCGTCCGCTTCTGGCTCTACCAGAAGCCCGACGGAAAGATCGCTACCGTGTTCGACGCTTGCGAGATTTGCGGGGCGGTGGGCTTCTACAAGTCCGGCAACGGCGTTGTGTGCAAGAACTGCGCCGCGCCCATCAATCCGCAGTCGGTGGGCACTGCCGGCGGCTGCAACCCGGTTCCGCTGAAGGCGACCCAGACCGCCGACGCCGTGATCATCGAGGAGGCGGACGTTGCGGCCGGCAGCCGCATGTTCGCGCAGCCATAGACCATGTTCGTTCGCCTGGTTTACGAATCCTTCCGCCGGCAAAAGCGCCGGAAACTGCTGGCTGGCGCGGCGATCACCTTGGGCGTAACCGTCGCCACGGCAATGATTGCAGTCGCCACCGACATTGGCGACAAGATCAATCGTGAACTGCGAACGATCGGCGCCAACCTGCTCGTGACTCCCCAGGAAGACACGCTGGACGTGGAAATCGGAGGCGTCAATCTCAAGCCGCCGTCCGACGGAGCCTTCCTCGACGAGGCTGACCTGCCCAAGATCAAGGGGACATTCTGGCACAACAACATCACCGCCTTCGCGCCGATGCTGCCGGTGAATACGAAGCTGCAGGCCGGTAGTCGCGAGCAAGATGTGACGCTGCTCGGCACATACTTCGCCAAGCAGCTTTCGTTCGGCAAAGAAGACTTTACGACCGGCGTGCGCACGACCCATCCCTGGTGGAAGGTTAGGGGTGCGTGGCCCGACGACAGCTCTCACGATGTTCTGCTGGGTGAGCGGCTGGCCGCGAGCTTGGTGGCGAAACCGGGCGACCCGATCACCCTGGGCGGGCGTCAGCTTCGTGTCAGCGGAATTCTGTCGGCCGGCGGCAGCGAAGATGACCAGGTGGTCGCGCCAATTTCTCTGGCGCAGGAGCTCCTGGGTAGGCCCGGAGCGGTGCGCCGGGTCTACGTGAGCGCGTTGACCAAGCCGGAGGATGCGCTGGCGCGGCGCGATCCCAAGAGCATGTCCGGAGCGGTTTATGACCGCTGGTATTGTTCGCCTTACCCGCAATCGATTGCTTACCAGTTGCAGGAGACGATTCCCCATTCCCATGCGGAGCAGATTCGCCAGGTGGCGCAAAACGAAGGTGCAGTGTTGACTCGCATTGAGGGACTCATCTTCCTCATCACCCTGGCGGCACTATTGGCATCCGCGCTGGCCGTGTCGGCGGCCATGGCGACTACCATTTTCGAGCGGCGGGGCGAAGTCGGACTGATGAAAGCTTTAGGCGCGGGAAAGATGGCGGTCGCATCTGTGTTCTTTGCGGAAGCGGTGTTGCTCGCCGTGTTTGGAGGACTGATCGGATTCGCGGCGGGCAGCCTGCTGGCGCGGGAAATTGGCCGCTCGATCTTCAGCTCGGAAATTGCGATTCCCCCCGTGCTCTTCCCCGTGATCCTGGCGATCGCGGTGATCGTAACCTTCGCGGGTAGTGCGGCAGCCATTCGTCGTGCGGTGCAGCTCGATCCCGTTTTCGCGCTGCGAGGTGAACTGTGAGTGCAGCTACGTCACATGTCGCTCGCGATCTCGCGGCCAGCCGCGCTGGAGCTCCGCATACTTCCATGTTCCTGCGCATGCTGGTGCGGGCCGCCGTACTGCGCCGCGGGCGTGCTGCGTCCGCGCTGTTTGCCATGGTCGTGGCCGCAGCGGTTGCGACTGCCGTGATGAATCTCTATGTCGACGTGCAGGCCAAACTGCAACGGGAATTCCGCAATTACGGCGCAAACATCGTCATCGTCGCCAAGAATGGCGCTACCCTTCCCGCCGACACTGGTTCGCGTGTCGACGCCTTTCTTGCCGGCCGTGGGCTGGTTGCACCCTTCGCGTTGATTGTGGCACGCACGGCCGATGGCCAACCTGTGGTGGCCGTGGGAACGGATTTCGACCGGGTCCGCCAGCTCGATCGCTGGTGGTCAGTGAACCATTGGCCGTCGGGGCCACAACAGGCGTTGATCGGCGTGCGGGCGGTGGCCGCTGTTTCGCCCAAGAATCAGCCTTTCGCCCTGACCTTTCAAGGGCACACGATTTCATTGTCGCCGGCAGGCACGGTGCAGACCGGCGCCGCAGAAGACAGCCGAGTCTATCTTTCGCTGCGTGACTTCGTTGCATGGAGCGGCGTGCAGCCTTCTACCATCGAGGTCGCGGCCAACGGGTCGCCAGAGGAAATCACCGCTATCATGACGCAGCTCACCCAGGCGCTGCCTGCCGCGGACGTGCGCCCGGTCCGCCAGATTATGGAGGGTGAGGCACGCGTGCTGGGCAAGACGCGCGCCACGCTGCTGGCCGCGGCCGCGCTGATCATCCTCACGGCCGCGTTGTGCGTGCTCTCCACGCTGATGGGATGGGTCTTCGACCGGCGACGGGATTTCGCGATCATGAAAGCGCTGGGCGCCTCCGAGCGGCTGCTCAACGGATTCTTCGCCGCCGAAGCCGCGGCACTCGGAGCGATCGGCGCCCTCTTCGGCTTCCTCGTAGGCGTCGGCATAGCAGCCTGGATTGGCCGGGTTAACTTTCATGCTCCCGTCGTGCCTCGTTTCGGCGTGCTGCCAATTGTGCTGGCTGGTAGCATGGCAGTGACGCTGATTTCGGCCATTCTGCCGATCTCGTTGTTGCGCCGGGTGCAGCCCGCGGTCATCCTGAGGGGAGAGTGAAATGATCCAGATCAAGAACGTAACCAAGCTCTACCCTGCCAAGGAAGCGGGCAACGGAAGTGGCAATGGCGGCGGCAAGGAGAATGGATCGATTCACGCCCTCGACCACATCGCTCTGCAGGTGACTCCCGGCGAATGGCTTTCGATCATGGGCCCGTCGGGTTCGGGGAAGTCGACGCTGGTGAACCTGATCGGCTGCCTTGACCGGCCGACTTCGGGGGAGATCTGGCTCGACGGCCAAAATGTGGCTGGGATTTCCGCGGGCGAGTTGAACCGCGTCCGGGCCGAAAAGATCGGATTCATCTTCCAGCAGTTTCATCTCATCCCGTTTCTTACCGCGGTGGAGAATGTCATGCTGGCGCAGTATTTCCACAGCATGACGGACGAGAAAGAGGCAATCGACGCCCTCACCCGCGTCGGCCTTGGCGACCGGGCGCATCACCTGCCCTCGCAGCTTTCCGGCGGCGAACAGCAGCGCGTCTGCATTGCGCGGGCGCTGATTAACGATCCGAAGATCATTCTCGCCGACGAGCCGACCGGCAATCTGGATGCGCAAAATGAAGAGATTGTCCTACGCCTGCTGCGCGAGTTTCACCAGCAGGGCCGCACCATCGTGATGGTCACCCACGACCCGGTCGTTGCCCGCCTGGCCGACCGCCGCATTGAGCTGCACCACGGCAAGATCGCTTCGCAGGAAATCTTCTCCATGGCCGACGAGGAACAACTGGACGAGGTCCTGGAGGAACTCTGGGTGCTCGCCGAACACGGCGAGATTGCGGAAGTGGAGCGCATGGAAGTCCATGGCGCCCTGCCAGTGAGCCTTGCCATCGAAAGAATGATGGAGCTGGAATTGGTGATTGCCTCCCCGCATCCACCTCAGCCGCACGATCACAAGCCTTTTTCAAATCCTTGCCACGATGCGCTCAAACCAGTGGCCGCCTCGATGGGCGACGGCACCATGATCGTCGAACTTACCGCCCGGGGACGTGAGCGTGCCGGCAGCATCATTCGCCGCCACCGGCTGGCTGAACGCCTGTTTACCGACAGCCTGGCCATGGACAGCGAATCTGAAATCGAGCAGCAGGCCTGTAAGTTCGAGCACATTCTCTCCCCCGAAGCCACCGACAAGATCTGCGCCTTCCTCGGCCATCCGCGGACCTGCCCGCACGGTGCACCCATTCCGCCGGGGCCGTGCTGTTCCAGCGCCCGCGACATGGTGTCGACTGCGCGAAGAGAAACCATACAGCCGAAATAAGGCTTTGCTGGCATTCCCCCCGCGCCGCACCTCATTGATCACCGATTCAGAACTGGCTGCGGGTTATCATTGAAATAACCATGCGTCGTCCCACCATCGGCGTATTCGATTCCGGCTTCGGCGGACTCACCGTTCTTAAAGCTTTACTTGAACTCATCCCCAACGCGGATTACCTCTATTTTGGGGATACGGCACGGCTTCCCTACGGCTCCAAGTCGGTGGAGACCGTAGCCCGTTACGCCGTAGAGGCCGCGCATTACCTCGAAAGCCATGGCGCAGAACTGTTGGTGATCGCCTGCAACACGGCGACCGCGCTGGCGCTCGATCGCATCACCGCCGCGGCCCACGTCCCCGTAGTCGGCGTCGTGGAACCGGGTGCCGCAGCGGCAGCCTCGGCCAGCAAGAATCGCAAAGTGGTCGTCATCGGCACCGAGGCTACGGTCACCAGCCACGCCTATCGCAAGGCCCTGGAAGCGCGCGGCTTGCACGCGCAGGAGAAGGCTTGTCCCCTGCTCGTGCCCTTGGTCGAAGAAGGATGGGTGGAACATCCGGTCACCGAGGAGGTCGCGCAGATTTACCTGCGGGAGGCCTTCGCGGATGGCTTCCACGATGCCGACGTTCTCTTGCTCGGCTGCACACACTACCCGCTGCTCAAGCCCCTGCTGCATCGCGTGGCTCCGGCCCACGTAACCATCGTGGATTCGGCCGAGTCTACGGCGGGTGCGGTCTCGCACAAACTGGAAGCGCTATTGCCCCTTCCGGCAAATCCGCAAGAAGAACGCCGCTCGCTGCCCCGCCTGAAATTCTTTGCCACCGATTCGGTGGAGAAATTTCACCGCATGGGCCAACGCTTCCTGGGCCATCCTGTCGAAGATGTGCAGCACGTCGATTTGAAGGAATAGATCGGCGATTCGTGTTTGCCGACTCCCAGGACAGCATGCTTCTCCGCGGAAAATGGGATCTAGCGCCGCTTGAAAGTCGAACTTCTTCCCAGGTACATGCCCAACCGTGGAAGAGCGGCGCTTCAGCGCCGCGTAAGGCCCGGAAGGAACGGGCTCTAGCCCCTGAGGGACGGACGCCTAACGCGCCGATCCCAAAGACGATTTCGCCCGCAAGATTCGGATAGCGATCCCATCCTGCTCAGATTAATGTGACCTCCAATGCTCACCGCCAATCCAATTGAAAAAGCCTTAACCGCACCCATGAATGCTCACGACAACGTAATCTGGCAAGCTCTGACCACCAGGCAAGCGCATCTCGCCGAAGGTGACGGAGTGGCTAAACGCTTCATTCCGGAGATCAGTCCTCTCGCGGCGGTGGCGGAGCCCAACTTGCAGGGATTCGATTCTCTCGCGCGCCTTCTGCATGCTGGGGATGTGGTTGGAGTATTCCTGCCCGAGCCCTATTCTCCAATGCCCGGTTGGACCTACCTTCGCGGCGCGCCGCTGCTGGAAATGGTTCACGGGAACGGTGCGCTGCCTTCTGCAAATGGATCGCAGCCGTACGATTTTGTTCCGCTAGGGAGTGCGGACCTTCCGCAGATGTTTACTCTAGTGAAACTCACAGAGCCCGGACCATTCAATTCACGCACCCACGAGATAGGAACCTACCTCGGGGTTCGCAGCGAAGGAAATCTGGTAGCGATGGCAGGAGAGCGGCTCCAAGTGCCTGGTCATACCGAGATCAGCGCCGTATGCACTCATCCAGAGCATACTGGCCGAGGTTACGCGCGCGCCTTGATGACCAAGTTGATGCATCAGATCAGGGCGCGTGGCGAAACGCCGTTCTTACACGTCAGGCAAGACAACGTGCGTGCGATCGATATCTACAAGCGCTTGGGATTTAACGAACGGGCGCTGCTTCACTACGCCGTGCTGAAGAAAGACTAGGGAGCAACCGGAACTCGGAAGTGCCGGGTAAGGAGTGTCAAGTGGAACCAAATCCTGAGGGAACGGCACGCGTAGGTCTCAGTACAAGTGGAAGTCGACTTCGACCGCAATCTCGACGGCGACATTGTGACCATCTTTTTGGCCGGGCTCGAACTTCCAGTTTCTGACCGATTCGATGGCCTTCTCATCCAGACCCATGCCCAGCGAGCTGACCACATGGATGTTGGTCGGGCGGCCGCTTGAATCCACGATGAGCCCAAGAACGCAGGTGCCCTGATATTTTGCCTTGCGGGCTTCCTCGGAAAATTCCGGATCCGTCTGGTAAATCACGCGGGGAGGACTCACTCCGGCGCCGGGACGAAAGACGCCTCCGCCCATGCCACCACCTTCGCCGGGACCGACGCCCGGGCCCCTGCCCGATCCGACTCCGCCGCCGGAGCCCGAACCGATGCCGCCTCCCGACCCCGTGCCGTTCGATGGAATCATGGCAGAGGACTTCGGATCCCCTAGGTTGGGCATGCTGTTCAGAGCGACTCTGATCTCGGGAGGCACGATGACGGTGGGCTCCGCCGTCAGCTTGGGATGTTCGTTGCGAACCACCACCATGGGCGGCGTGATCTGCTGCATGGAAAACTTGGGCAGGCGGCCTTTCGAAGCTTGCAGCACGTCGCGGTCACCGCCGCCGCCACCCCCGCCGGCCTGCGTCTTTGCAGGTTTCAGGGGGATGTAGTCTCCCGGATCGATCAACTTGGTCTCAACCTGGGGCTTGGCAATGGCCTTATTCACGATGTTGCGCCCGAGAATGGTGCCGCCGATGATGGCTCCGATCAGCAGAACATGGGCCACTGATGACCCCAGCGCGCCGTTCTTCTTGTAGTTATAAAACCCCCAGATGTCTTTGACCGGAACGGGCTTGGACTCGAGCTTGAGGGGCGGAAGTTTTTTGGGAAAGAAGAAGTCGTCCAGTTCCTGGAACAGGGATTTCCACAGGGGCTCCTGAAAGGTGTCGGTACCCGCGAGCAGGTTCAGTTCCGGCTGGGTCTCCATGTTCGGTTTGGTCTCAACTGCGGTTGCCATATCCCCCTGGCTTACATACCCCTGCGGGCGCGGAAATGTCTCTTGACCTGGCGTGGTGTCCCTTTACACAGATGAGCAGTCTTTCCAACGAGTTGCTTTGTTTTCCTGCACGAGTTTACGGAATCGGCTACCCGCAGGCCGTAGCCCGAAAGGCCTTCCTATAGAAAATTGTACCTCTCTCTCTCAGTTTGCGACAGTGTAATTCCAAGTCCCAGTCGGCATATGTACTTCCTGGTCTCCATAATCGTCGCGGAGGCATTCTGCTGGCCCGGTGGTGGCTGAATCTACGGCCTTTACCACGAAGTACACGAAGTCACACGAAGGAACCCGTACAAGAGAGTCCTTCGTGATACTTCGTGTCCTTCGTGGTTCATTGGGTTTTTCGTCGATGGTAAAACTGACCCACCGCTGGCTCACCGCGTGGACGTTCCCTGCCCCGCTCCCTATAATGAAAAGATTCAATCATTTGGGAGAAGCCAACCGAGTGCCGCTCGAACTGAAAGCCACCATCAATCTGCCCAAAACCGCCTTCCCCATGAAGGCCAACCTCCCCCAGAACGAGCCCAAAATGCTCGAACGCTGGGAGCAGATGGGAATCTACGAGCGCATTCGCCAGGCCCGGAAAGGCGCACCCCAGTACATCCTGCACGACGGCCCGCCCTATACCAGCGGTCCCATCCACTTGGGCACCGCCATGAACAAATGCCTGAAGGATTTCATCGTCAAGTCGAAGACCATGGCGGGTTTTGATGCGCCCTACGTGCCGGGCTGGGATTGCCATGGCCTGCCAATTGAGATCAAGGTCGATAAAGAACTGGGCGGCAAAAAGTTGCAGATGCCCGCCACGGCAGTACGCGCCGCGTGCCGAAAGTACGCCCAGAAGTTTCTCGACCTGCAGCGCCGGCAGTTCAAGCGCATCGGCGTCTTTGGACGCTTCGACCGCCCCTACGCCACCATGACTCCGCAGTATGAGTCGGTGGTGCTCTCGACGTTTTTTTCGTTTTACGAAAATGGCTTCGTCTACAAGGGACTGCGCGCCGTTTACTGGTGCATGCACGACGAGACCGCGCTGGCGGAAGCGGAAGTCGAGTACGAGAACCACACCAGTTCGACGGTGTGGGTGAAGTACCGATTGCTCGACGATCCCGCAACGATTGATCCGGCGCTTGCAGGAAAGAAAGTTTCCACCATCATCTGGACGACCACTCCCTGGACCCTTCCGGCGTCGATGGCCGTGGCTTTTCATCCGGACGAAGATTATGTTGCGCTCGAATCCGGCGGAGAGGTCTACATCGTAGCTGCGAAGCTGGCAAGAGACGTTGCCGAAAAGTGCGCTCTCGCCAACCCGCAAGAGTTGGCCCACTTCCCCGGCCGTAAGCTGGAACGCCTGAATTTCCAGCATCCTTTTCTGGATCGCAAAATCATCGGCGTCCTCGCCGACTACGTCACCATGGACACCGGCACCGGGGTGGTCCACACCGCCCCCTCCCATGGTGCGGAAGACTTCGCCACCGGCGTCAAGTACGGGCTCGACGCCACCAGCAACGTCGACGAGAAAGGCATCCTACGCAACGGCCTGCCCGAATACACCGGCAAGGGCGTGTGGGAAGCGAATCAGCCGATCATCGAACTCCTCAAACAACGCGGCGCGCTTCTCCACACCGAGAAAACCGAGCACTCTTACCCGCACTGCTGGCGCTGCCACAATCCCGTGATCTTTCGCGCCACCGAGCAGTGGTTTATCTCGATGGAAACGCCCATGCCCGGCGGAGAAGGAAGGCGAGGTTCGGAAAATGACACGCTACGCACCCGCACGCTCGACGAAATCAAGAAGGTGAAATGGGATCCGAGTTGGGGTGAGGAGCGACTCTCCAACATGATCTCGACCCGCCCCGATTGGTGTATCTCGCGCCAGCGCGTCTGGGGAGTGCCCATCGCAGTGTTTCTTTGCGAAGCCTGCGGCAAGCCGCTCAACGACCATGCTATCAACCGGAAAGTCGTGGAATTATTTGCCCGCTCTGGGGCCGATGCCTGGTTTACGTCTGAATCCGACGCTGTTCTTCCCACCGGAACGAAATGTCCGCATTGCGGCGGCGCCAAGTTTGAGAAAGAGACCGACATTTTTGACGTCTGGCTCGAATCGGGTGCCAGCTATTTGGCGCTAATCGCCGACGAACCCAGCTATCCCTGGCCTTCCGATCTCTACCTCGAAGGCGGCGATCAATACCGCGGCTGGTTCCAGTCGTCGCTCCTCTGCGCCATGGGGACGCACGCTACACCGCCCTATTGCGGCGTCGTCACACCAGGTTGGACGCTCGACGAAAAGGGCCAAGCCTTGTCGAAGTCTCGCGGGAATGATGTGGATCCAGTCGATATCGCCGGTCGTCTGGGCGGCGAAATCGTGCGCCTGTGGACGGCCTCCGTCGATTTCCGCGAAGATGTGGTCGGGTCGGAAACGCTGATGCAGCGCGTGGCGGAGAACTATCGTGCGATCCGCAACAATCTATTCAAGAACACGCTAGGGAATTTATACGACTTCGATCCGCAGACCAATGCTGTTCCGTTCGTAAAGATGGAAGCGCTCGACCAGTACATGCTGCGTCAGGCGTGGGCTCTGGCCCGGGATGTTTGCGCTTGGTACGGAGAATTTGCGTTCCACAAGATCTACCATCGCGTAAATCATTTCTGCGTGGTCGATCTCAGCGCTTTCTATTTCGACGTGATCAAAGACCGCCTCTATACGTATGCTCCGAATTCTTCCGGCCGGCGCTCGGCACAAACTGCGATTTGGCGTATCAGCGAGGCGATGGTGCGCCTGCTGGCGCCCATTCTGACCTTTACCAGCGAAGAAGTCTGGCAACACTTGCCGAAGATTGACGGCCGTTCGGAGAGTGTGCATCTGGCGCAGTTTCCCAACGCCGCTGACCTGCTCGGGGATGCCTCCATTCCGGAGGAAGATCCCAAGCAGGAGCAAGACTGGGCTACGCTCCTCGTGGTACGCGAGCAGGTGATGAAAGCGCTCGAGGAAGAACGTAACAGCAAGCGGATCGGCAAGAGCCTGGAAGCGCAACTGACAATCACCGCGTCCGATCCGGCATACTCGGTCCTCGCGCGCTATCAGCACCAACTGCGCTATCTTTTCATCGTCTCCGCGGTGAAGCTCGTCCAGGGCTCGGGCAACGGCACCGGCGGAGTTCACGTCGAAGTGAGCAAAGCTGACGGCCTCAAGTGCGAGCGCTGCTGGAACTACTCCACCCACGTCGGCGAGGACAAGACCTATCCCACGGTTTGTGAGCGCTGCAGCGCCGTGCTGAGAGATCTGGAAGATTCTAAGTAACGCTCCCCCACTACTCTCGGAAAAGTGCTTGGGCGAATCCGGCCCTACCTACCCGTTCTTCCGATTGCGAAATAACCTCGATCCACCGTACCATGTCCGCCATGTTTTGCCCGTCATGTGGCGCAAAGACTGAGAGTGGTGCGACCTTCTGCCGCCTGTGTGGCAGGCCGCAGGGCCCGCAGGTGAAGGGCCAACCGCCTCCGGCACCCGCCGGTACGCGGCAAGCGAACGTCCCGCTTACGCTAAAACCTGCCTCGCCTGCAGCGCCCCTCGCGCGCAACCATAGTCCTGCCCATCTGGTGCAGTCGCTCGAGGATCGTCTGCGGCGCTTGGCGGGCACGAAAAAGCTCGAAGGCTTCAGCCTGTCGGAGATGTTCTCGGAGGTTTTCAAGAAACACACTCCGGCTGAACTGGATGAGTACTTTGTCACCGGAACCGCGCGCACTACGCCCCGCATCGAAGACGTACAAGCCGGCTGGCCCAAGCCCTGGTTCTTCTTCCGCGTGCTGCTTTTCGTGGTGGGTATCTACCTCTTGTTCGACTACATCATCCAGGAATTCGGCAACCCCAACGCCATTCCCGGATTGCTGTTCATGGGCAGCCTGGCTGTGCCACTGACGGTGCTGGTGCTGTTTTTCGAGCTGAACGTCACGCGCGATGTCTCGTTCGTCGGCGTGCTCTCCCTGTTCGCGTCTGGCGCCATCGTGGGCTTCATCTTCACCCATTTTCTGGATAGCGTTCTCAGTTCGTCGCTCTCGTGGATGGGCGCCTCGGTTGCCGGAATCGTCGAGGAGATTGCCAAACTGTTGGCGGTTTGCGTCATCGTCGGCCGCCGCAAGCACCGCTTCATCCTCAATGGAATTCTGTTTGGCGCAGCGGTGGGCGCGGGATTCGCCGTCTTCGAGAGCATGGGTTATGCCTTCGTCGACTTTCGCGACAGTTTCCTGATCGCCACGGCCGACAAGATTCGCCACGCCATCAGCAACTCCCCGGGCGTCAGCGTCCCCGACATCATGAATTACTTGCTGGGCATCATGAAGGATCCCAGAGGGTTCCGCCCGGATCAGGACGCGCTCAACGAAATGATCAGCCTGATCCAGTTACGGGCCTGGCTGTCTCCGTTCGGCCACGTCGCTTGGACTGCCATTGCGGCGGGCGGTTTGTGGCGAGTGAAGGGCAATCGTGACCTTGAAATGCGCATGTTCTTTCAGTCCCAGTTCCTGCGCGTGTTTATGATCCCTGTCGTGTTGCACATGGCCTGGGACATGCCGTGGGAGCGCTTCACGGCGATGCTTCTCAACACCAACACCCCGCCGGAATGGCCCGCGCATCTCGTACGCTTGAGCCTGGGACTGATCGGGTGGTTTATCGTGTTGGGATTAGTGCAGCAGGGATTGCATCAGGTGAAGGACGAGCAAATCGCCCACACCCGGGTGGCGTTGGAGCAGGCGAAAGCAGTCACGCCTGGCGCAGGTCCAGATCCGATAGCCGTGCCTGTGGTGAACTAAGACATTCGCGAACGAGGCGGATTACTTCAACTCCTCCATCGCCGCGTCCAGCACTTCCTTGCCCGGGCGGGTCATCGACGCGGGCAGCGTGGCCAGCGGCTGATCGACCATGTTCAGCAGGTCGAGGAAGCTGGGCGCCTTGGTGTTTACATAAAACACGCCGGTCAGGACTTCGCCGTTGTCGTGCGCCTCGGTCAAACGCATGATCGCCCTAATCTTGTCGGTGGGATCGTAGTCTTCCTCCAGTTTGCGCAGCTGCAGGTGAGATCCATCGTGCATGGTGACGTCTACCGTGGTGCCGGCATCGTACTCCACGCTGATCTCTTCGAAGTGCGGCACAAAACTGACTTCCTGCAGCGTCTCCTCGTGCTCCTTCACGTATTTGTAGGACTTGGTCGAGCCTTCGTGATCGTTGAAGGTCACGCAGGGCGAAACTACGTCCAGCATGACGGTTCCCTTATGAGCGATGGCCGCTTTCAGCATGGCGCTCAACTGCCGCTTATCACCAGAGAAGGAACGGCCGACAAAAGTCGCACCCAGCTGAATCGCCAACGCGCAGGTGTCGATCGGAGGGAGATCGTTGAGCACACCCGACTTCAGCTTGGAGCCCAGATCTGCGGTTGCCGAGAACTGGCCCTTGGTCAGCCCGTACACTCCGTTGTCTTCGATGATGTAAATGATCGGTAGATTGCGGCGCATGAGGTGAACGAACTGTCCAATGCCGATCGAAGCCGTATCGCCGTCGCCGCTCACTCCGATGCAGACCAAGCGGCGATTCGCGAGCATGGCTCCGGTGGCAACTGAGGGCATGCGGCCATGCACGGCATTGAAGCTATGGGATCGGTTCAGGAAATAAGCAGGAGTCTTCGAGGAGCAGCCAATCCCGCTGGGCTTGATCACGAGTTCTGGCTCGACCCCCATCTCGTACATGGCTTCAATGATGCGCTCGGAAATCGCGTTGTGTCCGCACCCCGCGCACAGAGTCGTCTTCCCGCCCTTGTACTCCATTACGGTCAGGCCGATCCGGTTGGGTTTTGGTTCGGCAGCAGGAGTGGTTGCCATCTTACTTGCCCTCCATCGTGGTGAGTTCGTCAGTGATAGACCGCGCGTCCAACGGGAGTCCCGTGATATGTGCGATGCTTCGCAAGCGGGTGGTCAACTCCGGCTTCAGGTCCAGTTTAAGCAGGCTCAACATCTGCGCATCGCGGTTCTGCTCCACCACATAGATGCGCTCGTGCTGCTCGATGAATTCGTGCACTTCCCGCGTGAACGGATACGCCCGGAGCCGCAAGTAGTCAGTCTCGATGCCATATTCGGCACGCAACTGGTCGCGGCTCTCGATGATGCCCCAATTTGAGGTTCCGTACCCGATGATTCCGATCTTTGCGCTGTGACCCTTCACGATCTCCGGCCGTGGCACGAACGACCGCGCGGTTTCAAACTTGCGGTTCAGACGCTCCATGTTCTTTTCGAAGTCGTCGGCGCGCTCGCTGTACTGCGCATTCTCGTTGTGTCCACTGCCCCGGGTAAAGTAGGCCGCTGCTGGGTGGAGCGTTCCGGGAAGGGTGCGGTAACCGATGCCATCCCCGTCGACGTCTTTATAGCGGGCGAATCCGCCCAACCGGTCGAGATCTTCCTTGCCCAGCACCTTCCCGCGATTGATCGGCGCGGTTGGATACTCAAACGGATCCGACATCCAGTTGTTCATGCCCAGATCCAGGTCTGACATCACGAACACCAGCGTCTGAAACTGCTCTGCCAGGTTGAACGCTTCCGACGCCATGCTGAAACATTCGGCGACCGAACATGGAATCAGCATGATGTGCTTGGTATCGCCGTGAGACAGGAATGCGGTGGACAAAATGTCGCCCTGCGAAGTGCGCGTCGGCAGGCCTGTGGAAGGGCCTACCCGCTGGATATCCCAGATGACGCCGGGAACTTCCACGTAATAGGCGAGACCGGCGAACTCTGACATCAGCGAAATTCCCGGACCGGCGGTTGCCGTCATGCTGCGGGCACCCGCCCAGCCCGCTCCAATCACCATACCGATCGCGGCCAGCTCGTCCTCGGCCTGCACGATTGCGAACGTTGCTTTGCCATCGGGACCGATCCGGTACTCCTTCATGTACTCGATCATCGTCTCCACCAGCGACGACGACGGCGTAATCGGATACCACGTAACCACCGTACATCCGGCAAACATGCAACCCAGCGCCGCCGCCGAGTTGCCGTCGATGATGATTTTCCCGGCGGTCTTGTTCATGCGCTCGATGTAAAACGCGCCCAGCTTCTTGAGGTTGGCTTTCGCATAATCAAATCCTGCCTGTGCTGCCGACAGGTTCAGCGTGGCCGCCTTGGCCTTCTTGGCAAACTGCTTGCGGATCGCCTTCTCCACCTCGCCCATCTCAATTTGCAGCAACTGGGCCACGACCCCGACGTACACCATGTTCTTGACCAGCTTGCGCAGCTTGGCCTCGGGGCACACCGCCGCCACCAACTTGTCGTATGGTACGGAGTAGAAGATCAGATCATTGCGCAGTTTGTTCAATGCGAGCGGTTCGTCGTAGAGCACCGAAGCCCCTGGTCCCAGCGACATCACATCGTCGTCGGCGGTCTCCGGATTCATGGCGACCAGGAAATCAATTTCTTTTTTCCGTCCAATGTAGCCGTCTTTGTTGGCGCGAATGGTGAACCAGGTCGGCAAGCCCGCGATGTTCGAGGGAAACAGGTTCTTGCCCGACACCGGCACGCCCATCTGAAAAATCGCGCGCAGCAAAACCGTGTTCGAGCTCTGCGAACCCGAGCCGTTTACCGTCGCGACCTGGATGCTCATGTCGTTGACGATGCGCTTGCCTTGCAACCGTCCCCCGGCTTCCTGGGGGACTACATCCGTAGTGGCCATCCCTACACCTTCCTTTGTTTAGAGGGCGAGCAAGTCCCGCCCGAAGTTCGTGGAGCACACGAGGCAAACATTTGATTATACGGCGGCGACGCGCCTCGGGCACGGCTAATCACCCGCCCGGAGCCGGAACGAACCTGCTTTCAAACTAGGGAGGAGTTGTGCGGCCTCAGGAATCGACCTTGAAAAACCGGGCGATGGTGCGGAACTTATTATATCGGGACACGATTAATTGGTCAGGAGGAATCTTCTTGAGTTCGGCGTAATGCTTCTGCAGGCTGGCATCCAGCAGATTGGCCGCCGCTTCGTGGTCCCGGTGCGCTCCGCCTTCGGGCTCGGGCACAATGTCGTCGATGCATCCCAGTTCGCTGAGGTCCTTGGCGGTTATGCGCATGGCCTCCGCCGCCAGTTCCTTCTTGGTCGCATCCCGCCACATGATGGCAGCGCAGCCCTCGGGTGAAATCACCGAGTAGATCGAATTCTCCATCATCAATACGCGATCGGCCACCGCAATGGCCAGTGCCCCGCCGCTGCCGCCCACCCCAATCACGGTCGCAATCACGGGCACTTCCAGCCTCGCCATCTCGCGCAGGCTGTGCGCGATGGCCTCAGCCTGCCCACGTTCCTCCGCATGAACTCCGGGATAGGCGCCGTCTGTGTCCACCAGGGTGAAAATCGGCCGCTTGAATTTTTCCGCGATCTTCATCACGCGCAGCGATTTTCGGTATCCCTCCGGGTGTGGCGTCCCGAAGTTGCGGTAAACGCGCTGCTTCATGTCTCGTCCTTTTTGTGTGCCGACTACCAGCACTTCATCCCCGTGAAAGCGGGCCATCCCGCACACGATCGCCGGATCGTCGCCAAATCCGCGGTCCCCATGAATCTCGCTGAAGTCAGTGAAGACGCGTTCGATGTAGTCCAGGGTCTGCGGACGCTGCGGATGCCGCGCCAGTTCCGTTTTCTGCCAAGCCGTGGAAGCGCTCATCTCCTGCCGCAGCGCGTCGAGGCGCTCGTGCAGCTTGGCCAGTTGGCGGCGAGTGGCGTCGTCCTGGCCCGCGGACTCCATCTCCGCGACCTGACGCTCGATCTCTTCCAATTCCTGCTGCGCCTTGTGTGCTGCTTCCATGATTTCCTGGCGATTGCCGTCAGTTGATGACGCGAACGCTTCCCCGCCCGCAGAGCTGTTCCACACGAGCGATGAAGTTGCGATCCGGCAGCACATTATAGCCTTCCGCTTCCATCACCACCATGAAATCGCCCTGGCGCTCCACGTCAAACAACACTTTGGCCTCGCCTTTCCGCTCCAGAAACAGCGCGTGCAGATCGTCGATCGTAGCCTCAGCGGCGGTTTCCAGCGGAACGCGGATGCGGATGGCGCGCGGCAGTGGGACTTTCGCTTCTTCCAGTGGCATGATCTCGGCCGCTGTGATCTTCGGGTTCGCACCTTCCTCGATGCGCACGCCGGCCTTGACCAGCACGGGAACCTCGAGCTTGACCCGGTCTCCCAGGCGTTTGTATGCCTCCGGGAAGACGATCATATCGACCGAGCCTGACATGTCTTCGAGGTTCGCCTGCGCGTAGAAATCACCTCGCTTGGACTTAAGCACTCGCACATTGCTGATGATGCCGGCGGTGGTGATCGTCTCGTCCTTGCCGGTGGAACGCGTCATCGCCGCAATTTCCTCGGTACTTAGAGCGTGCAGGTCCTGCAGCTTGTCTTTGTACTTGTCGAGCGGATGTCCCGTGATGAAGAATCCCAGAATCTCTTTTTCCGCGGCGAGCCGCGCATGTTCGTCCCAGTCAGGAACGTTGGGAAGCCTGTCGTTGTCCGCCTCGGTCTCCTCCTGCGCGAAGACTCCGAAAAGGCCATGCTGCCCGGACTCCACGTCGCGCTGCGTTTTCTGCGCGCGGTCCATCGCTTTATCCAGCACTTCCATCAACTGCGCCCGCCGCCCCAGCGAATCCATGGCGCCGCTTTTGACCAGAGACTCCAACACCCGCTTGTTAAGCAAGCGCAGATCGACGTTCTCACAGAACTCATAAAGGGACCGGAATTGCCCCAGTTTCTTGCGCGCCGCCACGATCGACTCGATCGCATTGCCACCCACGTTCTTCACCGCCGCCAGCCCGAAGCGAATCGCCTCGCCGTGCGGCGTAAAGTTCGCGTCCGACACGTTGATGTCCGGCGCTTCCACCGCGATCCCCATCTCACGGCATTCGTTGATGTATTTGACCACGTCGTCCGTGCTGCCGGTGACCGAGGTCAGCAAAGCGGCCATGAACTCGACGGGATAGTGGGTCTTCAAGTAAGCCGTGTGATAGGCCAGCAACGCGTACGCGGCCGAGTGCGACTTGTTGAATCCATAGCCCGCAAACTGCGCCATGAGATCGAAGATCTTCTCGATCTTCTTCGGCGGAAACTTGCGCTGGGCTGCGCCTTCCACAAAGCGTTCGCGCTGCTGCGCCATTTCCTCGGCTTTCTTTTTACCCATGGCGCGTCGTAGCAGATCCGCTTCGCCCAGCGAGTATCCCGCCAGGCGGTTGGCAATCTGCATCACCTGCTCCTGGTAGACGATCACGCCCAGCGTTTCTTCCAGAATCTCCTTGAGCTCCGGCAGCTCGTATTCCACTTTCTTGCGCCCGTGCTTGCGATCGATGAAGTCGTCAATCATTCCGCCCTGAATCGGTCCGGGCCGATACAGCGCATTCAGCGCCGTAAGGTCTTCAATCGAGCTCGGCTGATACTTTCGCAGCACATCGCGCATGCCATGCGATTCAAACTGGAAAACTCCAGAGGTCAGCCCTCTGTGGAACACCTTTTCGTAGGTTTCCTTGTCTTCAAGGGGAAGTTGCTCCAGATTCAAAGTCGTCCCCCGCGTCTGCGCAATCAGCTTGAGCGTGTCGGTGAGAATCGTCAGCGTCGTCAGGCCGAGAAAATCCATCTTCAACAGGCCCATCTTCTCGATGGCGACCATGTCGAAGGCGGTCACGATTTCATCGTTTTTCGTCTTATGCAGCGGGACCAGTTCGGTGAGCGGACGCGGCGCAATCACCACTCCGGCAGCGTGCACTCCGGAGTTGCGTACCAAGCCTTCCAACTTCTTCGCCGTCTGGATGAGCTCGCGAATCTGACCGTCTTTCTCGATCGCCTCCCGCAGTTGCGGCGAATCCTCGATCGCCTGTTCGATGGTGATGTTGAGCTGCGTGGGGACCATCTTGGCGATGCGATCGACGTCGCTGTAGGGGATGTCCATGGCGCGGCCAACGTCTTTGATCGCCGCCTTGGCCGCCATTGTGCCGAAGGTGATGATCTGCGCGACGTTGTCCCGGCCGTATTTCTGCGTCACGTAGTCGATGACTTCGCCGCGGCGGTTCATGCAGAAGTCGATGTCGATGTCCGGCATCGAGACCCGCTCGGGATTCAGGAAGCGCTCGAACAGCAACTCGTGCTGTAATGGATCCAGGTCGGTGATGCCGAGCGCATAGGAAACCAGCGAGCCAGCCGCCGAGCCGCGTCCCGGGCCCACCGGGATAGAACGCTCCTTGGCGTAGCGGATGAAGTCCCACACGATCAGAAAATATCCCGCAAACTTCATCTGCTGGATGATGGCCAGCTCCCGCTCCAGCCGCTGCTCGTAGTCGGCGAGCGTGTGTTTGAGCCTTCCCTGCTCGTGCAAGGGATGCAGCGCCTCCAGCCGGCGCGCGAAACCTTCGCGGGTCACGTGAACAAAATAGCTATCGAGGGTGTAGCCCGGCGGCACGTCGAACTGCGGAAACGGCGTCGCTACTTTCTCCATCCGCAGATTGCAGCGCGCGGCAATATCAAGGGTTCTCGCTACGACGTCCGGAGAATCTTTGAACACGCGATACATTTCGTCGTGGCTTTTGACGAAGAATTGCGTCCCTTCAAACTTCATTCGAGCCGTGTCGTGAATCGACTTACCGGTCTGGATGCACACCATCACATCCTGGGCGTGCGCGTCTTCTTCGCAAAGGTAGTGGCTGTCGTTGGTCGCGACCAGCGGGAGGCCAAGATCTTTTTCGAGCTGAAACAGGCCGGGATGAATCTTGTGCTCCATCGCCAGCCCCTGATCCTGAATTTCGAGAAAGAAGTTTTCCTTGCCGAAAATGTCGCGGAACGTTCCGGCGGCGTTACGAGCCGCGTCGTAGTTCCCTTCCATCAACCGCTCTGCAACTTCGCCTTTCAGACAGCCGGAAAGCCCGATCAGGCCGCGCGAATGCTCCGCCAGAAACTTCTTGCTCACGCGCGGCTTGTAATAGAAGCCGTGCAGTGAGGCTTCCGACGTGATCTTCACCAGATTGCGGTAACCCTCTTCGTTTTCCGCCAGCACCAGCAGGTGGTTGTAGGTATCGCCCTCGGGCGGCGTCCGTTCGATGTTGTGATCGTCTTTCTTGCAGACATAGAGCTCGCAGCCGACGATCGGCTTGACGTCGTACTTGTGCGCCGCGTTGACAAAATGCACCGCGCCAAAAATATTGCCATGATCGGTCATAGCCACGGAGGGCATCCCGAGCTCTTTCACGCGCTGGCAGAGTTTATCGACGTCGCAGGCACCGTCGAGCAAGGAATAGTCGGTGTGCAGGTGCAGGTGTACGAATTGGGACATGGGCTTGTTCAATCTTACTTGATTGACGCCATTCTATCGGGAAAAGCCCGCAGACACTTTCGACAATTTATCCACAGCAGGCGGAAAACACCGTGACTCCAACTCTCCACGGCCGACGCCACTCCAAGTTACCGAAGTGTCTTCCGCACAACTGCAAGATGCGCGATCTTAGCATTGGCGACATCCACAGAATTATTGCAGTGAGGAGAAGCGCAGCCGGTGAGCAGCCCAATACCCAGTACGAAGCGCAATTCCGCTGTCGCTGCATTCCGTATGCTTTGGGCATTTTGGATTGGAGTAAGCCTCGTCTATACAGGTGTTTATTGGCACCTAGCTGCCTTGTCCGGGCATCTCGTCCAGGGCATTGTGCTGGCGTCCGGATTCTTGCTTCAAGCCCTCCTGGTGGGGGCATACGCATGGCGCGAGAGATTCACCAGTTGCGCACAGGCCGCAATTCAATCAGCCAGCGCAGCCGTAGCCGTCGTAGGGCTTCCTGCAGGCGTCTTGGTTTTTACTTTGACAAAGATATCGACCAATCTTCACTCGGTCTATGTGAAGGTTTATCCTTTCGATCTCGGATACGTAACCACCGATGGTCTTCAATTCGGATTTGTAGCCACCGTCTTACTGATGAGCGGCATCGCTGACGGGACCGCACTCGGAATTCTAAGATGGAGCATCCTCCAGGCACAGCCAGCGGCACCGGGCGTTGAACGTTCCCATTCCTGGTGGAATCGGTATTCGAGGTCGGCGATGCCCTGGGCAGCCAGCCTAACCCTTTACGAATGGGTAGTTGGTCTTTGGGGTTGGAATAACGAGTGGCCTCCCTTTCCCCATTTAAACGACCGATTGCTGGCCGATGTTCTTCTGGGAATCGCTGGACTTTTTTCTATAGCTCTGGTGCCTATACTCTCTCGAACGCCTGAGCCGGAAAGCCGAACGGGCCGGCTTCTGAGATATTTAAAAATCGCGATGCTATCTATCGCGGCCGTTGCGGGAGTGGCTTCCATTGCAAGCCTCTACGAGATACTCCCTGTCGCCATCTTCTACTACCCGGGCGTCCTCCTATCCTACGGCGCATTCTTCTTCTGGCCCTGTCTGCTGTGGGCGGTGTTGTATGAGTACTCGAGACCACAAAAGGGCAACGTCCAGTCTTTAGAAAGAAAGCACGATGGTTTCTATGCGAAGCTTGGAGTGAGATCGAACGGGGTCGTCGCAGCGATGGCTGCGGCCGGGCAGGCATGCGCGCTCTGTGCTGGATTGCTCGCGACAGCTCCGGCTTCGCTGGGTATGCACGGTATTGGGTGTTCGACTGTCAACAGCGTCGGCGCCGACACCTACTGGTTTTGGAAAGCCTATAAGGGGCTGGGCTCGGAGGTGCAGACCGATAACGGGATGGTCCTGCGGCCCTCGGTCGATGCCAGCGTCTGCCTGACCCTGAACGAGAGAGCCACGGCTCGGATAAATGATCCGAAGGAGATGTCCAAGGGATATGTAGCGGCCGTGTACGTCTGGACTTGGCTCATGGATCCGGAACAGTGGGAAAGCACCCGAACCAGGCAGATCCGCAGAGAATTAACTCGCCTGCTGGGGAGGGATTTTTCGTCCTATGAAGACCTTAAAGAGTGGGGCAGGAACAACAGCCGGTACCTCGAATGGTCGGGCACGGGCGAGCTTCTGGAAGTCCCGGCGCCCGAAGATTCTGTCTACCCCGAGCTCGCTGGCAAAGATTTTCTCTTCGGGGGCCTCCCAATCTACAACCACGTTCGGGAACCGTATTATCTAGCGCGGCCGGACAAAATGCCTGCTTTATCCCCAGTGTTCTTCAGCCTCGAACCGCTGAATACGTTTCCGGCGTTGCCCTCGTGGAATTATTTTCCGGTCTTCGGCGATCGGGAGGCTCGCTTGCGAGGACTGAAATTGGACGCAGCCAGCAGCATCGACATCGTGAGCGGCGGACAGCAGCGCAGGGTACAGGAGTACTTGCACGACTTGATCGGAGGAGATTTCTCAAACCGGGCCGGATGGCAGAGCTTTTTCGCCCAGAGTCCACGCCCGAACCCCTGGCGCGTGCGCCGGCGTGAGGCAGAAGCCTGGATCACATTGCTTCACGACCCCGGGTCACAGAAGAACCAGGTCAGGATGCTTCAGGCGAGTACGGGACTTAGCTATTCCAGCGCCGACGATTTTATCGAGTGGTTGCAGAGCCCACAAAACACACGCTACGACGAATGGGAGGTTGCAGAGAGTGTATTTCGCACCGTGTACGATGATCCGGATCTGCCAAATAGCCGCAAGCCCGCCATGGACTGGCTAACCGCGATTACTGGCCAGACGTTTGATTCTCCCGAACAATGGGTGCAATGGTGGCAGGCCAACCGGACGAATCTCGCACTTTCAGACGACGGACGCGCGCTGGTAGTAGCGAAAAAGTAATAGCAGGAACACTGAGGATGAGGCTATTGCGCTTCTGACACGCCCGGTACGTGGAAGTTGATACCGCGATCATCGTTCGCCTTGGTCGTGGCAGCAAGGTCGAGGTCGGCGAGTGGAATCTTCTGCGTCCGCTGGCGCGCGAAGTTCCACAGCGTCTGCCCCACGATGGCGTAGTTCTGGACTTCCTGTGTGCGCTGGTCGCGGAAAACCAGAACGGTTGCCGGCGACGCTTCCATACGTTCTGCCTGCTGCTGCGGAAGAGGAGCGGATCTCGCGTACAAATCCTGATCGTCTTCTTGTCCCTGGCGCGCCCTTTGTTCCTCTAGACTCTGCGCGTTCATCTCTTGCGCGATTTCGAGTTGCCGCTCGTAATCCGGATCATACGACGAGTAGGAATCGGAATCCCACCACCAAGGGTCATAATAGCCGCCCCACCACGGCCATCCCCGTCCGAAACGTCCGCGTTCAAAACGGCGGGCGCGGAAGGAATTGCTGATGAAGGGCCCACGAAAACGGTTGAAATTGCGAAAGGAGTTTCGGGAAGAAAATGACGGCCTGGAAATGGCCGGGCTGCGACCGAACCCGCGCGATCCCATGCCAGGACTCGAATGCATCCCGCCGAACGCGTGCCCACCAGAAGCATGGCCGGCGAAACTGCCATGTGCGGCCACTCCGGCACCGTGTCCACCGACCGAACCATGGCCTCCGCCACGCTGCGCCAGCGCCGGCGCCAGCGCCAGCAGCAGGACAAATGCCGCAATGGAGAGAGGGCGCCGCATGCCGCTATTATAGGCCCGTTTGGAGGAAACAAAGTCCAGAATATGGGCGATCAAACGGAAATAAACAACTACTTCTTCTTTTTCTTGGTTTTCGCTTTGCCCTTCTTGGGCATGGGCTTGTTCTTCGCCGGGCTTGCCGGCTTGCGCGCGGTAACAGGCTTCGCAACTTTTCCTGGATCGGCAGGCTTCGCCGCCTTTAACTGGGCGGCAGGTTTCTGCGGAGGGACCGGAAGCGCCGCCGGCGGCGCTGCGGCTGTGCTGGCGGCCTTCACCTTCTTTCCCTTCGCAGCGGCGACTGCTCCGGTGTTGGGCACCACTGCCCCGGCAGCAGCCGCCTTGGCGGCGCGTCCCCGCTTTGGCGGAGGAGGCGGCGGCGGTGGAGGTGGCGCAAACGGCTTCAGAAACTTCAACGTCTCGGTGCGCGAGCGCAGTTTGCCGTCGAGCAGCAGCATAAAAACATCCCGCGCGATCTTCGGATACTCCGGCAGTTGCGGCGTGATCAGTAATTCCGTCATCTCGGGAAGAGGAATTTTCTGCTGCACCTGCCGCCACTTGGTGAAGAAATTCTTGATCTTCTGCGCCACGGCCTGCTGGCGCGCGGTCACGGCCAGAAACAGAGTCATCTCCGGCCGCGCCGACGAAAGCAGCTGCCAAGTCCGCGACGGAGTCGCTGCCTCTTTTCCACTCAAGCGCTTGGCCAGTTCTTTGGCGTGATCCTCGATGTTACGCCAGGACTCGACCAGGTCCTTCCGCGGAATCTGTCGCCGCAAATCAGAAATATCCTTTTCGGAAAGGCGTGCCGTCAGAAAGTGCATGACCGCCGGCGACGGATCCGGCGTATACCCCAGATCCACCATCTGCTGGCGCGTTTTCATCAACTGGCTGAGGCCCGCTGTGTCTACCTTGGCCGACGTCCAGTGCGGATGCAATACCTTGAGCCAGCCTTCTTTTTCCAGCGCGCGAACCACGTTCACCGGATCGTCTTCATGCGCCAGTTGCGCGATCTCGTGGCCAACCGCGCTGCGCGAAATGTGATCGATGTAGTTGTTCTCTTTCGCCGAGTCATAGCGCTGCTGCGTGCGCTCCTCCAGCGGCCAGTGGAAGCGCGCCGCAAAGCGCGTGGCGCGGATCAGCCGCGAGGGATCTTCCACGAACGAGTAATTGTGCAGGATGCGGATCAGCTTGGCCTCAATGTCGGCCACGCCGTTGAACGGATCGAGCAAGAGCCCCCGCGAACCCTCATTCAGCGACAGCGCCATGGCGTTCACGGTGAAGTCGCGCCGCCGCAGGTCTTCCTGGATGCTCGCCGGATTAATCAGCGGTGGCTTGCCCACCTTCTCGTAGTGCTCGGTGCGCGCCATGCTGATCTCGGCGCGAACATTGCCCGGCAGGACCAGATACAGCGTGCGCACATCCTCTTCCACTGCCGAGATTCGGGCGCCCGCTCGTTCCAGATCCTTCTGCAGTTTGAGGGGATTGCCCTGGACGGTGAAATCCAAATCGCGAATGCTGAAGCCGCTGATGATGTCGCGAATCGCGCCGCCCGTGAGGTAGAGGGTAAATCCGGCGGCACGGCCAACTTCCTGGACCAGGTTGACGCCCTTCAGTTGGTCCGGCGTCAGCCGGATTTCCATCGTGTAAATGTAATCAGCCATTCGCTTTCAAGCGGCCTCACGGCCGTGGTTCTTGCAAAATCTGTGGCTGGGCCGGGCTGGATCAGCCTCATATTTCCACAAGATTTCCACAGGATGGGTAGCCATGAGTGGGATGTTCCCCTCTCGTGCACTACTCAAGCCATTCAATACAAAGCACTTAACTGAACTCTCTCGACCCCGTGGCAACTTAAAGGAATAACACAACGTTTACAATTTGGCTACTGCCAAGGTGTATCCCGCCAGTTTTTTGCCGAAAAGTGCGAGAATCACGGAGCGGGCGCCAGACCTTAGCCCTCGGACTTCAGCCAGACCGCGAAGCTTCGCTGATGAAACGTGGCCGTACCGGATCGACTCTGCTGACGTCCGACGTCTGAGGTCCGTTGTCCGAACCAGATGCCCTCAACCCACAAGAAGGTCGTTGTCCGCAAAATGGACCGGGACTCGATTTCCGGCTACGTCGGGACTGAATTCGTCAAAGAGGGCAAGCTGGAACTGCTCAATACCGCGGGCAACGTGGTTGCCATCGATCTGCGGGAGATCAAGGGCGTCTACTTCGTCCGCGAATTCGGCGACTCCGAGTCGCTCACGCGCAAGACCTTCACTTCCCGTCCCCGCGCCGAAGGACTGTGGGTGCGCCTGCGCTTCAAGGACAACGAAGTCCTCGAAGGCCTCCTCCCCGCCGACCTTACCCAGAACTTGCCGGAAGGCTTCCTCATCAGTCCGCCCGACCAGCGCTCCAATACGCAGCGCATCTTCGTTCCGCGCAGCGCCCTCGAATCCTTGACTGTGCTGGCCGTGATCGGCGCCGCCCGCCGCCAGCGCCGCCCCGCCGACCAGCGCCAGGTGCCCATGTTCGAAGAGTGACGTTCGAGGAGTGACGGCGGCCGCACCGTCACGCCGGCCGCACGCGAAACACCGGCATCCGTTAAAATGCCAGCGACCCTCCAAGCATCCGACCACGGGTTCAACAATATCTTCCGGAAGGCGGCAGGCATTCCACGCAAGCGATGATTTCTACGCTCCTTCGCAAAGCACGCACGCTCATCGAGACGTTTCACGACTTCTACCGCGAGCCCCTCGCCTCTTTCGAGGCTCTGGACAAGGGCCTGGAGGATCGCCGCCAGCCCGCTTCCCCGGAATTGGTATCGCGGGTTCTCGCCGCTTACGAGGCCGCCAAGCAGGACCAGCCGGCTGCGAGCGCGGAGTATCAAGTCAGCGGCGAATGGATCACCCTAATTGAGGCAAAACTGCGGGCCTTTCGCGACCGCGGATCGATGGCCGAGGTCCTGGGATCTTTCTTTCGCAACGAAGACGCGTTCTTTGGTCTCTCCGATTACGCTACTCCGCCTTATTTGAAGCCGCGACGCCATCTGATGACCCGCGTGCTCTTCGTGAATTCCATGCTGTACGACTACCGGGCTTGGACCGAGTTGACGGGAAATAAAATAGAAGCCATTCGGGCGCCCTGGGTGGGCAATCCCTTCGGATACTTCATCGACGGCACCCTGGCGGTTCCTGCCACCTTTCGCCATCACTACATGGCCGGGAAGGCCGTGTCGTTAATGGGTGGCGAAGGGGTTCTAGCGGAGATCGGAGGCGGCTGGGGCGACGTCGGATTCTTCGCCCTGCAGTTTCCCGGCGTCCACTATGTAGACTTCGATCTGCCCGAGATTCTCCTGCTGGCCTCGTACTGGCTGTGCAGCACCCTGCCCGACCGCAAGATTGCCGTCTATGGCGAGCAGGACTGCAAAACCGTACTCGCCAACCTAGAGGACTATGACGCAATCCTGTTCCCCAACTTCTGCCTGCCTCAGTTGGCGGAGAATTCGGCGGACCTTTTCCTGAACACGCACAGCTTGTCGGAAATGCGGCCCGAGACGATTCAGGAGTATCTGGGCCAGATTTCCCGCACCTGCCGCCGATATTTCCTCCACGAAAACAGCGACAAGCCCTATCACACCCTCGGGCACACCGAAATTCCCGCCTCGTCGTTTTCCCTCGAAGGATTTCGCATGCTGCACAAGGCCATGTCCCCGTGGAAGGCCGGCGGAGGCCGCTATCGCGAATTCCTGCACGAACGAATTCACTAGAACTGGTGCTAAAGATGGTTTTGGGAAGGGCTGGTTTTGGGAAGGGCACGGCTTCCAGCCGTGCCGCCCGGTGCCAATAGAAACGCACGGGCTTCAGCCCCTGAGGGACATTCACTCTCCCTGTGGAAGCATTTATCAGACGAGTTCTAACCACCCTGCATCAGTAGCACGTTTGTCTGCCCTGCTCTGGCGCGGTAGAATCCACGATTCCCGGGAGATTTGAAGTGGCAGAAGCTCAGAAAGTCACGAACGCGCTGCCCGTGCTTCGCCCGGGACTGGTGCAGCCGCAGGACCATAAGCATTCCGCGAGCAGGGCGATTTTCTTCCTGTACGTCTTACTACTTGGTGGTGTTTCGATTCACCTCTACCGTGCGCCGATCTATGACATGGATTCGATCCAATACATGGGGAATGCGTTGCTCATGGAGGGAACCGATGTGGTCCGCATCCACCAACGCGTCTATGCGGAGTTAGACCAGCATGTGCCCCGGAGGGAACGCGACGCTTTGCTCGGGCATGAGCCCGGAGCGCCAGAGGACCAAAACCGATCCCGCCAGGAACGAGCTGCGAATTCGTATCGCTTTGGCGAGTTTCTGCCGATGTTCGCGATTCGCCCCCTTTATAACCAGACGCTCTACTTCGTCAGCAAGACGGGTCTGGGGTTGGTCCGCTCCGGCATATTGATTTCTGTCGCCTCGTATTTCCTGATTGGCATTCTGTCCTTCTTGTGGATCCGCCGCTATACGAGCGGGCTATTCAGCCTCGTCATCGCATTTCTGCTCATGATTAGCTCTCCACTGATGTCGTTAGGGCGCGATCCGACTTCCGACGCTTTAGCCACCCTGGTCGCTTTCGCCTCGCTCTACCTGATCTTCGAAAAGCAACTGCTAACGCCAGGCTTCGTCCTGTTGGTCGCCTCGATCTATTTCAGAACCGACTTCGTCGTGCTGGCAGGTCCAACTATCCTGGCCTGCTGGCTGGAGCGGCGCCTGGATTTCTGGAAAGCGGCAATTCTGGCCGTTCTCGCCCTTTCTTCGGCGCTTGGCATTGGTCACTTTGCCGGGGACTACGGCATGAAGATGCTGTACTACCGGAACTTCGTGGGCACGCCGATTGCCCCGGGCGAGATGACGGTCCAGTTCTCGATCCACGATTATTTGTCCGCCTTCCGCTCGGGGATCACCAAAGTGGCAGAGAGTTTCTTCGTGCCGTTCCTGTTGCTTGGCACAATTGGCCTTGCCTCACGGCGCACGCTGGCGCTTTTTGCCGTAGCCCTGGCTTACGTACTCCTTCATTTCGTAATCCTGCCAAATTGGCAGGAGCGCTGGGTTGCTCTGTTCTATCTGTCGATGACCGTCAGCGCTGTCACCGGAGCAAGTGGCATTGGACGGGTTGATGCCGGCGCGCCAGTCGTGAAAGGTGGGCGGACCCCGCTGTCGTGAATTCCCGTATCAGCGAACTGCGGCATAATCCTTTTACCGAGGGAATCTATTTGGTGTCCCGTAAATCGCAAAATAAGTATGGGTCGTCATCTTGAGCGAAGCGAAAGATGACAGCGTGAATCTATGGCCACACGTAGTGGGTCTTTGCCAGTCCTGTTATGATTTCCTCTTCTCCGTTCCAGGTTGGATGGTGGCTCAGCTGGCGGCCTGGCTCGGCCGAGCGGGTTGACTCGCTAACTTACGATGAAGGGTAAACTTCAACTTGTTATCATCCCCGTTGCCATCATCGGGGCTTTGGTCCTGCTCCTTTCGGCGGAGCGGCGGCCCGGTCTCTTCGCCAACGCGACTTACCTGAGCGGGCTGGTTGCGTTCGAACTTGTGCTCGCTTGCCTGTGGCGATTCCAGAAGGTGTTCTTCCCGGTCACGATCGGGTGCTTTCTCCTGGCGGGCACTGGTTTACCGCTTTCCGGAGAAAGCACGACCCTTCGCTGGCTGTTTCTTGCGGTGGGCGCACTGGCGGGCTTGATCATCTGGATCAAAAGTACCAGGGCACAACATTTCGGATTGTTCCATCTGGTTGCCCTGTTTTGTGTGTTTGCCGCGGTAGCCTCAGCCAGCGTCTCCGACGCGCCCGCCACGGCCATGCTGAAAGTCCTGAGCCTGTTTTTGCTGTTTCTATACGCTTCCACGGGTGCACGAGTTGCCCTGGCCGGGAGAGAGCAGTCTTTTGTCCGCGGCCTGGTTCTAGCCTGTGAGATTTTGCTTTACCTAACGGCGGCCTGCTATTTTGCGCTGGGTTACGAGCTCTTCGGAAGCCCAAACGCATTGGGCGCCGTCATTGGAGTTGCGATCACACCAGTGATGCTTTGGGCGGCCTTAGTGGCTGAGAGCCGGAAGGAGCGCCAGCGCCGTTACATCGCTTTGGCGCTTTGTGGGGCCTTGCTCTATGTTTCTGTCTGCCGTGCTGCCATCCTCGCGGATGCGGTCCTCCTCATTGTGCTCACCATCGCTTTGCGTCGTCCGCGGTTGCTGGTGAGAGCCGCTTTTGCAGCGGCTCTATCCCTGGAGCTCATGGCCGTGGCCAATCCCTCCCGCATGGCGGAGTTTACCGATTCCCTCACCGGCAAGTTCATTTTCAAAAACGAGGCAAATGCCCAGGGCGTGTTCGGATCGCGTCAGTCACCCTGGGACGAAACCATTTCTGCCGTCAAACAGCACCCATGGTTTGGAACTGGATTCGGAACCAGTGGCTTCGGAAAGGACCGGCCCTACAATCCCGGATCGTCGATCTCTGACGAAGGTTCCAATCGCGAACACGGCAGCAGCTATCTGGCTCTCGCCGAATACATGGGACTGCTCGGCATTTCCCCTTTCCTGCTTCTCTTGCTTCTGTTGACGCGCGCGGCGGCGCGCGTATGTGCGTGGATGCGAAGAACCGGCGGCCCTTCTCATTACGCCGTGCCTTTTGCCCTGATCGCTGTGGCAGGTCTGGTTCATGCCGGCTTTGAAGACTGGCTTTTCGCGGCGGGCTCTTATCTTTGCGTATTCTTTTGGGCTTCGGCCTTTCTGCTCATAGACCTCGCTGCGACACTCAAGGCCGATCTGAAAATCTCTACCTCCACGTCTCTAGCTCCGCTCGCTCCGCCCCTGGCCCTTCGGCAGCCAACGACATAGCGCGGCCGGCGCGGGCTGAGGTAACGAGAGCGTAAAGCAGGACGGCATTGAGAGCCAGCAGCAGCCAAATAAAATATCGGGCCACCAGCAGTCTCCACCACCAGGATTCCGTTACCCAGGTGCTCAAGTGGGGGGCTGACCGGATCAGAGCCGAGTGTCCCGGCAGCATGAGCAGCAGAAAGATAACGCATGTCGCGCGTTTGGCCCAGTTCATCGCTTCTTGCCCCTCTCCGTATGCCCAGCAAAGCGCCAGAGTCAGGACGGTCACGTCGGACACGCTGTGGTAGAAGGAAATGAAACTCAAAACCAGTAACGAAGAAACAGCCAATGGCACTGACATCCGGAAACGCGCTCGCCAAACCGCGAAGGCCCAGATGGCCAAGCCACACGCAAACATGCCGTGGGCCAACACGGTGGTGGCAGTAACGCGATGCAGTAGCTGATACAAGATCACTTGACTGCTGTTCACGTGGAACGGCATCGCGCCTTCCGTGAAGCCAATCAACTTGCCGGGCCCAAACCAATACTGAAGATTCCTGCGGTAGCCGGAAATCAACACCCGTAGCGGGACAGGATAGTTGATGAACGCCACCGCCAGCCCAGCCGCGGGCAGCAGAGCCCCTGCAATAAATCGCTTCCGGAACTGAATCAGGTAGAACAGCAAAACCCATAGGCCAACCTGCGGTTTCAATGCGGTTGCCGTGCTAAGAATGATGCCAGCAGCCAGATCCTGCTTCTTTTCCGCAAGATAGATACCCAAAAAGGACAGGGGCACGGCCACGAGCGCCACGTTGCCCATGTGAAATGCCTGGTGGAGCGGAGAGAAGGCGAGGACAAAAGTGGCAAGCACCCAAGCGCGGTCGTCCCAGGGCGGAAAGCCTGCCAGGCGGATTAGCAGGGCGATGGTAATTCCAATGCCGACCAGTCCCAGAACAAGCCAGACCGTATTCGCCCAGCGCCAGGGCAGAAAGCTGAAGGGCGCCATCAGCGCAAGCGCAGTCGGCGGGTAGATCAACACCAGATTTACTTTGGAATTTGTCAACTGGGTGGCCGTGTCTCTTGTAAGGGCGGCATCGTAGAAGTTTTGGCCGTGCCGCCAAAGCCACGAGCCGACGTAGAGCTCTGAAAAATCATCCCTGATCGTATCCGGGGCAGGAACAATTCCCCGAAAAATGAAATCCGCCAGCATCAGGACGGCAACGCACACCAGCACAATTCGAAGGCCAATCCGGTTCATCGTTGCGAAAGTCTACTACAACGGAATCGGCGTAGTGCGAATTGAAACAGGCTCTGCAGATTCCCACATGGGCTCGAGCATTCTTGCAGAACCCCCGGACTTCAGTCCGCATAGCGCTCAGGAGGTAAGATACTTGAACTGTGCAACCCCGTCAGGAAGGCAGTCCTGCCAACATCCCCATCATGCGCGACAAGTGGACCGCGTTCTGTCTCGTCTTGCTTCTCGTGGCGGGTGTCGAGTTCGTGGTCAGGGGCCCGGTCAGGGCGATTCATGTTGCCACGGAGTTCAATGACTTCCTCTCTCCCTACATTCAAGCCAAGGCCTGGACGCGTGGCCTCGACCCCTACAGTCCACAGACACTGCTGAAGCTATGGCCGGAAGGCGCCGCCCATTTTGCTTTCCTGGCGAAAGAGGTGGCGGACGGTTCGATCATTGCCAAGCGGGGAATTCCTACCGCCTACCCTGTAACGTCTCTGGTGCTGATCGCTCCGTTCAGCCTGCTTCCATGGAACCTGGCCTATGCGTTCTGGTTGACCATCAACCTCGTGCTTTTCTCCATCATGTTGTGGGTGCTTGTGGCCATGTCCGGAATTTCATTTCGAGAACCTTCAGCGTTCTTGCTGTTGGCGGCCACGCTGGCGCTGGCGCCATTCCATACGGGAATCGTTACTGGCAACGTCGCGCTGGCGGCGGTGGAACTCGGCGTCATCGCCGTGTGGACTGCGCGCCAGCGTCACGACATTGCCACCGCATTCCTGCTGGCCGCATCCGTAGGATTAAAGCCGCAGATTGGACTCTGCTTTCTTCTGTACTATCTCGTGCGCCGTCGCTGGCGAGTCTTCGGAAGCGCGCTGGTGGTACTCGCCCTGCTTGCTGCGTTGGGTTTACTGCGACTGCAGTTTGGCCATACTCCCTGGCTGCCGAACTATCTCAATGACAATCACGTTTTGCTCGAGACCGGCATTCTCGCCAACTTCACGCCTGTGAACCCCACACGGTTCGGTCTGATTAATCTTCAAGTGGTCCTGTATTCCATCAGCGGCAGCATCCGTTTGGCAAATAGCCTAGCACTGTCGGTGGGGGCGATTTTCCTCCTGGTGTGGCTGCTCGGGATGAGGCGGAGAGGCATCCATGACGATCTCGAACTGCTGGACCTGAGCGCGATCGCCGTCGTAAGTCTGCTGCCGATCTATCATCGATTCTACGACGCGGCTCTGCTGGTCCTGCCTCTGTGTTGGGTCTTCATCTCATTCCGCAGGGCGAGAATTCTCGGAACTCTCACTCTACTGTTGATGTCTCCATTCCTGATTCCAGGAGGAACCCTGCTGGAAACAATGCAGGCCAGCGGCCGTATCCCCTCGGCATTGGCGAATGGTTGGTGGTGGGAAACGATCGTGATGCCGCACCAGATCTGGATGCTCTTTTTCCTCAGCCTCCTATTGCTCTATGAGATGACCATCTACCATGCCTCCGTCGATTCGACGGATTTCAGCAGCTGAATCTATCCCAGCATTGCTCCTGGTGTACGATCTATTCGTCTTTTCTAAATCCGCCATGAAACTTGCTCAGATCGTCTCGGTCCTTGACGTCCGCCTGGAAAACGGTTCACCCGACACGGAAATCACCGGCCTTAACGGCGTGGAGGAGGCTGGACCTGGAGAACTCACCTTCGTCGCCAATCCCAAATACGCCGCCGTGGCACGTTCCACCAGGGCCTCGGCAGTGATCGTCGCCGAAGATCTCCCCGCGATCCCCGCAGCCATGCTGCGCGCGAAGGATCCCTATCTCAGCTTCGCCCGCGCGCTCGAGCTTTTCCATTCGCCACTGCACTATGCTCCGGGTGTGCATCCAACAGCCGTTATCCATCCTACGGCGAAGATTGGAGCACACGCCCACATCGGCCCTTATGTAGTCATCGGCGAGAACGTCGAGACCGGCGCCAATGCCGTGCTGCTGGCGCATGTGGTGATCTATCGTGGAGTGAAGATTGGCGCCAATTTCTTCGCGCACGCGCACGCGGTGGTCCGCGAGAACTGCCGCCTAGGACGCAACGTGCTGCTGCAGAACGGGGTCGTCATCGGCGGCGATGGCTTCGGTTTTGCCAAAACCGCGGAGGGCCACTGGCACAAAATTCCGCAGCCGGCCCCGGTCGTGATCGGCGACGATGTGGAAGTCCAGGCCAACTCCTGCATCGACCGCGCCAGCGTCGGTCAAACTCGCATTGGCCGCGGCGTCAAGATCGACAATCTCGTGCAGGTTGGCCACGGCTCGCACGTCGGCGAAGACGCCCTGCTCTGCGCCCAGGTAGGTCTTGGGGGATCGAGCGAGATCGGTGACAAAGTCATTCTCACCGGCCAAGCCGGAGTGGTCGGACACTGCAAGGTGGGCGAGGGAGCGATTGTCACTCCCCAAAGCGGCGTTGCTCACGACATTCCCGCGAACGCCCTGGTCAGCGGCGCACCCGCTGTCGATCACAAATTGTGGCTGAAATATTCCGCGCTGCTGCCCAGGCTGCCGGAAATCGCACGCGCCGCAAGGGCGAAGAATCCGAAGGCAGAGTAGAACAGCGCGGGCCCTGGGCACCTGAAGGGGGATGGGGATGGCCGAACAGCGTTCTTTTGCTACTCGCACCTTGAAACTGGCCGGCTTAGGTCTGTTGGCATTTGCGATCACTGCGGTCGCGGGCGGTGTCTGGAGTGCCCTACTCGTCACCAATCTTCAGAGCAGCCCCGCAGTACCCTGGTCCGTCCCTGCGATGGCGCTTTTGTTGTGGCTGGCCTGGAGCTACCTCGGCGGGAAAGGATGGCCACGGAGCACTTCTGAAGCGCGACGCCGTCACCTGAGGGCAAATCGAGTATCCGGCCGGACGTACCTCTGGGCATGGGTCGCGGGCGTTCTGTCATTGGTTGCGCTGGCGGGATACTGGATCGTGCTGTTCCAATTGGTCGAGATGCCACTCAACATGTTCTCCGATGTGTCAAGATATCCCCGAATCACGGTAGCGCTGATGATTCTAATGGGCTCGTTGGTTGCTCCCTTGATGGAGGAGGCGGGGTTTCGTGGATATTTCCAGGTCGCACTCGAATGTGAGTACCGCGGCCCGGTCGCAATCGTGATCTCCTCAATCGTGTTTGCGCTCGCGCACGGCCCTACGCAGGGCTTTCTGTGGCCCAAGCTGCTTTTCTACTTTCTCGTGGGTGTCGCCTTCGGCGCAACCGCTCACCTTTCCAATTCCATCCTGCCTGCAATTCCAGTTCATTTTGTGGGGCTGCTGATCTTCTTCACCGTGATCTGGCCGCGCGATGCCGCGCGACAGCTGGTTTGGGATGGTGGCTCCGACAACTGGTTTTGGATACACGTGGCACAGGCGATCCTATTTACAGCGCTGGCAATTTGGGTTTTTCTGCGGCTAGCGAGGATGAGCGCCCAACACGCACCGTCGGGAGCGAAAGAACTAATGCTCTAATCAGTCCCGGGCGTTCCGCCCCACCTACTCCTCCGAATACGCCAGCGCCGCCAGCTCCGGCGCGGCCGGCGCCCCCGCCAGCGCCCTGTTCCCGTACTCAAAGCCCTTCTCAAACGCCTTCAGATTCAACTCACGGAAACTCGCCGGAACCGAATCCGCCACGGCCTTGCGCACCGCCTCGGCCTGCAGGAGTTTGGTGACCGCCGTGAAGAATCCCACCATCACCGAATTCAGCACCATACGCTTGCCGAGCTCCTCGGCAAAACGCGTCGCCGGAATGCTATAGACCTTGCGATCCCCATTGAGATCCGACACCCGCACCAGATCTTCTTCCACGATGAGCAAGCCTCCCGGCTTCAACTCCGGCGCGAAGCGGTTGTAGGCTTCCTGCGACATCACCACCAGAATGTCCGGCCGCGTCACATACGGATACAGCACAGGCGAATCCGACAGCACAAGCTGCGCGCTGCACGCCCCGCCGCGCGCCTCCGGGCCAAAGTTCTGCGTCATGGTGGCGAAGCCGTCTTCGTAGATCGACGCCGCCTTGCCCAGCACCACCGCCGACAGGATTACTCCCTGCCCTCCGAAGCCCGCAACGCGAATCTCCGTCAGCCGCATACGCACTCCGTTTCCATTTCATCGATGTAGCGCTCACCCAGCGCTTCCACGTACTGCCCTCGCATCATGGTCTGGTAGTCAGGACGGTCGCGGTCCACGAACTTGCCCACTGCGATTTCTCCGTTCAGCGTGAGCCCGACTTCGCTGGTCGGCGCGCCATTCTTCACTTTGCTCTTCTCTTTGTAGTACTTCATCGTATCCAGCCCGTCGCCCATCTTGTTGCGCCGCTGGTAGAGCGTAGGGCACGGCGAGATCACTTCGATGAACGAGAATCCCTTTTTCTGGAAAGCCTCACTGATCGACCGCGCCAGCTGCCGCACGTGGAACGTCGTCCACCGCGCCACGTACACCGCGCCCGCCGCCTCGACCAAATGCGGCAGGTTGAACGCCGGCTCGAACGTGCCGTAAGGATTGGTCGATGTCGTGGCATGCCCCGGAGTCGTCGGCGCAGTCTGCCCGCCCGTCATGGCATAAATCAGGTTGTTGACGCAAATCACTTTCAGGTCGATATTGCGCCGCGCCGCGTGGATCAGATGATTGCCGCCAATCGCCGACAGATCGCCGTCCCCCGAATAAACCACGACGTTCAACTTGGGATTTGCCAGCTTGAGCCCGGTGGCAAACGGAATCGCCCGCCCGTGCGTGGTATGAAACGAGTCCAGCTTCATGTATCCCGCCACGCGCCCGGTGCAGCCGATGCCGGAGACCAGCGCCAGAGACTGCAGGTCGATCTTCGACTCGATCAACGCGCGCGCGAACGAGTTCACAGTCGTCCCAATCCCGCATCCCGGACACCATATGTGCGGCATGCGGTCGCTGCGCAGAAACGGCTCTACGGGGTTCATCACGCCATCGTTCACGTCATCAATGGTCACTTTCGTCAGCATCGGCTTGCCTCCACGATGGCGTTGAGAATTTCGTCAGGATTGTGCACTCCGCCGCCAGCATGCGACACAGCGAACGTCTTTGCCTTGCCTGCCGCCGCGCGCTCCACTTCGCGCACCATCTGCCCCAGATTGAGTTCCGGGACCACGAACGCCTTCACCCGCCCAGCCAGTTCTGCGATCTTCTTTTCCGGAAACGGCCAGGCCGTAATCAGCCGCAGCTTCCCGACCTTCACACCGCGCCCGCGCGCCAGTTCAATCGCCCGCTGTGCCACTCTCGATGTGATTCCGTAAGAGACCACAACAACATCAGCGCCTTCGATGCCGTCCTCTTCCGTCATGGTGATGCGGTCCACCGCCGTCCGAATCTTGTTCTGCAGGCGCCGCACCAGCTTGTCCTGGATCTGCGGCGTCATGTTGGGATAGCCTCGCTCATCGTGCGTCAACCCGGTCACGTGAAACTTGTATCCCTCGCCCGCATGCGCCATCTCCGGTACCATGTCGCCGTTCGTCTCATACGGCAGGTAGTCCTCAACGGATTTGTGTGTGTGCTTCCGCGGCACCACTTCGATCTGGTCGGCCGGAGGAATCACGACCTTCTCGGTCATGTGCCCCACCACTTCATCCATCATGAACATCACCGGCACGCGGAATTCTTCGGCCAGGTTGAACGCCTTGATGGTCAGATCGAAACACTCCTGCGGCGAGTTCGGACACAGCGCAATGATCTCGTAATCCCCGTGCGATCCCCAGCGCGCCTGCATCATGTCGGCTTGCGCCGGAAGCGTCGGCAAACCAGTCGATGGCCCTCCGCGCTGCACATCCACGAACACGCACGGCGTCTCGGTCATCGCGGCGTAGCCAATGTGTTCCATCATCAGCGAGAAGCCCGGCCCGGACGTTACCGTGAACGCCTTGGCTCCGCCCCAAACCGCGCCCTGCAGCGTGATCGAGGCCGCCAGCTCATCTTCCATCTGGATGAAGCTTCCGCCCACCGTGGGCACCCGCGCGGCAAACCGCTCCACCACCTCGGTTGAAGGCGTAATGGGATATCCCGCCGCAAATCTCGCTCCAGCGGCCAACGCGCCTTCGCAGCACGCGTGGTCGCCGTCGAGGAAGTGAGTTCCGGTCAGTACACCGCGAGGATCGGCCTTCATTTCTCACCTCCACTGCCCTCGGGAGATTTCACGCCCGGGTTCTTGACCCCGTAGATGGCGAAGTCCGGGCAATACATCCCGCACAGGTCGCAGCCGCTGCATTTTTCCGGATGCACCACGTGCGGCGGATGGTAGCCCCTCGAGTTGAACGCGGAAGAGAGCGCCAGAACATGCGTGGGACAGAATTCCACGCAAAAGCCGCAGGCCTTGCAGCGCTCCACAACGATTGCAACGTGTCCTTTTGCCACGAGGTCCCCCAGCCAGGGAGCAGCTAAACATTCCCCCCAGGTAGGACTTGATTATGGGTTGGAATCACAGCAACTGGGTGTGACCAGAATCACAGTTTTGCGTGAGACGGAACACGCGATATCCCTAACGACACCAGCTTCCGTCCGGCCGGGGGCGCCCGGCGAGCTCTAGAGCAGCTTGCGGAAAAACTCATTTCCCGATGACCAGAAGTGTATCAGGGCACGAACGAAAACGAACGCCTTTGACACTATCCGCCAGCCGTATAGACGCGCCTTCAAGTCCCGGTCAATTGCATTGCCTCGGTTTGACTGCGTCTCCCCCCATTCGGTCTAATGAGGGTTCGGTCCGATACGAAAACCATGAATAGTGCAGAAGCTGTAACCCAAGTTCTTTCTGACTACTATGCCGCCTTCAGTACGCTTGATGTCCAGGCCATCCTGCCCTATTTTCACGAACCGGCTCTGCTTGTGGGACCACAGGGCGTGATCCCGGTCCCCACCAGGGCCGCGCTGGTTCCTATCTTCGGCGCGACAATGCAAGACCTTCGGCGCCGCCAATATGCACGAAGTGAGCTGAGCCTGAAACAGCTCACTCTTCTAAGTGCTACCTCAGCAGTGGCCATGGGCGTGGCCATCCGGTGCAGGGCTGATGGCCACGAGCTCGATCGCGTCGGCGTTACTTACGTCCTGCACAAGGCAGCAAGCGGCTGGGAGTTTGCAGTGGTCGTGCTCCACGACGCAGACGGGGCTGCGCAGAGCTAAGACTCACCCGGCCGACGAGCCACCCTGCCGGTACTCCTCCGGCAACCCGCTCTCAATCACCGCCCGCACCTTCTCCATCAACTCATCCCGGCTGCCGAAATCTTTGGGCTCAATCGGCGGGTGAAAAATTACCTTCACTGCCCCCGGCTTGATGGCAAATCGCGTCTTCGGCATGGCATAGTGCGTTCCGGTGATCGTCATGGGCACAACCGGCACGCCGCACTCCATCGCCAGATAAAACGGGCCTTTCTTGAACGGCAGGAGCTTGCCGTCGAACGAACGCTTGCCCTCCACGTAGATCGTCATATTGATTCCCCGCTGCACGACTTCTTTCGCGGCCTTCACCGCGTCGATGCCCGCATCGCGATTGCCGCGGTCCACCGGCAGCAGCGACGCCAGCCGCATGGCCGGGCCCAGGATCGGCGTCTTGAACAACTCTTTCTTCACCATCACCGACGTCCGCCGTGGGATCAGCGGAATCTGGATCGGTGGGTCGAGGTTCGACACATGGTTGGTCATGAAAACATAAGTGCCCTTCGGGTCCAGCTTGTCGAGTCCAACGGTTTCGACGCGCACACCGGCCAGCCGTACTCCGGCGAACGCCCCCCAGTTGAACATGCGGTAGAGCAGTCGGATGTCGCCGGTGATAAACGTCCAGGGGAAACCAATGAGTGCTGCTACCGGAGCCGCCAGGCTCCAGAAAGTCAGCATCACAACCGTGCGGATCATTGCTTTGTCGACCCCGAATCCGTTGTTGCACTCGGCTGCGATTCGCCCTTCAGCCACGCTTCCCGGCGAGCCCGCTGTTCGGGTGTCACCGCCTCAATATCTTTCAGTTCGTAAGAGATTTCCTGGCGGCTGCCCACGTTCCACTTCAATTCGCGTTCCCCGCCGTGCCGCCCGCGCACTTTCACGGTGATCAGATCCCCAGGCTTCAGACGCTCCAGTTCCTGCCGCAGCTCCTGTCCCGGGCCTTTACCATCGATTTCCAAAACCGTTTCACCGACCTGCAGCCCGGCGTGCTCGGCTTCGCTTCCGGAAGTCACCGACGCCACCGTCATCGGGCCATCGAAATTTCGCGACGCAACGAATCCAGCGTCGCCCACAGTACTTGTCACCTCAAACTCTCTCAACCCAACCGTGCGAAAGAAATCATTCCACGGAATCTCCTCCGTCCCGGCTACATATTTCGAGAAAAACCATCCTAGGTCGGCGTGGCTTACGGCTTCGGCCGCCTCGCGCACGCCGTCGGAGTCCGGAAAGAATCTGCCCTTCCTCGCATAATTCTGGTTCATCAATTCGAACACTTCGCGCAACGACGCCTTGCCGTGGCTCGCCTCGCGCACCGCCAAATCCAGCATGATTCCCAGCAACTCGCCCTTGTTGTAATAAGAAATGCTGCGTTCGGGACGCCGGTAGTAGGAGTCTCCCTCGAGCCAGGCATCCAGGCTGGACTCCTCCGCCGACTGCGTCAGGTGCGCGGGCCGCCCTTCCAACTCGCCAATCCCGCCCGCCAGGTCGTTCAGAAATTGGTGTTCACTGGCCAGCCCGCTGCGCAGCAGGATGATGTCGCCGGCCGTACTGGTCGCGCCTTCGCTGAACCACAGGGCCCGCGTGTAATTCTCCTTCGTGTAGTCCACCGGTTCAAGCGACTGCGGACGGATACGCTTTACGTTCCACAGATGAAAAAATTCATGGGCTGTGACCGAGGCCAGCGCCTCGGGAGCTCTCGTCAGGACTTCGGCATTCACGTCGATGGCGGTCGCGTAAGCGTGCTCCATGCCGCCGCCCGCAGGCCCGCGCGGGAAATGATACACAAACATGTAGCTCTCAAAGGGACGGTCGTTCATCCAACTGGTGGCCGCCGCCACGATCTTGCGCAGCATGCCGGCGATCTTGTTCATGTCGCAGTCGCCCGTTTCCGCATCTACGATGACCCGGTAGTGCCCGCCGCCTTCGTCGAAATCCGACTCGGCGAAAGTCCCGATTTCGACGGGAGAATCAACCAGACGGTCATAACTGTCCGCCCTCCAGGAGTCCCCTGCGCTTTCGCTCAAAACAGTGGCCACCCGCCATCCGTGGGGCATTTCGTTGAACCGCACTTTCACCGGCGCTGCCCTGGCGTCGATGGGGTACATCAGGATTTCCGCCAAGTTGAAGAATGCATGATGCGAACTGAGTTGCGCCCCGAACGGGCCGGGAGAGTCTGCGAATATCTGGTATTCGACAATCGCACCGTCCGCGGCTCCGGAAATCTGCCACAGGCTCTTGTTGAGGGTGAGAACCGCAAGCGGCCGTCCCGCGCGATCCTTCGCGCGCACCCAGTTGACGAATTGCGCAAAGTCGCGCACCTGATAGAGCGCGTTCCACACCGGCAACTGCAGTTGGCGTTCCCCGTCGCCGGCGGGCAGTGTGATCTGCACCTCAACCAGGTGTTGCTCGGGCTGGGCCAGCGAGACCGTGTAGGCGATGGCAGACTGCGATTCGGTACCCGCAGCTTGCCCAAATGCAGGGATTGAAAAGAATAATGCGAACAAGAAATACTTTGTCATCCTGAGCGGAGCCATGCCTTCGCGAATGCGAAGGCTCGGCGCAGTCGAAGGACCCACTGTTCGCCGCAACCCTCCCCGGACCTCAATAGGCATTCTCTCCACAATTGTTGTACTCAAACCTGCAAACTACTTCAGAGCAACTCATCCCTTGCCCGCCGCATTCGCCGAATTCTGACCCGCCAGTGTCCGCAGCCGCGCCGGCAATTTCTCGTAGATTCCCCCGAATCCGCCGTTGGAAAGAATCGCTACCACATCTCCGCTGCGCATTTCCGGTGCGATCGTATGCACGATTGCGTCTGCGTCGGCCAGCAACCGCGCTCGCTTCCCGTGGTGCCCAATCTCCGCAGCCAGCTCCGGCAACTCCAACCGCTCGTTTTCCGGAGCTGGCTGCGGA
>Ga0209517_10000093_pt1 | contig 145356 bp, 157 predicted proteins | sample PeaSoiMetSII2010_FD_187695 | JGI IMG/M metagenome (GOLD analysis project Ga0209517, IMG submission 187695) | Peat soil microbial communities from Weissenstadt, Germany - SII-2010 (SPAdes) (version 2) | ecosystem: Environmental > Terrestrial > Soil > Wetlands > Peat | place: Germany...
GATCACAACCTGATCGCCTCGCTCAAGCCGCACGCGCCAATCTGTCTATCGCCGTTTCGGCCCTCACGCCTGCGAAACACAGCGCGTCGGCCGCCTCCGCTGACGCGTTTTTCCACGGCCTCGGGCAAAAGCGGTCGCCGCTGGCCCGCCCAACAGCCGACGTTGAGAACGTAAAGTGGCGGCTTGCAAGCGACCTCGACATTCCGAGACCGCCAGCCAATGATCTCAGCATGGACCAGATCGGACCCCTGCCCGCGCTAACCCAAGACGAAGTACGGGTCGTCGCGTGGGCGGAGGTCCGGGAGCCGTTGGAGCTACAACTCGCTCCGCTTGGTCGGCACGCTTTGACGGCGCTTGCGCCGCACCCTGGTGAGAGCGTCCTGGACATAGGCTGTGGCGGGGGTGAGACCGCGCTGGACCTTGCCCGGGCAGTCGCGCCCGATGGCACAGTAATGGGGGTCGATCTGTCGGCTGCGGTGCTGGCGTTCGCGCAGCGCGCGGCCAAAGGGTGCGAGCGAGTGCGGTTCGTCGAAGCAGATGCCCAGGTGTTCCCATTCGAACCGGCCTCGTTTGACGCGGCCTTCTCGCGGTTTGGGGTGATGTTCTTCGCTGACCCCACTGCAGCGTTCGTCAACATTCGTTGGAGCCTTAAGCCGAATGGGCGGCTCGCCTTCGTCTGCTGGCGAGCGCTAGAGGAGAACCCGCTCGACATCCTTCCGCTCAGGGCCGCGTCCGCTCATTTGCCGCCGCAGCCCGCTCGCGATCCGGACGCGCCCGGCCCGTTCGCGTTCGCTAACCCCGACCGCGTGCGCGGTATTCTGGAAAGAGCGGGCTTCGGCGAGATCGAGATCACTGCCCGTAACGAGCTGGTTGGAAGCGGCGACCTCGATACGATGCTGGCGGTTTGTTCGCGGGTCGGAGCTCTGGGCAAGATTCTTCGGGAAAATCCCGAGCTCCGGGCCGCGACGCTACCGGCAGTGCGATCCGCGCTTGCGGCACACGATGGACCTGATGGGGTCAGGTTAAATGCAGCGACGTGGGTCGTGACTGCCCGGGCTCCGGCCGGGCTCCTAGCGCAAGAAGTCGGCTAAAGGTCCGGCGAGGGTCGATTCCGACCGCCTGATTCCTGCTCGACATATGACTGCTGTCAGTCGGGAGCCGACATTCAACCTGAGGCATCACCGAAATTTCGCCTGCTCACGACCCCCGGAGCAAATGCGCCCCGGCCTAACCCGGGACGGATCGACGCCTGACGCCGTCAATACACCTGATTGAGCTTAAGGCCTGCGGTCGGCCAATCGACCGCGACCAGCTTGCCGGTCCACGACAGGGTGATGAACGCGGTCTTCATGTCCGGCCCGCCGAAGCAGATGTTGGTGGTCATCGGGTCGGGCATCGGGGTGTGCTCGATGTGCTTGCCGTCGGGCGAGATGACGGTGATGCCGCCATTGATCAGGGTCGCCACCGCGATGCGCCCGTCTGCCTGCACCGCCAGCGAGTCGAAGCGCTGGTAGCCGCCCATCCCGGCGACGATGCGGCCGCCATGCGGCGATGGCCACGGGTCTTTCCTGACAATTCCGGGCTCGACGATGTCGAAGGCCCACAGCCGCGCCGCCTCGGTCTCGGCGACGTAGAGAACCTTGCCGTCGGGCGAGAGGCCGATGCCGTTCGGCGTCACCAACGGGTAGGCGACCTCGACGATCGAGGAGCCGTCCCGCTTGGCGTAATAGACGCCGCCGACATCCATGTCGCGCGCCCGCCGCTTGCCGAGATCGGTGAAATAGATCCCGCCATACGCGTCGCAGACGAGATCGTTCGGACCGCGCAGCGGGTGGCCGCCGCACTCGCGGTAGAGCACCTCGACCGCGCCGGTCGTGAGATCGATCCGCTCGAGCCGGCCGCCCGAATAATCCTTGGCCTGGACCAGCGGCCGGCGGCGCCCCTGGTCGTCCACCGCCCATTCGAAGCCGCCATTATTGGCGACATAACCCTTGCCGTCCGGGCCGATGGCGGCGCCGTTGGGGCCGCCGCCGGGCGTGGCGATCACGGTCTTGGTGCCGTCGGGCACGACGCGGGTCAACGTGCCGCGGGCAATCTCGACCAGGATCACCGAGCCGTCGGCGCAGGCCACCGGCCCTTCCGGGAATTGCAGCCCGTCGGTGATCGTGCGGATGTCCATCGCGTGGCGGCTTAGGCTTCCGCCGCCGGCTTCAGCGCCGCCCAGTACCATTCGTAGAAGGAGCGATCGAGATTGCCGGTGGGTGTGCCGGCGATCTTGTCGCCCTCGACGCGCAGCGCTTCCTCAATCCGCGAATCGTCGGCAGGCGCGGCGTTGTCGCCCGGTTTGGCGATGCGGATGAGCTCGAAATCGCTATGCCCGGCATAGCGCGGGATGAGGCGGACAAGAGCCGCATCGCCGTTCCGCGCCAGGAGCTTGCTGAGCGGCCCGAACTCGGCCTCCGTCTCGTGGCCGCCGGCGAAGATCAGATCGTCCGACGACCACAGGAAATGGCGCAAATGCTTCCAGTTCCAGGTGGTCTGGAAGCGCTTGCGGGAGGCGATCTTGGACTCGCTAAGATCGGGAATAGCGGCGAGATCGATGGGCTTCGCTTCCGGCGGGCTGGGCGCCGCCAGCGACGGGTCGATGAAGATGAGGCCCTTTTCGATCTGCATCGCGTAGCGCGGCAGCCGGAAGCGCGAGCGGTCCTCTTCCTCCGGGCGCAGCATCGGGTCGGTCAGCCGCCCGTCAATCGCGTAGTCCCAGCCGTGATAGCGGCAGAACAGATGATCGCCGCGACCCTCCTCCTCCTCGCAGATGCGGTAGCCGGCGTGGAGGCAGGCGTTGCGCATCGCATGGATCTTGTCTTCGGCCTCGCGCGCGATGACCAGCGAGCGGCCGCCGATATCGACGCGGAAATAATCGCCGTCGGCGCCGAGGCGGCTAGCGTGGTCCGCCGCCAGCCAGGGGCGGATGAACAGGTTCGCCAATTCGGCGGCGAAAACCTCATAGGTCTCGAATAGTTCTGCTGCCGGGGTAATCGCGCCGCCGGCGTCGAGTTGTGCGCCGATCTCGGTGATTTGGTCGGGAAGTTCCATCGCCCTATCCGCGGTTCAAGGGGTGCAATGCTACCGCTATAACGACGATTGGCGCCGGTGCCTATGGCAAAGATCGCCGGGCTGCACTGCTTGATGGAGGGTAAAACATGCCGCGGGTAACGGGTATCGCGCCCGAGTTCCTTGTCGCCAATGTCGTCAAAGCGGCGGAGTTCTACCGCGACCAGCTCGGCTTCACGATCCGCGGCTATTTCTTCGAAGATCCGCCCGTCTTCGCGATGGTTGGCCGCGATGACCAGACCATCATGTTGTCGCTGGTCGAAACCGGGCACGGCGGCTCCAACCGGACCTACAAGCGGGAGGCGATCGACGCCTATTTGTGGGTCGACGATGTCGATGCGCTCTACGCGGAGTTCCAGCAAAACAGGTCGAAATCGTCATGCCGCCGACCCTGCGCATCTACGGGATGAAGGAGCTCGAGGTGCGCGATCTGGACGGCTACGTGCTGTGTTTCGGCGCGGACGTGCCGACGACCGGAGGCGCCTGATCCGCCTCCGGCCCTACTGACGGCCTAGTGCTGCTGGGTACCACCTGGTTCTTCGCCCGGTTTCGGCGGCGGCTTCTTCTCGGTCGGCGGCGGATGCGCGGCCGGGGGCGGCGATGGAGGATGCGCCGCGGCCGGAGGTGGCGAAGCCGGGTGCGGCGGCGGTGGCGGTGGCGGCGAAGCCGGGTGCGGCGGAGGTGGCGGTGATGGAGGATGCGCCGCGGCTGGAGGTGGTGGTGGTGGCGGTGGCGGCGATGAAGGATGCGCCGCGCCCGGAGATGGCGGCGGAGGAGGCGGCGATGAAGGATGCGCCGCGCCCGGAGATGGCGGCGGAGGTGGCGGCGATGAAGGATGCGCCGCGCCCGGAGATGGCGGCGGCGGTGACGCCGGTTGCGACGGGGGAGTGGTCGTCGTCCCGCCCGGCGCAGCACCGGGATGAAGCAACGGTTGCGCCACGACCCCGGACCGTACCGTGCCGGTCGGCGGCGGCGAGCTTGGTGGAGGCGAAGGCGGCGGTCTTTGCCCCGGCGGCACCAAAGTGACCGGCGTCGTGCGGTGCCAGTTGTTGTTCTGGATAATCGTCTGGTTGTTGGGATTGTTGTTTGGCGTCGTGATGCGATTAAAGCGCTGCGGGTCGACCGCGACCTCATGGTGGCGCCAATCGGGATGGCTCCAGCCCCACAGCGGAGCGACGACACCGAACCCGACGCTATAGCCGATCCCGGCGCCGACCTCGCCGCTATAAAAATTTGGCGGTGGCGGGATGTAGACCGGAGGCGCGTCGCTGTCCGGCCAGTCGCCATAGGCTTGCGCGGGGTTATAGACCGGGATGTACACCATCGCCGGATCGACCGGCTCGATGACGATCTCGCCCTCATCGTTCTGGACCGCGAGCTGCGGAGACGATTTGAGCTGGCCTGAGGCGACCGCACGATCGCGCAGGAACTGCACCCGCGCCATCGTCGCGACCTGCTGATTGGCGAAGGCGGTGCCGAGCGCCTCGGTCCAATCGAGGTGATCGTTCATCATCACAATAATTTGCGGGAACGCCACCAGCGACTTGACGCTCGGGTCCCAGGGCAGAGGTTGTAGCGCGGCGACGAGGTCATCGCCCTTCAAGGCTGCGTTGTTGCCGTCCTGGAGCCATTTAGCGGCATCGACCACCTGCTGCGGAAACGTCGCCGCCATCAACAACTGGGTCAGCAGCTGATCGGGATAAAGCGCTATCGGCGCCAGCATTTGATCGAGCTGGGCGTTAGTGAGATGTGTCGGCGCCGGGTTGAGCGCGGCTTGCGCCTCGGCCGGGCTTGGCGGCTGCACCGGTTGGGCGCCACTGATAGATGGCGCCGCCATCAATGCTGCGAGGAGTGCTCCGGAGAACACGCTCTCGTAAAGGTGCTTCATCAACGCCTCGCCTGCTGCTGCCGATGCCACCGCATCGCCGGTTGCTGATGAACGTTTGGCGACGAATTCAATTCCCGCGCAATCTCGCGCGCACTCCTCTCACATAGCGAGTCCGGCGTCGATGCGATATTCTATTGGATGAACCGCTAAACCCCGGGAGGCCAGGATGCCCGTTATCAAAGTGACCGATCTCGCCTATGGGCGGCTGCGCTCGCCCGATCTCGACAAGCAAGAGGAGTTTCTCACCGCCTTCGGCATGGTGCGCGCCGACCGCACCAAGAATGCGCTCTACATGCGCGGCACCGACGCGCCGCATCACATCCATGTGACCGAATTGGGCGAGCCCAAATATGTCGGGATCGCGTTCCACGCCGGCAGCATGGAAGACCTCGGCAAGTTGTCACGCGTCCAAGGCGCCTCGAAGATCGAGGACATCGACGAGCCCGGTGGCGGCAAGCGCGTGCGCCTCACCGACCCGGACGGGTTCCAGGTCGAGGTGGTGCACGGCATGGCGATGCTGCCGAAGATCAAGCTGGACCGCCCGGCGGTCAACACCGGCGAGGACAAGACCCAGCGGCGCAACGCCCTTTATTACAAAGGGGTCGAGCGCGGCCCGTCGCACGTCAAGCGCATCGGCCACTTCGTGGTGCACTCGCCACAATTCGAAAAGACGCTCGGATTCTACCGGGAGATGTTCGGCCTGCGCTGCTCGGACGACGTCTATCTCGACAGCAAGGACAATATCGTCGGCTCGTTCAACCGGCTCGACCGCGGTGACGATTTTGTCGATCACCACGCTTTCTTCTGCATCCGCAGCGACAAGGCGGGGCTCAATCATCTCAGCTACGAGGCGGCCGACATCGACGACATCATGATCGGCCACGACGTCATGGTCGCCCAGGGCTACGAGCATTTCTGGGGCATCGGCCGCCATTCCTTGGGCAGCCAGGTCTACGACTACTGGGGCGACCCGTGGGGCCGCGTTCACGAGCATTGGGCCGACACCGACGTGCTCAACGCCAGCGTGCCGGCCAATCTCGTCGGCCGCCACGAGCTCGCCGGTCCGTGGGGCGGCCCGCCGCCGGAGAAGTTCATGCATCACGCGGTGCGTTAATTTCGTTGCGTCATTGCGAGGAGCCATAAGCGACGAAGCAATCTCCCGCCTCAGGAGATTCAAGCGGAAGGGGATTGCTTCGCTTCGCTCGCAATGACAGCACGTTGCTTTTAAGAGGAGTTGCCCGATGAAAACCTTTGTCCGCTGCGGCCGGTTGTTCACCGGGGTCGACGACGACGCGATCAAGAACGCAACCCTCGTTTATGACGCGGCCGGGCGGATCGTCTACGCCGGGCCCGAGAAGGGCGCGCCGAAACCGGTCAAATCCGACAGCACGATCGATCATTCCGGCCAGTTCGTGATGCCGGGCCTGATCGATGTCCACACCCACCTCGCCTATGGCAATGCCAAGACCGAGGAGGATATCGACCTTTACAGCCCGCTCGAGTTCCGCGCGCTGCGCGGCATGTTCTTCGTGCAAAAGGTTGCCGCCGCCGGCTATACCGCGATCTGCTCACCAGGCGATGCCGGCCAGGTCAGCCTATCGATCCGCAACGCGATCAATGCTGGGCTGTTCGACGGGCCGCGGGTCATGGCCGCGGGCCCTTATCTGACGACGCATCAGGGCCTCACCGACTGGTACCCGACCTGGATCGGCGCGCCCGAGACGTCGATTGGCAAACTCGTCTTCTCGATCGACGAGGCGGTCCGAGAAATCCGCCGCCAGGTCAAGAACGGCGTCGATTGCATCAAGATCGCGATGGATGGCATCCAGCGCCGGCCCGACGGCGAGCTGATCGCCGCCTTTACCCAGGAAGAAACCGACGCGATGGTGCGCGAGACGCATCGCATGGGCAAAAAGGCGGTGACGCATGCCGTAGGCCGCGAGGCGACGCTCTATTCGGCGCGCGCCGGGGTCGATCTGATCTTCCACGGCTTCCACCTCGACGACGAATGCATCGCCGCGATGAAGAAGACCGGCAGCATGCTGTGCCCGACCCTGACCCAGCCGAAAAACGTCATCGAATTCACCCAGCCGCACGAACCGGCCGGGCAGAAGGGCCGGATCGAGGCGACCGTTGAGCGCTACAAGCTCGGCTGCGCCAATCTAAAAAAGGCGAAGAAGGCGGGCATCCCGTTCCTTACCGGGACCGATACCGGGTTCGCGGTGACCCCCTATGGCGAATGGCATGCGCGCGAATTGGAGCTGTTCGTCGACGACCTCGGCTTCTCAAAGGCCGCCGCGTTGCGCGCCGCGACCGAGACCAATGCTCGCTTCATGAGCCATGGCGACGAGATCGGGGTGCTGGAGCCGGGCCGGGCCGCCGATTTCATCGCCTGGGATGGGTCGCCGCTCGCCGATATCCGCATTCTCCAGGACAAGCGGCGGCTGCGCGGCGTCTATATCGCCGGCCGCGAGATCAAGATCGCCGACCGGCCCTATGATCCGCGCAAGGTCACCGATTTCTCGCTCAGCAACTGGACCGACCTCTACACCCAGGCGCGGGTCGCCGAACTGCGCGGCGAGCGCCGACGGCTGGAAGCCGCCGAGTGAGCCTTGGCGGCTTCGGCGATGCTCGACATCACCCACCCGAAGCTCCAGCGCCTCTACGATTACTGGTGCGAGAAACGGGGCGACCGGAAGATGCCGGCGCGGGCCGATCTCGACCCGCTCGACATGACGTTTGTCATCGGCAACATCATCCTCGTCGATGTGATCGCCACCGAACCGCTCGGCTTCCGCATCCGCCTGCATGGCACCAATCTCGCCGAGCGGGTGCATTACGAGTTGACCGGCAAGATGCTCGACGATCTGCCGCAGGTCGAATTCCGCAACTTGACCCGCCAGAGTTTCACCAAGGTCGTCACCACCGGCGAACCGTTACACGCCCGCCGCGACCGCATCCTCGACGAGCGACCGCGCCGCTATGAGACGATCATCCTGCCGCTCTCGGGCGATGATTCACGTGTCGACATGCTGATTTGCGGTCTCATCTACGACGATGAGAAACACTAAGCCGGCGCCGTGAAAATCCGCGATGTGAAGACCTATGTGCTCGACGCCGCGCTCGCCGAGCCGTTCGCCTATTCGCAAGCGTGGTACGAGCGGCGCGGCGCCTGCCTCGTCGAGATCGTCGGCGAGGATGGCAATAGCGGCTGGGGCGAGGCGTTCGGCCCGGCGCGGCTGACCGCTCCGATCGTCGAGTACTACAAGCCGCTCTTGATCGGCGAGGACGCGCTCGCCACCGAGCGGCACTGGCAGACCCTCTACAATCGGCTGCGCGATCACGGCCAGAAAGGCCTGGCGATCGAAGCGTTGTCGGCGATCGACATCGCGCTATGGGATCTGAAGGGCCGCCATCTCGGGGTCTCGGTGCAGCGGCTGATCGGCGGTCCACTGCGCGACCGAGTCGAGGCCTATGCGACGGGGTTCTATCGCAAGCGTCACGGCGATCCGCTCGAATACCTGGTCGCTGAGGCGCACGAACGCGTTGCCGAAGGCTTCGCCGGCATCAAACTGAAGCTCGGCTTTGGCATCGATGACGATGTGCGCCTGTGCGAAACGGTGCGCCGCGCGGTCGGCCCCGACATCCGCATCATGGTCGATGCCAACCACGCGTACGACGCGCTCGGCGCCATCCGGCTCGGCCGGCTGATCCAGCCTCTCGACATCGCCTGGTTCGAGGAACCGGTGCCGCCGGAAGATTTAGGCGGCTACCGCGAGGTCAAGGCGGCGCTCGACATCGCGATCGCCGGCGGCGAAGCAGAATTCACCCGCTGGGGGTTTCGCTCGCTGATCGCCGAGCGGCTGGTCGATATCCTGCAACCCGACATCGCCGCCGCCGGCGGCATCTCCGAAACCAAGAAGATCGCCGACATGGCGAGCGCCTTTGGCGTGCGCGTCAACCCGCATGTCTGGGGCACCGGCGTCGCGCTCGCCGCCTCGCTACAACTGATTGCCTGCCTGCCGCACAACCCACCCGGCCTTTACCCGATCGAGCCGCTGCTCGAATTCGACCAGTCGGAGCATCCGATCCGCATGGCGGTCATCGCCGAGCCGATCGTCCAGAACGACGGCTGGGTCGAGATCCCCGACCGGCCCGGGCTCGGCATCGACATCGATCGTAGCGCGCTGGATAAGTTCAAGGCTGCGTGATCGACCGGTTGCCGAACGGCGCCCGGCACCCGACATGATGCACCGATGCCGCGCGACCCCCGCGACCAGACCACCCCAACCCAATCGTCGCCACTCAACGGCTTGTCGGCCGAGCTGAGCAACTGGCTGATCCGCGACGCGCGCTTCCTTCCCGGCAACCCTGAAATCCTCGAGCAGTTCTGCAAGAAAGTCGCCGCTGCCGGCATCCCGATCGACCGGGTATCGCTGCACCAGCGCGCGTTCCACCCGCAATATCGCGGCGTCTCGCGGATCTGGCGCCCCGGCCGGGAACTCGAGGAGAAATACCTCGACCACGGCATCGAAAAGACCGCGACCTATATCGAAAGCCCGGTGCGGCTCGTCGTCGAAGAGCAGCAGAGCCTCAATTGGCACCTCGACGGCAACCATATGCTGCCGTTTCCGGTGCTCGAGGAACTGCGCGAACAGGGCTTCACCCATTACGTGATGGAGCCGCTCGTCTACGCCGTCGGCATCGTCAACGCTTTTGCCTGGGCAACCAAGCGGCCGGGCGGCTTCAGTGCCGACGAGATGCAGTTCATCCGCGACATCCTGCCCGCCTATGCCGCGGTCACCGAACTGAAGGCCTTGCGGCGGTTCATCAGCGGCGTGCTTACCACCTACGTGGGAGCGGAGGCGGGGAAGCTGGTGCTCGACGGCCAGGTCCGCCGCGGCGACGTGCACGAGATTACCGCGGCGCTGATGCTGTTTGATCTGCGCGACTTCACCCTGATGTCCGACCGGCTAAGCCCGCGCGCGGTGATCCGCATGCTCAACTCCTATTTCGACTGCGTCATGCCGCCGGTGCAACAGTATGGCGGCGAGGTGGTCGAGATCATGGGCGACGGCGTGCTGGCGATCTTTCACCAGGGCGCCGAGCGCACTGCCGCGGAGGCCTGCAGCTCGGCCCTTGCCGCCGCCACGGCCGGGCTCGCCGCGCTCGTCGAGCGCAATCGCCGGCTCGCGACCGCCAACCCGCTCAACGCCGGCGTGGCGCTGCACTACGGCAAGGTGAGCTATGGCAATATCGGTTCCGGCAACCGGCTCGACTTCACGGTGATCGGACCGGACGTCAACATGACCGCGCGCATCGAGCGGTTCTGCCGCGAGCTCGACCGCTCGCTGATCATGTCGGAAGCGTTCGCCAAGAGGCTTGGCCGACCGATGTGGGAGATCGGGCATTTCGAATTGCGCGGCTTTTCGAAGATGCAGCGCCTGTTCGAGTTGCCGCCGGCTTAGCGCCGCTCCCGGAAAAAGGCGCGCAGCAGCGCCGAGGCACGGCGCTCGTCGATGCCGCCATAGATTTCCGGGCGGTGATGACAGGTCGGCTGGTCGAAGATGCGCGCGCCGTGCTCCACCCCGCCACCCTTGGGGTCGTAGGCGCCGAAATAGAGGCGGCGAATGCGAGCTAAGGAAATCGCCGCGGCGCACATAGGACAGGGTTCGAGCGTCACATAAAGGTCGCAACCATCGAGCTGTTTTTGCCCGAGAGCCGCGGCGCCCTCACGCAGGACCAGCATCTCGGCATGCGCGGTGGGATCGTGCTCGGCCTCGACCCGGTTGCCAGATTTGGCGATGACCGACCCACTGGCATCGACCAGCACCGCGCCGACCGGCACCTCGCCGCGCCAACCCGCCGCCTCCGCCTCGGCAAAGGCGAGCGCCATCGGCGTGTCGTCACGTTTGGTGATTGCCGCCACGGATGCCCCTCGCTATCTCCTGACAGTATGAACGACGCCGCGCCGCAACGCATCGCCCCCCAGAGAATCGCAAAGGTGCTCGCCCGCGCTGGGCTGTGCTCGCGCCGCGACGCCGAGCGCTGGATCGCCGAGGGGCGGGTCGCGGTCGACGGCACGGTACTGACCAGTCCCGCGGTCAATGTCACCGACGCCAACGATATCCGCGTCGACGGCATGCCGCTCCCCGAGAAGCAGCGCGCGCGGCTGTGGCGCTACCACAAGCCGTCGGGGTTGGTCACCACCCATCGCGACGAGAAGGGCCGCGCCACCGTGTTCGCGGCGCTGCCCAAAGAGTTGCCGCGCCTCATCTCGATCGGCCGGCTCGACCTCAATTCCGAAGGTCTGCTGCTCCTCACCAATGACGGTGCGCTCGCCCGCCGGCTTGAATTGCCAGCGACCGGCTGGCTGCGCCGCTACAAGGTGCGAGTGCATGGGATCGTCGAGCCGGCGCGGCTCGCGGCGCTTGAAAAGGGCGTGACGATCGACGGCATCGCCTACGGGCCGATCCGCGCCCAGCTGGAGCGCCAGCAGGGCTCGAACGCCTGGATCGCGATGTCGCTGCGCGAAGGCAAGAACCGCGAGGTGCGCCGGGTGCTTGAGCATCTCGGCTATGCGGTGACGCGGCTCATCCGGCTTTCCTACGGACCGTTCCAGCTTGGACATCTGGCGCGGGGCGCACTCGAAGAAGTGCAGAAATCGGTGTTGGCCGATCAGCTTGGCGGCGGAACCGAACCGAAGAAGAATGCGCGTCGTCGGCGGTAGGCATCGCGGCCGGCGTCTGGTGGCGCCGCCGGGCGATACGGTGCGGCCGACCAGCGACCGGGCGCGCGAAGCGCTGTTCAACATCCTCTCGCACGGCGAATTCGCCGCCGCGGGGTCGCCGTTCTCCGATGAGAAAGTGCTCGACGCCTTTGCCGGCACCGGCGCGCTGGGCATCGAGGCGCTGTCGCGCGGCGCGGCGCGCGCCGCGTTTATCGAGACCGACCGGGCGGCGCTGTCGGGGCTGCGCCACAACCTCGCCGCGCTCGACGAGGAGGACAGCGCCGATATCATTTCCGGCAACGCCACCCGCCCACCCCGCGCGCCCTTCGCCAGCGCCGTCGCGTTTCTCGACCCGCCCTACCGCAGCGGTCTTGCGGCGCCCGCGTTGACCGCGCTCGCGGCGATGGGCTGGCTGGCGCCGCGGGCCATCGCCATTGTCGAAATCGCCGCGGACGAGGAGTTTTCGCCGCCGGAGGGGTTTACAATCATCGACGAGCGTAAATACGGGGCGGCGAGATTGGTCTTTCTTCGCCGCGACGGAGGCAAACGATGACGGAGATACCGCAGATTACCTTGCCCGATGGCGGGAAGATGCCGGCCTACGGCCAGGGCACCTGGCATATGGGCGAGAGCCGCGGCCGCTATGCCGAGGAAGTCGCCGCCTTGAAGCTCGGCATCGATCTCGGCATTACCCTGATCGACACCGCCGAGATGTACGGTAGCGGCGTCGCCGAGGAGATCGTCGCCGAGGCGATGGGCAACAACCGCGACAAGCTCTTCATCGTCAGCAAGGTGCTGCCCTACAACGCCTCGCAGCAGGGCACGATCGCGGCCTGCGAAAACAGCCTCAAGCGGCTCAAGACCGATCGAATCGACCTCTATCTGCTGCATTGGACCGGGTCGCACCCGTTCGCCGAGACCTTGGCCGGGTTCGAGCGGCTCAAGGAGCAAGGCAAAATCCGCCATCACGGGGTCAGCAATTTCGACCGCAACGACATGGAGAAATGGTACGCGCTTGCCGGCGGGAAGCCCGTCGCTTCGAACCAGATCCTCTACAACCTCAACCGGCGCGGGCCGGAATTCGAGCTGATCCCGTGGTGCCGCGAACGCAACATTTCGATCATGGCGTATTCGCCGGTCGATCAGGGCCGCATGCTCGGCCACAAGGCGTTGGCGGACGTTGGCGCCCGGCATGGCGCCACCCCGGCGCAAGTGGCGCTCGCCTGGCTGCAGCGCCAGGACGGGATGATCGTCATCCCCAAGGCGAGCCGCCAGGAACACGTTCGCGAGAACCTCGGCTCGCTCGACCTCAAGCTTACCGAGCAAGACCTCGCCGATCTCGACCGCGCCTTCCCGCCGCCAAAGGGACGCACCAGCCTCGGGATGCTGTAGCTAGCGCGACTGGATCGTCGTGCCGCCGTCGACGGTGATGATCTGGCCGGTGATGAAGGCGCCGGCTTGTGAGGCCAGAAGCAGCGCTGGGCCGGCGATGTCGATCGGCTGACCGAGGCGGCGCAGCGGCGTCGCCGCCTCGCGGCGGGCGCGGCGCTCGGGGTCTTCGTAGAGCACGCGGGCGAACTGAGTCACCACGAGGCCGGGGGCGATGCAATTGACCCTGATCCCATCCGGTCCCCAGGCGGCGGCGAGGTTGCGCGCCAACGCGTAATCGGCCGCCTTGGTGATGCCGTACATCGGAAGCTCGAGCGAGGCATGCAGCGCCGCGACCGAGATGATGTAGATGATCGAGCCGTCCTTGCGCTCGCGCATCCCCGGCGCCACGAGCTTCGACAGCCAGAGATTGCTCTGCACGTTGTTGGTCATCATCCGCTCGAACGCCTCGTCGGTGAGGGTATCGATCGGACCGTGATGCGGGTTGATCGCGGCGTTGCAGACGAGGACATCGACCCGGCCCCAGAGTTCCAGCGTCTTGGCGATCAGGTTCTCGCACTGCGCCTTGTCGGAGATGCGGCAGGTGATCGCGGTCGCCTCGCCGCCCTTGGCCTCGATCGCGGCAACCACCTCCTGGCACGGCTCCAAGTTGCGGCCGGAGATCACCACCTTGGCGCCGGCCTCGGCGAAAATTTCGGCCATCGCGCGGCCGATGCCGCGCGACGAGCCGGTGATGACCGCAACCTTTCCAGTGAGATCGAAGAGTTTCATGCCGGCATCCTATCGCTTCTCGCGGACCAGCGGGTTGCGCAGGATGCCGATGCCGGTGATCTCGATCTCGCAGACGTCGCCGTGCTTCAGGTTCTTCGGCGAGCCCTCGGTACCCATCCACACCACGTCGCCCGGCCACAGGGTAAGGTACTGCGACATGCGGCTGATGAAGGTGGCGACGCCGTAAAGCATGTGGTTGGTCTGGAAATTGTCGGTGACCTCGCCATTGACCCGGACGATGGTGCGCGCCGCCTCAAGGTCGAAATCGGTCTCGATCCACGGCCCCATCGGCTTGAACGTGTCGGTGTTCTTAGCCCGCCACAGGGTGCGGTCCTGACGCTGCCAAGTGCGCTCGCTCATGTCGTTGCCGATGGTCCAACCGAGGACGCAGGACAGCGCCTCGCTCTCCGACAAATACTTAGCCTTGGTGCCGATGACCGCGACCAATTCGCCCTCGTATTGCACCAACTCGCCAGCGTCGTGCGGGATGACGATGTTCTCGTTGTGCGCGATGAGCGCGTTGTTGGCGCGGTAGCCGACATCGGCGGCGGGCGGGATATTGGGTTTCTCGCCGCGCTTCGCGGCCATCTCGGTGATGTGCTCGACGTAGTTGAGCCCGGCCGCGTAGAAGGTCTTTGGAATGACCGGCACGAGGTATTTGATGTCGCGGAGCCGGCGCTTGGTGCGGGTCATCTCGTAGCCGGCGAAGGGGTCGCCCTTGACCTGGACAACCTCGTCGCCCTCGATGATGCCGTAGGATTCCTGCCCGTTCGCCTCGTAGCGGAGCCAGCGCATCGCATCCCTCCCGTTTTGACTGCTGCCCGACTATAGCCGACGCGCGGGCGGCGGCAATCGGAGCGCTTTCACCCGCTTGTTAGGGGCCGCGTTTTAACAGATGGTCAGCCATCTGTTATCCATCTGTTACCGGCTCTTTTAACAGGAGGTCCACCTCCTGTTCTCCTGCTGTTATGCGACAGCGATAACAGCAGGTGCGTGTGGCCGATCAGCAGGCCGGCGATCGCCCGACCAGCCGAAGGCGCGATCAGAGCACGGAATTTTGGCGAAATTAGCGTCGGTGTCACCGAACCTGCCCCTCACCCTCCCACGCTTCGCATGGGTCCCTCCCTCTCCCCGTAAAACGGGGCGAGGGGATTAGATGCCGTGGCGGGGTGTTGGGCGGTCTCGGCGATCGCCCGGCCTCATTCTGCGGCGTGTGGTAGCGAGTGAGGCGCTGGGATCAGGCGTGCGACAAAGCGCGGCAGGATCGGGCGAGCCTTGACGATGAAGTCCCACGCCATCAGGAGCGCGCCGAGGGCAAAGACCACGTCGCCGGGAAAGCGCATCCACTGCCAAAACAGGGTCGTGTCATAGAACTCCTGGCTGCGCGCGTAGGCGAGGCCGTGCTCATAAACCGCGTCGAGCTGCGGCCAGCCGATCGGGAAGAAGTTGAGCACGATCCACAGGACCAGTCCGCCATTGTAGAGCCAGAACGCCCACCGCCCGATCCGCTCGCCAAACGGCTCGCGATCTGCCGCCGAATAGCGCAGGCAGAAATAGATGAGTCCGATCCCCAAAAGGCCGAACGCGCCGAACAGCGCGGTATGCGCGTGGTTGAGGGTGAGAAAAGTGCCGTGCTCGTAGTAATTGATAAGCGGCGCGTTGAGCGTACCGCCGCCGAACACACCGGCGCCGACAAAATTCCAGAACGCGGCGCCGATGATGTAGGTGTAAGCGAGGCCGTATTTGAACTCGCGCTCGGCCTGGATCAGCCGCCGGTGCTGGATCGCCTCGATGACCAGCAGCACTAGCGGCAGCACCTCGATAAACGAGAACATCGTGCCGAGCGGCACCCACAGGCCAGGCTCGCCCGCCCAATAGAGGTGGTGACCGGTGCCGAGCACGCCGCCGAGGAAGATGAGGATCAGCTCGAGGTAGACCGAGCGCTCGGCCAGCTGGCGCGACACCAGCCCGACGGCCATCAACAGATAGGCGCTGATCGCGGCGGCGAAGAACTCGAACGACTGCTCGACCCAGAGATGGACCACCCACCAACGCCAGAAATCGGCGATGGTGAACGATTTCTCGATTCCCGTGAGCGGGATCATGCCGAACACGTAAAGCAGCGCGATGTTGACGGTCGACGCCCAGATCAGATGCTCGAGCCTGATCCGCCCCGTCCAGAATTGCCGCGTCGCCGCGGCCAGCTTCGCGCCGGTCGGCCACATCGCGGAACACGAGAAGGCTCCAGATCACGAGACCGGCGAAAAACCCGATCTGCCAAGCACGACCGAGCTGGATGTAGGAAAGCCCCTGATTGCCGAACCAAAACCAGCCTTCCTTGATGTAGCCCATGATGCCGAGGTAGTCGCCGGCAAGCGCGCCGACGACGACCAGCAGCGTCACCCAGAATAAGAGCTCGACGAGAAAGGCCTGGCCCTTGGGCTCGCCGCCGCTGATCGCCGGCGCGAGGAACAGCGCGGCACCAATCCACGACAGACCGATCCACACGATCGGCGTTTGGATGTGCACGTCGCGCAGGAAATTGAACGGTAGGAAGCGGTCGACCTCGATCCCGTAGAAGCTCGTCCGGTCGGAGTAGTAATGCGCCATGATCGACCCGACGAGGATCTGCAGCAGCAGAACCAGCGCGACGACGAGAAAGTATTTGCCGATGCGCCGCTGGCTCGGTGTCAACGGGGTGAAGTTCGCCAGCACCGGGTCCATCGGCGCCTGGTCGGGATCGTTGAGGAACCGCTCGTAGATGAAGAGCACGGCGCCAAAGGCAAAAAACGTGAAGCAGAAGCTGATCCAGGTCCACCGAAAGGTGGCCGTCGTCGGCGTGTTGCCGACGAGCGGCTCGAAGGGCCAATTCTGCGTCCAGGAGACATTTGAGCCGGGCCGGCGCGCGACCGTTGTCAGCGACGAATAAATGAGGAAATCGGCAGTTTGGGCCGCGCTCTGCGGATCGAGGCTGTAGGCCTGGGTCCAGCCCTTGGCGAAATCCTGGCGGAGCAGAGATTGCGCGATTTCCGCGCGCAGCGCCGGGATCGCCGCGGCGAGTGCGGGCGGGAGGGTCACGACGCTCTTGGTAAGGTCGGCCCCCTGAAGCTGCGCGCGCATTGCCGCCTCGACCGAGGCGCGCTCTTCTGGAGCCAGGTCGGCAAGAGCCTTGCCGGGCTTGGTCTTAGCGATGTTCTCCTCGGTCAGCGTCGCCAGCCGGACGAGGTTGGCGGCCGTGTAATCCTCGCCGAAATACGACCCCATGCCATAAAGGCTGCCGTAATCCATCAGGTCAGCCTGCTGGAACCCGGCCTTGCCGGCGACGATGTCGGCGCCGGACATCAGGGTCATACCGTCGGCGGAGACGATGCGATCGGGAAGCGGCGGCGCTTGCTGATAGGTGAGGCCGGCGGTCCAGCCGAGCACGGCGAAACACGCGACGGCGACGACCAGGAGAATCCATTTGAGGACGTTGCTGACAGGGTCCTCCGGCAGGCGGGCCCGCGCGTCCACCTCGGTCGTCATCTCAGTTTTCTCCCTTCACGCCACGGCAGCAATCCACCGTAACCGCGCTGTCCTCGCGCTTTTATGTCAGAACAGGGACCAGCCCTGGGCTCCCGCCACCGCTCCCGCAATTGTGCCAAGACTCAGCACCAGAAGACCCCAGTGTATGATGTTCATCCAGGCGAAGGTTTTCACGGGTTGGGTGCTCGCCCAGTGGTCAAAGCGGCGCTGGATCACGAACGGCTCCATGACGAACAGACCAGCCATGAACACCAGCCAGACAAACACCATGGCGTGCATCCACCAGAACTCGGTGGAGCGGAACCGGTCCCACAAATCGAGCCGCGCCGCCATGTAAAAACCCGTGGCCCCGACAACAAGGATTGCCAACCGCGCCTGCCAGGCGAAACGGCGCTCGATTGCTTCAAAGGCACGGAGCTGGTTCCGACCTAAATCACCGCGCCGCACCGCCGGCAAGACGACGGTCGTAACCATTGACACGCCGCCGATCCAGATCACCACGCCGAGGACGTGCAGCACACGAGCGAGGATGACATCGTCCATGGCTGCCCGCCGATCGCGGCGCCTATTCCTGCGGATATCTCCACGGCTTGGCGGGCTGCTGGGCGGTCTCGTCGATGGTCCATTGCGGCAAGGCGATACCGGCGGAAACGTCGCTGAACACCATCCGTACGCGGGTGCCGACACCGACCTTTTTCACTAGGTCGGGCGGGGCCAATTGCCCGTCCGGGGTGCAGAGATTGCCGATGACGCGCAGCGCCTCGTCGGCGGTCGGCTGGCCTTTCTGCGTGTCGAGATCGACCAGCAGCACCATGTAGGGCGTCTTGCCGCGAAAGGCGGGCTGAATCGCGTGATGGACCTCGGTGTAGGAATGCACCGCGCCCTTGCCCTCGACCTTCTTCCAGGTGGATTCGCGGCTCATGCACCACGGACACGCCGTGGTCGGCGGGTAGCGGAAACGGCCGCACTGATTGCAGGCCTGGAGGTGGAAATCGTGGGCGGCGCAGTGCTTGAAGTACTCGACGTTCTCGACATCGAGATCGTCGAGCCGCAGCCCCATGCCCATGTAATCGCCGTCGATGGTAGCCATCTTCCCGCTCCTCCCTACCAACCCTTGCGCATGACCATCGCCGACGTCGTCGCCGGGTTGGCCCAGCCGAGATTGGCGCTGACCTCCACATTTTTGACCTGGCGGCAGCCGCCTTCACTGTAGTCGAAAGTGTGCTGGCGCTTGCCATTAGGGCCGACCGGGCAGGAATCGTCGACGTCGTGACGCAACTGCCTGGTGTTCTCGATCACCATGTTCATGCCGTGGGTGTAGGCCTCGCAGAGATGGCCGCCGCTGGTGTTGTTGGGCCGCTTGCCGCCGAGGGTGATCGTGCCGTCCGACACGTACTGGCCGCCCTCACCCTTCTTGCAGAAGCCGTAATCCTCAAGCTGCAGCATCGAGGTGAAGGTGAAGGCGTCGTAGGAGCCGGTGACGTCGACATCCTCGGGCCCAACTCCGGCGTTCGGCCACAGGATTTGCCGCGCGTAATAACCCGCGACGGTCGAGATCGGCCCGTGCTGATAATGCATGTCGAGCCGCGGCTTGTTGCAGCGGCCGACGACGCCACGGATCTGCACCAGGGGCTGCTTCATGTCCTTGGCCCGCTCGGCCGAGGTGACGATGACGCAGGTGCCGTTATCGGTCTCGACGCAGCAATCGAGGAGGTGCAGCGGCTTGCAGATGAAGCGGCTGTTGATCACGTCCTCGACGGTGAAGCGCTTCTTGTAATAGGCCTTGGGGTTGTTCGAGGCGTGGCGCGAGTGGAACATCTTCACATGCGCGATCTGCTCGGGCGTGGTGCCGTAATCGTACATGTGGCGCATGAAGGTCGGCGCGAAGCTCTGCCCGGCGCTCTGCCAGCCATAGGCGCGGTTGTGCAGCATGTCGCCCGAAACCGGCGCCGCCGAGCGCGCCCCGGTGCCGCCGATGCGCACCTGGGAAAACCCGTTCATCGCGCGATAGATGGCGACGCATTTGCAAAGGCCGGCCTCCATGATGCCGATGGCGATGCCAATGAGCGCCTCGGTCGAGGAGCCGCCGCCGACGCAATCCATGTAGAAATTGAGCCTGAGCCCGAGATCGCCGGCGATAAAGGTCGCCGAGGTCGAGTCGCCGCCCGAATAATCGAGCATGCCATCGACATCGCTGGGCTTGAGGCCGGCGTCGAGGATCGCGTTCCTCACCGCCCAGGTGCCGAGCGCGCGGGTGGTGATGCCCGAGCCGCGGGTATAGGTGGTCTCGCCGACCCCGACGATCGCGTATTTGTCGCGCAAATATTTCGGCGTGGTTCCGTCGACTTCTTGGCGTGGCAGTGGCATGCGTCTGCTCCCCTTCTCAATCTTCAAATGTCATTCCGGGACGGCCCGCAGGGCCGGGTCCGGAACCTATGAACACGGACCTATCGGATTGAGGCTGGTACGGTGCGTTCTTCCTCAGGCCGGGTGTTCATGGGTTCCGGGTTCGCCGCTGCGCGGCGCCCCGGAATGACAACGAAAGAACTCAATAAAGCCGGTAGAACTTGAGCGCGGTGTCGTGGAACATCTTGTTCTTCTCGTCGTTCGAATAATTCTCGGCGACGCGCTTGAAGGCGTTCCACAGGTTCGAGTAGCTGCACATTCCCTTGTCGACTGGGAAGTTGCTCTCGAACATCGACCGGTCGGGCCCGAACGCCTCGATGCAGGTGTCGAGATAAGGCGCCCAGGCCTTGGCCAGCTGTTCCGAGGACGGCGCCGAATCCTGCCGGCCCATCTCGAAGCCCATCAGCGACGGCATGCCGAGCCCGCCGAGCTTGATGTAGAGGTTGGGGAACTGGCCGAGCTTTTGGATTTGGGTGCGCCAGTCGGCAAAGACCTCCTCGCGCTTGTCGGCATAGGGGCCGACGGCGAGCGCGCCGCCGATATGATTGAGGACGATCTTGGTCTCGGGGAAGGCGCCGGCGAGGCTGATCAGATCGCCGAGCTGCGAGTGGAACATCCAGGCTTCGAAGGTGAGATTCAGGGGGGCCAGCGCGGCGAAGCCTTCGCGGAAGCTGCGGTCGACATAGAGCCCCTCACCCGAACCCGAGGTGAAGACGCGCAGGTTCGGGTCGCGGTGCCAGGTGGCGCCGTTGCGGATGCCGCGAAAGCGTCCGCCCGAGGCGACGACGTGCTGCTCGAGGATGCCCCTGGCGCGGCCGCCGACGGCGCGCAGATCGACGTTGCCGATGATCCCGGCACAACATTTGGTCGGGCCGTATTTGCCGCTCTCGCTCATCGCCGCGACGCCGGCGACAAAGGTGGTCTCGCCCAGCGAGCGGGTCTCCGGCGGCCCGTCGGCGCGGTACATCTCGCGGCATTCGAGAAACACGGTGGCGCGGATGTTGTGGCCGCTCGACACATCCTCGACGAGATCGTGCAGCAAGTAGCGGTTGCCCGGTCGGTCCCAGAGGTGGTGGTGCGGGTCGATGATCGGCCGGTCGGGCTCCAGCGCCTTTTCCTGGGTCGCGGCGAGCCAATCCTTGCGGATCGGCAGATGGCGCGCCTGCGGCGCGGCGTTGGTCGATTGCATGAGTTCCTCCCGGGGGCCGAAGGTTTCTCCAAGTCTGCGACGGTGTGGCGGCGAACGCTACGGTTTTGATGTCGGATCAGACCCGCGCCAGCACCCGCTCGCGGAAGCTACGCATCTCGGCGATGACAGCTTCCTCGCGCGGCCGCTCGAAATCGAAGTCGAGCGCGGTGACGCCAAGATCTTCGAGCGCGTGGATGTCGCCGACGAGGTCGGCATCGCTGCCGGAGAAGAGCCGGCGTTCGCCGTCGGACGCGCGGTCGGGCAGATCGGCGCCATAGCGCTTGATCCGATAGGTCAGCGCCACCGCGTCGGGACTGCGCCCGGCCTGGGCGGTCAGCTGGCGCAACCGCGCAACGCCGGCCTTGTAGCGCGGCAGGCTGTCGAGCAGATGCGCGTTGTTGGTGCCGATCGGGTACCAGGCGTCGCCGAGCCGCGCGGCGCGGCGCAGCGACGGGCCGCTCTCGCCGCCGACCCAGATCGGCAGCGGGTTCTGTATCGGCTTCGGCTCCAGCAGCAGCCGGTCGTAATGCACGTATTTGCCGGCGATGGTCGGCTTCTTCTCGGTCCACAAGGTCTTGAACGCGGCGACGTATTCATCGGTGACCGCGCCGCGCTCGGCAAAGGGCGTCGTCACCACCGCGTCGAACTCGGCCTTGAGCCAGCCGGCGCCGATGCCGACGGTGAGCCTGCCGCCCGACAGCACGTCGATCGTCGACAACTGCTTGGCCGCCAACACCGCCGGGCGGTGCGGCACCACCAGCACCGCCAGCACCAAGCGCAGCCGCTTGGTGACCGCGGCCAGATAAGCGGCAAGGGTCAGCATCTCGTGGCGGTAGGCGCTGTCGGTTGAATAAAAAGCGCCGCTCTCGGAATAGGGATAGCCGGGCTCGGCCATGTCGGGGAGCGTGACGTGGTCGGTGACGGTCAGGTAGTCAAAGCCGAGGGCTTCGCCCTCCAGCGCGATCCGGGTCATGATCCCCGGATCGGCCAACGCGCCGCTGTTCGGCAGGTTAAAACCGAATTGCATGAAATTCCTCCTTGCTGTGACTAGTCTGCCTTGGCCGAGGACGGTTGCGCGAGCGGCAAATGTGCCCCGCAGTACCGGCGATTGCGATCAGTGGCGAATTCGCGTCTAAGATGGGGCAAAGCCCGTCGGGGGCAGGCGCGGACGCGACCGAAACCGGAATACAACAGGGGAGATTTCGTCTAGATCGCTTGGCTCGCTGATGGCGGGCGGCGCCTTTTGCGCTGCCATTGGCAAGAAAACTTGGGAGGAACCACCGATGAACCTCACTCGCCGCACCGTATTGACGCGCGCTTCACTGGCCGCCGCCGGCGCCGTCGCTTCGCCCTCGATCCTGCATTGGCCGGCCAACGCGGCCGAATTCGCTTACAAATACGGGACCGCCCTGCCCGAGGGCCATCCGATGGTCATCCGCTCCAAGGAGGCGGCGGCCAAGATCAAAGAAGAGAGCAACGGCAAGTTCGACATCACGCTCTATCCGAGCAGCGTGCTCGGCCAGGACACCGCGATGATGTCGCAGGCGATCGCCGGCGCGCTCGAAATCTACGGCATGTCGTTTGACATCCTGGCGCAGAAGAGCCCGCCCGCGGCGATCTTCGGGGTCGGGTTCGCCTTTCCGAACTACGACACCGCGTGGAAGGCGATGGACGGCGATCTTGGCAATTACTGCCGCGGCCTCTCGGAAAAGGCGGGCCTCTACTGCCTGGATAAGGCGTTCGACCACGGCTTCCGCGAGATCACCAGCAAAGCGAAGCCGATCAACACGCCGGACGACCTCAAGGGGATGAAGATCCGCCTGCCGGTGGCGCCGCTCTTCATCTCGCTGTTCCAGCATCTGGGCGCCTCGCCGACGCCAATCAACTTCGGCGAAGTCTATAGCGCGCTGCAGACGGGGCTCGTCGACGGTCAGGAAAACCCGCTGATCCTGATCGACACCGCCAAGCTCTACGAGGTGCAGAAATACTGCAGCATGACCAACCACATCTGGGTCGGGCTGCACATCTCGTTCAACCCGGATGCCTGGAAGCGGCTGCCGCCGGATCTGCAGGAGCTGGCGCACAAGCACTTCAGCGCCGCCGCGATCAACGAGCGCGCCGACTGGCAGATCATGGACAAGACCGAGATCGACAAAATGTCCAAGGCGGGGTTGGTTTTCAGCAATCCCGACACCAAGCCGTTCCAGGAAGCGCTGCGCAAATCCGGCTTCTACCCCGACGTCAAGAAGCAGATGGGCGACGAAGCCTGGGGCTTGCTGGAGAAGTACACGGGTTCGCTCGCGTGAGGCTGGACGGCCGGATGATGGAGAGGGCTCGCGAGTGAGCCAGGAAATCGCCGAAACTGCGCCGACTGGCATGTCGTGGGGCGGCGTGCGCCGCGCCGCCTTTCTGATCGACATGCTGATCGGCCGCGTCGCCGAACTTATCGGCGCCGCACTCGTGCTCGCCGAGACCTGCATCCTTTTCGCCGGCGTGGTCTCGCGCTACGTCTTCAACAGCCCGATCATGTGGACCGACGAGCTCGCCACGTTCCTTTTCCTGTGGCTGGCGATGTTCGGCGCGGTCGTCGCGCTGCGCCACGACGGGCATATGCGGCTGACGACGTTCGTCAGCTGGTGCGGACCCGGCTGGGGCAATTGGCTCGGCACGGTGGCCGAGCTCGTGGTCATCGCCTTCGTGCTCGAGATCATCGTACCGATCACGGCCTATTTGAAGGTGCAGGCGTCCACCGAGCTGATCACGCTGCATATCTCGGACTGGTATCGGGCGGTGGCGTTGCTCGTCGGGACTGGGCTGATCTCGATCGTGGCGCTGCTGCGGCTCCTCGAAACCACCAATCTGCGCGGCTTCCTGTCAGCGCTGCTCGTGGTCGGCGCGATTGCCGGCGGCCTGTGGCTGGCGCAACCGCTGCTGGTAGCGATGGGTACCGGCAGCCTGGTGCTGTTCTTCGTCGTCATCGTCGCGGTGTGCGTCTTTATCGGCGTGCCGATCGCCTTCACCTTCGGCATCGCCACCCTGTCCTATCTGAGTCTGACGACGCACATGCCGGCGACGATCGTCATCAACCGCATGGACGACGGCATCTCGAACCTGCTGCTGTTGGCGGTGCCGATGTTCGTCTTTCTCGGCCTGTTGATGGAGATGACCGGGATTGCGCGGGTGATGGTCAATTTCCTCGCCGCCCTCGTCGGCCATGTAAAGGGCGGGCTTTCCTACGTGCTGCTCGGCGCGATGTACTTGGTGTCGGGGATTTCGGGATCGAAAGCCGCCGACATGGCTGCTGTGGCGCCGATCCTCTTCCCCGAGATGCTGAAACGCGGCAGCCATCCCGGCGAGCTGTCCTCACTGCTCGCGACCTCGAGCGCGATGTCTGAGACGATCCCGCCGAGCCTGGTGCTGATCACCATCGGCTCGGTGGTGCCAGGGCTGTCGATCGCCGCATTGTTCACCGGCGGCCTCTTGCCGGCCGTCGTCGCGGCGCTGGCGCTGGTCATCGTCGCGTGGTGGCGCGCACGCAAGGAAGACAAGGGCGCCGGCGAGCGCGCGCCGCTATCGGTCATGGCCAAGACCCTGATCATCGCCCTTCCTGGGCTGAGCCTACCGTTCGTGATCCGCTACACGGTCATCAAGGGCGTTGCCACCGCGACCGAGGTATCGACCATCGGCGTCGTCTACACCGCGCTCCTCGGCCTCGTCATCTACCGTCAGTTCGATTGGCGACGCATCTACCCGATCCTCATCGAGACCGTGTCGCTGACCGGCGCGGTGATGATGATCATCGCTACCGCGACGGCGATGGCTTGGGCGCTGACCCAATCTGGCTTTTCGCTCTGGCTGGTGTCGGTGATGGCGGCGGTGCCGGGCGGCAGCTGGGGTTTCCTCGCGATCACGATCGTTGCCTTCATCATCCTCGGCAGCGTGCTCGAAGGACTGCCGGCGATCGTGCTGTTCGGGCCGCTCCTGTTCCCGGTCGCCAAGACGATGGGGGTGCATGAGGTGCATTACGCGATGGTGGTGATCCTGGCGATGGGGATCGGCCTCTTCGCGCCGCCGTTCGGGGTCGGGTTCTTCAGCGCCTGCGCGATCGGCCGCACCAACCCCAACGACTCGCTATGGCGCATCTGGCCGTATATCGGGGCGCTGATCGTCTCGCTGTTGATCGTCGCCGCAATACCCTGGCTGTCGATCGGGTTCCTGTAGACGGCTTCCTCGCGCACAAGACCGCTGCGGTCTTCGCACGCGGCGGTTCGCAGCGGTCTCGACAGGCGCGCGCGCTTGTCCGAGCATAGGAGCCACCACCTCGGGGAGGCGTCGCATGTCGGCAGAAGCATTCCTCAAAGCCCGCGATTTCCTCCTCGCGCACCGGACCGACTACGACACCGCCTACCGCGGGTTCCGCTGGCCGGTGCTCGATAAATTCAACTGGGCGCTCGATTATTTCGACCGCATGGCCTACGGCAACGACCGGCCGGCGCTGTGGATCGTCAACGAAGGCGGCCCAGGGGACATTAGCGAAGCGAAAATCTCGTTCGCCGAAATGGCCGAGCGGTCGAGCCGGGTCGCCAATTACTTGCGCGGGCTCGGGGTCAAGCGCGGCGATCGCGTCCTGCTGATGCTCGGCAATGTCGTGCCGCTGTGGGAGGTGATGCTCGCGGCGATGAAACTGGGCGCGGTGACGATCCCCGCTTCGACCCTGCTAACCCGCGACGACCTCATCGATCGCTTCGATCGCGGCCGCGCCCGTCACGTGGTCACCAGCCCCGAGCACGTCGCCAAGTTCGTCGACATCCCCGGCGATTACACGCGCATTGTCACCGGCGGGCCCGCTCCGGGTTGGCATGACTATGCCGAGGCTGCCAAGGCGCCTGCCCGGTTCGAGCCGGACGGCGAGACCCGCGCCACCGACCCCCTATTGCTCTATTTCACCTCGGGCACCACCGCGAAACCGAAGCTTGTGCTGCACAGCCACCAGAGCTACCCGGTCGGGTCGCTGTCGACGATGTACTGGATCGGCCTCAGACCCGGCGACATCCACCTCAACATTTCCTCGCCCGGTTGGGCCAAGCACGCGTGGAGCTGCGTCTTCACGCCGTGGATCGCCGAAGCCTGCGTCTTCATGCTGAACCAGCCGCGCTTCAACGCGAAAGCCCTTCTCGACACCATAGCGCGTTGCGGGGTCACGACCTTCTGCGCGCCGCCGACGGTGTGGCGCATGCTGATCCAGGAGGATTTGAAATCCTGGAAGGTGTCGCTGAAGGAGGTCGTCGGTGCCGGCGAGCCGCTCAACCCCGAGATCATCGAGCAGGTGCGAGCGGCCTGGGGCCTCACCATCCGCGACGGCTATGGTCAGACCGAGACGACGTTGCAGCTCGCCAATTTCCCCGGACAAACAGTCAAACCCGGCGCGGTCGGCAAGCCGGCGCCGGGCTATCGCGTCAAGCTGCTCGATCCGGAGGGCGCCGAGCAAGACGAGGCGGAAATCTCGCTGACGCTCGACCCGCCGCCGCTGGGGCTGATGCAGGGTTACCAGGGCGAGGACGGGAGCGTGGTGCCGGTTGCGGGCAACGCCTATCGCACCTGCGACGTGGCGATGCGCGACGCCGACGGCTACTTCACCTATGTCGGCCGCGCCGACGACGTGTTCAAAGCCTCGGACTACCGGATCAGCCCGTTCGAGCTGGAGAGCGCGCTGATCGAGCACATCGCGGTCGCCGAGGCGGCGGTGGTGCCGTCGCCCGACCCGGTGCGCCTCGCGGTGCCGAAGGCCTTTGTCGCGCTCGCCGGCAACCACATCCCCAACCGCGAGACCGCGCTCGACATCTTTCGCCACGTGCGCGCGCATCTCGCGCCGTACAAACGGATACGCCGGATCGAGTTCGCCGAGCTGCCGAAGACCATCTCGGGCAAGATCAGGCGGGTCGAGCTGCGCGGCGCCGAGGCCGAGCGCCGCGCGTCGGGCGGCCGCAATCCCGCCGAATTCTGGGAAGAGGATTTCCCGGAGCTGCGGTAGGGGGCTCCATCCCGGCGCTGCCCTAAAATGATGCAGACCCGTTGACCCCGGGACGGTCGACGGTCATTTAGGACTCATATGTTTCGCTTCTTCGAACGCCTAATCGAGCCGACTGAAAAGCCGCCCGATACGCCGCCGCCCGAGCTCGGCAGCCCGCACGCGCTCATCCGCTTCTACTGGCATTTCGTCCGCCAAGTGCCGGGGCTGCTCGCGGCGCTGTTCGTCACCGGCTTTATCGTCGCGCTGCTCGACGCGGCGATCCCGGTCTTTATCGGCCGCATCGTCACGCTGGTGACCTCGCAAACGCCGGAGATGATCTGGGCGACTGCCCGCTGGCAGCTGCTCGGCATGGCGGTGCTGCTGCTGGTGTTGCGGCCGATCGCCCATTTCGCCTCGGCCTTAGTGACCAACCAGGCGCTGATCCCCGGCCTCACCAATTTGACGCGCTGGCAAAGCCATTGGCATGTCGTGCGCCAGGGCTGGACCTATTTTCAGAACGATTTCGCCGGACGCATCGCCAACCGGGTGATGCAGACCGGCCCGGCGCTCAGGGAAAGCGTCGTCTCGAGCATCAATGCTGTCTGGTACATCCTGGTCTACGGCAGCAGCGCGGCGCTGCTGCTTGGCCGGGCGGATTGGCGGCTGGCGGTGCCGACCCTCCTGTGGTTCGCGACCTACGCCGCGGTGCTGCGGATGTTCCTGCCGCGCATGCGCGAGCGTTCGCGCCGGATGTCGGAGATGCGCTCCGAGGTCACCGGCCGCGTCGTCGATAGCTATACCAACATCCTGACGGTGAAGCTCTTCGCCCGCGCCCGCGACGAGGACGCCTTCGTCCGCGAAGCGGTCGACGAGCACACCGACGCCTATCGCCGCCAGCTGCGCATGACCTCGGCCTGGGGCATTTCGCTGATCCTGATGAACGCCGCACTATTGACCGGCACCGGCGGGCTGGCGATCGCGCTGTGGGCGAACGGGAGCGTGCCGGTCGGCACGGTGGCGATGGCGATCCCGATGGCCTGGCAGATCGGCAACATCGCCGGCTGGGTGGCGCAGCAGATCGCCAACATCTTCGACAATATCGGCCAGGTGCAGGACGGCATGCGCTCGATCGCGGTGCCGCGGCAGATGCCCGACGAGCCGGGCGCCACGGAGCTGCCGCGCGCGCTTGGCGCGGTGCGCTTCGAGAATTTGCATTTCGATTATGGCCGCAGCCCGCGCCGTGGCGGCGTGCTGCGCGGGCTCGATATCGATGTCGCACCAGGCGAGCGGGTCGGCCTCGTCGGCCGCTCCGGCGCCGGCAAGTCGACGCTCGTGCACCTGCTCTTGGGCTTCTATCGGCCGGAGCAGGGGCGCATCCTCGTCGACGGAAGCGATATCGCCGGGCTCACGCAGGAGAGCCTCAGAGCGCAGATCGGCATGGTGACGCAGGACACCTCGCTGCTGCATCGCTCGATCCGCGACAACATAAGCTACGGGCGTCCCGAGGCCAGCGAGGTTGAGATCGAGGATGCGGCGCGGCGCGCGCACGCGAGCGAGTTCATCGAGGGGCTCGAGGACTGGCACGGCCGCAAGGCGTTCGACGCCCATGTCGGCGAGCGCGGGGTCAAATTGTCCGGCGGCCAGCGCCAGCGCATCGCGCTCGCCCGGGTCATCCTCAAGGACGCGCCGATCCTGGTGCTCGACGAGGCGACCTCGGCGCTCGATTCCGAGGTCGAGGCGGCGATTCAGGAGCAATTGGACGCGCTGATGGAGGGGCGCACGGTGATCGCCATCGCCCACCGCCTATCGACGATCTGCCGGATGGACCGTCTCGTCGTGCTCGATCGCGGCCGCATCGTCGAAGAAGGCACGCACGAGCAGCTGCTCGATCGCGGCGGAGCCTACGCGGCGCTGTGGCGGCGGCAATCGGGCGGGTTCCGCATCGATCTGCCCAGGGACATGCCGGGACGCGAGCGGGAAACCATCGGCGCCTGAGCGAGATCGTGTAGAAAAATTAACCATCCGGCGTGAATAATCGCCTGCGTTTGTCGGTTGGGGCCTGATCGTGGAAAGCGAACCGCTCATTTTCGTCGGCACATGCGACCTGGCCGGACTGGTCCGCGGCAAGGGGTTCGCGCAGACCGAATTGTCGCTGCGCCTACGTGAAGGCGTCGGGCTTGCGCCCAGCAACATCATGATGTCGCCGTTCGGGCCGATCCTTGACACGCCCTACGGGACCGAGGGCGACTTGATGCTGGTGCCGGACTCCAGCACCTTTGTCGAGGTCGAGTTTGACGGCGGCGCCGCCGAGCGGTTTTATCTCGGCGACATCACCAACATCTTCGGCCAGTTCTGGGCCTGCTGCCCGCGTCACTTCCTGCGTCGCGCACTGGAATCGCTGGAGCGCGAGGCCGGCCTCACCATGGTCGCCGCGTTCGAGCAGGAATTCACCTATACCGGGGTGGAGGAGCGGCCCGGCGCGACCTATTCGCTCGACGCCTGGCGCCGTCAGGGCAGGTTCGGTGAGCATCTTATCGCGGCGCTGCGCACAGCTGGCCTCGTCCCCGACACGTTTCTTCCGGAATACGGGCCGCGCCAGTATGAGATGACGATTGGCCCGGCCCGCGGTCTGCGCGCCGCCGACGAAGCGGTGATCTCCCGCGAGCTGGCGCGCGCGGTTGCCTATCGCCTCGGCCATCGCGCGATCTTCGCGCCGATCCTCGATCCGGATGGCATCGGCAACGGCACCCATATCCATTTCAGCCTGCGCGACAGCGCCGAAAAGCCGGTGCTCTACAATCCCGATCGGCCGTGGCGGATCGCCAGGGAGGGTGAGGCTTTTGTCGCGGGAGTTCTCGACAACATGCCGCTGCTGACGGCGATCACCGCGCCTTCGGTCGCGTCCTATTTTCGGCTGCGGCCCAACCGCTGGGCGCCGACCTGGGCCAATCTCGGCGTGCAGGACCGCGGTGCGAGCTTGCGCGTCTGCCCGATCTTCGGACCCCCGGCGGCGCATAACTTCAACCTCGAATATCGCGCCGCCGACGCCACCGCGAGCCCTTACCTGGCGCTCGGCGCGCTGGTCTGGGCCGGGCTCGACGGCATCCGCCGCAAGCTGACCCTGCCGCTGGAGAGCGACCGCAGCTTTTGGGACATGAGCGACGCCGAACGCCGCGAGACCGGCGCGAAGCCCTTGCCGCGCTCGCTCGACGAATCGCTGGCACTGCTGGCCGACAGCAAAGCCGCGCGCGACTGGTTCGGCGAAGAGTTCTTCGACTGCTACCTGCGCTTCAAACGCGCGGAATTGCGCGCCGTCGAAGGGCTGAGCCCGGCAGATATCTGCACCAAATACGCGGAAATCTACTGATTCATGGCAAGATCGGGCGATGATTTCGCCCGTTTCAAGCCTGCTTGCCCGTGATGAGCCACCGCCGGTTCGCGTGCTGCGGCCGCGGGGAACCTCCGACCTCGTCCTCGCCGCCGACCACGCCGGGCGATTGATCCCACGCACGCTCGGTCGGCTCGGGGTCGCCGAGAGCGATCTCACGCGGCACATCGCCTGGGATATCGGCATCGCCACGGTGACGGAGACGCTGTCGGAATTGCTCGACGCCACCGCGGTGCTGCAGACCTATTCGCGTCTGGTGATCGACTGTAACCGGGCGCTGGATCACCCGACCTCGATCCCGACGGTTAGCGAATTGACGCGGGTTCCCGGTAACGAAGGGATATCGGAAGCGGATCGCGCGACGCGGCGAAGGGCAATCTTCGACCCTTATCACGCGGCGATTGCCGGGTTGCTCGATGCGCGCGAAGCCGCCAAACAACGCTCTGTTCTAATCGCGATGCACAGCTTCACCCCGGTGTTCAAGAGCGTCGCGCGGAACATCGAAATCGGCGTGCTCTATCATCACGAGACGCCGCTCTCGCGCATCATGCTGGAGCTGTTGCGGGCGGAGGGAAATCTCGCGGTCGGCGCCAACGAGCCCTACGCGATCACCGGCGACAGCGACTACACGGTGCCGGTGCACGGCGAGGGTCGCGGCCTCGACCATGTCGAGATCGAGATCAGGCAGGATTTGATCGCCGACGGTGCCGGCCAAGCCGCGTGGGCACGGCGAATGGCGCGATTATTGGCGGAGGCCGATAAGCGGCTGCGCGGGGCCTAACCCCATCCGTCCGCCGCCGGGGACGCCACGCCGTCGGGCGGCCAGACCGTGACCCCCTCGGCGAGCGGAATGCGCAAATTGCGGAAGAGCATCGAGAACATCAGCCAGTTGCCCATGGCGATGATGAACTCGACCTGCTGCGCCGGGTCGGTGACATGTTTCGCCACTTCGGCCCAGGCGGCGTCGGAAATCGATTTGCCGGCGAGGCATTCGTCGGTGGCGGCGAGGATCGCCTTGTCGGCCGCGTTGAGCCGGCCGGAGTTTCGCCAGTCGCGCACCGCGAGGATGTCCTCGGGCGGGATGCCGGCGGTGGTCGCGACCCGCCAATGGTTGGTCCATTCATAGGCCGAGCCGGTGACCCAGCCGATGCGCATGATCATCAGCTCCCGGAGACGGATGTCGAACTTGTTGTTCTCCAGCAGCTGCATCAATTGGCTGAACGCGACCCGGGCGACGCCAGGATTGTTGGCGACGACGCGAAACGCCTCGCTTTGCGTACGCCGCGCCGGCATCCCCAGGGTCTCGCCGATCTCGCGGGCTCGCTCCGCCGAGACCATCGGCACGCGTAAGGTCATCGCCGGTCTCCCCTAATCGAACAGCGCGAGGTCGATCGCGTCGCCCATCGCGCGGTAGCCGAGATCGGACGGGTGCAGCCGGTCGCCGCAATCGAAGCGCGGGATCATGTTGACCGGGTTCTCCGGGTCGCGCAGCGCCTGGTCGAAATCGACCAGCGCGTCGAACGCGCCGCCCTCGCGCATCCAGGCGTTGACCGCCTCGCGCACCGCCTCGCGCCGTGGGTTCCACGCGCCGGGGAGGAAGGTCTCGTAGCCGAACGGGGTCAGGGTGCAACCGATCATCTTGACGCCCTTGACCTGGCCGCGCAGCGCGAGTTGCCTGAGCCCGGCGATCATCTGCGCCGCGCCGACCTCCTCCTCGGGCTTGGCGCTGCGGTTCCGCAGATCGTTGGTGCCAAGCATGATGATCGCGTGGGTGACGCCAGGCTGGGCGAGCACGTCGCGATCGAAGCGCTTCAACCCGCTGTCGCCGCGCACATCGTGGAGGATACGGTTGCCGCCGAGCCCCTGGTTCATCACCGCGGCCGGCCTTCCGCCGCGGGCGATGAGGCGCCGGGCCAACTGCGACGGCCAGCCGTGATGCCCGTCATGGGTCGAGATATTGGCGTCGGTCAGCGAGTCGCCGACCGCGACGATACTCAACGTCTCCTTCGGCGCGACGACATCGACACCGCAGAGGAAATACCAATCATCGGTCAATTTGCCGACCGGCATGCTGGCCTCGGCGGTGAAATCGCCCGGCGGCGAGATATAGTTGGTCTGGCGCGCGTAGCGGCCGGTGATCCCGAAACTCGCCGGCAGCTCCTGCGGCAGATGGAAGCTGACCGCGACATCGGCGAGCGCCGGGACGTCGAGCCCGACCGGATCGCTCAACAGCACGGCGCCGGCGGCGATGACCGTGCCAGCCTCGCCGCCGAAGGTCAGCTGGCGATCGGAGCCGGGCACGATAGCGGGTCCTTTGTCGCGCAAGCCCAGGCGCGCCGCACCGATCTGCAGCGGCCGGACGCCATAAGCGTTCGAAATGCGCACCCGGACTATGCTGCCGCCAATGCTGACGCGCGGCATCATGCGCAGCGTATGGTTGGCGAAGGCCGCGCCCTCCGCCGGCGCCGGCGCGGCGGTCCAGGTGCCGACCCAATGCCTGTTGTCGCTCATCAGAACCTCCCTAGAGATATGGGTCGGGATTCGCGAGGTAATTGACCACGAAATCCTCCACCGCTTCTTCGAGCGGGGTGAACGGCGCGTTGTAGCCGAGTGCGCGCAGCCGCTCTATCCTCGCCTCGGTCTTGTACTGGTAATTCGGCCGGATTGCCTCCGGCGTGTCGACGTATTCGATCTTGGGCGGGCCGCCGCATACCGCTCCCGTCGCCTCCATCAGCGCGCGAAAGCTGCTCGCCGCCCCGGTGCCGAGATTGTAGATGCCGCTCGCCGGTTTCTGCCGCCACAGCCACAGCATCGCCGCGGCGCAGTCCTTGACGTAGATGAAGTCGCGGCTCTGCTCACCGTCGGCGATGCCTTCCCGGTGCGATTTAAACAAGCGGATCGTCTCGCCCGCGACGATCCTGACGTAGTTCTTGGCGACGAGGCTCATCATCTCGCCCTTGTGGTATTCGTTGGGCCCAAAGACGTTGAAGAACTTGAGCCCGAACCACGCCGGCGGACCGTGACCCTTCGCCGCCTCGCGCAGCGCCCACAGGTCGAAAGCGTGTTTCGACCAGCCGTAAAGGTTCATCGGCCTCAGGCGCTTTAAATATTTGATATCATTCGAATCATTGAAGCCCTGCGTGCCATCGCCGTAGGTCGCGGCGGACGAGGCGTAGATCAGGGGTTTCCCGTGCGCGGCGCACCAGCGCCACACCGCGATCGAGGAATTGAGGTTGGTGTCGATGACGAGGTCGGCGTTGGTTTCGGTGGTCGAGGAATTGGCGCCGAGATGAAACACCGCCTCGACCTCGCCGCCGAAACGGTCGAGCCAGGCCGGCAGGCCTTCGATGGTGACGATCTCGAAAAAATCGCGTTTGGCGATGTTGCGCCATTTCTCGTCATGGCCGAAGCGGTCGACGATGACGAGATCGCCGCGGCCCGCCTCGTTGAGCGCCCAGGCGAGCACCGAGCCGATAAACCCGCCGCCTCCGGTGATGACCAGCATCGCCCGCGGGCCTCAGCCCTCGCCGTCGGCGGCGATCTTGGGCGCTGCGTTCCGCCGCAGCCGGCCGATCGTCGCGGTCGTCGAGTGGCCGTCGATCAGGTCAATCAGCGCGACCCGACCACCGGCGGCAGTGACTTCGGCGGCGCCGACCGTGGTTTCAAATGTGTAGTCGGCGCCCTTGATCAGCACATCGGGCCGGAGCCGCACGATGAGGTCGAGCGGCGTGTCCTCATCGAAGCTGGTGACCGCATCGACCGACTCGAGAGCGGCGATCACCGCGGCGCGGTTGGGAAGGGCATTGACCGGCCGGTCCGGGCCCTTGAGCCGCCGCGTACTGGCATCGCTGTTGAGCGCGACGATCAGCCGGTCGCATTGCCCGCGCGCTGCCGCCAGCAGCGCGACATGGCCGGGATGAAGAATGTCGAAGCAGCCATTGGTGAAGCCCACGGAAAGGCCGCGGCCCTTCCACTGGCGCACCAGCGTCTCGGCCTCGCCGAGGCTGTAAACCTTGCCGAGCCGCGAGACCTGGTCGTCGCGGGCGAGCTCGAGCATCAACTCGTCGAGTTCGACGGTAGCGGTGCCGAGCTTGGAGACGACGATGCCGGCAGCGGCGTTGGCGAGGCGCATGGCATCGGGCAGTACGCGGCCGCTGGCATGGGCGAGCGCCAGCACTGCGATCACCGTGTCGCCGGCGCCGGTCACGTCAAAGACTTCGCGTGCCCGCGCCGGCTCGACATGCACGGCGCCGGAGGCTTCGACCAGCACCATGCCCTTGTCCGAGCGCTTGGCGAGGATCGCCTCGGCCTTAGCCTCCTTCAGCACCCGCTTCGCGGCGGCGACGACCTCCTTCTCACTGCCGGTCTTGAGCCGGGTGGCGCGCGCCAGCTCGGCCTGGTTTGGGGTGATGCAGGTAGCGCCGCGATACTGGCGATAGTCCTCGCTCTTCGGATCGACAAAGACGGGGATGCCGCGCGCGCGAGCTTGATCGATGGCGAACTCGACAATGCCCGGCCCGAGCACGCCCTTGCCGTAGTCGGAGAGGATCACCGCACCGACGCCGGGCAGCGCGGCGGCGATCGCGGCGATGAGGTGCTGCTCCTCATCCGGTTCGAGCTCGTGGATATGCTCCTCGTCGACCCGCACGATCTGTTGATGTGCGGCAAGGTAGCGCGTCTTGCAGGTGGTCTGCCGCGACTGGCTGGAGACATGCGCATCGACAATACGCGGGGTCGCGGCGATCACGCCGCGTATCTCGGCGCCCACCGCATCGTCACCAAGCAACCCCATCAGCACCGCGTTGCCGCCCAGCGCGGCGACGTTGCGGGCGACGTTGCCGGCGCCGCCCAGCATGCTCTCGACCCGCTCGAGCAGCAGCACCGGCACCGGAGCTTCTGGCGAGATGCGCTCGATCCCGCAATAGGCGAAGCGGTCGAGCATGATGTCGCCCAGGCACAAGATGGTGGTGCCGGAAAAATCCATCGCCGCGGCCAGCCTCTTCTTCAGCGCCCGCTAATCCTAGCACGGGGCGGGAATGATGGTCTGTGGTAGAGTGGTAGCCCAATCTGCGGCGAGGGGGACGCGATGCACGCGCACTCGATCGACGACTGGCGTCACGACCACGTCTTCCTCGGCGCCGACCATGCCCGCAACGAGCGACGCAGCTGGGCGGTGGTCGCGGTCTGCGGCGCGATGATGGCGGCAGAGATCGTCGGTGGAGTTCTTTCCGGCTCGATGGCGCTGATCGCGGACGGGTTGCATATGTCGACCCATGCCGGCGCTCTCGTCATCGCCGCCTGCGCCTACGCCTATGCCCGGCGCCATGCGCGCGACGAGCGTTTCGCCTTCGGCACCGGCAAGCTGGGCGAGCTCGCGGCGTTTTCCAGCGCCGTCGTGCTGGCGATGATCGCGCTCGCGATCGGCGCCGAGAGCGTGCTGCGCCTCGTCTACCCCGTGCGGATCGCCTTCGCCGAGGCGATCCCGCTCGCCGCGCTCGGCCTCGCGGTCAATCTGGTCAGCGCCTGGCTGTTGCGCGAGGGCCATAGCGAACATCATCACCACCACGACCACGCACAGGGGCACGGACACCAGCACCACCATCACCACAGCGAGGACCTTAACCTGCGCGCGGCTTATATCCATGTCCTGGCGGATGCCGCGGTCTCGGTGCTGGCGGTTGTCGGCCTCAGCACCGGCTACGCGCTCGGCTGGGTGTGGATGGACCCGGCGATGGGGATCGTCGGCGCGCTCGTCATCGCCAACTGGTCGTGGGGGCTGTTGCGCGCCGCCGGCGCGGTGCTGGTCGATATGCGCCCCGAAGGCGGGATGGCGGAGGAGATGCGCCACCGGCTCGAGGCGGGCGGCGACCGAGTCGCCGATCTTCATATCTGGCGCGTCGGGCCTGGCCACCATGCGGCAGTGGTATCGCTGGTCGCGGATAAGCCTGAGCCGCCGCAGGCCTACAAAGCCCGGCTCGCGGGCATCGCGAGCTTGAGCCACGTCACGGTTGAAGTGCAGCCCTGCCCCGGCCCACACTCGGACGCCGAAGCCGCCATCGGCTGATCCAACCGTGGGGCGACCGGCACGCGCTTGCCAGACCAGTCGCCCGGTCTATAGTTCGGAGTAGTTTCCGTTTCATCGAGGGCGCCGATGCCGCTTCGACCGTTCGCCGCGCGTCTTGCGGGAATTTTGGTTGCCGGGCTGGTCGCAACGCCGGCGTTCGCGGGCGAGTTCACCGACGCGGCCGGCCGTCGCCTGATGTTGCCGGATCACATCGACCGCGCCATGGCGGCGGACATGAGCGCCGAAGTGCTGGTCTTTGTGCTTGCGCCTGACAAGCTGGTCGGCTGGGCACAGACGCCGAGCGGCGCGCTGCCACCGCACGCCAAGCATGTGCCGCTGATCGGCCCGATCGCCGATCCAGGGGCGACCGCGACGATCACCCGGCTAAAGCCCGATGTCATCATCGATGTCGGCGAGGTAACGCCCGACCGCGCAGCCTTCGCCGACCAGGTGACCCAAGCAACCGGCACGCCCTACATCCTGCTCGATGGGAGCTTCGACCGGATGGCGACGATGCTGCGGGTCGCCGGACGCCTGCTCGGCGTCGCCGACCGCGGCGACGACCTCGCCGGCTCGGCCGAGCACGCGATCAATTCATTGCGCGGGCAGCTTCTGATCGATTCGGCGGTGAACCGCCCCCGCGTCTATTACGGCCTCGGCACGAACGGGCTCGAGCCGGCGCTGCCGGGGTCGCCGGCCGCGGCGGCGATCGAGGATGCCGGCGCGATCAACGTCGCCGCGCTGCCGAGCGCCGCCGGTCCGGTCGCGGTGACCCGCCAGCAGATCCAGGAATGGAACCCCGACATCATCATCGCCGAGAGCCCGGCCTTTTATAATTCGCTGCTGCATGATCCGGGCTGGCGAACCCTCGCGGCGGTGCGCGACAAGCACGTCTATCTCGAACCACAAGCTCCGTTCGGTTGGATCGACGACCCGCCGGGGGTCAACCGGCTGATCGGGCTGTATTGGCTGTCAGTGCTGCTCTACCCCAGCGCTAACCAGAGCGATGTGCGCTCGCTAGCGCAGGATTTCTACGACAAGTTCTATGGCATCACTCTGACCGACAAGCAGATCGACGCGATCGCCAAAACCGCTGGAATCCCGGCGAGCGACACGCCGCATCTCGCCGATCTGCCGTTGGGTGGCACCGGGATCGCACCTGGCAACGCGCCACCGGGCCGTGGCGGCATGACGCTGCCCCAGATGCCGACGACGACCCCGTCTTACCTGATGCCGAAGTAACGGCGGGTTCGGCCGTTACCGCGGCTGGTGGACGTAGCGCAGATAGGGCTTCACCTCGCGGAAGCCTGACGGGTATTTCTGCTTGGCTTCGTCGCTCGACACCGCCGGTGCGACGATGACATCCTCGCCCGGCTTCCAGTTGACCGGCGTCGCCACGGTGTGGCGCGAGGTGAGCTGAACCGAGTCTAGAATCCGCAGCACCTCGTCGAAATTGCGCCCGGTTGACATCGGATAGGTAAGCATCGCCTTGACCTTCTTGTCCGGCCCGATGACGAAGACTGAGCGCACGGTGGCGTTGGTCGCGGCGGTGCGGCCCTGCGAGGTGTTGCCCGCCTCGGCCGGGAGCATGTCGTAGAGCTTGGCGACCTTCAGTTCGGGATCGCCGATCAAGGGATAGGTGACCGCGTGCCCCTGGGTCTCCTCGATATCCTTCTGCCAGCGGGTATGGTCCCCGACCGGATCGACGCTGAGACCGACGATCTTGCAGCCACGCTTGTCGAATTCCGGCTTCAGCCCGGCCATGTAGCCAAGTTCGGTGGTGCAGACCGGGGTGAAATCCTTGGGATGCGAGAACAGGATCGCCCAGCCATTGCCGATCCAGTCGTGGAAATCGATCATGCCCTGGGTGGTCTCGGTGGTGAAGTTCGGCGCTTCGTCATTGATGCGCAGCGACATGGTCAAACCCTCCGTTGAAGAGCCTCGCCTGTATGATTTTCGGATCGCCGCAGACGATCTCTTGATAAGGCATGGCCGGATCGATGACAGGCTCAAGACAGTACGAACTTGCCCAGTGGAATTGGCGCAGCATATTTTGCAAATACAAACTGTCAATAAATATTAAATAACATTAACTAACTGTCTATTCGGCGGCTTCCCTCTGCCCCGACTCGGGACGCCAGCGCAGCAGCGGTTTGCGCGCCGCCGCGGTCTCGTCGAGCCGGCGGCGTGGGGTCAGGCGCGGCGCGGCATGGAAGCCCGCAGCATCCGTCTTGGCGCGCGCGGCCAGCGCGTTGACCGTGTCGGCGAATTGGTCGAGCGAGGCCTTGCTTTCGGTCTCGGTCGGCTCGATCAGCAGCGCCCCGTGGACGATCAGTGGGAAATACATCGTCATCGGATGAAAGCCCTCGTCGATCAGCGCCTTGGCGAAATCGAGCGTGGTAACCCCGGTGTCCTTCAAGAAGCGGTCGTCGAACAGCACCTCATGCATGCAGATGCCGGGATAGGACTGGCTCAATGCTCCCGCAAGCCGCACCCGCAGATAATTGGCGTTGAGCACCGCATCTTCGGCGACCTGTTTGAGGCCGTCGGCGCCGTGGCTCATCATGTAGCCGAGCGTGCGCACGAACATGCCCATTTGGCCGTGGAAGCCCTTGAGCCGGCCGATCGAATTTGCCGCTGGCCCTTCGACATGCTCGACCAGCGCGCGGCCGCCTTCAGCGTGGACGATCCACGGCACCGGTGCGTACGGCGCGAGCGAAGCGGCGAGCGCCACCGGACCACTACCCGGCCCGCCGCCGCCATGCGGGGTCGAAAAGGTCTTGTGCAGATTGAGGTGCAAGGCGTCGATGCCGAGATCGGCCGGCCGCACCCGCCCGACGATCGCGTTGAAATTGGCCCCGTCGCAATAAAAGAATGCGCCCGCCGCATGGACCGCGGCGGCGATCTCCAAAATCTCATCCTCGAAGAGGCCGCAAGTATTAGGGTTGGTCAGCATCAGCGCCGCGACGTCAGACCCGAGCTTTGCTTTGAGCGCGGCGAGATCGACCCGGCCGCGCGGATTGGCTGCGATCGGGTCGATCGCATAGCCGCAAGTGGCCGCTGTTGCCGGGTTGGTGCCGTGCGCCGATTCCGGCACCAGGATGCGCTGGCGCGGGTCGCCCCGCGCGGTCAGCGCGGCGCGGATCGCCATCATGCCGCACAGCTCGCCATGCGCGCCCGCGGCCGGCGACAAGGCCACCGCGGGCATGCCGGTCAGGGTGCGCAGCCAATGCGCCAGCGTCTCGACCAGCTCGAGCGCACCCTGGATTGTCGCTTCGGGCTGCAGTGGGTGAACGTCGGCGAAGCCTGGCAACCGCGCCAGTTTCTCGTTGAGCCTGGGGTTATGCTTCATGGTGCACGAACCGAGCGGGTAAAAGCCGCTATCGATCGCGTAGTTCTTTTGCGACAGGCGAGTGAAGTGGCGGACGATTTGCGGCTCGCTGAGGCCCGGCAGCCCGATCGGCGCCTTGCGTTCGAGCCCGCCGAGCCGCGAGCGATGCGCCGGCGGGTCGGGCAGATCGACGCCGCAATGGCCCGGCGAATCCTGCTCGAAGATCAGCTTTTCTTCGATCTGCAAGCCGCGGTTGCCGGTGAACGTCGGCATATCAGAAGCCGCTTCCGAATGCGCAGCGAGCGCTTGGCTCCAACCGGTCATCGCAGCACCTCGCCGAGCGCGTGGGCGAAAAGATCGATGTCGTCGGCGGTCACGGTCTCGGTTGCCGCGACCAGCAGCAGGTTGGTCAGGTCGTCGCGGCCGGGATAGAAGCGCGACAGCGGCACGCCGCCGAGCACCCCGAACTCCGCCAGTTCTTCGACCACTGGCGCCGCGGGCTTTGGCAGGCGCACGGCGAACTCGTTGAAGAAGCTGGAATTGACAATGCTCACCCCTGGTACCGTTTCCAAGCGGTCGGAGAGATTGCAGGCTATCGCATGGTTGAGTTGCGCCAGCCGCGTCAGCCCGGCCTCGCCGAGCAGCGCCAGATGGATGGTGAAGGCGAGTGCGCAAAGTCCCGAATTCGTGCAGATATTGCTGGTCGCCTTCTCGCGGCGGATGTGCTGCTCGCGGGCCGAAAGGGTCAGCACCCAGCCGCGCCTGCCGTCAGCGTCGACGGTCTGGCCAGCGAGGCGGCCCGGCATCTGCCGCACATGCTGCTGGCGCGCGGCGAAGAGACCGAGATACGGTCCGCCGAAATTCAGCGCGTTGCCGAGCCCCTGGCCCTCGCCGGCGACGATGTCGGCGCCCATCTCCCCCGGCGGCTTGGCCGCCCCGAGCGACACGATTTCGGTCACGACCACCACCAGCAGCGCTCCCGCCTGATGGCAGCGAGCCGCCAGCGCCGAGCAATCGCGCAGCTCGCCGAAGAAATCGGGGTATTGCACAACGACGCAGGATGTTTCGTTGTCGATATCTATCGGGTCGGCGAGGCCCGGGGTTGGCTTGAGTGCCTCGACTTGGAACCCGGAAAACTGCGCGTAGGTCTCGCAGACCTCACGGTAATGCGGGTGCAGCGCCCCCGACAGCACCGCCTTACTGCGGCGGGTGATGCGATGCGCCATCGCCACCGCCTCGGCACAGGCAGTCGCGCCGTCGTAAAGCGAGGCGTTGGCCACCTCCATCCCGGTCAACAGCGCCACCTGGGTCTGGAACTCGAACAGCGATTGCAAGGTGCCCTGCGCCAACTCGGGCTGATAGGGGGTGTAGGAGGTGAGAAACTCGCCGCGCTGGATCAAATGATCGACCGCAGCCGGGACATGGTGGCGGTAGGCGCCGCCGCCGATAAAGAACGGCACCGAGCCGGCGGCGACATTCTTCGCCGCCATTTGCGACAGCGCCCGCTCGACCTCGAGCTCGCCCTGCGCCAGCGGCAGGTCGACCAAGCCGTCGAGGTGCGCCGATCGCGGGACATCGGCGAAGAGGTCGTCGATCGACTTGACTCCGATCGCCGCCAACATCTGCTGGCGGTCGTTGGACGTGAGCGGCAGGTAGCGCATCAGCCCTGCTCCGCGACGAAGGCAGCGTAAGCGGTTTCGTCCATCAACCCGTCGAGCGCATTGGGGTCGGCGAGCTTGACGGTAAGAAACCACCCCTCGCCCATCGGGTCGGCGTTGACCTTGGCCGGGTCGCCGGCGATCGCGTCGTTAACCGCGACGACCTCGCCCGAGACCGGCGCGTAGACCTCGCTTGCCGCCTTGGCCGATTCGACAACCGCCGCCTCCTTGCCCGCCTCGACCCTGGTGCCGACCGCGGGCAGCTCGACATAGACGATGTCTCCGAGCTGCTGCTGGGCATAATCGGTGATGCCGATCACCGCTGTGTCGCCATCCTGGCGGATCCATTCGTGGTCCTTGGTGAAGCGCAATGTCGGCATAGGCAAACTCCTCAAGAGCCGCGGTAATAGTGGGTCTGGACAAAGGGCATGGCGGATACGAGGGCGGGGCGCGGCACGTCGCGGACGACGAGCGAGACCGGCGTGCCGAGCGCGGCGTGCTCGCGGGCGACATAGCCCATCGCTATGGGGGCGTTGAGCGACGGGCCAAAACCGCCGCTTGTCACCGCGCCGATCGGGTTGTTGGCGTCGTCAAGGATGGCGCTGCCTTCGCGCGCCGGGGCGCGGTCGTTGGGACGGATGCCGACGCGACGGCGGGCCGGCGGATCGATCAGCTCGCGCAGGATGCGATCGGAGCCGGGAAAACCAGCTTCCGCTCGGCGGCGCTTGCCGATGGTCCAGGCAAGCCCGGCCTCGATCGGGGTCGTGGTTTCGTCGATATCGTGGCCGTAGAGGCACAAGCCTGCTTCCAGCCGCAGCGTGTCGCGGGCGCCGAGCCCGATCGGGGCGACCTCCGGTTCGGCAAGCAATGTTTCGGCGACCGAGACCGCATGTTCCGGCGCGAGCGAAATCTCGTAGCCGTCCTCGCCGGTATAACCGGAGCGGGTGATACCGCACAGCACGCCCCGGATTGCACTCTCGGCGGCGCTCATGAACGGAATGCGGTCGATGCCGGGCACAAACCGCGCCAGGACAGTCGCGGCGAGCGGCCCCTGCAGCGCCAGCAGCGCGCGCTCGAACGAGGGCTCGATTGTCACGGCGGAGCCGATACGCTCGCGCAAATGCGCGAGATCGGCCTCTTTGCGGGCAGCGTTGACCACGAGCGCAAGGTCGTCGTCACGCCGCGTCGCCATCAGATCGTCGATGATGCCGCCCGCTTGGTTGAGCAGCAGCGTGTACCGCATCCGCCCGGCCGCCAGCGCCACGATATCGCCGGGCACCAAGGTTTCGAGCGCTTCCGCAGCGCCGGCGCCCCTGAGCGCGATCTGCCCCATATGCGAAACGTCGAACAGCCCGGCCTGGCTACGCGTGTGGAGATGTTCGGCGATGATGCCGGACTTGTACTGCACCGGCATCTCGTAGCCGGCGAACGGCACCATCCGGGCGCCGAGCGCGAGGTGCAGCGCATGGAGCGGCGTCCGCCGCAAAGGCTCGTCGTCGGCCGGGGTCACGGGCGCACCTCCGTCGCGGCGGCGCCATGCGCCACCAGAGATGCCCCCTCTGTCGCTTGTCCCTGAGAGATTCACCGCCCGCGGTCATGCGACCCTGGGGCGGCTTACTCCTTCGGTGAGCGGCTGGCTATAGGGCCCGGCCGCCGCTTTCCAGAGCGCTCTTACACCCGCAGTCCTTTTGCCTGAGAGTTTCCGGGGCGGTTGCTCCTTCGGCGCCGTGCCCACCCTTTTTGCCCTGGGCGGGTCCGGCCTCTCCTGCGGGCGTGCATACAGCGGGGCTTGTTTAGCACCGGCATGGGCGAGCCGCCAAGCGGGTTGGCTTCAGATTACTGCCTGCCGCGATAGTTCTTGTAGAACTGCACCACGGTGGGATCGAGCTGGAACCCGACCACGAGGTTGAGGTCGGAGAGCGGCCGGCCCCCGGTCGAGAACGCGACCTCGACATGGTCGTTGATGCCGGAGCGCTTGCCATCGGGCGCGACGGTGACGTGCACCGAAAACAGCTTCTTGCCGAGGATCGTCTGATCGGACGCGGTCAGCGCCACGAAATAGTTGAAATCGACGTCGTTCCCGCGCCCCGCCGGGCCGCGCTCGGCGACGATGACGTTGTCGAGCGACGCGTGCAGCGTGTCGCCTTCGAGCCGGCATGTCGCGGTGACGTCGCTGAAAACGCCGTTCCACGCGATGTAGAGCGGCTTTTGCTCGGCTCCCGAGCCAAACGCGACCGTGTTGGCGAGGGGCCGCAGGATCGCCGCGACCGGGCAGCCCGGCGCCGCCGCGGACTCAGACTTCTTGGCAAAGGGGTTCAAACTGCAGGCCGACAGGAGCGCAAAAGCGACAACGGCGCTCGCCGCCGCGGCGCGGCGATGGTGCCAGTAGCGACCGACCTTGGTTGGCGAGCGCAAAACCGAGAACCGATCCCTAGAGCTTATTGTGAGTTCCGTCGCAGAACGGTTGCTTGGCAGTCGCCTTGCAGCCGCAGAACCAGACCTGCCCCGATTTTTCCGCCGTGTACATCAGCGGATTGAGCCCGGTGCCTTTGTGCGAGCCGTCGCAAAAGGGCTGCCCCTTGCTGCGGCCGCAAGCGCACCAGAAATAGCGCTTGCCCGCCTCGATTGTGACACCGTAGGGCGCCTTTTGCGCCGGAATCGGAGCGTCCATCTTTCTTCCCCACCGTCGCCCTTGCTACTGTCTGCGCGCGGCCGCGCGGACCCCCTGGGCGGGCGGACTTTATGCGAGCCATGCCCAGCAGACAAGCCGGGTTGGCGCCGCGAAAACGGAGCGGCCGGGACGGCACATGGCGGTCTATACCGAAATTGGCGACGACGAGCTGCGCACATTCATCGCCGCCTACGACATCGGCGAGGCATTGACCTGCAAAGGTATCGCCGAAGGGGTCGAAAACTCGAACTATTTGCTCGGCACCGATCGCGGCACCTTTATCCTGACGCTCTACGAAAAGCGCGTGGCACCGGGCGATCTGCCGTTTTTTATCGCCCTGATGGACCACCTTGCGCATCAAGGCGTGGCTTGCCCGACCCCGGTGCGAGCGAAAGACGGCGGCGCGCTGCGTGAGTTGTGCGGACGGCCGGCGGCGATCGTCACCTTCCTCAACGGCATGTGGCCGCGGCGGATTGCCCCCTTCCATTGCGCCGGGCTCGGCGCGGCGCTGGCTCGGCTGCACAAGGCCGGTGCGTCATTCACGATGACCCGGACCAACGATCTCAGCATCGCCGGCTGGCACCGGCTTTACGTCGCCTGCGCCGGGCGCGCCGACGAGGTGGAGAAAGGCCTATCGGCGGAAATCGGCGAGGAGCTGACCGCGCTCGAGACCGCCTGGCCGCGAGGCTTGCCGACCGGGGTGATTCACGCCGATCTGTTTCCCGACAACGTGTTCTTCCGCGACCGCGAGGTCTCGGGGCTGATCGATTTCTACTTCGCCTGCACCGACGCCTTTGCCTACGATTTGGCGATCTGCCTCAACGCCTGGTGCTTCGAACCCGACGGCAGTTTCAACGTGACCAAGGCGCGGCTGCTGGTCGGGCATTATCGCGGCGAGCGCGACCTGTCGCCGGAGGAGGTCGCGGCTCTGCCGCTCTTGGCGCGCGGCAGCGCCTTGCGCTTCCTGCTGACACGGCTCTACGACTGGCAGAACCAGCCGCAAGGGGCGCTGGTGCGACCGAAGGACCCGCTCGAATACCTGAAAAAGCTTCGCTTCCATCGCAGCATCGCCGGTCCGGCCGAATATGGCATCGACGCCTGACGCCGTGGCCCTGACCGCGCCGGAGGTCGAAATCTTCACCGACGGCGCGTGCAGCGGCAACCCGGGACCGGGCGGCTGGGGCACGATCCTGCGCTATGGCGGGGTCGAGAAGGAACTCGCCGGCGGCGAGTCGGCGACCACCAACAACCGCATGGAGCTGACCGCCGCGATCGAGGGTTTGCGCGCACTGAAACGCCCCTGCCGGGTGCGGCTCTATACCGACAGCACCTATGTGCGCGACGGGATCATGCGCTGGCTGCTGCAATGGAAGGCGCGCGGCTGGCGCACCGCCGACAAGAAGCCGGTCAAGAACATCGATTTGTGGCAGTCCCTCGACGAGGCTGCGGCGCCGCACGAGGTCGAATGGATCTGGGTTCGCGGCCATGCCGGCCATGCCGAGAACGAGCGCGCCGACGCGCTCGCCCGCGCCGCCATCCCTCGCATGGAAGCGCCTCAGGAGCCGGTATAGCGCCAGCTCTTGCCGTCGGCGCCGGCGCTGACCTCGCCGCGCGCCTCAAGCTGGCCCAGGGAATGGCGGATCGAGGTGTAGGCCATCGTCACGCCCTTGTCGCGGCTGAGCGCGGCGCGAATATCGGCGGGGCGCCCACTGCCCGACGGCAACGCCTTCAGCACCTCGGCGATCAGCCGCGCGTTGGTGCCACGCTGCGGCCGCCGGCGGGCGGCGCGGCGTGGCTTGGTAGCGGGACCGGGGGGCCGGCCTCTCCGCGGCGCCGCCGCCGTCGCGGCCTTGGCGGGACGACCGCGGCGCGCGGGAGCGGCTGGTGAGCCAGGACGCGCGGCGAAGTCACGGATCGCCTGCATCGCCGCGGCATAGCCAGCGGCGTAGGCCTCGCGGCGGATTGCCTCGATCTGATCCTGCAATTGAGTCACGGCGGTTTTTGCCATGGAATTTTTTCCTCCCCATCTCCGGGCGACAATTAGCACGGCTTTCGCAGCCTTTGGTCAAGCCGGTTACACGATTCGTTCACGTGGCGGGCGGGTCTCGGCGACCAAGTCGCGCAGCCGCGCCTTGCCGGGGAGCGGGTCGAGCACCATCGCGCGGCCTTCGATAAGGCGCGTCGTGCAGGCGTAGAGCACCTTGCCATCGATCGCGATCGTGCATTCCTTGCAGACATTGGCGTTGATGCAGCTATAGCGGATCGCCAGCGACGGGTCGCGATGAGCGCGGATCCACATCAGTGCATCGAGGACCGTGGCACCGTCGTCGAACGGCACAGCGAAGTCGTCGTAGCGCGCCGGTTCGTCACCCGCACCGCGCCGTATTCTAAGGTGCGCCGTATTCACGGCGCCCACCGAGCGGAGACGCGGTGGGTGGCATCCATCGTCACGAGCTGACGGCGCGCAAGGCCGGGATCGCTATCGGGATAGTCGGTGCGCTGATGCGCGCCACGGCTTTCGCGGCGAGCGAGCGCGGCGCGCGTCACCGCCTCGGCGGCGCTGAGACCGGCGCACAGCTCGAACCAATCGGCAAGGCTTGGGTTGAATTCGCGACCTGGTGCGATGGCGAGCGCCGGCAGCGCGGTTCGCATCTGCGCCAAGCGGGCCAGCGCGCGCTCCAGTCCGTTCGTGTCGCGCAACGGCCCAACGGCCTCGCCCATCAGCGAGCGCAATTCCTCAAGCAGTGCGATCGCGCTCTCTTCACCCTTGCGACCGTCGGCGATGCTGCGAATGCGCTCGACAGCTTCCGCCGCCGCAGCGTCGCTCCAGCCGGATGCCGGCTGTGCCGCAGCCGCGAATCTGCCGGCGCGCTCGCCGAACACCAACGCTTCGGAGATGGCGTTGCCGGAGAGCCGGTTGGCGCCGTTGGCGCCACCGACCGCCTCGCCGGCGGCGAAGAGGCCCGGCACCGTCGACGCCATACGCTTGTCAACCGCAATCCCGCCCATGTGGTAATGCGCGATCGGCGACACCTCGACCGGCGCGAGAGAGAGATCGATGCCGTTCTTCGCCAAGCGTTCGATGACCGGCCCGAACGCGGCCCTCAGATCGCTCGCCGGAACATGCTCGAATGAGAGGAACACGCCGCCTTGCGGCGAGCCGCGGCCGGCGGCGGCCTCGCTGACGATGGCATGGGTGGCGATATCGCGCGGGGTGGTGTAGGCGTCGGTCTCGTCGCTGCCGTAACGGGCGAGGAATTCTTCACCGGCGCCGTCGAGCAGCCTGCCGCCAAGCTTGTAACGGAACGGGTCCCACATGATCGGGTCCATGCCAACGAGGCGCGGCGCCAGATGCCCTATCGGGAAGAACTGCACGAACTCCATATCGACAAGCTCGGCACCGGCCATTAGCGCCAGCGCATAACCATCGCCGCCCATGTTCGCCGAGGCGCTGTTGCGGCGATAGATGCGGGTGAGCCCGCCGGTGGCGATGATCGTCGCCTTCGCCGCGATCGTTACCGGTTCACCGCTGGCGACATCGAGCGCGACCGCCCCGACCACCGCGCCATCGGATGTCACGAGATCGGTGACGGTGAGATTGCTCAAGCGGCGGATCACGTCGATCCGGCTCACGTGGCGGCGCAGCGTCGCCGCCACCGCCGGTCCGGTATTGAGGAAGTCGACATAACAGCAGCGCGGCCGCGAATGGCCGGGCGCGGTGACCTGGGCGATCCGGCCGCTGTCGCGCCGCGCCCAGCCGACCTGCCACTCGCCCATCTCGCGCATGCGTACCGGCGCCTCCTCGCAAAGGATCGCGGCCAGCGCCTTGTCGCAAAGGCCGCGGCCGGCCGCGAGCGTATCGTCGAGGTGGAGGCGCCAATCGTCGTCGCTCTCCTCGGCGAGCGCGGCGGCGACGGTCATCTGCGCCATAATCGTCGCGCCGCCGCGGCCGACGAGGCTCTTGTCGAGCAGGAGGACGCGCGCCGCCCCGGAGCGTGCCGCCGAAATCGCGGCGTACATCCCGGCGCCGCCGGCACCGACGATCAGCACGTCCGTGTCAAGATGAATCATCGCGGCTTGACACCGCGGCCGAGGATCGCGGCGATCGGAATAACGTACCAGCCGTCGCTGCGATAGGCGGCGGCACGGCGCGCGATTTCAGTCTCGATGGCGAGCAGCGCTGCCGGCCGCTGCGCCTCGATCAGCGCCGCGGTGCGCACCGTCCCGCGCCGAAACACCGCGATCAGATCCCCCGGATGCGCGATACGCCACTCGCGGCGGACCAACTCCGCGCGGGTGTCGGCAAACCCGGCCTCGCGCAACAGCCGCAGCACCACCTCGACGCTATCAAGTCCACCGCCCGAAGGCGGTGCCTTCGCCGCACCGGGAACGCCATGCAGGCGAACCGCGTCGAACAGCAATTGCCAAGCAATGTTGTCCGCCGGGTTAGCCCAGTTTGTGAAAGCCAAGTGCCCAGCCGGGCGCAGCACTCGGAACGCCTCGGCGAGCGCGCGCTCGGGCCGCGGTACGTGATGAATGCCGAAATTGGACACCACCGCATCGAACGACGCGTCGGCGAGCGGTATCGCCTCGGCGTCGCCTTGATGGAAGCACAAGCTCGGATAGGCGGCGCTCGCCTCGGCCAGCATCGCCGGCGAGAAATCGAGACCGCTTGCCTCGGCCCCGCGCCGGTCCGCCGCCCCGGTCACGATCCCCGGCCCGCAGCAAAGATCGAGCAGCCGGATTCCCGGCGCGATTTCAGCCGCGTCGAGCAGATTTTCGACGAATTCGCCGCTCGCCGCGGCGAATGTCGCGCGGTATTCCCGCGCCGCCTTTTCCCAGCCGGCATGCTCGAAGGCGCGAACTGCATCAGGATCGAAGGTCATGGCGTCAGGCCCGGACACCCAGCATCGCGTGGCGGAAACGCGTCTCGCCCATGCGCGTTCTCCTTCCGATGGCGAGGGTCGACGATAAATGATCCTGGCACAAGGATTGTAGGTGGAGTAAACGGGCGCGCTCGGCGCGTGCGACGCGACCCGCCTGGTCTCCGAGGAGGAGATGCGTGCATAGTCGGATCGGCGCCTTCGCGCCGCGGCATGGGTGAGGCGAACGGATTGTCCGAAAGCCAACCGCAGCCGACCGCGCCCATCACCGCCGTAGTGGCGGCGGCCGAAAAACCGAGCCTCCGCCAGAGCCTCGCAGTCGCCGCGCTGGGCGTCGTCTATGGCGATATCGGCACCTCGCCGCTTTACACGGTCAAGCAATGCTTCGACGGCGCGACGGTCAGCCCGCTCAGGGTCTATGGCGTGCTGTCGCTGATCGCGTGGTCGTTGTTTCTCGTTGTCACCGTCAAGTACGTGATCGTGCTGCTGCGCGCCGATAATCGCGGCGAAGGCGGCATTCTGGCGCTGATGGTGTTGGCGCTGCGCGCGATCATGCGTTCCCCAAACAGGTGGGTGCTATGGGCGGGCCTGTTCGGCGCGGCGCTGTTTTATGGCGACGGCGTCCTGACCCCGGCGATCTCGGTGCTGAGCGCGGTCGAGGGGCTCAAGGTCCACACCCCCGAGCTCGAACCGTTCGTGATCCCGCTGACCTTGGCGCTGCTGGTCGTGCTGTTCATCGCGCAGCGCCGCGGCACCGGCCTAATGGGCGGATTTTTCGGCCCGATTATCATCGTCTGGTTCGTGACGATCGGGATCCTCGGACTCAAGGAGATCGCGCGCCACCCGGCGATCATGTGGGCGCTGAATCCGATTTACGGTATCGATCTCATTCGCCACCACCCGCTCGCCGGCTTTGTGCTGCTCGGCGCGGTGGTGCTGGCGGTGACCGGCGCCGAGGCGCTCTACGCCGATATGGGGCATTTTGGCCGCGGGCCGATCCGCCGCGCCTGGATGCGCTTTGTCTTTCCGGCGCTGCTGTTGAATTATTTCGGCCAGGGCGCGCTGCTGCTCGCCCATCCCGAAGCGGTGGAGAACCCATTCTTCCTACTGGCGCCGGACTGGTTCGTGCTGCCGCTCGTCGTGCTCGCCTCGACCGCGACGGTGATCGCGTCGCAAGCGGTGATCTCGGGCGCGTTCTCGCTGACCAACCAGGCGGTGCAACTTGGCTATCTGCCGCGGATGAATGTGCGGCACACTTCGGAGCGCGAGATCGGCCAGGTCTATGTGCCGGCGATCAATAACATGCTGCTCGTTGCGGTAGCGGCGACCGTGCTGATGTTCCGATCGTCCGACGCGCTCGGCGCCGCCTATGGCATCGCGGTGACCGGCACGATGACGGTCACCACTGTGCTCGCTTTCACGCATTTGCGGTACGGCGCACATTGGAAGCTCTGGCAACTGATCCCGCTCTTCGCCGTGTTCTTCACCGTCGATGTATCGTTCTTCTCGGCCAATCTATTGAAGGTGCACGAGGGCGGCTGGTATCCGCTGGTGATCGCCTTCTCGCTCTACACGATGATGACGACGTGGATCTGGGGCCGGTCGAAGCTCGCCCGCCAGCGGGCCAGCGCCGGCATGCCGTTGGAGATGCTGGTGGCCGGCCTCAAGCCCGATCGCCCGGTGCGGGTACCCGGCACCGCGATCTACATGACCGCGCAGGTCAACAACGTGCCGGCGGCGCTGCTCCACAACATGAAGCACAACAAGATCCTGCACGAGCGCAACGTGCTGATGACCGTGCAGACCGCCGACGTACCGCGCATCCCCGAGGCTGAGCGGCTCGAAATCCGCCATTACGACCAGAATTTTCACACCTTGCGCATCCGCTACGGTTTTCTCGAGGAACCCGATATTCCGCGCGCGTTGGCTCTGGCCCGCGTCGCCGGGTTCCGCTTCAACCTGATGGAAACCTCGTTCTTTGTGGGACGCGAGAAGGTCGTCGCCAACCGCCGCCAGCGCTGGTTGTTCCCGTTCAAGCGGCTGTTCGTGCTGCTGTCAGACCTGGCGCTGGACGCGACCGAGTTCTTCCACATCCCGACGAACCGCGTCGTCGAGCTGGGCGGACAAGTGGAGATTTAGCTCCGCCTACCGCCGCAGGATCAGTGAATCTCCGACTGCTCCTTGAAGGCGCGCCGCAGGTCCTCGATCGAGAAACCCGGGCGCTTCGAGGCTTCGATCACCACCTTTTCGCGGCGGGTCAGGAGATCAACCGCGGCCGGGATCTTGTCGACGACGTCATAGGGCACAACCACGGCGCCGTGACGGTCGCAATGGATGACGTCGTTGGCCGAGACCACCATGCCGAAGACGCTGACCGTGCCACCGAAATCGACAAGATGAACATGCGCGTGGGACGGCATGATCGAGCCGGCGAGGACGATGAAGTTGGGCGCCATCGCGTCGAGGTCGCGCACCGAGCCGTCGGTGATGACTCCGGCGCAGCCGAGTCCGGCATGGACATGGGTCTGCACCTCGCCCCAGAAGGCGCCGAACCCGGTGTCGGGCGCGTCGATGTCCTGGATCACCGCGATACTCGGCATCGGTTGGGCGGCGATGTGCTCGTAATAGCCAATACGCATCTTCGCCGCGGAATCGCTGTCGCGAGCATTGGGCTCGCGCGAGCGGATGAGCGCGGTGCGGGCGAAGGCGACGACCGGCTTCATCTCGGGAAAGCAGGAGACGACCGGGCGGCGAGTGAAGCCGTAGGCGCGGCGCTGCGGCGCCACCACCTCGAGCGCGTTGCAGATGGTCGGGGTGTCCCAGGCGGTGAGGGCTTTGAGGCTGGCGGCGCTCGGCAGGCTCGGCATCGGTGATCTCCAACCAAGGGAACAAGGGCTGCACCGCTTAATGGCAAAGCAGCGGCCCGGCAAGCCATTTCCCCCGAGGTCTTTTCCGACTGGGTTAACAAGCGCATCATCGCGCCAGCAGCCACTGCGAGGCGAAAGATGACCCGCGACTTTGTCGGCTACGGCCCGACCCCGCCGCACGCCAACTGGCCGGGAGGGGCGCGCATCGCGGTCAATTTCGTGATCAATTTTAAAGAGGGATCGGAGCTCTCCTACCCGGCCGGCGATGGGGTCAGCGAGGGCGGGCTCACCGAAAGCGCCAGCATCGACCCGGGCATGCTCGGCCGCCGCGACCTCGGTGCCGAGAGCATGTTCGAGTTCGGCTCGCGGGTCGGCTGGTGGCGGCTCTATCGCGTCTTCACCAAATATCGCGTGCCGGTGACGTTGTTCGCCTGCGCCAAAGCGCTCGAGGCCAACCCGCCTGCCGCGCAGGCGATCGCCGCCACCGATTGGGATATCTGCGGCCACGGCTATCGCTGGATCAAGCATTTCGAACTGGACGAGGCCGAGGAGCGGCGCCAGATCGCCGCCGCCGTCGCGCTCATCCGCGAGACCACCGGCAAGCCGACCCTCGGCTGGTATTGCCGCTACGCGCCCTCGGAGAACACCCGCCGGATTGTCGCTGAGCAAGGCGGCTTCCTCTACGACAGCGACGCCTATAACGACGAGCTGCCTTATTGGGTGCGGGTCGGCGACAAGCCGCACCTCGTCGTGCCCTATACGCTGTCGACCAATGACGTGAAGTTGGGCCGCGGTGTGTTCGGGCCGGGCGAGGATTTCTTCGCCTATCTACGCGACGCCTTCGACGTGCTCTACGACGAGGGCGCCGAGCGGCCCCGTATGATGTCAATCGGGTTGCACATGCGCATTGTCGGCCACCCTGGACGGGCCAGCGCGCTGATGCGCTTTATCGAGTACATTCAGTCCAAAGACCGCGTCTGGATCTGCCGGCGCGAGGACATCGCCCGGCACTGGATCGCCGAGCACCCGGCCAAATAGAGCTTAGCGCCGCCGCACGATGAAATCGGCGAGCTTATAGGGCCACCCTTTCATCAGCTCGGCTAGCTTGTCCTCACGCACCGTCATGCCGCCGCCGAATGCGTGAATGACCGCGCCCTTGCCGGCATAGATCATCACGTGGCCCGGCATGAAGATGAGGTCGTTGCGCCGCAGATCAGCGATCCGGCCGATCGTGACCGCCGTGCCGATCCGGTCGCGCTGCATGTCGGTGTCGCGCGGCACCGCGATCCCGAGATCGCGAAACGCCTCCTGCACGAGGCCGGAGCAGTCAAGGCCGAGGAAGCTGCGACCGGCCCAGAGATACGGGCAGCCGATATAGAGCGAAGCCGCGGCGGCGAGGTCAGGCGAGCGCGGCGGTGCGGTCGATAGACATGCCTCGGGCAGAAACCCGCCGCCATCGAGCCATACATAGGACGTGTCTCGGCACATGAAGCCACCCTGTGCCACCCTAACCGGTGCGTGGCGCGGCAAGAAGTCGATCGCCGGGGAGCGCAGATCGGCCTCCGCATAGCGATAGGCTCCGAGCGAGGCGACGTAATGGGTCGGCTTCGCCGCATCGCCGAATTTTATCGCCGATGCTTCGACATAGCCGACATAGGAGTCGTGACGGGACTGACACCACGCATAGCCGCCCTTCTCCTCGAAGACCCTCACCAATTCTCCGTAGTGATAGAAGGTGTCGAGCCCGGCCTCGGCTCGCGGCGCGTGATGCACCGAGGCGAGCCCGACAATCACCCGCGCGGGCCGTCCCTCTGCATAGCGCGGCACGCTGACCTTGCGGCCGAGCGCGATATCGGCGAGGTCATCGCGAACCGCGTTGATCCGAGGGTCGAGGGTCATTCTGGTGGTATTTCCCCTCGGGGCAACACCAGCTGGGTCTGCGTCACCATCGCGGCGAGCTTGCCGTCGGCGTTGAAGATCCGGGTCTCGACAACGATGGTGCGCCGCCCGACATGAACCGGCACCGAGACCCCGGTGATTTTGCCCGGCGGCGAAGCGCGAAAGAAGTTGCTCTTCGATTCGATGGTCGTCGTCCGCATGCCGTCGGGAATGTTGAGCCCTGCCGTGGTGCCCCCGAGATCGTCGGCGAACGCCATATAGGCGCCGCCGTGGACGATGCCGAGATTGTTGAGATGGCGCTCATCGGCGTCGATCTCGCCAACCACCTTGTCCTTCGCGGCGCTGATGATGCGGATGCCGAAATGCGCCGGCATGTTCTTGCGCGGGTGAACCGGTGCCATCGTCGTCCTCTTCAACTCGCGGGCCCGCGCGCCTTCCAGTCGCTATACGCGTTCATCAGATCACGGAACAGCATGGCGGCGATGCCGTCGTAACCGGCCCGGCTCAAATGCACATGGTCGGGCATCGCCAAGGCTGGGTCGGCGCTTGCCATGCGGTCGATGCTGCAACTACCGCCCATCGCCGCGAACCAGTCCCAATACGCCCAGCCCTGGTCGGCGGCGACCCGGCGCTCGATGTCTCGCACCCCGGCGAGCTTGGGTGGCTCCTGCCAGGTGCAGTCTCCGCCGCTCGAGCCGCACCGTGCCGGGGCGCAGTCCTTGGCCACGCGATTGGCGTTGGGCGGTCCGAGGATGAGGATCGGTACACCCGGTGCCTGCCGGTGCAGCGATGCGACCTCGTTCCGGAAGCGACCGGCATAGCGGTCGAGATCGAGATTGTCGGCGAAGCCCTCATTGGTGCCGAAGGCCACGACAAGGAGAGCCGGTTGCCTGACCGACAGCTCGTAGGCCACTGCCTCCGGCGTCATCTGCGCCAGCAGATCGACGGTGGCACCGATCGTTCCATGGTTCTCGTAGATGACCCCTGGTTCGTCCCGCTCGACCGCCCAGCCGAGCAGGACCACCGGCGGCTTGCCGGATGCGCGGAGTTCGACCTGGCGGGCCGCATGGTCGAGTGGCAACTCGAAGCGCGCGATGGCGGACTGGGCGGCGGCGGTCGAAACACGGATCGGCGCGGCGTCATCGACCTGGACGGTGAAAGCCGAGCCTTTCGGTTGCGTCAGATACTCGACCGCGAACCGGTCGAAGCCGGCGGGGTCGGTGCTCTCGATCGCCATTACCGCGTCGCGCGGATCGCTCTCGGCATCGACCGCGTCGAAGCCGAACGCCAGACCGGGCTCATGGTCGCTCGGCTTGAAATGCCGCCAGCCACTCTCGCTGACGCTGACCAGCTGCGGCCGGTAGTACTTGTAGGGGATGCCGGCGGGGAGCCATCCGCGCCCGGCGGCGCCGAACCGCCGTTGAAGCAAATCGCGGAAGCGGCCACTCAACGAGTCATTGGCGGTGTGACTGTCGCCGATCTGGATGATCCGCACCGGATGCTGCGCCTGACGCTGTTCGAGCGCGGCGAGCGCGGTAAAGAACGGCGCGAGCGCGCCGGGCGACGACAGGCGCTTCTCGACCGGCGGAGGCGATGGCGCAGGCGGCGACGAAGTGAAGCAGGCCTGCAAGAGGAGGACAGTGCCGAGCGCGGCGGCGCCCAGCGTCAACCAGAGGACGGTCCGGGCGTTCAGAGCATGATCTTTCCGGGTGGGAGCGTCTGCGCCGCAGATATTTTGCGTCGCGGGCAGGAGAAGGACGAAGCGGCGTAGCCCGGACTACGGGCGAGCCCGTCGACGAACCCGCGGCGCGAAAGACCGCGGCCCTGCGGGTTGCGCGCCGGTGGGCGCCCGCGTCGTTGCGACGCTCCGACGATGTCCGGCATCGCCTCTCGCGCCGCGCCTAGCGGATCGCCGCACCGGCTCGCAACGCAGGCGTTTCCACCCGGAAAGATCATGCTCTAGCCCGGCTCAGCGCCCATTCGCTTGCAGCGAGGGCAACGCGCTGATGATCCGCTCGGCGATCAGCGCATAGCCGGCAGCGGTGAAATGGATGCCGTCGTCGTTGCGCATGCGCTCGGTGACGCCGTTGCGGTCGGGCCCATAGGCAGTAAATTGTCCCTGATCGTTAACGATCACACTCCACAGCGGCAGGAACTCGCCGCCAAACTTCGCCACCTCCTCGGCATAGATGTCGTTGATGTACTTCATGTCGTCTGAATAGGTCGGGCTGCGCGCGATCGGATTGCCGCACCAGATCAGCTTAAGTCGGGCGCCGGTCAACGCGGTGAGGATCTTGTCGGCGCGCTTGGCATAGGTGTCGCGCCACGCGTCAGTGCGGAAATGCAGGTAGCTGCCATCGTCGTCGCGCATGTCGAGCCGGTCGTTGGCGCCGAACATGACGACGGCGATTTGCGCCGCCTTGTCCTTAGCAAGAAAACTGACCACCGGGGTGAGCCATTCGGTGTCGGAATGCACGAGGGCGGCGCCGGGATGCGTGCGGTTCAGCACCTTGTAGCGGGGATCGTCGAGCAGCGCGCGCTGCAGGCCGCCGGCGATGCCCTGCGCTTGGCTGTCTCCGAAAACGACAATGGTTTGCATTGTCGTGTCGTCGTCGGCCCGCGCGCTTCCGGCGGCGCAAGCTGCGACCAGCAAGACGACAGCCGCCAGCAGTCGGGCGCACCGCCCAGCCCCTCTCAACTCACTGAACTCGCGCACGACGCGCCGCCCCCCAAAACCAGCACGCAATCACCCCGTCGCAAATATTGAGCGTTGCCGGGGCCGGATGCAAAAGGAATTCCAGGCGCATCGCGGTCTGCGACGCGCTGTCGCCATGCCAGCTTGCCGGTCTCGGCGCCGCCCGATAGAACCGGCACTCCCGCCCGTTTCGGTTGACCCATCCTCGCAAGCGCCATGCTGTTCCCGACGCTCGATTTTCTGCTGTTCTTCCTGGTCGTGGCGGCGGCGCTGACGCTGCTCGACCGGAGTTTTCTCGCGAAGAAGGCGATGCTGGTCGGCGCCAGCTATTTCTTCTATGCGCAGTGGGATTGGCGCTTCTGTTTCCTATTGGCGACGAGCACGGCGATCAGCTTCTTTTGCGGGCTTCTGATCGGCGGGAGTCGCGACCCGCGCACGCGGCGCGTTGCCCGGAGCGCCGGCGTCGCGCTGCACCTCACGATCCTCGGCATCTTCAAATATCTCGATTTCCTGGTGCTGTCCGCAAATCAGCTCGCCCATCTGCTCGGGCTGCAGCACGAGGTGCCGTTCATCGAGATCCTGCTGCCAGTGGGGATCTCGTTCTTCACCTTCCACGGCATTTCCTACATCACCGATGTCTATCGCGGCGACGTCGCGGTGTGCCGGTCGCCGCTCGACATGGCGCTCTACATGTCGTTCTTCCCGCAGCTCGTCGCCGGCCCGATCGTGCGCGCCGCCTATTTCCTGCCGCAGCTCGCCCGGCCCTCGGACGAGCCGGCCCCGGTCGCCGCGGCGCTGCTGCTGATCCTTGGCGGCATGGTCAAGAAGGTGATCATCGCCAACTACCTGGCGACCGGGCTGGTCGACCCGGTGTTCGCCGCGCCCGATCAGTACGGCGGACCCGACCTGCTGCTCGCGACCTATGCCTATGCGGTGCAGATCTATTGCGATTTCAGCGCCTACACCGACATTGCCATCGCGCTGGCGGCGCTATGCGGGTTCCGCTTTCCGCGCAATTTCAACCAGCCCTACCGGGCGCAGCACCTCAGAGAATTTTGGCAGCGCTGGCACATCTCTCTCTCCACCTGGCTGCGCGACTACCTCTACAAGCCGCTGGGCGGCAACCGCCACGGCCGGCTCAACACCTACCGCAACCTGCTGATCACCATGCTCTTGGGCGGCATCTGGCACGGCGCGGCATGGAAGTTCGTCATGTGGGGCGCGCTGCACGGCGGCGGGCTCGCGGTCGAACGGATGTGCGAACCCTGGCTCGGCCGCCGGCCGACGAGTCTTGCCGGCAAGATCGTCGCGACGCTCATCGTGTTCCACTTTGTTTGCCTCGCCTGGATTTTCTTCCGCGCCGAGGATTTCACCGTCGCTGGCGTGTTCATCGCCGGGCTCTTTCACGGTTGGAGCGAGCCGGTGCAGCAAGCGCAACCGGCGATGGTCGTGCTGGTCATCATCGGCATGGCCGGACAGTTCCTGCCGCCGGGATCGTTCGAGCGGGTGGGGCTGGCGCTGCAGCGGGTGCCCTATTGGGGCCTCGGCGCGGCGGCCGGGCTCGTCCTCGCCGCGGTCAACGCGCTCGGCCCCGAGGGCATCGCGCCCTTCATCTATTTCCGGTTCTAGGCGCCGCATGAGCCGATCGACGCTGACCCGCCGCGAGCGCGCCCCGCTCGTCACCGACGCGATCCCACCGCCGCTACGCCGGCGCGGCATCAGCCAGTGCCAGTTCCTTGTCACGGCGCTTGTCGGCGCGCTGCTGCTGGCGCTATTTGCCTCGCGCGACACGCCGGGCTGGGCCGAGCGGCTTGGAGACACGGCGTTCGATCATCAAGTCCGCAATATCGTCGGCGCCTGGGACGGGACGATGGAAAGGCTGGGCCTCACCGGGCCGCACGACCGGCTGCGCGATGCGATGCAGCGCGCCCTCGACTGGCAGTGGCAATAGGCTAGGGACCGCAATGCAGGATATCGTCAACGCGGTATTTGTCAGATCCGGCAGGGTTCTGCTTTCCCGCCGCAGCGCGGCCCGCAGGACTTATCCGAACTGCTGGAGCTTTCCGGGCGGTCATGTGGAACCGGGCGAGTCGTTAGACGAGGCACTGACCCGGGAGCTGCGCGAAGAGGTCGGCGTGACACCGACTTCTTCCCGAAAGCTGGGGACGCTTGCCGAGCCGGCGCCGTGCCTCAATGGTGAGGTCGTTTACCATTTCTACGCGGTGAGCGACTGGGCAGGTGGCGAGCCGCGTCTTGTTGGTGACGAGCATTCGGAACTTCGCTGGTTCAGCATCTCCGCCGCTTGCGCGCTTCCCGATTTGGCGTTGCTGGAATATTCGGCGATCCTGCGGAAGCTGGTTTAGCCCCCAACACATGGAGACTGCGCCGTGTTCCCATCCCTGAGCGACGAGCAGCGTCAATTTATCGCGACGATCCGCGAACTGGCGCAGGGCGAATTCCGCGAGCGCGCGCCGCGCTATCAGGACGGCACGTTTCCCTGGGAGAACATGAAGCCGCTGGCCGAACTCGGCGTCCTCGGGATGGCGGTGCCCGAGGAATATGGCGGGCTCGGCCTGCCGGTATTCGACACCGCGCTCATCCTCGAAGAGATCGCCAAGGTCTGTTACGTCACCGCGATGGCGGTCTTGGGCGAGGTCGGCGCGCAAACCCGTATCATCGCGACCTACGCGCCGGAGGCGATCAAGCGGCGCGTGTTGCCGGCGGTATGCAGCGGCGAGTGCTTGCTGGCGATCTGCATGACCGAGCCCGACGCCGGCACCGACGTCGCCAACTACAAGACCAATGTCGACCATGTCGGCAACAAGCTGCGGCTCAACGGGGTCAAGACCCTGATCAGCCGGGCCGAGGAGGCGGGCTGGTTCGTCGTCTTCACCCGGGTCGACAAGAAGCCCGGCCGCGAGGGGATCGGCTGCGTGCTGGTCGAAAAGGGCACGCCCGGTTTCACCGTCACCGGCAGCTATCACACGATGGGCGGCGAGAACCTGCACGAAATCCGCTTCGAGGATGTCGAGCTGCCACCGGAAAACCTCGTCCTCGAAGACGGGTTCAGGAAGCTACTCGGCGCGTTCAACACGCAGCGCTGCCTTAACCCGAGCATATCCTTGGGCCTTGCCGAGGGCGCACTCGAGGAAGCCGTAAAGTACGCCAAGGAGCGCCGTGCCTTCGGCCGCGCCATCGCCGATTTCCAGGGCATGCGCTGGAAGATCGCCGAGATGTATCGCGACATCGAGGCGAGCCGCTCGATCCTTTACCGCGCCTGCGCTACCGCCGACCCGTTCCCCGACCCGCTGCTCGCCGCCGCCGCCAAGATCACCGTCAACGAGATGGCGCTGCGGGTCACCAGCGAGGCGATCCAGGTGCATGGCGGCTACGGCTTCACCGACGAGTTCCCGGTGTCGCGCTTCTACCGCGGCGCCCGCTACGGCACCCTCGGCGGCGGCACCACCGAGACCTTGAAAGACCTGATCGGCCGCCGCGTCCTCGCGGGCATCGATCCGGTCGATGGGATTTTGGGGCTCGGGGCGTTCTAGTACGTGACCCTGCCAGTGCCCCAAAGTGCTCGGCGACTATCTTTCTTAATCTTGCCGGCTTCCGATCCCCCTCGAAAATTAATCCGCCGGCGGCGTTTTATGTCGGTGCGTCAAAGCGGCCGACCTAGATGTCGGGCGGCTAGCGAGCCCGGGTATCGACAATGAGTTCGCCGGCCGGCGTGCGCAGACCATGCCGGGGTGCGCTGCGGCGCAGCATCTTGAGCATGGTCGATTTTGCGACCGGAGTTCCCGATCGCAGCTTTGCCAGCACTCTGGGATCCACACCCAGCGCGCGGCCGGCCTCGACATCGTCGGCGTAATGATCGGACACCAGTTTCGTCCATTGCGGACAGACGAACCAGGCCCGGCTCTTCTTCTTGCTCATCGGACACCAGAAATCTGTGCTCGACCCGTATCGCACGCAACCCCGCTAGGCCGCCCGCCGCGCGCCGGGGTCGGACGGGGGTTCACGTCCCTCGTCGTCCACGATGCGTGCGGCGATGCCCCAATCGCGCAAACACTCGACCGCGATCTCGGCCTCGTCGCGGGAAATGCGGCGAACCCACGCCCCAGCGGTAACGCTGCGCTGGACCTTAAGCCCCAGGGCCTCCGCGGCCGTTTGGGCATTGGTCGGGAGGGCGATGTCGACAAGATCGGCCATTTGAAAATCTCCGTCTCCTGATAGTCAGGCGTGCGTTCGGTGCATCCCCGCCCAACGGCAACGCGGTAAGCCAACTAGGTTGTTGTTTTGGCGGCGCTGATATCGGCAAAGCCGCATAAAGAATCCATACGAATCGGAGCAATCACCGCCGGTTTTGGCGCCGCATCCTTCGCTGTGCCGCCTGCTGATCGGGCGACCGGCATCATGCCGGTCGCCTAGTGCGAGACCAGGATCGGTATTTCCGATGACAGCAACATCGACTGGGTGGCGCCACCGAAGATGAATTCAAACCACATGGCATGCGAATATCCGCCCATCACCAATAGATCGTAGCGCCCCTGATTGATCTCGCTTTGGAGTGCCGCACGCTCGTCAGAGGTCCTTATGTGCAGAACCTTGGGGCCGACTTTTATGCCGTGATGGCTTAGGTGCGCTGACAAGCTCGTCGCATCCACCTCATCCTCTTTGGCAGAGGGTGGGATCATCGTCACGATATCGACCGACTTCGACAGGCTTAGGAGCGGCAAGGCGTCGTGAACGGATCTGACGGCTTCGCGGCTGCCGTCCCAAGCGACGGCGGTGCGGGCGAGCACGCAGGGATGCGCGAGGGCGGGCACCACGAGGACCGGGCGGCCGCACTGCAGGACGAGCGAGTGAGCGATCGGCAACGGATGACGCTGAGCCGGACCCTGCCATTCATACTGCCCAATGATGACCATATCGGCGTAGCGAGCTTTCTCGCTGATGCACTCGACCACCTCGCCGGCCGCTTCCAACCAGCTGGCGCCCGGTGCTTCTTCCCGGAAGACCGCCGCTGCGGCGTGCGCATCCAAGACCAGTCTCGCCGCAGTGTTGGTTGCCACCTCCGCGACACGGCTCGGCTTGTAGCGTGGCGGCACCTCTGCGGGCGGCCTGACGTGCAGACCGCTCAGCCGCGCCTCCGTGCGCCTCGCCAGGTCGATCGCAAATTGCACCCTTCGGCGCCCGGCGGTGCTGCCGTCCACGTGCACCAACAGATCGCGAAACATGGACAACCCTCCGCACTTCGCGCGCCGGAGGCGCGCCGCGCGTCAACGGCAACGCGGTCGTGAACTAGGCTATCGTGTCGGCGGCGATTGATATCGGCATAGCCGCATAAAGAATCCATACGAATCGGAACTCGTTGCGCCGATTTCAGCGCCGGCGCTTCTAGTACGTGGCCTCTGTCCCGACGAGCAGCGCGACAAACAAAGGGCCATGGGTCGGCATCGCACCCGCCGCGGGCGGCAAGCGGCCCTTGGTGACCAACGTGCCAGCGATGCAGAGAACCGGAACGATGACCAGGAAGCGGCCGGCGAACATCGCCGCCGCCAATGAGTGGCAAGCGGCGAACAAATATAAACCTCGTATCGATTTTGGCTGGAGCAGTTGCCCGACGCGCGCGTTCTAATCCGGCGCGCCGTTGCGGGGTCGGACGCCTCGGTGGTTTACTGAACCCCGTCAGGGGCGGCGCCTACCGGAGGCGAAATGATGTCGGCGACGATCGCAAGGCGGCTCGCAGCGGCGCTCGCCGTTTCCGTCGTCACCGTGCTCGTCGCCGGTTGTACGCCGCAAGCGAATTACGACGAGCTCCAAGCGCGCTATCAGCAGACTGAAGCTGCGAACCAGAAGCTCCAGGCCGACAACGCGCAGCTTCAGGCGCAACTCGGCCAGCAGGCCCAGCAGAACACTTACACCGTTGCGGCCGACTTACTGTTCGCGCCGGGCAATTTCGATATCACGGCCAACGGCCAGGCCGCGCTCAACGACATCGCCGGCAAGCTGAAAGTGCTGAAAAACAGCAAGATCGTCGTCTATGGCTATACCGACGACCAGGGGATCGGCGAAGCGCTGAAAAAGCAGGGAATCAAGACCAACCTCGACCTGTCGTCGAAGCGCGCCGATGTCGTCGCCGACTTTCTTCATGCGCGCGGCGTCGATCCCAAGATCCTGTCGGCCAAAGGCCGCGGCGAGACGCATCCGGTCACGCTCAACAACACGGTAGCCGGGCGCGCGCAAAACCGCCGCATCGAGATCGTCGTCGAGGGTCCGGGCAACTGAAGCCAGAGCGCCTGCGCATTCCGATCTTCGTAGCGGCGCTCGCGCTGCTGCTGGCGGGCTGCGCGCCAAAAGCGCCGAGTCTCACATCCGGCGAGGTCGCGCTCGGCGGGTTACCGGTGACGCCCGAGCACACGCTGTCGCCGGGGGACGTTTTCGAGATCCGCTTTCCATTTTCGCCCGAATTCAACGACCGGGTCACGGTCGGCGAGGACGGCACGGTGTCGCCGAAATTCGCCGGCAGCGTCATTGTCGGCGGCCTCACCGTGCCCGAGGCGACGGCACGGCTGAAGCCACTTTATGCCAAGCGGCTCAAGGATGCCGAGATGTCGCTGACGGTGCGCCTCTACGCGCCGGAAGTATTCTGGGTCGATGGCGACGTCGTGCATCCCGGCATCATCCGCAGCGCCGTGCCGCTGACCCTGGAGCGCGCGGTCACCCGCGCCGGCGGCGCCAAGCCCGGGGCAGCGACGGACGACGTTCTGGTGATCCGCCGGGATGAAAACGGCACGGTGCAAGCCTACCAGGCGGCGTTGGCGGCGCCATCGGGCAGCAGCGACCCGCTCCTCAAATCGTTTGATGTCGTCTACGTGCCGAAGACGGTGATCGGCTCGGTCAACGACTTCCTCGCCACCTACGCCAAAGGCCTGCCATTCGCCGCCACCCTGCAAACGCCGGCGCCATCGACGACACTGCCGCCGCAGCGAGTGTTACATTGAGCCGCGACTACTCCGCAGCCTCGGGCAGCAACACCGCCTCGGCCGAATTGTCGGTGACGCAGGCGGTGTGGAAATACTTGATCTGCGGGTCCATGCCGTAGCGCTCGCGGATGCCGTCGACCCACGGACCCGAATAGAACGCTTCGGCGTCGGCGCGGGTCTTCCACAGATAGACGCCGCCGGCCCAGCCGTCCTCGGCATAGATGAACTGCTTGCGGACGAGCCCCGGCACCGCGCGGAAGCCCGGCGCGATCTTGCGAAAATGCTCGGCGCAGGCGGCGAGGTCGATGCTCGGCGGCAGGCGGTATTGGACGATCGCGGTGATCATGGCGACGGTCTCCTAAGTGGCTAGGCTGATCATCACATCATCGCCGCCCGGCGCCAAGAGGTGCTGCCGCGCGCCGAGGTTGCACCGTGGTTCGCCCTTCGCATCGTTTCGGTTAATATACGGATCGAACAGGGAGGCGAGCATGTGGCGCTGGGAAAATTACGCGGCGATTGCGGGAATTGTCGGGTTGCTGATCGGCGTGGGGGCACAGGCACAAACACCGGTCGCGCAGCCGACCTCGGAGGGCCACCCGCACAAATGGCAAACAACCGACAAGAGCCTCTTCGACCTTGTCTCTGACGGGTACAAGCTGGTTAGCGTCGTCTATGACACCTCGCAGACCGGGGCCGGCGCCGAGCCCGATGTCCACTACTTCCTCGAAAAGGGCAACATCGTCGCCAGATGCGATTTCCGAAAGCGCGACCAGGCCTCGTTCTATTGGTGCTCCCAGCTCGCCAAGGCGAGCGGGCAGTAGGCATTACTCCATCGGCAGGCCGGCATGGGTGTTACGCGAGTCGAGCGAGGTGAAGCCGCTCTGCAGCGACGGCATCGCCACGTCTGCAATCAGCTGCGGCGTCCACCCGCCGTTGTGATGGACCATCCGCACCGGGCGCATGTGGCCATAGAGCGACAGCTCGGCGGCGCGCTGGTGGAACACCTGGCCGTTGACGTAGCTAGCCTGCTCCGAGGCGAGGAACACACATAGCGGTGCGATCGCGTCGGCGCGGCTGCGGCGCAGCCGCTCCTCGCGCGCGGCGGCGGCGGCGGGGTCCTTCGGGGTCGGCACCGAGCGGGTCATGCGCGTGTCGGCCGACGGCGCGATGACGTTGGCGGTGATGCCTTTCGCGGCGTTCTCCATCGCGATGATCCGGGCCATCGCGACGACCCCCATCTTGGCCGAGCCGTAATTGACCTGGCCGATATTGCCCAAGAGACCCGAGGTCGACGACACCAGGATCATCCGGCCGTAATTCTGCTCGCGGAATAGGTTGATCGCGGCGCGGTTGACGTTGAAATGCCCGGTCAGGTGGACGTCGATAACCGCCTGCCAATCCTCCGGAAACATGTTGTGGAACATCTTGTCCCGCAAGATCCCGGCTGCGTTGAAGACGATATGCAGCCCGCCCAATTCGTCGCGCGCCTGCTGCACCATCTTGAGGCAATCGTCGAACTTGGCGACCGAGCCGAAATTGGCGACGGCCTCGCCACCCGCGGCCTTGATCTCGTCGGCCATCGCCTGAGCCGGAGCTTGGCCGCCGCCCTCGCCGGCGCCGCCGACCCCGGGATCGACGATCATGATCTTGGCGCCCTCTTTCGCCATCAGCTTGGCGACCTCGGCGCCAACCCCGCGCGCCGCGCCGGTGCAGATCGCCACTTTGCCTTCGAGCATGCCCGCCATCTTCACTTTCCTCCCAATCTTGTCGGCATGCAGTTGACCCGGCCCGCAGCGGCTTTGTCAATTCGCCGCCAGGGCCGGTTCCATCTGCTTTTGTTGCTAAAACAGCAAATCAACAGCAAATCCACAGCTCGGGAAGACCTACGGACGCCGGCGGCGCTTCAGGGTCGAGCAAAGCTGACACATAAGTTTGGCGAAATTAGCGTCGATGTGACCCTTAATTTTGATGCTTTGCAAAATATCATTGACTGATGACGGTGGCACCGATAATTTGATAATCGATCAAATAACAAAAGGTACCAGCCCGTGGAGAAGAAAGCCGCAATCGGCGCGCTCGGAGCGCTCGCCCAGGAGACAAGGCTCGACCTCTACCGTCTGCTGGTGACCGTCGGGCCGCAGGGGCTGCCGGCAGGGGTGGTCGCCGAGCGGCTGGGCGTGCTGCCCGCCTCGCTGTCGTTCCATCTCGCCCAGCTGGTCCATGCCGGGCTGATCACCCAGCGCCGCCTCGGGCGGCACCTGATCTACTCGGCCGAATACGGCGCGATGAATGAACTACTCGCCTACCTCACCGAAAACTGCTGCCAGGGCGCCTCGTGCGCGCCGGCCTGCGACCCGGCTGCGTCGTGCGGCAGCGCCATTCCCGACATTACAGCGGCCTGAGGGCCAAGGAGACCGACATGGACGATGCCCAGATCAAGGAAATGGTGCGCGCCCGCTACGGCGGCATCGCGGCAAACAGCTCTTTGCCGTTGGCCGCCTCGTGCTGCGGGCCTGCAGGGGATGATGCACCGACGAGAAAGGCTCGCGGTGTCGGCTATTCCGACGCGGAACTGGCTGCGGTACCCGAGGGCGCTAATCTCGGACTCGGCTGCGGCAATCCGCAGGCGATAGCCGCAATGCGGCCGGGCGAGGTCGTGATCGATCTCGGCAGCGGCGCCGGTTTCGATTGCTTCCTGGCGGCGCAGCAGGTCGGCGCCGAGGGCCGGGTCATCGGCGTCGACATGACGCATGAGATGCTCGCCAAAGCTCGCGAGAACGCGGGCAAAATCGGCGCGGCAAACGTCGAATTCCGCCTCGGCGAACTCGAACACCTGCCGGTCGCGGACAACACCGCCGACGTCGTCATCTCGAACTGCGTGATCAATCTCGTTCCGGACAAAGCGCAGGTCTTCCGCGAGGCGTTTCGCGTGCTGAAGCCGGGCGGGCGGCTCGCGGTTTCCGATGTGATCAACATTCGGCCCTTGCCGGCGGAACTGCGAGCCGACCCGACACTGTTGTGCGGCTGCGTCGCGGGAGCCGCGCCGCGCACCGAAATCGAAGGCTGGTTGGCCGCAGCGGGCTTCACCGGCGTACGGATCACCCAGAAGGCCGAGAGCCGCGCCTCGATCAGCAACTGGGCGCCGGGCCGCGGCATCGAGGACTACATTGTTTCGGCCATCGTCGAGGCGCGCAAACCGACACCCGAAGAAGCCGCCTGCTGCGAACCGTCCTGCTGCGCCGGCTGACAATGGCGGAGAAGACCTACAACGTCCTGTTTCTCTGCACGGGCAACTCGGCCAGGAGCATCCTCGCCGAAGTGCTGATCGAACATTGGAGCAAGGGCCGCTTCACCGGCTACAGCGCCGGCAGCTTCCCGAAAGGAACCGTCCATCCGCTCGCCCTCGACCTGATCGAGCGCCTGCACCTGCGGTCGACCGGCCTTCGCAGCAAGAGCTGGGACGAGTTCGCCCGGCCTGGCGCGCCGGTGATGGATTTCGTCTTCACCGTCTGCGATCAGGCTGCCGGCGAGGTCTGCCCGGTCTGGCCCGGCAACCCCGTTACCGCGCACTGGGGCGTGCCCGACCCCGCCGCAGCCGAGGGCACGGAAGACCAGCGCCGTCAGGCATTCCGCGACGCCTACCGGCAGCTCGAAACCCGGATCAAGCTGTTCGCCGCGCTGCCGATCGACAAGCTCGAGCGCATGGCGGTCAAGCAGGCGGTCGACCGGATCGGCCACCTCCAGCTGGTGGGCGAGGAACCGCGGTGACCGCAATCGCGACAGCGCCGCGGCTGCACGCGCTCAGCCGCCCCGTCGTCCGTGCCGCGTTTATCGAGTTGATCGCGACCGCGTTCCTGCTGATCGCGGTGGTCGGCTCGGGGATCATGGCCGAGAAGCTGTCGGGCGGGAACGTCGCCATTGCGCTGCTCGCCAACGCGATCGCCACCGGCGGGGCGCTGGTAGCGCTGATCCTCGCGTTCGGGCCGCAATCGGGTGCGCATATGAACCCGGTCGTGACGCTCGCCGCGGCGGCGACCGACGGGCTGCGCTGGCACGCGGTGCCGGCCTATCTCGCGGCGCAGATCGTGGGCGCCATCGCCGGGGTGTGGCTCGCTCATATCATGTTCGGCCTGCCGGTGCTGCAGCTGTCACAGCACATCCGCAGCGGCGTTCCGCAATGGGTCGCCGAGGCGGTGGCGACGTTCGGCTTGCTGATGGTGATCTGGGGCTGCCGCGCGCATAAGGAGCCGGTGACGGCATTCGCGGTCGCCGCCTATATCACCGGAGCCTATTGGTTCACCGCCTCGACCTCGTTCGCCAACCCGGCGGTGACGATCGCCCGTTCACTGAGCGACACTTTCGCCGGTATACGGCCGGTCGACGCGCCTGGCTTCATCGCGGCGCAGTTCGTCGCACTGGCTCTGGCGTTGCCGCTGCTGCGCCGAGCGCCGCTAGCGTCCTAGGCCGGCCGGGCCATCGCCGCAGCGCGCAGGTCGAAGCTCTCGTCAGAGGCTTCTTGCGGCGTTACGCCGCGGCCGGCAGCAAGGAGGCGCCGGGCAAAGGCGTGGTCTGCCGGCTTGTTGATCGACTCGATGCCGAGGAGCTTGTCACCGGCATAGCAGAAGGCGGAATACTCGCCCTTCTCGTAATTGCCGCGCAGCACCACCTGCTGGAACCCAGTGGTGAGGCCGGCGATCTGCAACCGCAGCGCCCCCTGCTCGCTCCAGAACCACGGCAGCGCCGTATAGGGCCCGCCTTTCCCCATCAGCCGGTCAACGACGCAGCGGGCGTGGTCGGCGGCGTTCTGTACCGCCTCCAACCGCACCGGGTTCTTCAGCGAATGGCGCGAGGGGAACGCGGCGCAATCGCCGATCGCCGAGATATTCGGGTCGGCGGTCAGCAGAAGCTCGTTTACGACGACCCCGTTCTCGACCTTGAGACCGGCGGCAGCGGCAAGCCCCTCATTGGGAATAACCCCGATGCTGACGATGACGAGGTCGGCGGGCAGGCTGCGCCCGTCCTGCAGCACGACATGGGTGACCTTGCCGGCGTCGCCGCCGAGGCGCTCAACCCGCGCGCCAAAGCTGAACTCTACCCCGGCGGCGCGATGGGCGTCGGCGAAGAAGGCCGAGGTGTCGGGGCAGACGACGCGTGCCATCACCCGGTCGACCAGCTCGACGATATGGACGGGCTTACCCTTGCCGCGGGCAATCGCGGCGAATTCGAGGCCGATGAACCCGGCGCCGATGACGACGCAATGGCTGGCCGCGGCGAGGCGCTGTTTCAGATCTTCGGTTTCGGCGAGGCTGCGCAGATAGCAGACGCCGTCGAGTTCGACGCCGGGAAGCGGCGGGACGCGGTTGCGCGCGCCCGTAGCGAGGACGAGGTGGTCGTAATCGATCCGCGCTTTGCTGGTGAGCACGACCGCTTTGTCGGCGCGGTCGATCTCGGCGACGGCGCGGCCGGTCACCAGCTCGATGCGGTGCTCGGTGAAGAACGCCTCGGGCCGCATCAGCAAGAGGTCGAGGCCGATCTTGCCGTCGAGGTAGTCCTTGGAGAGCGGCGGGCGCTGATAGGGCAGATGCGGCTCGTCGCCGATCAGCGTGACGCGCCCGTCATAGCCGTGCTGGCGCAGCGAGGCGGCGAGCTGGAACCCACCATGCCCGGCGCCGACGATAACAACGCCGGCGCCAGCCATCAGGTCTGGGTCTCCGGCATGTCGACGATGAGCCCGTCCATCGCCGGGGTCATCACCAGCTGGCAGGAAAGCCGGCTGTTGGGCCGGCGCGGGCTGGCGGCGCCGTCGAGCATGGCGTCCTCGCCCAGCTCCATTTCGGGCAGCTTCGCGAGCTGATCCTCGCGGACAAAGACATGGCAGGTGGCGCACATGCACGAGCCGCCGCATTCGGCGACGATGCCGTCGACACCGTGCAACACGGCGGCCTGCATCACGCTGGTGCCGACCGGCACGTCGAGCGTCGTCGATTTTCCGTCATAGCTCACATAGGTGACGCGCGGCATGTGCTGATGGTCCTGACTCGTGGATGGGAGGAGGTGGCGAGCATGACGCGATCCGCCCGCCGGGGTCGAGCATTTTCAGCGGTGGGAAAGCCGGTATATAAATCTCTGGAACAGGCGCAGCGGGAGGCAGGTCATGAAGAACGGGTTTAAGGTCTGGGATTCCGACACCCATGTCGAGCCCTCGGCCGAGGTCATCGACAAGTATCTCGATCCGGGGTTTCGCAACCGCCTGCCCGAGCTGGCGCAATACCGAGTGCCGATCCGCCCCGGCACGCCGGGCAGCTCGCCCGACCGTCACGTCTACCGCTTTGGCCAGATTTCCTACAGGCGCATCCTCGGCGAGGCGGCGCCGCGCGAGACCCATAGCGGCCGCGACACGGTATGGATGGGCACACAACAGCCCCGCCCCGGCGTCCAGGACGATCAGGCGGCGAACCGCGTCGCCGACATGGATCTGGAAGGGGTCGATGCGCACTTCCTAATCCCGACAGCGTGGACCAGCCTGGTCGGGCACGAAGACCCGTCGCTCGAGATCAATGTGATCCGCGCCTACCACCGGCACATGGAGGATTTCTGCGCCAATTATCCCGGGCGGCTCACCAGCATGATCGTCGCCTCGGCGCGCGACCCCGAGGCCGCCGTGACCGAAATCAAGAAATGGGGCAAGTCCAAATGGGCGGTGGCGGTGATGCCGCTGGTCACCAAGGACATCCCGGCCGACCACCCCGACCTCGAGCCGATCTGGCGGGCCTGCGCCGAACACGACCTGCCGATCGCGCATCACAGCTTCACCTGGACGCCGCCCTATTTCCCCGGCTGCTTCGACGTCTGGGACAACATCTTCCTCGGCCGGCTCGCCTCGCACCCGTGGGGCGCGATGCGGTTTATCGCCTCGGTGATCGGCGGCGGGATCATGGACCGGCATCCCGACCTGCGCGTCGGCATCCTCGAATGCGGGTTCGGCTGGCTGCCGTTCTGGGGACGGCGGATGAACGAGCAGTACGAATATGTCGGCAGCACCGCCAAGCTGAAGCACCACCCCGAGGATTATCTGAAGAGCGGGCGGTTCTTCTGCTCGATCGAACGCCACGAGGGCGAGGACATGTTCAACATGGTCACGCAGTTCCTTGGCGACGATGCGTTGATGTACGCCTCCGATTATCCGCATTCGGAATGCCAATTTCCCAATACGGTGTCGAACATCCTCGACTGGAAGAGCCTTGTCCCCGAGGTGCAAAAGAAGCTGCTATGGGACAACGCCAGCCGGTTCTTCAAGGCGACCTAGCCGGCTCCTTGACCTTAGCGGCGGGCGCCGGTAACGGTCGGCGCCGCCGCACGGTCTCGCGCCACAATATGTAAAGCCCCGAGGCGACGACGACCGCAGCGCCGGCAAGAAGGTGCGGCGTTGGAATATCGCCCCAGATGGCGAGGCCGAGCAGGGTCGCCCAGACCAACGACAGGTAGTTGAACGGCACCACCGCCGAGGGCGGCGCCAGGGTCAAGGAACGCGTCCACCAATATTGTGCAATGCCATTGCCGGCCCCGGCCATCGCCAGAGCGCCGGCATCGAGCCAGCTCGGCTGCTTGAACCCGAACGGCAGCAGGAACAGCGTGCAGATGGTGATGACGATCATCTGGTAGAGGGTCAGCGTTTCGGTCGATTCGGTAAGACTCATCCGCCGGATCGCGACCGCGACCGAGGAGATCAACACCGCGTTGGCGAGCGCGAAGAGCGCGCCGGCCTGGAACGTACTGCGACCCGGCTCGGTGACGATGACGACGCCGATAAACCCGACGACCAGCGCCGACCAGCGGTGCACCCCGACCCGCTCCTTGAGCACGGTCGCCGAAAGGAGGGTGGTGAAGAGCGGCGCGGCGAAGCTGATCGCCACCGCCGAGCCCAAGGACATCAGGCTGAAGGCAAAAAACATGCAGGTCATCGAGCCGAACTGCGAGACGCCGCGCTGGAGATGCGCGAGGTAGCGCCTGGTGCGAAAGACGCCGATGCCGGCGCGCGGCAGGATGATCACCGAGACCGCGACGAGCGCGAAAAGCGCGCGGTAGAACGCGACCTCGCCGACCGGATACTTGCCCACCTCCCATTTGACGATGGCGTTGACCCCGGCGAAGACCACGGTCGAGGCGACCATATAGGCGATGCCGCGCGGGATCTGGTTCTGCCGCCCGAAGGGATCGAGCGCGGTCATCGGCCTAGGAATTCAGACTGCATTGCGGCTTAGCGTCCTTCGAGATGCGCTCTACGAGCGCTCCTCAGGATGAGGAAGGTTCATGGATGGCATAAAGGAAAGTCCTCATCCTGAGGAGGCCGCGAAGCGGCCGTCTCGAAGGACGCACACAACGCTCATCCAGCCTGAATTCTCAGCGTCGCCCGAACAGCCGCTCGATGTCGGAGAGCGCCAGCGTGACGTAGGTCGGGCGGCCGTGATTGCACTGGCCGCTATTAGGGGTCGCCTCCATCTGGCGCAATAGCGCGTCCATCTCGGCCTGCGACAGGCGGTTTCCGGCGCGCACGCTGGTGTGGCAGGCGAGCGTGCCGCAGACGCTGTCGATGCGTTCCTTCAGCGAGAGCGCGTCGTCCCATTCGGCGAGTTCCTCGGCGAGGTCACGGACGAGGGCGGCGATCTCAAGGCCGGGGATGAGGGCCGGCACCTCGCGCACCACGACCGCGCCGGCGCCGAAGCCTTCCAGGATGAGGCCGAACTCGGCGAGTTCCTCAGCGCGGGCGACAAGCCGCGAGGCGAGCGACGGGTCGAGCTCGACCACCTCGGGCAGGAGCAGCACCTGACGCGCCACCCCGCGCGCGGCCAGCGCCTCCTTCATCCGCTCATGGACGATCCGCTCGTGCGCGGCGTGCTGATCGACCAACACGATCCCGGACGGGGTCTCGGCCAGGATGTAGGTGCCGTGCAGCTGGGCGCGGGCGCTGCCGAGCGGCGCCTCGCTGTCGTCCGGCGATGGAGCGGCGATCTCGGCAGCGAGGCCGGGTGCGAGAAACGCGTTGCCGGTCTCGTAGAGGGCGCGCGGCGCCGTCGGCGGCGGCAGCGGAAAGCGCGGCATCGCCGCATTGGTCGGCGTGCGGAAGGCCGCAAGCGCGGCGTCGGCAACCGTCGTCGAGGCGCGATGCCCGGCGCCTTCCAGCGCGTGGCGCAGGGCACCGACGATAAGACCGCGGATGAGGCCGGAATCGCGGAAGCGGATTTCAGTCTTGGCCGGATGGACGTTGACGTCGATCTCGGCCGGCGGGCCATCGACAAAAAGCGCGACGACCGGGTGACGGTCGCGCGCCAGCACATCCTGATAAGCGGCGCGCACCGCGCCGGTCAAAAGCCGGTCGCGCACCGGGCGGCCGTTGACGACAAGGTACTGATCGCGCGGCAGGCCGCGGTTGAGAGTCGGCAAGCCGATCCGCCCGGTGAGGCGGAAGCCGCCGCGCTCGGCATCGATGGCTATGGAATTCTCGGCGAAGTCGCGGCCGAGGAGCGCGGCGAGCCGGGCCCGGCGCGGGTCGTCGCCGGTGATCGATGTGGTCTCACCGGCGAGGCGCAGCAGTACGCGGTCGTCGTCGCCGAGCACCGTGAAGGCGATACCGGGATAGGCCATCGCCAGGCGCTTGACCGCGTCGACCGCCTGGTCGCGCTCGCTGCGCGGCGTCTTCATGAATTTGAGCCGCGCCGGGGTGGCGAAGAACAGGTCGCGCACCTCGACCCGCGTGCCGGGCGGATGCGCCGCCGGTACGGGCGCGCGCTTCTGCCCGCCCTCGACCGCGATTTCCCAAGCGCTGTCGGCGCCAGGCAGCCGGGAAATGATCTTCAGGCGGCTGACCGCGCCGATCGACGGCAACGCTTCGCCGCGGAAGCCGAGCGCAGCGATCTCGATAAGATCGTCGTTGGGCAGTTTCGAGGTGCAATGACGCTCGACCGCGAGCGACAGCTCGTCGGCGCTCATCCCGCCGCCATTGTCGGCGACCGCGATCAGCGCTTGGCCACCCTCCCGCAAGGTAACCTCGATGCGATCTGCACCGGCGTCGATGGCGTTCTCGACCAGCTCCTTGACCGCCGCCGCCGGGCGCTCGATGACCTCGCCCGCGGCGATACGGTTGACCAGGATGGGCGGCAATTGGCGGATCGGCATTGCCCACCAGTTTACCAAGAGCGCAGCGGCGGCGGCGAATTGTGTTTGCCGGACGCGCGCGCCGCGCGGAAGCACTTGCCGCAAATACGAAACTTACGCGCTTAACCTTCTAGCAACGATCTCTTAACTCTTGCGTTCGCAGAATCGGCGTCGAGCCATGAGCAGATGACGATGAGGCAGGCACAAACCTATCTACAAACTTATCTTCGGCGGCACTGGGCGAATCTCCAGGTGGCGGCGCTCGGCCTGGCGATCGGCCTCACGTTGTTTCTCGGTATCCGCGCGATGAGCCCGCATCCGGGCGAGGCCTGCACCCAATTGGGCCAGATCCGCGAGGAATGGGAGATCGGGGCGCCGACGCAATCACTGATGTGCGTCGCCACGCTCGACGGCGATCTGCGCTATGGCCACATGATCCTGCCGCCGCCAAAGAAGAAGCCACAGCAATAGCCGGCCGGCGCCGCGCGTTTCGGCGCATCTGTCCTGTTCCGCCTTCGCCTTGACATGCTACGGGGTTCTCCTGTGGACTGACCCTTCCGGCGCCCGTTAACCGCCGGCGAAGGACAAGAATATGGCGGCAGCGCTTCCCAAGAAATCGGCGGAGGAACGGCAGAAGAGCGATCCCAGCGCGGTCGACTATGTGGCACGGGTCAGAGCGCTGGCGCCGCTTCTCGCCGCGCACGCGCAGGAGATCGACGAGCAGCGCGAACTCCCGAAGGAGATCGTCGTTCGGATGATCGATGAAGGGTTCTTCCGCCTCCTGTTGCCGCGCTCGCTGGGTGGCGCTGAGCTGCTGCCCGCGCAGTACGTGCCGATCATCGAGGCCTTCGCCGAAGTCGATGCCAGCACCGCCTGGTGCCTCAACCAGAATTCCGGCTGCTCGATGACCGCGGCCTATCTCTCGGCCGAGGTGGCCAAGGAGATTTTCGGTAGCCCGCGCGGGATTTTGGCGTGGGGTCCGGGGCCGGGCGAGGCCCGGGTTGTCGCTGGCGGCTACAACGTCACCGCGACCTGGGCCTTCGCCAGCGGCAGCCACCACGCGAGCTGGCTCGGCTGCCACGTGCCGGTGATCGAAGCGAACGGCCGCCCGCGGCTCGAATGCGACGGGACACCAGCGGTGCGCACGTTGTTCTTCCCGAAGAGCAAGACCAAGTTCGCCGATATCTGGCACACGATGGGCCTGCGCGGCACCGGCAGCGACCAGTACTCGGTCAAGGACCTGTTCGTGCCCGAAGCCTATTCGCTGCCCTCGATCGCGCGCAACTCGCCGGAACGGCGGCGCGAAAAGGGCCTCGTCTACGCGTTCTCCAGCCTGTCGATGTACGCCGTCGGGTTCGCCGGGGTGGCGACCGGCTGCGCCCGCTCGACGATGGCCTCGTTCATCGAGCTGGCGCGCGACAAGATCCCGCGCGGCGCGCGGGTCACCATGCGCAACAACCACGTCATCCAGGCCCAGGTGGCGCGGGCCGAGGTGAGGGTGTCATCGGCCTGGGGGCATTTGCTCCGCTCGCTTGAGGACGTCACCGAGGCGGTCAGAGAGCGAGGCCACATCACGATCGACGAACGGATGGCGATCCGCCTCAACTCGACCTATTGCATCCACACTGCGATGGACGTGATCGACATCCTCTATCAGGCGGCGGGTGCGACGGCGATCTTCAACGAGAACCCGTTCGAGCGGCCGTGGCGCGACGTCCACTCGGTGTCGCAGCAAATCCAGGGCCGCCAGGCGCATTTCGAGACGGTCGGCGCCTACATGATGGGGCTCGAGGCGGATACGAGCTGGCTGTAACGCGGGCGCTCACGCCAGCCCCACGGCCGCGCCCGGTCAAGCAAAGCGCTGGCGGCTCCATTGCCAGACCGCCGCGAAGCCGATGATGTCGTAGACGATGTAACGCCAACCTGGAAAGTAATCGAACACATCAAAACCGAAGAGCCCCACCACGCCGAGATACGTCGCCCCCAGCAGGACGAGCACCAGGGTGGTGAAATCGATGAGCCACATATCCGCCCTGTCCGCTATCGCCGGCGTTGAGATGGGCCTTAGCTCCTGAGGATGGGCGCGCAGCGCGACGCAGCAATCTCGATGGGAGTGTGCACTCGGTACGAGATTGCTTCTCCCGGATCAAGTCGGGGGTCGCAATGAGGGCTGAATGGCTACTCGCTATTGCGCCCGTATTCGGCGCGCACGCGGTTGTGGAGATTGGCGAGACCGGCGGCAATGTAGCCGCCGTCGATGGCGATCTCGGCGCCGCTGATAAAGCTCGCCTCGTCGGAGGCGAGGAAGACCACTAGATCGGCGCACTCCTTGGGCAGGCCCTGTCGTCCCATCGGGATCGCCACCCGCGCCGCATGGGCGAAATCGGGGCCGCCGCTCTGGAAAAACCCGGTCTCGGCGATCTGGCCGGGATGGATCGAGTTGACCCGGATATTCCACGGGGAGAATTGCAGCACCGCGGTCTTGGTGAGACCGCGCAGCGCCCATTTGGTCGCCGTATAACCGGCGTCGTCATGCGCGGTCATGCCGGCGGTCGACGAGATGTTGATGATCGAGCCGCCGCCCCCCGTCTTAATCAAGGTATCGCGGATCGCAGGCGCGCAATGCTTCATCCCGAGCAGCGGGCCGGTGATGTTGACCGCGAGCGTGCGGTTCCACGCCTCGACCGTGGTGTTGACGATGGTCTGGCGGGCGATCGTGCCGGCGTTGTTGACCAGGATGTGGAGGCCGCCGAACGCCGCGAGGGTCGCGGCTACGACCCGCTTCCAAGATTCCTCGTCGGCGACATCCTGGACCAGGAATTGCGCCCTGCCGCCGCCGGCGCTCAGCCGTGCGGCGAGCGCCTCGCCGGCGCTGGCATCGATATCGGTGAGCATCACCGCGGCGCCCTCGCGCACCATCAGCTCGGCGTCGGCGACGCCCTGGCCGCCCGCGCCGCCGGTGATCAGCGCGACCTTGCCGGATAGTCGGGGCATAAGGACCTCCCGCGGCTAGGGTGAAACATGTTCATCGCGCAGGCTCGGCTCATAGCCTTTGCGCGGGTATTCATCGGTGTAATGCCGGAGTCCGTGATGGCTCGCTTCGCTGTGCGGATGTGCGCGTAGGTTTCCGATATCGATATCGACTCCCAGTCCTGGAGCGGTCGGCAAATCGATCCAGCTATCCTTGACCGCGAGCCCCTGTGTGGCGATGTCTCTGCACACGTTTTCGAAGTTCACGAAATACTCGGTGATCTTGAAATTAGGGATCACCGCCGAAACGTGCACCGTCGCCGCCAAGCCGACGAGCGGAGAATTGTAATTGTGCGGCGACATGACCACGGCCTGCGGCTGCGCCATGACGGAAATATCCATCAGCGCCGAGATGCCGCCAATCGCGCAGATATCGGGGTTGAGGATGTCGGCGGCGCGGCGCGACAGGCACTCGAAGAACGTTCCTTGGTGTAGAGCGCCTCGCCGGTGACGATCGGGATCGCCACCTTGTCGCGCACCTCGGCGAGCAAAGCGAGATTGTCGGCGAGGCACGGCTCCTCGTACCATTCGATGCCGAGCGCCTCGAGCCGGCGGCCGATGCGGATCGCGTGCTGCGGCGAGAAGCGGCGATGCGCCTCGACCAGAATTTCGAAATCGGGGCCCAGCGCCTCGCGCATCGCGGCGACGTAGCGGATCGCGAAATCCTCGTCCTTGCGGTCAACATGGGTGCGCCACGGTCCGGGGAACGGATCGAACTTGGCGGCGGAGAAACCCATCGCCTTCACCTTGAGCGCGCGCTCGACCCCGTCCTCGATCGTCGTGCGCCCGGCCCAGCCATTTGCGTAGATGCGGACCCTTTCGCGGGACGGGCCGCCCAGGAGGTTGTAGACCGGCTGGCCGGCGATCTTGCCGATAATGTCCCAGGAGGCGATCTCGATCGCGCTCCATGCCGAGAGCAGCTCCATCGAGCCGCGCTTGATCGCGAAGTCGTCGAACATGATCTGGCCGGTGTGGCGGATGTTGAACACCGGCCGGCCGATCACATGCGCCGCCATCTTTTCGATCAGGACCGCGATAACTTCCTCGCGGCCATGCGTGACATAGGCCTCGCCCCAGCCATGGGCGCCGTCCTCGGTCTCGACCCGGCACAGCAGCAGGTCCTTGGAACTGCCGGTGCCGAGGATGAAGTTTTCGATGCGAGCGATCTTCATGGGGAAGCCCTCCACGCCTCGATATCGAGAAACGTGCTCTGGTAGGTGGCACCGGCGCCGAGATCGGTGTAGCGGTCGGAGACCAGCATGTTGACTGTGCCGGAGACGGTCTCGCCCGCCGAGCGCTGGCCCGGCACTAGCACGACACCGGGACGGACCTCGTCGCTGATCTTGAGCACGAGGCCGACCGCACCGCGCTCGTTGTGCAGCCGCACCTTGGCACCGTTCTCGAGGCCGCGCGCGGCGGCCTCGTCGGGATGGAGGATGGCGATCGGCGCGCCCTCGCGGCGACGTAGGAACTCGACCCCGGCATAAGCGGTGTGAGCCTGGAAATAGCCCGGCGCGGTGAGGAGACGCAGCGGCCAGCGCGCGGCGTCGCGTTCCTCGTCCGGGTCGGGCCGCCAGTCCGGCATCGGCGCGAGACCGGCGGCAGCGAGCTGCGCCGAATAGAATTCGAGCTTGCCGGACGGCGTCGCGAAACGCTGGCCTTCGGGCGGAGCGAGTGAGACCGGCTTGCCGTCGCGCAGTTTCGCCGGATCGAGCCCGGCAACCGCGCCCTTGGCGCCGTCGAGCAGCGCCGCGAGCGCGTCCTGCGGCTTCGCGCGATAGATCGGCTCGTCGAGCCCCATGCACTGCGCCAAATCCTGCGCCAGGCGGAAATTGGAGCGCGCCTCGCCCTGCGGCGGCACCGCCGCCGGCGCATATTGCAGGTAATAGGCGCCGTAAGCGCGGTAGAGGTCTTCGGTCTCGAGGTAGGTGGTGGCCGGCAGCACGATGTCGGCGTAGCGCGCGGTGTCGGTCATAAACGGGTCATGGACCACGGTGAAAAGGTCGTCGCGCGCCAAGCCCCGGCGCACCGCGCCGGCGTCGGGACAGGTGACGGCCGGATTGTTGGCGGCCACGAAAAGCGCCCGGATCGGCGGGTCTTTCATGTTGAGCAGCGCGTCGCCGAGGCGGAGATGGTTGACCGCGCGGGTGTCGGGCGCCCCCGAGGGATTACGCACCGCGTCGAAATTGAACTCGTAAACCGGCACGGTCAGCAGCAGCGCGCCGCCGCCGCGCCGGGCATAGGCGCCGGTGACCCCAGGCAGCAATGCCACCGCGCGCAACGCCTCGCCGCCGCGCATGAGCCGCGTCATCCCCTCGCCGAGCCGGATGAACGATTTCCTTGCCGCGCCGTACATCGCGGCCAAGTTCTCAATATCGATAGCTTGTAACAAGGTGATCTCGGCCACACGGTCGGGCGAAAATCGCGGCAGCACCTCGGCTTCGAGCCGGTCGAAGCCGGTGGTGTGCGCGGCGATGTAATCGCGGTCGACCAGCCCGTCGCGCGCCAGGATGTGCGTGATGCCGAGCGCCAGCGCCGCGTCGGTGCCGATGCGGATCGGCAGGTGGAAATCGGCCTGCGCCGCGGTGCGGCTGCGGCGCGGATCGATGACGACGAGCTTGACCCCGCGCTTGCGCGCCGCCTCGACCCGGGCCCAGAAATGCACATTGGTGGCGACGAGGTCGGCGCCCCAAGCGACGATCAGGTCACTGTCGTCGACACTCTCGGGATCGGCGCCGCCGACCGGCCCGACGGTGACGTTCCACGCCTCTTCGCAGCACGTGTCGCAGACCGTGCCGGCGAGAAGCCGGGTGGCGCCGAGCGAGCGGAAGAGGCCCAAGGGCAGGCCGCGGTTCATGATGCCCTGGTGCGCGCTATAGGCGTATCCGAGCAGCGCCTCCGGGCCGGACTCGGCGATGATCGCCTTCCAGCGCGAGGCGATTTCGTCGAGCGCGTCGTTCCACGAAATCGGCGCGAATTTCCCCTCACCCTTGGCGCTGATGCGGCGCAGCGGCGTCTTCAGCCGCTCCGGCGAATGCACCAGCTCGTGGTCGCGATTGACCTTGGCGCAGGCGAAGCCGGCGGTGAACGGCTGGCCGGGATCGCCCTTGATGCGCTTGACCCGGCCGTCCTCGACCTCGACCAAGAGCGAGCACATGTCCGGGCAATCGTGGGCGCAAGCGACGCGGATCGTTTCCATGCCGCCCTTATACGGATCGGGTTATGATCCGCCAACCTCGCGCAGGAGAAAGAAGATGCCCGACCTGTTAGAAGCCGTCGAAAACGGCGTCGCCTGGCTGACCCTCAACCGCCCGGAGCGGCTCAACGCGCTGTCGCCGGAGATGACGGGGAGCCTGACCGAGACTTTGAACCGGCTCGCCACCGAGCGCGAGGTCGGCGCCATCGTCATCACCGGCGCCGGGCGCGGCTGGTGCTCGGGCGGCGACGTCAAGACCATGGAGAGCCGCGGTCGCGACCAGAGCGTCGAGGACCGGGTCGAGGGGCTGCGCCGGGCGCACCAGCTGCCGCTGCTCATGCGCAATTGTCCGAAGGTGATCATCGCCGCGATCAACGGCCCGGTCGCCGGGGCAGGGCTCGGGCTGGCGCTGGCTTGCGACTTGCGTGTGGCGGGGAAATCGGCGCGGTTCGGCACCGCGTTTGTCCGCATCGGCTATTCGGGCGATTACGGCGGATCGTGGAGCCTGACGCGGCTCGTCGGCACCGCGAAGGCGCGGGAGATGTACCTGCTCGGCGACGTCATCGACGCCGAGGAGGCGGCGCGGCTCGGCATCGTCAACAAGCTGGTCGATGACGACAAGCTGCGCGACGAGGCGATGGCCCTGGCACGACGGATCGCCGACGGACCGCGCATCGCGCTCGGCTACATGAAGAAGAACCTGCTCGCCGCCGAGACCGAGCCGTTCTCGACCGTGCTGGAATTGGAGGCCGAGCACCAGGCGCGCTGCGCCTTCACCGAGGACCACAAGGAGGCGGTCGCCGCCTTTGTCGAGAAGCGCCGGCCGGTGTTCAAGGGGCGGTGATCCGATGGCCGGGCTCTATTTCGAGGAATTCTCCGAAGGCCAGGTGTTCGAGCACGCGCTCAGCCGCACGGTGACCGAGACCGACAACGTGCTGTTCACGACGATGACGATGAACCCGCAGCCGCTGCACCTCGACGCCGAATTCGCCAAGACCACCGAATTCGGCCGGCCGCTGGTCAACAGCATTTTCACCCTCGGGCTAGTGATCGGGATTTCGGTCGGCGACACGACGCTGGGCACGACGGTGGCGAATTTGGGGATGAGTGACGTGCGCTTCCCGAAACCGGTGTTCCACGGCGACACGGTGCGGGCGAAGACGACGGTCATCAGCTTGCGCCGGAGCAAGTCGCGCAGCGACGCCGGGATTGTCGAGTTCGAGCATGTCGGCCTCAACCAGCACGGCGACACGGTGGCGATCTGCCGCCGCGCCGCCTTGATGAAATGCCGGCCGGTTTAGGGAGAAGACATGCCGATCCGCTCGTTCCTGTTTGTCCCGGCCGACAGTGAGAGGAAGCTCGCCAAGGGCCTGGAGTCGGGCGCCGACGCGCTGATCCTCGACCTCGAGGATTCAGTGGCGGCGGCGAACCGGCCGATCGCCCGCCGCCAGGCGCGCGAATTCCTCGTTGCAAATAATTCGAACAAAGTCGTACGATATGTCCGGATCAACCCGCTCGCCAGCGGCCTCGCGCTCGATGATCTCGCGGCAATAGTGGCCGGAAAACCCGACGGCATCCTGCTGCCCAAATGCACGCCCGAGGACGTGCGGACGGTCGACCATTATCTCTCGGCCTTCGAGGCCGCGGCGGGCAACGAGGTCGGCGTTATTCGCATCGTCGCCATCGCCACCGAGACCGCCGAGGCGGTGTTCGCGCTTGGCAATTACGCCGGGTCGTCGCCGCGGCTGGAGGCGATCACCTGGGGCGCCGAGGATTTGTCGGCCTGCATCGGCGGCAACAACCGCACCATCGACGGCGCCTATGACGGGCCGTACCTGCTGGCCCGCTCGCTATGCCTGCTGGCCGCATCGGCCGCCGGGGTCGCCGCGCTCGACACGATCTACACCGATTTCCGCGACACCGACGGCCTCAAGGCCGAGGCGGTGGCGGCGCGCCGCTCGGGCTTTACCGGCAAGATGGCGATCCACCCAGCGCAGCTTGCGGCCATCAACGAGGTTTTCTCAACCAGCGCCGAGGAGCGCCAATGGGCCGAGGCGGTTATCGCCGCGTTTGTCGCCAACCCCGGCGCCGGCACGCTCGCGCTCGGCGGCAAGATGATCGACAAGCCGCATCTGGTGCTGGCTCGGCGGTTGTTGGGCCTGCCGCCCGGCTGAAACGCCGCTTTAATCTTTAAACCGGGGATGGCGGAGTAGAATGCCGCTGTAAAATCTGCACCCAACCGCCATATGGCTGCGCATCATGGCGACACGACGATCGTTTCTTCTCGGCAGCGCCTGTAGCGTCGCGCTGATCAAAGCGCTGCCAGCGCTGGCCGATACCGCCGGCCCCGACCTCCAGACCATACATGTTCTCAACCGGCTCGGTTTTGGCCCTACGCCCGGCGATGTCGCGCATATCCAGCAGATCGGCATCGACCGCTATATCGACGAGCAGCTGCACCCCGCCGCGATCTCCGAGCCGCCTGAACTGGCCCAGCGCCTCGCCGCGCTCGACACGCTGAGGCTCGATCCAATCCAGCTCTTCGTCCAATACGGCCCGCAACTGCCAATCTTGAATGGCGGGGTCAAGCCGACCCCCGAAGAGGCGAAGGCGCGACGCGAGCGCGCCCGCATCATCGCGCAGCAGGCTTCCTGGGCACGGGTGTGGCGGGCGCTCTACAGCCCGCGCCAGCTACAGGAGGCGATGGTCGACTTCTGGTACAACCATTTCAACGTCTTCGCCGCCAAGGGTCTCGATCATTTGTGGATCGGCCATTTCGAGAGCACCGCGATCCGGCCCTACGCGCTCGGTCATTTTCGCGACCTGGTACAGGCCACCGCGCACCACCCGGCGATGCTGTTCTACCTCGACAACCAGCTCAACACCCAGCCGGGCAGCCCCGGCGCCAAGGGCGAGCAGACCGGGATCAACGAGAATTACGCGCGCGAGCTGATGGAGCTGCACACGCTCGGGGTTAATGGCGGCTATACCCAGGACGACGTCATTGCCCTGGCGCATATTCTCACCGGCTGGGGCCTCGACCGGCCGGCGTTCCGCATCGGCGCCGGCGCCGGCTTTCGCTTCGACCCGTCGCGGCATGACTTCACCGCGAAGACGTTCCTCGGCCACCCCATCGCGCCGGGCGGCGAGGAGCAGGGCATCGCGGCGATCGACATCCTGGTGCGGAGCCCGGCAACCGCGCGTCACATTTCCCTCCAGCTGGCGCAGTATTTTGTCGCCGACAACCCGCCACCGGCGCTGGTCGACCGGCTGACGCAGCGCTTTAGCCAAACCGATGGCGACATCACCGCGGTGCTGAAGGCGCTGTTCACCTCGCGCGAATTCCGCGACAGCGCCGGGCAGAAATACAAGACGCCATATCAGTATGTGCTGTCGGCGGCGCGCGCCGCAGGGACCGCGGTCAATAACCCGCGGCCGCTCTTGGGTACGATGGCGCGGCTCGGCATGCCGCTCTATTTCTGCCCGACCCCAGACGGCTACAAGAACACCGAGGACGCCTGGCTCAGCCCCGACGCGACGACCTTGCGGGTGGGCTTTGCCACCGGGCTCGGCCGCGGCGTGCTACCGCTGAAGAACCCGCCGACGCCCGACGATCAACCAGGCAACGCGATGGCGGCGGCCCCCAACAGCCAAGCGCCCAATATGGCGGCGCCACAGCTCGTCTCGCAGCAGAACGAGCCGGCCGCACCGAAGGGAGACCCGCTCGACCCGGCACCGCTGCAGGCGCTTCTGGGGCCGATCCTCAGCCCGCACACCCTGTCGGCAATCGCCGAGTCGCCGCCGGAATTGCAAGCGGCACTGATCCTCGGCAGCCCCGATTTCATGCGCAGATAGGCATGATTGCGATCCGCGCGCTCGCCGCTCTGTACTTTGTCTGGCTGGTCGCGCCGCTTCCGGCACATGCCGACGCTGCCCTCGACCGGCAGATCATCCATGTCCTCAACCGGATCGCGTTCGGCCCAACGGCTGAGACGGTCGCGCATGTCAAAGCGACCGGCATCGACCGCTATATTGACGAGCAGCTCGACCCCAGCGCTTTGCCGGAGCCGACGGCGCTGACCGATCGCCTGGCCGCGCTCGACACGCAAGGGCTCGGCGCCTCGCAGCTTTTCGCCCAATACGGGCCGCAGCCGGGCGAGACCATGGAGGGCGCCAAGCCGACGCAAGAAATGATCGACGCGCGGATCAAACGCGCCGACTCGATCCTCCAGCAGGCGCGCGCCGCGCGGGTCTACCGCGCGCTTTACAGCCCGCGGCAGCTGCAGGAGGTCTTGGTCGACTTCTGGTTCAACCACTTCAATGTCAACGCCTATAACGGGTTCGACATGCTGTGGGTCGGCAATTTCGAGAATGAGGCGATCCGGCCGCATGTGCTCGGTCATTTTCGCGATCTGGTGCTGGCCACGGCGCAACATCCGGCGATGCTGTACTATCTCGACAATCAGGACAGCACCGCGCCCGGCAGCCCCAATGCCAGCACTCTCTTCAGCGACATCAACGAGAACTACGCCCGCGAGCTGATGGAGCTGCACACGCTGGGCGTCGATGGCGGCTATACCCAGCAAGACGTCACGACGCTGGCGCACATCCTCGCCGGATGGGGGTTCAATTATCAAAGCCTGAGCACGGGGTCGGGCCCGGCCTTCGCGTTCATCGCGTCGCGCCACGACCCGGTGGAGAAGATTTTCCTCGGCCAGCGCATCGCACCCGGCGGCATCGAGCAGGGGATCGCGGCGATCGACATCCTGGCGAAGAGCCCGGCGACGGCGCATCACATCGCCTTCGAACTGGCGCAGTATTTCGTCGCCGACCAGCCGCCAGCCGCGCTGGTCGACCGGCTGGCGGAGCAATTCCTCAGCAGCGACGGCGACATCAAGGCCGTGATAAAGGCGTTGTTGACGAGCCCGGAATTCCGCGACAGCGCCGGGCAGAAATATAAGACGCCGTACCAATACGTGCTGTCGTCGGTGCGCGCCACCGGAGGCCGGGTCAAGAGCCCGACGCCATTTCTCGGGACCATGGCGCAGCTCGGCATGCCGCTCTATCTCTGCCCGACGCCGGATGGCTACAAAAATACGCAGGACGCGTGGCTCAGTCCCAGCGGCACGACAGAGCGGACCAACTTCGCCTCCCTGGTCGGCAGCGGCGCGCTGCTCAACTATGTCCCGCCCGACGAGCAGGCGCCGCATGTGGTGGCTGCTTCGACCGCACCCAATGCGAAGCCAATCGCGGTCAACGCCTCAGCACTCGAAGCGCTGCTAAGTCCGATCCTCACCGAGCATACGCGCGCCGCGATCGCCGGGTCGCCGGCGGCGCTGAAGGCCGCGCTCCTTCTCGGCAGCCCCCATTTCATGAGACGATAGGTGCGACCATGTTGAGACGCGATTTCGTCAGACTGACCGGCGGCGCGGCGCTCGGAGCGATCGCCTCACCCTGGCTCGGGCCGATCTGGGCGGCGCGAGCCGATGGCCCGCCCAAGCGGATGATCGTCGTCATGCTGCGCGGCGCGGTCGACGGGCTCAATGTCGTCGTGCCCTACGGCGAGGCGGCCTATTACGAGGCGCGCTCGACGATTGCGATTCAAAAACCAGGCACCGACACCGGCGCGCTCGCGTTGGACGGGCATTTCGGGTTGCACCCGGCCCTGGCGCCGCTGATGGCGATGTGGAACGACAAGAAGCTCGCCTTTATCCATGCCGCCGGCTCGCCCGACCCGAGTCGCTCGCATTTCGACGCGCAGCTCTTTATCGAGAACGGCACCCCCGGGCATGCCACCACGCCGGACGGATGGATGAACCGGCTGCTAGCGGCGCTGCCGGGACCGCGCAGCCCAACCGACGCGCTCTCGGTTGGCCCGACCCTGCCCTACATTCTCAAGGGGCCAGTGGCGGTCGCGAACCTACCGCTTGGACCCAAGGCGGCGGCGCCGATGGCGATCGACCGGCCCGAGATCGCCAGCGCGTTCGACAAGCTCTATGACGGCGCCGACAAGCAGAGCGAGGCCTATCGCCAGGGCCGCGCCGCGCGCACGCAGCTGGTCGCCGACATGGCCGGCGACGAGCAGAAGATGGCCGATAACGGCGCGCCGCCCGCCAACGGATTTCCGGCCATCGCCGGCCGGCTGGCGCAGCTAGTGACGCAGGATAAGCACATCCGCCTCGCCTTCGTCAGCCTCGGCGGCTGGGACACCCACGCGCGCCAGGGCAACGATAAGGGCCAACTCGCCGGCAATCTGAAGGCGTTAGGCGACGGGCTCACGGCGCTGCAGCAGGGGCTGGGTCAGGACTGGAACGACACTGTGCTTGCGGTGGTCTCCGAGTTCGGCCGCACCGTCCACGAGAACGGCAATGGCGGGACCGATCACGGCCACGGCAACGTCATCTGGGTGATGGGCGGCCCGGTCAAAGGCGGCAAGGTCTATGGCCAATGGCCCGGCCTCGCCACGGCGCAGCTGTATCAGGGGCGCGACCTGGCGGTGACCACCGATTATCGCAACCCGCTGGCGACGATCGCTGAGAAGCACTTGCGGCTCGATGACAAGGCGCTGGCCAAGATCTTCCCCGGCATGCCCTCGGCGCGCGGCGATTTCGCTGATATCCTCGCGGCGTGAGCGAGCAAAACCCGTTTTTCGAAGAGTGGACGACCCCGTTCGGTCTGGCACCCTTCGACCGCATCCGGCCTGAGCATTTCCCGCCCGCCTTCGACCGCTTCATGGCAGAGGAGCTGGCCGAGATCGCCGCGCTGACCGGCGTGGCCGAGAAGCCGAGCTTCGCCAACACGATCGAGGCGCTGGAGCGAGGCGGGCGTGGGCTCGACCGGGTCGGCGACGTGTTCTCCAACCTGCGCTCGAGCGCGACCAACCCCAAGCTCGACGCGGTCGCCCGCGACTACGCGCCGAAGCTCGCGGCGCATCGCAGCAAGATCGCGCTCGACCCCAAGCTGTTCGCGCGGATCGACGGGGTCGATCAGGAACGCGACAAACTCGGCCTCGCGCCGGATCAGCTACGGCTCTTGGAACGCCATCATCTGCGCTTTGTCCGCGCCGGGGCGCTGCTCGGGCCCGCGGAGAAGGCGCGGATGGCCGAGATCACCACGCGGATGGCGTCGCTGCACACGCATTTCGGCCAGAACGTACAGCACGACGAGGATGAGTGGCGGCTGGTGCTCGACGAGGCCGATCTCGAAGGCCTGCCCAAGTTCGCTCACGACGCCGCGGCCGAGGCGGCGAGGGAGCGCGGGCTCGACGGCAAATACGTCATCACCCTGTCGCGCTCGTCGGTCGAGCCATTCCTGATGTTCTCGGCGCGGCGCGATCTACGTGAGGCCGCGTACCGCGCGTGGGTCCAGCGCGGCGAGCACCGGGGCGAACACGACAACGCGCCGCTGATCGCAGAGCTGATCCAACTGCGCCAGGAGCAGGCGCGGCTGCTCGGTTACGACACCTATGCCGCCTACCGGCTCGACGACACGATGGCGAAGACGCCGGAGGCCGCCGAGCACCTGCTGGAACAGGTCTGGGAGCCGGCGAAGGACAAGGCCGCCGCCGAGCGCGCGGAACTCGCCGCCGCGGCCAATGCCGACGGGCTCAATGAGCCGATCGCAGCTTGGGATTGGCGTTACTACGCCGAGAAGGTGCGATCGCAAAAATACGATTTCGACGAAGCCGCGGTGAAACCGTTTTTCGTGCTCGACAACATGGTCGCGGCGATGTTCGACGCGGCCGGGAAGCTGTTTGGCGTCAGCTTTGTGCCGCGCCGGGATTGCCCGGTCTATCACCCGGATGTGCGCGCCTACGAGGTGCGCGGGACGGACGGCACGGCGATCGGCCTCTTCCTGCACGACAATTTCGGTCGCACCGGCAAGCGCTCGGGCGCGTGGATGTCGAGCTACCGCGACCAGGAGAACCTTGACGGTCCGGTGCTGCCGATCGTCGTCAACAACAACAATTTTTCCAAGGGCGACCCGACGCTCTTGAGCTTCGACGACGCCAAAACCCTGTTCCACGAATTCGGGCATGGGCTGCACGGTCTGCTCTCCCAGGTGCGCTACCGCTCGCAATCGGGCACTGCGGTGCTGCGCGACTTCGTCGAGTTCCCGTCGCAGATCTTCGAGCATTGGGCGCAAGCGCCGGAGACGCTGCGCCGATACGCCCGCCACTACCTGACCGGCGAGCCGATCCCCGAGGCGCTGATCGACAAGCTCTTGGCGGCGCGCAACTTCAACCAGGGTTTTGCGACTGTCGAATACGCCGCCTGCGCGATGATCGACCTTGAGCTGCACGCGCGCAAATCCGATGCCCCGCTCGACATCGCCTCATTTGAGAAGGATTTTCTCGCGCGGGTCGGGATGCCGGCCGAGATCGGGCTTCGCCACCGCCCGACGCAGTTCCAGCATCTGTTCGACGGCGCCGGCTATGCCGCCGGGTATTACGCCTATCTATGGGCCGAGGTGCTCGACGCCGACGGTTTCGCCGCCTTCACCGAGGCGGGCAACGTCTTCGACCCCGCCACCGCTTCACGGCTCAAGGCGATCTACAGCGCCGGCGACACGCGCGACCCGATGGCGCTCTATCGCGCGTTCCGCGGCCGCGATCCGGCGATCGAGCCGCTGCTCGCCCAGCGCGGGCTCGACGCCTAGCGAGTCGCGGGCGCGGCGTTGTAATCCTTCTCGCTGACCGGCTCGAACCAGGCGGTGCCGTTGCCGGCGTCGTCGACCTCCATCATCGCCAGATGGGCGAAGAACTGGCCGGGCGCGGCGCCGTGCCAGTGCCAGGTGTCGGGCGGGATCGTCACCGTATCGCCCGGCTCGAGGATCTGCGGCAGCGAGCCCTTGAAGCAGATGCGGCCGATCCCGGCGGTACAGTACAGCGTCTGGCCGACCGGATGGGTGTGCCAATTGGTGCGGCCGCCGGGGTTGAAATTGTACATCGTCGCCCGCATCCGCGACGGCTTCTCGCCGACCATGACAACATCGGTCCAAACAACACCGGTGAAATTATCCGGCGCCGCCGGCCGCGTCGGCCGTGCACCCACGCGCACCACGCCCTTTGCCATTTCCCACCCTCCGTCGACAACGGCGGACCAGCTACCCCCGCAGCCGAACCGGCGGCACCTCTCTCGGAATTATCAGGTTGCACCCGGTCGTCGCCTTGACCTCGTCGACCGAGACGCCGGGCGCGATCTCCTTCAACGCCATACCTTCCGGTGTGATCTCGAACAGGCCGTAATTGGTGATGACGAGATCGACGACGCCTTTCGCCGTCACTGGGATGGCGCAGCGCTCGACCAGGCGCGGGGCGCCGCGGCGGGTCGTCTGCTCCATCGCGACAAAGACATGCTTCGCGCAGGCCGCGAGGTCCATCGCGCCGCCGATGCCGCCGCCTTTCTGCCCGGCCATCTTCCAATTGGCGAAATCGCCGTTCTCGGCGACCTCGTAGGCGCCGAGCACGGTCACATCGATGCGGCCGCTGCGGATCATCCCAAACGCGTCGGCGTGATGCACGATCGCCGAGCCGGGGTTCATCGTCACGTGCTGGCCGCCGGCGTTGACGAGGTGCAAATCCTCCTTGCCGGGCGCGGCGAGCGGGCCGTAGCCGACGACCCCATTCTCGGAATGGAAGATGATCGCCTTGTCGCCGAAATCGCAGTTCGAGCACAGGGTCGGGATGCCGATGCCGAGATTGACCACCCAGCCGTCCGCGAACTCCATCGCCAGCCGGTCGCACATCTGCTGGCGGGAAAGTCCCTTGGTGTCGCTCATCGTGCGGCTCCCTGCAGCGCGGCGTTGCGGGCGGCGACCTCGGCGGGACGCATCGGCCACCAGCCCTCGGGCGCCGGCGGCACCTTGACCAGGCGGTGGACGAAAATGCCGGAGAGATGCACGTCGTCCGGGTCGATCGCGCCGGGCGGCAGGATGTCCTCCTCGACCTCGACGATGGTGATTTTGGCGGCCATCGCCATGATGGGATTGAAATTGCGCTGGGCGCGGCGAAAGCGAAGATTGCCGAAACTGTCGGCCTGATAGGCGCGGATGAAGGCGTAGTCGAGCGGCAGCGCCTCTTCGAGCAGATATTCGCGACCGTTAAAGAAGCGCGTCTCGCGGCCCTCGGCCAATTCGGTGCCGACGGCGGCGGGGGTGTAGAAGGCCGGGATGCCGGCGCCGGCGGCGCGCATCCGCTCGGCCAAGGTGCCCTGCGGCACCAGATCGGCCTCGATCCGGCCGCTCTCGTAATATTCGGTGAAGACCAGGCGCTGCGAGGCGCGGGTCGGCGCGGTGAAGGCGCAGACCACCTTCTTCACCTGGTCGTTCTGGATCAGCCACTCCATGGTCGGCGCGTCCTCCGGCAGGGTGGCGCCGCCGCGGGTGCCGTTGGAGACGCAGATCAGCCCCTTGGCGCCCTGCTTCGCCAGCGCGCCGTAAAGGTTGACCGGCTGGCCGACGACCGCGAACCCGCCAAAGCCGATCGTCACATTATCGGGGATGTCGGCGACCGCGGCGTCGAAGCTTTCGAAAACCTTCTTGGTGCTCATGTGGCGCCGCTCCTCACTTGCCCGCCTCAACCGCAACCTGGGAATGAACACCTGCCTTGGAACGACGACGTGCGGGTGCTGCCGGTCCCGGCCGGCGCCAGGTGGCCAGCTCATCCCAGCACTCCGCTTCCATGAATTCGGCCCAGCGGCGGTACAAATTACGCAAATTGTGCTCGCTCGACTTCGCCTCGGTGATGTCCATCACGCTTCCGGGGATGCGCATGCCTTCCCACCGAAAATCGGCAACCTCGAAGCCCGCGCCCTGCTCGTAGGAATAGGGGTAGCGGCGGGCGATGGTGCCCCGGCTGGCGGAATGCGCGTAGTTCCAGTTCTCCATATCGTCCTGCTCGGTCAACCCCGCCGGGCCGGAATAGCGGATGTAATAGTCGCGCAGAAAATTCTTCACCTCGGGCGGGGCGGCCTTGTCGACCAGGTACCACCGCCAGACTTCGGTCTGATGCGCCCCGCGCGGATGCCACACCGCGATCGTGCGCGGCTGACGCGGGTGCAGCGCGGTGTTGGGGAAGATTTCACCTGGGCTGCCGGTCACCCGCCCCCAGGTGCCATGTCGACGGCGCCGCTCCGCCTCGCAATGCTGGAAATACTCCGAGACGATTGGCGACTGCTGATAGGCGGTCGGCGTCGGCTCGTCCGGTAGCAGATAGAGACCGGTCTGATGGCCGCGCTCCGGAAAGCAGATTTGAAGCCGTCGGGCGACGGCGCGTTCCCGCAAATCGCGGCGGCCGCTGCCGGAAGGGCCGATGCCGACGAGATCGACCGAGCGATGGCTGATGTTGTGGTAGCTGTCGCCGCTGAAATTCTCCGCGGGGAATTTCCAGTTACAGGGGATCAGCCATTTTTGGATGCCGCAGAGGATTTCGGCGCCGCCCTCGCTGCCATCCCAGCCATCGAGCGACAGGTCGAGATAGCGGGTGAAGTCGCCGAGATATTCGAGAAACGGCGGCGCGCCGGCATCCCAATTGGCCCACACCGTGCCCTTGTAGTTGCATAGCTGCGCGACCTCGACGAGGCCCCACTTCGCCTTGTCGAGCTCGGAGTGATAGGCCTCGCGGAAATACGGCACCCCGACCAGCTTACCGTCGGTGCCATAGCTCCAGCCGTGATAGGGACAGGTGAAAACGGTGGTGTTGCCCTCGTCGTAGCGGCACACCTTCATCCCGCGGTGGCGGCACGAATTGAGGAAGACATGCACCTGTCCGGCACGGTCGCGGCAGAGGATCACCGATTCCTCGCCCATGCCCGACACGAAGAAATCGCCGGGATTGGGGATCTGGCTCTCGTGGCCGACAAAGAGCCACGAGCGGGCGAAGACGCGCTCCAGCTCTTGCGCGTAGATTTCCTCGTTGACGAAGATCTCTCGGCTGATCTGCCCGGTCGCGAGATCGACCAGGCCTTTCCGGTAGCCTTCTATGCGTGTCGTCGTCATCGTGTCACCTGCGTGAAGGGTCGAGGTTATCCACGATCAGGAGAAAAAACCCGGCGCCGCGGCCCGCTAGCGCAATTGCGTCCCCTCATTGTCGCCGCTGAGGAAGATGTTCGGGCGCAGGAACATCGACAGCACCAGCGCGCCATTGGGCGAGCGGGCGACATGGCGGTTGCCCTTGGGGCGCCAGACGTAATTGCCGGCGGTGACCTCGCCTTCCTCGTCGGCGAGGCTGCCTTCGAGCACAAAAGTTTGCTCGATCTCGACATGCTCATGCAACGACAGCTCGGCGCCCGGCTGCCAACGGAACAGCGCGGTCAGAAGCCCGGTCGCCGGGTCCTCGACCAGCACCTTCATGTCGATGCCCGGGCACGGGGTCGGCTTCCACGGCAGATCGTCGACATCGACATAGCGCGAGGCCAGCGGCGTCAGCTTGTCGGCGCCTTTCATGCCGGGTGTCGTCGCGGTCGGCGCGGCGGGCTTGGTGTTGGTCATCACGTCGTTCATCGCACCCTCCCTTTACATCAGGAACACGCCCTTGCCGGTGGTCTGCGTGTCGAACAGCTTGTAGGCCTCCTCGGCCTGGTCGAGCTTCCAGCGATGGGTGAACAACCCCTCGACATCGATGCCGCGGTCGGCGACGAAGCGGGCGCATTCCTCCTGGCCGATTGACGAGAAGGTCCACGAGGCGACGATGGTCAGCTGTTTCCGGAGCATGTCGGGGCTCACGTCAATGGTGACTTGGTTGCGTTCGCCGACAAAGCAGGTCGTGCCCCAGACCTTGGTCGCGCGCACCGCCGCGATGCGGCCCTCGGGCTGCGATGAGGTGTCGAGGGTGAACTCGGCGCCGTAGCCATGGGTCAGATCCTTGATCGCGCCCACGGGATCGTTGGAGCGCGGGTTGATGATCTCGTCGGCGCCAAAATCCTTTGCGCGGGCGAGGCGCTCCTCACTGACATCGAGAGCGATCACCCGCGCGCCCATCGCCGACGCCAATTGCGTCGCCGACAGCCCGACCGGCCCTTGGCCGAAGATCGCGATGGTGTCGTTGCCGGAAAGCCGGATGCGTCGCAGCGCGCCATAGGCGGTGCCGGTGCCGCAGGAAATCGCGGCGCCGGTGGTGAACGACAGTTCGTCGGGCAGCGGCACGCAAGTGAACGCCGGAGCCTTCATATACGCCGCGTGGCCGCCATGCCCGTTATTGCCGTAAACCGTGACCGGGACTTCCTGGCACAGCTGCGCCCAGCCCGAGCGGCAATGGCCGCACACGGTGCAGCCCTTGTAGTGGTGGATCATCACCCGCTGACCGACCCGCGCCTGAGCCGGGCTGACCGCGCTGCCGACCGCGGCGACGACGCCGCACGGCTCGTGCCCGGCGATGGTTGGAGAACTCGGCGCGGCCAGGCCGCCGGTCTCGCCGCCGGCTTTCGGACGACGGTATTGGTGCAGATCGCTGCCGCACATGCCCGAGGCCTTCATCTCGATGACGACCTCGTCCGGACCCGGGGTCGGATCGGGAAAATTCATCAATTCGAGCTCGCGACCGCCGGTGAACACGACCCCGCGCATGGTTTCCTCCTCGTAAGCAGACCGTTTGTTGGCCCGGATGCTAGCATGAGTTCTCGTCCGCAGATCAGGAATCGAGCCGGCGATGCGCGTCCTTGTTCTCTTCGCCCACCCGCTGGCTGACAGCTTCGCCGCAGCCCTACACCGCTCGGTCGTCAGCGCGCTGAGAGAGGTTGGCCACGAGGTCGATGATTGCGACCTCTACGCCACGGGCTTCGACCCGATGATGACCGCGGCCGAGCGTCGCGCCCACAACACGCCTAATCCCGATCTGTCGGCGGTCGAGCACCATGTCGAGCGGCTGCGCGCGGCCGATGCGGTGGTCTTGTGCTTTCCGGTCTGGTGGTACGGGATGCCGGCGATCCTCAAGGGTTATTTCGACCGGGTCTGGGTCAACGGCGTGGCGTTCCACCTGCACACCGGCGGCAAGATCGAGCCGGGGCTGCACCGCCTCAAGAAGCTCTGGGTCGTGTGCACCTACGGCGCGCCATGGTGGCTGATCAAGCTGGTTCTGCGCGATCCCGTTCGCACCGTCATCCACACGGGAATCCGCGGTCTATGCACCCGGCACGTCAAGACGCGGTTTCTCGCGCTCTACAGCATGGAGTCGAAGACCCCGGCCGATACCACGCGCTTCCTCGCCAAGGTCGAGCGCGCGTTTCGCCGGTTTTAAAGAACGCCAATCTCGCGCCGAAAACTTCGGCATTACCGCTATACTGGGCTAGGAGGCAAAGCATGGCCGACCCCTCGCCCGTCCTGCGCCATCTCGCCGCGATCCTGGCGGCGGACGTGGCGGGGTATTCGCGGCTGATGGGCGCGGACGAGGAGGGCACGTTGGCCCGCCTCAAGGCCTTGCGTGCCGAGCTGGTCGATCCGGCGATCGCGGTGCATCGCGGCCGCATCGTCAAGACCACCGGCGACGGGCTCCTGGTCGAGTTCGCCAGCGTCGTCGACGCGCTGCGCTGCGCCATCGCCTGGCAGACGGCGATGCTCGAACGCGATGAAAAACGCATTCAGTTCCGCATCGGGATCAATCTCGGCGACATCATCAGCGACGGCGACGACATCTTCGGCGACGGCGTCAACATCGCCGCGCGTCTGGAAGCGATGGCCGAGCCCGGCGGCATCTGCATCGAGAGCGCAGTGCTGGCGCAGACGCGCGGCAAGCTCGAATTCCTGACCGACGATCTCGGCGAGCAGGCGCTGAAGAACATCGCCCAGCCGGTGCATGTGTTCCGCGTCGGCGTGCAGCGATCCCGGCCGGGCGCGCGAGACATGCCGGCGCCGCAATCGGGGCCGCCGGCGCTTCCGGAAAAGCCGTCGCTGGCGGTGCTGCCGTTTCAGAACATGAGCGGCGACCCGGAGCAGGAGTATTTCTCCGACGGCATGGTCGAGGACATCACCACCGCGATCGCGCGCGTGCCGTGGCTATTCGTCGTGGCGCGTAATTCGAGCTTTGCCTACAAGGGGAAATCCCCCGATTTGCGCCAGGTCGGACGCGAGTTGGGTGTGCGCTACGTGCTCGAAGGGAGCGTGCGCAAGGCCGGCAACCGGGTGCGCATCACCGGCCAGCTGATCGACACGACGACTGGCGGGCACCTATGGGCCGACCGTATCGACGGCGGGCTCGACGACATTTTCGAATTGCAGGATCGGGTGGCGTCGAGCGTCGTCGGTGCGATCGAGCCGCGGCTCCGCCTGGCCGAGATTGAGCGCGCCGTGCGCAAGCCACCGCAAAGCCTCGACGTTCACGACCTCTATTGGCGCGCGCTCGCGCAGTTTCACAAATCGACCGCGGAAAGCTTTCGCGAGACCGTTCGCCTGTTGCAGGAGGCGCTGGCGATCGACCCTTCCTATGCGCCGGCGGCGGCGCTGCTGGGCCAATGCCGCACCTGGCAACGCGCCAATGGCTGGGAACCGGTCACGCCGGAGGCGGCGGCCGAGGTGGTTGCGCTCGCCAAGCAGGCCGCCGATAGCGGCCGGGACGACCCCGATGTGCTGTGGATGGCGGGCTGGACCATCTCCTATCTCAGTGGCGATCACGCCACCGGCCTCAGCCTGATCGCCCGCGCCCTGACCCTGAACGTCAATTCCGCGCTTGCCTGGTGCGCCCACGGCATCGTGCTGGCGTATGCCAACCGGCCCGAGCCGGCGATTGAGTCGCTGAACCAGGCGATGCGGCTCAGCCCGCTCGACCCGCTCGGCTATCTGTTCAAGGCCGGTTTCACGCTCGCCCACATGCTCGCCGGGCGATACGACGAGGCGCTGACATGGGTCGAGGAGACGCTGCGCGAGAAGCCCGGATTGAGCTCCGCGCTGCGCTGGAAGGCCTCGATCTATGGCTATCTCGGCCGGGTCGAGGAGGGACGAGCCCTGGTGCAGGAGCTGCTGGCGCAGCGGCCGGGGCTGACGGTCAAGCGCTTCGAGCGCTACCGCGAAAACGCCTACGAGATCACCACAATCTTCATGGAGGGGCTGCGCAAGGCGGGGCTACCGGAGGAATAGGCACCCTAATCTCGTCATCTTCTTTACCCCGATAAGCTATAGTCCAACGGTTTTAACGCAGAAGGCACGATCCCTATGCCGGACGATCAGAAGAGCCTTGGGCAACTTGACAGGATCACCTTCGAGACCGGGAAGATGGGTGGGCGTGCGTGTATCCGTGGGCTGCGCATCACCGTTGGCTTGATCGTCAGTCTGGTAGCCGATGGCGCCTCGCGTGAGGAAATCCTGCAGGACTACCCCGACTTAGAGCCTGAGGATATTCGCCAGGCGCTGGCTTATGCCGCATGGTTGGCGCGGGAGGAGATCGCGCCAGTCTGAGGGTACCCGTGCGATTCCTACTCGATATGAACATCTCGCCGTCAATTGGGGATGGGCTGCGGGCTGACGGTCATGATGTTCTTCACTCCCGCGAGGCCGGATTGGGGCATTTGCCCGATCGCGAAATCTTCGCTCGGGCCGCCGCCGATCATCGCGTTCTAATCAGCTTCGACTTGGATTTCGGCGATATTGCAGCGTCCGCAAATATCGAAGGAACAGGCGTCCTGCTTTTGCGGCTAAGGTCACCGCAGCGGCTGCACATGTTGGACCGTCTGCGAATAGCCATTGCCACAGCCGAGGCAGCGCTCGCGAAAGGTGCGATTGTCCTTGTCGAAGATGCCCGCATCCGGATCCGTCGGCGAGATGCGAGCGAATAGCGGCGCCTATTTCTTATGGATCGGATCGACCCACAGCACCTGCTCGGGCCTCTCGACCGGCTCGATGTCGAGGTTGACGACGACCGCCTCGTTGTCGCTTCGCACCAAGACGCATTCCAGAGTCTCGTCCGACGAGGCGTTGATCTCCTGATGCGGCACATAGGGCGGGACGAAGATGAAGTCGCCCGGCCCCGCCTCGGCGACGTATTCGAGGTGATTGCCCCAGCGCATCCGCGCCTTGCCCTTGATGACGTAGATGACGCTCTCCAAGGCGCCGTGATGGTGCGCGCCGGTCTTGGCGTTGGCGAGGATATGGACAGTGCCGGCCCAGATCTTCTGTGCACCGACCCGGGCGAAGTTGATCGCCGCGGCGCGGTTCATGCCCGGGGTCTGCGGCGTGTTGGTATCGAGCTGGTTGCCGGGGATCACCTTAACCCCGTGCTCCTTCCAGTCGATGTGCCCATGGGAGTTATCATGTGAATGATCGCTCATCTGCCTACCCCGCGGCCGTCTGACCAATCAGATAGCCGAGGACGCCGGTTATTACAACAGCAGGCCGATAATCTTAGTTATTTACCATTCTATCAACGTTATTTCACTGGTGCGAGAACAGGGTCAATCCCGCCACCGGCACCGGCGCCTGGAGGATCGTCCCGGTTTCGCTTTCGGTGATGTAGAGGGTCTTGCCGTCGGGGCCGCCATAAGCGGCGTTGGTGGTGGCGCGGCCGGCGCAGGACGGTAGCTCATAGAGCGGCCGGCCGAGCCTGCTGAAAATCCATACCGAACCCATGCCGACATGGCAGACCGCGAGATTGCCCTCGCTGTCCATCGCCATCCCGTCGGGCCCCATGCCGCCCGACAATTGAATGAAGAGACCGACCCGGCCGACGCTGCCGTCGGGATGCAACGGCACCCGCCATACCGCGTTGCCGCGCGTCACCGCCAGATAAAGGGTCCCCTCGTCGGGGGTGAGGATCAGCCCGTTGGGGCTCGGCACGTTGTCCAACAGCAGGTCGAGGCGGCCGTTAGCGCGCAGCCGCCACAAGCGGCCGGTCGGGTCGTGCAGCCCGCTTTCGCCCTGGTCGGTGAAATAGAGGTCGCCGTTCTTGGCGAAATGCAGATCGTTCAATCCCCTGAAGCGCTCGCGATGGGGCCGGTCGAAAAACACCTCGGCCTTGCCCACCGCCGGGTCGATCACCATCAGCCCGCGCGAATGGTCGGCGATGAAGATGCGTCCGTCGCGGTGGATCTTGAGTCCGTTGGGCTCGCCGTCATAAGTCGCGACCACGGTGAAGGCGCCGTCGGGCGACACCCGAAAGACCTGCCCGTAAGGGATGTTGACGACGTAGAGATTGCCGTCGCGGTCGAACGATGGCCCCTCGATGAAGCAGTCGCGCGGCACCCCCGATTGGTGGCGCGGGTTTTGGTGCGCGCGCAGCTCGTCGGGGACACGAGCGAAGACATGGGTCTCGATGACGGGCGGGGCGGCGAACACAGGGGATGCTCCGTGGCGGGGGTGGCTTTTGGAGATTAGCATGCGGCCCGGTGCGCCTCACCGAAATGTGTGATGCGCAGAGCCGTCGCAAGCGCCACTACTGCGCACCAGCAGGTTCATCGAACAGGGGAGGACTCAACCAATGCGCCGCCTATCCTTGCTGATCGTCATGTTTACCGGGCTGATCGCCCTGCCGGCCTTCGCCCAGGCTCCGCCCGCGCAGGGTACGCCGACCCGCATCCGCGGCACGGTCGACAAGCTCGACGGCGCCACCCTGACCGTCAAAACCAAAGACGGCCAGTCGGCGTCGATCGCGCTCGCCGACAATGTCGTCATCCAATACCTGGTCAAGAAGAGCCTAGCCGACATCAAACCCGGCGATTTTCTGGCCTCGACCGGGATCAAGGACAAGGACGGCAAGATTCACGCGATCGAGGTGCGCATCTTTCCCAAAGCGACACCCGACGGCGGACGCCAATTTGCGTGGGATTTGTCGCCTGACAGCGTCATGACCAACGCCACCGTCGGCACCGTGACCCAGACGCCAAACGGGCCGTTGATGCACGTCACCTTCAATGGCGGCGAGTCCGAATACACCATCGGGCCGGATGTTCCGATATTGGCGGGCGTCGATGGCGACAAGAGCCTGCTGGTGCCGGGCGCCGCGGTCTTCGTCATCGCCTTGAAGCATGACGACGGCTCGCTAACCTCGGGCCGGCTCTACGTCGAGAAGGACGGCATCAAGCCGCCGATGTAGACTGCCGCCGGTTCGACCGGCCCGGACAACGCGGTGAAACTTCCCTGGTACGACTACCAGCGGCGACTGTCGCCGCTGAAGCTCACGGTGTTCATCGCGCTGTTCCTGCCGGCGGCATGGACCGCGCTCGCCTTCGCCACCAATAATCTGGGCGCGCAGCCCTTCAACGAGGCGATCCACCAGCAGGGTCTGTGGACGATCCGCCTAATCCTCATCGCGCTGGCGATCACGCCGCTAAAGGCGATCCTGCAATGGCAGCGCCTCATCCTCGTGCGGCGTATGGTCGGGGTCGGCGCTTTCGCCTACATCTTGCTGCACCTAACCCTCTACATCGCCGACCAGAAATTCAACCTCGTCACCGTCGCCAGCGAGATCGTCAAGCGCATCTACCTGACGATCGGGTTTATCGCGCTCCTTGGGTTGGCGACGCTGGCCGCGACCTCGACCGACAGGATGGTGCGGCGCTTGGGCCGTAAATGGCAGAGCTTGCACCGGCTGGTCTACCTGATCTGCATCCTCGGTCTCATCCACTATTCGATGCAGTCGAAACTTGAGCAGTGGGAACCGACCATCGCCGACGGCATCTTCGTCTGGCTGATGGGATATCGGCTGCTGGCGGCGCGATTCGCGGTGCGCGGCCGCTTGGGGCTCGCCTGGGTCGCGGGGCTCGGCGTAGTCGCAACGATACTGACTAGCCTGGGCGAGACCCTGTACTTCTACCTCGCTTTCCACGTCGATCCGCTGCGCATTTTGAGTGCGAATTTCTCGCTGCAGACCGGGGTCAGACCCGCCGCCGTCGTATTCGGCTTCAGCCTCATCGTCCTCGCCGCCGGGCTCGCGCGCGAGCGCCTGGCGCCGCCGCCCCGCGGAAGCCGACCGGGCCGCACCCATTTCGCCTGATCGGCAAAACGCTGTATTCTCAGCGCCATGCAGTACCGCATCGAGATCTCGACCAGCCGCGAGGGTGTGGCCAAAATCCATTTGCCTGGACGCAGCCTCGAATTGCAGGCGCGCGGCGATCCGGCCGCCGGCTGGCAGGTCGCCGTCGTCGACCCGCAGCAACCGCCGCAGGACGAAGCCGCCAACATCGTCGCGCTCGACGCCGCCAGCGCCAACGACGCGGTATGGCGGGTGGCGCGCGCCGCGGTGCGGGCGGTTTCGGAGCTGACCGACAGCCCGCTCGAGGACGAACTTCGTCACGACCCCGACTAGAACGATAACCCCCGGAGGACCCATGCCCGCGACCGACAATTCGATGATCTGGAACTTCAAGCTTATCTCGCACAATTCGCTGGAGGGATTTGGCGGCATCGGCGAGGGCATGTCGATGCAGCTAGCGAAGGACGGGCGGCGCATCCTGTGGCTGGCGCATGAGAGCGCGCCCAAAAACTTCACCGCGGTCGACGTCACCGACCCGAAGAACCCGAAGATCGTCGCCCGCCGCGATTTGCCGCAATCGCATATGCGCTCCAACTCGCTGGAAACGGTTGGCGACATGCTCGCCGTCGCCTACCAGACCAAGGAGCCAGGGCTGAAGCCGGCCGGGTTCGAGCTGTTCGACATTTCGACCCCGGAAAACCAAAAATCGATCAGCTTTTTCGATTGCTCGGGACCGGAATCGCGCGGCGTCCACCAGCTCTGGTTCACCGACGGCAAGACTATCCACATGAGCGCGGGCTCGGCCGATTTTCGTCCGACCAATCCAAAGGACGACCAGTTCTACCGCGCGATCGACGTCAGCAACCCGTCGAAGCCGAGCGAGCTCGGCCGCTGGTGGCTGCCCGGCCAGCAGGTCGGCGACAACGAGGCGCCGCCGAAGCGCCACCCGGACGGCACCGATAGCGGCTTTCGCCCGCACAACACCAATGTCTATCCCGAGCGCCCGGACCGGGTTTACATGGGCTATCTCGACGGCGGGATGATCGTCCTCGACATCGCCGACCAGGCGCACCCGAAGATGGTGTCGCGTTGGGACTATCACCCGCCCAATGTCGGCTTCACTCACACCGTCGTGCCGTTCTTCGACCGCAACCTGCTGATTGTCAGCGACGAGTGCACCCGCCCTGACGGCGCCGACTGGCCCAAGCTGGTGTGGATCGTCGACAATCGCACCGAGGAGAACCCGGTGCCGATCGCCACCTGCCCGCTGCCGCCGGTCGACGTCTTCTCGCGCCGCGGCGGCCGGTTCGGCGCGCACAACCTCTGGGAAAACCTGCCGAAAGAAGGCTGCTACAAATCCGACCGCATCGTCTTCGGCACCTTCTTCAACGGCGGCCTGCGCGCCTTCGACCTGGAAAACCCGTACCAGCCCAAGGAGGTCGCCTATTTCGTGCCCGAGGTGCCGGGATCGCCGTTCGGCTCGTGCCAGCTGAACGACGTCTTTATCGACGATCGCGGCATCGTCTACACCGTCGACCGCTTTGTCGGCGGGCTCTATTGCCTCGAGATGGATTTCTGAGGGCGAGCATGACCGCCTACGCGCCGGTCAATTTCCGCGAGAAGCTGGGCCTTTTCGCCGAGCAGTGGCAGCCCAGGGTCGTCGCCGAGATGAACGACTACCAGTTCAAGCTGGTGAAGCTGCAGGGCGACTTCATCTGGCACGACCACCAGGACACCGACGAGACGTTCATCGTGCTCGACGGCGAGCTACGCATCGATTTTCGCGATGGTGCGGTGGAGCTTTCGGCGGGCGAAATGTTCGTCGTGCCGAAGGGGGTCGAGCACAAGCCTTATGCCGAACGCGAGGTCAAACTGCTGGTCGTCGAGCCGCGCGGCGTGCCCAACACGGGCAACGCCGGCGGCGAGCGGACGGCGCAGAACGATTTGTGGATTTGACCGGCTCGCCGCGATCACCGGTCGCCGAGCTTTTCGCCGGAACTAGCACCGGCCGGTTCGGCCGAGCGCAGCGACGCCCGCGTGGGACGCGCCTGCCGGTCACGATCCTCACCGGCTTTCTTGGCGCCGGCAAGACGACCTTGATCCGCACGCTGCTCGACAGCCCGGCGGGCGCCGACACCGCGGTCGTCGTCAACGAATACGGCGAGATCGGCATCGACAACGCGCTGCTGCGCGCGTCGAGCGACGCCACGGTGCTGCTCGGCAATGGCTGCGTTTGCTGCCTGATGCGCAGCGACCTTCAGGAAAGCCTGCGCGCGCTCTTCGCCGACCGGGCGCGCGGCGCCGTGCCAAGCTTCGAGCGCGTCATCATCGAGACCAGCGGCCTCGCCGATCCCGGCCCGCTGCTGCAAACCTTCGCCAGCGACCGCGCGCTCGGCGAGGAATTCCATCTGCAGGCCTTGGTGACGGTGATCGACGCGCCGAACGGCGCGCGCAATCTAGCGAGCGCCCCCGAGGCGCGCGAGCAGGTCGCGCTCGCCGACCGCATCGTACTGACCAAGAGCGACCTCGCCGACCCGGCCGAGCTGCTTGCGCAACTCGCCGATCTCACCGCGGCGCCGGTCGAGCGCGCGGTCAATGGCGCGATCGACCCCGCCTATCTGCTCGACGAGCGGCTCGATCTGCCGGTGCGCATCCCGGAACACGACCATGCGCACGCGCACAGCCACGGCATCGACAGCTTCGCGATCACCTTCGACAAGCCGCTCGCCTGGCCGGCCTTCGAGCAGGCGATGGCGGTGCTGACCGCGTTACGCGGCGCCGATTTGCTCCGGGTCAAGGGCATCGTCGCGGTCGAAGGAGTCAGAGGCCCGGTCGTCGTCCACGCGGTGCAGCACACATCGCACCGGCCGATCGAGTTGCAGGAATGGCCCGACGCCGACCGCATTTCGCGGCTGGTCTTTATCACCCGCGGCATCGGGCGGGCGGAGATCGAGAACCTGCTCGCCGCGGTCGCCGCCGTGGCTCACTAGCCGAGTTTGTAAACAAAATCCTTACGACTGGCCTTTAGCGTCGGCGCCCCGAAACGCTGCGTCGTGGGCGGTGTCGCATGTTCAAAATCGTCGTCGCGTTCTTTATCGTCTTCGGCGCCATCGTCTGGGGTCAGCGATACGCTGGATCGTGGATTACCCAGCATGCCGCCGACTTGCCCCCGCAGACCGATTTGCTCCCGCAGTCGACGGTGGTCATCCCGACGATCGATCCCGATCAGATGCGCCGAGTGCTCGATAATCCCGGGTTCATGCACCGTTGACGCGGGGAACCTAAAGCGACGCCCACAGCTGGCGGATTTGCTCGCGCTGCTTCGCGTCCGGGAGGCGGCCGAACCCGGCCTTGAGATTATCCGCCACGTGATCCGGCTTGTTGGTGGCCGGGATCACCACCGTCACTGCCGGGTCGCCGAGCAGGTATTTGAGGAACAGCTGGGCCCAGCTCGCGCAGTCGAACTCGGCCGCCCAATCGGGCAGCGGTCTGCCGCGTACCGCGCGGAACAAATCGCCACGCTCCAAGGGCTGGTTGACGATGACCGCGACGCCGCGCGCGGCGCAGACCGGCAGCAGCCGCGTTTCCGCCTCGCGCGTCGCCAGCGAGTAGCCACACTGGACGAAATCGATGCCGTCCTCGCTATCGAGGATGCGCGCCAATTCGCCGAGCGCACCGGTGGTGTAATGGGTAATGCCGATATAGCGCAGCGCACCCTTCTCCTTCATCGCGCGCATCGTCGCCAGCTGAGTGCGCCAATCGACCAAGTTGTGGATTTGCATCAAATCGATGACCGGCGATTTGAGCAGGCTCGCAGAGCGCGCCATCTGCGCGACGCCCTGGTCGCGGCCGCTGATCCACACCTTGGTCGCGAGAAAAATTTTCTCGCGAAAACCCAGCCCGGCGATGATGTCGCCGGCGACTCCCTCCGAGCGGCCGTACATCGGCGAGGTGTCGATTATCGCGGCGCCGGCATCGACCAGGCGTCGCACCACCTCGCGCAATGGCTCCCGCGAGCGGTCATCCGTGCCGACATCGAAGACCGGCCAGGTACCGAGCCCCACCACCGGCATCTTTTCGCCGGTCGAGGGGATCGGGCGGGTGAGCATGCTCAATCGAGCCCTAGCATCAGCGACAGGTTCTGTACCGCCTGGCCCGAGGCGCCCTTGCCGAGATTGTCGAGCCGGGCGACCAACACCGCCTGCCGGTGGGCGTCGTTGGCATGCACCGATAATTCGAGTTTGTTGGTATCATTGAGCGCTTGCGGCTCGATCTTGCCGTTGGCGGCCGGCTCGACGACGCTGACGTATTCGCAGCCGGTATAGCGTTCGGCGAGCACGGCACGCAAATCCGCGCCGTTAGGATTGCCCGGCAGCGTGTCGAGATGCAACGGCACCGACACCAGCATCCCTTGGCGGAAATGCCCAACCGAAGGGACAAAGATCGGCCGCCGCGTCAGCCCGCCGTATTTCTCGGTCTCCGCTATGTGTTTGTGCTCCAGGCCGAGCGCGTAAAGCTCGAAGGCCGGACCGCCCTCATGGTCGTGCGCGGCGATCATCGACTTGCCGCCGCCGGAATAGCCGCTGACGGCGTTGATCGTGACCGGGTAGTCGGACGGGATCAGCCCGGCATCGACCAGCGGCCGGATAAGGCCGATTGCCCCGGTCGGGTAGCAGCCGGGATTGGTGACCTTGCGAGAAGCGGCGACGCGCTCGTCCTGACCGGCGACCATCTCGGGGAAGCCATATTCCCAGGCGGGATCGACCCGGTGCGCGGTGCTGGCGTCGAGGAGCTTTGGCGCGGCATTGCCGAGGCTGTCGGCCAGCGCCACGGACTCCTTGGCCGCATCGTCGGGCAGGCAGAGGATGACGAGATCGACCTCCTCCATCATCTCGCGGCGCGCCGCGGGGTCTTTGCGGTGCGCTTCGGCGATGCTCTTGAGCTCGACCGACGACAAGGCCTCGAGGCGCGCGCGGATGCCGAGCCCGGTAGTGCCGGCTTCGCCATCGATGAACACCTTGGGTTTGTTGCTCGCCATCGTCGTCACTCCTTCACGCTCCTCAGAAACAAAAACCCCGCCGGGATCGTCGGCGGGGCGGTGGTCTTCGAGCCAAGGGAACCGGTCAGCAGCGACCCATGTCCCCGGACGCAAAAGCTCCGCCGCCGAAACGTCGGCGTCGTTCGATGCGGATGGCGGCGGTCGCGCTCATGGCAAAAACCTACGGGCGAACGGCGATTGCGTCAATGCCCGCCAAACTCGGCGGCGAGCGCGTCGCGCACCGTGTCGAGGTCGAGCTTGTTGGCTTCGATCAGCGGCGCGGTCTCGACGATGATGTCGTCGATGTCCTTGATCGCCTTGAGGCGCTTGTAGCCGTCCTGGCTATCGAGGCCGAGCCCTTCGCCCAACAGCTCCATAAAGTTGACAACCTCGAAGCTGCGGCCGTCGCCGGCGTCGCAAATCTCGCGGTGGCAGGCATGGTAGATCGTCGCCAGAGTATCGACCCCGGCATCGGCAACCGCCTGAAGTTCCTTCTGCACCAGCGCGCGCTTGAATTCGGGAAGCTGCGCCAGGCTGTTGGCCTGGGTCCCAACCCGCGGCACGTCGATGTCGATGAGCTCGGCGCCGGGGATGATGCCGATTAGCTTCCTGACGGCGGCCATGATGCCGGGGAACACCGGGCGCTCGTGCAACGCGATGCGTTTCTCGACCTGGCGCACCATCATCGACGCGAGGAGGTCGGCGCGATCGGCGAGGAAAATGAGGAACGGGTTGAGGTCGAACGGCTTTTCGCCGAATTGCTTCTCGTAATTCGGCAGCGACACCTCGCCGATCGAAATCTGGCACGACGGGCACCACGACAGCACGGTCGAGGTTCCGGCCGATGCGAGGCCCTCAATCGTCGCGTTGGCCATCTTGCTGTTATTGGCGAAATCGCCTTCGCGGAACTGGTAGACGCCGCAGCACTGCCCGACCCCGCCCATCACCTCATAGGTGACGCCGAGTTTATCGAGCACATCGAGGCAGAGGAGCGCGATATGCGGCGTCTTGACGACGTTGCAGCCGGTATAAAAGACGATGTCGGGCGGCGTCGCGCGCGGTTCGGGCGTGCGCTTGAACCGGGCCAGGGTTTCCGGCGGCATCTGCAGTTTCGACAGCACCCGCACACCGCGGCTCATATTCTGGAAGGCGCCGCGCCAGCGAGTTTCCAGTGGCTTGCCGTCGCGGTTGCGCCGGGCGAAGCCGCGCGCCAGCTGGACCATGAAACGCGGGTTGATCCCGTGCGTGCAGGCCGGGATGCAATTGCCGCTGCCGCTGCAAAGCTCGCCCCAGCGAATGGCGTCGTCATTGCCGGCACCACCGGTGATCAGATCGACGATCGCGGCGGTGGTTTCCTCCGGGCTCGCGTCGGCGATCCCGCCCGGCTCGGTCATCGGGCAGGCGCGGAAGCAATCGCCGCAGCGCGTACACGCGTCGGCGATGTCGTCGCCGCGCTGGCGGAACAGATCGAGGTAGTCGATGGTTTCCGTGGACATTCCGTTTCGCCCTGTCACCTCAGCGGAGTATAGCGGGTTTTGGCCCGCTATCCGGCGGCCTCCTTGCTATGCGTCTAACACATGACTGATATGCGGAGGGCAGCGAGGATACAAAACTGTTACACGCCGTTCACATTCGGAAATCGTCCCCTTGGCCCTCTCCGTGGACAAACCGAAGCAACCGAAGATGCAGCACAATATCAAGACTTTCCGCGCCCAACAACATGTTCGCCATCGCAATAATAACAACGGTCGCGGCCCGGTGGATCGCCGCATTCGCGCCTTTCTTTCCGGCGAGAGCCACGGCGAGGATGTGCTGCACGCGCTCTACGGCAATGTCGTCGACGAACCCATCCCCGAACGGCTGCGCGCTATTCTGAAGCCGTAGTCCGCTGCAGCAGCCGCGGCCCGAGGTCGCGGCCGCCGAACAGGTGCAGGTGGAAATGCGGCACCTGCTGGTGCGCCGTTTTGCCGTGGTTTGACACGATGCGGTAGCCGCCTTCCGAAATCCCTTCCGATTTGGCGATCTTGGCGATCGCTCGCATGAAGGCGGTGAGCTCGGCGTCCGAGGCTTTGGCGGAAAAATCGTCGGTCGAGACGTATTCGCCCTTGGGAATCAGCACGACGTGGCTCGGCGCCTGGGGCTGGATGTCGCGAAAAGCGAGGACATGCTCGTCCTCGTAGACCTTGGTGCAGGGAATTTCGCCGCGCAGGATGCGGGCGAAGATGTTGTCGCGGTCATAGGCCATCGATTTCACCGTCAATGGGTCTCGGCGCGAACTTGCTGGCGCAGCGCGTCGATCGGCACCGCGCCACCATGCCGTTGCACATACCAGAACGCCCAGCCGTTGCAGGCCGGCGCGCCCTGAAGCTGGGCGGCGACCCAGTGGATGGAGCCCTTGTGCTCGGCCGAGATCAGGCTGCCGTCGGCGCGCACCCGCGCGGTCCAGCGGCCCGACTGGTCGGACAGCACCTCGCCCGGACGAACCAGCCCGCGCTCGACCAGGCTGCCAAACGGCACGCGCGGCGCCTCGCGGCGCGACGCGATGGCGACGGCTTCATTGTCGACGGGGGTGACGGCCGCGATGCGCTCGCGCGCCAACGCGGCATAGGCCGGGTCGCGCTCGATCCCGATAAAGCGCCGCCCGAGCCGCTTCGCGACCGCGCCGGTGGTGCCGGTACCGCAAAACGGGTCGAGAACGATGTCCTCCGGCCGAGTCGAGGCGAGCAGCACGCGGTGCAGCAGCGCCTCGGGCTTTTGCGTCGGATGCGCTTTTTTTCCGTCGCCGCCCTTCAGCCGCTCCGGCCCGCCGCAGATCGGGATCAGCCAGTCGCTGCGCATCTGCAGCTCGTCATTGAGCGCCTTCATCGCCTCGTAATTGAAGGTGTAGCGCGCGTCGCGGTCGGCGGCGCACCACAGCAAGGTCTCATGGGCATTGGTGAAGCGCCGGCCGCGAAAATTCGGCATCGGGTTCGATTTTCGCCAGACCACGTCGTTGAGGATCCAAAAGCCGAGATCCTGGAGGATCGCGCCGATGCGAAAGATGTTGTGGTAGGTGCCGATCACCCAGAGCGCACCGGACGGCTTCAACAGCCGCCGGCATTCGCCGAGCCAGGCACGGGTGAAACTGTCGTATTCGGCGAAATCGGCGAACTTGTCCCAATCCGCCTCGACCCCATCGACCCGCGTGTTGTTTGGCCGGTGCAGTTCGCCGCTGAGCTGGAGATTATAGGGGGGATCGGCAAAGACGAGGTCTACCGAAGCCGCCGGCAAGCGCGCCATTTCCGTGAGGCAATCGCCGTCGAGAACGCCTTCCGGCAGCGCGGTCTGAACCGAGTCCATGCCGCGAATCTGCGCGCGAGCGCGGAATCCGTCAATTAATCGCTTGGTTTAAGCGGAAAGAGGTCGAGATTGTGCGACCCCTCGACGGCGACGCGAACCGGCTGGAACGAGCGGCGATGATGCCGCGTGACCCCGACCCGGCCGATTGCAGCGAGGTGTGTTCCGGTCGAATAGCCGACATTGGTCCCCCACCCGTAATCGGCGTAGCGCGGCGACAGCGCGCGCATGATCCGGTCCCGGGTGACCTTGGCGATGACCGAGGCTGCGGCGATACTGAGGCTGAGGGTGTCGCCCTTGACGATTGTGCGTACCGCGCAGGACAGCGGCGGCGCGATATTGCCGTCGACCAACGCGATGTCGGCCGGCACTCCCAACGCGGCGACCGCGCGGGCCATGGCCTTGAGGCTGGCGCGCAGAATGTTGATGCGGTCAATCTCGTCGACGCTCGCCGCGCCAACGCCGATCCGCGCGCAAGGCCACAGAGCGCGGTAGCAAGCTTCGCGAACCTCGCGGGTCAGCAGCTTTGAATCGTCGAGGGTCTCCGCCAGCTCGGCGGTAAAGCAGGCGCGGTCGATGATCACCGCCGCGGCGACGACCGGGCCGGCGAGCGGTCCTCGCCCGGCCTCGTCGACGCCACACACCACGCCGCGGCAGCCATCCTCGATGGCGAAATCCGGCATCCCCACCCCGGCTTTTTCCTCAGACTCGCTTGTGCCACGCGGCCCGCAACACAGCAAGAGCGCAAGACCGGTCTAAAACGTGAACAAAACTTGTTGACTCCTTCATGTACTTGGTTTGTTCTAGACACCGTGGTTAACGCCAGCAGGGAGAGATCACATGAACCGAATGACCCGTTTCGCGCTGCTCGCCAGCGCCGTCTTCCTCGCCGCCGCGCCGCTGCCGGCGGCTGCCGCGACGGCGCCGCCCGCCGCCGCAGCCACAGCCACAGCCGACACCATCACCTTCGACCAATACCGCGACTGGCGGCTGCACTTCATCGAGCAGCGCCAGACCCAGATCGCGGCCGAACTGGCCGAGAAGGATTTGAGCGCGACGCGGCGCACAAGCCTCGAGCGGCAGAAGGCCTATTACGATGGCGACGTTTCACAATACGTACTCGCCTACAACATGCTGAATCGGGATTGACAAAGACCCCCGACAAAGCCCAGTTTGCCTGCATCTTGAGGACCCCCGGCGGTGTGATTCCCGACCGGATGCGGTAGCCGTCAAAAATATACCCGACGATTATTTTTTCAGCGGTGGTCGCGCGCGGACTCTCGCGCCGCGCCTCGTTCCCTTGCGCGGGTTAGGCTTACGCGCCGGTCGCGCGACGGGCCGCACGACCTTCTCAAATGCCCCCTTAAATGTCTCACTGCTGGCCTCATCGGCCCCAGCCTCGATAGCCGCCTCGATAAAGCGTCGAGATTGCTCCGGGTCGTCCTGCGGATAATCTGATTTTGGCTTCATCGTTAGATTATACGTTGCGGACTGCGTTGCCGATCACGTCGGCGGGGCGCTTCTCGCCCTTAGGGCCGCGTGGCATCGGTGGCCCCTTCGCTTTCGAGTAACTCGGTCAGTTCGGCAATTTGCGCTCTGAGCTTCTTAATGATCGGCAGCGTGCCGAATTGCCCAACGTCTCCACCGGAGTGATAAAGCGTTGCAAGTTCACGCGCCAAAGCATCCCGTGCTTCGGCTAATTCCTTTTTATCGTGCGACTCCATGCTCTCGTCCCGCTGCTTTCCGCCAAGCATACAGCGGGAACGTAGGCTGCGCGAGCCGCGCTACAGGGGCGCGCGCCCAATTTCAAACTGAGATACTGCCCATGGGCGGCATTTTTCGTCTTTCCGATTCCCCCTGCCTCTGGCGTTTCCCGCCGAATTCCGACATTTCTCTAAAAGATTCAGCATCGACGCGACTACTCAACTGGTCGTTGGGATGTCAAGCGCTATTTGATTTTGACAAACCGCCAGTCTAAAGCACAACATACGCGTCCGAGGAATTACCTGCACGCTAAATGTAGCGTCTCTATACTCAGGTATTCGGCAATTGGGGGAAGCAAGGAATGCGTATTGCGTGGTAGCACGGACACCCCGCTTTGAAGCGGGGCATCCGGCCGGAATGGGGGTGTAGCTCAGTGGAGTCCTGTGAAGGGCCTTTGAGAGCGCCGGTCTTCCACACCGGAGGTCATGGGTTCGAATCCCATCACCCTCACCTTTCCATCCCATCGGGCCTAGCAGGTTAGCTGCACGCGAGGTTGTCCAGCCGAGCAGCGGTGGGTCCAAGTCCCACTAGGTCCACCTTCTTTCAATCTCGTTTTGCAAGCCGAGTCAAATCGCACTCGGTCTTGTGTCGCCGCGCCCCTTATGGACGCGACATATGGTGTGCCACGAACTGACTCGCCCTACAAGGAAGATTTCGTCAAAATCCGCGTTTTCTAACGGAATATTCCATCATGGTCGATGAAGCGGGGCCAGAGGGCGGCGAACTTCGATTCAAGGTGTCACCTCAACAATGGGCATATCTCGGCTGGCTATCTCGAAACACTGTTCTCGGTTCAAATGAGCAAGCCGTCGCTCGCCAGGTGCTTACGCAGCGCCTGTCGGAGATGCGGAAAGAAAATTTTGAGGACGGTCAGCGGTCGTGATCGTTAAAATTCAGCCGAAGTTGCCGAGGATCATTCGGTAATTCCTCAAGCCAAGGTTTCCATCGCGATTTGTGGCGACGGCCCCGAGGTCGTCGCTTAGGGTCGTCGCGATTAACGAGTTGATCCGTAGGGGAGCCGCTTACCCTTCGCACCCTTGAGGGCGCGGCTCGCCCGCTCAGCGTCATCAACGCCCAGCTTCTCGCGGTTGCTGTACCTGAAATCGAACTCGGCGAGATAGCGGTGCAGGTGCTGTTCCTCGCAATGCTGGTACACCCCGACCATGCCCCTCTTGAACACCGAGAAGAAGCCTTCTGCGCTGTTCACGTGCGCGCGGCCTCTCGCATATTCCTCATCATTATGCGTGACGAATTCATGCTCGGCGAACCTCTTACCAATCCGACGATAAGCCATCCGCTCGTCGGTCATAAACGTGCTCGCCGGATCAACGCGCCCAAGGATGATTTTCGCCAATGTAACCGTCTTTAAATCGGGCACCTGAACCGAGCGCGCTTTGCCGCCGCGCTCTACCAGCGTGAGGATCGCCAGCTTGTTGCTCGGGCCGGGGCGACGCTTCTGCCAGCCCTTCTCGTTCGTAAACCGCCACGGCTCGGGGATGTCTGCCTTGTCCATGTAGAACGTCTCGTCGCTCTCGACGATCTTACCCTCGCCGCCCATCGGGGTCGGGTCGGTATCCTCCATCATCTTCCGGACGCGATGGCTCAGATGCCACGCAGTTTTCATACCGCAACCAAGTGTCCGTTGAAGCTGGCGAGTGCTCATGCCCTTCTTACTGGCGCAGAGCAGGTAGATCGCCTGAAGCCAGTACCGATAGGGAATGTTGCTCTCTTGCAGGACGGTGCCGATCTTGACCGTGAACGGCTTTTTGCAGGCGTAGCACTTTCGCAGCCCGGCCCGCGTCGTCTTGCCTTTCAACTCGCCGATCCGTTCTTGCTCGCCGCAGAACGGGCATACCGGGCCGTTAGGCCACAGATGCGCCTCGACTACCGCGCGGGCCGCTTCCTCGTTGTGGAAATACGGGGCGTTGAGGTGCGAAAGCATGGTTGGCCTCTCCGATTTAACGAGGCCATTCTAGCACTTGTAGATAGGTATGTATAGTGAAACGTCGCCATTACGATTATTTCGCGGCGATGTCGCCGGCCGAGCGCGATCGCCGGTTCCGCGACCGCTTCGACCAGATCGACGCCAATCACGACGGGGTCATCGACCCGGCCGAGCGCGCCGCCTGGCACGACAAGCAGCGCGCCTATTACGATCGGTCGACCTATCGCCGCGACCTCCCTACCGACAATCTCGGCAAACGCTAGCCAAAAGCGCCACCGCGCCGCGGCATTGACAATCGCGGCGCGGTCGCCTCGGATCGCCGCTCCTCCGGGTGATGTTCCGGGCAGGAGCGGGAGCGGGCGATGGATAGCGGGCTTGCCGGGCTGATCGCCGCCGAAACGGTGCTCAGTCGCAGCGACGGCGCGCAGGGGATCCTGTGGGTGCGCGGGCATACCCTGGCCGAGCTTATCGCCGGTTTTGGTTATGAGGGTGCGGTCGCCCTGCTGTGGGAAGAATTCGCCGATGAACGGCTCGACCGTGAGGTGGTGTGCGCTCGGCTGGGCGCGGCACGGGCCGAGGCTTTCGCAGCGACCAGCGATTGGCTCGACCGGGCGGTCTCGCGTCCGCCGGTCGAGGGGGTGCGGCTGGCCCTCGCCTTCCTCGGCGATCAGGCCAAACCGGCAACCATCCTCGCGACCTTGCCGGTAGCGATCGGCGGCGTGCTGCGCCGCCGCCAGGGCTTGGCGCCGCTGGCGCCCGACCCCGCCCTTACCACCGCGGCGGACCTCTTGCGTATGGTGCATGGACACGAGGTCGATCCGGCGACGAGCGAGGCGCTCGACACCTACTGGACCGCGCTCATCGATAACGGGCTCAACACCTCGGCGTTCACCGCGCGGGTCATCGCCTCGAGCCGGGCCTCGTTGGCCTCGGCCGCGCTGGGTGCCTATTGCGCCTTCACCGGGCCGCTGCACGGCGGCGCGCCCGGCCCGACCCTCGACATGCTCGACGAGGCCGAGGCCAGCGGTGACGTCGCCGCCTGGGCCGAGCGGAAGCTCGCCGCCGGCGAGCGGCTGATGGGGTTCGGTCACCGCGTGTTCAAGGGCGGCGACCCACGGGCGCTGATCCTCGGCGAGGCGCTGCGGCGTCTCGGCGCCAGGCTCGGCCCCGCCGCCGGCCGTCTCGCGTTCGCCGCCGAGGTCGAGCGCGCCGTCGGCGCCGCCTTCGCCAAGCTCAAGCCCGGCCGGCCGCCGCTGCAACCCAATGTCGAGATCAATGCCGCGTTGCTGCTCGACGCGGTCGGCCTGCCGCGGGACGCATTCATGCCGGTCTTTGCGGTGGCGCGCTGCGCCGGGTGGCTCGCTCATGCGCTGGAACAGCAGCGCGAAGGCCGGCTGGTGCGGCCGTCCTCGGCCTATATCGGCCCGCGGCCCACCGCCGCATAGGCCGCGCGCTCAGACCTTAAGCTGTGGATTAGCGGGTCAGTCCAGCGACCAGTGATAACCGACGGTCGGGATCGGCTTCACCCCCGGATCCGGTTTGGTGAGGCCCAGTGACGGCCCGGTATAGGACTTGTCGTCGAGAGTCACCGGTGCCGCAAGCTTCGATGCCGGCACCCGCTCAACCGCGGCAATATTGGCGGAAATCTGCGGCAAGCCGTTGAGGTCGACGCAGCCGTTGGGCGGCTTGTGCGCTGTCGCATGGGTCTTCGGGTGGGTCGGAAGCGCCGGGCACGCGGCAATTGCGCCGGTGCTGGCCAACACCGCGCCCACGAATACGGCGAATGCGACCCGCTGCCTCATCGCCCCCTCGTTCGCCAGTCTCTTTTTTTGAACCCTATCACCCGTCGGTAGCGGTCGCGAGGGCAAAATCGCCCTTGCACCGCGCGCGCTACATGTGTCCCTTCGGCAACGCTCGACAATCGTCGCGACATTGTCACGTGAAATAGACTAAAAACCGGTCTCCTCTAAGTTGACGGCCGGCGATCGCTCGACAAGTATCCGCCCCACGGGGGGAACGGCGGTTTGTCCGTATTGTTGGCTGTGTGTCATTGCGGCGTTCGTACCAACGCCGTCGCGAGCGAGGTCGGAGTGCGTTCAGTCTGGTCGATATCGCGGATGCGGCGCCATAGCAGGACGGCCGGAATTGGCGTCGCAGCGGCCTTGGCGCTGGCCCTGGTGGTCTGGGCCGGCGGCGCCCTGGCCGACGACGTGACGCCTCCGAGCGATATCGCGCTGCCGATAACGGCATCGCCGAGCCCGGTTCCTGGCGACAGCGACATCAAGACCCGGCTGGACGCCGCCGGCGTGCTGACCATCGGCGGCGAGCCGGTGCATGCGGTGCTACTGCGCAAGTTCTACGCCGCGCATGATTACCAGCCGGTCTGGGGATCGCGGCAGGCGCAGGCCACAGCGCTCTGGCACGCGCTGTTGAATGCGGGGGACCAGGGTCTCGACCCCGACCTGTTTCATGTCGCCGGCTTTGCCAAGACCGCGCTGTCACCGACCGAGCGCGACATGCTGTTGAGTGACGCGTTTCTCGGTTATGCCGACGCGCTCGCGCGCGGCGCCTATCCGTCCGAGACGCGGCCGGACGATCAGGACCTGTCGCCCGGCTCCGTCGACGTCGCCGCCGCGCTCGATACGGCGATCGCCGGCCCCAATCCCGAGGCGACGATCAACGCGCTGGCGCCGAACACGCCGGCCTATGACGGGCTGCGCAGCGCCTATCAATCCTATCTGGCGCTGGTCAAGGCAGGCGGCTGGCCGCATGTGCCCGAAACCCAGACGCCCGATCGCTTCCGTCTGTTGCAGCAGCGGCTTTCCGTCGAGGGTTTCCTGCGCGCTGGTTACGCGACCAACGTGCTCGACGAAGAGACCATTCAGGCGCTGAAGAAATTCCAGGAGCGCTACGGCCTCGAGCCGGCGGACGGCAAGCTCGGCACGGCGACACTCGTCGAATTGAATATCCCGGCGGACGCGCGGGCGCGGCAGATCGCCGTCAACCTCGAACGCCAGCGCTGGCTCACCCGCGACATGCCGGGCGACCGTGTGTGGGTCAACACCGCCAGCGAGTTGCTCGAATTGTTCCGTGCTGGAGTGGCCACCTTCACCACCCGCGTGGTGGTCGGCGAAACCGACAAACAAACCCCGGAATTCCAGGCCCAAATCGTCAGCCTGCTCTACAACCCGCCCTGGAATATCCCTTATGGAATTGTCCAGAAGGAGATCACGCCGCTGATCGAGGCCGACCCCGACTATCTCGAAAAGCATCACATGACGATGCGCGACAACGGGTCGATCCAGCAGGAGGCGGGACCGTATAGTGCGCTCGGGCGCTTGAAGTTCGAGATCCCGAACAAGTTCGATGTGTACCTGCACGACACGCCGCTGCGGTCCTATTTCGCGCTGGCCAACCGGCGGCTCTCGCATGGCTGCGTACGGGTGCAGAACCCGCGTCAGCTCGGCTCGCTACTGATGGGGATTTCCGAGGATGACATCAGCAAGGCGATCAACCTCGGTACCACCAACAGGCGCAATCTTCCCGAGCCGATCGCGGTCTTCATCGTTTATCAGACCGCCTTCATCGACAATGGCGGCACGCTCGAATTCCGCCGCGATGTCTATCAGCGCGACACCGCGATCGCCCAGCGACTGACCCATTCGCCACAAGTACCGGTCGCCACGCGGGGTCTTCCCAACCAACGCGGCGGCTGATTAGCGCGGCCTTGCGCTCAACCGGCAATCGGCAGCGTTGTGGAAAATCGGCTCCAGAGATGCGTTTTTTGCAGCTCAGGGGTTGATCCAGATCAATTTTCGATGCTATGGCCTTCGGAGCTTATCCGGGGGGAGTTAGCCAATTGTCGTTTCCGTTGATGAGCCGACGCCGACTTATTGGCGTCGCGGCGGTCGCCACCGGCGTGGCTTTTATCAGACCGGCACCGGCCGTGTCCTTCGCACCGCGCTCGATCTCGCTCTACAACATCCATACCGGTGAAAGCCTGCGCGAGGTGTACTGGGCTGATGGCCACTACATCCGCGAGGTCGTGCGCGACATCAATTGGGTGTTGCGCGATCACCATTCCGACGAAGTGCGTCCGATGAACGCCGGCGTGCTCGACGTCCTCGGGCGGCTGCGCGACCGGCTCGAAATCCATCAGCCGATCCAGGTGGTGTGTGGCTATCGCTCGCCGGAAACCAACCACCGCCTGTGGCTGCACGGCGATGGGGTGGCGGCCAACAGCTACCACATGTACGGAATGGCCGTGGACATGAACTGCGAGGGCCGCGATCTCAGCCAGGTTCACGCCGCCGCACTGAGCCTTGCCGAGCAATGCCGGCTCGGTGGCGTCGGCTACTATCCGGAATCGGATTTCGTCCACGTCGATTGCGGCCCCGAGCGTACCTGGTAGCCGCTCGCTGCCATTCGACCTATTCAGCGGCCGGGCTTGTCCCGGCCGTTGTCGTTTTAAGAAATTCCTCTACCCGGCGCGCTTCAGCACATCGACCTTCAGCGGCAGCTTGTCGCCGAGCCACATCGCATAAATCGTGTGGTCGTCATAGGCGTTGCCGGCGAGCGGGTGGACCAGCACATCGAGCCCGCCGCGATTGAGCATCAGCCATGGCACGAGGCGGGAAAAATCCTCGACCGCGAAGGCCACTTGATACATCGACACGGTGTGCGGGCCGACCGCCTCGTCGTGCCAGCTGCCGACGGTCGCCTGCGGGAAGGCGTTGGCGACCCCTTCGCGCAACCGCGCCGCGTCGGCCTTCGTCTTCGCCGGATCGTAATAGATATGCGCGTGGTAGCCCTTGATCTCGGTGGGATCGGCAAACTGCGCTGCCATATTTTTCCTCCTCAACCCGGTAGCGTCGTGTTGCCCTGGCCCAATGCACGTTGCATGTAGACCGAGTCTATCCACCGCCCGAACTTGAAGCCGATGCCGGTGAATGTCCCGATCTGGGCGAAGCCAAGAGCCTTGTGCAGGTTGATCGACGGCCAGGTCTCGGCCCCGCCGATGACCGCGATCATCTGGCGGTAGCCGAGCTCGGTCGAACGCTCGATGACTTGAGCAAGCAGCGCCCGGCCGATGCCGCGCCCGACCTCATTGACGTCGATGTAGATTGAGTCCTCGACCGAAAACCGATACCCGACGCGGGCCCGATAGGGGCCGGCATAGCTATAGCCGATGACCTTGCCGGCAAGCTCGGCGACGAAATAAGGGAAACCGCGCTCCAAAAGTGCCGCCCGGCGGCGCGCCATCTCCTCAGTCATGGGCGGCACTTCCTCAAATGAGGCGATGCCGTGCAAGACGTGATGTGCGTAGATCGCTGTAATCGTCGCGACGTCTTCGTCGCGCGATGGGCGGATCAGTAACGCACCGTCAGCCATCGTTGGCGATTACGCCCCGATCACCCGGACGGGCTTGCCGTCGAGGAAGCCCATGATGTTCTCGACAATCTGCGGATACGAGCTGCGATAGTTTTCGTCGGTCACGTAGCCGATATGCGGGGTGAGGATCACATTCGGGCAGGTGCGCAGGGGGTGGTCGGCCGGCAGCGGCTCCCTGTCGTAGACATCGAAGCCGGCATAGGCGAGCCGGCTCTCCTTCAGCGCGGCGATCACCGCGTCGGTGTCGCAGATCGGTCCGCGCGAGGTGTTGACCAGGATCGCGCTCTTTTTCATCAGCCCGATCTCGCGCGCGCCGACGAGGCCGCGGCTGCGCGGGCTCAGCACCAGGTGCACCGAGAGCACGTCCGACCGGCGGAACAGCTCGTCCTTCTCAACCCGCTCGACCCCCTGCTCGGCGGCCTTCTCGGCGGTCAGGTTCTGGCTCCAGGCGATCGCCTTCATGCCGAAGGCGATGCCGACCCGCGCCACCGCGCTGCCGAGCCGGCCGAGGCCGAGGCAGCCGATGGTCTTGCCGGCCATGCGGTGACCGATCCGGGTCTGCCAGCCGCCCTGGCGCATAAAGGCGTGATCCTCGGCGATGCGGCGCGCGGCGCCGAGGATGAGGCCCCAGGCGAGCTCGGCGGTGTCCTCGTTGCCGCCGCCCGGTCCGCCGGTGCCGCAGACGGTGACGCCGCGCGCCTTCAGCGCCTCCATGTCGAACGAGGCGTTGCGCATGCCGGTGGTGATCAGCAGCTTCAACTTCGGCAGCCGGTCGACGATATGCTTCGGAAACGCGGTGCGCTCGCGCATCGCGCAGACGATCTCGCTATCCGCCAGCGAGCGCACCACATCCGCCTCGTCGGCGAACGGAAAACGCTCCACCGCGATCTCGATGCCGCGGTCGCGCACCGGCGACCACTCGGCCATGTCGAGCGCGACGCCCTGGTAATCGTCGAGGATGCTGACGCGCATCGGCGTTCTCCCATTGAATTTCGCGCGCCAACGCTAAAGCAATTCCGCGCCGGAGGGAATTCGGTGCGGACGCTCGCGACCGTCACAATTTTTTTGACAAGGAGGTCTTGCTAATCCGGATCGAATGGCCAATTAGGCTCACATCCCCAGAATTGAACATAACAAGAACATTCCGCGGCACTCGGCTACGAGGATGCCAAGCGCACCGAGATCGCCATCAAGGGTGCCGAGGGCAAGCGCCTCACCTACCGGTGGACTCGTCGCGCCGCGTAGGAAGCCGCCGGCGCGACCAGATGCGGATTACCGCGCGCCCGTGGAGTTCGAATTGTCGTTGATCTGCATCAAGGCAGAGGATGAAAATCAGGAATAGGAACGATTCTTGATTCGTTTATTGCGCGAAAGGAGCGCACTAGATTCGCACATTGCGCAATCATTTTGCTATCGTACAGCGATAGTACCGACGGGGGTTGCTCGCCCGTGAAGAGATTGTTAGGGTGTCGGTGCCCGCCCCCAACGGGCATTACGGAGTTGTTTCGAGTGATATCAGCCTCGGCTTGGGCGCTTGCGCTTGGTCCCTGGGAAGGGGAAGCTTAACCATTTGTTACGGAACGGGATCGGAGAATTTCCGTTCTGCGGGGGAGGGAAGCTAATGCGGAGGACTGGGCCACGTGGCATGTGGTTTGCGGGAATAACGACCTGGACGCGAAGGAGGACTGCGTTGCCGGAATACCATGAGGCGGAACTCCCTCTCATATATGAGTGTGCGACGCCTGCGTGATCTCCGTCCTCTTAAGAAAGCGGGTCGCACCATGACGAAGAAAACATGCCTCAAGATTGATCCCCGTGCCGCGAAGGAGATCCTCCGGCATCTCGAACGCACTGGCGTCAGCCACTTCGTGCTAGCCGATGGTGAACAGACCATTGGCTATTTCGTTACCACCGAAAAATTCAATATAATGTCGGAGCGCCTCGGTCTTCTTGACAACCCGGAAGTCGCCGGCAAGGCAGTAAAGGTAGCAAGGATAGACGTGCGGGGAAAAACCCTCTCGCTCGAAAACGCGTTCGGGAAGTAAAACCTCTCAGAAAGAGAGGAGTGAGGGGGAGAAACGTGGCGGATATTACTATTGGTCCGCACAACCCGCGGTTTCATCCTGACGTCGGGCACTTCTTAAACGGAAACCCGCCCACGGCAGTCGAAAAGTCGTGCCTGCGACGGTTTTTCGAGGAATTGCGCTCTGGTCCCGTCACTATTCCGGGCGAGAAATTCGCAAATGGCGAATTCAAGTATGCTTGGGTTTGTGAACATGTAGTCACATTCTATGATTACGGAAATTTCGTAAAGCGGATTTCGCCAAAGATATAGCATATATGAACGTAATACTTGTTTATATCCAAGTTCACTGGACTCACATAATTTATATTGCGGGAATGAGTTTTGAAATTATTGGTGTTTTATTGATGGCAAATCGATATATCAACCAAAAACTGCATACCGTTCCTAGCGTTCTTTTTTCTGCAGTTTTCAAATGTGTGCGCGCGCGATGCGGCAGCAATAGCAGATATGTCCGGCGAGCGATTTATACTTACTCTTCAAGGACTTGGACTCGTTTCCGTTGGTTTTATCCTGCGAACAATTCCATCAATTGCACATCTATTTGAGTAAAAAATATTCAAATGCGCGAATGCGCTGGCGCATTCGCCCCCCTCAACGCACCCTAGGACTCGCGAAGCATTAACCATAAATCCGTGCGAACCCACTCCGAGCGAACAATCAGTGAAAATCCAGTGCTCGCCTGTCGGAATCGGACATATAGCGAACTCGTCTATCAGTCAAAAATACCCTTCCGCAGTGGAATGGCACGGGCAGCGATTGGGCATTTCGCTAGCTGAGCAGCGGCGCGTATTTGTCGATAACCCGCAGGATCTCGTCGCGGCTCTGGTCGGGGATTTCGAGCACTGCCTCCTGGATGCCGGCGTCGCGGTAATCAGCGAGGGCGCCCGGATCGGGAGGCGCGCGAAACACCGAGATGAACAGCTCGGCGAAATCGCGGCCGTGCTTGTCGGCCATCGCCCGCAGCCGGTCGCGCTCGTGGCGGATGTCCCAGCCGCGCTGCGGCCGCGGGAACCAGCCGTCGCAATATTCGACGACGCGGCGCAGCGTGTAGTCGGTTTCGCCGCCCAAGAGGATCGGCGGGGGCGGTTTCTGCTTGGGCTTGGGCCACGACCACACCGGATCGAAGTCCACCAGCTCGCCGTGATAGGCGGCCTCGTCCTCGGTCCACAGCGCTTTCATCGCCAGAATGCGCTCGCGCATCAGCTTGAAGCGGGTTTTGTAGTCGGCGCCGTGGTTCTCCATCTCCTCGACGTTCCAGCCACCGCCGATGCCGAAGACGAACCGCCCGCCCGACAGCTGGTCGAGGCTGGCGACGCATTTGGCGGTGACGATCGGGTCGCGCTCGGGGATGAGGCAAATACCGGTGCCGAGGATCAGCTTCTTGGTCGCCGCGGCGGCGAAGCTCAGCGCGACGAACGGGTCGTGCGTGTGCGAATAGCGCTTGGGTAACTCGCCACCGCCGCCGAGTGGGGTCTTGCGGTTGGTCGGGATATGGGTGTGCTCGGGCACATAGAGCGAGGCAAAGCCGCGCTGTTCCAGCGTGGTGGCCAATTCGACGATGTCGATGCCGTAATCGACCGGGAAATAGAACACACCGATCCGCATGGGGTTTATCTCCTTCAGATCACTTGGCCGCCTCGGCCACGGCCGCCGGGTCGGCCACAGGCGCAGCCTTGGTGCGACGCGCCCGAGGCGTTCGCCTCGTCGGCGGCGGTGCTTCGGGCGTCGCCTCGGCATGCGCCTCCGGCGGCGCCGTATGCAATAGCATCGCGCCGGTGGCGAACTTGATCCCCTTCTCGGCGAATGCCTGCACCATCCGCTTCAGGTACTCGCGCTGCACCCAGCTCGGCTTGACCGGCCGCGCGGTGAATTTGAAACGCAACACCAGCGCGTTGTCGGCGACCTCGGCGACGCCCTGCAATTTGAGCGGCAGGATGATCTCGGCGGCCATCTCGGGGTCCTCCTGCATGGCGAGGCCAAGCTGCTTGGCGGTCTTGCGCACCAGCTCGATATCGGTGCCCGTTTCGAGGCGCAGGTTGAATTTTATCGTCGCGTAGTCGCGGCTGAGATTGGTCACCGCCCCCAGCTGGCCGTAGGGGATCGTGTGCAGCGGCCCGTTCTGGTGGCGCAGCTTGACCGAGCGGATGCCGAGCACCTCGACCGTGCCCTTCAAGCGGCCGGTGTCGATGTATTCGCCGACGCGGAACGCGTCATCCCACATGTAAAAGAGCCCTGAGATGATGTCGCGCACCAGCGATTGCGAGCCGAACGACACGGCGAGGCCGAAGACGCCAGCGCCGGCGATCAACGGCGCGGTATCGACCCCCAACCGCGACAGCACGATCAGCGCCGCGAGGACCCCAATCACCACCGCGAAGGCGGCCCGCACCATCGGCAGGATGGTCTGCAGCCGCGACGCCGGCGACGCCTCCACATCGTTGTCGCCGGCGCCGGGCAGGCTCGGCCCGGTGCCGACATCAAGCAGATGCCGGTCGATCGCTAGTCGCACCAGCTCCCAGGCGACAAACGCGATAAACAGCGTACCGAGCGCCGCGGCGGTCGAGCGCAGCGCCGGAGACGCGCCGGGGTCGACATGGCCGGTCGCGCCGATCCAGATCCAGGCGAGCGTCATCGCCGCGACGACGCCGCCGACGGCGCGGACGATATGGTGCGCCGCCCGCGCCTGCAATTCGCCGACCCCATTGGGGATGGCGGCGCCGGAATCGGTCTCGTCGTGCCACACCCGCTCGGTCAGCCGGTCGAGCACCAGTACGACAAAGCCGATGCCGAGGGTCGTGGTCACAGCGTGGTAGTACGAGAGCAGGCCCAGCGACAGGCCGGCGACAAAAAACACCAGGAGCCCGGCGATCAGCGCGAAGGCGATCGACAGCCAGGCGCTGGCGAGGCCGGCGCGGATCGCGGCGACGACGCCACTACGCCGGCGCCCGCGGATCAGCGCCTCGGTCGCGCCGCGGGCGCGCAGCATGATCGCCACGTAGAGGCCGCAGACCAGCACGGCATTGACGAGGCCGATGACGTGAGCCGCGCCGCTATCCTCGTCCATCAGGGCGACCCGGCCGAACCCGACGAGCAGGATGATCATGAGGATCGCCGCCGACACAAACCGGCCGAGCCGATGCGCCTCGCGGTCGGAAATCTCGATAAGCCGGCCGACCGGCTCGTGCGGACGCAACACCGCGCCCAGCACGACGGCGGCGATGCGCCAGCGGATCAGCGTGTTTGCGGCATAGGCCGATAACAACTCGGTCGTCCCGACGAGTGGGAAGAAATGCCGTCTAGCGGCGGTAAAAACGGTGAAAAACACCGCCAGACCGATCAAGTCGGCGAACAGGAGGCCGGTCAGGTCCACGAGTTGCGGCCCGCCGTCGCGCGCCCGCATGCGCCGCCGCACTCGGCGGCTGACAAGACCGGCGACAGCCCTTTCCGCAAGCAGAGCGGCGACGGCCGCCGCGGCTACCCAACCGATATCGACGAAAACGGCAAGGGCAAAGCCATCGCGGTCGAACGAACGCCATTCGCGGCTCAGCGCCGAGGAGACGACCGGCGCCATCGAGACATCGTGGGCCGCCTCGGACTCGAAACGGCCGACGAGGTTTTCGAACCAGCCGGACATCGGCGGGGCTGCGCTGGGTGTATCGTCTGCCCGGGCGCTACCGGCGCCGATCACGAGCATCGCCACAAAGACGATCACCAGCCGCATGACATCGGCCTCCGTGTCGGAATCGGCCGCAGTTTATCGCATGTCAGTCGCGGCGGCACCTATCGGCGGGCGGCGTTGGAACGCCGCCGGTTTCAGCGCATCGCCTTTTGTAGATTGCTATCGAGCTTGTCGAGGAACTGGTTCGTCGTCAGCCAGGGATGATCGGCCCGGATCAGGATCGCCAGATCCCGGGTCATATCGCCCGACTCGACCGTCTCGACGCAGACCTTCTCCAGGGCTTCCGAGAACTTCACCACATCGGGGGTGTTGTCGAAGGTGCCGCGATACTTGAGGCCTCGGGTCCACGCGAAGATCGATGCGATCGGGTTGGTCGAGGTTTCCTTGCCCTGCTGGTGCTGACGGTAATGGCGGGTCACCGTGCCGTGGGCTGCTTCGGCCTCGACGGTCTTGCCATCGGGGGTGAGTAGCACGGAGGTCATCATGCCTAAGGAGCCGAAACCCTGAGCCAGGGTGTCGGATTGCACGTCGCCATCGTAGTTCTTGCAGGCCCAGACAAAGCCGCCATTCCACTTCATCGCCAGAGCGACCATGTCGTCGATCAGCCGGTGCTCGTAGGTCAGGTTCCTTGCCTTGAACTCGGCCTGGAACTCGCTCTCGTAGACGCTCTGGAAGATGTCACGGAAGCGGCCGTCATAGGCTTTGAGGATCGTGTCCTTACTCGACAGATAGAGCGGCCAGCCGCGGGTCAGGGCGAAATTAAAGCAGGACTGCGCGAAGCCCTTGATCGAGTCGTCGAGGTTGTGCATGCCCATGGCGACGCCGGGGCCCTTGAAGTCGAAGACCTTGTGAATGATCGGCGCGCCGCCGCCGGCCGGCTTGAACACCATGGTCAACTCGCCAGCGCCCTCGACGACGAAATCCACCGCCGCGTACTGGTCGCCATAGGCGTGACGCCCAATGACGATCGGCTGCGTCCAGGTCGGCACCAGCCGCGGCACGTTGTTGCAGATGATCGGCTCGCGGAAGATCGTGCCGCCGATGATGTTCCTGAGCGTGCCGTTGGGCGAACGGTACATCCGCTTCAGATGGAACTCGTCCATCCGCCCCTTGTCGGGGGTGATGCCGGCGCATTTGACGCCGACGCCGTACTCTTTGATCGCGTTAGCGGCATCGACCGTGATCCGGTCGTCGGTCGCGTCGCGGCTTTCGATGCCGAGGTCGTAGTATTTCAGGTCGATGTCGAGATAGGGCAGGATCAGCTTGTTCTTGATGAAGCTCCACATGATCCGCGTCATCTCGTCGCCGTCCAACTCGACAACGGGATTCTTCACCTTGATTTTCGGCATCGATGCGTTCCTTGGCGGGCTGAGTGGAGGCGGCGCACGATAAAGGCCGGTCCGCGGCGAGGCAAGCAGGGGGCGCGATAAGCGGCCCGGCGCAGAGCACCAATGCGCGAAGGGTTATCGACAGGCCAGCGCGCCGGCAGGTTGCATGCTAGGGCTTGCCAATCCCGAGCGCAGCCAACAGCGCCGCGACATCGGGCACGAAAGCGATGAGCCTTGGCACGATTGGCGGGGCGAACTCCGAGGCCACGACATGATCGAACAAGGTCGCCAGCGGCGACCAGTAGCCGGCGATATCGACGATATAGATCGGCTTGCCGTGGAGTCCTAATTGCCGCCACGACAAAATCTCGACCGTCTCGTCGAGCGTGCCGACACCGCCGGGCAGCACCGCGAAGGCATCGGAGCGCTCGGCCATCGCCTGCTTGCGCTGATGCATGGTGTCGACGATGACAAGTTCGCTGAGCCCTAGATGCGCCAGCTCGCGATCCTGCAAATGCCTGGGGATGACCCCGATCGCGGTACCGCCGCCGGCCAGGACTGCATCGGCGACGGCGCCCATCAGGCCGTTGCGGCCGCCGCCATAAACCAGCTCGATCCCGGCGGCAGCAAGCCCGGCTCCGAGCGCCGCCGCCGCCTCGCGATAACGCGGGTCGGCGCCGATCGAGGAGCCGCAATAGACGCACAGCCGCCGGAGCCGAGCCGCCACGAAACCGCCTTTCGCTGTTGCGAGCGCTCCTCTTCCTCCGAACCGGGGTTGATTGCAAGCGGCCTCGGCGGCGCGCAGAGCATGACCTTCCCGGCGGTAAGCTCATGCTCTACACTCCCGCCGCATCCGAGTGAAACCGCGGCGGCGAGTCGGTGCGACGTCTATTCCTGGGGCTGGTGAGTGCGGCCGTGGTGATCGCTGGGGTGGCGTTCATCCTGTGGACCAACAGCGCGCCACCGCCGAAGGCCGTGCCACCGGCGCCACCGCCGAAGGCGGCGGCGACGCCACCCGCTCCAACCCCACCCCCAGCAGCCGCCCCCACCGTACCGAGCTTCGACATCGTCAAGGTGGACCCGAACGGCCATACAGTGATCGCCGGGCGCGCCGCGCCAGGCGCCAAGGTCACCGTGCTCGATGGCGACAAGCCGCTGGGCCAGGTCACCGCCGACGAGCGCGGCGAATGGGTGCTCGTGCCGACCGACCCGATGTCGCCAGGCGAGCGGCAGCTGACCCTCGAGGCGACCGACCCGCGGACCGGCGCCAAGACCAAATCGACGGATACGGTGGCCCTTGCCGTCGCGCCGTCGCAAGGCACCGGCACCGTCGCGGTGCTCATGCCCGGCAATGCCAACGAACCGGCGCAAGCGCTGCAGACCCCGAACGCTCGCGGCGGAAGTCTGTCGCTCGACATCGCCGAGTATGGAGTCGGCGGTAAGCTGATGCTCTCAGGTCACGCCCCTCCCGGTGCGGCGCTGCGGCTCTATGCCGACAATCAGCTCGTCGCCACGGTCACCGCCGATGCTAGTGGGAAATGGTCGTCGGTGTCGCCGCACCCGCAGGCGAGCGGCAAGATCGAGTTGCGGGTCGATCAGCTCAATGCCGACGGCTCGGTCGCGCAGCGGGTGGTGGAGCCGTTTGAACCACAAACCGCGACAAATGCCAACATTCCAACCGGCAAATACACGGTTCAATCCGGCAACTCGCTGTGGATGATCGCGCGGCAGACCTACGGCAACGGTACCCAATACACGGTGATTTTCGGAGCCAACAAGGAACATATCCGCGACCCGAACCTGATCTACCCGGGTCAGGTGATCACGCTGCCGAAATCGTAAAGGCTCAGGCGTAAAGCTCGGCCGGGAGGACCGGCGCGCTGCGCTTGCGCGCGTGCAGATAAGACTGCCAGAACAGACAAGCGGCGACCGAACGCCACGGCCGCCAGCGCTCGCCGATCTCGCGCAGCGCCGCTTCCGCCGGACGCTCGGCGAGGCCTAGTTCGGCAGCGGCGCCAAGCTGGAGACCGAGATCGGCGGCCGGCCAGATATCGGCGCGGCCGAGCGCGAAGATCAGATAAATCTCCGCGCTCCAGCGGCCGATGCCCTTTAAGGCGACGAGCGCGGCCAACGCATCGTCGTCGGGCGCTGCCGCGAGCCGGGCGAAATCGAGCGACCCGCCGGCCACGGCTTCGGCGAGCCCACGTCCATAGGCGGCTTTCTGCCGGCTGAAGCCGCAGCTGCGCAGCGTAGCGTCGTCGAGGGTGACAAATGTCGCCGGCGATAACGGCTGGCACATTGTGTTGAGGCGGCGGAACATCGCCGCCGCGGCATCGATCGACACCTGCTGTTCGAGAATGATGTGGAGCAGCGTCTCGAACCCGTTGCGGCGGCGCCGGAAACGCGGCGGCCCGGCGCGCTCGAGGATCGCCGCGAACACCGGCTCTCCGGCGAGCGCCGCGATCCCGTCCGTCAAACCATGCGGCGCGAGGATCGGTTCGGCTAACCCCATAATGCCGGTTCCGGCGGGTAGACCAGGCTGCCCTCGTAGCGCAGCCCCGGCGAGCGATCGGTGGCGAGCAACAGCGGCGCGTCAAGATCGACGACACTGGCCTGCTGCGCCACCAGCATCGCCGGCGCCATCGCCAACGAGGTGCCAATCATGCAGCCAACCATGATCGAAAAGCCCTGCTCCCGCGCCGCTGCCGCGAGGCTGAGCGCCTCGGTGAGACCACCGGTCTTATCAAGTTTAATATTGATAGCATCATATTTGCCGACCAATTTCTTAAGATCGGCGACGGTATGGCAGGATTCGTCGGCGCAGACTGGTATCGGGTGCGGCAATTCGGCGAGTGCGTCGTCCTTGCCGGCCGGCAGCGGCTGTTCAATCAACTCGACCCCCAACTCAGCAAGAAGCGGCATTACTTCGCTGAGATGGCGTTCACTCCACCCTTCATTGGCGTCGACGATCAGCCGCGCCTGCGGCGCGTTCTTGCGCACCGCCGCGACCCGGTCGAGATCGCCGTCGCCGGTGAGCTTCAATTTCAACAGAGGCCGGGTCCGCTGCGCCGCTGCGGCCTCGCCCATTCGCTCCGGTGTATCGAGCGAGAGCGTGTAGGCGGTGACCAGCGGCTTCATCGCGCCGATCCCGGCAAGGTCGGCGGCGCGGCGGTCGGCGCGCTTCGCCTCGATGTCCCAAAACGCGGCGTCGAGCGCATTGCGCGCCGCGCCAGGCGGCATCGCGCGCTGCAGAGCCTCGCGGTCGAGCCCGGAGAACACGGCTCCCTTCATCGCCTCCAGCGCCGCGGCGACGCTGTCGACGCTCTCGCCATAGCGTGGATAGGGCACGCATTCACCGCGGCCGCGATAGTCGCCATCGAAAATCTCGGCGACCACCACCTCGGCCGTCGTGCGACTGCCACGTGAGATGGTGAAAGCCTGCGCGAGGGGCCAGGACCGGCGGCTGACCGTGAGACGCTGCGGCGACGGCGCCATGCTTCAGGCGAGGTTGTCGACAAGGGCGCCGACGCCGGTGCGCACCGGGTCGATGCAGGGCAGGCGCAGCCGGTCCTCGGTCTGACGCAGATAGTCACTCGCCGCCCCGCCGTCGAGCCCAGCGGTGTTGATGCTGAGGCCGACGCAGCGCGCGGCAAGGTTGGTCAACTGCGCCGCCTCGACGTTGCGCTCGATGCAGAGTTTCAGGTCAGGCAGTTTGTAGGTCGGCAGGCCCCGCATATGCGGGCGGGTCGGCTCATGGCAGACGACCAGCGCGTCGGGCTGGGCGCCGTGGATGAGGCTCAGCGTCACCCCGGCATAGGAGGCGTGAAACAGCGAGCCTTGGCCTTCGATCACATCCCAATGATCGGGATCGTTCGCCGGGCAGAGCCACTCGACCGCGCCGGAAACGAAATCGGAAACCACGGCGTCGATCGACACCCCGTCGCCGGCGATGAGGATGCCGGTCTGGCCGGTGGCGCGAAAATCGGCCTTCAGGCCGCGTCCGTGCATCTCCTTCTCGATTGCCAGAGCGGTGAACATTTTTCCGATCGAGCAATCGGTGCCGACAGTGAGGAGGCGCTTCCCGGGCCGCTTGATCCCATTGCCGACGGCGAACTCGCGGGTCGGGTGACGAACGTCGGCGATCTGCCGGCCGCAGCGTGCAGCGGTATCGCGCAAGATTGGGATGTCGGCGAGGCGATGATGGAGGCCGCTAGCCAAATCCATGCCAAGCTCGAGCGCCTGGACCAGCAGCTTCTCCCAGCCCTCGCCGAGAACGCCGCCGCGATTGGTGGTGCCAACGATGACCGTCTTGACCCCGGCCTTGGCCGCTTCCTCGATGGTCATGTCCGGAAGGGCGAGATCGGCGTTGCAGCCCGGTAGGCGCAGCTGGCCGCGACAGGTCTCCGGCCGCCAGAACGCCACGCCAGCGGCGGTCTTGGCGGCGAGCTGGTCGGGCGCGTCGCCGATAAACATCAGATAGGGAGTGCGAAGGGTCATGGGCTAACCCATTCGGCCGAGAAGGGACATGACGCCGATCTTAGGGAAGCAGTACGCGCCGGGAAAGGGTCGACAGCCGGCGGTCGAGCCGCCAAGCTGCGGCTGGTGGAGGGGGATCGATGAAACGCCGGGCCGGCCTCGTCGCTACAGTGGTATTCTGTGTCGCGCTGACCGGATGCGCGGTGCCGCACCAGAACGTCATCATGATGGACGGCAAAGCCAGCGGCGTCATCATCCAATACTTTGGCGATGTCGACGCAACCCTGCCGCTGGCGCGCCAGCACTGCGCCGCGTATGAGCGCGTACCGGTGCGAAAGTCGTATTCCAGCGAGAAGAACCTCGTCATTTACGATTGCGTCGTGCAATGACGCGATAGGACGCTTTCGCCGCGTCATAAACGCAAAATTAACCTTAATAACCGATTTATTGAGCCTACGAGTCTCGTTAGGGCCCCGGACACCCATTCGATGACGTTAAGCCTAGCCTCATTGGGCCGCGCCGCAGGCGTGTTTCGCGGGCGCGGCGCCATCGTCACTCTAGCCGCGATCGCGATCTCCGCCATCGTGGTGTTGGCCGCGCTCGGCATTGTTGACCGCCGAACCGCGGACGATCGCTTGACCGCTCAGGCGATAGCGAGCGCCCTCGGGACAGCACAGGCGATCTTCGACCGCGACCGCCAGCTGTTGAACCGCATGACCGATGCGGAAGCCGCCGGGTTGTCGGACGGCTCGGCTCTTCCCACTGTGGGACCGGGCCTGCGTGCCGTCGCACTGTTCGATCCGGCCGGCGCGCCGCTTGCCAGTGCTTCAATCGGCCTCGACGATCGCGCGCTCGTCCTGCTCGGCGGAGCAGTCGCGCGCGCCGTGGCGTTTCATGCCGGCGTCTCGCCGCTAGTTGTCCCGGCCATCGACGATGGCGGGGGCACCACCCTCGCGGCGCTGGTCCAGCCGTGGATCGGCACCGACGGCTTTCGTGGCGGGATCGCTGTCGTCGCCTTTGACCGGGCCCGCCTCTCCGTGCTTGACCGGCTGACGGCGGGCCGCGCCGAGATCATCACCGCCGACGGCAAACCACTTTTCGCCTCCGAAACCAGCGCCGCCGCAGCCGGCGGCCGGCTCGAAGCGATCCCGGGCGCGCCGCTGCTGTTGCGCTATCGCCCGCCGCTGAACAATTCTGCGCGGATGTTGCGCGCCGCTGCCCCCTTCGCGCTAATCGCGTTTCTCGCGATGGCCGCTGCACTGGCTATGGCAATTGTCCTAATCAGGCGCGACCGGGCGGCGCGGCGCGAGATCGAACGGCGCACCGCAGTCGAGCGCGAGCTGCGCGACAAACTGAAAACGACCGCTGCCGCGGCCGAGCGCACCGACAAGACCAACCGGACCAAGTCGCGCTTCCTCGCTCAGGTCACGCATGAGCTGCGCACCCCGTTGAACGCGATCCTCGGGTTTTCCGAGACCATTCGTCAGCAAATGTTTGGCCCGGTCACCAACACGCGTTATCTCGAATATGCCGGCCTCATCCATGACGCGGGCTCACATCTGCTGTCGCTGATCAACGATCTCCTCGACGACGCCCGCATTGATGCAGGGAGGATGGAGATCGCACCAATCCGCGTTTCGGCCGCGGCGGTCGGCCGCTCGGCTCTCGACCTCGTCGAGCTGCTCGCGGCGGAGCGCAAGGTGACGCTGACCGCCACCGGGTTCAACACCTGCCCCGACCTCAATGTCGACCCTCGCGCGATAAAGCAGGTGCTGGTCAATCTTTTGTCGAACGCAATCAAGTACACGCCGGCTGGTGGCAGGATCGAGATGCGCTTCGCAGCGCGTCCCGAGGGCGGTGCCGCCATCGAGGTCGCCGATACCGGGACCGGCATGTCGGCCGAGGATGTGCTCTACGCCTTCGAGCCCTTCGGCCGGACCGGCGCCGACCAGACGCGCCGGCAACCCGGCACCGGGCTCGGCCTGTCTTTGGCGCGTTCGCTGGTGCGACTGCACGCCGGCGACCTGACCCTGGCGAGCCGCCTTGATGCCGGCACCACCGCGACTATCACCTTGCCGGCGAGCGCCGCCTTCGGCACGAACGGCGCCGCCGCGCCGACGACAAAGACCGAGGGAGAAAAGGCCGCGGCGCGGGCGGCCTAGAACTGCACGCGCTGGGTGAGCGCGCCGTCGATGATCAGGTTGGTGCCGGTGATGAAGCTGGCGCGCGGGCTGGCAAGGAACGTGACCGCGTTGGCGACCTCCTGCGGCGTGCCCATGCGTCCGGTCGGATTGCGCGCCAGCATTGACTTGAACATTTCGGGATTGCGCTCCTCGACGATGTTCCACACCCCGCCCTTGAAATAGACATTGCCGGGCGAGACCACGTTGGCGCGGACGTTTTTGGCGGCAAGGTTGCGCGCCAGCCCCTTCACATAGGGGAGCAGCGTCGCCTTGACCGCGGCATAGGACCGGGTCGGCCCGTAAACCTCCGCCATCGCCGTGCTGCCGACGACGACAATCGCGCCGGCATCCGATTTCTCCAGGAACGGCAGCGCCGCCTCGCAGCCAAACACGGTCGCCATCACATCGATCTCGAAGCCTTTGCGCCAGGCGGCCTCGTCCATCCCCTGGGCCAACGCGCTGACATTGGCGACAAAAATATCGACACCACCAAGCGCGCCGGCTGCTTCGCCGACCCAGCTCTTGAGCGCCGCGAGATCGACGACATCGACCGATCCGCCCCAGGCCTTGACGCCCTTTTTCTCAAGCGCGGTGACGGTTTCGGCAACCGGGCCGGCGCTGCGCGCGCACAGCGCCACGTCGCAACCCTCATCGGCCAATTGCTCGCAGATCGCTCGACCGATCCCGCGCGTGCCACCGGTGACGAGCGCCTTTTTCCCTTTGAGCCCCAAATCCATCGCAGCACCCCTGCCTAAAGAACGATCACGCCGCTCCGCGTCCCGTGTAGACTACAAAGCAGCGGCCGGGCCAACAACCGGCCGCGCACGGGAACCGCCTCGAAGATTTTCTGAGCCGATGTCCACTTCGCCAGCGCTCGTCGCGCTGCCCGCCGCTGCCGGCCGGCGCCGTCTGCTCGACCTGCCCGATTTCCGTCGGTTGTGGCTGATCGGACTGGTGGTTTTTGCGGTGCGCTGGCTCGAGATGCTGGTGGTCGGCGTCTTTGTCTACCAGCACACGGGCTCGGCGTTCCAGGTCGCGATGATGACGCTGCTGCGCATGGCGCCGATGGTGATGTTCGGCCCAGTGATCGGCGCTATCGCCGAGAGATTTGAGCGGCGCAATGCACAAATCCTGGTCGGAGTGATCTTGTTGGTCAGCGCCGCCGTCATCGCCTTGCTCGCCTGTTTCGAGGCCCTCGAGGTCTGGCACCTCGCGGCCGCCAGCTTCGCCAACGGCGTCGCCTGGGCGGCCGATAATCCGGTGCGCCGGGTCATGATCGGCGAGGTCGTCGGCCCCGATCGGATGGGCGCGGCGATGGCGATCGATGTCGGCGCCAACAATGCGAGCCGTATGCTAGGGCCGATCATCGGCGGGTTGATGCTGGCGCATATCGGCATCGCCGGCGCGTTCTCGGTGAGCGTCGCCGGCTATGCGCTGGCGCTGATCGCCGCGTTGCGGCTTCAACATCGCAACGCCGTCGCCCCGGCAGTAACCGGCGCCGTCTTCACGCATATCCTTGAGGGGCTGCTGCTGGCGCGGCGCGATCCGCGCCTCGTCGCAGTGCTAACGGTCACCATCGTCTACAACGTCTTCGGCTGGCCTTTCACCAGCATGATCCCGGTCATCGGCCAGGACAGTCTGCACTTAGCGCCCGGCGGAATCGGCATGCTCGCCAGCATGGACGGGCTCGGCGCCTTTTTCGGCGCGATCGCGATCGCGCTCTGGGTGCGCTCGGCGCATTTCAATCGCGTCTATATCGGCGCGGTGCTGAGCTATCTGGTGCTGGTGGTCGGGTTCGCCTTGGCGCCCGACATTGGCTTCGCCGGCTCGGCGCTGCTGTTGACCGGGCTCGCGAATTCGGGGTTCAGCGTGATGCAGGCGACGCTGATCTATCTCTTCGCGCCGCCCGAGATGCGCAGCCGCCTCTATGGCGTGCTCTCGCTGTGCATCGGCTCGGGCCTCGTGGGCTTCCTCCATCTGGGCATCATGGCCGAGTTGATCGGCGCACCCCGGGCGACGGCGTTGAGCGCTTGTGAGGGTCTCTTGGTGCTCGCCCTGACTCGGCGCTGGTGGCGGCAACTTTTGCGGCGGGGGTGAGCCGGGCCTACTCCGCCCGCGCACCATACCGGTGGACGTGGTACGGCATCCGCGCCAGGCCCGGGCAGTAGCTGCCGATAACCGGCTCCAGCGCCTGGTAGAGAAGGCGGTTGTCGGCATTGGCGGCGGCGAGCCGCTCGCGCGCGGCCTCGGCCCGTTCGCGCAACCGCGCGAGGTCGACCCCCACCGGCTTGCGGTTCTGCACGACCCAACGGCCGCCGATCATCACGCTGTCCACCGCCGTGCCGTCTTCACAGTGGACGAGCTGGTTGACCGGGTCGTTGAACGGCAGCCAGTTCGGATGATCGAGGTCAAGCAGCACGAGATCGGCCTTCCAGCCCGGCGCGATCCGCCCGATCCGGTCACCGAGGCCGAGCGCGCGGGCACTGCCCTCGGTCGCCGCCAGCGCCGCCTCGCGGGTCGAAAGCCAGCGGCGCCATTCCGGCCCCTGCACTTTCGAGACAAACGAGGCCAGACGCATCGCCTCGTACATGTTCTGATTATCGGCGCAGGATGCGCCGTCGGTGCCGATGCCGAGATTGACCCGGCGTTCGAGCATGGCGCGAGCATCGGCAAGCCCGCTGCCGAGCCGCATGTTGCTGCCCGGATTGTGCGCGACCGAAGCGCCGTGATCACCGAGCCGCGCCATGTCGTCCTCGTCGAGCCAGACGCCGTGCGCCACGGTGAAATGCGGCCCGAGCACCTGGAGAGCGTCGAGATGCGCGGTCTGCGTCTTGCCATAGACGCGCATGCTGGCGACCGCCTGCACCTTCGATTCGGCGACATGGCTGTGCAGGCCGACAGTGAAGTCCCGAGCGAGTGCCGCGCAGCCCAGGATGAAATCGTCCGAGCAGTGATGCGGTATGGTCGGCGCCACCGCTGGGCGCACCAGGTCGCGATCGACGGACCACGCGCCGAGCGCGTCGCGGATCGCCGCCAAGGTCGCCGCGCCGGGCGCGAGGCGCAGCGCCGCCACCTTGTCCTGTAGCGCCGCCGGCACCGCCTCGGCAAGGCCGGGGATCGCCTCATAGAACGAGCGGTCGGCGACCATCGGCGCGACCACGGCGCGCATGCCGAGCTCGGCATAAGCGGAGGCGACCGCTGCCATGCCATCGCGGCTCGGCAGCGGCCATTCAAAGAACAAATCGTAGCAGGCTGTGCAGCCCTTCAGCATCATCTCGATGGCGCCGATCTGGGCCGAGAGTCGCAGATCGTCTATCCCGCGATTTCCGCTGATCCACGGCGCGGCAGTGAGCAGCAGTTCGAGCGTCCAGCGGTCGCCCATCCCCTTGGCGAGATTACCATGAGAGTGGGTGTGCGCGTTGACGAGGCCGGGATGGATGAGCCGCCGCCCGGCGTCGATCTCCGTGGCGCCGGCCGGGGTAGCACAGCCCGGCGGGGCGATCTCGCGGATCGTGTCGCCGTCGATCAAAATGTCGGCGACTTCGGCGGTGCCGGCGGCGATGTCGAGCACCCGTCCACCGCGCAGGATCGTATAGCCCATCGGACGTCTCCTTCGCCTCGATCGTTCTCTCAATCGAGACGCGGCGGTCCGATAAACGCAAGTCCTATCCGGGGAACCTTGGTGGAGCCGAGGGGGATCGAACCCCTGACCTCCGCATTGCGAACGCGGCGCTCTCCCAGCTGAGCTACGGCCCCGATTCGCCCGAACTCCCGTCGATTGCCCGGCGGCGGGCGGGCCGGAATATGGGGAAGGGGTGAAAACCTGTCAAGCGTGGCTCCCGGCAATGCAAGCGCTGCGTTGGCTGCGGAATCGCTGAGGAAACTTAAAGCTATCCCGCGGGGCAGGGCAGCTTGCGGAGCAGCGATGCTGCCGCTACCGTCGCGCGCATTCTGCTACACGATAGGTTGCCCGATGCGCGCGCTGCTGTGGCTGATCAACACGCTGATCACGATTTATATCTGGCTCCTGATCGGACAAGCGGTCCTTAGCTGGCTCCTGGCCTTCGGCGTGATCAACCGCTACAACCGCACCGTCTCGGTGATCGGCGATTTCCTTTACCGCGTCACCGAACCGGCGCTGCGACCCATACGATCGATGCTGCCCAATTTTGGCGGCGTCGATATCTCGCCGGTAATCTTGATCCTGATTCTCTATTTCGTACGAATATTGATTGACGAGGATCTTGCTCCCTTCCTGCTCGGAATCGCCCCTTAGCGTAATTGCCGGTGGCATCCGCATAGCCGTGCGACTGACCCCGCGGGCACGCTCCGAACGGCTTGAGGGCGTCGTCAACGGAAGGCTCAAGGTCGCGGTGACCGCGCCGCCGGTCGAGAACCAAGCCAATGAAGCTCTGCTGCGTTTGCTGGCGAAGGAATTGCGCCTGCCGCGCCGCGATCTGTCGATCGTTAGCGGCGCCAAAAATCGCAACAAAATCGTCCGTATCGCCGGCGAGCCGGCGGAATTGATGGCCCGGCTTCGCGGGACAATCGCCCGGCTCGAATCGTCGTGAATCGCTTTAGACTGCGCCTCGTCATTCTGAGGAGTACCCGATGCTTCTGCCGTTGAACGGGCGCTCGATCGCCTATAACCTTGTCGGCCCCGACGCGGCGCCGACCGTGTGCATCACCCATTCGCTGGCCTCGGACGGTGGCAGCTGGGCCGAGCAGGTGCCGGCGCTGCTGCAGGCGGGGTTCCGAGTGTTGCGCATCGACATGCGCGGCCACGGCGGCAGCGACCCGGTTGCCGGCGACTACACGATGACGGACCTCGCCGGTGACGTGGCAAGAGTGCTCAATGCGCTGTCGATCCCGCGCGTCCACTATATCGGCCTGTCGATCGGCGACATGATCGGCCAAGCGTTCGCGCTCGAATATCAGCAGAAGTTGATCTCGATCTTATGGTGCGACACGCTGCCGGCGAGCCCCTCGGGGGCCAAGGCCGTGTGGGACGAGCGCATGGGCACCGTGCGTCAGGCAAACTCCTTGGAACCGATCGCCGACGCGACGATAGCGCGCTGGTTCACCGATGCGTTCAAGGCGAAGAACCCGTGCCGCTGGAAGCAGATCCGCGACACCATCGCGGCGACGACCCCGGCCGGCTATCTCGGTTGCTCGGCGGCGATCCTCGATTTCGACTTCGTGCCGCGCCTGGGCACCGTGAAGGTGCCGACCATCGTCGTCTGCGGCTCGGATGACCCGGGCACCCCGGCGCCGGAGAACAGGAAGCTCGCCGGCCTCGTCCCCGGCGCGCGCTACGAGGAGATCGCCGGCATGCGACATTTTCCCAATGTCGAGGCGCCCGACGCGTTCAACAAGATCATGCTGGGATGGCTCGAAGCGCAGAGGAAGCTGAGCTAACCTCTGCGGTCCCGCCTTGCCGCCAACCGGAGGCGCAATGCGTTGAGCTTGATGAAGCCTTCGGCGTCGCGCTGATCGTAGACCGCGTCTTCCTCGAAGGTGACATGGGCCTGGCTGTAGAGGCTGTTGGGCGATTGGCGACCCACCACCGACACCGAACCCTTGAAGAGCTTGAGGCGCACCCGGCCCGCGACCTTGTCCTGGCTCTTGTCGATGAGCGCCTGCAGCATCTCGCGCTCGGGCGAGAACCAGAAGCCGTTGTAAATGAGCTCGGCGTAGCGCGGCATCAGCTCGTCCTTAAGGTGCATCGCGCCGCGGTCGAGGCAGAGGCTCTCGATGCCGCGATGCGCCGCCAGGAGGATGGTGCCTCCGGGGGTCTCATAGACGCCGCGCGACTTCATGCCGACAAAGCGGTTCTCAACCAGATCGAGCCGGCCGATTCCGTGCGCGCCGCCCAACTCATTGAGCCGGGTCAGCAGCGCCGCCGGCGACAGCGCCTTGCCGTCGATCGCGACCGGGTCGCCGGCCTCAAAATCCACCTCGACATAGGCCGGCTTGTCGGGAGCCTTTTCCGGCGCGACCGTGCGGCTGTAGACGTATTCCTCGGGCTCGCTCCACGGGTCTTCGAGCACCTTCCCTTCGGCTGAGATGTGCAAGAGGTTGGCGTCGACCGAAAATGGCGCTTCGCCGCGCTTATCCTTGGCGATCGGGATTTGGTGCTTCTCGGCGTAATCGAGAAGCCGCGTGCGCGAGGTCAGATCCCACTCGCGCCACGGCGCGATCACCTTGATGTCGGGCTGGAGCGCGTAATAAGCGAGCTCGAAGCGGACCTGGTCGTTGCCCTTGCCGGTGGCCCCATGGGCCACCGCGTCGGCGCCGGTCTCGCGCGCGATCTCGATCTGCCGCTTGGCAATCAGCGGCCGGGCGATCGAGGTGCCAAGCAGATACTGACCCTCGTAGAGCGCATTGGCGCGGAACATCGGGAAGACGAAATCACGGACGAACTCCTCGCGCAGATCGTCAATGAAGATGTCCTTCACCCCAAACATCTCGGCCTTCTTGCGCGCCGGCTCCAGCTCCTCGCCTTGGCCAAGATCGGCGGTAAACGTCACGACCTCGCAGCGATAGGTTTCCTGCAGCCACTTCAAAATGACCGAGGTATCGAGCCCGCCCGAATAGGCGAGCACCACCTTTTTTACATCACCGGGTTTCACCGAATCGGCCATTGTTTTTTTGGCGCTTAGCTCTTGCGCCAGCTCAGAGTGTAGATGCAATAGCCTTGATAATAGCCTTTGAGGACGCCGCCAGCGTCGATCTGCCCCTCGAACCTGCCCGCCGCCGTGGAATGCATGATCAGCTTGCCGCCCGCATCGACATCGCCCGTCAGCGTTCCATCGCCCCATTTGGTCTGGGCGTGGCCGTTGGCAATCGTCAGCGGCGCCGGAGCCGCAACCTGCGAGCAGACATTGCCCTTGCCGCCGCTGCTAGTTCCAGTAAACGTCGCCGACGTACCGATATATGTTCCGTCATATGATGCCGCGCTTGCCGACGCCGCCAGCACGATGATCGAGAAAGCCGCCGCCAAAGCCTTCGCAAACCGCATTTTCTCCCCCCGCGTAAGGTGTCGCGATTATTGCCCGGATGCCAGGGGATGACAAAACCTTCCCGCGTTCGCGGTAGTGGTTGATCCAGATCAAGGAACGGCGGGCAGTTTGACGATTAGCTCCGGTCGGTTAGATCGGAGTAGAACCATGACGTACGGTCAAATTGCGGTCCTCGCGGCGATCGTCGGGGTGTTTTCCACCTTCGGCGCGGTGCTGGCATGGGTCTCCTGGTATTCCCGGCCACGGACGCATCGCCGCGTCCGCCACCATCACGGCGCCTACCCGACCGGCGGCGGCCTGATCACCGACGACGACTAGTTGGCAGCGGCGATTGCATGCTCGCGTTCGCCGCGTTTCGCCCTGACGTTGGCCGATTTCAGCTGACCGCAGGCGGCGAGGATATCGCGGCCGCGCGGCGTGCGCACCGGTGCCGAGTAGCCGGCGGCGAAGACCACGTCGGAAAACGCCGCAATCGCCGCGTCGGTCGAGCATTCATAGGGCGCGCCCGGCCAGGGGTTGAACGGGATCAAATTGACCTTCGCCGGGATACCCTTGAGCAGCCGCACCAGCTCACGCGCCTCGGCCGGGTTGTCGTTGACCCCTTTCAGCATGACGTACTCGAAGGTGATGCGCCGTGCGTTACTCGACCCAGGGTAGGCTCGGCAGACGTCGAGCAGCGCGGCGATCGGGTATTTCTTATTGAGCGGCACCAGCACGTCGCGGACGTCGTCCCTGACCGCGTGCAACGAGATCGCCAGATTGACCCCGATTTCGGCGCCGCAGCGCGCGATCATCGGCACCACCCCGGCGGTCGACAGCGTGATCTTGCGACGCGAGATCGCCAGCCCCTCCGGGTCCATGACGATCTTCATCGCCGCCGCGACATTGTCGAAATTGTAGAGCGGCTCGCCCATCCCCATCAGCACGATGTTGGTAAGCTGGCGATCATCTTTGGGCGACGGCCATTCGTCGAGCGCGTCCCGCGCCAGCATTACCTGGCCGACGATCTCGGCGGCGCCAAGATTGCGTACCAGGCGCTGTGTGCCGGTATGGCAGAAGCGGCAGGTGAGCGTGCAGCCGACCTGGGACGAAACGCAAAGCGTGCCGCGATCCTCTTCCGGGATATGGACGGTCTCGACTTCCTGCCCATCGGGGAAGCGCAGCAGCCATTTCCGCGTGCCGTCTTGTGATGCCTGCGCGACCGCGACATGCGGCCGCCCCAGCACATAGCGCTCGGCGAGGCGTTCGCGGAACGGCTTGGCGAGATTGGTCATCGTCGCGAAGTCGGTTGTTCCGCGATGGTAGATCCAATGCCAGAGCTGGCGGGCGCGGAACGGTTCGGCGCCGAACCCCATCATCTCCGCGGCCAATTCGGCGCGGCTGAGACCGACGAGATCACAGCGACGATCAATATCGATAGGCTTAGCGTTACTGGCGTTTGACATCGCAGGCCTTGTCGATCAGTGCCAGGGCTTTGGCAAAGCCGGCGAGCGAGTAGGTGTCGACGGTGCCGGGGCCTTTTTTTGGATTGCCCTTAACAATCGCCTGTTTTTCCTTGGCGAGCGCGGCGACGATCTGCTTGTCAAGCTCGGACGTGCGCGCCCAGGCGCTGTCGTCCCTGGCGAACAGGGTGAACTTGTCCTTGCCGATTTCGACGGTGACGTCATCGTCCTCGTTCAACGGATAGCCCACGTCGAAGCTGACGACGTTGGCGACCTGGTCCTCAGTGCGATGCGTAACGGTCGCCATCACCGCCTTGCGTTTCATCAACGCTGTCTCGGTCTTCTCCGGTTGCCCGACGAGATAGCAGACTTTGCCCGATTTGTTCTGCGCCACATAGGCGGTCCACGAGCCAGAAGTGCCGAGCGATTTGGCGGGACCGGGGTCGGCCCCGGGCGCGGGCGCGGCCGTCGGCGGTTTGGGCTGGGGCTGTTTTGTCGCCGCCTCGACCGCATCGGGGAGCAGCGCCGCGCAGATCGCGACGACAACGAGGAGCCGGGTTGCGGTCATGGCGCAAAGATATAGTCGCCGCTCGCGCCCGATGCCACTGCGCACGCCCTCCCCATACGCAAGAAAAACGGGCAGAATGGCCGGGCGATGGATGAAATCACGATCCGATCCGCCCGGCTTGAGGATGCGGGCCCGATCGCTCGGCTCGATGTCGAGACTTGGCAGGCGACCTATGCCGGCATCCTCGCGACACCCTATCTCGCCGGCTTATCTCCGGAGCGGCGCGCCAGCGGCTGGGCCAATTTTATTCGCCGCGAGCCCAAGGATGTCCGCGTCGCGGTCAGCGCCGGCGGCGACATTGTCGGCTTTGGTAGCTGTGGCAATAGCCGCGGGGAACCGGGGTTTACCAGCGAGGTCTTCACCCTCTATGTCGCGCCCGATTGGCAGAACCAAGGTATTGGCCGCCGCCTGCTGCTGGCGATGTTCGCACGGCTCGTCGCCGAGGGCCACGCCTCGGCGGTGATCTGGGTGCTGCGCGAAAATCCGGCGCGGTTCTTCTATCAGCGGCTCGGCGGCAAGGAAGTCCGGCGCAAATTGCTGCCATTCAACGGCACCCAGGTCGCCGCCTCGGGTTACGGCTGGCGCGACCTGCCAAAGTTCCTGTCGACGATCGCCAGCGCCGAATCCGGCCCGTCTTCTTAGGGGATCTGCGCCGGAGGACGCCCTGCGAGCGCGCCGGGATCACCACCATTTTCCTGCCAATGGCCGCTTTTCTTCAGCGCGTCGACAACCTCGGGCGGCATGTAACGCTCGTCGTGCTTTGCCAGCACGGTGCTGGCGACAAAGATGCCGTCGGCGCCGAGCCGCCCTTCGGCGACCACGCCCTGGCCCTCGCGGAAGAGATCGGGCAAAACACCCTCGTAGGCGACGGCGACGTCAGTCTTGCCGTCGGTGACGCGGAACGTGACGCGCCTTCCATCCTCGCGTGCCAGGCTTTGCAGCTCAACCAGCCCGCCGATGCGGATGCGCTGACCCGTATGCGGCTTCGCCGCGAGCTCGCTCGGGCTGTAGAAGAACACCAGGTTATCGCGGAACGCCGCTAGAACGAGCGCGGTCGCGCCGCCCAGCGCGGCGAGACCCAACAACAATATGACGAGCCGCTTGTACTTGCGCTTCATGACCGCCGGCGCGACGAGCCCTGCAGCTTGTCTAGCGCACGCAAGCTGGCGCGATACCGCCGCCACGATTGCAGGGCGATCCCACCGAGGATCACGACCGCAACCCCGTAAGCCGACCAGACGAAGAGGGCATAGCCGCCCATAGACGCCCATTGGCTGAAATTGCTCATTGCAGCACCGGGCTGGCGCCGGCTGGGCTGGGCGTGGGTGTCGCCGATAGCTGCAGAGCTCGAGCCCTGCGCTCGTTGAGCGCCGTGCGGATGCGCACCAACAGCAGGGTTGCGAACAGCAGCAAATAGCCAAAGGCCATGACCATCAGCGGCACCAGCATCGACATGTCGATCGTCGGCCCGCTCATGCGAATGACGCTTTCCGCCTGGTGCAGCGTGTTCCACCAGTCGACCGAGAACTTGATGATCGGCAGGTTGACGATCCCGACCAGCGCCAATACCGAGGCAGCGCGGCCGCCGCGGCCCGGATCGTCGAAAGCGTTGGCCAGCGCGATGTAGCCGAGATAGAGGAAAAACAACACTAGCACGGAGGTCATCCGCGCGTCCCACGCCCACCATGTTCCCCACATGGGCCGGCCCCACAGCGAACCTGTGAGAAGGCAAACCAAGGTGAACGCGGCACCCAGCGGCGCGGCCGACTGCGCAGCGATCTCAGCGAGGGGGTGGCGCCAGACCAACGCCACTCCGCTCGCCACCGCGACGAGCAGATAGACGAGCAGCGCGAGCCAAGCCGCTGGGACATGGACGTACATAATTCGCACGCTTTCGCCCTGCTGGTAATCGGGCGGGGCAACGAAGAGCGCGAGATACAACCCGACCAGCAGCACGAGCGGCATCGCGACCGCCAGCAGCGGTAACACGGCGCCGCTCGCCTTCATAAACTGGGTCGGATTGGCCAGGCGAGATATCATCGTCGCAGTCTAGATAGGCGATCCACGGCGGCTTTGTAACGTATCGCTGGTTACCACGACATTTAATCGGGGCGCGGTCACTCAAGCGCCTGACGCAGCGCCGCCGCGGTCGCGAATGGCGCCAGCGGCAGCGCGGCAAGGCTGAGCGCACCAAGCAGCAGCAAATGCGGCCGAGCACCACCCGCAACGCTCGCCTCGACCGCACCAGAGCCGAAGATCAGCACCGGCAGGTAGAGCGGCAGGACCAGCAGCGACGACAACACCCCGGGCCGCCGTGCCCCCAGGGTCAGTGCCCCAGCGATCGCCCCAAGGAGACTCAGCGCTGGCGTTCCAAGCAGCAAGCCGAGGATCAGGATCGGAATCTCCCGCGCATCGAGGTCAAGCAACACGGCGAGCAACGGGCTCAGCACGACCAGCGGCAGACCCGCCGTGACCCAATGCGCGGCACATTTGACCAGGACGACACCCTCCAGCGGGATTGCCGACAGCACCAGCAAGTCGAGGTCCCCATCGCCGAAATCGGCAGCAAACAGCCGGTCGAGGCTCAGCACCGCGGCGAGCAGCGCCGCGACCCAGATAACCCCGGCACCGATGCGGCGCAGGATCTCGGTTTCGGGACCAACCCCAAGCGGAAACAGCACGACTGCAAGCACAAAAAACCCTAGCGCCAGACCGATCTCGCCGCCCTGCCGCCAGGAGAGCAGGAGTTCGCGCCGGAACAGGCCGAGATATGCTGGCATCGTCAGAATTCGGCGAGTAGGTCTGCAGCGGCAAAATCTCCAAGCCGCAGCTCGCTGGCCTCGGGGAGTGCGATCGGCTGATGCGTCGCGACGACGACGCGCCCGCCGTTCTCGCGATGGGCCGCAACGACGGCTTCTAGGCAGGCCGCACCATCAGCATCGAGCGCGGCGCCGGGCTCGTCGAGGAGCCAGAGCGGCGCCGGAGCGGTGATCAGGCGGGCAAGCGCTAGGCGCCGCCGCTGTCCGGCTGACAGCCAGCGGCACGGCCAATCGGCGATCGCCTCGAGGCCGAAGGATGCGAGCGCCCGGTCGAGCGCTGCAGTGTCACCGCCACGCATTGCCGCCCAGAAACCCAATGTTTCGCGCACGCCGAGCGCAGGCTTTATCGCGTCGAGATGGCCGACATAGTGAAGCCGCGCGCGATAGGCCGGCAGATCGTCCGATACTAGCGCGCCGTCCCATAGAAGCCGGCCCGTCACCGGCGTAAGCAAGGTCGCCAGCAGCCGCAGCAGGCTCGATTTGCCGCTGCCATTGGCGCCCGTCAGCACCATGGCGCCGCCCGGCGGCACGGTCAGCGACAGCCGGGCAAAAATCAGCCGCTCGCCGCGTCGGCAAGCCAAATTCTCGGCGACAAGATCGCCTTCTGGGATGAATGCCGTCACCTGCACCGGCCGGGGAAAAAAGGCGGCTCCGGAGGGGGAGTTCCGGAGCCGCGTGGCTTCCGTCCGAACGAATCGGCCAGATGCAAGGTTTGGGGGACAAACCTGTAAGGACTAGCCTTACGCATGCGACATTGCCCCCCGATTGCGTCAGCGCTTTGAACAAATTGGGGCGATTTGATGAATTCGAGAACCCCGAAAATCTCTATCCGATCGGCCTTCGGTCCTCGATCAGCTTGCCGTCCTGCGGCAGGCTGCCTACGGGCACGCACGTAACTTCCGTGCGCAATTTGGTCACCGCCTGTGCGGTGGCGGCGATCGCCGCCGCCTCGCCTTGGGCCTCGGTTTCGACAAAAAGCGTCATCGCATCGGCGCTCTGCGGCCGCTCGATGACGAGCCGCGCGCGCCGCACCGCCGGATAATGCCGGGCGATCTCGCCGACCTGCACCGGATGTACGAACATGCCGCGCACCTTCGCCGACTGGTCGGCGCGGCCGAGCCAGCCCTTGATGCGTTGGTTAGTGCGGCCGCACGGGCTCGGCTCCAAGAGCAGCGCCGACAAATCGCCGGTGGCGAAGCGTATGAGCGGGTATTCCGCGGTCAAGGTCGTGACCACGACCTCGCCGACCTCACCCGGGGCGACCGGGATGCCAGTGTCCGGTTCCACCAGTTCGAGGATAATCCCCTCATCGACCACCATACCGTCGCACAATGAACCGTCTGGCGCGCTCGTTTCGTAGGCGATGAGGCCGAGATCGGCAGTGCCGTAGCATTGCAGCGCGGCGATCCCGCGAGCGCTGAATTCGCTTCGCAAGACGCCGGGAAACGCCTCGGCGCCGACCAGCGCTTTCTTGATCGAAGCAATGTCGCTGCCGGTCTCGATGGCGCGATCGCAGAGGATTTTCAAAAATGACGGTGTGCCGACATAGGCGATTGGCTGCAGATCGGCGATCGTCTTGAGCTGCAGCTCGGTTTGACCGGTTCCGGCCGGAATGACCGGGCAGCCGAGTGCCAGCGCGGCGCTTTCCAGCATCGCCCCAGCCGGTGTCAAGTGATAGGAAAATGTGTTGTGAATGAGATCGCCGGCGCGGATGCCGGCAGCATAGAGCGCGCGCGCCATACGGAAGAAATCGGGGCGCCGCGCCTCGATTTCGTAGATCGGGCCGGGTGATGCGAAGATCCGCGATACGTTGCGGGTCGGGATGGTCGTAAACCCGCCGAAAGGCGGGTTTTGCCGCTGCAGCTCAATCAGCTCCGATTTGCGGGTCACCGGCAGCTGAGCAAGCGCCTGGCGGCTGGCGATGGAGTCAGGCCGGATACCGGCGAGGCTTCGGCGATACGCAGGGGCGTCGCGCCGCGCGGCTGCGACGATCCGTGGTAATGCCGCCATCAGCGCCGCCTCGCGGTCGCTCGGATCGCGGGTTTCGCCTCCTTCGAAATAGGGTCTTTCCACCACGATCGCCTCCTCGCCTCTTGGCTGCCGGGCGCGAGTTCGAACCGTGGGGTGTGTACACCGCCCTACCCCGCAACGCCAGATTTCCGGCGGGGACGATCAAGCAAAAACCCGCCGACTGTGAGGCCGGCGGGTTCTCGCAGTCGGGATCGGGCGATCGCGACTAGAAGCGGAAGTTGAACTTGCTGATCAGCACGTTCTCGTTGCCGTGGCCGTTGTTGACCGTGGTGCGCTCGCCAAACACGTACTCGATGCCGACATCGACCGAGGACACCGGGTTCCAGATCAGGTTGGCGTGGGCGGTTTTCAGCGTCTTGTTCATCGCCCCAGACTGAGCCACGCCGACGATGTTGCTCGGGTTAACGACCGCGCCACCCGGGATCGTGTGGGAGTTGAAGCCGGCGTTGATGTTGCTGCGCAGATTGTCCGCCCACCAATGCTGGTAGCCAACCTCGCTGCCCCACTCGAAT